>PPYE01482725.1_pt1 | contig 223978 bp, 166 predicted proteins | sample 1559881 | NCBI WGS metagenome assembly PPYE01 (sample SAMN08240022, study PRJNA423297) | Human gut metagenome, whole genome shotgun sequencing project.
CTCGTTGGGGAACTCCGGAAGATTTGATGGGTCCTGCTGTATTCCTGGCTTCTGACGCATCTAACTTTGTAAACGGTCATGTATTGTATGTGGACGGTGGTATTTTGGCTTATATCGGTAAACAACCTAAGTAAGTTAATATTTATTTTGTAAGTAGAATGTCATTCTGAGGGAGTATGGACTCTCTCAGAATGACTTTTTGGTAAATAGCTAAAGATAATATTATGAGAAAGACTTTGTTTGCTGCCGCTGCTTGTGCCACTGTATTGTGGACCGGATGTAGTAAATCAGAATCTGTCACTGTGACAATTGCCAACCCCTTGGCTATAGAACGTACAGGGGAAATGGTAGAAATTCCCGTAAATGATATTTATACGCAGCTGAATCTTTCTGACACTGCACAGTTTGTAATCTATGATGAGAAAGCCCAGGAGGTTCCTTATCAGCTGACATACGATGAGAAAGTGATATTTCCCGTGTCTATCGCTTCAAAAGCTTCTGTAAACTATACAGTGCAGCAGGGAACACCTTCACTGGTTAATGCGGTAGTGTATGGCCGTTGCTATCCGGAACGTCTGGATGATATTGCCTGGGAGAATGACCGTGCGGCTTATCGTGCATACGGTCCGGCTTTGCAGAAGAGCGGAGAAAAAGCTTATGGATATGATGTCTTTACAAAGAGCGTAGAAGAGCTCGTTGTAGAAGACCGTTATGCAATGGAGCTGGATTCTGCTTCACGTGCAGAAATCAAGGCGTTGAGAGAAGCCGGAAAGAAGGAGGAAGCAGACAGCCTGTCGCGTGCTATTTCTTATCATATAGACCATGGTAACGGAATGGACTGCTATGCGGTTGGTCCTACCTTGGGAGGCGGTACTGCAGCTCTGATGCCGGACTCTGCAATTGTATATCCTTATTGCTACAAGGATTATGAGATTTTGGATAACGGACCTTTACGTTTTACCGTGAAACTGGTATTCAATCCTTTGGTGGTAAAGAACGATTCAAATGTGGTAGAAACTCGCATCATACAGCTTGATAAAGGCTCTCAGCTGAACAAGACTACGGTTTCATACGAATATCTGACTCAGGCTACTCCGGTAGCTGCAGGACTGGTGCTTCATGCGGCAAACCCTGAAGGATATGCGTATGATGCAGCTAAAGGATATATCTCTTATGCAGACCCCACGACGAATGCTGAAGCTGGCAACGGTATTGTATATGTAGGAGCGGTACTCCCTGCTTCGGTACAGACTACTACACAGTTGTTTGAAAAACCGGTAGGCGATGCACTGGGACATGTATTGGGTATTTCTACGTATGAACCGGGTAATGATTTTGTATATTACTGGGGTTCAGGCTGGAGCAAATATGGTTTCGAAAAACCAGAAGACTGGACCAATTACTTGAAGGATTATGCTGAGAAAGTACGTAATCCGCTGGTGGTGACCGTTCAGAAATAAAAGTCTGTAACAGGAAAGATATAAAGATATAAGGAAAGCCGACAGTACCGAATGACCGTTTGGGGAGATTGGGTTCTGTCGGTTTTTTATTTTGTCAGTACTATACTGAAAGTACTGCAGTACTTTCAGGGCAGTACTGTAGTACTTTCAGTATAGTACTCCAGTACTTTCAAGGAAGTACTGGCATGATGAAGGAGAGTCTTTTTTTCAACAGCTGATATTAAGGAAATACCTTAAACTTGTATCCTTCTGCAAGCAGCCACTCAATGGAGCGGGGAAGGGCATATTTAAGGTTTTCTTCCGATTTTAGGGAGTCATGGAACGTGATGATAGAACCGTTCCGGGCATATTTCTTTACCTTCTCAAATACTTGCGGACCATTGAGTCGCTTGCTGTAGTCTCGCGTAACCAAATCCCACATCACAATCTGGTATTTCTTTTTCAACACATGGTATTGCATCCACCGCATGTGTCCGTGAGGAGGACGAAATAAGTTGGTCTGCAAATAAGCGTTGGCCTTATCGGTATTGGTCAGGTAATTCTGGCTTAAAAATTCGAATCCTCGTATATGGTTAAAAGTATGGTTCCCGATACGATGTCCGCGTTCTACTACCATCTGGAATTCTTTGGGATGCTTCCTTACATTATCGCCCACCATGAAGAAGGTAGCTTTAATTCCATATTTGTCCAGTAAGTCAAGTACCCAGGGAGTAATCTCAGGTATGGGGCCGTCATCAAAAGTGAGGTAGACAGCTCTTTCGTTTTTATCCATGCGCCAGAGAGCTTTTGGATAAAGCAGACGGATAAATTGTGGAGGTTGTTCTATGAACATGTTTTTCGTCGTTTTAAGAGGTTTGTTTTGCAGAAAGAATTAAAAGAAAGAATGTCATTCTGAACCTGCAAAGGTGGTAATATTCTCTGTGGTGTTCAGAATGACATTCGGTATCTAATCATTCAATTTCTGTATTATTGAGCAGGAGCGCTATTGCCTACTCGTTTTTCCAGCAGTTTATACAGCTGGTCGAACTTTTGCGCATAATGCAAAGCAGATTTGTTTTCTTCACCTGTCTTGCTGTCTTTCATTTGCGCCATGGTCTTGCATACATCATCCAGAATATAGAAATAACGCATGCAGTTCTCGTATGAACTTGTAAAGCGAGCATCGTCCAGACTCAAGTACCAGGTAGCATATTCTACTGCATTGTTGGCCAGTTCATTGAGAATCTTTTCAGCTTTCTGCGGCTGTCCCAATGCCAGGTAGTTTTCTGCCATTTCCTTGGAACTGCTCATCAGGTAGTCGTGCGGAACGGTGGTCGAAGGAATCACTTTTTCGCAATAATCCAATGCTTTCAGTGCCTTATCCTTCTTGCCTTCCTTAATCAACTGGCTGGTCAGCTGTACGAACATGCGGCGATGCGTATCGCACATGCGTAATACCGTTTCATCCAGATAGATGTCTGGGTTATCAATGCCGCCGAACTTGAACTTGTTCATCAGATTGTCGTACATCTTTTCACTGTCGAGTCGTCTGCCTAATTTCGCATTGTCAAACGGAGTAATGCGATAAGCCAGACCTTCCTGCAAGAAGTTATTGGTCAGGTTCAGGTGATTGTCAGAACCCACGGTAATAGCCATGTACATCGGACGCTCCCAGTTGGTGTTGGCCAACATTTCCAGCATCATCAGTTCGCTCTTATACAGCACTCGTTTACCTTTCAGCGAGATATGCATGTATTCCGGAATAGAATCAGGTGTTAGCATACCCGAACGTTTGATAGCTTCCTTATCCAGTTTTATGACGATACTGTCAGTCGGAATCATTTGTAAGTCTTCCTTCGGTGAGCGTACCCAGTGTTCCAGGATGTTTTTCAGCTCGTATGGATTATCTCCAAACTCCTTGGCTGCCTCTTCCGGATTCTTTTTGTAGAATTCAAGAATGGTCGGCATGGCATCAGGACGTACGTACACCGCTTCGTTGTGACCGGATACATAGTCAATACGGTCCCAGTTGATAGGTACTGAAGGAGAGTCGTATGCCGGACGGCGCATCTGGTCGATGTACCAGTCAGTCTGCAGGTAACTCAGGTTGCAGACACGTACATCCGTGCGTACACCTTCTGTTTCCTGATTATACCACAAGGGGAATGTATCGTTATCACCGTTGGTAAAGAGAATCGGATTTCCCTTTTCGGGTACAGAGTTCAGGTAGTTCTGTCCGAAATCGCGGCAGGTGTAGCGGTTGCTGCGGTCGTGGTCGTCCCATGTCTGGCTTACCATTTGCACGGGCACCAGTAAGCAGACCACACTAGCTAAGATAGCCGCAGGCTTTTCATTGATTTTCTTACTCAGGTATTCGGCTATGGCTGCTACTCCCAGTCCAATCCAGATGGCAAATGCATAGAACGAACCGGCGTATGCATAGTCTCGTTCACGAGGCTGCTGCGGTGTCTGGTTCAGGTAAAGCACGATGGCCAGACCGGTCATGAAGAAGAGGAAGAAGACAATCCAGAACTGCTGGATACCCTTTTCTCCCTTATAAGCCTGCCAGAACAGACCGATAAGTCCTAAAATCAACGGTAAACAGTAGAATACGTTGTGTCCCTTGTTGTTTTTCAGTTCACTTGGGAGCAGCGTCTGGTCGCCTATCAATATGTTGTCGATAAATGAAATACCGGTAATCCAGTTTCCATGTTCGATTTCTCCTTGTCCCTGAATGTCATTCTGACGTCCGGCAAAGTTCCACATGAAATAACGCCAGTACATGTAGTTCAACTGGTAGATGAAGAAGAACTTGATGTTATCCCATTGTGTCGGAATCTTCACCATAATCATCTCTCCACACTGGTCGTAGGGAACCTGACGTCCTTCTACTCCTCCCAGCCAGTCTTCGTAGGCTTGTGCATGTGCATCGCTGTACATACGTGGGAACAACATGTTTTGAGCGTATTTATACTCTGTTTTATGACGTACAATTTCGTAACTGTCTTTTTCATCCGGACGTTCCTTTTCTTTCCGCTGGTATACCGGAGCACCTTCTTCCACATCGTACACGCATCCTCCTTCAGTAGGTTTCAGTGCCGGTTTGGAAGCATAAGTCTGTCCGTAGAATAACGGGCGGGTACCGTATTGTTCACGGCCTAAGTATTCTCCCAAAGTAAAGATATCTTCCGGAGAGTTCTGGTCCATTGGCGTATTGGCCGAAGAACGGATGACAATGACTGCATACGAAGAATAACCTACCACAATCATCATCATGGCCAGCAGACTGGTATTCAGCGTGCGTGCGCTGACACGGTATTTTTCACCGATATTGGCAAAGAGGTAAATTGCTAAAATAGCCAGTACGATGATACCGATGAAGACACTGCTCCAGCCGTGTCCGTAGAACGGAATACCCAGCAAACCGACAGTGGTCAGGAAAGAAATATTCATCCGCTTGCGGTTTTTTACGGTGTAGCTTTCGTATACACCCCAGATGATGCTTGCAGCCAGAATAATCATGTAAATGATGACACCCGTATTAAATGGCAGGCCGAAGTCGTTGACAAACAACAGCTCAAACCATCCGCCTACCTTCACGATACCCGGCACGATGCCATACAATACGACAGCTACCAGAATCATGGAACCAGCCAAGGCTATCAGACTGCCTTTCAGATTGGCGTTGGGGTTTTTCTTGTAATAATATACCAGTACGATGGCCGGAATACACAGTAAGTTCAGCAAGTGTACACCGATAGACAATCCTGTGAGGTAAGCAATCAGAATCAGCCAACGGTCGCTGTGAGGCTCGTTAGCCCGATTCTCCCACTTCAGAATCAGCCAGAAAACAACGGCAGTGAAAAGGCTGGAATATGCATATACTTCACCTTCTACTGCACTGAACCAGAATGTATCACTCCATGTATAAGCCAGTGCACCTACCAGACCAGCTCCCATGATGGTAATCAGCTTGCCCGTAGTCATCTCTTTGTCATCGGGGCAAATCAGTTTTTTGGTCAGGTGAGTAATACTCCAGAATAGGAACAGGATACATGCCGCACTCATCAGAGCACTCATTATGTTCACCATTTTAGCCACTTGAGTCGCATCGCTGGCAAATTGGCTGAACAGGTTGGCTGTCAGCATGAAGAAAGGTGCGCCAGGAGGATGTCCTACCTCCAGTTTGTATCCGGTGGTAATGAATTCCGGACAGTCCCAGAAGCTGGCCGTCGGTTCAATGGTCATGCAGTAAGTAAATGCAGCCACCGCAAAAGTAAGCCAGCCTACCAGATTGTTAATCTTGTTGTACTGTTTCATGAATTATTTTTAGTTTCTCGTTAAAATTCAATGCGGCAAAGATAGCAAACATTTGCTAATCAAGTCCCAAAAGTAAATGATAATGTTGCAAAAGGCGTTAAAAGTAGCCTCTTACTCTTCATGATGATGGCATTTTAATATTCGATGGGGCAGGTTGCCGTGTCCTAACAGTTCGATAGGACATTCAAAATGTGCCTCCAGCCATTCGGCGGAGACTTCCGTATCCGGATGGTAATCCAGTGTGCCGTTTACACAGGCAATGCTTTTTACGTTTTGCAGGATGGTGCCGATATCGTGACTCACCAGCACGATGGCGCATTCCTTGTTGATTTCTTCCAGCAGTGCATAAAGACGAGCCTCAAAACGCTTGTCAATGTATGTGTTGGGTTCATCCAGGATGACGACCTCCGGATTGGAGACGAGTGCGCGTCCTAATAAGGCCCTTTGCAGCTGTCCGCCACTTAATTGTCCGATGGCTCTTTGTTCCAAACCTTCCAGTCCCATGCGGGCAATGGTTTCACGTACCTTGTCATGCTGTGCCCTGGAGAATGAGCGGAACAATGATTTTTGTTTATTTAATCCGGAAAGAACCACTTCGTACACCGAGATGGGAAATTTCTTGTCTATAGTGTTGTATTGGGGCAAATACCCCATTGTAATTTCATTCACCTCCTTTCCCTGATGAAAAAACTGAATTTTTCCGCCCGTAGGTTTTAGTAAGCCTAAAATAATTTTCATCAAGGTGGTTTTTCCTCCTCCGTTCGGGCCGATTACTCCAAGAAAATCCTTTTCTGCAATTTCCAGGTTGATATGTTCCAGCACTTTTTTCTGGTCGTATGCAGCGGCAATCTCAGTCAGTCTGATAAGAGGTTGGTTCATGAGGATAAATTTTAGTTATTGTTTTTTGTTTAATGATTTGGCTATGTGAATCATTTCTTTGTTCCAGTCATAGCTTAACGGGTTGATAGGGACGATTTTTAGTCCCAGTTCCTGCGCGATTACTTCCGCGTTACGCTGGTCGAATTCCTGTTGCACGAATACGACTCTTACCTGTTTCTGCTTGCAGGTTTTCATCAGTTCCTGCAGATGACTCGGTGAAGGTTCCTTTCCTCCTTCCTCGATGCTGATTTGCTGCAGGCTGTAATCTCGGGCAAAATAACTTAATGCCGGATGGTAAATCAGGAAACAATAGTCAGCGTTCGTCAAATAACTCTGCATCTCACGTTCGGTACGGTTGATGACCTGTTGCAGGCTGTCCAGTCGTGTCTGATAGTAAGTTTGATTGTCCGGGTCTATCTCAGACAATGCCTTGCAGATGTTAGAGGAAATGATACGTGCGTTCGAAACCGAATTCCAGATATGAGGTTCTACTCCGTCTATATTTCCATGTGTATGGGCATGAGGATGTATTTCATGAATGAGATCGACTCCTTGCGACATGTCATAAAAAGGCAGTTTGGGTGTATTGGCTTGCAATCTTTCTGCCCATGCCTGCTCAAAGCCGATATGGCCGATGCGCAGATAGGCTTTGCTTCGTGCCAGTTCGACGAGTTGCTGGGGCGTAGGGTCGTATATTTCCGGATTAGCTCCTTTGGGAACGATACTGACCACCTGGAATTTGTCTCCAGCAATGGCTTCTGTGAAATATCGTAACGGCTCAATGGTTACTGTCAGAGTAGGGGCATCTTCTTTTCCTTGCTTTCCCGTACAAGATACGGTGAGCAGCAGGATACTTATCAAAGTAAAAAAATATTTTTTCATTCGTTTGTGTCGTATTGAAAGTGTGATACAAATATAGTGGTTTCTTTTGGTAGGGGGGAGACTCCTTTGTTTATTTTTAGGTTCTTTCTTTGGTTGCCCGAAGAATTTCTCTTTTACCTCCTGGAGGGCCAGGGAGCCGCTCCACGGTGAAACCAGCTGCCTGCAACATTCTCCTTACCACTCCTTTTGCGCAGTAAGTAGTCAGGATTCCACTGGGATTCATCTGGCGGTACAAGTTGTCAAAAAGTGGCTGACTCCACATCTCAGGCTGCTTTTCGGGAGCAAAGGCATCAAAGTAGACCACATCATAACATTCACTGAATGCAAAGTGAGTGAAATCACCTTCTATCTTGTGAAGCGTGAAATAAGGTGAGATTTTTACTTCCTGATTCCAGGGAGCGGTGTGCAGTGCATAGAATTTTTCACATTCTTCCGGAGCGATTGTTTCCGGATAGGAAAGTTCGCGTACAATATCTTCCGAAAGAGGGAATCGTTCAATACTGGTAAAGTGAATGGCTCTTTGGCTTTTTTCTGCTTCCAGCAAGGTCAGAAAGGCATTCAGTCCTGTACCGAAACCGATTTCAAGTACACGAGGATTTGCTGCCTGAGCGTGATTCAATCCCATTTGAATAAAAATATGTGCAGACTCGGTCAATGCGCCTTTCACGGAATGATAATGTTCATTCAATTCAGGAACGTATAATGTATTGCTTCCGTCGGCAGTGGGTTCGAGTGTAATCATCTTTCTATCAAGAGTATTTCATTGAAAATCCGGTTATCCTTATTTATTGGGTTTTAAAAAGCTTTCCGGAAATGTTACTTCTTGTTCCGTGTGATTTTTTACACGAATCCAAGTGCGGAATCCTTTTTCTCCTTCAGTCAGTTCGATAACACGGGCCCCGTTGGGTAGATTATTGTAAACAGTATTTCCACCTGTATAACGTCCATATGCCAAGAGGATACCTTGCCACATTACAGCGTAGTCATTGTCATGGTCATGTCCTACAAATACTCCTTTGATGTCTCCCATTTCTTTCATGGCAGTGAAAAGTCCAGAGTTTAAGGCTGGGGCACATGCTTTCTCTTTTCGGATACCAAATAATGCCGCATTTTCATAAGTTGCAGCCTGGTTATATTCCGGCAAAGGAATATGGAAGAATGCCAGTGAAGGAACAGGAGTTCCACCGTTTGCTTGTGTATATTTGGAACTATACTCACGGTACCATTGAATCTGGTCGAAATCGATATAGTCATATCCTCCCACTTCTTTTATCTGTGAATAAGAATGAGAATCAAATACATAAAGGATTTCAGCATCCTTCTGTCCATCGGATGATTTTACAGGCAGAATAAAGTTGGTTGTACCTGAGATACCTTTTGTGGTGGCAGTCAGGCTGTATGGGATACTTTCAATGATTTCGAATAATTTTTCCCGGGAAAGCCCTTGTTCGTCATCGTGGTTTCCGAAGGTTACAGCAAAAGGGATTTTTCGTTTTGAAACTTGTTCCAGTACGGTACGCATGCTTTTTTCTGCGGGTTTTCCGTAGATTACGTCACCAGTAAACATTACCAAATCTGGATTTTCGGCATTCAGCACTTCATTGATACGTTCGATGGCTACTTCTGCGCGTGGGTCATTAAAAATGTAGTGTACATCGGTAAACTGGACGATTTTGAACTTTCCGTTGGCATTGAATTTTAAGTTTTGTGCACAAGCTAGTGCAGTCATGCACAATAGGCAATAGATGCAAAGAAGTTTTTTCATGTTTTGTTAAATTTTTCGTAGATGATTTTCGGTAGTTTTCGCAAAGATAGTCATATCTTTTGAGCGAGGAAAATTTGCGTTGATTTTCTATCCGATGAATCGGAATACTCCCAAAGCTGTGGCTACAATAATGGCATAACGAGCCAATTTGCCGATGGTCATGGAAATAGTGGTAATCCATACATTGCCTCTCATAAATCCCAAGGCGATGAGTAAAGCATCTCCAATGACAGGGAGGAACGAGAAAAAAGCCATCCACGACCCTCTTCCGTGGATAAACCGGAGGGCCTTGTCCATTTGTTTTTTGTCAACCTTGAAATATTTCTCAATCCATTCCGTTTTACCAATTCGCCCTATCCAGTAGCAGGTAAAGCCTCCAAGAGTATTTCCGGCAGTAGTGAAGAGTGTGGACCACACAGGGTCAAGTCCTAATCCGATGCAGGCCAGTAGTACGACTTCTGAGCTGAACGGCAAGATGGTTCCGGCCAGGAATGCGGAAAGAAACATTCCCCAATATCCCCAATCTATCAGAAATTGAATAAATGCATCCATAAATTCATGATACATACACAGGTCCAGATTCCAAAGGATATCCAAAAAAAGATATGGGTAAATCGGTTGAAGGTAAGTGCCAGTAAGTGACCACCCATAATGGAACCTACGACTAATGTCATAAGAAAATAAGTATTGAAATGTGATGGTAGAAGCAGCATACAAGTTAACGTTCCCAGTCCTGTAATTATCAGGATACGGAGCATGATGCGTGTTTGCACCTTGTCTTGGTAGCTATGTAAAATACATTCTATACTGCAGATGGCGATGAATAAGATTGCAATACCTCCCGAAACCAATTGTGACATAGAAAGAATAGAGTAGTCTATTGGAGGGAAATGGGCAAGTGCTTTGAAAGGTAGCCAGGTTTCTTCCATGTTTCCAGCATAAAGATGATAGGCTAATGCAATCCAATAAGGAACGAGGAGGCCTATGAGACTGGCAAAGAATGTGCGGAGGGTAAAAGCCCTTAAACCAATCATGTAGAAATAAATCAGCGGCGTAAAGTAGAGTACTTGTGGAAGCAGAAGGCTGCTGATCCCAAGAGCAAAGAAGCTATGGAAAATAGGAATCGGAGCATATACCGATTCATAACTTCGGAATAAATAAGAGAAAGAAACGGTAAATAATAACGGAGTCCATTGCTCATGTGAATAGGTATGCAAAAAAGGAAGACCGCTCAAGAAGAAAAGGAATATGGCCGCATGAAGCGTCGTACGTGTCCGGATGAGTGAAAATGTGGTATTTAGTTCGACCAGGCAGTAAGCTATGCTTCCATGGATGGCCAAAGAAAGTAAATCTGTCTTTTCCTGATAGGTAATACCATACATGATAAGACAGATAATAATACTCACCGGAAGGGTAGCCCTTCCGGTGGCCAGTTCATATTGAAATCTGTTTCGGGCAAGCATGTGTTACAGGTCAAACCCGATGTCTGAACGGAAATATTTTTTCTCGAAACAGATTTTACCTGCATTCTGGAAAGACTGTGCCAGAGCTTCTGCTTTGTTGGCTCCATAGGAACTAACTGCAATAACTCGTCCTCCAGCAGTAACCACCTGTCCGTCTTTCAAAGCTGTTCCGGCATGGAATACGATACTTCCGCCTGCCTTTGCTTCTTCAATGCCCGTCATCGGGAATCCTTTTTCATAAGCTTCCGGGTAGCCGCCAGATACCAGCATGACGCAGACTGCTGAGCGCGGGTCAATTTCCAGGGTCTTTTCATTCAGGTTGCCCTGAGCTACCCCTTCAAACAAGTCTACTAAGTCGCTCTTGATACGCAGCATGACACTTTCTGTTTCAGGGTCACCCATACGTACATTGTATTCGATTACCATCGGTTCACCTTTTACGTTAATTAGTCCGAAGAAGATAAATCCTTTATAATCGATACCTTCAGCAGCCAGTCCTTCAACTGTAGGACGGATGATACGGTCTTCCACCTTCTTCATCCATTCCGCATCTGCGAATGGAACCGGAGAAACAGAGCCCATACCGCCTGTGTTCAACCCTTTGTCACCTTCGCCGATACGTTTGTAGTCTTTGGCTTCCGGCAGGATTTTGTAGTTCTTTCCATCAGTCAGTACGAATACCGAGCATTCAATACCGCTCAGGAACTCTTCGATAACTACTGTGGCAGAAGCATTTCCGAACATACCGCCCAGCATTTCTTTCAGTTCTTTCTTGGCTTCTTCCAATGTGGGGAGAATCAATACACCCTTTCCTGCACACAATCCGTCAGCTTTCAGCACGTAGGGTGCTTCCAGTGTTTCCAGAAAAGCCAGTCCTTCTTCCAGATTGGCTGCAGTTACGCTCTTGTATCCGGCAGTCGGAATATGATGACGCTGCATGAAACCTTTGGCAAATTCCTTGCTTCCTTCGAGTACGGCTCCAGCCTTTGACGGACCGATAACCGGTACTTGCTTCAATGCGTCATCGTTTTTGAAGAAATCATATACCCCCTTCACCAATGGGTCTTCCGGACCTACTACTACCATGTCAATGCCGTGGGCCGTTACAAACTGCTTGATACCTTCAAAGTCATCGGCTTTGATAGCTACGTTTTCGCCTACTTCACGCGTACCGGCATTTCCCGGAGCGATGTATAACTTTTCAATTTTCGGGCTTTGTGCGATTTTCCATGCCAGTGCATGTTCGCGTCCTCCTGAACCTAAAAGTAAAAGTTTCATATATGTATCTGTTTTTTAGTCTATTATTTCAAATGGTCTTCAAAATAGCGGGTGATGTGCTCGTGCAGGTGTACACGGTCACGTCCCATCATGTTATGTCCGTCTTCCGGATAAACGAAGAAGTCCGGATGGGTACCAACTTCAATACAAGCTCTCAGGAATGAGTAGCTGTGTTGTGGTACACAAGTGGGGTCTGTACCTCCGATAATGATTTCCAGACGGCCTTTCAGGTTGCCGGCCTTCTGTTTCAAGTCGGAATCCTTGTATCCTTCCGGATTAGTTTCCGGAGTATCCATATAGCGTTCACCATACATCACTTCATAGAACTTCCAGTCAATGACCGGTCCTCCAGCTACACCTACCTTGAAGATGTCAGGATAAGTCAGCATCAGGTTGGTGGTCATGAATCCGCCAAAACTCCATCCGTGTACGCCGATTCGTTCACCGTCTACATAAGACAGTGATTTCAGGAACTCGGCACCTTTCACCTGGTCTTTCATTTCTTCTACTCCCAAGTGGCGGAATGTACAGTTTTCAAAAGCCAGTCCTCGGTTATCACTTCCCCGGCTGTCTACTGTCAGCATAACATACCCTTTCTGAGCCATGTACAAATCCCATCCTCTGGCATCATAAAAACGTGTGTTGTGGATTAGCTGTGCGTGCGGTCCACCATATACGTAGATAATGGCCGGATATTTCTTGTTCGGATCAAAGTCCACGGGCTTAATCAGACGATAATACAAGTCTGTTTTTCCGTCAGCTGCCTTAAAGGTACCGATGGTAATTTCCGGCAACTTAAACTGGCTGCTCATCGGGTCATCTGCCTTCAGTAATGTAGTTCCTTTCTTTCCGTTGGTAGGCAGCAAAGTGATTTCACGTCCTACTTGGAATGAAGAGAAGTTATCAATCAGGTAAGTACCGCTTTCAGAGAGAGAAGCCCGGTGCATACCGTCTTTTTCTCCCAGTAATGTACGCTTCCCGGTTTTTACGTTGAGGCTGAACAGATTGGTTTGCAGCGGAGATATTTCTGTGCTACCGATAATAATTTCTTTTTTTCCTGCATTGAATCCAAGAATATCCTGAACCAGCCAGTCACCCTGTGTCAAAGGAGTTACTTTCAGGTGTTCCAGATAGGTACTTCCTTCCAGTTTGCCATTCTTCCATGTATCTTCTCCTTTTGCCTTCGTATCCATCAGATACAGGTGGTTGAAACCGTCGCGCTGACTCTGGTAAATAAATTTACTTTCGTCCCACGGCAGGAATACCAGCGGATGCTGAGGTTCTACGTATTTCGGGTTCTTTTCTTCATACAATACCCCTTCCCGTTCACCTGTAGCAGCCTGATAGCACACAAGTTGGGCATGATTCTGGTCACGGTTCAGTTCGATAACATAAATATGCTGCTCATCGGGCGACCAGCTGACATTGGTAAAATAACGGTCGGTCGGGTCACCTGCCTGCAGGTAAATTACTTTTCCAGTCTTTACATCGTATACTCCTACCGTCACTTTGTGGCTGGTCATTCCTGCCATCGGATATTTGTCCGGCTCAAGAGTCGCGATACGAGTCGATGTATTCACCTGAGGATAGTCTGTGACCATACTCTGGTCCATGCGATAGAAAGCCAGATAGCTTCCTTTCGGGCTCCAGAATGTACCTTTATAAATACCGAATTCGTTACGATGTACAGCTTGTCCGTAAACTACTCCATCTTCTGTTTGTGAAGGATTAATCTGGTGACTTTCCTCCCCTTTGCCGGTTACAAACAAACCGTTACCGATGGTATAGGCCACTTTTTCATTGGTTTTGCAAAAGTCAAGATTGGTAGCTTTTTCGTTCAGACGGGATATGTTCGTAATTTTCTTCTGTCCAAAGTCATATTCCACCCAATAGCTGTTCTGCTGAAATACTATGACTTTACGCTCTGCCCAAGGCAATGAAACTGACATCAGGCTGCGAAGCGGTTTAAGTTCGTGCGACAGCTGATAGGGTTTTTCTCCTTTTTCAATGGCTTGATTTACCTCTTCCAGTGTGACAAGTATGCTTTCCTTGCCATCTTTCAACTGAATGCTGCGGATGTTTTCCACATCCGCACGTACACATACATCTCCCCACCATTGCAGTCCTGGAATGTTTTCAGGGACCAGGTTGAAATAATTGTTTCCGCCCGGAATCACATCTTCCAGTGTATAGGCTTTCTTTTCCTGGGCAAAAGTGGCGAGAGTAGTCATACAGCACAAAAAGAATAAAAAGAATATACGTTTCATGTTCTGTTCGTTTTTAATCTTGTGAGTTACCTTCCTCCTCGCTGCGGCGTCTGTGCATGTAGCGTGGGGCAGGAGCCGCTTTCGGGCGTCCGTCGTCTGTAGAAGGACGCGGAGTGCGTGGCTTCGAATCTTCCTTATATTTGAATTCTTTACGACGTTCGCGAGTAAATTCTTTTCCGTCGCCTGCTTTGCGTCCGCGGAATGTCTCCTTGCGGTCAGCATCTTTACGGAATCCTTCTTTACGGTCGCTGCGGAAACCTTCTTTACGTTCTCCACGACCTCCATCTTTGCGCTCCTTACGGCCGTATTCCACTTTTTCTCCCTGACGGCGTGGACGTGCCGGTCTTTCTTCACGTTTCGGTTTAAACTCCTTGTCACTGTTGTCAGAACGGAATTCCTTGTACTTCCCGTCAAATAACTGGTATTTACGGAACTGACATTCCAATGCTCCATTAAACAAAGGCACTTTTATAGAAGCCTTCAATCCAATCTGGTCAAAGCATTCATCACGGTAGCTCAGAATCCAGGCGTCATTTCCTGTGAATGCATGTTTCAAGCGTTCACCAATCATCTGGTAAAGTCCCAGCAAATCTTCTGAAGAGATACGCTCTCCGTAAGGAGGGTTGGTAATGATAATACTTTTCTGTGCAGGCTGTTCAAATTGCTGGAACGGCTGGATTTTCAGGATGACATCCTTGCTTACCCCTGCAGCTTTCACGTTATGCTGAGCAATTTCGTTTGCTTTCGGATTGTTGTCGTATCCATAAATCTTATGAGTAAACTCACGCTCCTGTGAGTCATCGTTGTAAATCGCATCAAACAAATCCTGGTCAAAGTCCTTCCATTTCTCGAATCCGAATTCTTTACGGAATACACCCGGAGCGATATTGCGTGCAATCAAAGCAGCTTCGATAGGTATAGTTCCTGAACCACACATCGGGTCTATCAGGTCACATTCACCTCTCCAGCCCGTCATCAGAATCATACCGGCTGCCAATACCTCGTTCAATGGTGCTTCCACCTGTTCCTGACGGTATCCTCTACGGTGAAGCGATTCACCTGAGCTATCCAAGGCAAGTGTACATTCTTCCTCTGCAATATGGATGTGAATAGCCAAATCCGGGTTACTGATACGTACAGAAGGACGGTTGCCTGTCTTTTCGCGGAAATAGTCGACTACCGCATCTTTCACTTTGTATGCCACGAATTTAGAATGACGGAATTCATTAGAGAACACTACGGCATCTACCGAGAAACTACTCATGTTGTCCAGATAGTTTTCCCATGCGATACTCTTTACGGCCTCATACACTTCGTCGGCAGTCTTCGCAGTAAAATGTTTGATAGGTTTTAAGATACGGATGGCAGTACGAAGGCAGAAATTAGCCTTATACATCATGGCTTTGTCTCCGGTGAAAGAAACCATACGTCGTCCGATTTCAATGTTGCTGGCTCCTAATTCCGTGAGTTCCTGTGCCAGAACTTCTTCCAGTCCCTGGAAGGTCTTGGCGATAAGCTCGAATTCTTGATTCATCTTGATAAAATTACGTAATTTCAATTGATTGGGCAAAAATACGAAATTTCGGGTTGCTAGTCAACTGTTTGATTTGGTTTTCTATGGTGATTAAAAGTAAAAATGATATGAATTGTTAATTAATAAAATGGGTAAATGATAGATTTTTGAAATGTATGTAAAATCTTGTACCTTTATAAATAAAAAAGAGGCTATTAGCCTCTTTTTTATTATTTAGATTTTGAAATGATTTTATTAATCCATGGTATCACTAATTCTGATTTAAAATAATGATTAGAGGGATCTACATTTACTTTTTGAAGGTATGTAGATGTATCCAAACCTTTAGGTAGTTTATTTATTTGTAGCCTATTCCTTTCATTTTCGAATTTGGGATAATGATGACATTCAATGTTATCTATAGCACCATCTTTTTTATAAGCGTCTTTTACTAACTCAAAATCTCTGTCTAACCCTCCTTCTGTGAAAATAATAGGTCTAGGAGATAAAGAAGCTACTACATCGGGAAAGTTAAAATATTTCCAATAAGAAGGTATGAGATGGCGTATTGAATTTGGAAAAGCTCTATATCCTTCTTTTTGCGGCTTAGTTACTACTATGGCTCTTTCTTGTGTGTGACATAAAAAGTCATTATAAACAAAAGCAAAGATATCTTTGTCCAGAACCCCTAAAACCATTAGGGGTTCTGTTCCTAGAGAAAATCCGCTTACTATGATATGCTTAGTATCAATGTAATTTTGGGATTTCATCCATTTCAATACCTGCATGTCTAAAAAAGAAGTATATCCTAACCAACTCCACCCTAATTCAAGTAAAATACGTGATATGATATCATAATTATAATTGCTGCCCATTTTATAATGTTCTATATCAGCTGATTCTCCGGCACCAGCATTGTCTACAGCAACTGCAATGTAACCTGCTTTTACATAATCAAGAGCCATAGTTACATGTTCTGAATTAATATCTTCCGTGTATTCACTAAAAATTCCTGGTTCACCTGCAAGCCCTTCTTTTGTTCTACCTGATCCAGGTATACAGAGAATTGCAGGACATTTATCAGGGCGTTTTTGTGGTTTAAGAACTAGAAATCTTGAGGCACATCCAGGTAATGGATAAAACTCCCATTTTTCTAAGATATACCCTTCTCGTTGATCAGATGATAAACGTATAGGGCCTGGTTGATTTGCTACTTCTGGAAACTTCATTAACTCTAACATAGCTTTCCTTACACTTTCTTTCCAGTTCTGAAACTCTAGTTGACTCATGTGAGGGTTATAGGCTAATTGAGGTTTTGTTTTTTCTAACAAAGAAAGAACATATCCATAAGTACTTAAAAATCTTCCATCCTCTCTATTTGTATATGTGCTATCTATATACTGCGGAAACATCCGTGTTGTATATAAGATAAATAAAATCAATATAGCTTTTTTATTTATCATATCCTGGCGTTTGTTCTATTAATGGGTCACTATTCATTACTTCTATGTTGATAGGCCATAATTGTTTATATGCATCCTCTGTATTAAGAATAGGGGTCGTTTTGCCGTAATTAGCTTTTGCGGAAAAAACAAAAGGTTTGTCTCCTGTATCTCTTAGACGTAATAAATCAAACCATCGATGGCCTTCCCCTGTAAATTCTTTATCTCTTTCTTGCAGAATTGCCCATTCGTTTTCATAAAAGTCTCCTTTTGTATATGTATGACTATGTCCTAATCCATAAGCTCGATTACGAATATCATTTATGTATGAAGCACAACCATCAAAGTTGTTCAGTGCATTTTCACATTCTGCAAGCATCAGTATTACATCGGCATATCTATAAATAATTATATCTGAATCAAAATAATGGATACCTCCTTCTGTATGCCCCATAATTTTTGTTAAACATGAGCCTTGAGTTTTATTTCCATTGTCATCGACTAGATAGAATTGGAAAAATGTGCTGTTCAGTCGTGTATCATCATTTGAATATTGTTGGATAAAATCTGTTTTATATTCATATCGTAATGGGCCTGCTGTTAGTAGATTAAGGGGATCACCGCTTAGTGGGTTACCATCTAGATCTGTAGCATTACTAAATAGTGAAGTTGAATACAACCAGTTTCCTCCCCAATTTGTCATTTCAGTTTTGTCAAATTTAATAGAGAAGATTACTTCGTTGTTGTTTTTGCTTAGTGCATCCCAAATTGACTGAAAATTATTGATTAATGTAAATTTCCCTTTTAGCTTTAATAAAGCTTCACGTGCAGTTATAATATCACTATTATTAGGATCAGTTCCTATAAGAGAGGCTTTATGGTCTCCTGTGGTGACTTTTGCAGACCATAAATATACTTTAGCTTTTAATAATTCTGTAGAATAATATGTCCATTCATATTTGTCAAATGATTCTTTATTAGTATTATTAAAGTTTTCTTCTGACAATTTTATATCCCCCTTGATTTGATTTAGTACTTGTTCTGGTGTAGCTCTTTCTTTGTATAGCTGACTAGGGTCTATGTTGCCATCTACAACTTTAGCTTCTGTTTCTAATGGAACACCTCCATAAGTACAATAGAGATAGAAGTAGTAAAAAGCTCTTAAACCATATGCTTGTCCTAAATAAGAAGATTTTTTTTCATTGCTGACATAATCAGCATCTTCTAATTTTTTAATAAGTAGGTTGATGTGCATTATGTTAGGATATAATCCAAACCAGTCTTCTATGCCTGTATTATCTTTTGTAAGCATATTGTTTGTCATAGGGGCTCCATAAGCTCCTTGTCCCATACAAGTAACGTCAGATATGAGAGTCTCTCCTCTAAATTCACCTAGGGTTACTGGCATATCATATTTCTCTCTAAGTTCAGCATAGAGTCCTGTAACATACATATCGACTTGTGATTCATTTTTCCAAAAAGATTCGGAACCGTAATAATCTTCAGGAGTTAAATCTAATGCATTGCATGATGGCATTAATATTGCCAGCAGTATTATGATATATAGATGTTTCATATCTTTTGTTTTTAAAAGGTTAAGTTAAGACCAAAGATAACAGATTTAGGTAAGGGATATCCTCCATTTTCGCTTGTCCCATATTCAGGAGTAGCCATGTTTTTGGCTGCTGTTAAATAGCCCAAATTTTGTCCTGTAATAGAGAGGTCAATATTGCTTACATTAAGTTTTTTTGTAAGCTTCTCTGGTAATTTGTATGATAAAGATACTTCACGGAATGCTAAATAATTTCCTTTGTAGCAGTTAATATCAGAGATTCTATCATAATTCCTTTTTCCTAAGAAATCCGCCCATCCATATACTGGATATTTTCCATTAGGATTCGTTTCTGACCATGTATCTTTAACTAAAGAAATTGTATTAAACGTTCCTTGCATGTTACCCATAATCCAAGGGGTTTTCCAGTCATGAACCCAGTAACCTAAAGCATAGTCCATTCTACATGATAAAGATAATCCTTTCCATGATGCATTTAAATTGATACCTCCAGTCCAGTGAGGTAAAGTATTTCCAAGTTTGACGCGGTCAAAATCATCAATGATTCCATCTCCGTTCACATCTTTCCATTTTACATCTCCGGGTTGTATTGGCAAGCCTTTTTTCTTTTCTTCATCAGATAGTTTATTCCACGCTTCGGGACCATATAAAATTTTACCATCAGAACCGTTTTCTGAATAAGTAGAACGGTCTATTAAGTTTCCTGGAATTTCATCAACACTCTTGTATATACCTTCAGATTTGAATGCGTATATTACTCCATATTCTTGTCCTTCCTGATAACCGCCTACCCATTGTTTTTCGTATGTTCCGTCTGCAAGTTGTTTACCCGTATATACTTGATAACTGTCTTGCATATTATTGGGTAGTCCATTATATGGTAATGATATAATTTTGTTTTTATTATAGGCTGCATTAATACTTGCTGTAAAACTCCAATCTTTTGTTTTTATGATGTTGGCAGTCAGTTCGAGTTCCATACCTCTATTTTGTATTTCACCATTATTAGATAAATATGATGATACACCACTATGAGATGGAATAGATATGTTAGCAAATTTATCCTTGGTACGTCTGTTATAATAAGTGAAATTCAGAATATATTTGTTATTTAAGAATCCCAAATCAAAACCTGTTTCAAAAGTGTAAGATTTTTCCCATCTCATCATTGGATTAGGCAAATCTGTTAATGTGATAGGTACCTTACCATTGTAATTAGGAACAGTTATATTATTTTTATTCTTTACAATATTGTATGCTCCTTGAACGGTATAATAATCTAAGCCGTTTATAATATTACCATTTGCATCTGTTATTCCAGATACATTTCCGTTTGCACCGTAACTGGCACGTATTTTAGCATATGACAAAATGGGAGTAATATTTTCCATAAATTTTTCTCTGGAAATGACCCAACCTGCAGAAATTCCAGGGAATACTCCCCATCTATTGTTACTAGGTAGCTTGGAGTATCCATCACTACGCAATACCAAACTTACAAGATATTTTGATTGATAATCATAATTAACTCGGCCAAAGAATGACATGATACGCTGTCTATAATGCCATGAGTCAATTTGTCTTACTCCTGCATTTGTAGAGGTGTAACCTAAATCTTGGAAGTCTGATAATGGAGAACCATAACCAGCCGCCGAGAATCCTCTTTTATAGGAATCATAATATTCAAAACCAGCCATTGCATTAAGTGAATGGTCATTGCGTATTGTGGTGTTATAATTTAAAACTCCATTATAAGTTTGATCAAGTATTCTTTCATTCTTGTTAGAAGAGTTGTGTGTTGTATCGTATGTTGGACCAATACCTACAATATAGTCACCCATAAAAGATTCATTGTTGACGTCTGTGTATAACCAGTTAGCTGATACTCTAAATGTCAGGTCTTTTATTATATTAAAAGTGAAGGCCTGCATCATATTAAAATAGTTTTTGTCGTTTTTCTTTTTCAGAGCATCTTCATAAATTTTTGTGGTTGTCCAGCCTCTTGCCCATGAGTCAATTGCAGGTCCTGCTAACCAGTCTCCGTCAGGACTTTGTATTCTGAAAGTAGGAGGGACAGATAATGTGGTACTAAAGAAGTTACTTTCTCCTGCATATCCTGCAGCTCCATCATCCCAACGAGAGTTAACGAAAGAAAGTGTTGAGTTTGATGTTAACCATGATGTAAGTTTGTAATCACTATTTAATGTAAAGCTAATTCTTTTGTACCAGTTATTTACGGCATTACCTTCACTGTTGTTATAGCCTATATTGGCATAATAATGTCCTTTATCATTACCACCAGAAACACTTAAATTGTAATCTTGTGTAATAGCGGGACTCTTTATGTTATAATCGCTTAATTGATTGTCGCAGAATATTAATTTTTGGCCTTTATTTACAGGATCATCCATTAATTGCCAACCTTGTTTCAATAAAAAAGCTAAATCATCTGTATAATTATATACGCCCCATATACCAGCCTTATCCTCATTTCCATTGATTGGATTTCCATTGGCATCAAAGTAACGATTGCCAGTTCCATAAGGCTGGATTTGACTTAATGAAGCATCGTCTGCAAATCCATGCCATTCACCGGAACTATCTTGCCAAATATGGGATGAACGGTAAAATGCACTACGCATATAATATAGGTAATCATGTGCATTTAAGAATTCATATTGGCTATGAAAGTAATTTAATCCGACTTTAGCATTAAGATTTATCTCTGCACGTCCTTTGCTTCCTTTTTTTGTGGTTATCAGTATAACGCCATTGGCAGCTCTAGCTCCATATATCGCAGTTGCGCCTGCGTCTTTCATCACTTCCATAGATTCTATATCTGCAGAGTTTATGTCATTTAGTGATTCTCTGATAGCTCCATCTACAATGATTAATGGAGATCCACTACCGTCAAGATTGGTTCCTCCACGCAGAACTAAGGTAGGAGCAGAATTTGGATTACCACTATTTTGTTGGACTCTTAATCCTGCTACTGCACCAGAAAGAGCTTGTGCCGGATTTGTATGGGAACCTGATTCAAAAATAGAATTATCTACTTTTGCTACAGAGTTTGTCATTTTTGATCGTAGTTGAGAACCTCCATAGCCTATAACTACTACTTCATCTAAAGTTTGATTATCTTCCGTTAAAATAATATTTAGATTCTGCCCGGTCCATTTGATATTTTGCGTAGTATAACCCAACAAATGAAATTTCAATAACATCTCCTTTTTTTACGTTAGGCAAGGAAAAATTGCCCTCAATATCAGTGATAGTTCCATTGGTGGTTCCTTTGACTATCACAGAAGCTCCAATAATAGATTCTCCTGTAGCGTCTTTCACGACTCCTTGGCATGTAGAGGTTTGTTGTACAATGTCAACTTCTACTTTGTCTTTCGGGGATTCTGCATAGGCTATTCCAGTAGAAAGGCTACTTAAAAATAGCAGCATGCTTACGGATTTCATTTTCCTATTCATAACTTATGTGTTTAATTAAGGTTAAAGTTTTAAGAGGACGATTTTTAGGTTAATCAAGAATGGTTTATTAAATTGATTTATTAATCTGTGAATTCTATACGACAAATATAGAAATAAAAAATTATTATCGCAACTATTTGATAAAAATTTTTATGAAGTAACTGCGTTTATTTTGTGTAGTTGGGAATCCTATTAATGTTGTTATTATATTATATTATCTCTTTTGTCTCTTGGTAATTGTTGTATATTTGAATAATATTCGTTTTAGATAAAATAAAAAAGGAATATCTATTATAATATTCCTTTTTATAAACACTCTTTTTATAATAAATTATTTTATAATATCTTTCAGCTTTATACTTTGGAAAGTCATGTGAGCTACACTGCTTTCATATAATATACCGATAGTTTCTTTATCTATCATTGTCAGGCAGGAATACCCCCAATTGTATCCTTCATCTAACAGAAGCTGATGTTCTGGACTCCAGGTATTTCCTCCATCCATGCTGATTTTAATTGTCATGTCTTTGCGGGCGCTTGTAGAATTGGGGTTGGAGAAAATTAAAAGGTCTTTACCCAATACATTGTCTTTCGCTTTTACGCTGATCAGGCTGGCCATACATACGGGCTCTATCAAAGCAGTACGAGATGATTCGTGTTCTTTCCAAGTTTTACCTAAATCTTTTGTCGTATATATTGCCCGGCTTCCTCCTCGGTTATCTCTCATATTCAGCATTAAAGTGCCTGGTTCAAGCTCTGCCACTTGTGCTTCTGTGGTGTTAGTGCGTGCATGGTGGTGTATGGTCCATGTCTCTCCACGGTCTTTGCTATACATGATACCCGCATTGGGAATTCGGGTTTTGTCGATAAACTGGATGGGGAATACCAGTGTACCATCTTCCATTGTGATACCTCGTCCCGGCCCTTGTAATAAGAAATACCATTCCGGAAGCTTCACTTGCTCGGTAATATTGATTGGTTCAGACCAAGTTTTTCCATCATCTGTACTTTTGGCAAGTACTAATTGAGCGGTATGGTTTAAGTCCATTCCCTGATGTGAGCTCCACCATGCTCTTTGGTTACCCATTCCGTGTGTCCATGCCGCTACAATCCATACAGTGTTGGTCTTAGTGTCTACCAAGATAGAAGGGTCGCCTACACCATTTTGAGCTGAAGGAAGTCCTCCATATTCTTTGAATGATAAGGGCAAGCGCATTTGCTCCCATGTTTTTCCTCCATCTGTACTCCGGCTGAGGCCTATGTCGATATGTTCCTGCAAATCTACACTGCTGTTGTAACGCACATCGTATACTCCCAGTAAGGTGCCTTTGTTTGTAGTTACTAATCCTGGAATACGGAAAGCGGCTGAACCGTCATCACCAGCATGACGGACTCCTACTGCCATCCTTTGTACGACTTTTTGTTCAGTTGTATTTTTTGTAGGTATAATTTTTCCGTCACCTTTTACCTGAGTTACTTCTGCACAGATTTTTGTGTGTAGTGAAGCTGTTGGTTGCATTTCAATACTGATCCAGAAAAAATTATATCCAGGAAAGAGGTTCTGCTTTCCTTCCAGTGTCAGCGTATTGGTTTTAGGTGTTATTTCTGCCTTTTTTATAGAATAAGACGGATTGGCAGAAAGGGTTTGCCCCGGATTGTTGCTGGAAATGTATTCTACGGGCGCAAAGCGTTTTTTTTCTCTGTCTTGTGGAGCATCTGTTCCTCCATAATACAATTTGATAGCTTTGATTTGTGACAAAGGTACGTCTTTGTCGAAGGAGATAGTGACATTGTCAAGGGTTTTTGTTTCTTTGGCATCAAGACGCAGATAAGCCAGGACATTATCGTGTCTTTCTATCAATATAGGAACTTGTGGAGTTTTGACAAACACAGTATCAGCAGCATGCAGACCGATGGCAAGCATTCCGATACATAAGGATAATAGTTTTTTCATAATGCTGTTGCTGGTTTAGATTTTTACTTTAGCTATAAGTTTTCTTATTTTTCCTTCTCCAATTACAGGGGCATGCGGGTCTTCCGGATATACGATTGCAAATTGTCCGGGGAGCAAATCAACAAAGACTGTAGGTACATCTGAATAAAGTGCGCAATCACCTTCTTTCTGATATGCTTGTTTCAGTTGGCTTACATCTTCAATAGCTTTCCAACCGATACGTTCTTTTCCTTCCAAAAGAATATGTATGTCAATGTAATCACGATGTACTTCCAGAACCTGCTCAGATTCTTTCACGCATGTGGGATGTACGTTGTTGATAAACAGGTTATCTCCATCCAGTTCTATTCTTCCACATGGTGTATGCAGTAAGTCGTGACTCTTTACGTAATCGAACAATTGTTTAAATAAAGGATGTAGCAGTTCGATTCTGCTACTATTTTGTAAATTGGAAACAATCATAATATATAAAAGTTTTTAGTTATTCCATATTGTCAGTTTTAGGACGTAAGAAATACAACTGTACGCCAAGAGCAATAGCCACCACGATGGCTAACATGGCAAAACCGACTCCTAAATTACCACTATCACCCCATCGTCCTAAAAGGTGAGTAATGAAAGCCCCGGCGGATACACCGATCATGTTCATTACTCCATAGGCAGTAGCCCGTTGTTTGCGAGATACAAATTGGCAGAGGATAGGCATGTTGTTTGTATCAAAAATTCCATAGCCAATACCAAATAGTAGTCCGGCACCTACTACTGCTACCAGATTATGTCCGAATCCTAATAAAAGTAATGACGGAATGGTCAATCCCAAACCTATGGCTCCGGTATATACGCGTCCGCGTAAATTTTTCTGTACCCATTTATCTGATAAAGGACCCCCGATAAGGACTCCGATGAACGAAGATACGGCGATGGTTATAGTAGAGATAGGTCCAGCTTGTGACATGGGTAAATCAAGGTTTTCGGCAAACAAGGTCGGGAGCCAGTTTTTGGTAGCCCATCCGGGAAGGCTTGGGGCTGCAAAGTAGAGCAAGATTACCCAGAAAGCTACATTGGTCAGCAAGGATTTCAGACTGGTAAAGACGCTCTCTTTCTCTTTTTGCGGATTGGTTTGCAGTTTCTCTGTAGGAAGAATCTCTGTTTTTTTGTCATGTAAAAATAACATCAGAATTACGGCATAGGCAATTCCGATGATACCGAACCAATGGAAAGTGGTGTGCCAGGAAAAGGCATCGGCTACGGTTGCTCCGAATCCTCCGATAGCTTGTCCTGTGTACAAACCTGTCATATGGATGCCTACGGCTAAAGACCGGGATTTCCCGGTATGGTAGTCTGCAATCAAGGAAAGTCCGGCGGGGATGTAGAGTGCTTCGCTTACTCCCATCAAGGCACGCAGCCAGACAATCTGGTTAAACGTTTCGGCTACCCCCATCAGATAGGTTACGGAAGACCATACGAATAAGCTTCCTACAATCAGCCATTTACGGCTCATGCGGTCGGCTATGACACCTGAAACAGGACTCATCAGTGCGTAAATCCAGAGAAAGATTGCCATCAGATAGCCGAAATTGGTGGCTGATTGCAGTTCTACAATATCGACCTGCATCGCATCTTTCATGGTGCTAAGCATTTGTCGGTCCATATAGTTAAGTAACGCCACCCCCCATAGCAGGCCCACAACAATCCACGGATAAATTTTTGAGTTTTTCATATATTATGGTTATTCAGTTAGCAATGTAACTTGCCGGATTATTCTCCGGCAAGTATTTCTTTACATAATGTATATCCTTTTATCATCATTCTTGGAATATGGAAAGGACCTTTAAAGAGGTTGCCTTTCGCAGGTTGGGCTACTGTACCGTCACGATGCAGGTATCCGTACCATTCTCCAAATTCACTGTCAGGGAAATGGGCATACGTCCAGTCACTGATTTGTTTGTGACGTTTCAGGTATTTCTCGTCCTTGGTCAGTTTATATGCATACAAGTTGGCAATGATGGCTTCTGTTTGTGGCCACCAGAATTTCATGTCTTGTGAATAATCCTGTGGAGGAAGATTCTTGCAATCCTTGAAATTGATGATGCCACCATACTGTTTGTCCCATCCCCATTCCCAGGACCAGTCAAGAATGGTCAGAGCCATGTCAATGAGTTCTTTGTTATTGTTCATGTTACGTGCTACATCGAACAAGAACCAGGAGGTCTCGATGCAATGTCCCGGATTGATGGTACGGCCATTCATTGTATCGATAAATTCTCCTTTAGGGCCAACCATTTCCAGCAAAGCCTTGAATTCAGGGTGCATGAAATAGTTTTTCAATGCATAAATGGATTCTTCAATCTGTGCATCGAGTTCAGGATCTGAAATTACTTTCTTGATGCTGGAAGCTACATTGACCATAATCATGGTGATGGAATGGCCTTGTGCCTGAACCGTGGGTAAATATTTCGGTTCAAGTATACCTGGAGTATTCAGGAAGTGGCGCATGCGTTTGAACAAGTCAAGTGCTTTTTGGGCATATTCCTCATTACCGGTAGCCAGTGCATATTCCGACATGGCAATGGCAGCAAAACTTTCAGAAAATACATATCTTCTTTTCCGGAGCGGAGTTCCGTCTGCTGCTACCTCGAAATACATTCTTCCGTCACTATCGAAGCAATGCTTTTCAATAAAGTCGAGTGTAAGCTTGGCAGCATCCAGCCATTCAGGATTTTTTTCTATGTTGTTATATGCATACGAGCAGATGAAAGCAAAGCGTCCCTGAAACCAGACAGATTTAGTGGTGTCAATCAACTGACCGTTACGAGCCACGCAGGTGTATATGCCACCGTGTTCTTTGTCAAGACCATTCTTCAACCAGAATGGCATGATGTTATGGGTGAGATCTTCTTTGTAGTTCTCGGCCCAATATTTAGCGTAAGTTTCTATAGACATAAGGATGGATTTAGAATTTGTTGCAACGGTCAAAGAAGTTGATGGCTTCCAGTTCAGCCTTCATGCGTGCTTCTTCTTCGTCTGTCATATTCTGGAATGGAGTACGGTTCTTACCCAAATCCAGCCCGATGAGTTTCATGATTCGTTTACCACCAACGATATTACCGCGGTAATGGCAAATCACGTTGATTACATCCTGGGAGAAGTTCTGCAGTTCGCGTGCCTTTTCGATGTCACCAGCTTTCCATGCATCGATAATGCCCACCAGGTTGATACCGTTATAGTTAGTTGTACCACCGATACCACCTTGGGCACCGCCCATAGCCAATGACGGAAGAATTGTTTCATCCTGGCCGTGCAACATGTCGAATTTTCCGTTCTTGTATAAGCGGCACTGGTTGTATTCGTAAATGCTTTCGTATGTATATTTGATACCTGCGAAGTTAGGAATTCTTCCGTCTACAGCTTTTAGTAATTCTACCATCGGCAAGAAAGCACCATTGAATGCCGGAATGTGATAATAGTAGAAAGGAAGGTTCGGAGCGCCTGCCGCGATTTCTTCGCAATATTTCACCAATTCTTCGATACGGCCAATTTTCGGGAATGGAGGAGCCATGGCACCGATACCCCATGCACCAATCTTTTGAGCATGTTCGGCCAGCATCTTGCTTGCCTTTACGCAGCAGCTACCAACGTGTACAATCACCTTGAAACCTTCAGGAGCCACTCTTACCCATTCTTCTGCCAGTTTCATACGTTCTTCTTCGGTCAGCATATAGCCTTCACCAGATGAACCATTGATAAACACACCTTTCAACCCATTTTTTGCTAACATTTTTGCATAAGCAGCAATGGGCTCATAGTTTACTTCACCATTTTCATAAAATGGGGTAAATGGGGCATCAATTAATCCAATAATCTTTTCCATAATATTGTAGTTAATAAATTAGTTTATTTAATAATAGCAAAAATAAGGATATAATTTTTATATCACAAGGTTTTATGTGCTTATTTTGAAATTATTCTTCTTTTTTGATAGGATAAACTGTAATTTTAGGTGTACGTATGCCTGGTTTAATTTCTCCACATATCATATATAAATAACCTTCACGAAACAGAAGAATACCTCCGGCACGTGCCATACCTGAAATATTTGTTTTTATGGTCCATGTTTTATGGATAAAGTCATAAAATAGAATATCATCATTAAATTTGTACCAAGAGGGGGCGTGGGTTAAATAATCTTTTCCGGCTTTTCCATCCAGTGCTTTTTTGAAGATGCGATAATTCACTCCTCCTGTTAGGATAAGTTGTGTGTCTGTCTGTATACCGCTACCTCCTGCCATACAGCGTTTTTCTTTGTTTTCCTGATAAGGTATGTGAGAATCATATTCCCATTTGTCGGTTTTGGGAATATAACATAATATGTCATGTGAAAGGATACTGGCAGAAGAATCTGATGGGGCTTGAAAACCTCCAATCAAATAAAGTTTTTTCCCATCATTGACCAGAATGGGTTGTACTCGTTGAGGTCCGGGGAAGGAAGATAATTTTTGCCATCTGTCACATGTTTTTAAGTCCAGTTTGTATAATGCGTTTTGTCGCAGCTGCTGGTTTCCTCCTGTGATGTAGATACATTCATCCAACATCGTGGCTGAAGCGTTGTCTATTGTTTCAGGAAGAGAAGGAAGTTGGTGAATTAGAAAGTTCTCAGAAGAAGAATCTTTTTGAATTCGAAATACGCTGGTCAGACAAGAATCTGCATTCATTCCTCCAATGCAGACCAGTCCTTGGGGAGTTTCCACACTGCAACCATAAGCAACAGGAAAGGGAAGATTAGAGATTTTTGTCCAATGAGGAGATGTGGCATGAATATCCAGCGCATAACATTGATTGTAATAGGCTTTCTTCCCTCCTTCAGCTGCAGGAATTGCCGGAAAGTTACAACCTCCACCTACAATTAGCCAGTTTTTTATAAAGCCGGCGAAAGGTGCAGATACCCCTTTTGTAATAGGGTAATCTGGAAGTTGTATAGGAGTTTGTGCCATGTTTATTGTACATTGGAATATCAGTATTTCCAAGATTAAAAAGATTTTATTCATAAGTATGTTTATTAAGGGTGAAGTCCTAGGATTTTGTACATGCTAAAAATAAATATAATATTTAAGTTTTGGGCTATATTAATGAGAGATTTTTCTCAATAGCTAGGATATAATTAATTACTTTGTTTTTGTTGTTTTATACTATTGATTTTTTTAATTTAGCAAAATATTGTTTAGGTAGGTGTAAACCTTTATTAAAGCTTTGTTAAAGTGGTTATTCAAGCCAAAATTATTTATTAGTTTGAGAAAAATTTTATGGTACATAAATTAATTAAAGAGATGGAAAGTGGAACGAAAGGTGGAATCACCCAAAAAAAAATTATTACTTATTTGATGCATAATCATTCTTCTACCATCCCGGATTTGGCAAAAGATATTGATTTAAGTATTCCTACTGTAACTAAATTTCTAATGGAATTGGTAGATGCTGGTTATATTGTGAATTATGGTAAACAAGAGACTAGTGAAGGAAGACCTCCTAATTTGTATGGATTGAATCCTGATTCTGCTTATATGGTAGGAGTGGATATTAAGGCTTCTTGTTTAAATATTGGTTTGATGAATTTTACGGGTGACATGATTGACCTGCAAATGGGAATAGAATGTCGACTTGAGAATACTTTGGAAGGATTGGATGAATTGACTCGTCATATTTGTGAGTTTCTGGATAAGCATGTAAATGTTAAAGATAAGATTTTGCAAGTCGGTGTCAATATTTCAGGACGGGTGAATCCTGAAGCAGGTTATAGCTTTAGTATGTTTAATTTTGAAGAACGTCCCTTAGCTGAAGTCTTATATGAGAAGATAGGGATTCCTGTTAGTATTGATAATGATACGCGTGCAATGGCTTATGGAGAATTATTGAAGGGTGCTGTGAAAGGAGAAAAAGATATTGTCTTTATCAATATTAGCTGGGGATTAGGTTCTGCTTTTATTATTGATGGAAAAATCTATACAGGCCGTTCCGGTTTTTCAGGTGAATTTGGTCATTTTAGTGTGTTTGATAACGAGATAATTTGTCGTTGTGGGAAAAAAGGTTGTCTGGAGACAGAAGTTTCAGGCTCAGCCTTACATCGGATTCTTTGCGAGAAAGTAAAAAATGGACAAAGTTCTATTCTTTCAAAAAGGATTCTTACAGGAGAAATGTCTGTTACATTAGAAGAAATTGTAGATGCGACCAATAAGGAAGATATTCTATGCATCGAGTTGGTTGAGGAAATAGGCCGTAAGTTAGGTCGCTATCTCGCCGGGTTGATAAATCTGTTTAATCCGGAATTAGTTGTAATCGGAGGAACCTTGGCTTTGACGGAGGATTACATTTTGCAACCTATAAAGACTGCTATACGTAAGTATTCTTTAAATTTAGTAAGCAAAGATTCGGCTGTTGTATTGTCTAAGTTACAAGCTAAAGCTGGAGTGATAGGAGCCTGCTTATTATCAAGAAGCAAATTATTTGAATGGTAATTTAAATGCAGCTATCTGGGATTTTTCATTCCGGACAGCTGCATTTTTGTTGCATATTAGAGTCATTCTTCCACTCTGTATTCCAGTATGTCTCCCGGCTGGCAGTCCAGTTCTTTGCAGATAGCTTCCAGGGTGGAGAAGCGTATGGCTTTGGCTTTTCCTGTTTTTAAAATAGAGAGATTTGCCGGCGTAAGGTCAATCCTTTCAGCAAGCTCTCCCAGCGAAATCTTTCGTTTCGCCATCATCACATCTAGATTTACGATAATCGGCATAAATATTTAGTTTTCTTTTCTTTTTTCTTTTGTTACTATATCCCACCAGCAAGTATAGCGTTTTATCAATACATGGTGCAGGTACATCCCACCGTAAATCATTCCCATCATGACTAACACGCGGTGGGAACGTGTCTCTATCTGTTGCTCGATGAACAGCCAGTAAATGATGGTCAGCAGCATCAAGGTAAGTATCATGGTCAGAATGATACCGGTTGCTGCTTTCCATTTAGTATTAATAGTTTTCATCTTTCCATTCAAAATTAAATGGTTAAATCCTGTTCTTCCTGCATTCGGATTCCTACTTCAAATACAAAAGAAACCAGAACGAAAACTGCTCCTATCACAATCAGCAGGATACTGTTCTGATGAAATACATCTATCGGAGTAAGGTTGACGATGACATTTATCAGTACTCCTGAAAGCATGGTAGAGATACCGATAGCTGATAAGATGCGCTGATTAATGCGGCAGAAGACCTTTCCTTTTTTTACATTACTTGCCATGAAATAAGCCAGTAGGCCGATAAAGAAAATAGCGTAACATTCGATGGCCTGCACCAATGCTTTCCATATAAAAGTGTCGCTGTCGTCTTTCCCCATTTCATAACAGAGAGGTAATATCTGGCTAAGGCCATAGGCGATGGCTGCAAAAAGGCTTAATACCGAAATAAAGTCGCAGTATTGTATCAGGCGTTTGTTAGATTGGATTTTCATTATTCAATTGTTTAAATGGTTAATTCATTCTCTTCTTTCAACCGTAAGCCGATGGCAAACACTTCTGAAGCTAAGAGGGCGATAAAGCCTAAAATCAGTGAGGAATCAGAGAAGGCAATTAATATATTCAATTTGCTTCCTGCCAGTTCAATGCATTGTGCAAGTTGGTGGTTTGAAATCCAGATACTAACAAAAGAAAGCACACATATTCCTGTCAGGCTCCATCCTACGCGGCGCAGGTGTTTTACGTTAATCCAGTCGAACACGATGTTCCGGTTAATGTGTATCATCAGTTTGGCGAAGTAGACAGTTGCATAGACAAATCCGATGATGACAATAAGGCCGATGAGTCCTTGCAACACTTCAAAGCCATGGCTGGAATGGGAATAGGGGCATTCCACAAGAGCCGTAATCGGTTTGACAGCCAATTGTCTGCCGTCTTTCAAGTTGGTGACTGTTCCGGTCGTTTCCATCATGTCAGTAGGCAAGACGTGTACCATTTTATATTGAGGTATCTCAGTGATTTCTCCTTGTGCAGCCTTCATGCCTACTTCTACTCCGTTTATAAACATTTCTATAATTAAGTATACATTTCCGGAAACGGACAACAGGAAAGCAGCAATCATGCATACACAGAATATATTCAGTCTCTTTTTCATAATGCAGATGAAGATTTTAAATGGTCAAATCATTTTCTTGTTTCAGTTTTACCGCTACTACAAATACTTCCGTGAGAAGTATCAGCAACAATATACCTATCCAACTGAACTCAAAAGGAGATGCGGGCTGGATGGTGTACCCCGGAATTGTAAGTTGTGCCATAGCATCACGGGTTTCACTCCAGTTAAGTAAATACTTAACCAGGTGATAGGCAATAGGAGGATAAACTCCCCACCGTATCCGTCGGATATTGATGGATGTAAATACCTCTTTGCGGATGATAGAGATAAACAGACGGATGAGGTTGTAAAGTCCATAAAAGGATACCAGCCCTGTGAGACCAAGCAGTATATAAGTGAAATTTGTCAGTCCGCTGGGTACGATGTACGAATGGCATTGCATGAATCCGGTGGGAACATTTGTGCCGGTCTGCGAGTTCGCTGCTTGTATGGCTGAATCGGGCAATACATCGAAGGTAGTTGCAGTTACCTTGTCAAAAGCCGAATCTGCAGACTCTATACTGATGGGGGCCAGTTTATCTACATCGCTCCAGCCGTCATTAAAGCCGCCTATGAACTCAAAGAGTACGATTAATAGGGCTGTTACTCCAATGATTTTAAATGTTTTCATTGTGTGAATGTGTTTGTGAAGATAGTGTATTGTTCTCTATTTCAATCGTTTCTGCCTGAGCAGGCTGATGCCATATTGCCGGCTGCGGAACCAGTTTCTTTTGAATGAACAGCACACAGATGATGGTAAGAGCCATTCCTCCGGCCGCCATAAGCGCAGCTCCCGTTTGTCCGTAAGTAGAAACCATGGTAGCATTCGGATCGTCTGCTAATAAGAAAGAAGCTACGGCTGCGCTGTTATTGACAAAGTGCATCAGGATGCCGGGCAACAGACTACCTGTGCGATAATACATCCATCCCAGTGCCAATCCGGTCACGAAGGCGAATGGAGCCTGCACCCAGTTGCCATGCACTACTCCGAAAATCAATGACGAAAGTACGATGGCTCCTGCCGGATGTTTCCATTTGCGAAGTAAATGTCCCTGAATGGCTCCACGAAACAGCAGTTCCTCTACGATAGGAGCCATGATGACCACGGCAATGATGCCCAGTGGGTTACGCATTATCATTTCGAACGCCTCCTGCATGTTGTTAGGTAAGTCGGCCAACTCATTGAAGTAGTTGGTCCATAAGCCCATCGCTAAAATGAATACCACTGAGGTTGCTAACAGTTTGGGTGAGTGGTGATACCCCCAAGTCTTCTGGTCCAGTCCCACATATTTCCCCACTAACAGATGGATACCTACTGCCGCGGTGGATAGGATTTGTGCCAGCATGATAAGGTTTGTATACAGGCTGTCGGGGGTCTGTGGAACCTCATAACTGCCTTGATACAACATATATCCACAGATGGCTACTCCCATGAAAGCTAATTGGTAAGCGAAGAAATACAGTAATAATTTGATAGTGCGTCCCATAATGTGTGCGTTTTAAAATGGTTAGTTTATTTGTTTTCAGAAAGCTTCTGAAGGGTTGGCCCCTCAGTTTTCCAGGTCAGCAGATAAGCTGGTGTCCAGGTCATTTGTTCTGCATCCCAGCGGTAAGCTTTTTTCTCGGTCATGGCTCCCAACGTGTCGTACTGGTATTCGTACTTCCATTTGGGAGTAAGTGTTTTGCCGTCTTCATTCAAGGTGGAAACAATCAGGCTTTGCTGGTTCTGTCCGTAAATGAAGGTTTCTTTTGCGTTTACATTTGTGGCTGTCAATGTCATCAATGCAGCAGCGATTCCTGCTACCAGTGTCTTTTTTGTGAATGTCTTTTTCATAATTGTACGTGTTTGTGTGTAAATAATAGTGTTTGTTTTCGCTTGTATTCGATAAATATTTATCGTTTTTCGATATGCAAATGTAGATATTATTTTTGAACTGAAAAAGAAAAACAGAAATATTTTATCGAAAAACGATAAATATTTGCCTTTTTGAGGAAAATCTCCTCTGAAGATACCAAATTCAGGTGTTGTGAAGGGGGAGGGATAAAGAGGAAAGTCTCATTGTGTAGACTGGAGAATGAATGTATATGTTTTATGTTTTGCGTACGGAAAACCTACGTTTCTCAAGGCGGAACCGTATGTTTTCGGATAGGGAAACGTAGGGTTCCGGGCTGAGAGACATAGAATATTCCAATATATCTTCTGTTTATTGATGTGTTCATTTCCTAAATTAAATAATGAAGGAAAATCGTGAATATAAGCAGAAAATCTCTAAATTTGCTGAGTATGAATCGAGCTATGACGGAAAAACAACTGATAGAAGAACTGCGATGTGGAAACGAATCTGCTTTCAGACGCATCTACGACCGGCACTATATCCCTCTTTGCCGTTTCGCTGATTTGTTTCTCCATGACGCATCTTTGTCGGAGGAAGTGGTGGATGATGCCATCTTTTATTTGTGGGAACATCGAAGTGAGGTGGAAATCATCTATTCTTTGAGAGCATATTTGATGAAATCGGTCCGCAACCGTTGCTTGAATGAGCTGAATTCACTTGCACACCGTGAAGAATTGCAGTTTTCTTCTTTTTCCCTTCCCGAGAATGCGGAATTTCTGGATACCTTATTTATAGAGAAAGACCATCCGTTAGGTTATCTGTTGGAGCAGGAACTGGAGGAAGAACTCGAACGCAGTATTGAGGCCCTGCCGGAAGAATGTCGTGTGGTTTTCAAAAAAAGTCGTTTTGAACAAAAAAAATACGAAGAAATAGCCCGCGAGTTGAATATCTCTGTCAATACAGTTAAGTATCACATAAAGAATGCATTAGCTTTTCTGCAGAAGCGTATGTCGGGCTATCTGAAGCTTCTTGTGTGGTATATTTTTCTGGGAAATTGAAAAAAATCTTCTTTTTTGACTACCCTCTTTTTTCTCTTTTTTGTCTTACTTATAAACACACAAATTATGCAGCACGAAGAAATGAAAAATGAACGGATTGATCAGTTGATTGCGGAATACCTTTCCGGTAGTCTGACAGCAGACGCTTTTCAGGAATTGAAAAGCTGGAGTCAGCAGTCGGACGAGAACCGGATGTATGTTCGTAATCAGATAGAAGTCTGGTTTTCATCGGGAGTGACTGCAAAAGATAAGGTGTTCGATAAGGAAGAAGCATTTGCCCGTTTCCAGAAACGAATCGACAAGAAAGAGCCGAAAGTGTACCGTTTCCCATGGAAGACCTTCTATCGGGTGGCGGCCGTGATTCTGATTGTGCTGCTTCCGCTGGCCGGTTACTGGAAAGGACAGGAAACACTTCGTCAGACGTTCTCGGATATGGTAGTGGAAGCTCCACTGGGAGCACGTACCAAGCTGTATTTGCCAGACGGTACGTTAGTGTGGCTGAATGCCGGTTCCAAAATCACCTATTCGCAGGGATTTGGTATGGATAACCGTCAGCTCAGCCTGGAAGGAGAAGGTTATTTTGAGGTGGTGCATAACCAAGACCTTCCTTTTGAGATTCATACGCATGAAGTTGATTTGCATGTATTGGGTACCAAGTTCAATTTCAAGAACTATTCAGATGATGAGGAAGTGACGGTAAATCTGTTGGAGGGAAAGGTTGCCTTGCATAATGGATTGAAGTCCATGCCAGAACTGTATCTTGCTCCTAATGAAAAGATGATGCTGAACAAGCGTACGGGCGAAATGGTGAAATCGAGAGCTCGTGCAGAGAATTCCATGCTATGGACAAATGATGAGCTGTTCTTCGACGAGGAATTGTTGGAAGATATTGCCAAGAAACTGATGCGAAGCTATGATGTACGGATTGAGATAGCCGACAGCCTGAAGAATCGTCGTTTCTACGGTAGCTTCAAGGTGATGGGCAACACTATAGAAGAAGTACTGGAAACCATTGCTTCGACCAATCGTATGAAGTATCGATACGAAAATGAAAAATACATCCTTTATTAACTAATTTGTCAAACCTTAAAAAGAGAAACACCATGAGTATAGAACCTTCCGGCTGATAAAGTCCATAAGGCAAAGACATAAAAACAAGGAAGATGCGGGCACATCCTCCTTGCAAATTTACAAGTCTTTTGCATAGGGCATAAAAACTTGAATCAGAGATGCCGCAAAGATAGGCATTCTTTAATTCTTACGATTCCTATTTTAGTTATTTAATTAAAAATCAACAGAATTATGAGATATTTCAATAAGGCTATGTTAGTAGCCTCGGCAGCGCTTTGCCTGAACTTATCGGTTTTTTCTCAGAATATTACACTAAAAACCGGTAATGTGACGGTAAAGGAGGCGATGGAACAGTTGAAGAAATCGTCGGGATATTCATTTGTGTTTTCATCAGTGGATGTGGATACACAGAAACACATTTCCATTTCCGTGCAAGACGGGAATATAGATGATGTGGTTCGGCAAATTTTGGCTGGCCAAATAGGAATTACTTATGAGATTAAAGATAAGAATATTATTATAAAAAAGTCCGAGAATGGGGTGGTTTCGTCCAAAAAGTTGCAGACAAAAGGATCTGTTCGGGATGTGAATGGCGAACCGATTATTGGTGCAACAGTCATGGAACGAGGAACTTCTAATGGTACGATTACGGACATTGACGGTAATTTTATGTTGGAAGTGCCCGAAGGAGTTATGCTAGACATTTCGTATGTAGGGTACAAGAACCAAAGTGTACAAGTGCTTTCAGGGAAACAAATAGCTATTAGTTTAAGAGAAGATTCTGAAACGTTGGATGAAGTCGTAGTCATTGGTTATGGAGCACAGAAAAAGGTGAATGTGATAGGCTCTATTGCAACATTAGACAGTGAGACTTTAGAATCACGTGCGGTTCCGGATGTTTCCAATATGTTGACTGGCCAGTTATCTGGAGTAACTATCACACAGACAAGTGGAAATCCGGGACAAGATGCCGGTACAATTCGTGTACGTGGAGTAGGCTCTTTCGGAGCTACTCCTGATCCGTTGGTGCTGATTGATGGGATGCCTGGTTCTCTTAGTGATTTGACTCCATCGGAAATAGAAAATATTTCAGTGCTGAAGGATGCGGCTTCGGCTGCTATTTATGGTTCCCGTGCGGCAAATGGAGTAATCCTCGTAACTACAAAGGAAGGAAAGGCAGGCAAAACACATATTACCTACAATGGTTCTATAGGTATGAGTCAGGCTACGGAATTACCTGATTTTGCCCATTCGTATGAGTATGCTGAGTACTATAATATGGCAATGGGAACAGAAACTTACACTCCAGAGATGATTCGGAAATATCGTGATGGTTCCGATCCGGACAATTATGCTGATGAAATGTATTTGGATGAATTGCTTGGTGGACATGCCTTGCAGACTAAGCATGAATTAAGTGTGAATGGAGGTTCTGGAAAACTTCAGTATATGGCTTCACTTGGATATCTTCGTCAGAATGGTTTACTGGATAATAATTATTATAACCGTTACAATGCAAGAGTAAACCTGAATGCGGAAATTGCTAAAAATGTGTCACTTAGTGTGAGAGTTAGCGGAATGACATCTGATAGGCATGAACCTTCTACTCCTGGAGTACTTGATAATGGGGGATTCAAAGGTATTATAGCAAATGCTGTCCGTTATCCGGGACTGACACCTAGTTATTTATCAACTGGTGAAATCGGTCCGGGACCCAAATTACAGGGTACCCCAGTGGCGTGGGTGAATTGTGCTTCTTTTTACCGTGAGGATTTTGATAAATTTAATGGTAATATAGAGCTTACTTGGAAACCTATAAAAGGACTTACATTGAGAGCTATTGGTGGATATAACTATGCATTAAGCACTATCCGTAACTATCGGGCAGATATGCCGCTGGCCGGCGGGCAGAGTACAGGTCCTTCGTCTTTAACCAATTCCATGGAGCGTACTGTATATAAGACATTTCAGGCCGTAGCCGATTATAATACTATCATTGCAAAGAGACATAATTTGTCGGTACTATTAGGTTATACTTGGGAAGACGAAGGACAACGAACATTAAGTGGAAGCCGTAATAACTTTCCATCAGATGATGTGCCGTATCTGGGAGCAGGTGGAGCTGACGGTCAAACTAATGATGGAGGTGGATATGACTGGGCAATACAGTCTGTTTTTGGTCGTTTGACTTATAATTATGATCAGCGGTATCTTTTTGAGACGACTATGAGATATGACGGCTCTTCAAGGTTCCCGTCAAATACAAAATTCGGTTTTTTCCCTTCTGTAGCTGCCGGATGGCGTGTGTCTGAAGAAAAATTCTGGAAAGAGAGAAATGTGTCCGACTGGTTCAATAATTTGAAACTAAAGGCTTCTTATGGTATATTGGGAAATAATAATATCGGTAATTATCCTTACCAGTCTGTATATACTTTGGGGGAGGCACAGAATTATGTGTTTGGAGGCGTATATACCCAAGGTGCAGCTGTTACGACTTATGTAGATCCGACGTTGAAATGGGAACGGACGCGTACGGCTGATTTTGGTATCGAGACGGGTTTCTTTGATAATAAACTGACCTTGAATGCTACTTATTTTCATCGAAAGACAACGGACGTGCTTTACAAGCCTGCGGCTAGTTATTCTTCTATTTTTGGTTTGGCCATCTCAGAGGTTAATACTGGTGAATTGGAAAACAAAGGATGGGAGTTTGAGATAGGACATCAAAATACAATCGGTGATTTCCATTATCATGTTAATGGTAATTTTTCTATCATTAAAAACAAAGTTCTAACATTGGGAATGGGAAATGTAACCCAAAATAATGGTATGATAGGTAATGGAAGCGATTTGTTTATTGGCTATCCGATGGAGATGTTTTATGGGTATAAAACAGATGGTGTGTTTCTTACGGACGCAGAAGTGAACGATTGGTATGATCAGACTGAAATAGCCAAAGGTTCACAGGCTGGAGATATCCGTTATGTAGACATTACAGGTGATGGAAAAGTAACGCCTGATGACAGAACATACTTAGGATCACGTATTCCGAAATATACTTTTGGCCTGAATTTGGGTGCTGAATATAAAGGATTTGATTTTAGTATGTTAATACAGGGAGTTGCTGGTGTAAAAGGTACGCTTTCTGTATATGCCGGATATGCTTTTTATCAGGAAGGCAATATACAGCGTTGGCAGATGGAAAATTGCTGGAATGTACAGCAAGACAATCGTTATCCTGAATATCCGCGTTTGGAAGTTATGTCAAATGCGGGAAGCAATAATACTTTAACTTCGGATTATTGGGTGTTGAATGCTTCTTATGTCAAAGTCCGTAATATCCAGTTTGGCTATACATTGCCTGAATCTGTGACTCGGAAGTTTGGTTCCAGTGGTATGCGTTTTTATGTAAGTTTGGATAATCCGCTGACATTTAAAAGCTATCGTGAAGGTTGGGATCCTGAGAATACAAGTAATGATGGACAATATTATCCAACTATGTCTACTTACACCTTTGGTTTAACATTAAAATTCTAAAGCCTTATGAAATGTTCTAAATATTTGATGCTTGCTACCTTGCTTGCTTCATTGTCTTTCTCGTCATGTGACTTGGAAAGATTGCCTCTGACCGACCTATCGGAAGAAAATTTTTGGAATGATGAAAAAAATGCAGAACTTGCCTTGACTGCTCTTTATCGTGGAAAGATAACTAATGGCTTGGAATATAGCGTGTCTGATTTCTGGTCTTATCATGGGTTGCTGTTTATGGAACATTTGACAGACAATGCGTTTGATCGCAGGGGAGAAAATAATGACTTTTACAAGATATCCAGTGGGCAGTTGCTGAACACGAATTCTTTTATCGCGAATTATTGGTCGTCGGCTTATTCACGCATTGGTAAATGTAATCGTTTTCTGGAAGGAATGCAAAAAATGCCAGAATCAGACCAGAATAAAAGGATGATAGCTGAAGCTCGTTTTTTGCGTGCGACTCAATATCATTATCTGGCAAGTTATTTTAAGGATGTACCGTTAGTAACCACTGTGTTGAATGGTGAGGAGGCCAATACGGTAAAAAGAAGTGCACAGTCTGAAATATTGGCATGGTGTATTACTGAATTTAAAGAAGCAGCTTCAGATTTGCCACGCTTTAAAGATCTTGCTTCAAGTGAAACGGGCCGTGCCTGCAAACAGGCTGCCTTGGCTTTTCTAGGTCGCACATGTATGCTTCAAAAAGATTGGGCGGGTGGGGCTGCCGCTTATAAGGAAATCATAGGTTATGGAGACAATGATATCCACACGAGTTATCTGGAATTATTCTGGCCAGGTACCGGGGTCGGTAATAAAGAGAATATTTTCTATATTGCTTATTTGGAGAATTATTTTGGCTGTGGTATGCCTCAGCAAGTGCTTCCAGCTAAAGATGGAGGATGGAGCCTTTCCAATCCTTCTGCCGGCTTGTTTGAATCTTATGAATTTGTTGATGGCACTCCGTTCAGTTATGATGACCCACGTTATAATCCAAATAATTTAGGAGAGAACCGTGACCCTCGTCTGGACTATACTTTGTTTTATAACGGTGCGGATTTTATGGGTACAACGTATCGCATGAGTCCGGATTATGAGGCTTCTGCTAAAGAGCGACTTGATTATTCGTCAGAAGCATCGAAAACAGGTTTTATGTGGCGGAAGTATTTTGATGAGAATCCGATTAATAATATTCAAAGCTATAGTGCAGTGACACCTGTAATTCGTTATGCGGAAGTGTTGTTGAGTTATCTGGAATGTTTGATTGAAGGGGGCGAGGTTATTGATAAGCCTATATTAGATGCCACAATCAACAAAGTGCGTGGGCGTGCCGGGGTAGAGATGCCTCCTATTACAGAAACAGATCCGTCTGTTTTACGGGAAAGGCTCCGTAACGAACGAAGAATAGAATTGGCCTATGAGGGAATACGTTATTGGGATTTATTGCGTTGGGAAATTGCAGACAAGGTTTTAGTTGGAGAAGTTTGGGGAGCACCTTACCCTTCTTCTACTACTTATGCTTCCTCTACTAAGGAAATAGATCCTACAGGGAATTGTCGTTGGTATGTTGGACGTCGTGATTTTCGCAATCCGCAAGATTATAAATGGCCTATTCCTTTGTCAGAGCAGAATATAAATCCTAATTTACGTGATTAGTACTGATAATGATTAATGATATGAAAATACAGTATTTAACATTTTCTCTACTCTCTCCGTTTGTTTGTAATTGGGTTAGTGGAGCTTCTGTGGAAGATAGCAATAAGAATAAGGTAACCGAACGCCTATTGCCCAATGTCATTATCATTTATGCAGATGATTTGGGGTATGGTGATCTGCAATGTTATGGCGCGAAAAATGTGGAGACGCCAAATGTAAACAAGTTGGCTGATGAAGGACTACGTTTTACGAATATGCATGCTGTGGCTGCTACTAGTACTCCTTCACGTTATTCATTATTGACGGGTGAATATGCTTGGAGGAAAAAAGGTACAGATGTTGCAGCTGGAAATGCAGGAATGATTATTCGTCCTGAACAATATACCATGGCCGATATGTTTAAGCATTCTGGTTATGTAACTGGAGCTGTTGGCAAGTGGCATTTAGGCTTAGGTGATAAGACTGGTGAGCAGGATTGGAATGCTCCGTTACCTGCTTCTCTGGCTGATTTGGGATTTGATTATCATTATATTATGGCTGCTACAGCTGACCGTGTTCCTTGCGTATTTATAGAGAATGGACAAGTGGCGGGATATGATCCGACAGCTCCTATCGAGGTGAGTTATAAGCAAAATTTTCCTGGAGAACCTACAGGAAAAGACAATCCTGAGCTATTGTATAACCTGAAGCCAAGCCATGGGCATGACATGTCCATTGTGAACGGTATTAGCCGTATTGGATACATGAAAGGAGGTGGAAAGGCATTGTGGAAAGATGAGAATATTGCTGATTCTATTACTTCGCATGCTATTGATTTTATCAACCAGCATCAAAATGAACCGTTTTTCCTTTATTTTGCAACGAATGACGTGCATGTACCCCGTTTTCCCCACGAACGTTTCCGGGGAAAAAGTCCAATGGGGTTGCGCGGAGATGCCATTCTGCAATTTGACTGGAGTGTAGGCCAAATTATGAAAACGTTGGATAGATTGGGTCTAACAGAAAATACGCTTGTCATTTTGTCTAGTGACAATGGGCCGGTTGTGGATGATGGTTATGATGATCGAGCTGAAGAACTGTTGAATGGGCATACGCCTTCCGGACCGCTAAGAGGTTATAAGTATAGTGCTTTTGAAGGTGGAACAACTGTTCCTGCCATTGTGCGCTGGCCAAAAATGATACAAAAAAAGGGCGTATCAAATGTGTTAATGTCGCAGATTGATTGGATGGCTTCATTAGGAGAGCTAATTCATGCACGTTTACCTAAAGGGAGTGCTCCTGATAGTTGGAACCGGTTAGGTAATCTATTGGGTACGGATAATACAGATCGTCCCTGGGTTGTAGAGTTTGCGGCTAATCATGTATTATCTATCCGAACTAAAGATTGGAAATATATAGAACCAAATGATGGGCCACGCATGATTACTTGGGGACCGAGAATAGAAACAGGTAATGACAGTATTCCACAATTGTATGAAATGAAGAAAGTTAACGAACAAGAAAATGTAGCGGCTCAGTATCCTGAAAAGTTATTTGAAATGCAGACTTTGTTGCGAAAAGCGAAATTAGGTAAGTAGTTGTAAAGCTATTCAGTTAGTGCTCTAAAAGAGAATCAATGGATAGATTTACTTAAAGTCTGTAAATTATAATATAAAAATCTCCTGCTTTAGCTTTTATTTATCTTAATGATATGTCTAAAAGCAGGAGATTTTTTATTTTTAATTTTTTTGTAATTCTATTTGAGATAATCTCTTTTTGTATGATAAATCTCTTTTTGTAATTTCGAGAGAAATTTAGTTATAATAGAGGTATGGGTAGAAAATCTTTTTTGATAATAATTTTATTAGGAATAATTGTATCGAGCAGCACTTATAGAAAAGAATACATGTCAATAGCTGAAATGAAAGTGGGGTTAGCAGAGAATTCTTTAGGGTTAGATACGTCAGTCCCCAGATTCGGCTGGCAACTTGTAAGTAACCCACACGAAAGAGGCATATATCAGACAGCTTATCAATTAGAGGTAAAGGATGAGGTAGGGAAGGTAGTCTGGAATTCCGGAAAAGTGACAACGGATGTATCCCAGCATGTGACTTATCAGGGAGAGGCGTTGAAGCCGGCTACCCGTTATACCTGGAAAGTAAAGATCTGGAACAATAAGGGAGAAATTGCGGAAAAAGATTCTTGGTTTGAGACAAGCCTGATGACGTCTGATGATAAAGAGGGCTGGAACGGAGCACGTTGGATTGGAGGCAGCGACGAGGATATGGTGCTTTATTCACATTATTTGCCAGTATTCAGACTGGATTGTTCATTTCAGATGAAAAAACAGGCTGCGTCGCGCAAGATAGCATTTGTGTATGGTGCCAATGATGAACGTCTGATGGATGCGAATAAGAACATCTATCACATTGCCAGCGGAAAGGATGAGGCATACATAAAAGTGGAGTTTGATTTGTTTCCTTTGAAAGACGGACGAAATGCCTGGGTACATATTTATCGTGCCGGTTATCGGCCGGATGACAAACCTTCTGTTCCTTTGAAATCTTTTATGTTGCCCGCTGATGTGCTGAATGCGGAGAATCAATATCAGTCGCATACGTTCTCTTTGTATTCCAATCTGGGTTTCACCACACTGAAAAAAGGAGAGGTGCAGATTGGAGAAGTGAATCTGAATCCCTTGGGACAGGGAGGTGATTTCGTGGCGTTTCCGGTAGTCGGTGATGTGGGGTATGCATTGGAGCATGCAACTGATTTCTCAGGAGTCAGAACGGATATTCGTAATTTTCGAAGTCCGGAAAATAAGTTAGCTTCTGTCACCTTGGATGCTACACTGTTGAATGGCGTAAAGAAGTGCTATGTACAGAATCCCAGCCGTAACGCTATGCCGATGTTGCGTACGGAGTTTGAGACTTCTTCCAGTAAGGTTCGGAAGGCGCGTTTGTATGTGACTTCCCGGGGTATTTATGAAATGTATCTCAACGGACAGCGTGTGGGAGAGGACTATTTTAATCCGGGTGTGACACAGTATAATAAAACGCATCTGTATCAGGTGTACGATGTGACAAAACTGATTGCGAAAGGTAAGAATGCCGTTGGAGCCATTTTGGCCGAAGGATGGTGGAGTGGAGGAGCAACTTACGCCGGAGAAAACTGGAATTTCTTTGGCGACTGTCAGTCATTGCTGGCGCAGTTGGTCGTGACTTATGAAGATGGACAGGTACAGACGATAGTAACTTCTCCGGATACGTGGAAGTATTTCAATCAGGGGCCTGTGGTATATGGCAGTTTCTTTCAGGGAGAGGTATATGATGCCTTGAGAGAAAAAGCGATTGCAGGATGGACGAAAGCGGGATATGATGATTCGGCCTGGAAGAAAGCGGTAGAAGTTTCGTTGGAAGGTCATGTCAGTCGGTTAGGTGGAGGAACAATGCCTAAAGTAGATGATTATTCCGATTTCCATCTGGTAGCTCAATACGGTCAGACGGTAAAGGCCATTCAGAAGCTGACAGCACAATCGGTAGAAGAGGTTCGTCCGGGCATCTTTTTGTACGACATGGGGCAGAATATGGTGGGAGTGCCTGAAATCACGCTCAAAGGGATGAAGGCAGGACAGGAAATCAATCTGCGTTATGCCGAGGTGAAATATCCCGACCTGCCACATTATGCCGGAAACGAGGGAATGATTATGCTGGAAAATATTCGTGCAGCCATGGCGCAGGATAAATACATTACGAAAGGAGGACATGAAACGATTGCCCCGAGATTTACCTATCATGGATATCGCTTCATTGAGATTACAGGCATAGACAAGGCTTTGCCGTTAGAGGATGTGAAAGGAGTGGTGTTAAGTTCAATTGACGGACTGGCATCCAAGTATGAAACGTCTAATGAGAAGGTTAACCAGTTGTGGCACAATATTGTGTGGTCTACTTATGCCAATTTCTTCTCTATCCCGACCGACTGTCCGCAGCGTAACGAGCGTTTGGGATGGGCGGGTGATATATCGGTGTTCTCCCGTACGGCTACTTACCTGGCAGATGTTCCGCAGTTCTTGCGTCGTTATTTGTGTGCCATGAGAGATGTACAGCGTGAGGATGGCCGTTTCCCGGATGTCGCTCCTTTAGGTGGTGGATTTGGTGGTCTGTTGTGGGGGAGTGCAGGTATCACAGTGCTATGGGAAGTGTATCAGCAATATGGTGACAAGAGCTTGTTGGCAGAGCACTATGAGGCGATGTGCCGTTATGTGGATTATGTACGGACTAGGAATATCAATCCGGAGACGGGCGTACTGGAACAGGAGAAGGTCTGGGGAAACTTGGGTGACTGGCTAGGACCGGAGGATAACAAGAATGACAAGACACTGATGTGGGAGGCATACTTCCTTTATGATTTGGACATCATGAAAAAAGTGGCTCAAATTTTAGGTAAAAAGGAGGATGCAGAAAAGTTTGAGAAGTTGTATGACGAACGTAAGTCGTTTTTTAACCGTACATATATCGACCCGCAGACGGCGAAAACGATTTCTTCGGGAGCAAACGGTCCGGAAAAGGGAAAACTGGTGGATATACAGACCTCGTACGTGCTTCCTTTGTCTTTCGGCATTGTGAATCCGGAATGGAAAGAGCAGTTTGCAGCTAATCTGGCGCATACAGTGCAGCGGGAGAATGTGGCGGACGATGGAAAAACTTATCCGGCTTACTCGCTGATGACAGGATTTATCGGTACGGCATGGATTAGCAAGGCGCTTTCGGATAATGGATATGATGAGGTGGCCTACAACTTGTTGCAACAGACGACTTATCCTTCGTGGTTATATTCTGTGGAGCAGGGAGCTACTACCATTTGGGAACGCCTGAACTCGTATACGCATGTCGACGGATTTGGCGAGAACAACCGTATGAATTCGTTTAACCATTATTCTTTTGGAGCTGTCGGGGCATGGATGTATGCCTATTCACTGGGTATTAGGCGGGATGAGAATTATCCGGGATTCAAGCATTTTGTGCTTTGTCCGAAGGTAGACCCTACAAGAAAGATGACTTTTGCCAGAGGATATTATGATTCGCTGTACGGGCGTATAGAAAGTGCATGGGAAGTAAAAGGCGGGGAAGTGAGGTATTCATTCACAGTTCCGGTGAATACCAGTGCGACACTTTATTTGCCTGCTGCTTCAATGGATAGCGTAACTGAAAATGGTCGCGCGTTACAAGCTGGAAAAGAGGGCATAAAAGAAGTGACGTATCAGGATGGAATGTGCAAGGCGGAATTGTTGTCGGGAACTTATCACTTTGTAGTGAAATAATTTTCAATATACATTGGCATAAAACAAAGTAACCTCCTTCTGCTCGCTGTGAGTGATTCTTCAGCGCAGGAGGAGGTTGTATTTTTATTCTCTTCCGAATTTTTTTCGGTAGGATTGCGGAGTGTATCCTGTATATTTCTTGAAAACCTTGGTAAAGTAAGGTATATCGTCAAAGGTCAGGTAATAAGCTATTTCTTTGGTACTCCGCTGGGTGGTGGCCAGTAAATCTTTGGCCTGCTGGATTTTCAGTTCCTGAATGTAGTGCGCCGGAGAAAGTCCGGTATACTCTTTGAATAGTTTCCGGAACCAGGAATAACTCATGTGCAGGGAGTCGGCTACTTCTTCCGGGCCGATACCTTTTAACAGGTTCTCGCGGATGAATACCTTGGCTTTGCTAATCTGTTCGGTGGCTTTGTTGTCGAACTCGCAGTTCTGCGAGTAGTACATGGTCATGCCTAAGATAAGATTGGCAATGCCGGCCAGATATTGTTGGCAGGCCGCTTTTTCTTCCATGGCTACCTGAATGGCTTGTTCATAAAGTTTGACGATGCTGTCCTGCACACCGATGTGATAAACAATCTGGTCTTTCGCAAAGAAGTTATTTTGGAAACGGCTGTCCATGTTGATTCCCTGAAATCCGATCCAGTATTCCTGCCAGCCGGTCTTTTTATCGGGAAAATAGCTGTGCCATACGTGAGGCTGGAGAATCAGGATGTCACCTTCCTTAATCTCGATAAATGTGTCGGGAGAGGTATAGAAATAGCCTTTTCCGTGCGTGATGTATAATAACTGGTAGCTGTCCAGCACACGGCCGCGTGAGGGAGTGAAATAAAAGGCATCCGGATGTCCGGTACGGGGTGGGTACACCGAATAGTTGGGTGGAATAGGTTCTGAGCCTACGGTATCCACGGTAATTCCCCAGTCTATATCGCGCGGACTTCGTACCAGATATTTATAGTTTACGCTGTTCTTTTCCATTTTTTCTCCCTTTCTTCGCAAAGATAAAAAATCCCTGATAAACTCCTGAATTTTCGTCGGCAGGAAAAATCAAAAACTTATATTTTAAAGTCATTTCTTCCGCAAGAAGGGAATTTTTTCTTTCTACTTTTGTCACAGTAGTTAACCAAATAAACTTTTAGCATGGATTCCAAATATTTTATTGCATTTGATTTAGGAGCAACTAGCGGAAGAACCATATTGGGGACGCTGACCGGTGATAAATTGACACTGGAAGAGGTTACCCGCTTCCCGAACCAGATGCTGCAACTCAACGGACATTTTTACTGGAATATTTTTTCCTTGTATGAGAATTTAAAGAAAGGTCTGGCTGCCGTGGCACAGAAAAAAGTGCCTGTCACATCTATAGGTATTGATACATGGGGAGTGGATTTTGCTTTTGTGAACGAGGAAGGGGCATTAATCGGTCTTCCGTATGCGTATCGTGATCCACAGACTATCGGTAAGAAGGAAGAGTTCTTTGAAAAGGTGATGTCGGCAGATGAGTTGTATGGAAAGACGGGAATCCAGCACATGGATTTCAACAGTATTTTCCAGTTGTATACATTGAAACAACGGAAGGACTTCGGGTTGACACACGCCAGTCGTCTGCTCTTTATGCCGGATGCGCTTTCTTACTTGTTGACAGGAAAGATGGTGACAGAGTATACTATTGCATCGACTTCTCAGTTGCTGAATCCGGAAACACGCAAATTAGATGAGAAATTGCTGGAAGTGCTGGGTGTCAGCAAATCTTTGTTTGCGGATATGGTGGAACCGGGAGCCCGAATCGGTATGCTGACCGCAGATTTGTGTGAAGAACTTCAGATAGAACCGGTTCCGGTAATTGCCGTAGCCGGACACGATACTGCTTCTGCCGTAGCGGCTGTACCGGCTGCCAACAAGAACTTTGCTTACCTGAGTTCAGGTACATGGTCATTGATGGGAATTGAAACGGATGGTCCGGTTGTGAATGAAAAGACAACTCACTATAATATTACGAACGAAGGAGGAGTAGACGGTACCATTCGCTTGCTGAAGAATATTACAGGTATGTGGATTGTAGAACAATGTCTGAAGAAATGGCATAAGGAAGGAACGGATTATACGTATCCGCAGATGGTGGAGCTGGCTCAGGCGGCTCGTCCGTTTGCTTGCTTCATCAATCCGGATGATCCGGGATTTACCAATCCGCAGGATATGCCTAAAGCCATTTGTGAGTACTGTACACGTACCGGACAAAACGCACCGCAGACACATGGTGAGTTTATCCGTGTCATCTTTGAGAGTCTGGCACTGAAATACCGTGAGGTACTCGATGTGTTCCGCGAACTTTCTGTAAATCCGATTGAAAAGTTGCATATCATTGGAGGAGGTTCACGCAACAAACTGCTGAATCAGTTTACTTCAAATGCCATCGGCTTGCCGGTTGTGGCCGGACCGAGCGAGGCATCTTCAATTGGAAATATCATGCTTCAGGCTAAAGCTGCCGGAGTAGTAAGTACGTTGCAGGAAATGCGTAACGTGATTTCTGTCAATGTGGAACCGGATTATTTCTCACCGGCGGATGCGGAAGTGTGGAATGAAGCTTATCAGAAATATATATCAATCATTAAAAAATAATTTGCCATGAAAGAACAACAGATTATCAATGCGTATGAAATAGCGAAAGAACGCTATGCCAAATTGGGTATCGATACGGATGCCGTAATGGAGACTTTACAGTCTGTACCTATGTCTATGCACTGCTGGCAGGCAGACGATGTGACCGGATTCGAATCACAGGGTTCACTGACCGGAGGTATTCAGGCTACCGGAAATTATCCGGGAAAGGCTCGTAACATTGAGGAATTGCGTGCAGATATCCTGAAGGCTGCTTCTTACGTACCGGGAAAACATCGCTTGAACTTGCACGAAATCTATGGTGAATTCGGTGGACAGTTTGTAGACCGTGACCAGGTAGAAGTAAAACATTTTGAAGGCTGGATGCAGTGGTCAAAAGAAAATGACATGAAGCTGGATTTCAACTCTACTTCTTTCTCTCACCCGAAGTCTGGAAACTTGTCTTTGTCAAATCCTGACAAGGCTATCCGTGATTTCTGGATTGAACATACTAAGCGCTGCCGTGCCATTGCTGAAGAAATGGGTAAGCGTCAGAGCGATCCTTGTATCATGAACTTGTGGGTACACGATGGTAGCAAGGATATTACCGTAAACCGTATGAAGTACCGTGCATTGCTGAAAGATTCTTTGGACCAGATTTTTGTACAGAAGTACGATCACATGAAGGACTGCATCGAATCAAAAGTATTTGGTATTGGTCTGGAAAGCTATACAGTGGGTTCTAACGACTTCTATATTGGTTATGGTGTACAGAATCAGAAACTGATTACACTCGATACTGGTCACTTCCATCCGACTGAAAGTGTGGCTGATAAGGTTTCTTCTCTGTTGCTCTATGTACCGGAACTGATGTTGCACGTAAGCCGTCCGGTTCGTTGGGACTCAGACCATGTAACCATCATGAACGATGATACACTCGACTTGTGCAAGGAAATCGTACGTTGCAATGCGTTGAACCGTGTTCACATCGGCTTGGATTACTTCGATGCATCTATCAACCGTATCGGTGCATATGTAATCGGTATGCGTGCTACACAGAAGTGCTTGTTGCAGGCATTGCTCGAACCGCTGAACACGCTGCGTGACTATGAAGAAACTGACCGTGGCTTCCAGCGTCTGGCATTGCTCGAAGAATGCAAATCATTGCCTTGGGGAGCTGTATGGGATATGTTCTGCTTGAAGAACAATGTACCTGTAGGCGAAGAATACATTGCTGAAGTAGAAAAATACGAAGCGGAAGTAACTTCTAAGAGAAATTAATCTTACAGCCGGAGGCGGGAAAGCTTGTCTTGTCCGTCGTCCGGCTGGCTTAATTTATAGGCTATGGAAATCATTATCGGATTGTTGATTATTGCAGTGGGAGCATTCTGCCAGTCGAGTTGCTATGTACCCATCAATAAAATAAAGAATTGGAGCTGGGAATCTTACTGGATTGTGCAGGGAGTTTTTGCCTGGCTTGTTTTTCCTTTCTTGGGCGCGTTGCTGGCTGTTCCGGACGGACACAGCCTTTTTGAGGTTTATGCAGCTCATCCAGCCGATACGCTTTGGGCAATGTTCTTTGGTGTACTCTGGGGAGTGGGTGGTCTGACATTTGGTTTGAGTATGCGCTACCTTGGAGTAGCATTGGGACAGTCTATCTCGCTGGGTACCTGTGCCGGACTGGGAACAATCTTGACGCCCATATTTACTGGTCACATGGAGGAATTGACCCTGCCGGTTATTGTGGGAGTGATTGTGACTTTGCTGGGTATCGGTATCATCGGTTATGCAGGAAATATGAAGTCTGCCAGTCTGAGTGAGGAAGAAAAGAAAGAAGCTGTGAAAGATTTCAATTTTACTAAAGGAATTTTCGTAGCTTTATTGGCCGGTTTCATGAGCGCCTGTTTCAGTATCGGATTAGGATTCGGGCAGAGTTTGTGTTTCCCGGAAAGTGCAGAAGTGTATAAAACTTTGCCGGCTACTCTTATGGTAACTGCCGGAGGTTTCCTTACCAACATGGTGTACTGTTTTTATCAGAATGCAAAGAACAAGGCATGGGGTGACTATGGAAAGACCTCGCTGTATGTGAACAACATTCTGTTCTGTGCCTTGGCCGGTGTGTTATGGTATAGCCAGTTCTTTGGCTTGAGTCTGGGAAAAGGTTTCCTGGTAGCTTCACCGGTGCTGCTTACGTTCTCCTGGTGTATTCTGATGTCGCTGAACGTGACATTCTCGAATGTGTGGGGAATTATTCTGAAGGAATGGAAAGGATGTTCTGCAAAGACCATCTGGGTACTGGTATTGGGACTGATTGTTCTGATTGTATCTTCTTTCCTTCCGCAGCTGTTGAAATAAAAAATCAAATTTAAATACATAACATAATATAATGAAATCAATTCTTGAAGGACGTCTAGGCTTAGCCCGTGAAATCAATAAAGTGGCTGAGGTAGCCGGATATTTGTGGCAAAAAGGGTGGGCTGAACGCAACGGTGGAAATATCACAATCAATGTAACAGAGTTTGTGGACGATGAAATCCGTCAGATGCCGGCCATCAGTGAGCCGAAACAGATTGGAGCGGTATTGCCGCATCTGAAAGGCTGTTATTTCTTCTGTAAGGGTACACAGAAACGTATGCGCGACCTGGCTCGCTGGCCGATGGAAAACGGTTCAGTGATTCGTATCTGCGACGATTGTGCCAGCTATGTCATTATTGCTGACCAGCCGGTGATGCCGACTTCGGAAGTGGCTTCTCACCTGACTGTTCACAATACGCTGATTGCGGAAGGTGCCCAGAAAAAGGCTACCGTACATACACACCCCATCGAACTGGTGGCAATGAGTCATACTCCGAAGTTCCTGGAAAAGGATGTACTGACTTATCTGTTGTGGAGCATGATTCCGGAAACAAAGGCATTCTGTCCGCGTGGATTGGGTATCGTGCCTTATAAGATGCCGAGTTCAGTAGAATTGGCAGATGCTACACTGAAGGAACTGGATGATTACGATGTGGTAATGTGGGAAAAACATGGTGTGTTTGCCGTAGGTACCGATGTAATGGATGCGTTCGACCAGATTGACGTGCTGACCAAGGCTGCCCAGATTTACATCAATGCCCGTTGCATGGGATTTGAGCCGGATGGTATGACGAAAGAACAAATGCAGGAACTGACGGACGTGTTCCATCTTCCGAAATAAATAATTAAATCTAACCTTTTAAAACCATGAAATTATGTACAGAATGATTTTGAACGAGACCTCTTACTTTGGTGCCGGATGTCGTGAAGCTATCGCTACAGAAGCAGGCCGCAGAGGTTTCAAGAAAGCTTTTTTTGTGACCGACAAGGACCTGATTCGTTTTCACGTAGCCGACAAGGTGGTGGAAGTGTTCGAAAAGGCAGGTATTCCTTACGAAATATACAGTGATGTAAAAGCCAATCCCACCATTGCCAATGTGCAGAATGGTGTGGCAGCTTTTAAGGCTTCCGGTGCCGACTTTATCGTCGCATTGGGTGGAGGTTCTTCCATTGATACGGCGAAAGGTATCGGTATCGTAGTAAACAATCCGGAATTTGCCGATGTGCGTTCATTGGAAGGTGTAGCAGATACGCATCATAAAGCAGTGCCGACTTTTGCTCTGCCTACTACTGCGGGAACTGCGGCTGAGGTAACCATCAACTATGTGATTATTGATGAGGCTGCTACCAAGAAAATGGTGTGTGTAGACCCGAACGATATTCCGTCGGTAGCTATCGTAGACCCTGAACTGATGTATTCTATGCCGAAGGGACTGACTGCCGCTACAGGTATGGATGCCCTGACACATGCCATTGAAAGCTACATTACTCCGGGAGCCTGGGTGATGTCGGATATGTTTGAGTTGAAAGCCATTGAGATGATTGCCAAGAACCTGAAGGCTGCTGTAGACAATGGCAGTGATCCGGTAGCTCGTGAAGCCATGTCGCAGGCACAGTATATTGCCGGAATGGGATTCAGCAACGTAGGTCTGGGAATCGTTCACTCTATGGCTCATCCTCTCGGTGCGCACTATGACACTCCGCACGGCGTAGCTAATGCATTGCTGTTGCCTTACGTCATGGAATACAATGCAGAATCTCCTGCCGCACCGAAATACCTGGATATTGCCAAGGCGATGGGAGTAGATACTACCGGTATGAGCGAAGCAGAAGGTGTAAAAGCTGCGGTAGAAGCTGTTCGCCAGCTTTCTTTGAGCATCGGTATTCCACAAAAGTTGCATGAAATCGGTGTGAAGGAAGAAGACTTGCATCAGTTGGCTATCGATGCATTCAATGATGTCTGCACCGGAGGTAACCCGCGTCCGACTTCAGTAGAAGATATTGAAGCGCTCTACCATAAGGCTTTCTAAGCATTCTTATTATTTTATATACAAAAACGTCCGCAGTTTCCGGTGAGTTTTCCGGAACTGTGGACGTTATTTTTTTAAGGTTCCTAAGTAAAAAATGGCCGTTTCAACCATCAATAATAAGATGTCTTTGTGCTTACTCTAAAACGCCTTTACGTTTGGATTGAAACGCAAGGGCGTTTCAGATGAAATGTACTTGCGTTTGGTTTCAAACGTCCTTGCGTTTTGGAGTAAACGTAAGTGCGTTTTTGGGCAGGCATTTTCTTCTTAATTTTCCTTGCTCTTTCGCTGTACAATACGGGCACCGGCAGGTACACTTTCCGTCACCCAAATGTTACCTCCAATGGTAGCTCCTTCACCGATAGTGATACGTCCCAGAATGGTTGCATTGGAGTAGACAATCACATTGTCTTCCAGTATCGGGTGGCGTGGAATACCCTTGATGGGGTTTCCCTGTTCGTCGCAAGGGAAACTCTTGGCACCCAATGTGACACCCTGGTATAGTTTCACGTGATTGCCAATGATGCAGGTCGCACCGATTACGACACCCGTACCGTGGTCAATGGTAAAATGATGTCCGATTTGCGCACCCGGATGGATGTCGATTCCGGTTTCGGAGTGAGCCATTTCCGTGATGATACGCGGAATAAGAGGCACGTTGAGCCGGTGAAGTTCGTGGGCAATCCGGTAGTTGGTCACTGCACGGATGACGGGGTAACAGCAGATGATTTCACCAAAACAGGTGGCAGCTGGGTCACCGTAGTATGCGGCTTCTACGTCTGTAGCCAAAATCCGGCGGATTTCTGGCAGACGGCTGATAAACTCAGCCGCTAATTGGGTAGCCGTGGCACGGCAAGGTGACTGACAGTCGCACTGGCCTGAATTTTCTACCCCGAAGCACAGTCCGGCCTGTATCTGTTCAATAAGCAGAGAGAACAGTTCTTCAATATTGACACCAATGTGGTAATTGATGGTTTGGCTGTTGATGGTAGAATTGCCAAAGTAGCCGGGGAACAAGATGGCACGTGACAGTTCTACGATACGTTCCAGTGATTTTCCAGAAGGAAGTGGTTCACCTTCTCTGTGCTGATGGAACAGTCCACGGTAAGATTGGCTGTCGGAAAGTTCGTCAACGGCCTTTGTCAGTATATGTGTGTAATCAATTGGGCTCATAAGCATTCCTTTTTGATAATTGGCAAAAGTAACGATATTTTGTGATGAATCCAATAAAATCTTATTTTTGTAGAAAAATCAGAATGGTATGGTAGTAAACAAGAAAAATCCGTTTGCTTTCAAGGCAAAACAGAGCAATAAGAAAAAGATAAGTGGAAAACGGGTAGGAAAGTCCCGTCCGGAGAAAGCGAATAACCAGTTGAACCGTAGGGTGAAATAATAAAAATCCCCGCTTCCTTGTAGAAAGTTTTTGTTTTCTAAAAAGAAGCGGGGAAATAATTTATTTAAACGCGGTTCGTCAAGATTCAGCCAATACGAAATCTAGCTGTTTCTTAGCTAGGTTAGCACGGGCTACCTTAATCTTAATCGGGTCGCCGAGACTGAATTTCTGGTGGTGACGACGTCCGATGAGGCAGTAGTTCTTTTCGTCGAACTCGTAGAAGTCGTTGCCCAAGTCGCGCATGGCAATCATACCCTCGCATTTGTTTTCGTTGATTTCCACGTAGAGCCCCCATTCTGTGACACCGGAAATTACACCATCGTACACTTCTCCGATACGTTCACCCATAAATTCCACCTGCTTGTATTTCACGGATGCGCGTTCTGCACTGGCTGCAGTCTGCTCCATTGCCGAACTGTGTTCGCAGAGAGTTTCATACTTGTCGGCTTGTGCACTTCGTCCTCCTGCCAAGTAACGGGTAAGCAGTCGGTGCACCATCAAGTCCGGATAACGGCGGATAGGAGAGGTGAAGTGCGTGTAGTAATCGAATGCCAGTCCGTAGTGTCCGATGTTATAAATTGAATAGCGTGCTTTCTGCATGGCACGTAAAGATACTGTTTCTATCAGGTTCTGTTCTTTCTTTCCTTCAATTTCACCTAACAAGTGATTGATGGACTTGGATACTTCTGCTTTGCTACCTCCTGTGCGGATTTTGTAACCGAAGCGGGCGATAAACTGATTCAGGTTATCCAGCTTGTCAGGGTCGGGCAAGTCGTGGATACGATAAGGAAGTACCTTCGGCTTTTTGTTCTTGGGAACTTTTCCTACATATTCTGCCACTGTCTTGTTGGCTAACAGCATGAATTCTTCAATCAGCTTGTTGGCTTCTTTAGACACCTTGAAGTATACGCTGAGTGGTTTACCCGTTTCGTCAATTTCAAATTTTACCTCACAGCGGTCAAAGTTGATAGAGCCGGCAGCCATTCGTTTTTCTCGCAGAATCTGTGCCAGACGATTCAGTTGAAGCACCTCTTCCTTGTAGTCACCTTCTCCTGTTTCGATGATTTGCTGTGCTTCTTCATACGTGAACCGACGGTTGGATTTGATTACCGTATGACGGATGCGGTAGTTTTTCACTTCCGCCTTTTCATTCATTTCGAAAATGACAGAGTAAGCCAGCTTTTCTTCATCAGGACGCAGGGAGCAGATAAAGTTGCACAAACGTTCCGGCAGCATCGGGATAGTACGGTCTACCAGGTAGACAGAAGTCGCACGTTTGGCCGCTTCCTTGTCGATGATGCTTCCCTCTTTTACATAGTGTGATACGTCCGCAATATGTACACCCACTTCCCATAAACCGGGTTTCAGGGTGCGGATGGACAACGCATCGTCAAAGTCTTTGGCATCTTTGGGGTCGATGGTGAACGTCACGACATCACGGAAATCTTCCCGTTCGGCATAATCTTCCGGCGTGATGTCGGCCGATAGTTTCTCTGCTGCAGCTTCTACTGCCTGCGGATATACGTACGGCAATCCGTATTCAGCCAGAATAGCGTGCATTTCAGTGGTGTTGTCACCCGCTTTTCCGAGGATGTCGATCACTTCGCCAAACGGATTCTTAGCTTCTTCCGGCCATTCGGTAATGCGGACAATAGCCTTATCACCGTTCTTTCCGCCTTTCAGCTTGTCTTTCGGGATAAAGATGTCGTTAGCCAGAGTACTGGTCTCCGTAAGCAGGAACGCATAATTCTTGCTGACTTTCAATACACCGACAAAGGTTTCGTTGGCGTGTTCCAGAATCTCGATTACCTGTGCTTCCAGCTGATGCTTTTTACGTTTGGCACACAAGGCAACTTTCACCTTGTCATTGTTCATTGCATGAGCAGAGTTACGTTCCGCAATGAAAATGGGTTCTCCTCCCTCTTCAGGAATAAACGAGTTCTTTCCATTGCTTTTACGTACGAAGGTTCCGGTCAGAATCTGTCCTTTGTCATTGATTTTATAGCGCCCTTTTTCGATTTCAATCAGGAAGTTGTCTTCCAACATTTCTTCCACTACATCGATGCAGAGCATTTTTCCCGGATGGGTTGTAAGTTTTAGAGCTTGGAACAACTGCTTGAGGCTGAATGCTTCATTCGGCTTTGTACGGAAATAGTTGAGCAGTATCTCTACGAGCTCTTTTTTCTTCAGGTGCTTTCCGCCTTTCTTTTCTTTTTTCTTTTTAGCCATGTTGTTTTGTTTTAAATCAACAGCTCTCTGCTGTTGGTAAGATTATCTTTATACAAAGAAAGTGATTTCCGGGGAATAAACGTGGTTTTTTCTGTTAAGATGCTGAAAAACTATTATCTTTGCCACATTCTTTTTACAAAAGTAAGATATGAATGAGATTGGAACATCCGTTCGTGAACGTGAGATTTACAAGGTAACCCTGGTGGGTAGTCTGGTCAATATTCTGCTGGTGGCCTGTAAGTTTGCGGCAGGCTTCTGGGGTAAGAGTGCGGCGATGATTGCCGATGCAGTGCACTCTTTGTCGGATTTGATAACGGACTTGATTGTCATCGTGTTTGTGCGTATTTCCAGCAAACCGGAAGATAAGGGACATGACTACGGACATGGAAAGTATGAAACACTGGCTACGCTGTTGATTGGAGCGGCTTTGCTGGCTGTAGGCGTAGGAATTTGCTGGAGTGGAATAGAATCAATCATCAGTTTTGCAAAAGGAGAGGCATTACAGTCGCCCGGCTGGATTGCACTGGCCGCTGCCATTGTATCCGTAGTATCGAAAGAAATCTTGTTTCATTACACCCGTCTGGTGGGAAAACGCTGTAATAGTCCGGCAGTGATAGCCAATGCCTGGCATCACCGCAGTGATGCATTTTCTTCCATCGGTACGGCCGTAGGTATTGGAGGAGCTATCCTGTTGGGAGAAAGCTGGCGTGTGCTCGACCCTCTGGCGGCAGTGATTGTCAGTTTCTTTATCGTGCAGGTGGCGGTGAAGCAGCTGAAGGCTTGTATTGATGAACTATTGGAACGCTCGTTGCCCGATGATATAGAGCAGGAAATTACGCAGACGGTATTGTCACTGGACGGTGTGTCGCAGCCGCATCATTTGCGTACCCGCCGTATTGGAAGTCATTATGCGATAGACATGCACGTGCGGATGGACGGAAGTATCTCGCTGCATGAGGCACATGAAAAGGCTACTGCCATTGAGCAGAAGTTGCGGGATACTTTTGGAGAGGATACCTACATCAGTATCCATGTAGAACCGGAAAAATAAGTTTATGGAGAAAAAAATATTAGTCACCGGTGCCAGTGGGTTCATCGGGAGCTTTTTGGTGGAAGGTGCGCTGGAGCGTGGCATGCAGGTGTGGGCTGGTGTGCGGAAGAGCAGCAGCCGGAAATATTTGCAGGATTCACGTATCCATTTTGCCGTACTGGATTTTACTGATTCCGACCGTCTGGCCAGTCAGTTGGAGGAACAGAAACGCCAGTATGGGAAATGGGATTACATTATTCATTGTGCAGGGGTGACCAAATGCCTGGACAAGGCCGATTTTGAAATCGGGAATTACTGGGCTACCCGACATTTTATTGAGACCCTGAAGCGATTAGACATGCTTCCCGTGAACTTTATTTACATAAGTTCGTTAAGTATATTTGGACCGATTCGGGAAAAAGACTATTCATCCATTTGTGAAACGGACACTCCCCGGCCAAATACGGCGTACGGACTGAGTAAACTGCATACCGAGGAATATTTGAAATCCCTCACCAATTTCCCGTATGTGATTTTCCGTCCGACGGGAGTTTACGGTCCACGGGAACGCGATTATTTCCTGATGGCGAAGTCCGTGCAGCAGCATGTGGATTTTGCAGCAGGTTTCAAACGTCAGGATATTACGTTTGTGTTTGTGAAGGACTTGGTACAGGCCATTTATCTGGCTATTGAAAAAAATGTCACAGGCCGCGCTTATTTTGTGAGCGACGGAAAGGTATACAGTAGTCATACGTTTTCCGACTTGATTCGGAAAGAATTGGGAAACCCGTGGATGCTTCGTTTTGTTTGTCCGTTGTTTCTTTTGAAAGCCATTTCTTTTGTGGCAGAGAATGTAGGACGAATACTCCGTAAGACGAGTACACTGAATTGTGATAAATATCGTATTATGAAACAGCGCAACTGGCGGTGCGATATCTCACCGCTGGAAAAGGAATTAGGATATGTTCCCGAATATCCGTTGGAAAGAGGTGTAAAAGAAATCATTGCCTGGTATAAAAAAGAAGGATGGCTATAGAACTGAAGTTATTTGAACGAGTAGAAAGTGGAAAGGGCTTGTTTGCAGTAGAAAGCATTAGCTTGATTTACAATGCACTGACCACTATTTTGATTTTGCTTTTGTATCCCCGGATGGATCATCCTGGGATGATGTTGCTGGAACGTCTGGGCATTGTGGTCTTGACGTTCGTGCTGATTTATTTGTATCAGGCATTCCCTTGCCGCTTGACGGCTTTTGTCCGTATGGTCGTGCAAATGTCCCTGTTGGCATACTGGTATCCGGATACGTTTGAATTCAACCGCTTGTTCCCGAACCTGGATTACGTGTTTGCTTCCGCTGAGCAGGCTATTTTTCATTGCCAGCCTTCGGTGGAATTTAGCAAGCTGTGTCCTTCCATGTGGTTCAGTGAGCCTTTCAATATGGGGTATTTCTTTTACTATCCCATGATGCTGATTGTGGTGGTATATTATTTCCTGACCCGTTTTGAATGGTTTGAGAAGATTTGCTTCGTGCTGGTCACATCTTTCTTCATTTACTATTTGTTCTACATTCTGGTGCCGGTGGCCGGACCGCAATTCTATTTCCCAGCCATTGGAATGGATAAAGTGAACGCTTGTGATTTTCCGGCAATAGGAGATTATTTTAATGACAATACTTTCTTGCTCCCTGGGCCGGGATATGAACATGGATTCTTCTATAATCTGGTAGAAGCTTCACAGGAAGTGGGTGAACGTCCTACGGCTGCTTTCCCCAGTTCACATGTGGGAATCTCAACGATTGTGATGATTATGGCCTGGCGCGTGAACCGGAAATTAGCCTATATTCTGTTCCCGTTCTATGTACTGCTGTGCTGTGCCACAGTGTATATTCAGGCGCACTACCTGATTGATTCGCTGGTGGGACTTATTACCGCTTTCTTCGTCTATCAGCTGGCTACGCTGATGTATAAGCGTTGGTTTATTTCTCCGGTCTTTAAACGGATGTATTAAAAAAATCGGTAAGGATTATTCCTTACCGAAAGTAGCTTCTATATGGTCTAATATGCCATTTAGTTCATTCAATGTTTCTGCGCGAAGCATGGCAATACGTGTCTCCTTGAAATTAGGAATCCCTTTAAAGAGAGGGGATGCGGCTAAGTGACGGCGTACGTGCAGGATACCTCTGCGTTCATCCAGCAGGTTTACACTGTCGAGCACTTCCTGGCGTAATACATCCATCCGCCATTTGAAAGAAAGAGGCGGCAACTCTTCACTTGTTTCCAGATAATGTTTTACTTCCTTGAAAATCCAGGGACGTCCGAAGCTGGCCCGTCCAATCATGATGGCATCTACTCCGTATTGTTCAAAACATTCTTTGGCACGTTGTGGGGTAGTAATGTCACCGTTTCCGATAATGGGAATACGCATTCTCGGATTTTTCTTGACTTCTCCAATCAGGGTCCAGTCGGCTTCACCGGTATACATCTGTGCACGGGTACGTCCGTGGATGGTCAGAGCTTCAATTCCGCAGTCCTGTAATTGTTCCGCCAGTTCTACGATAATCTTGTGTTCTGCATCCCATCCCAAACGAGTTTTCACGGTAACCGGAATCTTTACGGCATTCACTACCGCCCGGGTAATTTCGAGCATCTTGGGTACGTTTTGCAGCATGCCGGAGCCGGCGCCTTTTCCTGCTACCCGCTTTACCGGGCAACCGAAGTTCAGGTCTAATATATCAGGCTTGGCCTGTTCTACGATGCGGGCTGCTTCCACCATGGTATCCGTATCCTTTCCGTAAATCTGAATGGCTACCGGACGCTCTTTTTCGCTGATGTTCAGTTTCAGCATGGTCTTCCCTACCGAACGAATCAGGGCATCGCTCGATACGAATTCCGTGTACACCATATCGGCACCAAACTGCTTGCACATCAGGCGGAATGCAGGGTCGGTGACATCTTCCATCGGTGCCAGTAATACTGGCTGTTCTCCTAAATCTATGTTTCTAATTTTCATTGCCTTGATATTGTCGCGCAAAGGTAGTGAAATTTTATTATATCCTGAAAAAACGCTACCTTTGCACCGTAATATTACAATCACGGAAATGAGTTATACAATCAAAGATTTTGAAATCATGGCGCCCGTAGGCTCACGCGAGTCATTGGCGGCTGCCCTTCATGCCGGAGCTGATTCCATTTATTTCGGCATTGAAAGCTTGAACATGCGTGCGCGTTCGGCGAGCACTTTTACTATAGACGATTTGCGTGAAATCGCCAAGATATGTGATGAACATGGGGTAAAGAGTTACCTGACCATTAACACTATTATTTACGACGAGGATATTGCCTTGATGCGTAAAATTGTGGATGCGGCAAAAGAAGCAGGTATCAGTGCGGTCATTGCGGCCGATGTGGCAGTCATGGCTTATTGTAATGAAGTGGGACAGGAGGTACACCTTTCTACTCAGTTGAACATCAGTAACGCAGAAGCATTGAAATTTTATTCACGTTTTGCCGATGTGGTGGTACTGGCACGTGAACTGAACCTGAAACAGGTCCGTAAGATTTACGATGCTATTCAGGAGCAGCAAATCAAGGGCCCGATGGGGGAACTGGTTCGTATCGAAATGTTCTGTCACGGAGCTTTGTGTATGGCTGTTTCCGGAAAGTGCTACCTGAGTCTGAACGAGTTGAATGCTTCGGCCAATCGCGGAGCTTGTATGCAGGTATGTCGTCGTGCGTATACGGTAAAGGATAAGGAAAGTGACATTGAACTGGAAGTGGATAATCAGTATATCATGTCGCCGAAAGACTTGAAGACCATTCATTTTATGGACGAAATGATTGAAGCGGGTGTACGAGTATTCAAGATTGAAGGTCGTGCTCGTGGACCTGAGTATGTACGTACAGTAGTAGAATGCTACAAGGAAGCTATCCAGTCGTACATTGACGGTACATTCTCCGATGAAAAGGTGGCCAACTGGGATGAACGTTTGAAAACGGTATTCAATCGTGGTTTCTGGAACGGTTATTATTTAGGACAGCGTTTGGGTGAATGGAGCAAGAACTACGGTTCGGAAGCGACGGAGCGTAAGGTATATGCCGGACGTGGAATCAAATACTTCTCTAACATCGGAGTGGCTGAATTCCTGATTGAAGCTTCAGAAATTAAAGTCGGCGATAAATTGTTGATTACCGGTCCTACTACCGGTGCCATGTATGTCACCTTGGACGAGGCTCGTGTAGACTTGAAGCCGGTGGATGTGGTGAAGAAGGGTGTACACGTATCATTTAAAGTGCCCGACCGTATCCGCCCCAGCGACCGTTTGTACCGCATGGTGCCCGCCGAAGAGTTGAAGGCAAAACGGAAAGAGTAAGTTTATTTGAAGAATAACGATAGTATCCTGTCAGGGCTTTTAAAAAAGGGTCTTGACAGGATTTTTTTATGAGAATAGGATATAAACACCTCGGTTAATTACTTGTTGAAAGACTTGTGGATATGCTTGTTGATATTTTATCTTATTGTTGACTATCAGTGTAATATGGAAATTAACAGGTTGTGGATTACTTGTGAATAATAAATAAGTCCCTTTGGGATAGCTTGCTTGTTCTCATAATTATTTTACATTTGCACTCCAGAACTTAAAATCTTATGTAATATGAAAAAGATATATGTAAAAGAGTGGATGTTATTTCAACCATACGAACGCCAAGATGAAGTAGACACGTACTATGTAAACGTTGCCAATCATATAGCTGGATGTTTAAAGGACTTTGTCGGAGGACGTTATCCGGAACATTCAGTGCATGGAATTGCCATTTATTTGACGCTCTGGTTTCAGGATGTGATTTCGCAGACCGGAATCTGGCAAGCATTTTCTGAAGAATGCCGTAAGCGGTATGGCTGCCTTGTTCCCTTCATGACTTCGGAAAAAGAAAAAGACTATTATCCGGGAGAAGTGAATCCGGAAGATTTGCAGTTTCTGTTATGGCATTATCTTCAATGCATGGAGAAGCAGGCTGGTGGCGTATTGAATCCGGAAAATCCGGTTTTTGAGGAACTGGCTAATCAGATCTATGATTATTTGTCGGAAGAGTTTCAAGTAGCTCCAGAGAATGAGCGGCTGCATGCGATGTTTTATGGGGAGGCTTTTGGAGAAAACGATTACATGCGTTATCGTAGTGTGCTGGAGTGGTTTCACTTCTGCAGTTATGTAGGTTTTGAAAACCGGGGTGAATATCAGAGAGTGGTAGATACGGTTGCACGGATGGGGCAGAATGTCAATCCGCATATTTTGTCGTACGATGTAAAGCAGAACATTCTGTTTGAAGGACGCAAGAACTTGCTTTCCTTGACATCGGTAGAATGGCTGGCTTTGATAGGAAAAAGTCATCCTGAAACAGCTTTGTGGGCTGAAGTAAAAGCTCTTCCACAGGAAATGTATCTTTATGAAGGGGAAGATGAAAAATTCCTGTTTGTAAAAGATTTGTCGAAGAAGGAAGGAGAACAACTGAGTATTCGGAAAGACTCTTTAAATATGGATTCCTTGAAAGCTCGTAAAGAAGGAGTAACCATATTAAGTTGCCGACTGGTACAGTACGGAGGAGCCTGGTGGCAAGACGGTATGCTGGTTGTATCTGATTTACAGGAGAAAGTGAAGGAAGAGATTGACCAGCGAATTGCCGCACGTGAAGGCATAAAGAAAACATTTGATGAATTTATGAAAGCATCCGGTGGCAAACAATTTGTGTTTTGTAAGTCGGAAGAAGAAGTGCAGGACTTCCTTTCTCAGAAATTGGGATATAAGGAAAAAGAAGGAATAGAATTGCCGAAGATGGACGCGACACACGGATTGGTTCTGATGGTTTCTCCACATACTGGCATACATGTTCAAATGCAGTTGTGTGAATGTATCTCCTCACCGGATAATACATTCTATGATGCTGAAGTAGCCAAGAAGCAGGCTGCCATGTTTATATTGAATCCCAATGTGATACCTTACGATTTGAGTTGTGCCTTGCAGGATGCCGATATGCTTCCGGATGCTTGTCTGAACAGTGCGTTGGGTGAGGAACACGGACGGGAAATAATGAAGAGAAACGCGCGTTTCTTTACAGATTATTTCTTTGAAAAATGCAGAGAGAAGGATTGTTGATTACTCAATAATCCCTCCTCCCAATACGGTATTACCTCGATAAAATGCAGCTGCCTGTCCGCTGGCAATAGAAGCCAGCGGCTCATGCAGTTGTATATGCAGTCGCTGGTCGTCCAGTAAGGTGACAGTGCATCGATTGGCTTGTTTTCGGTAGCGTATTTTGACAATGACATCTTCGTGTCCAAGCACTACATCGGGATTGATCAGGTTCCAGTGGGTGAGATACATTTCGTCTTTCTCCAGTGCGTACAGATTGTCGCTGATAATTACTTTATTTTCTAGAGGAATAATTTCTTTGACAAAGAGCGCTTTGTTCAAGTGAATACCTAACCCTCTCCGTTGTCCGATGGTGTAAAACGGATAGCCTTCATGTTTCCCGATTTTCTGTCCTTGCTCGTCATAAAAGTTTCCAGGGATGATTTCTCCTTCGGATACATGAGCTTTCAGGAAAGTACGGTAATCCATCGGGCAGAAACATACACCTAAACTGTCACGCTTCTTGGCGGCTTTCAGAAATCCACGTGCGGCAGCGATTTCGCGTACACGGGTCTTAGTCAGTCCGCCCATAGGGAGACACATTCTCTCCAGAATGGATTGTGGAAGTCCCCACAAGAAGAAAGACTGGTCTTTGTCTGCATCATTTCCGCAGGTAATGTACCAGTATTCATCTATTTTTTGTTTGTTGACGTAGTGCCCGGTGGCCAAATGGTAAATACCCTTTTCGTCTGCTACCTGTTGCAGCAAGGGCCATTTCAGGTAGTTGTTGCAGAGCGTGCAAGGTACTGGGGTACGTCCAGCCATGTATTCCTGAATAAAATAGCGTATGATTTTTTCCTGAAACATTTCCCGTGCATCGTAAATCAGATGAGGTATGCCTAGCGTACAGCATAGCTCGCGTGCATCGTCCAGGTATTCTGTATTTCCATCTTTCTCATAAAAACGAAAGGTGATGCCGGTCACTTCGTAGCCTGCATCTTGCAATAGAAGGGCGGCAACCGAACTGTCGGTGCCGCCACTCATTCCCAATAGAACTTTGTTATTTTCTTTCATCGAGACAAAGTTACTCTTTTCTCAGTTCCGGCAATTTGATTTCTGCAATTTCTGCACTCCCATTAGTTATCAGGATACGCAAGTCACTGCCTCCTGTCTTGTTGAACCGAATGGTTTCTTCCTGATTGGGAGTAACTTCTCCGCGTTGTACCGGAAGGAATTGTCCGCCTCCGCTGGAAATCTGAATCTCGTAGTGTGTGCCGGCTTCTGCATTCTTCCAGGCCACATTGATACGGTCTACCTTGGCATTTTCTGCCAACTCGAAGGAGATGTATTCCCCTTTTTCACCTTTCCAGGTAGTGGAATAGTCTCCGTCAACCACATGGAGGATATGGCTCTTGTTTTTGCTGGCACTGATAAAGTCACGCGGGTCCGATTCTATTATTTCATTGGCGGATGCTTGTCCGTAAGCTCGGATTTCAAGTCCTTTTTTCAGTCGGATGTCTTCGGAAGAAGCTCCTATCATAATCTGGAACATACCCGGCTCTACAACCCAGTGATTGTCTTTGTTGAGTAGCTGGAAGTCGCGTGGAAGTAACTGGAAACTGACCTCTTTGGTTTCACCCGGCTCCAAGTGTACGCGTTCGAAGCCGCGCAAGTTCTTTTCATACGTGGTCACACTGCTGACGACATCGCGTGTGTACAACTGTACCACTTCATCTCCGCTTCGTGTTCCTGTGTTTTTAATTTTACAGGTCACGGTGACTGGCTCTTTGTCGGTAATGACAGGAGAGGAGAGCTGTAAGTTGCTGTATTCAAAAGTGGTATAGCTCAGTCCGTATCCGAACGGATAGAGTGGGCCGTTGATACGTGATTGATTGCCCTTCATACCAGGTGTTTGTCCGCCGTCTACTTGTGAAGCAGGCTTGGCCGGGAAGTTAAAAGGTATCTGACCTACGGTTTTAGGGAAGGTAACAGTCAGCTTTCCTCCCGGATTGTAATCTCCGAAGAGAGCTTCGGCGATGGCTGTTCCTCCTTGCGAACCAGGATACCAGGCCTCCAGAATGGCCGGTACAAATTTATCGGCCCAGTTGGTACTGAGTGGACGACCGTTAATCAGTACCAGCACTACCGGTTTTCCGGTGGCTACTATGGCCTCCAAAAGTTGCTGCTGATGTCTGGGAAGATCCAGGCTGGTACGCGATTTGTTTTCTCCACAAGTGCGGATACCTCCTCCCAGTACAACTACAGCTACGTCACTTTCTTTGACATTATCGACAGCTTTCTGAATTTCGGTTTTTTCCTCTGCGCTAAGTGGATAAGAAATGATTTCCGATTCCGGCCAGTTGGCATCTACAAGGTCACATCCTTTGGTATAGGCTACCTTTGTACCTTCCTTAACTTGTTGTTTGATACCTTCCAGTACGGTGGTTACTTCTACTGCTACAGGACCGTAGTGGGTAAGTGCAAAGGATGCTTCATCGGCATTCGGACCACATACGGCAATACGCTTGATTTGTGATTTGTCCAAAGGAAGCAGGTTATTTGCATTTTTTAGCAGCACGAGCCCTTCACGAGAGGCCTGTAAGGCGACTTGTTGATGTGCCTCGCTGTTGACTTCTTTATCAGCTAAAGCAAGATCTGTCTGGTAAGGTGTGTCGAACAGACCTGTCAGGAATTTGACACGTAAGATATCTCTTACCCGGTTGTCAATGGTTTCCATGCTGAGTCCTCCTTCCTGAATCAGTTCACGCAACGGGAGTACGTATGATTCTGGGGAACGGAACGTACAGCGTACGTTAAGTCCTGCTTCTACACTCTGGCGGACTGCCTCTTTCATGTCCTTTGCCGTTTTGTGCTTGCTGTAGAGATATTCCACCGCGTCACTGTCGGATACCACATAACCCCTAAATCCCATGGTGCCTCTTAGGCGTTGTGTCAGCCAATAGTAGCTACTTTGGATAGGAAATCCGTCATAATCATTGTAGGAACTCATTACTCCCAGGATACCAGCCTCCTGGATTACTCTTGTAAAAGGATAAGCATGTATGTTTTCTACCTCTCTCCATGACATTTGCGGGTCAACCCTTGCAAAACCTTCGCGGGCGCCTTTGTTATTACTATAGGCGATGAAGTGTTTGGCTGTAGAAGCTACCTGCATGTCGGTTTGAAGTCCCTTTCCCATGGCGATGCCCAGTTCTGCTACCAGATAAGGGCTTTCTCCATAAACCTCTTCGTAGCGTCCCCAGCGTTGGTCACGGCCTACATCCAGGATGGGGGCGTATACGTTAGTGTACCCCAGTAAGCGGGCTTCTCGTCCTGTGATGTAGCCTACCTGACGTATCAGTTCCCTGTTCCAGGTGTGTCCGAGTGCCAGCTGGGTTGGGAAATTGGTTGCAATATAGTTTTCTACTCCCCGGATACCTTCATTGGTAAAGTCAGTCGGTATACCCAGACGCGTTTCTTCTACGAAAAAGCGTTGTACTTCGTTCAGTGCCCAGGCGTGATTCGAAGCCGGCCATACCAGTTCGTTTTGCATCGGAGGAACTCCCCATCCGCGAAACGCATTCAGATGCTCATCGATAGCTCCGATACCGTCTTTCCATAACTGGTTTTTCCAGTCGGGAGTAGGCAATGAATCTTTTAAAACTCTTTGATATCCATAAAGTGTGACCATCTGGCAGGTCTTTTCCTCTACGGTCATCTGGGAAAGCAAGTCTTCAATTCGGTCGTTTAATGGTGCTTTAGGATCTTCGTAAATATCTTTCCGGCCGTTTTTGTTGAAATCAATCCATTCTTTATGGTACATGCTTTTCTTTTTGGGAACATACGTTTTGGAAACCTCCAATGCATGACCTGTTATACAGCAAAGCGATGTGCAAGAAAGAAGGCAATAGAATAATTGTTTTTTCATGTGATAAAGTTAGAATTAGGGTTGTTTTACTTGACCTCAAAAATAGAATTATTCAGGGAATAAATGGTGATAAAATTGTCCATTCAAATGAACTTTCCGTCTTTATTTAAGTTAAGGGCATAAAAAAAGGAGTTCCGCTGAACTCCAACCTTTGTTAACCTTAAATCTAATACTATGAAAAACACGTTGCAAAGGTAAGGCTTTTCAGGGAAATAGCAAGCGTGGAATATGTTTTATAACATGAATTAAGAAAAGAGTAGGGCTTATTCAGACCTTTTATACAAAATTCCATATAAAAATATTATTCTACATGGAAGAAAATGCAGGAAATGTGTTTTTTTGCAACCAAATCATCTATGAAAATACGTATGAAAAGAAAATTAACTGTTGTTTTATTGATTTGTATATCTTGTCACATGGGCTGGGCAGCACAAGACTTTGTCTGGAAATCAGGACAGAATATGAAGGTGGTGTGTGATACTACAGAAGCTCCGGTAGTGAAAGTTGCGCTTGATTTGTTGAAGCGTGATTGTCGGTCGGTACTTTCTGGAAATATATCTCGTTCGGAGAACACCGGAAACATTTATGTCGGTACATGGGGAGAAAGCTCCGTGCTACAAGCGTTAGCTGATACTCGCCAGCTGGATGTAGCTCAGCTCGACGAGCATAGAGAGGCTTTTTTATTGAATGTACTTCCTGACGGAAGACTGGTCGTGGCAGGAAGTGATAAGCGTGGAACGGCCTATGGAGTACTTGAACTTTCTCGTATGATGGGAGTTTCTCCATGGGAATGGTGGGCTGATGCGGTACCCGAAAAAAAAGAGGAATTTCGTTTGCCTGCAGGTTTCCGGAAACTGGATTATCCTCAGGTTGCTTATCGGGGAATATTTATTAATGATGAAGACTGGGGACTGACTCCCTGGAGTTGGAAACATTATGAGCCTTCCGAGCGGAAAGGACAGATAGGACCGAAAACGCATGTACGTATTTTTGAACTGTTGCTTCGCTTGCGGGCCAATACTTTCTGGCCGGCCATGCATGAGTGCTCCATTCCTTTCTTTTTTACCGAAGGGAATAAGGAAATGGCCGATAAGTATGCGATTTATCTGGGTACTTCTCATTGTGAACCGATGATGCGCAACACCAATGGCGAATGGAAAAAAGCCGGAAAGGGGGAGTACGACTATGTACACAACCGGAAAAATGTCTTGTCTTTCTGGGAGGAACGTGTAAAGCAACTTCGCTACTCGGATGATATTTACACCTTAGGCATGCGCGGTGTACACGATGGCAAGATGCAGGGAGCTAAGACACTGGAAGAACAGAAGAAGGCTCTTACGGAGATTCTGGCAGACCAGCGTCGTATGTTAGCAAAATATAAAGGAAAGGATTTGACAAAAGTGCCGCAAGTGCTGATTCCGTATAAGGAGGTGCTGGATATTTATCAGGCAGGACTACAGGTGCCTGAGGATGTGACTTTGATGTGGTGTGACGACAACTATGGATATATAACCCATTTCCCTACTGCCGAAGAGGCCGCTCGTCCCGGAGGGAATGGCATTTACTATCATGTGTCTTATTGGGGGCGTCCGCACGATTACCTATGGCTTTCTACGGCGAGTCCTTACTTGCTTTATCAGCAGATGAAGCAGGCATACGAAAAAGGTATTCGCCAGATGTGGATTCTGAATGTAGGGGATATTAAGCCGGCAGAGTATCAGATGGAGTTATTTATGGATATGGCATGGAATATCGGTCGGGTGCAGCAGACTGGAGTTACCGGACATCTTTCTCATTTTCTGTCCCGAGAGTTTGGATCTGTTTCGGCTTCTGCCCTGTTACCCTTGTTGCAGGAGCATTACCGGTTGTCATACATCCGTAAACCGGAGTTTATGGGGCATACAAGAACCGAAGAGAAAGACCCGAAATACAAAATTGTTACTGACCTTCCTTGGAGTGAGGGGGAAATCCGGAAGCGATTGTCGCTTTATCAGGCTCTCGAAGACCGTGCGGAAATATGGAGCAGAAGAATGCCTGAGACAAAGCGTACTGCTTATTTTCATTTGGTACAGTATCCCGTACAGGGGACTTCACAGATGAACAAGAAATGTCTATATGCACAATTGGCCCGTCACGGAAGGGCTGACTGGCAATTGAGTGAACAGGCGTTCGACAGTATTGTATCGCTGACACATAGGTACAACCAGGGGAAATGGCAAGGTTTTATGGATTATAACCCTCGTAATTTATCCGTATATCAACGGATTCCGAAAAGTTTGGCCACTGATTCTTTGAAATCCACTCGTTCCTATCTTTTTAAATGGAATGGCCTGGAAGCTATGGAAGGTAATCTGTTGCCGTGCGAGGGATTGGGGTACGAAGGTATGGCAGCTGGTATTTTAAAAGACTCCTCAGTGGTGTTTCACTTTGACGGGTGTCCGGTAGACTCGGTAGAAGTGGAGCTTCGTCTTCTTCCGGCACATCCGGTGGTTGGAAACGAGTTGCGCGTGCAAGTTTCTTTGGATGAGGCACAGTCGCTTCCAGTGTCTTATCGTACTTATGGCCGTAGTGAAGAATGGAAACAAAATGTGTTGTCCAATCAGGCTGTACTTCGTTTGAAATTTCCATTGCGTGGAAATCGAACACATCGAATTACGATTCAGGCATTGGATGAGGGAGTGGTATTAGACCAGTTGTATGTATATGAATGGAAGGATTAATTATGTAAACAGAGATAACAATATGAAACAGTTGAGATTCTTTTTTATCCTTATGGCATGGGTATGTATTCATACCGCTTGGGGACAGGTGAGTACGTCGTCTGATCCGTTGTATGGAAAACGTATCGGAGTTATAGGCGACAGCTATGTGAGAAATCATCGTGAGCCGGTGGAATATACATGGCATTATAAGTTTGCGAAAAAGCATGGAATGCAATATTTCAATTACGGGCGTAATGGGAATTGTGTAGCCATGCCTCGTGCTCGTTTCGGCGAGGCGATGTATAAACGTTATAAAGAAATGACTGATTCATTGGATTATGTGGTGGTCATTGCCGGACACAATGATGCTTCCCTTCTCGATTCTATCGGTATTGATAATTACAAGGAAAAACTGGGCATATTGTGTGAGGGATTGATTGAAAAGTATCCTTCTGCCAAGCTGTTTTTCTTTACCTGCTGGACACGAAAAAATTTTTCAGGCAGTGCAGCCGAGAAAGTCGTGGATGCGACATTGGAGGTGTGCGGGCGTTACAGTATTCCTGTTTTTGACGCAGCACGTAAGGGAAATATCTTTGCGCAAAGCGATGCTTTCCGCAAGATTTATTTTCAGAATAAAGGCGTAAACGATACAGCTCATTTGAATGCGAAAGGACATGACCGTTTCTTGCCTTGTGCGGAAGCTTTTTTGCTTCAATATTGATAAAACATCTTTTCCTTTTTGTATATAAGTTATTTTGTTGTGGCATATTCTCTGTTTCACACTGTGAAATACAAAAACCACAGTGTGGGATACATATTTCACAGTGCGGGATACAAATCCCACGGTGTGAAACAGAGAATAGATAAAGGGATTCTCAGGAATATAGAAGGGGTATTTTATTTTTATATTGTGCGTCATGCAGTAAGTGTTTTTTTTTGTATGATTGTTATATATATGACAAACATAAAAAAATATACAGCGATGAGAACGATTTTTGTATTGCTTGGGTTGCTGGCGGCATCTGTAACGGTGAAGGCACAGACATTGATCTCGCCCGACGGAAACTTCAAGATGCAGTTTCATCTATCAGACGAAGGCAAACCAGTCTATTCGTTGATATACAAAGAAAAAGAAGTGATAAAAGAAAGCAAAATGGGCTTTCAGATAAGTCCTTCGATTGCATTTGACCGTAATTTCAGCGTAGTAGAAACAAAGATAGATAGTTGTGATACGGTCTGGAAAACAGTGTGGGGGCAGAACAGTGAGATCAGAGACCATCACAAGGAGTTGTGGGTAGCATTGAAACAAGAGAAATCCGGCAGACTTCTGAATATCCGCTTTCGGTTATTTAATGACGGCCTGGGTTTTCGCTATGAATTTCCTGTGCAAAGTAATTTGCGTCATTTTACCCTAAAAGAGGAATTGACAGAATTTCAGCTGGCTGGCAATCATAAAGCTTTCTGGATTCCGGCAGATTACGATACCAATGAGTTTCAGATAACTACTTCCCGCCTTTCGGAAGTACCTCTTTTAATTGATGAGGCCCGCAATGAGCCTTTGGCTTGTAAATCACCGACTCCGAATCTGGCTGTGCAGACTCCGTTGATGCTGAAGTCGGATAACGGACTGTATATTAATATTCATGAGGCTGCACTGGTAAACTATCCGGCCATGCATTTGAACCTGGATGCAGAAACTTACCTTATGAGTGCACACTTGACGCCCGATAAGAATGGAAACAAGGGATACATTCAGACTGGAAGTGTAACTCCGTGGCGTACGATTATTGTGAGCGACGATGCCCGTGATATTCTGGCTTCCAACCTGATTCTGAATCTGAATGAGCCTTGTAAGATAGAGGATACTTCCTGGATAAAGCCTACTAAATACGTCGGTGTATGGTGGGAATATTTCACGGGCGGAGGTTCTACATGGGCCTATACCGACACGCAGGATGTTGTGATTGGACAGACTGATTACAAACAACTGAAACCTAACGGACATCATGGAGCCAATACAGCTCATGTGAAAGAATACATCGATTTTGCAGCTAAGCATGGATTTGACGCCGTGCTGGTGGAAGGATGGAATGAAGGATGGGAAGATAATTATGCGTATGCCAAAGAATTTATCTATAGCTTTACTACCCCTTATCCTGATTTTGACGTGAAGGAATTACAGGCTTATGCAGCTTCCAAAGGGATAAAGATTATCATGCATCATGAAACCACTTCTTCTGTGGCAGATTATGAGCGTCAGATGGATGATGCGTTCCGTTTCATGAAAGGCAATGGATATGATGCGGTGAAAACCGGATATGTAGGCCCGATTATTCCACGTAGTGAGCATCACGATGGACAGTGGATGGTGAACCACTACAACCGTGTGGCAGAAAAGGCGGCCCAGTATAAGATTATGGTCAATTCGCACGAAGCGGTTCGTCCGACCGGTTTATGTCGTACTTATCCTAACTGGATTGCACAGGAGTCGGCACGAGGAACAGAGTTTGAATCGTTCAACGGCATTCGTCCGGACCACCAGACCATACTTCCGTTTACCCGTCTGATGGGAGGACCGATGGATTATACCCCGGGTATTTTTGAAGGCGATCTGTCGGTGTATGGCAGTAACAAGGCAAAGCTGGGTACTACATTAGTAAAACAATTAGCTTTGTATGTCACGATGTACAGTCCGCTTCAGATGGCTGCCGATTTGTATCAGAATTATGAGAAATATCCGGATGCGTTCCAGTTTATTAAGGACGTGACAGTAGACTGGGATCATACCTATATATTAGAGGCAGAACCGGGAGATTATATCACGATTGCCCGTAAGGCCAAAGGAAAAAATGAATGGTATGTAGGAGGCATTACGGATGAAAACAGCCGTGAAGCCCTTATCGACTTCAGCTTTCTGCCGAAAGGCAAGAAATATCAGGCCGTTATCTATGCAGACGGGAAAAAAGCCGACTGGCAGACAAATCCGAAAGAATATGTGATAGAGACACGGACGGTAAGTCATAAGACTAAACTCAGACAGAAACTGGCACCCAGTGGTGGGGTAGCTATCAGTATAAAGGAATTATAGGTAAGAAGATTGTTTTCAGGAAAATAAAGGTAGATCTTTGATAGAATTGTCGGCATCATAATATAAAAACAGATATTAGTGGATGACTTTACATAAAAGTTGTTGAAATAGATTTTAAAATTTATCTTTGTGATAAATACCAAATCTGATCACTCATGTCTGTAAACAATTTTGAAACAATATATTATGGCTTGTTTAAACAGCATTATTCTGCATTGTTGTTTTATGCAACCCGTTTGGTAGGTGAGGATGATGCGGAAGATATTGTTCAGGATGTATTTGTCGAATTGTGGAACAATAAAAGTAAGATTGATTTTGATGACCACATCAAGTCATTCTTATATAGGTCTGTTTATACAAGGTCTATTAATTTTCTAAAGCATAAGTCAGTTGTAGATAGTTACACATCGGAAGAAAAAGAATTTTTTGCTCAGAAAATGGCCTATTACAATTATGAAAACTCTGAGGTAATAGCACGGCTGGAGAATATGGAGTTGAAGAAGGAAATTCTGTCTGCCATCAATGATTTGCCGGATCAGAGCCGAAAAGTTTTTAAAATGAGCTATCTCTACGAGATGAAGAATAAGGAAATTGCCGACATACTTGGTATTTCCCTGAGAACGGTAGAAGCCCATATGTACAAAGCATTGAAGATACTGCGTATAAAGCTCAGTCATTTGCTTTTATTATTAATTTGTTTTTTTAGGTGTGTATGAATAAAATTAGTGATGATATTATATGGAGATATCTTCAGGGAACTGCGACTGCTGAAGACATGAAGGCACTTAATGAGTATATCAGTGCTTCTCCTGAAAACAAAAAGTATTTGTTTTCCATAGAGGAGTTGTATCATCTGGGAAAGTGGAAATACGATGAAGAAGATAAGATAAACGCAGCCATGCAACGACTGAAGTCGGTTGTACAGCCTGTTGAGATGTTTGTAGTTTCGGAAAAGAAGGAGAAAAAACCGATGAAGCACCTCTTTTTGTGGACTCGATATGCAGCGGCCGTGCTGGTTCTGGTACTTATAGGATGGCTGTCTTTTAAGGGGCTGACAAGCGAGGATGTGATAAAAGTTTACGCAGACAATAAGATAAGAAAGATTGAACTTGCGGATGGGACGAAAGTCTGGTTGAATAAGGGGAGCGTGTTTGAATATCCGAAAACTTTTACAAATGACAACCGGAAAGTCAGACTGAATGGGGAAGCCTATTTTGAAGTAGCTCGTCAGACTGGAAAGCATAAGTTTACGGTAGAGAGTAAATTGATGACCGTGGTAGTGCATGGAACGATTTTTAATATGAGGAGCTATGACAAGGATACGGTAGCAGAAACTTCACTTATAAAAGGAGAAGTGCTTGTAGAATCTGCTAATGATGATTCAAAAATTGTTTTGCTCCCTGGTCAGAAGGCTATTGTAGAAAAGAATAATCACAAGATGGTGGTAAAAGAAACCAATTCTCTTATGGATGGCATTTGGCGGAACAACATGGTTCCATTTCAGAATGCAACTATTCAGGATATCGCAAAAGTGCTGGAGGATTTATATCATATTAAGATTGAGGTACGTAAGGATATTGATTTAGAACATACTTATTCGGGTATGATAGAAAAAAAACAAAAGCTTGAAGACGTAATAAAAACTTTACAAAATAGTATACCGATAAAATATAAGATAGAGAGTGATAAGGTTTTGATTGAACCTCTGGACTAAAATCTGATTCGGCAAATATATTTTTATAATATGTTTGCCGATTTTTTTTATGTTTCTTGAAAAAATAAATGAAATTAAGTAAGTGTTTTTATTTGGATAGCTGTTATATAAGTACTATTGAAAATTGTAGTAATAATTTTAAAATAACAAGATTATGTTTAACCTTAAGAAAAATTTATTTTTAGAAGGGAAAATGCAATCCTTATGTCCGGGAAAATATCTCAGGACATTGGTTTTTTTAGGCTTGTCGGCAGCTCCATTTCAATTGGTCTCGGCGCAGTTTAATCTTTCATTGTCTAATCCCAGTCTGGGAAGTGTGATTAAAGAAATCCAGGCTCAGTCGGATTATCAGTTCTTTTATGATGATAAGCTTGCTTCTGTTCAGCTTGAATCTTTGAATATGAATGACTCTTCTTTGCAGGAAGTGTTGAGCCAGGCGCTGAGTGGAAAAAACATTTCTTATAAAATAGACGATAAAGTCGTTTATCTGTCTATGGATAATTCCACAGTAAAGAAGTCTCCTACGCAGGACGTTGCTAAGAAGACGGTTACCGGACGTGTAATAGACGCGACAGGTGAACCACTGATAGGTGTGACTATCATGGAAAAAGGAACTACTAATGGAAGTATTACTGACTATGATGGAAATTATTCTTTGAGCGTACCAGGAAATGCAATACTTCAATTCTCCTATATTGGTTATAAGAATATAGAAATGACGGTTGAAGGGAAAGAGGTGATTGACCTGACCATGCAGGAGGATACGGAGGTATTGGATGAGGTTGTCGTTACCGCTTTGGGTATCAAGCGTGAGAAAAAAATGCTGGGATACGCTGTACAGGAATTGAAGAGTGATGAATTAAACAAAACGGGTGACCCTTCTGTAACAAGTGCTTTGCAAGGTAAGGTAGCCGGTTTGTCAATGAATACTTCATCTACCGGTTTGGGAGGTTCTACTAAGATTACGATTCGTGGTAACTCTTCATTAACAGATAATAACCAGCCGTTGTGGATTGTGGATGGTGTTCCTTTTAGTGACAATAACACATCTGATGCATCTATGTTTGGTGGTGTTGACCGTGGTAGTGTTTCTTTAGACATTAATCCGGATGATATTGAGAGTATTTCAGTCTTGAAGGGGCCAAATGCGGCAGCTCTTTATGGTAGCCGTGCCGGTAATGGTGTAATCTTGGTAACTACAAAGAAAGGTTCTAAAAAAGAAGGTTTTGGTGTTCGTTATAGCGGGAACTTTACTTGGTCTAAGGTTGCAGAAACATTGGATATGCAGACTCGTTATGGACAAGGGCATATCAACCCCACAGGAGGTGTGGAATATAGCGTTGATGATAGTGGAAGTTGGGGGCCTGTATTAAACGGTGATATGTATACTGCATGGAATGGAGAAGAAATGCCTTTCTCAAATTATGGCAATAAGTTGAAAGATTATTTTGATACAGGATTTTCTCAGACGCATAATGTCTCTGTAAGTAATACTACAGAAACGTCACATTATCGTGCTTCTTTTGGAGCGGCAGATAGTAAAGGTGTATTCCCGACCGAAAAATTAAATCGTGTAAATATAGACCTGAATGCAGGAACTGAGCTAAATAAATACTTCTCTATGGAAGGTAAAATTTCGTTGTCCCGTACAAAGGGAACAGACCGTCCATATTATGGTGTTTATGGTGCTATCAATCAGTTAATAGGAATCCCTAATAATGTACGTTTGGATGATTTGAAAGAATATTCAAATGAAAATCAAGTACATGTAAACTGGGTGAAGCCATCTGCATCTATCCGAAATCCGTATTATGTATTGAATCAGCGTCACAATTCTGATGAGCGTTGGCGCGCATTTGGTTATTATAATGCAAAAATCAATTTTACTGATTGGTTGCATTTTTCTGCAAAATATGCATTTGACTATTATCGTACACGTCTTGAGGACACTAATCTCGGTGACGGATTTACAGAAACTAATTTATCAGACATTCATACTGATGAAATGAATCGTTCAGAAGAAAATTTCTTTGAATCAAATGCTGAATTTTTATTGATGGGTGATAAACAGCTAACAGATAATTTCCGCTTAGGCTTTACAGCTGGAGCCAACTTTATGTATCAAAAATTTGAAACATTGGGAGCAGGTGTAAGAGATATGCTTAACAAGAATATGTGGATGCTAAACGCAGCAAATATATTGAATACTGCTAAAGAATCTGGATATGAACGTGCAATGAACTCTGTATTTGGGTCTGCACAGTTGGCATGGAAAGAATATCTATCTTTGGATTTGACAGCACGTAATGACTGGTCATCTACTCTGCCAAAGCAAAATAATTCATTCTTCTATCCGTCTGCTAACTTGAGTTTTGTAATCTCTGATTTCGTTCGCTCTTTGGATAAAACATTGCCTGACTGGATGACGTTTGCTAAACTACGTTTGTCTGCCGCTCAAGTAGGAAAGGATACCAACCCTTACCAGCTATACAATACTTACGATTATATCTTTGAAAACGGTGGTAAATTGACAGCTAATATGTCCAACGTAAAAATGAACGATCAGTTGAAACCGGAAATAGCCACATCTTATGAGGTTGGTTTGGATATGAAGTTCCTTAATAACCGTTTAGGCTTTGATTTTACTTATTATTATAGTAAAACAAAAAACCAAATCATGAAAGTTCCTGCTGCTGCTCCATGGTCTGGAGGTAAATGGGTTAATGCTGGTTTGATTTCAAATCAAGGAGTTGAATTGATGTTGTATTCTACTATTGTGGATACGAAAGATTTTACTTTCGATTTGAATGTGAATATGGCTCATAACGTATCTATGGTAAAAGAATTGGCAGAAGGTGTTGATTATTTATTCTTTGATGGTGATTCTGGCTTCCCGATAAAAGTTGGAACTCGTGCAGGTCATAAATTGGGAGAAATCTATGCTTCAGAAGTCTATATGCGTGATGAAAACGGAAATATCCTTGTGGGTGCAAATGGTTTACCGATGAGAAGTCGTAAATTGTCAGATCGTCTTGCAAACCCGATTGGAAATATTCAACCAAAGCTTACGATGTCTGTATCACCTTCGTTTACATATAAGGGCGTTTCATTGTCTGCTATGTTTGATATGAGATTTGGTGGTGACATTTATTCTTATTCAGAAGCTTTGGCAACAGGAAGTGGACTGGCAAAACGGACAGAAGACCGTGGAGAAGCCAATAATTATATGATGATATTCCCAGGCGTGCATACAGATGGAACTCCGAATACGACACAGATTACTGCCTCAAACTATTATGGAAATTTGCTTCCAGAAGATTTCTTATATGACGCGTCATTTATCAAACTGAAAGAATTGTCTTTGGGGTATTCATTCCCTTCAAAAATGTTGAAAAAAACTCCGTTGACTGCATTGAATGTTTCATTTGTGGCACGTAATTTGTGTTATCTGTTGAAGCATACTCCGGGTACAAGTCCAGAGGGAGGCTATGACACGACTATGTTCTCTCAAGCTATTGACTTTGCGGCTATACCATTTACACGCACATTCGGTTTTTCTGTAAGTTTAGGTTTCTAATTCTAAAAACAAAAGTATTATGAAATTCAATATATATAAATCTATTGCTGTATGCTCGTTAGTAGCTCTTGCAGGATGTCACGATTTTGAGGAAATGAATACGAATCCTTATCAGCCGGGATATATTCCAGAAGCTACAGAAAATGTTAGTCCAAATGGGTATGATATTGATTATCAGCTTTCAGAGAAAGCATTGGCTTCTTTGAAAGAAAGAGAGTCCGGTATCGGAAGTACTCTTTATGGTTTCTTCTATGACGGGGCATGGGATAATTACCAAACAACAACGAACCTTACCCATGATATTTATGCTGGATATACAGGGAATAATGTAAGTGGTTTTTTAACACAAGCTCCTACTTATGCATATACAGAAGGTTGGTCTGCTAATCGTTGGAATCAATTTTATGATAAAAGAAGTAATGCTGAATATAGTGAGTTAATCAGGACATTTTGGTTCTGTGATAAAAATAAATATCATGCTGCTTTTTATATCAGCCGTATTTATTATGCATTCTTGTTGTCAATGCAGACTGATACTTATGGTGATATTCCTTTGGAATATTATATCAAGGGAGCTGCTCCTGTTAGTGAGCAAGTGTCATATACTAAACAGGAAGATGTATATGCTGCTATTTTCTATTTGTTGGATCAGGCTATCACAGAATTAAATAATAATAAGAGCAATAATTGGGACGGCTTAAATTCAACAAATGACATCTATTATGGTGGAGATGTGGATAAATGGATACGTTTCGCTAATACTCTTCGTTTACGTTTAGCTTTACGTATTTCGAATGTAAATCCAGAAGAAGCCAAAAAACAAGGTGAGGCAGCTTTAAATGGTGGTGTAATGCAAAGTCACGAAGACCGACTGGCTCTTATTCCTAAGTACCGCAATAATCCGTCTGAAAATCAAAATGTATTTGCAGAATTCTTTAGTTGGGGAAGTGGATCAACGGTTCTGCTTACAAAAGAGATGGAATGGGCGTTTAAAAATCAAGCTTTAAAAGAAGGTGCTGGTAATTTTACGGAGGAGTTTAATACAGAAGAAAGTAAATGTTATCTGGATCCACGTTGTGAAATGTTGTGGTTCCGTCCTTCTTCATACGCTGATTTGAATCAAGCAATTCCGGAGCAGTCAAAAAAATCTTTTAATGGAGTTAGAAACGGAGCTTTAAATATTGGAGGAAGTTACTTGACTACATATTCATCTGCTCGTTGTTGTGTTGCAGATGATGCAATGGATCCAACTCATGCGTGGTGGTATAAAGGCACGGAATATGTATGGATGGGTTATCCTGAAGCTTTATTTTTACAAGCTGAAGCTGCATTAAGAGGATGGAATGGAGGATCAATAGCTCAAGCTAAACAGTTCTATTTAGATGGAGTTAAGGCTTCAATGGAATATTATCAAATTTCATCGTCTGATTATCAGCCTTATATTGATCACTTGAACGGTTTGTCTGCTTTTGACGGTACAGATAAAGAGGCAATTTTGGAACAGATTATTACGCAAAAATGGATTGCTGTATTCCCGAATGGAAACGAAGGATGGGCTGAAGTTCGTCGTACAGATTATCCACGTTATTTATTGGTTGTCGAAGGTGGAAATAACTCTGGTGGAGAAATATATGATACGAAACTAATTAAACGAATTAGTTATCCAGATAGAGAAGAAGAGAATCCGAATAGACCTGATATAACACAAGGTGATCGCGTTTGGTGGGATGTAGACGATACAATGGATAACAATGGTAAATGGCGTACACCGAACAATTTCAGATAATAACTTTTAAATGAAAAAAGGAAGCCGTTTTAGCCTGTTGGTGTTGGTTTTAAATACATTATATGGCTAAAACGGCTTTTTAATCATTATTTTTCTTAACTTTAGTCGCTGTTGATTTGCACTATCTTTTAACTATTATAATGACATGAAAAATTCACTATGGGTTTTTATGGGTTTGGCAGGTCTTACGTGGGCTTGTTCCAGTCCTGTTGTTCCTGTAGAAGAGGATTTGACACAGTATGTGAATCCTTTTATTGGGACGGACTTTACCGGAAATACTTATCCGGGTGCACAAGTGCCTTTTGGCATGGTTCAATTAAGCCCGGACAACGGACTTCCGGGATGGGACAGAATCGCAGGTTATTATTATCCGGACAGCACTATTGCCGGATTTAGCCACACGCATCTTTCAGGAACAGGAGCAGGTGATTTGTACGATATTTCTTTTATGCCAGTGACCCTGCCATATGTAGAGGCCGATGCTCCTTTAGGGGTACATTCCAAGTTCTCACATGAGAAGGAAAGTGCATCGGCGGGCTATTATCAGGTCTTTTTGGATGATTATGGAATCAATGTGGAACTGACAGCGACGGAACGTTGCGGAATTCAACGCTATACTTTTCCGGAGGCGAAGTCAGCTATTATCCTGAACTTGAAAAAGGCAATGAACTGGGATGCGACTCAGGACAGTTATGTGGAGGTAGTCGATTCTGTGACAATCCGGGGTTACCGTTTTTCAGACGGATGGGCCAGAAAGCAGAAGGTGTTCTTCCAAACTCGTTTCTCTGTTCCTTTTGAGAATGTACAAATGGATACGACTCCTATTTTGAAGGATAATGTTCCTATGGGTACCGCATACATTGCTCGGTTTGATTTCTCGACGAAAAAGGATGAGCAGATAATTGTTTTTACTGCCATTTCGGGAGTGAGTATGGACGGTGCTGCCAGGAATCTGCAGGCAGAAGTTCCGGAAAATGATTTTGAAAAGTATCGGTTGCTGGCTAAGGAAACATGGAATAAGGAATTATCAAAGATAAAGGTAGAGTCGGAGGACAAGGATGACAAGGCCGTGTTCTATACTGCACTTTATCACAGTATGCTGGCTCCTACTATTTATTCGGATGTAGACGGACAATATTACGGACCGGATCAGAAGGTACATCAGGCTGAAAATTGGACCAATTACAGTACGTTCTCTCTTTGGGATACGTTCCGGGCATCACATCCGCTGTTTACTTATACGCAGCCAGAACGGACCAATGATATGATTAAGTCATTCTTGGCATTCTATGAGCAGAACGGTCGTTTGCCGGTATGGAACTTCTATGGAAGTGAAACAGACATGATGATTGGTTACCACGCAGTACCAGTTATTGTGGATGCGTATTTGAAGGGTATCGGTGATTTTGATGCAGAAAAGGCATTGGAAGCTTGTGTCGCTACGGCGAATATTGATGAGTATAGAGGTATTGGCTTTTATAAGCAGAAGGGATATATCCCTTATAATGTGACAGACGAATACAACTCCGAAAACTGGTCGTTGTCAAGAACACTGGAATATGCGTTCGATGATTTCTGTATCGCTGAAATGGCTGCCAAGATGGGACGGAAGGACATTGCGGATACGTTCTATGCCCGTTCGCAGAATTACCGGAATGTGTACAATCCGGCTACTTCTTTTATGCAGCCCAAAGATGATAAAGGTAATTTTATCAAGGATTTCCATGCCGAGGAATATACGCCACATATTTGCGAAAGCAATGCATGGCATTATTTCTGGTCTGTACAGCATGATGTGGATGGTCTTATTAGTCTGGTGGGAGGAAAAGAACGCTTTAGCGAGAAGCTTGACAGCATGTTTACGTATCACCCGACGGATGACCGCGAATTGCCTATCTTTAGTACAGGCATGATTGGACAGTATGCACACGGAAATGAGCCGAGCCATCATGTGGCCTATCTGTATAATAAAGTCAATCAGCCTTGGAAAACGCAGCAATATGTGTCGCAGATTATGGATGAACTGTATCTGAACACCCCGGCTGGTTTGTGTGGAAATGAGGATTGCGGACAGATGTCGGCATGGTATGTGTTCAGTGCCATGGGCTTTTATCCTGTAAATCCTGTTTCAGGTGAATATGAAATTGGAAAGCCGAAATTTGAAAAGGTTGAATTGCAGCTGGCAAATGGTAAAGTATTTACTGTGGTTGCAAAGAACCTTGATAAGGAAAATAGGTACATACGTGCTGTGAAATTGAACGGTAAGGACTATCATCAGAGTTTTATTACGCATGAGCAGATTCTGTCGGGTGCAACATTGGAACTGGAGATGTGTAATGAGTCTGGACATATATGGTATTAATTGAAAATCTTAAACTTGGAATTCGTTATGAAGAAATTAGCATTGTTAATTATAATAATGTGCTTTGCCCTTCACGGTAAGGCCACCAATTATGCAGATTATGTAAATCCGCTGATTGGTACTCAGTCTACTTATGAGTTTTCTTCCGGAAATACGTATCCGGCTATTGCACGTCCGTGGGGTATGAACTTCTGGACACCTCAGACCGGGAAAATGGGCGACGGATGGCAGTATATGTATACTGCGACTAAAATCAGAGGGTTTAAGCAGACCCATCAGCCCAGCCCGTGGATTAATGACTACGGTCAGTTTTCTATTATGCCGGTGGTAGGAGAGCCGATGTTTGATGAAAACAAACGTGCCAGCTGGTTCTCACATAAAGGTGAAGAAGCAAAGGCATATTATTATAAGGTGTATCTGGCAGAACATGATGTAGTGACAGAACTGGTTCCAACTGAACGGGCTGCCTTGTTCCGTTTTACTTTCCCTGAAAATGAGCATTCTTACGTAGTGATTGATGCGTTTGACAAGGGCTCTTATGTGAAGATTGATGCGGCAAATAACCGTATTATCGGTTATTCTACCAAGAACAGCGGTGGTGTGCCTGATAACTTCAAGAACTATTTTGTAATTGAATTTGACAAGCCTTTTACGTACAAGGCTACGGTGGCCGATAGTTGTATCTTTGTAGATAAAGCTGAACAGGAGGCAAATCATGCGGGAGCTATTATCGGTTTCGCTACTCGAAAAGGTGAAAAGGTACACGCCAGAGTGGCTTCTTCTTTCATCAGTCAGGCACAGGCTTTAGAAAATCTGAAGGAGTTGGGCAATGACAGTTTTGATGTGTTGGTAGAAAAAGGTAAGACTGCCTGGAATGAAGCATTGGGCAGAATAGAGGTTGAAGGTGGTAATCTTGACCAGTATCGTATGTTCTATTCTTGCTTGTATCGTTCGCTGTTGTTCCCTCGCAAGTTCTATGAGATAGATGCCAACGGACAGGTAGTGCATTACAGTCCTTACAACGGACAGGTACTTCCGGGATACATGTACACGGATACGGGTTTCTGGGATACATTCAGATGTCTTTTCCCCTTGTTGAATTTAGCTTATCCGTCAGTTAATAAAGAGATACAGGAAGGTCTTGTCAATACTTACAAAGAAAGTGGATTCTTCCCTGAATGGGCCAGCCCCGGACATCGCGGATGTATGGTGGGCAACAATTCTGCTTCCGTGTTAGTTGATGCTTATATGAAAGGTGTAAAAGTAGACGACTTGAAGACATTGTATGAAGGATTGCTTCATGGAACAAAGAACGTGCATCCGGAAGTATCTTCTACGGGACGTCTGGGATATGAATATTATAATAAATTAGGTTACGTGCCTTGTGATGTGAAGATACACGAGAACGCAGCCCGTACACTGGAATATGCGTATGATGACTGGTGCATCTATAAACTTGCTAAAGAACTGAAGCGCCCGAAAAAGGAAATCAAGCTTTTTGCAGAACGTGCCATGAACTATAAGAATCTGTTTGATTCGGAAACCAAACTGATGAGAGGCAAGAAGGAAAACGGTGAATTCATGAAGCCTTTCTCTCCGTTGAAATGGGGGGATGCCTTCACTGAAGGAAACAGCTGGCACTACACCTGGTCGGTATTCCATGACCCTCAGGGACTGATTGACCTGATGGGAGGAGACAAGGCCTTTGTATCTATGCTTGATTCTGTCTTCTCTGTACCGCCTGTATTCGATGACAGCTATTATGGTTTTGTAATTCATGAGATTCGCGAGATGACCGTGATGAACATGGGTAACTATGCACATGGAAACCAGCCTATTCAGCACATGATTTATCTGTACAATTATGCCAAACAGCCTTGGAAAGCGCAGTACTGGTTGCGTCAGGTGATGAACAAGATGTACACACCGACTCCGGATGGGTATTGTGGTGACGAGGACAATGGACAGACCTCTGCATGGTATGTATTTACAGCTTTAGGATTCTATCCGGTATGTCCGGGAAGCAATGAATATGTGGTAGGTGCTCCTTTGTTTAAGAAAGCAACTATTCATCTGGAAAATGGAAAGGACGTAACGATTGAAGCTCCGTTGAACAGTGAGGAGAATTTGTATATCAAAGAGATAAAATTGAATGGAAAATCTTATACTCATAACTATTTTTCACATGAAGATTTGATGAATGGAGCGAAAATACAAATAGAAATGAGTAACTTGCCGAACGAAAACAGAGGTATAGCTGCAGAAGATGCTCCTTACTCGTTTTCAGTGGATGAGAAATAAGAACCTTCATATATTAAATTTAAAACCATGAATAAGAAATCATTATTGTTTGTTCCGGTTTTGTCCTTGTGTCTGGCTTCTTGTGGAAGTAGCCAGAAAGGGCAGGAGATGGAAGATTTGACACAGTTTGTAGATCCTCGTATCGGTACTGGCGGACATGGACATGTGTTTTATGGAGCCAATGTGCCTTACGGATTTATTCAGCTGGGTCCGACAAGCATTCCTCAGTCATGGGACTGGGTATCGGGTTATCATGTATCAGACTCTACGGTGATAGGATTTCCGCATACGCATCTGAGCGGTACCGGTATAGGCGACTTGCATGACATCAATGTAATGCCGGTAGTAGGAGAAGTGACCTATTCAAGAGGAGATGCTTCATCGTATGAAACGGGTCTGTGGTCTTACTCAGACCGCTCGAAAGAAGTTGTGACTCCGGGTTACTATCGTACTCACCTGTCAAGATACAATGTAGATGTAGAATTGACAGCTACCAAGCGTGTCGGTTTCCATAAATATACCTTCCTGGGAAATGAAAGTCCGGCCATTGTATTTGATATGGTAAACGGTGGCTGCTGGGATAAAACCACAGAAGCCGTGATACGGGTGGTAAACGACAGCACCGTGAGTGGTTATCGCTATTCAAAGGGATGGGCTGACGACCAGCGTGTATTTTTCCGTGCAGAATTCTCACGTAAGTTTGATAACGTAGAATTTATTGTCAACGACTCTGTGAAGGAAGGTAACATGGCAAAAGGTGCACAGCTGTTTGCCAGAGTCAACTTTGCTGCGGGAAACCAAGAACCGGTGTATATGAAGGTGGCATTGTCTCCTACTTCAGAAGAAGGTGCACAACTGAATATGCAGACAGAACTGAGTGGTTGGGACTTTGAGAAGACGATTGCAGATGCTAAGGCTGCCTGGAATAAGGAATTGAATAAGGTAAAAGTGTATACCACAGATGAGGCTTCAAAGAAGATTTTCTATACAAGTCTGTATCACACTTTGTTTGCTCCGTCTGAATTCTGTGATGTGAATGGTGATTATTATGGAGCTGATAAGCAAATGCACAAGGGCGAAGGTTTTGTAAATTATACTACATTCTCACTGTGGGATACCTATCGTGCGGCACAGCCGTTGATGACAATTCTTCATCCTGAAAAGATGAGTGATATCATTAATACCATGCTTCACATCCATCAGCAGCAAGGAAAGCTTCCGGTATGGCATCTGATGGGGTGTGAAACCAACTGTATGGTAGGTAATCCGGGCGTACCAGTAGTGGCAGATGCCATCTTGAAGGACATCAAAGGATTTGATACAGAATTGGCCTTCAAGGCACTGAAAGAATCTTCTATGTTGCCTGAACGTGGGATGGAACATCGCATTGAATACGGATTCATTCCGGCAGACAAGATGACGGAAGCTATTGCGTACGATATGGAATATGCTATTGCAGACTGGGCAGTGGCACAGGCAGCTCAGAAACTTGGCAAGCAGGAAGATTATGAATATTTCCTGAAACGTAGCAAATCATACAAGAATTATTTTGATGCTTCTACGGGCTTCATGAGAGGAAAGATGCTCGACGGTTCTTGGCGTACTCCGTTTAGTCCTTATGCATCTTCTCATAGAGACGATGATTATTGTGAAGGAAATGCATGGCAGTACACATGGCTGGTACCTCATGATGTAGAAGGATTGGTGGAATGTTTCGGTAGTAAAGAAGCGTTTGTGAACAAACTGGATTCTCTATTCCTGGCAAACGGTGATATGGGAGAAGCCTCTTCTCCGGATATTAGCGGATTGATTGGCCAGTATGCGCATGGTAACGAACCGAGTCATCATACAGTTTACCTGTACACACTTGTAGGGCAGCCTTGGAAGACAGCCGATAGAATCAAGGAGATTCTTCATACAATGTATACAGATCAGCCGGATGGTTTGTCAGGTAATGAGGATGTAGGACAGATGTCGGCTTGGTATATCCTTTCTTCTTTCGGATTCTATCAGGTAGAACCATCTGGTGGCAAGTTTGTATTTGGTTATCCGAACTTTGATAAGGTAGAGATAACCGTTCCTGCTGGCAAATTCGTTATAGAACGTGAAAACAAAGGCCAACAGAACAATTACATACAAGGTATTGTCCTTAATGGAGCTGAATATAAGAAACCCTGGATTGAATACGCTGATATTATGAAAGGCGGCGAATTGAAGTTCCTGATGGGAGATGAACCAGTAGTATGGTATTAAATGATATGAATATATAATCTGACTATATATTGGGAGTCCGTTATCGAGTTGTATCTTGATGACGGACTTTCTTTATGCTGATTTGTAATGATTAAGTTTAATTGTTGTAATATATCTGAGTAAGGAAATGAGGGATAGTAATAAATAAAAAAGGCAAGTATTCTTGTAATTCTTTTCGTAGTAATTTTAAAGCTTGTTGAATTCTGTAATCTACAGTTTTTGGGGAAACATTGAGTGTATCAGCAATATCTTTATAGCTTTTTCCTTGGAAACGATGCATGATGAACGCTTCTCGATAAGATGGTGGCAGTGCATCAATTGCTTCTTTTAATCGTTTTGATAATTCTTGGAAACGATAAAAACTTTCTCCTTCTATTAATTGTTGTGTAGCTTCAAAAAATCTGGTATCTGCTGCATTTTTTATTTCATTTTCTTTGATTTGATTTATTGCTTTATGGTAGACGCTTCTGAGGAGATATCCCCCTAAAGAACTTTGAATATTAAGAGCTTGACGGTGTTCCCATAGCCACAATAAAGTATCACCAGCGATTTCTTCTGCATCTTCAATTGTTACAAAACGTGCACCGTATGCACATAATACCGGATAATACTTTCTAAAAATGCATTCAAAAGCTGTTAAGTCATTTTGCTGTAAGCAACTTAGCAAATAGATATCTTGGTTTAAGGTTCTCATATTTGCAAAGGTATATGAAAATATCAGGTTTGATATGTTTTTTTATTTTTCTTTTTGTAATAATATTGTTTTGGATAATATGTGTTAAAATCTTCAATGGTGTTTAGGATTCTTTAGTTGGGTATTGTCCTTTAAATAAAAAGAAAGTTTAAATGAAAGATAATAAATTTGATATAGAAGAATTGATCATTCGTTATTGTGAAGGTAATGTCAGTGAAAACGAAAAATGTGATGTGGAAGATTGGATGAGTGAATCGGAAGAGAATGCTGAACTTGTTCGTAAAATGTATACTTTGATCTTAGCAACAGATACTTCTATTGTTTGTGATAAGATAGATGTAGATGCAGCTTGGATGCGTATGAAAGAATCTATTGATACTTATGATGATGAAAGTAAGAATAAGAAGAAGCGCGGCTGGATGTTATGGATACAACGTGTTGCTGCGGTATTATTTCTTCCTTTATTGATAGGAACATATTTATTATACATAAATCAGCAGAAAGAAGATTCTTCTGTGGCTCAGGTATTGGAAATTCGTGCAACCTCGGGTATGACGGCTAAAACATACCTTCCGGATAGTACTTTGGTGTATTTAAATGCCGGTTCTGTTTTGCGCTATCCTTCAGAGTTTACGGGAAATAAACGTGAGGTTGAATTGATGGGAGAGGCTTATTTTGAAGTGGCAAAGGACCCTTCTCGCCGTTTTGTGATTGCTACTCCTCAACAGGCTAAAATAGAAGTGCTTGGAACAAAGTTTAATTTGGAGACAATTAATAAGACGGAAGAAGTGATAACTACTTTACTTGAGGGAAAGGTTCTTTTCTCTTATCAGAAAGGAAATCAGCCATGTTCCGTTGAAATGTTTCCTGGACAAAAAGTAGTTTATCACCGCACATGTGGAAGTATCGAAATTCATAAAACAGATGGGCTCTCCGAGACGGCCTGGAAAAATGGTGAGATAATATTTAATAATACTCCTTTGGAAGAAGCATTGCATTTACTTGAAAAACATTATAATGTGGAGTTTATTGTAAAAAATCCGGCTTTTTACCAATATTCTTTTACAGGAACCTTTGCTAATCAGCGCTTGGAACAGATAATGAAATATTTTCATATTTCGTCGAGTATACGCTGGAATTATATAGATACATATGGCACAAAGAATCAAATAGAACTTTATTGATAAAATATCTACTTAAAACCTTAAATTATGGAGAATAACAAAATTTTTTGGAGGAAAGTTCCCTCTGTAACGAATCTATTATTGTGTGGAATGTTTATTCCTGTTGGAATATTACATTCGGCGGAAAGTTATGGTCAACGTGTTATGATTGATTTTACTGCAGAGAATATGACAGTAAAAGAAGTCTTGGAAGAAATAAAATCTCAATCAGACTTTGATTTCTTTTATAATAATGCTCATGTTGATTTAAATCGTCAGGTAACAGTCCCAGATGAGGGAGAGGAACTGTTTACTATTTTAGATAGTGTCTTTGAAGGAACAGGGGTGAAATATGTAGTAATGGATAAAAAAATAGTTCTTTCTACTGAAACGGAAACGACACAATCTGTACAGCAAAAACAGAAAATCAGCGGCCGTGTGGTGGATACTTCAGGAGAACCGATTATCGGCGCTACGATTAAGGAGAAAGGTACGGCTAATGGAACTATTTCAGATTTTGATGGAAATTTTGCTTTGGAGGTTTCTCCTTCTTCTGTTCTTGAAATTTCATATATTGGATATCAAAGTCAGAGTGTAAAATCAGATGGAAGTCAACCATTATCCATTATCTTAAAAGAAGACACACAAACTTTGGAAGAAGTTGTAGTGGTAGGGTATGGAGTACAGAAAAAGGCAAATTTAACCGGAGCTGTCAGTAGTGTAAAAATGGATGAGATATTAGGGGATCGTCCTGTTACTTCTGTTAGTGATGCTTTATTGGGGGCAATGCCGGGACTCCAGATAACAGGGACTTCTGGACAGCCTGGTTCGGAAATGAGTTTTAATATTCGTGGAACTAATAGTATCAATGGTGGAAATCCGCTAGTACTGGTTGATAATGTTGAAATGGATATTAATATGTTGAATCCAGAAGACATTGAATCGGTAACGGTTCTGAAGGATGCAGCAGCTTCTGCTATTTATGGAGCACGTGCTGCCTTTGGTGTTATTCTGGTTACAACGAAAAAAGGAAGTACAGATAGTAGCGTTTCGATAAATTATTCTAATAATTTCTCTTTTAGCCGTCCTGCTAATATGCCTCATAAAGCCAGTCCAATGCAAACAGTCCAGGCTTACAAGGATATGGGATGGGTGAATTATCGGACAGGAGAAAATGTAGATACTTGGCTTGGTTTATTAGAAGATTATGCTCAAAATCCGGGAAATTATCCTGAAGGTTACACTACGATAGATGGTTTACGTTATCAGCTCCAAGAAACGGATTTGTTTGATGATATGCTTGAAACAGGTTTCCAACAAACTCATAATGTTTCTGTAAATGGAGGAACAAAATCGTTGTCTTACCGTATGTCAGCGGGTATGGTAAAGCAAAATGGCGTATTAGTAACGGATAAGGATGCATATAATCGTTATAACATATCTTCTTATATTCGTTCTGATATTTATTCGTGGATTACTCCTGAATTGGATATTAAATATACCAATCTTAATTCTTCGCTTCCAACATCTTCTGCGCCTTATGGCATTTGGGGGGCTGCATCGGCTTTTCCTTCTTATTTCCCATTGGGTGAAGTGAAAATGGAAGATGGCTCAAACCTTCCTATTAATACGCCACGTAATCAAATTATTTTAGGGGCTCCGACTGAGAAAAAGAGAGACAACTTACGACTTTTAGGTAAAGTTACAATAACACCTTTCAAGGATTTGAAAGTTATAGCTGAATATACATTTAATCGGAAGAGTGCTGAAACAACCAAGTATGATAACAAATTTGAATATGCGAATGGAATCAGTAACTTTAATAAAGAATCATCTATCGCAAATTCTAAATATGAAATAACTTCAGGAGCTACAGATTATACAGCATTGAATATTTATGGGAATTATACTAAGACGGTTGGGAAACATGATTTTAGTGCTATGGCTGGTTTCAATCAGGAAAGTTATACTTATCATGAAGTAAAGAGTGCCCGTTGGGATATGATTAATGACAATTTGCCATCCTTGTCTCAAGGAACTGGAGCTTATGAAAATAAAGAAGCTTTTTCTGAATATAGAGTACGTGGATTGTTTTATCGTTTGAATTATTCATTTGCTGGTAAATATTTGTTTGAGACTAACGGGCGTTACGATGGTTCCTCTAAATTCCCAAGTGAAAGTCGATTTGGTTTTTTCCCTTCAGTTTCTGCTGGGTGGCGTGTGAGTGAAGAACGTTTTATGGATTGGAGTGACTCATTCTTGTCAAATTTGAAGCTCAGAGTTTCGTGGGGTAATATAGGTAATCAGAATGTAGATCCCTACCAGTTTGTTCCAGCTATGGAAGCTTTTAGGCCTAATTGGGTTGTGGATGGAAGTAAACCGACTGCTTTGGAACCGCCTGCATTAGTTAGTAATAGTTTTACTTGGGAGAAGGTAAGTACGTTGGATTTTGGATTTGATCTTGGCTTATTTAATAATCGATTGAATATGGTTTTTGATTGGTATCGTCGTGATACCAAAGGAATGCTTGCACCAGGTATGGAATTACCAGGAGTTTTAGGTGCAAAGGCTCCTATGCAAAATGCTGCTGATTTACGTTCTAAAGGATGGGAAATTTCTATTGACTGGAATGATAGGATTGGTAATGTAAGTTATTATTTGGGTTTTAACCTGTATGATTCACGTACTAAAATTATGAAATATGACAATGAATCTCAACTCTTAGGAAAGGATGCGGATGATAAGTTGTACTATCGTGAAGGTATGGAACTAGGAGAAATCTGGGGTTATCAAACAGACCGCTTATATACGGAAGATGACTTTGATGTAAATGGAAATTTAAAACCGGGAATTCCTAAAGTAGAAGGTTATAATCCTAATCCAGGTGATGTGCTTTATGTTGATTATAATAAGGATGGGCTGATTAATAATGGAACCAATACGGGATTGGATCCTGGTGACATGCGTATCATCGGAAATAATACTCGACGTTATCAGTACGGTATTCGTGGAGGAGCTACCTGGAAAGGGCTTTCTCTGTCTTTTATTCTGCAGGGGGTCGGTAAACGTGATATGTGGATAATGAATGAATTATTTTATCCGCATTATGACGAGTTTAGTACCTTCTATGATACACAGTTAGATTATTGGACTCCGGAACATACTGATAGTTATTTCCCGCGTTTGTATCAAATGTCAAAAGGAAATACGGCGGCAAATAGGATGACTCAGACTCGTTATTTGCAGAATGGTGCTTATCTTAGCATTCGCAATATAACGTTGTCGTATTCATTACCTAAGAAGTGGCTGACTCCATGGGGAGCTAAAAATTTGCAGGTATTCTTTAGTGGTGAGAACTTATTTACTTTTGATCATTTACCGAAAGGGCTTGATCCAGAACGTACAGTCACTGATGATTTAGGATCAAGAGGATTTACATATCCTTATATGCGTCAATATTCATTTGGTATTAATTTAACTTTATAATAGCTTATTATGAAAACATATATATTAGGATTGGGACTATGTCTATGTATGACAAGTTGTTTAAATGATGGATTTTTGGATATAGACCCAAAGGATCGTCAAACAGAACAAACAGCTTTTACTTCATACGATAATTTTAAGATGTATTCATGGGGATTATATGAAATCTTTTATGGATATGGAAATAATCAAGATATGAACTTCTTTAAAGGAGAGTATGAAGCCGATAATATGATCCGTGCCGTTAAAGGAAATGAAGGGCAATACGCTTATCAGAAGGCAAAGGTGAATGCTACTGATAGTGATTGGGATTATGATTATATTCGTAAAGTGAATTTAATGCTGGATAATGTGGATGATTCGGAAATGTCAGACACGGAGAAGGAGCATTGGAGAAGTGTTGGATATTTTTTCCGTGCTTATAAATATTTTCAGATGATGTCTTTGTTTGGGGATATTCCATGGATAGAGCATGTTTTAACAGAAAGTAGTGAAGAATTGTACGCATCAAGAGATCCTAGAGATTTGGTGGCAAAAAATATCTTGTCAAATTTGAAGTATGCAGAAGAGCATATTAAAGAATCAGGTGATGGAGATAATACAATCAATACAGCAGTTGTCCAAGCTTTAATATCTCGTTTTGGATTGTTTGAAGGAACATGGAGAAAGTATCATGGTTTGGAGGACGCAGAAACCTATTTGAGGGCTAGTGCTGAGGCTTCAGAGAAAATTATGGCTAAATTCAAGGATTTGCATCCGAGATATGATGAGATTTTTAATTCAGAGGACTTAAGTGGAGTGCTAGGTATAATTTTATATAAGGCTTATGAAACAGCTCAATTGGGGCATGGGTTGACTCGTATGGTGAGAACTGGTGAGTCAAAGATAGAAATGACTAAGGATGCGGTAGATAGCTATTTGTGTAAAAATGGTTATCCGATAGAAAATGGGGCAAGTTTATATGGAGGTGATCATGATGTCTATAAACAATTTATGAATCGTGATGAACGCCTTTATTATACTGTTTGTCCTCCTCATAAAGTGAAATTAACAGGAGCAGCAGCGACATCTACAGGTTGGGCATTTACAGAAAACCCTGATGATAGAATATTTATCGATTTAATGAAGACGTTGTCTGGAGAAACATATCATCGATTGCCTACATCTAATTTTAAGGGTTTTTATAATCAAGGACAGCCCCATTTCGTTGATTATAATTGGAGTGTTGCATGGAATGCAAGCCAGATGGGCTTTTGGATGTGGAAATATTATAATACTCATACAAATTGTGCAAATGCTACAGGTGTGAATACAACGGATGCACCATTATTTCGTTTGGGTGAGATTTTATTGAATTATGCAGAAGCTAAGTGGAAATTGACTGAATTTAACCAGGATATAGCTGATTTGACTATTAATAAGTTGAGAGATCGCGTGCATGTTGCTCACATGGAAGTTGCTCAGATAAATGATACTTTTGATCCAGCCCGTGATGCAGATATAGATCCTGTATTATGGGAAATCCGACGTGAAAGACGAGTAGAACTGATGGGAGAAGGTTTTCGTTTTGATGATTTGAGGCGTTGGAAAAAAGGACATTATGTTGACAAACAACCATTAGGGGTATATGTTTCTAATCCTGCTGAGTATGGGAATAAACTTCTGATAAACGCAGAGGGATATGTGTACTTCTTTGAAAAGCCTTTGGGATGGCTCGATAAGTATTATTTGCGTCCTATCCCTTTGAACCAGAAAGCATTGAATCCTAATCTTGGTCAAAACCCGGGATGGGAAGAATAAAAAAAATTGGATATGAAAGTTTTTTCATTATTAATATCGACTGTTCCTTTTTTCTCTTCATTTTCTCTGTCTGCGGCAAAGCAGGCAGAGAAAATGAATGTATTGTTCTTAATGGCAGATGATATGCGCCCTGAATTGGGATGTTATGGAGTAGAGGCTGTTAAGACACCTAATATTGATCGGCTTGCATCAACTGGAGTTTTATTCCAAAATGCATATTGTAACGTACCGGTTAGCGGTGCTTCTCGTGCCAGTTTATTAACAGGAGTTTATCCTCATTATCCAGATCGCTTTGTTGGATTTTCGGCCTTGGCTAGTAAGGACTGCCCGGAAGCTATTCCTTTATCTGGCTGGTTCACTTCTCATGGTTATTACACTGTTTCTGACGGAAAAGTATTTCATCATATTGAAGATCATGCAAACTCTTGGAGTGAACCTCCGTATCGAACCCATCCAGATGGATATGATGTATACTGGGCAGAATATAATAAATGGGAATTATGGATGAACAGTGCTTCTGCCCGTACTATTAATCCTAAGACAATGCGTGGCCCTTTTTGTGAATGGGCTGAAGTTCCGGATACGGCTTATGATGATGGAAAGCTGGCAGAAAAAGCGATTGCTGATTTAAAGCGATTAAAAGAGAAAGGAAAGCCATTTTTTCTTGCATGTGGATTTTGGAAACCCCATCTCCCTTTTAATGCTCCTAAAAAATACTGGGATTTATATGATAGGGAGAAAATACCTGTAGCGGCAAATCGCTTTCGTCCGGAAGGGCTTCCTGAGGAAGTGAGAAACTCTCAAGAAATATATGCTTATGCTCGTACTACATCACCAGATGATATTTATTTTCTTAAAGAGGCAAAGCATGGTTATTATGCATGCCTGAGTTATGTTGATGCACAAATTGGAAAAGTTCTTGATGCATTAGACGAACTTGGCTTATCAGAAAATACGATTGTTGTGTTGTTGGGAGATCATGGTTGGCATTTAGGTGAACATGGATTTTTAGGGAAGCATAATCTGATGAATTGGTCTACACATGTGCCTTTAATTGTTCGTGTGCCAGGGTTGCAAAAAGGAAAAACAGAATCTTTAGTGGAATTTGTTGATATTTATCCTACTTTATGCGAACTTTGTAACCTGCCTTTTCCAGAACAATTAGATGGGATTAGCTTTGTTCCTATTTTAAAGAATTTAGAGAGAAAAACGAAAGATAAAGTATATATTCAGTGGGAGGGAGGAGATAATGCAGTCAACTGGAGGTATAATTATGCAGAATGGGAGAAAGGTAATCGTATGCTGTTTGACCATCAGATTGATGTAGAAGAAAATAAAAATAGAGCAAATGATCCTTCATATAAAAATATAATAAAGGATATGTCATCTTTTTTGCATAAGAAAAAACGTACTTTAAATAAATAATAATATGAATTTAAGACACATTATATTAGTAATACTTTCTTATTGGGCTTTATGTGGGTATTCTCAGCGTATTTGTAAATCCTTAGATGATAATTGGATGTTCCGGTTTTCTCATCAGGTAGAAAAAGGAACAGGAGTTAGGATTACACTTCCTCATACGTGGAATGCTCAGGATGCCTTGTCGGGCAAATTAGACTATAAGCGGGGGATAGGAAATTATGAACGTACATTATATATTGATTCTCAATGGAAAGGTAAACGACTTTTTTTGCGTTTCGAGGGAGTAAACAGTATAGCTAATGTCTTTATTAATGGGAAGTGTCTGGGAGAACATAAAGGAGGATACAGTGCTTTTGTTTTTGAGATTACAGATAAGGTTGATTATGGGAAAAACAATAAGCTATTGGTAAGGGTAAGTAATGCAGAGCGATTAGATGTAATGCCTTTAGTGGGTGACTTTAATATGTATGGGGGAATTTATCGTGGGGTGGAGTTGATTGTAACAGAATCGGCTTGTATTTCTTTACAGGATTACGCTTCTCCAGGAGTATATTTAACTCAACAGAAAGTTACTCCTGATGAGGCTGAAATTTCAGCTACGGTTTTGTTGTCAAATCGTTTAGCAAAACGTGATGTAGTGGTGCGGGTTGAAGTAAAAGATGGTCAGCGTGTTATATCTCGACATGAACAACAGATAGCTCTAGAGAAGGAAAAAGAGGAAAAAGTTGTTTTCCCCATAAAAATAGAGAGTCCTCATTTATGGAATGGGAAACGAGATCCTTTTATGTATCAAACGGAAACAACTTTATGGTCAGATGGACGGTTATTGGATAAAGTAGTTCAACCATTGGGGATACGTTTTTTCCGGATAGATCCTGATAAGGGTTTTTTCTTAAATGGTGAATATTTAAAACTGCATGGAGTATGCAGACATCAGGATCGACCAGAATTGGGTAATGCTTTACGCAAAGAACACCATGAGGAGGATACACATATTATGTTGGAAATGGGGGTGAATGCTGTTCGTTTGGCACATTATCAACAATCTGAGGACATATATGATTTGATGGATAAAGCTGGTATTATTACGTGGGCTGAAATTCCATTTGTGGGACCTGGAGGATATGATGACAAAGGGTTTGTTGATTTTCCAGACTTTCGGGAAAATGGTAAAAATCAGTTGCGGGAGTTAATCCGTCAAAATTACAATCATCCTTCTATTTGTTTCTGGGGACTATTTAATGAGTTAACAGAGCATGGAGATAACCCTGTTGAATATATCAAAGAGTTAAATATTCTTGCTCATGCTGAAGATGCCTCACGTCCTACTACAGCGGCTAGTAATCAGAATGGCAGCTTGAATTTTTTAACGGATTGTATAGCCTGGAATCGTTATGATGGCTGGTATAGTAATAATCCTGAGAATTTAGCTGAATTTTTGGATAATACGCATGCTACATACCCGGATTTACGTATTGGTATTAGTGAATATGGAGCTGGAGCAAGTATTTATCATCAACAAGATTCGTTGTGCCGACCTGCTCCTGTTAGTTTCTGGCATCCAGAGAATTGGCAGACTTATTATCACATGGAAAATTGGAAGATAATTAATGAACGCCCTTTTGTCTGGGGAAGTTTTGTTTGGAATATGTTTGATTTCGGGGCGGCTCATCGTCATGAAGGTGATCGTATAGGAATTAATGATAAAGGATTGGTGACGTTTGACCGTAAAGTAAAAAAAGATGCTTTTTATTTCTATAAAGCGAATTGGAACCCGGAACCAATGCTTTATATAGCAGGGAAACGCAACCAGAATCGTGTAAGTTTGATACAAGATATAATGGCTTTTACTAATGCGAATGAGGTAGAATTGTTGATTAATGGTAAGGTTGTAGGAAAGGCCTTCCCTGATCGATATGCTACCGTAATTTGGAAAGGAGTAAAATTAGACGCTGGAGAAAATAAAATTCAAGTGAGAGCGACCTCAAAGAAAAGATGCTTATTGGATGAATGCGTAGTGTGGGTTGATTCTGCAAAATAAAATATTATACTAATTTGAGTAATGACATTTATGTCTACTTACTTTAGATAAGAAAATGAAATTCATAAAGGAGTTAGGAAGAAATATGAAAATTTCTTCCTAACTTGCGCTCCGGAAATAATTAACCTTAAAAAGGACAGATGGAAAAGACTCTTATTAAAGCAATCAAAACTATTTGCTGTTCATTAACGGGAGTGCTGACGATTAGTGGGACTCCTCAGCAGTTGTATGCGGAAAATGTATCCTTGCCTTATTGGAAGGATATTCAGACTGTATCAGTAAATCGGGAGGCACCGAGGTCGGCTTTTATGACTTATGCTGACAAGGCTCAGGCCTTGACTGGAAAATATGAAAACAGCCCTTATTATGAGTTGTTGAATGGTACGTGGAAATTTTATTATACGGATTCGTATCTGAACCTGCCAGCAGACATTACTTCTCCGGAAGTGAGCACAGAAGGATGGCACGATATTAAGGTGCCGGGAAACTGGGAAGTGCAAGGATTCGGTACAGCTATTTATACAAATCACGGATATGAATTTCAGCCTCGTAACCCTCAGCCTCCCTTGTTGCCGGAGAAGAATCCAGTGGGAGTATACCGGCGTGATATTACCGTGCCTTCAGAATGGAAGGACCGTGATATTTACCTCCATATTGCCGGAGCAAAATCAGGGTGCTATGTATATTTGAACGGAAAGGAAGTCGGTTATAATGAAGACTCCAAGAATCCGGCTGAATACCTGATAAATGATTATCTGAAGAAAGGTAATAATGTATTGACTTTAAAAATCTTCCGTTGGAGTACGGGTTCTTATCTGGAATGTCAGGACTTCTGGCGTATCAGCGGTATAGAACGTGACGTATTCCTTTATTCACAGCCGAAAGCTTCAGTACAGGATTTCCGGATTGTGTCTACTTTGGATGACTCGTATCGTAACGGTATTTTCCGTTTGGATATGGAGCTGAAGAATCATCGTACCAATACGGCTGGGTTGAGTATTGGATATGAGTTGCTCGATAATAACGGAAAGGTAGTAGCTAATGGTGAAGAAGCCGTAGATGTACTTGCTGGTAAAGAAGGTACAGTATCATTCAGTAAGGAACTGCCGGAAGTAAAAACCTGGACTTCGGAAGCTCCTAATTTGTATAAGCTTTTGATGACTGTTAAGGAAAATGGAAAGGTGACCGAAGTGATTCCTTATCATGTAGGATTTCGCCGCATTGAAATCAAAGAAATTGATCAGAAAGGTACCAATGGAAAGAATTACCATGTGTTGTTTATCAATGGGCAGCCTTTAAAGCTGAAAGGTGTAAATATTCACGAACATAATCCGTTGACAGGACACTACGTAGATGAGGCGCTGATGCGTAAGGACTTGGAGTTGATGAAGCGGAACAATATCAATACGGTACGTTTGTGTCATTATCCGCAAGACCGTCGTTTCTATGAGCTCTGTGATGAATATGGCATTTACGTGTACGATGAGGCGAATATTGAAAGCCACGGAATGTATTATGATTTGCGTAAGGGTGGAACCTTGGGAAATAATCCGGAATGGTTGAAACCGCACCTTTACCGTGTGGAGAATATGTTTGAACGGAATAAGAACTATCCTTCGGTTACATTCTGGTCGTTAGGTAATGAGGCTGGAAACGGTTACAACTTTTATGAAGCTTATTTGTGGGTAAAACAGGCCGACAAGGGACTGATGGACCGTCCGGTAAATTATGAACGTGCACAGTGGGAATGGAACTCTGACATGTACGTGCCGCAGTACCCCAGCGCATCTTGGCTGGAATCAATAGGTCGGTTAGGAAGTGACCGTCCGGTAGTGCCTTCAGAATATGCACATGCCATGGGCAACTCTACTGGAGGCTTGTGGGACCAGTGGAAAGCTATCTATCAGTATCCTAATCTGCAGGGAGGATATATCTGGGACTGGGTAGACCAGGGTATTTTAGTGAAGGATGAAAACGGAAGAGAATATTGGGCATACGGAGGTGATTTCGGAACTAACATGCCGAGTGACGGTAATTTCTGTTGTAATGGTATCGTGAACCCGGACCGCAATCCTCATCCGGCCATGAGCGAAGTGAAATATGCGCACCAGAATGTGGCGTTTGAAGCTACAGACCTGGCAAACGGTAAGTTTAATGTACTGAACCGTTTTTATTTCACGAACCTGAAGAAATATATGATTTCGTATGAAGTGAAGGAAAATGATAAGGTGGTGCGTCGTGGAAAAGTTTCACTGGATGTAGCTCCTCAGGAAAAGGAAGAGTTGGCGGTGAATGTTAGTGGATTGAAAGCTAAAGTGGGTACGGAATATTTTGTGAACTTCTCAGTGACTACGGTAGAGCCAGAACCACTTATTCCGGAAGGATATGAGATAGCACACGAACAGTTCCGCTTGCCGATAGACCCTGCTTCACGTTCATTCTCGGTACAGGGTCCCGCTTTGCAGTGCAGTGAAAATGGCAACTTGTTGAGTGTGCAGTCTTCGCGCGTAGCTTTTGTATTTGACAAGTCGACTGGCCTGGTAACTTCTTATAAAGTGAAGGGAACAGAATATTTCCATGAGGGATTTGGTATACAGCCTAACTTCTGGCGTGCCCCCAATGACAATGACTATGGAAGCCAGATGCCGAAGCGCCTGCAAATCTGGAAGCAGTCCAGCAAGAACTTCAATGTGGTGGACGCTTCATTGACTATGGATGGAAAAGATGCGGTACTGAAAGTCAGCTACTTGTTGGCTGCAGGTAATCTGTATATTGCTACCTATCGCATTCATCCTTCAGGAGTAGTGAAAGCAAATTATACATTTACTTCTACAGAAATGGAAGCTGCGAAGACAGAAGCTTCAGAAGCTACATTGATGGCCACGTTCACTCCTGGGAATGAAGCGATTCGCAAGGAAAGCTCCAAACTAGTAGTTCCGCGTATCGGTGTTCGCTTCCGCTTGCCAGCCGAGATGGAACAGGTTACTTATTTTGGTCGCGGACCGGAAGAGAATTATTGCGACCGGAATAATGGTACATTGGTAGGTGAGTATCAGGCGATAGCTGAACAAATGTATTTCCCTTATGTGCGTCCACAAGAGAACGGACATCATACCGATACACGCTGGCTGATGCTGAAAAAGAAAAACGGAAAGGGCTTGGCTGTGTATGCAGATGGTACATTGGAATTTAACTCACTTCGTAATTCTATAGAAGATTTTGATGGAGAAGAAGCTGTTCAGCGTGATTACCAGTGGAATAACCGTGATGCAGAAGAGTTGAAACATGATGTAAGTACCGCTAAGAATATCAAACCTCGTCAGACACACATTAATGATATTACTCCTCGTGACTTCGTGGAAGTGTGCTTGGATATGCGACAGATGGGTGTAGGAGGATTTGATAGCTGGGGTGCCGTACCAGATCCTCAATATCTGATTCCTGCCAATAAGGAGTATCAATGGGGATTCACGATTGTGCCGATGTAAATAATAAAAGGATAAAATAAAGATTCCGGACTTGAAAATATTGTTTTCGGGTCCGGAATTTTTTTATTTTCCTCGTAGATGATGCAGAAAATACCTCTGTGTAATTGACGTTTCCGTCAGCAGAACCTTATGTTTCTCCTATCGGAAACCTATGTTTTCCGTATGAGAAATGTACGGTTCCGGGACTGGAAACATAAAAGGTTACACGCAGAAATTGAAAAAGGACCTCTTGTGTTTGGAATTAATTCTGTTCACCAACTGTTTATAGATACAGAATAAGCTGTTCCATTTCATGTAAAAGTCATGTGATTTACATGGTTCTGTAATATGTTTTTTTGTTCTTTGCTATAGAATTAATCAGGACTTTGTATGGAATTAAGTGTTAGGGAGCGTCAGAAGGCATTGACGGTTACACTGGCTATGCTATGTATAGCATGTGCTTGTTTGTTTTATCTGGGATATAGATTGTGCATGTATTATTAGCAGAGTGAAAAAAGGTGCGTCTGGATGATTCCGGACGCACCTTTTTAGCAATAAAAGCCGATGAATTATTTGCTTTCTTTTTTGAGCTTATAGACAGCAAATGTCATGGCACCTATTTCGGTATTGAGCGTATTTCCTTCAATTGAAATGCTACTTTCTTTAGGAGTGATGAGGTTCGGATTGTCGAGTGTATTTTCTGCATCCGGGTTTTCTGTATGCAATGTGATGCATTTTCCATCTCCTAAAGTTACAGACTTCTTCAGACCTTTAAATTCCAGGCTGATAGGCTGTGCCTTTTCTGACACGTTGGCTACTTTGACAATGTAAGTCTGTGTGTTTTCATCCCATACGGCACTGGCGAAAAGTCCATTCTGGCCTTCCTGACCACTAACCGGTTTTTTATCCATAGTCAGAGGAACTACATTTGTTCCGGTATTGTGACCGTAAAGTGACTGTACATACCAGCTGCAGGTGCGTACAGAACGGAGGTTGTCAAACCAGATTAAGTCTGGACGCCACTGCCAGCCTTCTACGTGAGCCAACAGCGGAGCATAAGTAGCCATGTGTACTACATCTGCGTTTCTTTCTACTCCAGTCAGGAAAGCAGCTTCAAGCAAAGAAGCGTGAAAGTGGTTCCATTTCTTTCCTTTTCCGTGGCAAGCATATTCTCCAGCAAATACTTTCGGGCCTTTACGGTCGTAATTGTCGTAACGGTTTCCTGATTTCAGGAACCAGTCTTCCGGGCGATAGAAGTGTTCGTCTACCAGGTCTACTTTCAGCTTTTTCATTTCCGGCCACAAGTAATCAAAATCTTTTCCTTCAGAGTTCGGACCAGATGAACCGATAATCTTGATTTCAGGATGTGCTTTACGAAGAGCTTCTACGAATAACTTCAAGCGTTCCGGGTATTCAGGTCCCCACTGTTCGTTTCCGATTCCGATGAATTTCATGTTGAAAGGAGCCGGATGTCCCATATCGGCACGGAGTTTTCCCCATTTGGTATCAGTACCTCCATTGGCAAATTCAATCAGGTCGAGTGCATCCTGGATGTAACTGTTGAGGTCGCATAGCTGAACATGTGCTTTCGGGTCATCGTTCTGATACTGGCAAGCAAGTCCGCAGTTCAGGATTGGCAGTGGCTCTGCTCCCATATCCTCTGAGAGAAGGAATAATTCATAGAATCCCATTCCATACGTCTGGAAATAGTCAGGGTAGAAACGGTGTGGGAAAGTATAATGCCATCTGTTGCTGTTCAGCGGACGGTTTTCTACTGGTCCTACTGAATTTTTCCAGTTGTAACGGTCGCTTATTTCTGTACCTTCCACGATACATCCTCCCGGGAAGCGGAATATACCAGGTTTGGTATCAACCAATGCTTGTACAAGATCTTTTCTTAATCCGTTTTCACGTCCTTTCCAAGTGTCTACAGGGAATAAAGATACATGTTCCAAATCTACAGTTCCTGCTGAGTGCAAGAAGATTCTCAGGTGAGCTTTTGCTTCTGTTTTTGTAGGAGTCAGAATTAGTTCATATTTTTTCCACTCTTTGGAGTTGATGTCTAAAGATTGTGCGGTGATGACCTGAGTCTCATCCATGGAGTCATTATCAATCAGTTCTACCTGTATTTTTTGGTTTTCTCCTCTGGCCCATACGGTAAAGCGGTATTTTTCGTTCGCTTTGATACCAATACCAAAGAAGCCTTCATTTTCGATACCTGTACGTTTGTGTGCATGACTGGGAGCTCCAAGGCGCACGTAATGTGGATTGCGTTCAAACGGGCCATCATTTTGCAGAGTTACATTTCCAAAAATGTCCCACCCCATAAAATTTTGAGGGAACTCGAATGAACGGTTTTTGATTAATTCTGCATAAAGTCCCCCGTCTGCTCCATAGTTGATGTCTTCGAAGAAATGACCGTACATGGTTGGTTGAATTTCTGCTCCAATTTTATTGGTTTGGATAACCATCTGGTTGACATTCTGCGCTTGCAAGCTGAGCCCTGCTGTTAGTGCAAGCGCAGAAAGAAAGGTTAAGTGTTTGTTCATGGTTTTATTATTAAATTAATGTGATACAAATTTATAAATAAACACGAGAAATTCATGGAAAAACAGTGAGATATCTGTCTTTATGAAATTTAGCCATAAAATTAGGAGCAATCATTTTTCCTGAGGTGGACAAATTTTTCTATTGGGTGGACATTTGTCTTTTGGGTGGATTTTTATTTCCTTTTTCAGAAAAAGACTCGAAAAACGGTTTACCTTTGTGTAAAACAGAATAATTTCTATGAAAAGAAACATCTTACTTCTATACTTGCTTCTTGTCTTTTGCTTATGTTGCCCGAATGGGCTACTCTATGCGATGCAAAACTCTTCTCGTTTTTCGCTGGCTTCTATTACCATAAACGATGGACTGCCTTATAATTTTGTAGATGATATAATCAAATCAAATGACGGCTATTTGTGGGTGGCTACGTATGGAGGTGGAGTAGCTCGTTATGATGGCAACGAATTTGTGGTTTTTAATGCAAGTACGTTAGACAAAAAAAGATTGCTTCGAAGTAATTTTGTGGAAAAATTAGCGGAGGATGCTTTTCATCGTATTTGGATGGCAGGAGAAGCAGGTATAGAGCTTCTTTCTACAGATAACTTGCAATTGTTGCCTGTAGAATCTTTACAGTCGGCAGAAATGACTGAGTTGATGAAGCAGCCGGTAAGCTTCTTAATGACTGCCAAATCTGGGAATTTATGGTTCTGTAGTCGTGGGCAGATTTATAAGGTAATATTTAATAGTACAGGTACTGTGAAACAAGTGATTCGGATTTCAGATACTCCGATACATGAACGTGGCTGTGTGTTGTACGAAATTGACGGATATATCTGGTTTTTTCATCAGGGGAAAATGTGCCGGATTAGCGAGAGCGTGGAAAAAAGTCAGGAGCCACAGCCCGTATCTGTTTCTTTGAATATTTCTTCTTTTGAATCGGTATTTTGTATTTATCATTGTAAGAACAATGTGTGGATTGGTACAAGTAATGGATTGTATTGTTATGATTTGACTACAGACGCTAGTGTGCATTATGTAAATAATGCTCAAAATCCTTCTTCCTTATCGCAGAATTATGTGACATCCATTACTTCTACACGAGATGATCAAGTGATAGTTGGTACGTTGTTAGGATTGAATGTGCTTAATGCTTCTACTTCTGATTTTACTCGTATCCAGGCAAGTGAGGGCATGGAGATGCACGGCTTGTCTTGTAATTTTATCAATACCCTTTATGCGGATGATGAAAATGATATTGTGTGGGTTGGGACTGAAATAGGAGGAATAAGCAAAATGTTTTCTTCTCGCTTGTCTGTGGTTAATTATTATTATCAGCAGAACCTTCCCGGTAGTTTATCGCGAAATCTAGTTAATGCGATTGTGGAAGATGAATATCAGACGCTTTGGGTGGGAACTGTAGAAGGAGGATTGAACTGTCGTTTAAAAGGAAAGGAGCCTTTTATCCATTATACCATAGATGCACCGGCTTTTTTGTCGCACAATACTGTGAGTGTGCTGGAGCTGGATGATAAGGAGCGTTTATATATAGGTACCTGGGGAGGTGGATTGGGCTGGATTAACCGTAATCCTTCTGCCTCTAAGCGTTATACACCTCTTTCTTTGAAAGACTATTTCGTGTCAAGTATGGCTTTTGACTCAGTGAGTAGGTTACTTTGGATTGGTACAATGGGGAATCTCTATGTGTACAATCCGGCAGACGAAAGTATTACAGAGCCGTTTCGGAATGAGGCTAAAGAGGTTTTTAATCAAAATGCGCTAGGAATGTGCATCACTCGAGAACGTGAACTTTGGGTCTCTTCTCCGTTCGGACTTCTGAGGATAAATCTTTCAGCGTATGAGAAGGGGCAGTTGAAATATCAGAAGTATATGTATCAACTGGATGATCCGACATCTGGACATCGCGAGCGTATTACCTCTATTTTTCAGTCAAAAGATGGAACAATCTGGCTAGGAAGTAACGGGAATGGATTTTATAAAGCTCTGAAAAAAGGAAATGATTATCAGTTTCAGGCTTACACAAAGAATGATGGTTTGGTGAGCAATAGCGTACGAGGTATCTTGGAAGACTGGTATGGTAATATTTGGGTATCTACGGATAATGGTTTGTCATGTTTTAATGTAAAGGAAGAGTCATTTCGTAATTATAGTCAGATTGATGGCTTAATTTCTGATCAGTTTTATTGGAATGCCGGAGCTTTGTCGTTTGATAAGGAACGTTTGTTCTTTGGTAGTCAGAAAGGTTTGACAGAGATACATCCGATGATTGAAGCAGAGCATCAGCGTAAGTTTCCTTTGGCTTTTACTCACTGTAAAGTATTTGGACAAGAGGTTTTTCCTCAGTCAGGGGAAATAATCATGCATGAAAGTGACAAATCGTTATCAATAGAGTTCTCAGCACTTGATTATGCTTTAGAATCGCAGGCTCAATATTCATATCGTTTAAAAGGATTTGATGAGGCATGGGTAACTGTACCATCTAATCGAAATAATGCGACTTATACGAACTTATATCCCGGTAAATATGTTTTCCAGCTTCGGTATGCTCCTGATGGTAAACATTGGCTTGCACATACAGAAGAATTGGTTATCGTGGTCCGTCCTTATTTTTATAAGACGCCTTGGTTCTTACTTTCAGTTTTGTTTATTTTGCTATTTACTGGTTATCGTATTTTACGATGGCGTTATCAGGCTCTGAAGCGGCAGCAAAACTTATTACATCAGATGGTGGAAGAACGTACTTCTGAGTTGGAGGAGCAAAAGAAACTGCTTTCCAATCAGACGCATGAGCTTTCGGAACAGAATCAGTTACTGAAAGATCAGAATGAGAAAATCACTACGCAAAAGAATCAGATTTTAGAGATGTCGCGCAAAGTGGAGGAATTAACCGTTGACAAGCTGGCGTTTTTTACCAATATTACGCATGAATTCCGGACTCCCTTGACGTTGATTGTCGGTCCAATTGAACGTGCCTTGAAATTAAGTTATAATCCACAGGTAATAGAACAGTTACATCTGGTGGAACGTAACTCAAAATATCTTCTTTCGCTGGTTAATCAGTTGATGGACTTTCGTAAAGTAGAAGAGGGGCGCATTAAGATTGCTACCAATTATGGAAATCTGAAAGAATTTATGGCTGAGATTGTGCCTCCTTTTGCCGATTATGCAAAGAATCGTGGCATTGACCTTCAATTATATCTTCGCCTTGCCGATCCGATTCTGATGTTTGATGAGGATGTGATGCGTAAAATTATGACCAATTTGATCAGTAACGCGTTGAAATTTACTCCTAAAGGAGGAAGGGTAGGTATATATGTGGGGGTTGCTGGAAAAGATGATGAGAAGAAACTGTTCATTAGTGTGCGTGATACTGGAAAAGGTATTCCGGAGAATGATATAGAACGCATTTTCATGCAGTTCTATCAATCTGATAACCGGAGCCTTGAATCTGTCAGTGGTCAGAGTGGTACGGGTATAGGTTTGTATTTATGCCGGAAGCTGATAGATATGTTAGACGGTAGGATTTATGCGAAGAATAACCCAGTGAGAGGTGCTTCATTCCGTATTCTATTGCCAGCTTTATACGGTGAGAGCCAATCCCAACCAGATTCTGAGATAGAAAAAGAGGATACTGTGGTAGATGTACCGCGTAATGGGAAAATGGTTATACTGGTAGTGGAAGACAATAAGGATATGCGCGATTATATTCGTTCTATCCTGGCTGAATATTATAATGTACTGGAGGCTGCTCAGGGAGAAGAGGCTTTGGCACTATTGCATGCCAATAATGTAGACTTTATCATCAGCGACTTGATGATGCCTGTTATGGATGGTATGGAATTGTCCCGTCGTGTAAAGAATGATTTCTCCATATCCCATATTCCTTTTCTGATGCTGACGGCTAAAACATCAGATGAAGCTCGTTTGGAGAGTTATAAAATGGGGGCAGATGCTTTCTTATTGAAACCTTTTGATGAGAATATGTTGTTAGCTCGTATTTCCAATATATTGGAGAACCGAAGACGTTTCCAGCAAAAGTTCTCAATTGATATGAATACTGATTCATTTGAGGTGGATGAGAATTCTGGTGATAAGAAGTTCTTGAATAAAGCGATGTCTGTCATAAAAGAAAATTATAAGAATCCAGACTTTGAGGTAAGTGATTTTATTGAGGCAGTTGGAATTAGTAAAAGTTTATTGAATAAAAAAATGCAGAGCCTTACTGGACAGTCTGCAGGACAGTTTATTCGTAACTATCGTTTGAATCTGGCTCGTGAGCTTTTGTTAAAAAATAAAGTCAATCGTACAATGAATATTTCAGAAATAGCTTATGAGGTTGGGTTCAATGATCCTAAATATTTTACCCGTTGTTTCACGAAGCATTTTAATGTAACTCCGAGTAGTTTATTGGACAATTAGCCTTTTATGATATTGTATGATTCGAAAGTTATAGTGAAGTATTCTATAAATACTTTTATCCACCACATTTGACTCATTTGTCCTCTCATTTGAGTGTATTTTTTACTTTTTTCATGATTAAAGTGCTACATTTGCATTGTAGTTATTTTTTAATAAATACCTTTATTATTAACTTTTAAATTATAGTATTTATGAACAACAGGACAAATGTAGGTTCGACTTTGCGAACTCTTAGTTTGGTGTGGCTCTTACTGTTTGCTTTCTGTTCGGGAGCGTTTGCTCAGACATTGCAAGTACAAGGTAAAGTCATTGATTCAAAACAGGAGCCTCTTATTGGTGTAAATGTTGTTGTTAAAGGAACAACTAATGGTACGATTACTGACTTTGATGGTAATTTTACTCTTACAGTAACTAAAGGAGGAACTCTTCAGTTTAGTTACATTGGTTTTACTTCTAAAGAGGTGGTTGCTAATTCCTCTAATCTTGTAGTAGAAATGAAGGAGGATACTGAGACTTTGGATGAAGTTGTTGTTGTTGGTTATGGTACTCAAAAGAAAGGGTCTTTAACAGGTGCAATTACGGCCGTTAGATCTGAAGATTTGGTAAAAACTACTACTCCGACAACTGCAGGTGCTTTAGTCGGTAAGGCTCCTGGTATTTCAGCCAGACAGGCAGATGGACGTCCAGGTGCAAGTGCTTCTATTCAAATTCGTAACATGGGTACACCTCTTTATGTAATTGATGGAATTCAGTGTGAAGAAGGACAGTTCAATAATATTGACGTAAATGATATTGAAAGTATTACTGTTTTGAAGGATGCTTCAGCTGCTATTTACGGATTGCGTGCTGCCAATGGTGTTGTGTTGGTAACAACAAAATCAGGAAAAAGAAATGAGAAAAGTTCAGTTTCAGCAAACTTCTATTATGGAATGCAGAATTTTATGCGTTATCCGGAAGTTGCAGATGCTGCCACTTTCTATGAAGGACGTATGCAGGCTGATTTGAATACATTTGGAAAAACAGCTCGTACAATGGATGAATTGAACCTTTGGCGCCAGGGGCAAGGAAAGTATTCTAGCTTTGACTGGCAAGATTTTATTGTAAATGAGAATGCACCAATGTGGTATGGGAATGTGAGCATTGATGGTGGTTCTGAGGCGATAAACTACCATGTGGGAATTTCACATACAGATCAGGATGCAATGATTAATGGCTTTAATTTCCAGCGTACAAATATCCAAAGTAATGTAGAGGCTAACATTACTCCAAAATTTAAAGTGGGTGTACGTGTTAGTGGACGTATAGAATCTCGTCATAATGTAGGTGTTCCGGGATTGGATGATTATTGGCAGCCTTATTATGCTATGTTCCAAAACTGGCCGACTCAGCATGCTTATGCAAATGATAATCCTAATTATGTAAATGAAACTCGTAATAATGCAACGGGTGCTGCTGTTTTCGATGAAAATATTACTGGTTATACAGATGATGTATGGAAATCGGGAACAGTAAATGCTTATGCTGAATGGCAGACACCATTGAAAGGTTTGAAAGCAAGAATTGCATATAATTATTGGATTGCTCAAAATGATAATGAACAATTTGAATACACATATGATGTGTATCGTTATGATGAAGCGACTGATACTTATACAGCTGTGCCTGGCAATTTAAATCCATGGCGTCGCCGTGTAAAAGAACAACGTCAGGAAAAAACATTCCAGGCTCAGTTAAATTATGATCATACATTTAATAGTGCTCATCATGTATCAGGAGTGTTAGGTCTTGAAACATTCGAAAAGGATGCTGATTGGACTCAATATAATACATTGCCTTCTAATAATTATATTTCGATAACCAATGGTATCAATAACATGCAGTCATTGGAAAACTCTATGAGCATATCTCGTCGAGCAGGTATGGTTTTCCGTGCTGCTTATGATTATCAGAGCAGGTATTTTGCTGAATTTAGTGGACGTTATGATGGTTCTTATTTATTTGCCGAAGGTCATCGTTGGGGCTTCTTCCCTTCTGTATCTGGTGGCTGGAGAATCTCAGAAGAACCTTTTATGGAAAAGGTAAAAGAAGTTACTAAGTTATCTAATTTGAAAATCAGAGCTTCATGGGGACAGATGGGGGACGACCAATATAATAATACCAATATCGTTAATCCATATGCTTTCTTGAATGGATATACTTATGGTAATACAGGATCCGGAGCTGTATTGAATGGCAATGCTGTGTCTAGTGTTGAATATAGAGGTATCCCTGTTACTAATTTGAGCTGGATTAAATCTACATTGGTAAATGTAGGTTTGGATTTTGGCTTCTTTGATGACCGTTTGAATGGTACATTTGAGTTGTTCCAACGTAAACGTACGGGCCTTCCTGCTATGCGATATGACGTATTGGTACCTGTAGAAGTTGGCTTTGACCTTTCAAATGAAAACTTGAATTCGGATTATCATAAAGGATTGGAATTTGGTATTAATTGGAGAGACCAGGTTCAGGATTTCAGATACTCTATTGGAGGTAACTTTACCTTGGCTCGTCGTATGATGGGTGATTCTTATAAACCACGTTTTGGTTCAAGCTGGGATGAATATCGTAATTCTACAGAGAACCGTTGGGCTTCTACTTTCTGGGGATATGAAGTCGCTGGTCGTTTTGAGAGCTATGAACAAATTCAGAATTATTTGGTAGATAATGATGGAGAAGGTAATACTACAATGTTGCCTGGTGACTTTATTTATAAAGATCAAAACGGTGACGGTGTCATTAACTCGTTGGATGAACGTCCTATTGCTTATGGAGCAGGAGAACTTCCTTATATCAACTTCAGTTTGAATTCTTCATTTGAGTGGAAAGGATTTGATTTAAAGATGGACTGGAATGGAGCTGCTGCTCAGTCTTATGAAATGTGCTGGGAGGTTGCTTATCCGTTCCAGGGAGATGGTAACTCTACAGAATATTTGTTGACAGATAGCTGGCATCGTGCTGATCCTACAGATCCAAATTCAGCATGGATTGCAGGAGAGTTCCCTGCAACTCGTTATGCAGGTGCAAATGTAAGTTTCACACGCCGAAGTGATTTTTGGGTGAAAAAAGTTTGGTATTTGAAACTCCGTACATTGGAATTGGGCTATACATTGCCAAAAGCAGTAACTAATAAAATGCGTTTGAACCGTTTGCGCTTTTATGTAAATGCTTATAACTTGTTAAGTATTGATAATATGCATCGTTATCAGCTGGACCCGGAAATTACATCTAATAATGCTTTGGTTACTCCGAACTTACGTACAATTTCCTTTGGATTGAATCTTAATTTTTAAATAATAAGTAATTATGAAAAAAGAAATATTATATATTTTATGTTCAGCGATGCTCAGTGGTTCTTTGACTTCTTGTGATTCGTGGTTGGGAGATACTGAACCGACAGACTTTTTAACTTCAGAACAGGTTTGGAATGATAATTCCTTGATTGAGGGAATATTGGCTGAGTTGTATAATGATGTTGCAACGAATGGTAATCTTGATAATGATGTAAACTTTTCATTGATAGATGACTTCATGTGGTGTGGATTGATGAATCAGGATGTAGAGTCTTATCGCAATCAGATGGTTGAATATAGTTATAACGAGTTCCGTTATTATGATTATAAGTATATTTATAAATGCAATCAGGCAATAGAATCATTAGCTACTGTTTCGACAAAAATATCAGAAGCTGAAAAGGCTTTGTATACTGCAGAGTTTCGCTTTTTGAGAGCTTATGCCTATTTCCAGATGTGTATTCGAATGGGGGGAGTTCCATTAGTGACAAAAACACAGGAATATACTGCTGGTATGGATGTAAGTGAACTTCAGGTTCCTCGTTCTTCAGAAGCTGATATATATAACTTTGTCTATAATGAATGTATGGCTATTGAAGCTGATTTAGCAGGTAATAATAATGTAACCAATAAATCACGTGCTAATCAATGGGCCGCGTTGGCATTAGCAAGTCGTAGTATGCTGTATGCAGGTTCGATTGCCAAATATAATTTGCCGGAAATTAATCAGCCATTGCAACCGGGGGTAGTTGGTATGAAAGGAGAGGATTCAAAATCTTATTACGAGAAGTCATTTGCTGCTTCAAAGCGTATTATTGATGAGTTTGCAAATAATACATTGCAGGGCATCAGCAGTCCTTCTGCTGATAATTTTTATAATGCAATCTGTTCGAAGGATAATAACTCAGAAGTACTTTGGACAAAAGATTATAATGCTAGCAAATTCCATTCATTTTCGTTCGCCAATATTGCTCATTCAATGAATGAAGACAACGATAATGGTTCAGACTTGTGTCCGACTTTGCAACTTGTTGAGACTTATGGTGAGATTAAGGATAAAGAAAATGGTAAGTATGTTGTTTATGAAAACCGAGGAGATATTTTTGTAAATATTTCGGATGTTCGTTTGAAAGGAACTTGCTTAGTACCAGATCAGGAATTTAAAGGTAAGAAACTGGATATACAGGCAGGTGTAGCTATTGATAAAGGTAATGGTACCTATGAATTGAAAGAAGGGGCAGATCCGAACTCTAAGTATGAAGTTGCTGATGGTGGTGATGGAGGTACATTGGTTGGGAATGATGGTCCTTTAAGCCGTGCAACTTATACGAATACAGGTTTTAACTTACGTAAATACGTGGATGCAACTATTGGTTCTTCTGCTCGTGGACAAGGTTCTTATATATGGTATGTATATTTCCGTATGGGAGAGATTTACCTGAATGCGGCTGAAGCTGGTATGGAGTTGGGAGGCACTTATGCAGAACAAGCTCTGAAATATGTGAACTTGGTACGTCAGAGAGCTGGTTTGGGTGCTAATTCTTGGACTATATCTGACTTAACCATAGATAATTTGTTGAATGAACGTCGACGTGAGTTAGCATTAGAAGATCATCGTTTGTGGGATTTGAAACGTCTGCGTAAGGCTGATGAATTGTGGAATGGGGTACAATCTTCAAATACGATGCTCTATGCATTGTATCCTTATCGTATTGTAGGCGGTCCTAATAATAACAAGTTTATCTTTGATCGTAAAATAGCTCCGCGTTTTAAAGCTCCGCGTAATTTCCGTATAGGTAATTATTATACAGCATTTGATCAAGATGCGTTGGATAAGAATCCTAAATTGGTACAGAATCCGAATATGTAATTAAAAAATTGAACTTGTATGAAAAAGATATATTATTTATTATCCTTGTTATTGGTTGTCTGTCTTACTTCATGTGAGTTGGATAACTATGAGGCTCCTAATATTAATTTAGTTGGCAAGGTTGTTTATAATGGAAGACAAATTTATGTGAGAAATAACCAGGTTACTTTTCGTTTATATGAACCGGGTTGGGAACTTTCTTCTAGTACTTATATGAATGTACAAGTAGCACAGGATGGTACATTTAGTGCTGGAGTTTATGGTGGAAAAACTTATAAGCTTATCCGCCAAAATAACTTGGGGCCTTGGGTAAATCCTACAGTTAATGATACGATTACAGTGAATAACTATCATGGAGAGGTAATTGAAATGCCCGTGATACCTTATTACTTGTTAGATGATGCAATTGCCAATTGTAATGGTAGGCTGGTGACTGCTTCTTGTAAAATCACTGAAGTTACTTCTGGGCAGAATATTGAAAAGGTAGGTTTATATGTTGGTCGCAATATCATCGTAGATGATGTGCGTAACTTAGGGGAAGGAGGATATAAAGAAACAAACGCTGTACAGGCTGGTCAAACAGTTTCTTTGCAGGTTGATTTGAGTGATTTCTCTATTAACTCAACAAATGCGTCATTACCACAAACCGGTTTTGTTTATGCTCGAATGGGATTAAAAATTGCGGGTATCGATGCAATGATTTTTACAGAACCTTTTAAATTGGCTTTTTCTGAATAATATTTTCACTTTATAAGCTAATTGGCTTTTTAAAAGCGCCTTGTCAACGAAGAAGTATTTAATACTCTCTTTTGTTAACAAGGCGTTTCTTTTTTAAATACAAATCTCCTCTTTTTAGATTATATTATCTCCCTGATAAATTACTGAAGGTTTTATTTTTGTTTTTAGTAATCTTAATATATTTGTATAAGCCATGAAACACATCATCTTTTCGTTTTGTTTGCTTACTGCAATCAGTGCAGCTTATGCCTCTTCCCCAAAGAAGAAGCCATCGGTCATCTCAACCAGTAAGGTAATGACCCACGATCCGGTAATGGCCAAGCAGGGCGATACCTACTATCTTTTTGCCACCGGACACGGAATTTCCGTCATGTCTTCAAAAGACCTGAAGAATTGGAAGTTTGAAAAACCGATATTTAAGAAAGCGCCTCAATGGGCAGTGGAAACTGTAAAAGGCTATAACGGACACACGTGGGCGCCGGATATTATTTTCCACAACGGGCTTTATCATTTGTTTTATTCATGCTCGGCGTTTGGAAAGAATACTTCCGCTATCGGTCATGCTACGAATCCTACACTTGATCCTTCCAGTCCTGATTTTAAGTGGACAGACCATGGAAAAGTAATTCAATCGGTTCCTAACCGGGATATGTGGAATGCTATTGATCCTAATATTATCATTGATGAAAATGGTACACCCTGGATGAATTTCGGTTCGTTTTGGGATGGCATCAAGATGGTAAAGCTGACTCCCGATATGAATGGAGTGGCTCAGCCGGAAGAGTGGTATTCACTTTCCCGCCGTGAGCGCACTTTTACTTTGGATGAAGAGAATGCAGGTGATGGAGCAGTTGAGGCTCCTTTTATCATGAAGCACGGTGATTATTATTATTTGTTTGTGTCATTTGACTATTGCTGTAAAGGCTTGAAAAGTGATTATAAAGTAATGGTCGGACGTTCGAAGACTGTCACAGGACCTTATTTGGATAAAGAAGGAAAAGCCATGGATAAGGGAGGCGGTTCATTAGTGATTCAGGGAAATAAGGACTATGCCGGAGTAGGTCATAATGCGGCCTATCATCTGGATGGGAAGGACTATTTTATTTCCCATGCCTATTCCGTGGCAGAAGAGGGAGCTCCTAAATTGATAATTCGTGAAATAACTTGGACACCTGACGGGTGGCCGGTTGTCAACTTCTAAAAGTGATGCTTGCAGGGGTGCCGCAGGGAGTACTTTTCTCCTGAACGGCACCTTTTTTATGTCGATATTGCATGATTTGTGATAGCTTTTTAGCGAAAATTTTATTGTTGATTTCACACCTAATCCCTATTTTTGCCTTGATTAGTAATTATCTGGAAAAACACCTATGAAAAAACAAGTACTTTTTGGCACATTGGCATTATTGGCCTCTCAGGCATTTGCCCAGCAGGCAGCGGTCACCGGCCCTGATTCTCGTTTGAAACTTGACTTTCAGTTGCAGGATGGCAAGCCTGTCTATTCGGTGACATACGACGGAAAGACCGTACTGGAGAGCTCTCCCCTCGGCTTTGTATCCAATATCGGCGACTTCAGCCGTCAGATGAGCTTTGTCGGCCAGCAGGCAGACAAGGTGGAAAAAACGTACACGCAGGACCGTATTAAGTGTTCTACGGTGAATTATTTTGCCAACAAGCTGACTGTAACGCTGGAAAATGCAGAGAAGAAGAAACTGGACATCGTGTTCCAGTTGAGCAACAACGACATTGCCTTCCGCTACGAGATGCCTCAGTATGGCGAAACGGCCTGTATGGTAATTGAAAAGGAAGCGACGGGATTTGATTTTCCTTCTACCACTACCACGTTCCTTTCTCCGCAGAGTGACCCGATGATCGGCTGGATGCGTACCAAACCAAGTTACGAAGAGGAATATGTGCCCGATGAACCGGTGGCTACCCCTTCCAAGTATGGTGAAGGCTATACTTTCCCGGCACTGTTTCATGTGGGAGATAACTGGGCACTGGTATCGGAGACCGGTGTACGCAGTCTGTATTGTGCTTCCCATCTGAGTGATGCTACTAAAGATGGTCTTTACCGTATTGCTTTCCCGAATCCGGGCGAGATGAACGGTCTGGGTTCTTCTACTCCGGGACTGGCTCTGCCGGGTGTCACTCCTGTCACTCCCTGGCGTACGATTACGGTGGGCAGCGGACTGAAGTCTATAGTGGAAACTACCGTTCCGTTTGATGTGGTGGAACCGCTGTATGAGCCATCACAGAAATACAAGTTCGGCCGTTCTACGTGGAGCTGGATTATGTGGCAGGACCCTAGCATCAACTACGATGACCAGATTCGTTTCATTGACCTGGCCAGTGAGATGGGTTATGAATATACGCTTGTAGATAATTGGTGGGAAAGCAATATTGGTCGTGAGCGTATGGAAAAACTTGTCAATTATGCTAAGAGTAAGAATGTGGATATATTCTTATGGTATAACTCTAATGGTTACTGGAATGATGCACCACAGAACCCAAAGCAATGCATGAGCAATTCGGTAGCCCGCAAGAAAGAGATGAAATGGTTGCAGAAGTGCGGCGTGAAGGGCTTGAAGGTAGACTTTTTCGGCAGTGACAAGCAGCAGATGATGGGCTTGTATGAAGATATTCTGACTGATGCCAACGAATACGGCCTGATGATAATCTTCCATGGCTGTACGATTCCTCGCGGCTGGGAACGCATGTATCCGAACTATGTGGGCAGTGAGGCGGTACTGGCTTCTGAAAACCTGATATTTAACCAGCACTTTGATGATATGGAGGCTTATAATGCCTGCCTGCATCCGTTTATCCGCAATACCATCGGCTGTATGGAGTTTGGCGGTACGTTGCTGAACAAGCGTCACAACCGTACGAACGACGGAGGTACCATCCGCAAGACGACGGACGTGTTCCAGCTGGCTACGGCAGTGCTGTATCAGAATCCGATTCAGAACTTTGCCCTTGCTCCGAACAACTTGACGGATGCACCGGCACTGGCTATCGATTTTATGAAGGAGGTACCGACCACCTGGGATGAGACGGTATTTCTGGACGGCTATCCGGGTAAATACTGTGTGCTGGCCCGCCGTCATGGCGACCGCTGGTATGTAGTGGGCGTAAATGCACAGAAAAGAATATTGTATTAGGTTTATTAGCTTTAGCTTTGGCAGCTTCTTGTACAGAGAAAAAGGAGACTGAGCGAAAGTTTTTTGCTAAAAATGAGTTTAAAGAATGGGCACAAACTCCTCCTATGGGATGGAATAGTTGGGATTGTTATGGTCCTACTGTGGAGGAACATGAGGTAAAGGCAAATGCTGATTATATGGCCGAACACCTTCTGAAATATGGTTGGGAATATGTGGTTGTTGATATTCGCTGGTTTGTAGAGAATGACAAGGCTGGAGGTTACAATCAAACTGATCCGCGCTATGTGCTTGATGAATATGGGCGTTATCAGCCTGCTGTTAATCGTTTCCCTTCATCAAAGGATGGGAAAGGTTTTAAGGAGTTGGCTGATTATGTACATCAGAAAGGACTGAAATTTGGAATACATATTATGCGTGGAATTCCAAAGGAAGCTGTAGCTCAAAAGATGCCGGTAAAGGGAACGGATGGTATTACTGCGGACCAGATTTATTCAGAAGATAATTTGTGCAAATGGCTTTCTGATAATTATACAGTGGATACTTCTAAACCTGGGGCGCAGGAGTATTATAATTCTATTATTAATATGTATGCAGATTGGGGGGTTGATTTTATAAAAGTAGATGATTTGTCTGCTCCATATTATCATAAAGATGAGATCGAGATGATACGTTATGCGATTGATCATTGTGGACGTCCGATTGTTTTTAGCACTTCACCTGGTGAAACTCCGGTAGAAGAGGCTGAACATGTGCGCAATCATGCAAATATGTGGCGTATGGTAAATGATGTATGGGATGTTTGGGAGGATATAGATCATCTGTTGTCTGTTTGTCAGAAATGGTATCCTTATATAACTCCTGGTACCTGGCCTGATTGTGATATGATTCCTTTGGGGCGTATTTCTATTCGTGGAGAAAGAGGAGAGGATCGCATGACTCGACTTACTAAAGATGAGCAATATACATTGATGACTTTGTTTACTATTTTTCGTTCACCATTGATGTTTGGAGGCGATTTGCCTAGTTGTGACGATTTTACATTATCTTTGTTGACAAATGAAGCAGTCCTCAAGATGCATCGTGAATCTGTGGATACACGTATGTTGTATCGTGAGTTGGATAAAGTTGCTATTACTTCTCGTCATCCTCAGACAGGAGAGGTCTATTTAGCTTTATTCAATACATCAGATGAGAAAGAGATATCTGTCGGTGTAGAATTGAAAGAGTTGGGAATAGAAGGTACTGCGGAAATTACCGATTTGTGGACTGGGCAAAGTTTGGGTAAAGTCTCTGCTAAGGTTGAGCAAAAACTTTCCCCTCATGCTTCTGTTTTATATAAAATAACTCAATAACATATTTAGTAAAATATGATGGCGTGAAAAAGTCCTGATGAGCGAACATCGGGACTTTTTTTATTGTGAATCGATTTCCTCCTATAATTCCACATTTTCATCCTATTTATTGTTCGTATTATCCGTCTATATTTGTTTCTTGGAAAAAGAAGAAATATAATTCTTTTGGATGTAGATTTAAATAGGGATGAATATGTGGAAATATAAGTACATAATATGTTTGTTTGCTTTGTGGCTGTGGTGTATTAGAGGATATGTCAATGCCCAGGATGCAACACAAGCTTATGCTTTTCCAATAGAAAGTGTTACATTGAAGGAGTCCTGGATTCAGTACAGAGAGGCATTAAACATAGAGTATCTACAATCCTTAGATGCGGACAGATTACTGCATAATTTCAGGATAAATGCAGGGCTCCCCTCTTCTGCGACTCCTTTGGAGGGATGGGAAGCTCCTAATATCGGTTTAAGAGGTCATTTTGTCGGTCATTATTTGTCTGCATGTTCTTTTGTCGTAAAGAAATATCATGACGGTATATTAGGTAAACGTCTGGAATATATGGTCGATGAATTATCTAAATGTCAGATGGCACTTGGTAAAGGATATTTGTCGGCATTTCCAGAAAGGGAATTTGATATTCTTGAAACGAAGGCGGAAGGAGTCTGGGCACCATATTATACATATCATAAGATAATGCAAGGGTTATTGGATGTGTATATCAACACGGGCAATGCAAAAGCCTATGATGTATTGTTGAATATGGCCGATTATGTAGGGCTGAGAATGGAGAAACTAAGTGCCCAGTCCATATCAAAAATGCTGTATACCACTCAGGCAAATCCTGCGAATGAGCCCGGAGGTATGAATGATGTCTTGTATAAACTGTATCGGATTTCAAAAGATGAGAAACACCTGAAACTAGCTCAGATATTTGACCGGAAATGGTTTCTGATGCCTTTGGCCAACAATGTGGATATTTTATCTGGATTACATTCAAATACGCATATCGTATTGGTGAACGGTTTCTCGGAATGTTATGAGATTACAAAGAATCCAATCTATTATAATGCCGTGACTCACTTTTGGGATATGCTGGCTTATAAACATGCTTATGTGAACGGGTCCAGCAGTGGCCCTCGTCCTAATGTCACTACTCCTACTTCTCTTACTTCTGAACATTGGGGAAGACCGGGGCAACTGAGTAACACTTTAACAGGGGAAATAGCGGAAACTTGTGTCTCACATAATACCCAAAGGCTTACAAGCAAGTTATTTGAATGGACTTGTAAACCTCAGTATGCTGATTGGTATATGAATGCATTCTATAATTCAATAATGGCCTTGCAAAATGCGAAAACAGGGGAGTATGTGTATCATTTGCCATTGGGGTCTCCCAGAAGGAAGAAGTTTCTGAACAGCTATTCCGATTTCAGATGCTGCAATGGCTCCAGCATAGAGGCTTTTTCGTTGCTGAACAAGAATATTTATTTTCATGATGATAAAAATGTATGGGTTAACCTGTATATTCCAACTGTGCTTGACTGGAAAGAACGTCATATAAAGATTTCTCAGGAAGGAGATTTTATTCGTGATCAAAAAGCGGAGCTGACCGTGGCGTCAGATTCTGCTCAGTTCCTTTCATTGAATCTTTTTATTCCTTCATGGGGAAAAGGAGCAAAGGTGTATGTAAATAATCATTTGCAAGGTGTTGCTTCTGAAAATTCGTTCTTTAATTTAAATCGGGAGTGGAGAAATCGTGATTGTATTCGTGTGCAGTTTGATTTTAAGTTTCGGGTGGAATCGATGCCTGATGACAAGAACACTGTCGCTATTTTTTATGGTCCCTTATTATTGGCTTTTCAAAGTGCGGAGGAAATATCATTGTATGGAGAAAAGGATGATATATTGTCAAATCTGGAGGTTGGTGACAGGGAAAGTTTATTGTTTGTATTGAATAATGGTGGCAAAAAGTATTATTTAAAGCCTTTGTTGAGTATAGAGGATGAGCCTTATAGTGTATATGTTCGTATAAATAAGCTTTATGATGCTGAATGAGGCTATTACTTTTGTATTCATAGATTATTAAGAATGTGTATTAAATAAAAAATTTAGGCATGAATCAGTTTGTAGTGTTAGGTTGTTTGTGGTTAGGGGCTTGTGCGACGGCTTTTTCCCAGCAGCAGACTAATGGGGTGAATTATCAGTTAGGACCGATACCGTCAGTACATAAACCGCTGGCGGAAAATTCTGTTCCGATGGGGAATATTCAGACTTTTGAAGAGGTAAAATTAGATTTGCCGATAACTTCCGGACCGTATGAACCTACGTGGAAGTCGATTGAGGCAAATTATCCGGGTACACCGGAATGGTTGCGGGATTCCAAATTCGGAATCTGGATACATTTTGGACCGCAGTCGGCAGGAGAAAGCGGCGACTGGTATGCCCGAAAAATGTACGTGGAGGGGACACCGGCGTATGAAAATCATCTGAAAAATTATGGACATCCTTCGGAAGTGGGATACAAGGAGGTATTGCGCGACTGGAATCCGAAGAAGTTTAACCCTCAGGCTTTGGTGGATATTTACAAGGATGCAGGGGCAAGATTTCTTATCATCCAGGGTGTACATCATGACCAGTTTGATATGTGGGATTCTAAATATCAACCTTGGAACTCTACGCGTCTGGGCCCGAAGCGTGATTTGATTGGTGAATGGGAGGAAGCTGCAAGAAAGGCAGGAATCCGTTTTGGTCTTACCTTCCATCATGAGTATTCCTGGTGGTGGTGGCAAACAGCTTTTCAAAGTGATACGAAAGGTGATAAGAAAGGAGTGCCATACGACGGAAACCTGACACTGGCCGACGGCAAAGGTAAATGGTGGGAAGGATTAGACCCTAAATATCTTTATGGGATTAATTTGAGGGAGTATGAAACGGTGGCTGAGGCGGCCAACTCAAGATGGTCTCCTCCTCAAGCCGGCATCTTTAGCGGGCATTTGGAGTATGCTGAATGGTATGCTAAATGGTGGGCGTTGAGAATGATGGATGCCGTAGATAAATACAATCCGGATTTCATTTATACAGACGGTACAGACCAGCAACCTTTCAGTGGATCTGGAACAGGTACTGGATACAAATGTGATGCCATGCAACGGGTAATAGCGGATTTTTATAATAAGACGCTGGATCGACGGGGAAAGGTGGATGTATTTAGTATCGTGAAGTTCAGGAAGCAGACAAATGGAACGGTCAATACTTGTGAGACGGGAATTCCGGAGAATATCAAAACCGACCAGGCCTGGATTGCAGAGACTCCGGTCGGCGACTGGTTCTATGGACCGAATTTTGTGTATAGCTCAGATGCCGTGATACGTTATCTTTTGGAAATAGTGGCTCGTGATGGTGCGGTAGGCGTGTCTATTCCACTTCGCCCTGACGGCTCTTTGGATGAAGGCTGTGTGAAGATGCTGAAAGAAGTTGGTGAGTGGATGCGGATAAACGGACAGGGAATTTATGGAAGCTCTGCCTGGAGTGTATTGGGTGAAGGTAAGGATGGTAAGTTGAATGTGTTGCCTGGCGGATTTATTGGGGCAAATCAGGCGAATCATTCCTTCTATACCACCGATTTTCGTTTTACAGTTGGCAAAGATGGGGCCATCTATGCTTGGTGTATGACTGTGCCAAAGGCTGGTGATAAATTGAAAATCGTCTCTTTAGGAAGTGATGCGGGTATAGGACAAAAGCAGGTGACTTCTGTGGAATTATTGGGAGAGAAGAATAAGATAGAATGGAAGCAAGAGGCTGATGGATTGAGTATTGTTTATCCTGATTCTGCTCATCTGAAAACAGCTGTAGGATTCCGAATCGTATGTAAGTAAACAGATTGAGAATGTGTAACAAAAAATGCGGAACGTATGTCCCGCATTTTTTGTTCTATTGAGTTTAGTCTTACAATTTATACCCCCACTGCTCCAAGGCGAACGACCAGTTCTTTTCCACCAGTTCTACCGTCTCAGGTTTGTATTGGTATTTGTTTTTCTTGTAACCTTTCTTTTTGTTGACGTAAGCTTCGATGTCGGCACGAGCGTCCTCAAAGCCTGGAATCTGCAGTTTTTGGTAGATTTCCTGCGTCATGTCAAAAGCATTGCTTTCGTAGTCTTCAAAGCGGACTTCTACCAGGTTGCCTTCCGGAATGAACTTCTTGTCGGCTTCGTATTTATGGTACAGTTTGGCATAAACCGAAAGAATGTTGTCTTGCAGTTCTTCGTTGCTGATGTCCTGCAATTTCAGCGGTTGGATGGTGTTGGTGAAGAAGCTGCGTGTAGATTCAAATACGGTGTACGGGTTACGCATTAGGTAGATGAATTTAGCGTTAGGGAACATTTTTACCAGCTCTTTCACACGTCCGGTATGCGGTGGGTTTTTGCTGAGGAACTGTGTACCGTGAGTGTTCCATAAAGAAATCTTGATAAGTTTGGTAAAGGTTTCTTCAAACACTTTCAGTTCGGCCTCGCTGATGTCATCGAACAGCAGGTACTTGTCGGCATATTCCTGCATGTGTTTAGGCAGGAACCAGAAGTTATAGTACGTGTAGGGCATCATGTTAGCCAAGGCAAATTCTTCTTCTTGCGGAAGGTCTACGGCCAGTTCCATGTTATCGGTCGGGCGTTTGTCCGGCATCAGCCAGCTCATGTTCTTCTTGAAAAAAGGCTGTCCCCACATCATCAGGTGTGGGAATACTGTTTGGTAGGTAGTATTATAGCCGAAGTGCTTGTCGCAAGAGAATACGTTGTGCATGAACGTGGTTCCGCTGCGCCAGTGCCCGAGGATAAATACAGGATCGTGTTCCAGTGGCTTGTCGGCCAACAGCTTTTCGTAACGTTTGTCCTGCAGAGGAGCCAGCGTAGATAACAGGCGGCATACAGCCTTGGTCAGGCGGTATTTTCCTTTATACGCAGGATCGATGGTACGACCAGCGGTTATCTGGTTGAAGGTCTTCCAGTCGGCTCCCACTAAAGTATTGATGGGGAGTTTGTTGAATTCAAGTAATCCCATTTCTTTTAATTGATAATTAATAATTGGCAATTGACAGTTGAAAAACTCAACTTGTCAATTAAACTTTTAATTCAATTGCGATACCTTGACGTTCCAGTTCTTTTACGGCACGTTTAATGGCATCGTAGTGTTCTGGAGCAATTCCCAGTTTCGGCAGATTGAGGACAGGCAGTTCCATCTGGTTGTGCATGTCTTTGTCGGCCACCTGATTGATAATCATGCCTACTGCACTGGTGTTGTTGGTAATCGGGTCAATCAGGATGAAGGCACCGGTAGCTTTATTCTTTGTATAAGGATCGAAGAACAGCTCCTTGGAAGAAGTCAGTACCACATGGGCTATCTGGTTGAGTTGCATAGGAACATCTTCCTTGGTCAGACGTCCGTTTTCAACAGACAGGTGTTCCATGGTGTTGATATCTACCTTATACTTGATGCTGTCGATACGGGTGCGGCTGGTATTGGTGGTCTGTTTCAGGAAGAAAGATTTTTCCATGTCCATCTTTTCTTCGTCCATCCATACGAGCATGGCTTCGAAGTTACGTCCAATCAGTGGCATGTTGTCCGGGTGTACCAGCATTTCGCCACGGGATACGTCGATTTCATCTTCCAGTGTCAGGGTTACAGACATAGGCGGGAAGGCATAGTCGAGTTCTCCGTCGTAGGTCACGATGCTTTTTATATGCGAACGCTTGCCGGAAGGAAGAGCTACCACTTCATCGCCTTTACGGATAACGCCGGAAGCTACCTTTCCACAGAAACCGCGGAAGTCGAGGTTCGGGCGGAGTACATACTGTATCGGATAGCGGAAGTCGTTCTGGTTATGGTCGTTACCGATATGTACGGTTTCAAGGAATTCCAGCAGGGCCGGACCTTCATACCATGGAGTGCGGTCGGATTTTTCTACTACATTGTCACCTTCAAGGGCTGAAAGCGGAATGCACTGTACGTCGGGAACTCCTAACGGGGAGATGAAAGCGGTATATTCGGCTACAATCTTGTCGAATACTTCTTTTGAGTAGTCAACCAAGTCCATCTTGTTGACAGCCAATACCACGTGTTTGATACCTAACAGAGATACCAGGTAAGTGTGGCGACGGGTCTGCGTGATGACACCGGTACGGGCATCGACCAGGATGACTGCCAAGTTGGCGGTAGAACCACCGGTAATCATGTTACGGGTGTATTGTTCGTGTCCCGGAGTGTCTGCAATGATGAACTTACGGTTGTTGGTAGAGAAATAACGGTAAGCTACGTCGATAGTGATACCTTGTTCACGTTCAGCTTTCAGTCCGTCGAGCAGCAGGGCATAGTCGATGTGTTCTCCGGCATTTCCCATACGTTTGCTGTCGCGTTCCAAAGCATCGAGCTGGTCTTCATACAATTTCTTACTATCGAACAGCAGACGACCGATTAGTGTAGATTTACCATCGTCTACTGAACCTGCGGTCAGGAAACGGAGCAGGTCTTTTTGTTCATCTTTTGCCAGGAATTCTTCGATGGACATCTTGCCTCTGGCTTCTCCTTCCATCGGGTTGCCTGATTTGCTTTTATCTAATTGTTCCATGTTGTTGCGTAATTAAAAATATCCTTCACGTTTCTTTTGTTCCATACTGGCTTCCTGGTCGAAGTCGATGACACGGGTTGTACGTTCACTCTTGGTGGTGGTCATCATTTCCTCTACAATCTTTTCGATGGTATCGGCTTCGCTTTCAATAGCTCCTGTCAGCGGCCAGCATCCCAAGGTACGGAAACGGATTTTCTTCATTTCAATCTTGTCGCGGTATTTTTCCGGCAGGCGGTCGTCGTCGGGCATAATCAACTGTCCGTCCATGTTGACTACCGGGCGTTCTTTAGCGAAATACAGCGGTACGATTGGAATATTTTCAAGACGGATATACTGCCAGATGTCCAGTTCTGTCCAGTTGCTCAGCGGGAACACACGAATACTTTCTCCTTTGCGGATACGGGCATTGTAGATATCCCAAAGTTCCGGACGCTGGTTTTTAGGGTCCCACTGGTGGAATTCGTTGCGGAAAGAGAAGATACGTTCTTTGGCACGTGATTTCTCTTCGTCGCGGCGTGCGCCACCGAAGGCAGCGTCAAATTTATATTTGTCGAGTGCATGAAGCAGGGCCTGTGTCTTCATCAGGTCGGTATGTACCTTACTTCCGTGAGTGAAGGGGCCTACGCCTGCGTTGAAAGCTTCCATGTTGCTTTCTACAATCAGGTTCCAGCCGTATTTCTTGGCATATTCATCGCGGAACTGAATCATTTCCTTGAATTTCCATTTGGAGTCGATGTGCATCAGTGGAAAAGGTACTTTTCCCGGAGCGAAGGCTTTTTCAGCCAGACGGACCATGACGGATGAGTCTTTTCCGATACTGTAGAGCATCACCGGATTTTCAAATTCGGCAGCCACCTCACGAATAATGTGAATAGACTCGGCTTCGAGTTCTTTCAGGTGGCTTAAATTGTATTCTTCTTGCATGGTTATATATGTTTATTTTTTGATTACTTTCGGAAGAATCAGGTCGAGCAGCTGGTCGACAGATTCTTTAAGGGATAATTTCGACGTGTCGAGCGAAAGAGCCGGATGAGCCGGAGCTTCGAACGGAGCAGAGATACCGGTGAAGTTCTTGATTTCTCCACGGCGTGCCTTGGCATACAGGCCTTTTACGTCGCGACGTTCGCATTCTTCTAACGGCGTGCTGACGTAGATTTCTAAGAAATCCTCTTTCCCGATAATTCCGGCAGCCATTTCACGTATCTCATTATTGGGGCTGATAAAAGCAGCCAGAGTGATGATTCCGGTATCGACAAACAACTTGCCGACTTCTGCAATGCGGCGAATGTTTTCCACTCGGTCTTCTGCCGAGAATCCTAAGTTATTGTTGATGCCGCTGCGGATGTTGTCGCCATCCAGGATACGGCATAGCAGGCCGCGCTGCTGCAACTCACGTTCCAAGGCAATGGCGATGGTACTTTTTCCGGAACCGCTTAGTCCGGTAAACCAGATCATGAGTCCGTGTTGTTTCAGCAATTCTTCTTTGTCGGCACGACCTAACATGCGGTCGAATATCGGATAGATATGATTTGTTTCTTGGTTGTTCATATTTTAAAGCGTATTTAAATCAGTTTTAAAACGGCCATATCAGCGGAATGAGGAAAACGGAAATCAGGAACGTGATGATGTTCAGCGGTAATCCGATACGGACGAAGTCGGTGAACTTGTAGTTTCCGATACCTTGTACAATCAGGTTGGTCTGATAGCCGATAGGGGTAGAGAAACTAGCTGAGGCTGCCATGCAAATGACCACGAAGAAGGGCATCGGGTTGACGCCTAACTGGGTGGACAAGGACAAGGCTATAGGGAAAGCCAGTGCCGCCGCCGCATTGTTGGTTATCAGCTCCGTAAAGATATTTGTAATGATAAACAATACGGCCAGCAATACGTAGGGACCATAGTCATGGCTCAGGCTGATGATGTATCCAGCCAGTAAATCTGCTACTCCCGAGTTTTCCATGGCCTTGCTGATAGCGAAAGCACAGGCAATCGTAATCAGAATATCCCATGAAATATATTTGGTATATTTCTGCGGAGGGAATATCTTGCTCCACGCCATAATGACCGTTGTGATAGATACGAAGAAGAACATATCCAGCTTGATGCCTTCGGGAAGGTATTTCTCGATGCCCGGCAGTTCGCCTACCGTAGCTCCCACAATCATGAACAAGAGCAGGAAAAGGGTAAACCAGCGTTTCTTTTTTCCGGCGGGTTCGTATTCCTTTCCGTTGGCCAGCATCAGGAAGACGGAAGATTCTCCCCATGTCTGGATAAAGCTGTCGTCGGTCAGTACCACTAAGGTATCTCCTTCCCGGAAGCTGACTTCGCTTAGGTTGGTATAGGTACGTCCGCTACGGCGAAGTTCTTTTATTTCGGCTCCATAATGGCGCTTGAAATCAAATTCACGGACCTTCTTGTTGATACCAGGGAATCGGGGACCGATTACGGCTTCTACAAGATGCAAGGATGAATCGCCATCTTCTTCATTTGTTGTTTCCGGACGGTTGGTGGGCAACAGTTTTTTGGAAAACAGAAACAGATAGATAATACCTGCCAATGCGATGAAGATACCGACCTTTCCTAATTCGAACATGCTGAATCCTTTCATTCCCGCATCAAGAATCATGCTGTGTACCACCAGGTTGGTAGAAGTTCCTATCAGGGTACAGATACCTCCTAAAATTGTTACATACGAAAGAGGTATCAGGAAGTAAGTGGCCGGAAGCTTGACATAGTTGGCCCACCGTTTGATGATGGGGGCAAAAATGACTACAACCGGCGTGTTGTTCAGAAAGGCCGAGATGAAGGCAATGCTGGGCAACATGCGTATTTGTGCCTTGAATACGGAAGTCTTTTCCTGAGGAAGCAGCTTCTTGATAAGCTGAGTCAAGGCACCGCTCTGGCGGACACCTTCACTTACCAGAAACAGCATGGCAACGGTAATCATTCCTTTGTTGCTGAAGCCCTCCAGCATTTCTTTAGGGGTAAGAATACCTGTGCAAAGGAAAATGACGACCACCGAGAACAGAATCATTCCCGGACGCATCTTGTCCATAATCAATGCAGTCAGCATGGCCACAAGTGAAAGAAGTACGATGATAATCTCGATAGACATAAATTAGTGGGTTATTCTGCAATGAACCAGGGGTTCAGCAGGTCTGTTTTATTGTATTGTAGCGGTTCTGTCTTTCCTGCCTGGTATACTTCCTTCCCGGAAGCACGGATAATGGCATGTCCGGCTGCAGTATCCCACTCCATAGTAGGAGCGAAACGAGGATATACATCTGCATTCCCTTCAGCAATAAGGCATAGCTTTAATGAACTTCCCTTGGAGATTGTTTCCACGTATGCATGTTTTTGCTGCATTTCATGGATGTAGGCTTCCGTTTCGGGAGTCAGGTGTGAACGTGAAGCCACGATGACGAACGTATCGTCTGTCCGGTTGGCATACGGCAGACGTTCGGCTTGCTCCATCAGCGCATCCAGCGACGGACAAGCTTCTGTATCGGTAATGTCTTTGATTTTGTAGGCTCCTAGTTCAATGTCGGCAAAATAGAGTTCCTGCTTTACCGGAATGTAAATGACTCCCGCTTCAGGACAACCATTCTTTACATAGGCAATGTTTACGGTAAATTCTCCGTTACGCTTGATGAATTCCTTGGTGCCGTCTAGTGGGTCGACTACCCACAGCTCTTTCCATTGTTGTCTTTCTTCTGGAGCGATTTTAGCCCCTTCTTCGCTCAAAACGGGGTAGGGAGTCGCAGCCAGTGCTTGGGCTATAATTGCATGCGACTTGCGGTCGGCAATGGTCAGCGGAGAATTGTCCGCTTTCTTTTCTATTTCAAAATCTGCTTTCGGGTCTGTGTAGACAGACATAATTTCTGCTCCCGCAGCAAGGGCGGCCTGAATGGCCGTGTACAATATATTCTTATCCATAATAGTATAAATCGCTGTAAAATAACTGCTTTTTTATATGTTGGTTGTGGTTTATTATTCGTATTTTCTGTTCCTGACGATTTTTTATAACTTCTTTTAAGAAACCTTGGTCCGATTGTGCGGATGTTTCCAGATTCGCCACATGTAAAAAGCACAGTGTGTGAAGGCAAAAACAAAAGAGATGGTTAGCAGGGTCTTGTCTGCATCCCATCCTACGGTTTGCTGGTGCCATAGTCCGGTAATTACACTCAGAATAGACAAAATAAGCCCGGTCAGGTTTAATACAATATCTCCCTTACGGTGCTTTTGACCATACTCCAGTTTGCTGTGATGAATTCCGTATGAAGCATAGACATCCAGTCCGATAAGCATCCACAGCACCAGACGTATCCAGGTATCAGCCGGAAGAAAGCTCATCATGCACAAGCAGGTGAGGATACCCATAATCGGAACGAAGGGTACGAAGGGAGTCTTGAAGGCACGAGGTACGTCGGGCATGGTCTTGCGTACAATCAGGATAGCAGCACAGACCAAGGTGAATGCCAAAAGTGTACCGATGCTGGTCATTTCACCGGCTACTTGTGCCGGGATAAATCCTGCCAACAGGCTGACAAGTACCATAAACAGACAATTGCTGTGTACCGGTGTACGGAAACGCTGGTTAATTTTGGAAAAGAACGGTGGTAAAAGGCCGTCGCGACTCATGCTCAGGAATACACGGCTTTGTCCGAGCAGGGTAACCATGATAACCGAGCAGTATCCGAACAGAATAGCCAAGATGATGGCCTTGTTCAACCACGGATAAGCGGGTTGTATGACACCTGCAGCATCGGGATACCCCATCTTTTCAATGGCTACAGCTACCGGAGCAATTCCCACCTGTCCGCTGAAATCGGTATAATGGGCTACTCCTGTCATGACATGTGCAAAGAGAATATATAAGATGGTGCAGACCAGCAAGGATACTAAAATACCGATGGGCATATCCCGTTTCGGATTTTTGGTTTCTTGTGCCGCTGTGCTTACCGCATCGAATCCTAAAAAGGCAAAAAAGACAATCGCTGCTCCACGGAAAATCCCGGAAATTCCGAACTCTCCTAATGTACCGGTATTGGCTGGAATGTAAGGAGTATAGTTGTCATTTTGAATAAATTGCCAGCCTAGTATTACAAAAATTAGGATGACAGCTATTTTCAGAAAGACAATCAGTCCGTTAAAGAAAGAACTTCCAGCAGTGCCTCGCATCAGAATCAAGCTCATGAGGACCACGATAATCATAGCAGGAATATTGACAATGCCCCCGTCCCATGGACACGCTGTGAATGCGTGGGGTAAATCTATGCCTACTCCTTGCAGGAATACGGTCATGTAACGGCTCCAACTGATACTGACTGTGGTAGCTGCTACGGTATATTCCAGTACCAGATCCCATCCGATAATCCAGGCGATAAGTTCTCCCATGGTGGCATAGGAGTAGGTATAGGCACTCCCGGATACCGGAATCATGGAAGCAAATTCTGCATAACAGAGTCCGGCAAAACAACAGCCGATGGCTGCAATGATAAAAGAAAGTGTGATAGCTGGTCCAGTATATGATGCAGCTACGGTTCCGGTAATGGAAAATAATCCGGCTCCGATAATTACACCTACCCCAAGGGCTACCAGGCTGACAGGGCCCAGCACTCGTTTAAGGGTACCACTTCCAGTTTCTTTGGCTTCTGCTTGTAAAGCCTCTATACTTTTTCGAATAAAAAGCCCCATTTCTTTGTCTGTTTTTTATTGTCCGACAAAGGTAGGAAAAATTACTGAATATCTTATTTCAGATATTGTGTAACCTTTCCGCTGAGCTGCAGTAAAGAGATTTCGCACATCTTGGTATCGTATTCGGCAGAAAGAATTCGTTCTTCGGCATCGAGCAGACTTTTTTGTGCTTCACGCATTTCAATACCCGATAAGTCGCCCAGCAGGTAGCGTTCTTTGGCGATTTCATGGTTTTCCTTGGCAGAAACCAGGTTTTGACGTTCCAGTTCCAGCAGGCGAAGGTTGTTTCGGTAAGCCTGCCACAGGTTGCTCAGGTCGGCCCGTAAACTTTGTTCCAGTTCATCACGGGCAAATTGTGCATTGCGGATGGCCAGGCTGGCATTTCGTTTTTCTCGTTTCCGGTTACCGTCGAAGATATTGAATCCGATAGTGACACCTCCGCTGAATCCCCAGTTGCTGCGTTGGCGTGTAGCATTTACGTCGTATTTGTTGAGGGTGTATCCGTAACCTGCATTCAGTCGTACGTACGGATAGTTGCGCGACAATACCTTTTTGTAATCTAACTGAGCCAATACGGTGTTTTGGTCGGCTTGTAATAAGGAAGCGTTGGTTTGAAGGGCACCTTCCCACAAATCATTGAATTCCAGGCTTTCGTTTACGTCAATCACAGAATCTTTGATACTGAGCGGGCGGTCCATATCTTTGGCAGCCATCAGTTCATTGAGATTGATGCGTGAAGTGTGCACCAGTTCCCTTTGTTTGATGTACTGTGCCCGGTCAGCATTGAAGTCGACGGTGGCCTGCTGATAGTCCAGTCGGGAGAAATTCCCGATATGATAACGTTCTTCTACGATACGCAGGCGTTCTCTGGACAGCGACACGGCATAACGGAAGTTTTTCAAACGGATTTCCTGTTGGATGTAATTATAATACTCCGCAGTAAGGCTGGCAATGAAATCTTCGATGGCAATTCGGGTATTGGTGGCACCTTGACGTTCCAGTTCTTTCAATTGCTTGTAAGTGGTGCTGATATTGAAACCGTCAAAGATAGTCCAGTTCAAATCTACGCCAGCATCCAGAGTTTGGTCGTACACGCCACGAAGCTTGGTAGTTTCACTCGTTGCCCGTGCCTGCGTATTACTGTTGTCTGCATTTCCGGTATACCCGGCAGTCAGGTCTACTGTGGGCAAGTAACCGGCATTCCCTAATGTCGCATTGTTTTTACTCATCTGCTCTTCGTTGCGGGTGATGCGGAGTGAATAGTTGTTCGCCAGTCCCTCTTCCAGGCACTGTTTTAGCGTATAGGTGTACTGGGCTTGTGCGGTTATTCCGCCTCCCAGCAGACATATCATGAAATAAATAACCCGTTTTTTCATTTTCTTTCTTTTTTGGCACGGTTTGTCGAAATATACGAATAGATAGCAGGTACAATGTACATGGTCAGGAAGGTAGATACCAGCATACCACCCACTACAGCTACTCCCATGGCAATGCGTTGATTGGCTCCTTCTCCTGAGGCAAAAGCCAACGGTAACAAGCCCAGGATGGTCGAAGCACTGGTCATCAGGATGGGGCGTAAACGCTGAAGGGCAGCATCGCGGATGGCCTGCATCTTGTCTTCACCTGCTTCTTGTTTTTGGTTGGCAAACTCTACAATCAAAATACCGTTCTTGGCTACCAGACCAATCAGCATGATGATACCAATCTGACTGAAAATGTTCATGGTAATGTCTCCAAAATACATGAAGACCAAAGCTCCGGCAATGGCTAGTGGGACGGTCAACATGATGATGAACGGGTCCTTGAAACTTTCAAACTGTGCGGAAAGTATCAGGTAAATCAGTACAAGTGCCAGAATAAAGGCGAACATCAGGCTGGAGGAACTTTCACGATATTCCTTTGAGTCGCCCGACAAAGCCGTACGGAAGGTATCATCCAGTACGTTGGCTGCAATCTTGTCCATCTCGTCCAGACCGTCACCGATGGTTTTCCCTTCAGCCAATCCGGCAGAAATCGTAGCCGATATAAAGCGGTTGTAGTGATACAGTTTGGGGGGCGCTACCGCTTCTATGAATTCCACCAGGTTATCCAGCTGAATCATTTCACCCTTGTCGCTGCGGATATAGATGGATTTAATATTGGCAGGCTGGTTGCGTTGCTGGCGGTTAATCTGACCGAGAATTTCATATTGTTTTCCGTTCATATAGAAATACCCCATACGCTGTCCGCTCAATCCGTATTGTAAGGTTTCTCCAATGTCGCGTACGCTTACTCCCATGGTACCCGCCTTGTCGCGGTTGATGGTGACACGCATTTCGGGACTACTGAACTTCAAGTCTACGTCAGCCATCTGGAAGGTCGGGTTGTCGTACACTTGTGCCAGGAATTCCGGCAATACCTCCTGTAGCTTTTCGATGCTGACAGCCTGCAGTACGTATTGTACCGGCATGCTGGCTCTTCGTCCACCGAAAGAAGACTGTTGCTGCACGAAAGAACGTGCTTTGGTATGGGTGCGGATGGCTTTCGAAATCTGTTCGGCCACCTGCATCTGCGTATAGTCGCGTTCTTTGATATCTTTCAATGTAATCTGAATGTTTCCGCTACCACTAGATACGCGGGCGGAGACGAAGGCGGCATCCGGTATGATGGAGTCTACCAGCGTGTTGATTTCTTCCGTATAATCGCGTATGTATTCATAGCTAGCCCCTTCTGCCGCACGGGTTCGGATATTGATTTGCGAACGGTCCTCCAATGGAGCCATTTCGGCAGGAATTTCTCCCCATAAATACCCGATGAGCACCAGGGTGAGGATGGTAAACGGAATGGCAATGACACGTTTTCGGAGGAAGGCATTGAGCGAACGGGAGTAGACACGGTTCATTCCTTCAAAGAAAGGTTCTGTCTTCCGATAGAACCAGTTTTGTTTTTCCCTGTGTTTCAAAAGCTTGGTAGCAAGCATCGGGGTGAATGTCAGGGCCGCAAAAGAAGAGATGATAACCGAACCGGCCACCACGAAACTAAATTCCCTGAACAGACGTCCGCTGGTTCCTTCCATGAACACAATCGGGATAAATACAGCCGCCAGTGTAATGGTGGTAGAGATGACGGCAAAGAAAATTTCCTTGGCTCCTTCAATACCAGCCTCAAAAGGCTTCATTCCCCGTTCGATGCGGATATAGATGTTCTCCGTCATGACAATGGCATCATCCACAACCAGTCCCACAGACAAGACGACAGCCAGCATCGTAAGCACGTTGATGGAGAATCCTGCGACATACATCACAAAGAATGCTCCAATTAGGGAAACCGGAATCACTATACAGGGTATCAGTGTCACGCGCCAGTCGCGCAGGAAGAGGAAAATGATGATGATGACCAATACAAAAGCTTCGTATACCGTACTCTCTACTTCCGCAATGGAGGCGCGGATGAAGCGGGTATTATCGAAACCGTAGGTATATTCTACATCATCAGGCAAGTCCTTCTGCATCTGCTCCATACGTTCGTATACGGCATCTGCAATATCAATGTGGTTGGCTCCCGGCTGAGGGATAACTACCACACCGACCATGGGCACACCGTTCATTTTCATATAGCTTTTGATGTCGGCGGGTCCCAATTCGGCATACCCGATATCACTGAAGCGTACTACCTGTCCATTTTGTTTCTTTAAGATGATGTTGTTGAATTCTTTAGCCGTATGCATCTGTCCCATGGTGCGCAGGGTAAGCTCCATAGTATTTCCTTCAATACTTCCCGAAGGAAGTTCTAGGTTCTGGTTATTGATGGCATTCTTGACGTCTACAGGCGTGATTCCGTAACCAGCCATTTTTACCGGGTCCAGCCACAGACGCATGGAGTAACGTTTCTCTCCCCAAATGGACACGCTGCTGACATCCGGAATGGTCTGTAACTGCTCCTTGACTGTTAAATCGGCTATTTCACTTAGCTCCAGCAGCGAGCGGGTATTGCTTTGGATGGCTACCATCAGGATGGGGCTGGCATCCGCATCGGCTTTGGAAACGGTAGGAGGGTCACAGTCGCGTGGCAGGTAGCGTTGTGCTCGTGATACCTTGTCGCGCACGTCGTTGGCAGCTGTTTCCAAATCCACTGACAACTCAAACTCTACCGTAATACGGCATTGTCCCTGCTGACTGGTACTCGATAACGAGCGGATACCTGGAATACCGTTGATGTTTTGCTCCAGAGGTTCCGTAATCTGATTTTCAATGACTTCTGCATTCGCTCCTGGATAACTACATGTCACAGAGATAATCGGGTTATCTACCGACGGATATTCACGTACTCCCAAAGTCGTATAACCAATCAGTCCGAATAGCAGGATGATGATGGTGAGTACGGTGGCCAGTACCGGCCTTCGTATACTAAGTTCGGATATGTTCATACGGCAGAAGGTTAGTTGATTTGGTCAAGAATTACCGGCATACCGGTGCGTAACTGCAGGGTACCGGAGGTCAGTATGGTGTCTCCGGCAGACAGGCCTTTCAAGACTTGCACTTCTGCTTCCGTGCGGATACCTATCTCTACATCTATCGGTTCTGCCACTCCCGAACGGTACAAGAATACCTTGTTCTTACCCATTTCCGGCACGATGGCTTCCGAGGGGATGGCAATGGCATCTTGAATTTCCTGTTGTTTCAGCGCGATGTCCGCATAACGTCCGGGGAGCAATTCTCCGTTCCGGTTCGGATAGAGGGCACGTACGGTCAGGGTATGTGTTTCCTCGTTGATGCGCGATTCAGTGGCATATACTTGCGAATTGAAGGTTTCCAGCCGGCCTTCAATTTTAAAGGTCAGGTTGGTACCTTTCTGAATTTGTCGGGCATAACGTTCCGGTACGGCAAACTCTACTTTCAACGGAGTGATTTTAGTCAGTTTGGCGATAACCGTAGTAGGAGAGGCATAGGCTCCCAAGCTGACCTGTCGCAATCCGATGATGCCGTCGAATGGGGCGCGGAGTTCCGTCATGGCAATATTGGCCTTTACGTTTTCGATGTCGGCATTGAGGGTAGCCAGTTCCGTTTTTACCTGTTCGTAGGCTTCCTTACTAACCGCATCGCGTTGCAGCAGGGCATTCTGGCGGAACACGCGGTCTTCAGCCAACGGCATTTGGGCTTCCAGGCGTTTCAACTGAGCCTGTAACTGGCTGTCGTTCACCTTAGCCAGCAACTGTCCCTTTGATACGAAACTACCTTCCGTAAACTCGATGCTGGTAATTTTTCCGGAGGTTTCAAATGACAAGTCTACCTCTTCGTCCGGCATCAGCTTCCCGCTTACGAACAGCTGGTCCGTAAGCAGATGAGGCTTGATAATCTTCGCATTTACATTCAGCGCCTTATTTTTGTCGACTGGCGATTTCTTCTCGGCAGCAGCCAGTTCCTTGTTCTCTCCGGGAGTAAATGTATGAATTCCCAAGGCGGTCAGCCCTGCACCTACCAAAACGATAATTCCCCATTTAATTCGTTTGTCCATGTGTTTATTAGAGTCTGGTTAAATAATTATTTGGCAAACATATTGATTTATTGAAAGAATACCATGTTTTTTATATTTTTTATAGTTAAAAGAGCCCTTTTAGGGAAGTGAAATCATAATTATCAGAGGGGAATTTGTGAAAAAGAGAGGCTTAGGTTGTTAATTTTATGGAAAACTGAGAAAGGCTTTTTTATATTAGTTATCGTACTGCTATCTTTGCATACCGATTGTGTATTTATACTATGTTATCTCATGTTGTCAGAAAAAATAAGCTTTTCCGTGCCTTATGTATGATGATGTTGTTACTCATACATTTGGATGCGTATGCGTATGAGGTAATCAGTGCATGTCAGGTTGATATACAGGATGAAATGACGATACCTTCTGCTGCTGATACTTTTCAGGAAGAAGATGTGAATGTCCTTGAGTGGGAAGATTTATCTTATTCAAAAACCTCTGTACGTTCTTTTTTCTGGTGGTTTGTATTAGGTTCGCTTCCTTTATTTTTCATTTGCTTTCGAAACTTTATTGCTGATATTTCTGTAATAGTCCGTACTGTATCCTTACGCGTATTTTCTGTACGCCCGTACGTGACTTTTTGTACCTTATTGATTTAGTCTTTTCGCGCATTGCGTGAAAAAAGCGTGTTCCGGTCCGGTGTATGCCAGACCGGAAGGTTATTCTTGTTTTTAAAAATCAAATAACATAGTAATCTTTATTTTGTCATCTTATGAAAAATTTTCTTCACAAGGTTGCAATCTGGTCATGTGTGGCCGGACTGTTGCCTGCCTGTCAGTCGTCAGGCGAAAAACAAGTAAAGAGTAAGGAAACCATACCGGTGACGGTACTTCAGCCTACTACCATTGACTTGCCACGTTCGTATGTGGCCGATATTCAGGCGATTCAGTTTGTGGAAATAAAAGCTCGTGTAGAGGGATTTATCCAGCAGGTATTGGTCGATGAAGGTCAGCTGGTGAAAAAAGGACAGCCCATGTTCCGTCTGAATTCGGAGAATTATATGGAGGTGCTTAAGGCGGCTGAAGCGAACTACAAGCAGACACAGGCCCAGTTGGAATTGGCGAATTATGAAACTGAACGCGTACAGCGTCTGGTGGACAAACAGATTATTTCACCGATTCGTCTGGACCAGGTAAAGCGTGAGCGGGAAGTGGCTCGAATGAAAGTGGAGCAGGCGCGTGCAGAAATGCAACGGGCGCAGATGGAATATAGTTACACCACGATTACCGCTCCTTTTACCGGCTATGTAGACCGTATACCTTATAAAGTGGGAAGTCTGGTGAACCCGGAAAGTCTGTTGACTACCGTGAGTGATATTTCGGAAATCTTTGCCTATTACAAAGTGAATGAAAGCGAATACTTGCGCTTGAAGCGTGCGCAGTTAAGCGGAGAAAACCTGCAGCAGCTGGATAACGTGGAACTGATTTTGCCGGATGGTTCGGTGTATTCACATAAAGGAAAGCAGGAAACTGTGGAAGGGGACTTTGAACGGGGAACCGGTTCTATCGCATTCCGTGTACGCTTCCCGAATCCTGACGGACTGTTGAAGCATGGAGTAACCGGAAAGGTGCGTATGATGACTCACATGGAGGATGTGTACATGATTCCTCAGAAATCAACCTTTGAAATTCAGGACTTTACGTATGTGTATTTGTTTAATGAAGAAGGAAAGGTAGAGGTGCGCAGCTTTAATCCGATTGAGCGTTTCCAGAACTATTATGTAACGCAGGATTTTCCGGCGGGTACGACAATTGTGTACGAGGGCGTACAGTTGGTGAAGGACGGTATGCAGATTAAGGCAGATACCATTCCGTTTGAAGATGTGAGAAAGGAATTGAAGTTGAACATGTTGCAAAGATAAGGGCCTATGTTTAAGTTATTTATTCGTCGCCCGATTCTTTCGGCTGTTATCTCTGTCATCATCGTTTGTTTGGGAGGACTGGCATTGGTATCGTTGCCTATTACGCAGTTCCCGGATATCGTGCCTCCTTCGGTAACGGTGACGACCCGTTATACAGGAGCCAGTGCCGATGTGATGGCGAAGACGGTAGCTACTCCGCTGGAACGTGCCATCAATGGTGTGCCGGGTATGACCTATATGACCACGGTATGTACGAATGACGGTATGTCGCTCACAACCGTTTATTTTAAGGTTGGAACCGACCCGGATGTAGCTGCAGTAAACGTGCAGAACCGCGTGACCACCGTACTGGATGAGTTGCCCGAAGAGGTAATCCGTGCCGGCGTGGTGACAGAGAAAGAAGTGAACAGTATGTTGATGTACTTGAATGTGTTCAGCACAGATACCACGCATACGGAGAAGTTTGTGTATAACTTTGCCGACATCAATGTGCTTCGTGAGTTGAAACGTATTGACGGAGTGGGGCTGGTAGAAATCATGGGAAGCCGTGACTATGCCATGCGTGTATGGTTGAATCCGGCTCGTATGGCGGCCTATAATCTAGTGCCGCAGGATGTGACGGATGCTATCCGTCGGCAGAACATTGAGGCGGCTCCCGGAAAGACAGGTATCAGTTCCGATAAATTGCCTCAGCAGTTGCAGTACGTATTGCAGTACACCGGAAAGTTCAGTACCCCCGAAGAGTACGGGGAGATTGTGCTCAAGGCTCTCCCCGACGGTTCTTTGCTCCGTCTGAGGGATGTGGCTACCATCGAGTTTGACTCAGAAGATTATAACATGGTGTCCATGACCGACGGGCGTCCTTCTGCCTCTATTATGATTAAGCAGCGCCCCGGGTCCAATGCGCGTGAAGTCATTGAAAACATCAAGCAGCGCATGGAGGAAATCAAGGAGAGCAGTTTTGCTCCCGGCATGGACTATAACATTGCATACGACGTATCCCGCTTTCTGGACGCTTCCATTACTTCTGTGTTGAAGACCTTGTTGGAGGCTTTCTTGTTAGTATTTGTCGTAGTGTATCTTTTCTTGCAGGATTTACGTTCTACACTCATTCCGGCCATTGCCGTACCGGTTTCCTTGATTGGAACCTTCTTCTTCATGCAGATGTTAGGTTTCTCCATTAACATGCTGACCTTGTTTGCACTGGTACTGGCCATCGGTATTGTGGTCGATAATGCGATTGTGGTGGTTGAGGCTGTTCATGTCAAGATGCACGAAGAAAAGTTGAGCCCTTATAAGGCATCTGTAGCCGCTATTAAAGAGATTGGTGGAGCCATCATTGCCATTACGCTGGTCATGTCGGCGGTATTCGTGCCGGTGGGCTTCATGGAAGGTACGGTAGGTATTTTCTACCGTCAGTTCTCTTTGACCCTGGCTGTAGCTATCGTGATTTCGGGTATCAATGCGCTTACGCTTTCGCCTGCACTTTGTGCCTTGTTGCTCCGACCGGCAGGTCATGGACGCAAGAAAGCTACCTGGCTCCGCAAGTTCTTTGTGGTGTTCAACCGCCGTTACGACCGTTTTGAACGCAGCTATCAGTTAGGATTGCACAAGTATTTAGGACGGAAATCTTTTACTTACGTTACGTTACTGTTGTTCTTTCTGGCTACGTATGGCATTAATTTGGTACTTCCTACCGGATTTATTCCGAATGAAGACCAGGGTATGATTTATGTAAACGTGGATGCTCCTCCGGGAGCGACGGTGGAGCGAAGCGAAAAGGTGTTGAATCAGATTCAGGCTGCCTTGCTGCCTTTTGACGAGATTGAAAGCATCTCTACACTGGCCGGCTACAGTTTGATGACGGAGACAGAAGGAGCCAGCTACGGCATGGGTATGATCAACCTGAAAGCTTGGAATGAGCGTGATAAAGGGGTAGAGGAACTGATGCAACTGTATAAGGAGCGTACTTCTCATATCAAAGATGCCGACATACAGTTCTTCTTGCCACCTTCCGTGCCCGGTTTCGGTAATGCCAGTGGGTTTGAGCTTCGTTTGCAGGACAAGACGGCAGGCGATTTCCATGATTTTGCGGAAGTGGCCAATACATTGGTCGAGAAGTTGAATGCCGACCCGCGTCTTCAGGGAGTTACGTCTGGTTTTAATCCGAACTTCCCGCAGTATTTGTTGAAAGTGGATTTGGCAAAAGCTGCCAAGTTAGGTGTAGACTTGGATAAGGCCATGGAAACACTTCAGGCGTATATCGGAAGTTTCTATTCGTCCAACTTTATCCGTTTCGGACAGATGTATAAGGTGATGATTCAGGCTTCACCGGAGTATCGTATGAATCCGGAGGATTTGTATCGCCTGTATGCGAAGAACAACGACGGTAATGTGGTACCTTATTCAAACTTCATGACCATGGACCGTGTGTTCGGCCCCAGCCAGATTACCCGTTACAACATGTTTACTTCTGCTTTGATTACAGGTGAAGGAGAAGGAGGGGTCAGTTCGGGAGAGGTGATACAGGCCGTAGAAGAAATCAGCAAGGAAGTGCTTCCTCGTGGTTACGATGTGGAATGGTCGGGTATTACCCGTGAGGAAAAGGATTCGGGCGGACAGACCATATTGATTTTCGGAATCTGTCTGTTGTTCGTGTTCTTGCTGTTGGCGGCACAGTACGAAAGTCTGCTGTTGCCTTTCCCTGTCATCCTTTCGTTGCCTGCAGGAATCTTCGGTTCTTATTTCTTCCTGCAACTGGCCGGACTTGAAAACAATATTTATGCACAGGTGGCTCTGGTCATGCTGATTGGTTTGTTAGGTAAGAACGCGATTTTGATTATTGAGATGGCCAACCAATATCGTCAGAGCGGACTTTCGATTATGGAAGCGGCAGTAAAGGGAGCGGTAAGCCGTCTGCGTCCTATCTTGATGACTTCGTTTGCCTTTATCTGCGGATTGATTCCGTTGCTGGTGGCTACCGGAGCAGGTGCGTTAGGAAACCGTTCCATCGGTACAGCCGCTGCCGGAGGTATGTTTATTGGAACCTTTGTAGGAATCTTCCTAGTCCCCGGTTTGTATATCTTGTTTGAAACTTGGTCGTCTCGTTTAAAGACCGATAAAAAATATGATGAAGATGAAGACTAATAGTTTACGAAATTATATCGCAATTGCCGTTGTTATACTGTTGTCGAGTGGCTGTAAGTCGCCTTCTCTCCTTTCGGAAGAGAAGGTGGCTCTGCCCGAGACTTTTGTCGGGGGAACCTCGGATACGTTGAGTGTAGCCAGCCTGTCATGGAAAGAATTCTTTCCGGATACTTATTTAAAGGCGTATATTGATACGGCACTGGTAAGCAATCATAGCTTTCTGCAAATCTTGGAGAGGGTATCACTCGCCCGTGAACAATTACGGGTGGGCAGGGGCGCTTTGCTGCCTGAAGTATCTTTAGGCTTGAGTGCCGGTGTACAGCGTTTTGGTGAATATACCATGGATGGGGTAGGAAACAGTACGACCAATACCCCCGATTTGGCAAAGGATAAGCATATTCCTGATCCTTATAAAAACCTGAATTTGGGCGTAAGCTTTCAATGGGAAGCCGATGTATGGGGAAAACTGACAGATAAAAAACGTGCAGCAGCGCTTCGCTGGATGAACTCGGTGGAGGCTGCACGTTTGGCACAAGCCATGTTGGTTTCTGAAGTGGCTGTACAATATTATCACTTGGTAGGACTGGATAAGAAATGTGTCATCCTGAAAGAAGAAATCCAGAAGGCGCAGGAAGCTTATGAACTGACCAATGAGCTGATGAAGGAAGGAGAAGTTTCCCGTTTGTCAGTCGACCAGTTCCAGTCGCGTGGACTGAAGTTGGAAGAGATGCTTCTCGACACGCGTCAGCAGCTTGCAGAAGCAGAACGTGCATTGGCTCTGTTGTTGGGAAAATTGCCTTTTGAAATCAAACGTTCCACTTTTGAGGAAATTTCTGCATCGCAGTTCCCCGCTGCTTCCGGTATACCGGCCCAGTTGCTGTGTAACCGTCCGGATGTGAAAGCTGCCGGACTGGAACTGTTGGCTTGTAAGGCGGATGCTTCTGCTGCCCGTAAGACTTTCTTCCCTTCCTTGCTTATCGGGGGAGGAGCCGGATTCAATGCCTTTGATTTGAGCAAGTGGTTTGTCTCACCGGCCTCTTTGGTCTACGACTTAGCAGCAGGTATCAGTGCTCCTTTATTCAAGCGCCATGAAATCAGGGCTTTGTGGAATGAATCGAAAGCACGTCAGCGTATGGCATTGCTGGAATATCACCGGGTGGCGTTGAAGTCTTATCAGGAAGTAGCCGATTTGCTGGAGGCATCTGAACGGATGGACGAACGTAAATTGTTGAAAGCCAAGGAAAGTCGCGTGCATCGCCGTTCCATTGAGAATGCGAACGAATTGTTCCGTACCGGTTTTGTAGGTTATCTGGACGTGTTGTCGGCCGATGAACGCTATCTGGATTGCGAGCTGGAACGTATCGACTTGAATGTAGCTTATTGTCAGCTTCATACCCTTCTTTACCGTTCTTTGGGAGGAGGACGTTTCTGATATTACCCTATATTATAAAAACAGTCCCGCTCTGATGTCAACGTATTATCGGAGCGGGGCTGTCTGTTTTATTTGCTGTTAGTATGCGGAACGGTATTTCCCTTCTTCTTTATCTTCTAAGATATTCAGGTAAGAAGTGTACCTTGATTCACTGATGTAGTGATTTTCTACGGCTTCCCGTACGGCACATCCCGGTTCATGGCGGTGGGTACAGTTGCCATATTTGCATTGGGCAGAGAATTCAAAGATTTCCTTGAAATAGTGTCCCACCTCTTCGTCTTTCATGTCGAACGTACCAAATCCCTTGATACCCGGTGTGTCAATGATGTATCCGTCGCCTGCCACCGGAAACATTTCTGAGAATGTGGTGGTGTGCATACCTTTGTTATGTGCGGTGGAGATTTCTCCTGTCTTGACATTCTGTTCGGGTAAGATGGCATTGATAAGGGTGGATTTTCCTACACCGGAATGGCCGGAAAATAAGGTTACTTTTCCTTCTAATGCCTGTTTGATTTCGTCTACTCCCGTACCGTCCAAGGCAGAAATCCGGTAACACGGGTAGCCGATGTGCGTGTATAAGTTTGTCAAGCCATCCAGGTAATGCAGCTCTTCTTCCGTATAACGGTCTACCTTGTTGAAAACTAGGCAGACTGGCACACGATAGGCTTCTGCAGAGGCCAAAAAACGGTCAATGAAGACTGTCGAAGTCTCCGGATAGTTCACTGTAACCACCAGCATGCACTGGTCCAGATTGGCTGCAATGATGTGTGACTGTTTGGAAAGATTGGAAGAACGGCGGATGATGTAATTTTTCCGATCTTCAATTTCAGTAATGAATGCGGTTCCCTCCGCATTGACATTGATTTGTACACGGTCGCCCACCGCAATGGGGTTCGTGCTGCGTATTCCTTTCAGGCGGAAATTTCCTTTTATCTTACATTCAATCAGCTTTCCCTCGTCCGTCTTGACCAGGTACCAGCTTCCCGTATTTTTAATGACCAGACCTTTTTCCAAAATGAATATGTGCAAAATTAAAAAGAGGAGGGAAGAGACCATAAGGACTCCTCTCTCCTCGTGTATGGTGAATAAGATTATACTGTCATGATTTCTTTGTCCTTGGCAGCCAGCATGTCGTCAATCTGCTTGATGTACTTGTCGTGTACTTTTTGCAGTTTGGCTTCCGAGTTTTTCTGTTCATCTTCCGGCATACCGTCTTTCACAGCCTTTTTCAGTGCGTCGATGGCGTCGCGGCGTGCGTTGCGCACACTTACTTTTGCAGTTTCACCTTCACCCTTGCACTGCTTGCTCAACTGTTTACGGCGTTCCTCTGTCAACGGCGGAATACCGATACGGATGATTTCACCGTTGTTTTCCGGCATGATACCCAGTTCAGAGTCGATGATAGCCTTTTCAATTACGCGAAACATGCTCTTGTCCCACGGCTTGATGGCGATGCTGCGCGCATCAGGAGTAGTTACTGCTGCTACGTTATTGATGGGCACCATGCTTCCGTAAGAATCTACGCGGATACCGTCCAATAAACGTACGTCAGCCTTTCCGGCACGGATGTGAGCCAGTGACTCATCCAGGTACATGACTGCCATATCCATTTTCTCTTCAGCTTCGCTGATAATTGTTTTAGAATCTGCCATATATTTCTTGCATTTATAGGTTTTATATTCGTTGATAAGTATTTATGTGAACAAAAATAAGCTATTTTTTATTTCCTTGCAATACTTCTGAAAATAAGTTTGTGTCTTCCGGTTTCGGAAATATCCTGAAAAACTTCTTATCTTTGTTTTATCACTATAAAACAGCACGGTTGTATGATTACACTTTATTTGGCGCGCCACGGGCAGACGGTGGAAAACCTGAGCCGTATTTTTCAAGGTCACTTGCCCGGTACATTGACAGGAGAAGGAAAAAAACAGGCGATGGAATTAGGAGAGTCCCTGCGGGATATTGCACTGGATGCAGTGGTCAGCAGTGATCTGCAACGGGTGGTGAATACCGTGCAACTGGCTGTAGGCAGCCGGCAGCTGCCTTGGCAGCAGACTACGTTGTTGAGGGAAATAGACTGGGGGCCTTGGACCGGGCTGTCTGTGGGGAGTGTCGATTTAAGTAATCCTCCCGCTGGAGTGGAAACTCGCCAGATGATGTACGACCGGGCCGGTGCTTTCTTGGACTATCTGTGGCAGCATTATGACGAGAAGCGTGTGCTGGTAGTGGCACACGGACAAATCAACCGTTGCCTGGAAGCCCGTATTACAGGCGTCCCGCTGGAGGAACTGCGTACGGTTCCACTGATGAAAAATGCAGAACTTCACCGTTATGAACTGACACGTGAATAAACAAAAACGGCAAGACCAGGATGCGCTTCCAGTCTTGCCGTATATTTTTTGATTTAAATGAATAATCAGTTGTGTACCAGTGTACCGATGTTTTCGCCAGACATTACCTTTTTCAGGTTGCCCACTGTATCCATGTCGAATACAATAATCGGCAGGTTGTTTTCCTTACACATACAAGTAGCGGTCAGGTCCATTACTTTCAGTCCTCTTGCCAGTACTTCATCGTAAGTGATGTCATCGAACTTGGTAGCTGTCGGGTCTTTTTCCGGGTCTGCAGTATAGATACCGTCCACGCGTGTACCCTTCAGCATCACGTCGGCTTCAATTTCAATACCTCTCAATGAAGAACCGGTGTCTGTTGTAAAGAACGGATTACCTGTTCCGGCCGACATGATTACTACTTCTCCGTTTTCCATGGCTTCAATGGCTTTCCATTTGGTGTAGAACTCACCGATGGGTTCCATGCGGATGGCTGTCAGCACACGGGCTTTTACACCGGCTGCTACCAAGGCAGAACTTAATCCCAGGCTGTTGATAACCGTAGCCAGCATACCCATCTGGTCACCTTTCACACGGTCGAAACCTTTTCCAGCTCCAGACAGTCCGCGGAAGATGTTACCGCCACCAATCACGATACCAATCTGTACCCCCATGTCATGGATTTCCTTGATTTGCTGTGCATATTCTCCCAGACGTTTTTCGTCAATACCGTATTTCTTTTCTCCCATCAAGCTTTCGCCGCTGAGTTTTAATAGGATGCGTTTGAATTTTGCCATAGTTCTTTTGTTTTAGTAATTTGGAACAAAGGTAGAAATAATTGGGGATATGTGGCGTATTTCAATGACGAAAAAGAATTGTGGATTGATATTTGTAGGTAATTTATTTTTACAAATATTCAGATTGTTTGCTTTTTTTGCTATATTTGTGTCTATAACTCAATAAATTTAAAGAAATGGATTATTATTTATTGATTGGTGGATTGAAGAAGGGACCATTCGGCTTTGAAGAATTATTACAGAATGGGCTTACAGCTGATGTGCTGGTATGGCACGTAGGTATGACCGATTGGCGAAAAGCGTCCGAGATGGAGGAGTTGGGTGAGTTGCTGGCTCAATTGCCGCCTCCGCCCCCTAACACTTCTGTTGCGTCTCCTTCTGTACCGCCTAAGTCTTGGTTGGTGGAATCAATTTTAGTTACTTGTCTTTGCTGCCTTCCTTTTGGGGTGGTTGGTATTGTCTACGCTGCAAAGGTTGATTCTGCTTTTAATTCCGGTCGTTACAATGATGCCTTGCACTATTCACAAACCGCTAAAAACTGGACTTTGTGGGGCTTTTTTGTCGCGCTAGGCTGCATTGTGTTGTACCTCCTTTTTTTAGGAATGATTGCATTGATTGGTAGTCAATCATTATATTAATGTTACTTTAAAAAATTAATCTATGAGTGAACAAGTATGTCCGAAAACGTGGATGGCAGAGTCTATCCTTGTTACAGTGTTTTGTTGCTTGCCTTTTGGTATAGCTGGAATTGTTTTTGCTAGTAAAGTGAGTTCGTTATATGCAGCAGGTAATTATGAAGCTGCTCTTCAGGCCAGTAAAGATGCCGGGAAGTGGACAAAGATTGGCTTTATTGTGGGGCTGGTTGTAATCGTATTGTATCTGCTCGTATATGGAGCTGCATTCTTTTCGATGCTAAATTAAAGAAATGACTAAGCGTTGGAAATACTTGGGAATAGGAGGAGGGATGATTCTGGCTGGAGTGGTATATTATACATTAAGCCCAACTTCTTCTTCTCTTTTTCCCAAGTGTCCTTTTTTTGTGTGGACCGGATGGAAATGTCCGGGTTGCGGTTCACAGCGGGCTGTTCATGCTTTGTTACATGGAGATGTGGCAGCAGCATGGGGGTACAATGCCTTATTGGTCGTTTCTTTACCGATTATTATAGGACTGTTTTATGTTGAGTCTATTCGTGCCAAGTACCCTAAACTTTATATAAGGGTACATCAGCCTCTTTTCATTTGGATTTATTTCTTTATTGTGATAGCCTGGTGGCTATGTCGCAATTGGATGGGGTGGTAGGTGTTTAATTTTTCCAGGGAAGTTTGTAGGAAAAATAGTAAAAGGCTTGCACAATGCCTCGCAATGCCAGGTACACAATAAAAGCCATCCATAATGCATGATTTCCTAACGTGGTATGGAAGCCATAATAGAGTAGGAAGAAGCTGGCCGAAGCCACTAACATGGAGCGGAGCATTACGCGGGTAGCCGTGGCACCGATACAGATTCCATCGAGCAGAAAGGCCGAGAATCCTGCCAGCGGAATGGCCAGTACCCAATAGATATATTCCTCTGAAGCCGAAATGACAGAAGTTTCGTTGGTGAGCAAGCCGAGAAAGCTTTTTCCTCCTGCTCCGTAGAGTAACGTGAACAGCAGTGACAAGGCGACTCCCCACTTGAAGAGGTGCCGTATAGTCAGTCTTAGTGACTGATTGTCTTTGGCCCCGATGTATTTTCCGGTCAGCGCCTCTCCTGCGTAGGCAAATCCATCCATGAAATAAGAAAAGAGGGTGAATAGCTGCATCAGCAGGGCATTTACGGCCAATACCACATCCCCGTAAGCTGCACCTGTGGAAGTGAAGAAGACGGTAACTGCAATCAGGCAGAGCGTGCGGAAAAAAATATCCCGGTTTACCTGGAAGAAACGCTTCATTTCCGTACGGTCGAACAGGGCTTTTTGGCGAAGGTATTTCCGGAGTGGACGGTAATAGGCCAGCCAGAGCAGACAGGCCATGCCCAGTCCGGCATATTGTGCTACGAGCGTGCCTAATGCCACGCCTTCTACTTTCATCTTCAGTACGAATACAAAAAACAGGCTGGCTGCTATATTGACAATGTTCTGGGTGATGGCGATGAACATCGGAAAGCGGGAATTCTGCATGCCGATGTACCAGCCCGTGAAGCCATAGAGCCCTAAAGTGGCCGGTGCCCCCCAGATACAGATGTGGAAATATAACGTAGCTAATTGCCGGACCTCCTCACTGGTGTCCATGCACATAAATGCGATATTTCGTATCGGATATTGCAGTAACAGCAAGGCAAGCGCCAGCAACAGGCTGATGCTCAGTGAACGAAGCAGGATGCGCGTCACTTCCTGCAGATCATGTCTGCCGTAGGCCTGTGCGGTCAATCCCCCGGTTCCCATGCGGAAGAAACCGAACAACCAGTAAATCATATTGAACAGCATGCCTCCCACTGCAATGGCACCGATGTAAGAAGCGGCTCCCAAATGTCCTACAATGCTGACGTCAATCAGGCCTAACAAGGGAACCGTAATATTAGAAACGATTGAAGGGAGGGCGATATGAAGAATCAGTCGGTCAGTACGTGTCATAAGATGTATTCCACTTCCTTAAATAAATACCCCCTTGTTTGTCCGTCCTCGTCTTCCAGTATCAGTCGTCCGTTCGGTTCAATGTCGGCAATGCGTGCCCGGAAGTCACCGTCTTTATCGCGGAACAGATGTAATCCTTCTTTTCGGTAAAGCGCCTCCTTGTAGCGTATTTCCAGCACCTCTGTCTGGTTCTCTTTCAGAAGTTGATAATACTCCGTCACTTTTTCCATAATCTGTTCCAGTATCTCCCGCGGGTTATATTGATTGCCCGTAATCTGGCATAATGATACCGGATTGGGAGCATCGCTGAGGAAACGTTCCTGATTCAGGTTTACGCCCGTACCCGAAATGGAACGGCTGATATGGACGCCTGTCAGGTCATTCTCAATCAGTGTACCGCAAATCTTTTTGTCTTTCCAGTAAATATCGTTAGGCCATTTGATGGAAATGCCTTCCGTGTAAGAGGACAATACATCATGCAGTGCCAAGGCAGTCACCTGTGAAAGATAGAACTGGCGGTGTGCCTCCAAAAACTCCGGATAAACTACAAAACTGAAGAGCAGGTTCTTTCCGGCTTCCGACTCCCAGCTGTTGCCACGTTGTCCGCGTCCTGCCGACTGGAAAGATGAATACACGCTGGTCAGTTCCGCACACGCTTCTTTCTGGCAGAGTGCCGCCAGATACGTGTTGGTAGAAGTCGTTTCTGCCAATACAATAGGTTCAGGATATGTCATTGTTCTTTTCTGTTTCAAAGTTAGTTCCAAATGGGCGGGAAAAAAGCGTCCTCAATGTGTTCTATGTGGAAGGGAGGGCGGTTTCCTACTACCGTGATAATATCAAAGCGCACCGGAAGGTCAATGGCAAATTTTCGGACGTACGCATCCGTAGAGGCCACAATGCTTCTTATTTTACGTCTGTCTACCGCATCCTCCGGCTGTCCGAAACAGGCATCGCTTCGCGTCTTTACCTCCACAATGATCAGTTCACCGTCTTTCTGTGCCACGATGTCCAGGTCGCGGTGTCCGGAGTGCCAGTTTCGGTGCCTGATTTCATATCCTTTCTCCAGCAGGTATTTCACGGCCGCATTTTCTCCTTCTTTTCCCAGTTCATTATGTGATGCCATTTTTCCGCTTTTTCGCAAAAATACGCATTTTTATGCTTCCATTTTAACAGAATACGCTAATTTTGCACCGAAGATGGTAAATAGCGGAAAAAAAAGAAAAAAAGTACCAGTCAGTAATCCTCCCCGCCGCCAGCGGATGGTTTGTCTGATGAGCGAAGAAGAGGTGCGAATTGTAGACCGTTATCTGGAGAAATACCAGATAACCAACAAGGCACGCTGGCTTCGCGAGACCGTATTGGCTTTTATCCATCAGAATATGGAGGAAGATTATCCTACTCTTTTCAAGGAACACGATATGCGCAGATAAGTTATGGCAGACGATTCTTTTTACATGAAACAGGCTCTGGCTGAGGCCGCACGGGCAGCAGAAAGAGGAGAGGTTCCGGTGGGAGCCGTGGTGGTCTGTCGTGACCGTATTCTGGCGCGTGCGCATAACCTGACCGAAACACTGCACGACGTGACAGCCCATGCCGAGATGCAGGCACTCACTGCCGCTGCCAATTCATTAGGGGCAAAATATTTGACTGATTGCACGCTCTATGTTACTGTGGAGCCTTGTGTGATGTGTGCTGGTGCCATTGCCTGGTCGCAAGTAGGTCGTCTCGTTTTCGGGGCAGAAGACGAGAAAAGAGGCTATCAGCGATATGCACCTCAAGCCCTGCATCCGAAGACCGTAGTTGTGAAAGGAGTGCTGGCCGACGAATGTGCCGGACTGATGAAAGATTTCTTCCGGAAGAGAAGATGATGATTCTTAGTTGATTTCTTCAAATTCCACGTATTCCCCTTCGTCTTTATCGAAAATCTTTTTGCGTTGACGTACAGGTACATCTCCTTGTGTGGAGTAAGAGTCTGTTGTCTCTTCCTGACGAGGGTTCGACTGATAGTTTTGAGAAGAATAGGTTGTTCTCTGGCCCGAATTTTTACCTTGCATACGGCGCTTGAATCCGAATACCAGACTGACGATTTTGGAAAGTATAAGCAATCCAATCACCAGCACAACCAGTATAATAAAAAGTAGAAAGCCTAAAATATGGAACATTGTTTTTTGTTTTTAATGTGAGATATGCAAAAAATGTGCCATACGATTTCTTAGCTATTTCTTATATGTCAGTAATGACAGAATGATATACCAGACGATGACAGCTGCAAATCCACTCAGTTGGAAGATGATTAGCAAAGGAATGCTGACAATCAGGAATATATAGCTTATCTTGTTATGTCCCCATGACAAGTCTTTGAATTTCAGGGAGAACATCGGAAGTTCTGCCACCAGCAGCAGTGACATGACTACTACCAAGATGAACAAGTATAAGGCGTTGAAATGGTCGGACACTAAAAAACTGTGTGCACCTACGGTCAGTGAACCCCAGAATAATGCATTAGCCGGAGTAGGCATTCCGATAAAGGAAGAAGTCTGCCGTTCATCCAGGTTAAACTTGGCCAGTCGCAGGGCTGAGAAGACTGCTATCAGGAAAGCCGTATAGGGCATGATTCCTGACAACGGCTGAAGAAAATCCGGGTAATGTACCTCTTTGAACAAGGAAAAGGCAATGGCAGCCGGTGCCAGTCCGAACGTGATGTCGTCTGCCAGAGAGTCAAGTTCTTTTCCGATGGGAGAAGAAACATGCAGCAGACGGGCAGTCATCCCGTCGAAAAAGTCGAATGTAGCTCCTAATACGATGAAAAGCAGGGCTAATTCATATTTGCTATGGAAAGCCATGTAGCTGGCTATGCATCCGCAAAACAAGTTACAGCTCGTAATCGTATTGGGAATATTCCGGGTTATCACATTAGCCATATCCTATATATAAAAAGGTATAAATATAATAAGGTGTAAATATTGTATTTCAGGATTAAGGCAAGTGGGCAATTACCGTTTCGTTACCAGTTGTCTTTTGTCCCATGCTGACGCAAACTTCCGTACCTAATGGCAGATACACATCCACTCGCGAACCAAATTTGATGAATCCCATGTGTTCGTCAATGTAACAGTCTTCACCCGGTACAGCGTATGTTACGATGCGTCTTGCCACAGCACCTGCAATTTGCCGTGCCATTACCGTATGACCCTCAGGTGTTTCAATTACCACCATGGAACGCTCGTTTTCCGTACTGGCTTTAGGAAGCCACGCCTTCATAAACCGTCCGTTGTGATGGTCTACATGTTTTACCACCCCGTCTACAGGATACCAGTTGGCATGTACATTGGTGATGTCCATGAAAATGGAAATCATCAGTCGGCGGTCATGGAAGTATTCATGTTCGTCCACCTCCTCAATTACCACGATACGTCCGTCGGCAGGAGCTACTACAGTTTTTTCCGTATCTCCTTTAAACAATCGGATGGGGCAGCGGAAAAAATTGACCATCAGCAAGTACACTACGATACTTATTGCTGCCACAATATAAAATGGAATCCGGCACTCTATCCCCCAGTATAAAGCAGCGTTTACAAGAAGCAGCAGAATTGCACTGGTAATCAGAATGTGAGTTCCTTCATGATGGAGACGGATTTTTTTTAGTTTCTTTATTTTGTTCATTCGGGTCATAACAAAGTTGAATGTTTTATCATGCGAAGATAGGGCTAATTTGAGAACTCTGCAAATAATAGAAACAGAAAAACGATTCCGAATACGTATTTCCTCTTTTGAAAGAGGAAAAAAATATGATTTTGGTTACCTTTTGAAAACGCAAGTGCGTTTGGATTAAAACGTCCTTGTGTTTGAAGTCAAACGCACTTGCGTTTTAACTAAAACGTACTTGCGTTTTGTTGCAAACGCCCTTGCGTTTTTGATAACTGAAAAACAGTATCTCAAGGGGCGATGAAAACTTTTGTAAAAATAGATGTTTTACATCATATCTGATATTGTATTTACTTGATAATTAGGAATTTGTTTATTATTGTTTTTCCTGAATATTTAGGTAATGAATATTTTTGCACCCTTAAATGAACTATTTTGTCACCTCTTTCTATAATAAAACGGTACATTTGTGACGAAAACTTTAAAATCTAAATTTAATCTAAATTCTTGTATGCAAACCGAAATCCGAACTATTCTATGGAGAAGAGGATTGAGCATGATGTTGTTCGTCTTATTCTCTGTAACTGTGGCTATGGCCCAGGTACTCGTGAGGGGTACTGTGGTTGACCAAACAGGCGAAAGTGTTATTGGTGCCAGTATCCAGGTGAAAGGGACTACTCAGGGAACGATTACTGATATTGATGGTAAGTTCTCATTGGGAGTGCCCGACAAAAAATCCGTTATTGTGGTCTCTTTTATTGGCTATGCCACAAAAGAGTTGCAGGTGGATACCTCTAAGCCGATGTCTATCGTATTGGAAGAAGATACGAAGGTATTGGATGAAGTAGTAGTAGTAGGTTACCAGGAAGTAAGAAAGAAAGACTTGACCGGTTCTGTCGCTAAGGCAGATATGAATGAATTGCTGAATACTCCGGTTGGTTCATTTGACCAGACCTTAGGTGGACGTATTGCTGGTGTGAATGTATCTTCCAGTGAAGGTACCCCAGGTGGAACCATGAACATTGTGATTCGTGGTAACAACTCGTTGACACAGGATAACTCTCCGCTTTATGTGATTGATGGTTTCCCAGTCGAAGATGCAGCTATTGCCAGCACTATCAACCCTTCGGATATTGAATCGCTGGATATTTTGAAGGATGCATCAGCTACGGCTATCTATGGTGCCCGTGGTGCGAATGGTGTGGTTATTATAACAACAAAGAAAGGAAAGGTTGGTAAGGCGCAGATTACATACGATGGTAGTGTGACTATGCATCATGTAACGCGGACTATTCCGATGATGGATGCGTACGAGTTCGTAAAACTTCAGGCTGAAACATATCCGGCTTCTATTGCGAATTCAACAGGGGGATATCTTATGGAATATCAGGGAAAACCATGGACTCTGGATGATTATCGTGACATTTTCCAGTATGACTGGCAAGATGAGATTTTGAGAACAGCTTTGCAGCATAACCATAATATAAGACTTACAGGAGGAACAGAAGGTGTTCGTTATAATGCTTCTGTATCATATTATAATCAGGATGGTATTTTGTTGAATTCTGGTTATGAACGTTTTCAGGCACGTGCCAATACGGTTATTAAAAGAGATAAGTTAGATATTAACTTTACCACTAATTATTCTCGTAGTATTCAGACTGGTAGTACACCATCTGAAACTTCTTATAGTGGTATGAATAACTTGTTTTATAGTGTGTGGGGATACCGTCCTGTTACTTATCCTAATAAATCGATGGAATCATTGTTGAACGATGTAATGGATGAGGCTATTGATAGTAGTAATGACTATCGTTTCAATCCGATTCGTTCTTTAAAGGAAGAATATCGCAAGTATTATATCAATAATCTTCAGTTAAATGGATATGTATCTTATGAGTTCATTAAAGGTTTGAAATTGAAGGTTTCGGGGGGGTATACATACGATGCGCGTAAGAATGATCAGTTTAATAATTCGAATACCCGTTACGGTGGTCCGACTTCAACAGATAAAGTAAATGCACAGATTATTCGTAATGAGCGTCTGACTTGGTTGAATGAAAATACATTGACATATCAGACTAATATTAAGAAGAAACATTTCTTTAATTCTTTGGTGGGTATTACATTCCAGAATTCAGATTATGAATATTATTCGCTGAAATCTACTCATATTCCAAATGAGTCATTAGGAATGGCTGGAATGGCAGATGGAACTTTGTCTTCTTCGTCTTCATTGAAGAGTTCTTGGTCTATGATGTCTTATCTGGCACGTTTGAATTATAATTATAAATCAAAATATTATGCAACTGCTTCATTCCGTGCCGATGGTTCTTCAAAATTTAGTAAAAAACATCGTTATGGTTACTTCCCTTCTGGCTCTTTAGCCTGGAATTTTATGGAAGAAGAGTTTATGGCTCCAATTAAGAAAGTTGTAGGAGCTGGTAAATTACGTGTGAGCTGGGGATTAACAGGTAATAACCGTATTGGAGAGTATGACTATTATGCTTTGTTGCAGATGCTGAAGGAAAAACAGGGAGATTATATTTCCAATGGAAGTATACCGAGTGGCGTTTATCCTTTTGATAATGACATGAGTAGTGTAGGTATGGTACCTGTTTCACTTCCAAATGAAGATTTAAAATGGGAAACAACTGAGCAATGGAATGTTGGTTTGGATTTGAGTTTCTTTAATGAAAGATTGAATTTCACGGCAGATGTTTATCGTAAAACTACGCGTGATTTGCTTTTGGAAGCTTCTTTGCCTCTTGTTTCTGGATACTATAGTGCAACGAAGAACATCGGTAAGGTTCGTAATGATGGTTTGGAATTAAGCTTGAGCACTGTGAATGTTCAAACAAAAGATTTTACTTGGACCAGTGACTTTAATATTGCATTTAACAAGAATGAAGTACTTGAGTTGGCAGAAAACCAATTGTCATTAACTACTGCTGCTAGATTTGACCAGAATTATAATTCTCAACCTAGTTATATTGCTAAAGTAGGTTTGCCGATGGGTATGATGTATGGTTATATTTATGAAGGTACTTATAAGTATGATGATTTTGTTAAATCTGGAAATAGCTATACCCTGAAAGACAATGTTCCATATTTTAGTTCAGAAGCTAATACACAACCCGGTATGCCTAAGTATAAGGATGTAAATGGGGATGGAATTATTGATACAAATGACCGTACGATTATTGGTCGTGGTCTTCCGATTCATACAGGTGGTTTTACCAATAGTTTTACTTATAAAGGGTTTGACTTGAGTGTTTTCTTCCAATGGTCATACGGTAATGACATCATGAATGCTAACCGTTTGTTCTTTGAAAATGCAGGTGGTAAAAAGGATTTGAATCAGTTTGCTTCTTATGCCAATCGTTGGACCCCGGAAAATCCTGAAAGTGATATTCCTGCAGCTACTAAGTCTGCGTCTAACAATGTAATTTCTTCACGTATTATTGAAGATGGTTCTTATTTGCGTTTAAAGACTGTAACATTGGGTTATACTTTCCCGAAAACTTTAATTGCAAAGGCAAAGTTAAGCAATGCAAGAGTATATGTAGCTGCTCAGAACTTGTGGACGTGGACTAGCTATTCTGGCTATGATCCTGAAGTGTCTGTTCGTAACAGTGCATTGACTCCTGGACTCGACTTTTCTTCTTATCCGAGAGCTTTCACTTTGAGTTTCGGTGTTAATTTGGGATTTTAATAAAGGGTTGAATTATAAATCGTGAAATATATGAAAATAATAAAATACGCTTTATGTGCTTTCTTGTTTGGGGGATTGGTTTCAGCGTGCAATTTCTTAGATAAGGAACCCTATAAGCTTTCTCCTGAAAAATATTTTAATAATGCTGCAGAGGCGGAATCCTTCTTGACAGGTGTATATGCCATACTGGGACAATCAACTTTCTATGGAGATAACTTTATGTATCTTGCTGGTGGTGATGATTTGCAGCATTATGGTGGAACTAGTACACGTCAGCCTGCTGATAAGGGACTCATTTGCGCTAATACTGTATCTAGTGATCCGGCTGTCACAGGTATGTGGTATACTTTGTATTCTGGTATTAACCGTGCTAATATGTTCTTGGAGAACGTTGATCGGGCAACAGACCTTACAGATGAGAAAAAGGCGCAATATATAGCTGAAGCTCGTTTTTTACGTGCCTTTTATTATTTTACGTTGGTACAAAACTGGGGAGATGTGCCATTTAAAACTGAATCTACTAATACGGTAGTGAATTTGAGTCTTCCTCGGACTGATAGAGATAAAATTTATGATTTTATCGTCACTGAAATGTCTGAAGTGGCAGATGGAGAACATGCCGGTTTGTTACATGCCAGTGAGTTAGGGTATAAACCTGGTCGCGTTTCTCGTTCTGCTGCATGGGGAATTTTAGCAAGAGTATACTTGTTCCGTGCTGGAGAGTATCATAGAATGAAAACTCAACCATCTGGAAAAGAAGCCGAATATTTTGCTAAGGCAAGTGAATATGCCCAGAAAGTGATGAATGAAGGTCATGATTTGGTTGATAATTACTGGGATGTATTTATTGATCTTTGTTCAGACCAATACAATAGTACAGGAAAGTACGAAAGCATTTGGGAAGTAGAGTTTGCTGGTGGAAATCAGACGGATGTGAAAGCCGCTGGTCGCTGGGGAAACAATGTAGGATTGGAAGGTCCTGACTTGTCAAATAATAGCGATGTGGTTGGTAAAAACGACCCGGGATACAGCTATCAGTTTATATTTGCAACTCCGAAGCTGTTTGATTTATATACAGCTAATGGTGATTATGAACGTTTTTATTGGAATCTGGCTCCATTTAAGTATGTGGAAAAGGATAACAAATCCAAAGTTTCTGTTACAGGACGTTATTTTGTAAAAGGTTCTATGCGAAAAATTCTTGATGAATTTCATAATTGGGGAGAGAAAACCTATTCGTATGGAGAATATACTGGAACAGCAGAAAACTATCATCAGGTGGGAGATTTTGAGAATCCTAGTGAGGTAAAGGATAAAGGACGTGCTTGTGCAAAGTATCGTCGTGAATATGAGGCAGATAAGAAGGATAAGAACTATACCTGTATCAATTTCCCCATTTTGCGATATTCGGACGTATTGCTGATGATTGCTGAGGCAGAGAATGAAGTGAATGGAGGCCCTAATGAGCTGGCATATAGATGTATTAATATGGTTCGTTCAAGAGCTGGAATTTCTACACTGAGTGGTTTGGATCAGACAGGTTTCCGTCAAGCTGTAAAAGATGAACGTGCAATGGAATTGTGCTTTGAGTTTACTCGTCGTTATGATTTGATACGCTGGGGGGAATTTGTAACCAATATGCATGAAATGGTAAATGTGGCTTTATCTGCAGGAGATGAATGGAAGCAAGTTCAGACTAATAGTGTACATAACTATTTTAAGAATGTGACGGAGGCTTATAATTATTTCCCGATACCTGACCAGGAAATGTCTGTGAACAAGGCTATTACAGAAAATAATCCTGGCTGGTAATTATGAATACGATATTAAAGTAGATAAAATTATGAAAACATATAATTTATTGTTTCTTACATTGGCAGCTTTTTTTCTCGGGGCATGCAACAATGAACTAGAGAAAGACCTAAAGGATGTGAATGTAACGGTTGAAACAAATGATAATGTAGTGTATGATGGTAAAATAATTACTGTGACAAAGGGTACCCCTATTAAATTTAATATTGGGGGAGATCCTGATAACATTACCTTTTTTAGCGGAGAAACAGGACATAATTTTGATTATCGGGAAAGGACTACGATTGACCCGGCGCAGATTGTTTCTTCAAAACTGACTGTAGAGATTAGTACGCAATATAGCGGCGGATATGATAACCTTTTCAGCATGTATATGTCTGAAGAGTTCCCGGGACTTTATAAAGATGATTTTCCTGGTGATTGTCAGTTGTTGACGGATTTTGCAGGATGGACAGAATGGGTGAAGCAGGAAGAGCTTCCGGTAGCTGCAAATAAGACTGTGAGTTATGAAATGGATATGATGTCTCATTTTGGAAAGAATATTACATTGGCTATTCATGTACATCCGCATGATGCATCAAAGCAACAGCCGAGATTGAACTTCAATAAGGTCAAAATTTCGAATGTATTGACAAATGGTTCTACTGTTGATTTGTATGCTTCAGGAATGGGACTTACTCCCGTTAACGTATGGAGTTCCGATGTGAGTAGTGTAGAAATCGACCCGAACCTGGCAAAAAACAATGGATATTATGATTCTAGTAATAATCTGATTGAAAGTGCTTTGTGGTATGGTACTGTAACCAATAACATTTGGGGGATGTGGAACCTTTCTAATGCCACTACCGGTAGCTTCTATGTACATAGCGCAGCTCAAGGAAAAGGTTTACGTGAATCATGGCTGGTATCAGATTATTTGGTGATTAATGCTTGTTCACCAGACACGGGAGTAGCTTTAAAGAATATGACAAATCGCTTCTCCTCGTATGAATATACATACAATGAAGTCGGTACTTATCGGGCTACTTTCTATGTGTCGAATGAAAACTACAAACATAGTGAGTCGAAAAGAATTAATATGGTAATTAATGTAAAATAATAACTAAAATGATATATCTTATGAAAAACTTTAAATCTTTACTGCCTTTCCTGCTAATGTTATTTGTATGGGCAGGATGTGATACGGATGATTTGAGAAATGATGTGGATGAACTGAAAAACCGTGTGGAGAGCCTGGAAGCTCAGGTGAGTGCCATCAATGATAACATGAATGTTTTGAAGGTCTTGACCGATGGGAAACAAACCATTCAATCTTGTGTGTATGATGAAGCTAGCAATTCATATAAACTGGTGTTGAGTGATAATACAGAGTTAACACTTACGCAGGGTAAACAAGGTACGGTAAGTTATCCGCAGATTACGATAAGTCAAAATGGTACATGGGTTATCAATGGTGAGGATACAGGTGAAAAAGCTGTGGGTGACAATGCGCCTACTCCTGAATTTGCGATAGATGCAAATGGATATTGGACAGTGGATTTTGGAAATGGAGCTACACAGGTATTGGGTGCAGACGGTCAGCCTGTTTTGGCAACTACAAGTGGTAGCGTTACCGTTACAGATGAGTTTTTTAAAGATGTAGAAGTGGTTAATGGAGAATTAGTTGTCACATTGCATAATGGTAAAATGTATTCCCTGCCTATTGTGGAGGCTTTAGTCTGTGATATTCAAACAGAAAATGTGGCTGAATTTAAAAATGGCGTTTTGACTGTAGGCTATGGTGAGGAAGTTTCGCTGAAAGTAGTGGTGAAAGGTGATGATGCATTTGTATCTGCACCTGCAGGTTGGACAGCCGTGTTGGGTGAGCCTGATGCACAAACTAATATTGCTGTTCTTACGCTTAAAGCACCGGCTGAATCTACTGTATCTACTACTTTGGGACGTGCGGCAACTGCTGATAATACAAAAGATTTGACTGTTCAGGTAAATAAAGGAGTAGCTTGGGCTGTTGATAAGATTCAGGTGGAAGCTACCAAGGTTATTTCTAGTTATTATGCAGAATGGCTGGCCGGAAATGATATTATAGTGGGGCAAGTCGGAGATGAAGCGGGTAGTCATACTGTTGTCATTAATAATACTGACTATTCCAATGTTACTTTGGTGGAATCAGATATGACTATTACAGCAGATGGAGTTTTCTTTATTAAGGAAGGTATTAACGTAAGTTTTAGCAAAGGGGCATTGAAAAATTCAATTTTGATAGGTGATAACCCTAACAAGAGAGTGACTGTTACATTGAATCAATATTTACCACTCAAAGATACTGGAAAAGGATTCATTGCTAAAAACATCGATTTCGTTTTAAAATCAGGGGCTACATTTAATTATATAGGTCAGACTACTGGCTCTGGAACCTTGGATAATTTTATTTTGGACAATTGTAGTATAGAAATTCCAGAAGGAAAGAATTTCTTTAATATAAATCAAGATGGTGTTACTATTAATAATATTGTTTTAGTGAACTCATCCTTTAAGATGTCTGGAAACTGGACAGCTACTCGTTTCTTTAATGCAACAAAAGCTTTTACTTATAATAGTATTTATATTAAAAATAATGTATTCTATTCTCCTGTTGTAGGTAATGCTATCAATGGAACTCTTGTTTGCGCTCTTGGTCAAAATTCACAAGCACTGAATTTATCAGGGAACATTACAGTTTCTAATAATACTTTTGTGAATTTCATTTCAGCTTCTCAATCTTTGGTTAGAGGTGTAATTAAAGCTAACGTAACGTTGCAAAATAATTTATTCTGGACAGATGAAACAGCAGATCGGAAGGCTACATTTATAAATGCTGAGGGATCAGAAGCAGGAACCTATGTAATAAGTGATAATATTCAATATAATAATACTACTGCGGCTATTAAGTTTAATTATTTTAGTGGTAAAACCCCTACAGGACAAACAAACACAGTGCTGTCCGTTGAAAAAACGAATCCATTTGATGGTGGAGAATATGATCGTACGAATGGAATCTTCGTTCCAAACGCTACTTATGCAGAATATGGTGCCAAATTTGAATAAATAAATTGAGCCATGAAGAAAATAACATATATATTTATTAGTTTACTCTCTCTCGCTGCACTTTTCTCGTGCAGCGAAAGAGACGATCTCCGAAAAGACATTGACGATTTGAATGCCCGTTTGGAGAAGATTGAGGCAATGTTGCCACAGATGAATCAGGATATTGCCAATTATCAGGGCTTGCTTTATGGCCAGTATATGATTGTAGGTTATAGCAAGGCTGAGAATGGAGATTATACTTTGGATTTGAGTAATGGAGAATCTATGGAAGTGAATGTCTATAGCGGTGAACCGAATGAGGCACTTCCGGTGATGTCTATTGGTTCGGATGGATACTGGTATTACACAAAAGATGGAGAAACACTTCCTTTGACGGAAAATGGAAATAAAGTGAGTGCAGATCCCGTAAATGGAAAAACTCCTGAATTTGCTGTGAATGCGCAGGGATACTGGATTTATTCATTTGATGGTACCAATTGGGAAGATGGTATCGGTTTGGCAGATCCGGGTAAAGCGCAGGGAGTGGTTTCTATTTTTGATGATGTGAAAGTGTCACCTGATGGTAAGTCTATTACTTTTACATGGACGTCTGAGGGTGAAGGAGGAGCCACGGAGACTTTAAACAAGACTGTCTATATTTTTGATGGATTAAGTTTAGACGTAGAATACGGAGAAACTACACCGGTAGAATTTCACTTGGGGGAAACAATAAAATGGAATGTAGTGCAAGGAGAAAATGTAGATAAGATTGTAATTGAGACAAAAGACTGGGAAATCAAGGTTGAAGAAGAGTTGATGACTGTAAAGGCTCCTTCGGTAAATACGTTAAACAGAGAATATGAGGATAAACTGGTGCTGAAGATATTCTCGAAAGAAGGGTATTGCAGGGCGGTCACTATTCCAGTGAAACTATTAACCACAACAGATTCTGAAAATACTGCCAAAGCTTGGCAGTATTTTTTGTCTGGGGATGACTCCCAAAATGTATTGTTGGATTATTCTTACGCCGGATATAATTATGGTGAAACGGTTCCTTCAGATGGATTTTCATGGAGTGGGTACACCGTATATAATGTAGCGGATTATATGAAAGAGAATTCATTATCCGCTCGGGATGCTTTAGAGGATATTCTGGATAAAAACAATTTGATTCGCAAAACAAATACAAGTGCATTGAATGCTAATGCGAAAATTGTCATTTATTTTCCGGAAGGAGAGTATGTATTGCAGGGTAAATCAGATAATCATGAGGCTCCTTACCAGATTTATGGAGGTAACTTTATTATCAAAGGGGATGGCCCGGATAGAACAAAATTGATTATGGAAGACCATATTGGTACGGATGAAGGGTCTACGAGAGCTTTATTGTCCATTGGTCATTCAAATAGTCCTCGTAATATAAATAATTCTAAATCTTTGGCGGAGATAACCGCAAATGCTGCTAAAGGTGATTGTACGGTAAAAGTTTCTACGACAGCTGGGATTACCTCTGGCAGTTGGGTACAGCTACGTTTGCGTAGTGCAGATGATGGACTTTTGCAAAAGGAACTTGGTCCGTTGTATAGTAACCGTACCGGCTGGAGTATTACTAAGCAACCTGGATATGAGAGTAATGGAACTTCAGAAGACAGAAATGGTATTCAGGTGATGGAGTTTCATCAGGTGAAATCTGTAGGGAGTGGGGAGATTACTTTTTATGACCCTATTATGAGTGATATTGATGTTTCTGTTACTGATTTTAATAGCGGTTGGGAAATTCGTGAATATAAACATATAGAAAATGTGGGGGTGGAAGATTTGGCTTTTGTGGGAGGAGCATCGTTACTGACTCCTTATTATCATCATGGACAAGGAGCGGACGAAAGTAAGGCCTGGATGTATGATTATGCCTATAAGCCTTTGTCGATTCAGCGTGCTGTCAATTCATGGGTGCGGAATGTGACTTTCGAAAGTATTAGTGAAGCAGTTACTTTTGATCAATCTGCCAATTGCTCTGCTTACAATATTCGTATTACCGGTAAACGTGGACATTCGGCAGTACGTGCTCAGGAATCTACCCGTGTCTTTATTGGAAAAGTAAGAGATGAGAGCTCAGATGCGATTGGGCATGGACAATACCATGGTTGTGGTGTGTCAAAACCAAGTATCGGTACGGTGGTCTGGAATGTTACTTGGGGACAGGATGCCTGCTTTGAATCGCATGCCACTCAGCCTCGTGCCACTCTGTTTGACAATTGTAGCGGAGGTCTGGTGTATTATCATGCCGGAGGAGCAGAAACGGAAGCTCCAAATCATTTAAGAGATTTGACGATTTGGAATCTGAATGTAACCGGTACTACTGATGAAAAAGGAGAAAGTTATTGGAAAGATGATTTTCATTGGTGGCTATCCGGGGATAAATGGTGGAAAATCTATCCTCCTGTCGTGGTTGGAACCCATGGACAGTCTGTTGCTTTTACGTTGGAAGCTAATCAGTTGACATATGAGGAAAGTACGGGACTCAAGGTAACTCCAGAGTCATTGTATGAAGCACAGCTTCAGAAAAGATTTGGCGTGGTACCACCTTGGCTGAATGCCTTGAAATAAAGGTACTGCCCCGTAGTAGATATGCATTGCTATTACGGGGTAGTTTTGCCATATAGTTGTAAGAAAATAATAAGAACTGGATTTGAATGAAAAGAACTTGTTTAAGATTCTTGACTGGCAGAATGTTGTTTTTTCTGGGCAATAATGGCGATAGGGATGGAAATATTGGAAGATTTTACCGCCGATTATTGTAGGATTCCATGGTGATCCTGTCAAGTTTGCGCAAGAGCAGGTGAAATTGGATGAAAGTAATGGTTTGCCGGTAGAACCTCAGTTACTTTATGAGGCACAATTGGAACGCCGTTTGGGTAGTGTTCCAGCTTGGTTGAAGGCTTTGAAATAATTTAAAACTTTAAATATCATGAACTTAACACGAAATCTTTATTTACTTTTTTTGTGTGGAATGTGTACTCCGGCTGTGCATGCAGCCAGTAACATGACGGCAGATGCAGCAGTACAGCAGACCGTGAATCAGAATGCTGATGAAACGAAACTGAATGAATTGCAGGAGTTCCGTAAGAAATATAAGCTGGCGAATCCGAAAGCTTCAGAAAATGAGTTGAAATCTACTCAAATGGCTGTAAAAATGCTGATGTTGCAGCGTACAGGAGATTATGCCGTAACTGGAGCTGATTTGTGGGGCGAAAAAGTGACGAACCAGCATCTGAGAGATGTGGCAAAGACCGTTCGCGTGCTGTCGTACGGAGCTTTGAAAAATGGTAAGTCAGGTAAAGCAGATTTGGATTTATATCTGGATTATCTGTTTACACACAATTTTTTCCTTCGAATGCCTAAGCTGGTATATAGCAACTATAGTGATGTGAGGACGATTCCGACTGATTTAATGAGTGCCATTTTGGTATGTGATGAGGTACGTAAGGCTAAAATGATTGCAGCCGTACAGAAACTACTGGAAGTGGATGTGATTCGTCAAGGAGATAAGGCCATTCTGAACTGGATTAGTTCGGACTATATTTTCAACATTGTGCCATACGTGTTTAATCTGGCGCTGGCTAACCCGAACGATCAGCAGGCTGTGCAGGACTTGCAGTTGCTTTCCGGCTTCCTGCGGGTATGTACGCGCTATAATGTGGGCAATAAGGACATTCTGAAACCGGACGGTACAGGTTTCCACCACAATGCGCACTATAACGGATACATGTATTCTTACAAAACGTGGGTGGAATACTTTTATCGTTTCAAGGGGACTTCATTCAAGATTGACCCTAAATCGTACGAAAGACTGAAAAAGGCTGTCGTAACGATTTACATGACTGCTGTGCGTACAGAAGGTGACAAGAACAGGATTTATGCCAACAGTATGGCAGGACGCCATCCTTTCTATAGTATTGAAGTGCCCTTTACACAGAAACTGTTTGAACAGTTGATTGAGATTGGAGCGGATGCCACAGGTACGGATTTAGATAAGGAACTGGCTGCTTATTATAATTACTTCTTTAAGACGGATAAGTATCCGGTACCGGCTGCTGATGCCAACGGATTCTATCAGTATAACTACAGCTCGGCAGGAGTGTATCGCCAGCCGGGATGGGTGGCTGTGATGAAGTCGCCTACAGCTATGTTGTGGGGAAGTGAGATTTATAACAAGACCAATCGTTTCGGACGTTACCAGAGCCACGGCACACTGGAAATTCTGTACGATGGGGGACTGGTTCCTACAGGTTATCCTTCTAACAATGAGAACAAGGGTGCCGGATGGGACTGGAACATGATGCCGGGAAGTACGACAGTGCATTATACCGACTGGGCGGAAATGATGCCTTATAAGAACGATAAGGATCGTTTTGACCAGAAGGCCAGAACGAGCAATTTTGCCGGGGCTGTATCGATGAAGGATTACGGACTCTTTGCTACCGCTTTTGATCAGGATGACCGTTGGGGAAGCCAGCGATTTACTCCTACCAATCTTACTTTCTGCAAGTCGGTGTTGGCTATCGATGGTATGTTGTTCAGTATTGGGAATGGTATTTCTGCAAAGGGTGATTATGCGGACAACATGATTACGGCTACGAACTTATTCCAGTCGGTAGTAAGTAAACAGTACAATAAGTTGACTGTGAACGGCCAGGAGGTAACGAAGGGAAATCGCCAGAATTATGCTTCTTCAGAATCTGTGACGATGATTAATCCTGTTTCAACCGGCTTCTTTGTTCCGGCAGGTCATGATGAACTTACAGTGATTTATGACGAACAGGAGACTCCTTCTTCTGTAGGTATGGCTGGTAAACCGGCTAAAGAAGTGGTGGCAAAAGCGTATATGAACCACGGGGTGAAACCGGAGAAGAAGTCTTATTCTTTTGTCGTAGTTCCGGCAGCAGATGAAGCTAAGATGAAGAATGTGGCCGACCGTCAGACAAAAGGAGAATTATTCTCGGTAGTGGAAATGCAGGATTCCTTGCACATCATTAAATATGCACCGAAGAATGTGCTGGCTTATTCATTCTTTACTCCTGCGAAGGGATTGACAGCTGGTGAGGTTGTTTCTTCGGCTACGGAACTGTTACTGATAGAACAAAAGAATACGGATGGTAGTCTGTCGTTGGGTATGGCCAATCCGAACCTACGTCCTAAACTGCTGGACAAGAAGAACTGGAAAGAAATTCCTACCCCTGCCTTTATTGAACTGAAAGGTATCTGGCAGATGGATGGAAATGTGCCTGGTGTGTTCTTAAAGACAATGGAGAATGGAAATACGGAAGTGTCTTGTTTGTTGCGAAACGGACTTCTTGTGTATATGAAGCTGGTGAAACAGAAATAAGGCTAAATACTGAAAATATAAAAGGTCGTTCTTCCAATATGAGTGAGGAACGACCTTTTTATTTTTATAAATTCAATGTCTTAGTCTTTGTCAATCTTTAAAATACCACCGGTAGTGGAATTGAAAATCACGCGGGTGTTTACTTTCTTGTCGAACAGGCCGTCTACCAGTATTTCGGTGTAGCCAAACTGGGTAAATGCCATTTCGTCGTTGAAAAGTTTTTTACCCTGATAAGTTACCGTGACATTTCCTTTACCCGGTACATTGTAGATGGCACCATCTGCTTTTTTCTTTTTCTTATCTTCTTCCGGCATGGGAAGGGTAGAAGTGTTACGGATGGAAACATAAATCGGGTCACCCGCCAGATTGTCGGTCGGAAGTACTCCTAACTGGGTGGAGAAACGAGCGGCAACTTGCTCTTGTGCATCGTTATTGGGCTCTACCAATATCGTAAAGACTTTATCTGTGCGGTCGGTAGTACCGGTAAAAGCTTGCATCAAGGCCTTTTCTTGTTTGTTCAGCTGGTCAATAACCAGTTGGAGAGAAGCTCCGTCCTTAGGCATGGTTTCCGCCTGGCCGCGCAGGATGGTGTTCTTGCTGTCGCGTATGTTGTAGATTTCGCGGGCGGTCAGTTCTGCCATTTTTGCGCTGGAACCGGCCATGAGGATGTCTTCTGTCATGTATTTGCGGGCATTCTCATGAGGCTGTGGTTTCTCTAACTTGTAGTCAGGAAGAGATTCTTTTTCGGTAGAGGTCGTATTGATAGCTTTTACAATCCCTTTGTCTGTCAGTTCTACATTGGATGCCATACTCTTATCTTTTAACTTCATGATGTAGGCTTTCGTAGAGTCGGGCACTCCTACAAGGCGAACTTGAATATCCTTGATTTCCCAATGGCTTTCGGGCTGTGAGCTGATATTGTTCAGGCGCAGGTAGCGACTGGCATAAAGGCTGAAGTCGCCTGGCTGGTAGTCTACCTTGGTGGCAATGATGTCAATGGCTACTTTGGTCTTGGGTAGGAAGTACACGATACCTTCACCTGCCTGTGGCACATAGCTTTCTTGGGAGTAGGCATTCAGAGAAGCCAGCAGTCCCAATGCAATGATTCCTTTTTTCATATTGTCTGTCATTTAGTTTCCATTAGTTGTTTCCATGCGGTCGGCAATGCGTCTGCAATGTCACCGGAGGTCATGCCGATTACTCCCTTTTGCTGGCAGGCGATGTCACCGGCCAGACCGTGTACATAGACACCTAAGCGGCAGGCTTCCTCGTGTGTGTAGCCTTGTGAGAGCAGTGACAGGATGATACCGGTAAGTACGTCGCCGCTTCCGGCTGTGGCCATACCCGGATTGCCTGTGGGGTTGAAGTAAGTCACTCCGTCGGGGGTAATGACAGCTGTCCATGCTCCTTTCAGTACGATGTAGCATTGCAGGTGGGCCGCCAGTTCTTTCGCCTTTGACAAACGCTCGTAGCTGTTGCTGCAGCGTCCGATGATGCGTTCCACTTCCTTTATATGTGGAGTAAGAATGCTGTGGCGGGGAATACGGGTCAGGTAGTTACGGTAGCTACTGAAGATGTTGAGTGCATCTGCATCCAGAACCAAAGGAATATAGCAGTTGCTTACTTGGTCGAACAGCGCCTGTACCGTGATTTCTTCCTGTCCTAATCCCGGGCCGATGGCTACGGCCTGGAAGTTGTCGAGGTCGGCAGCTTCGGCAAAGCAGCGGTCGTGTACGTCATCCTGTACCATGGCTTCGGGCACGTTGCTCTGTAGCAGGTCATGGTTGCATACAGGGGTGTGTACGGTGAGTAGTCCGATGCCCGAACGCAGGCAGGCACGTGAAGCTAACAGGGCGGCACCTCCCATACCGTATGAACCGGCTATCAGCAGGCCGTGGCCGAACATGCCTTTATGGGCAAATTTCTTTCTTGGCTTGATGAGCGCACGCATTTCGCTGGCTTCAGTGATGTAATAGTTTGTCTTGGCTGATTCGATGAATTCGCGGCTGATACCGATGTCGAGCAACTGCCATTCGCCTATCACATCTGCATTTTCGGCAAAGAGGAAGGAGAGTTTGGGCAACTGGATGCTCAGGGTCAGGTCGGCTTTGATGATATTTTGTCGGATGTTGTGGGTGTTGTCTTCTCCCATCAGTCCGGAAGGGATGTCGATGGATACCACCTGGGCAGGAGAAGCATTGATGTATTGTACTACGGCTGCAAATCCTCCGCTCAGCGGTTTTTGAAGTCCGGAACCGAACAGACCGTCGATTACTACATCGTGACTGCCCAGATGAGGCGGGTCAAACTGGTTGCTGACTTCGGTGTAGTTGGCAAATCCGCTTTCTTTCAGGCGCTGGATGTTGGTGAGGCATTCATCGGAAAGGGTACCTTTTACGTTGAACAAATAGACTTCTACCGGATAGTTTTTCAGGAAAAGGATGCGGGCTACAGCCAATGCGTCGCCCCCATTGTTGCCCGGACCGGCAAATACGACAAGACGATGCGATTTGTCATATCGCTCGCTAATAGCCTGTGCCAACAGACCGGCGGCTTTTTCCATGAGGTTGATTGACAATATAGATTCGTGGGCAATAGTATATGCATCTGCCTCCTTTTGTTGTGTACAACTTAAAATTTTCATTGTATATATAAAATAGCTATTTTGTCGGTAAAAGTACGAAAAAAGCCTCGAATGGTATATATATTCTATTGAAAATATCTTTAAATACTCAGGGGGAAGTGTGGCGGTTTTAGGGAAAATCCGTAAATTTGCACAATTTCTAAAACTAGATTATAACATGGATACGATTCAGATTAAAGACAAGCGTTTCAAAACGTTTATCCCAGAGACGGATATCCTGAAGGAGGTGGCACGTGTGGCCAATGAAATCAATTATGACTTGGAGGGTAAAAATCCGTTGTTTTTGAGTGTGTTGAACGGCTCGTTCATGTTTACGGCCGATTTGATGAAACATCTGACGATTCCATGCGAGATTTCTTTTGTGAAGCTGGCTTCGTATGCAGGGACGGCTTCTACAGGAAAGGTGAAAGAACTGGTAGGACTGAATGAAGACATTTCAGGACGTACGGTGGTAATCGTGGAGGATATTGTGGACACAGGGCTGACCATGCAGCGTTTGCTGGAAACTCTGAAGGCACGCAATCCGAAAGAAATCCGTATTGCCACACTGCTGGTGAAACCGGATAAGTTGCAGGTGGATTTGGATATAAACTATGTAGCGATGAATATTCCGAATGATTTTATCGTGGGCTACGGACTGGATTACGATGGCTTCGGACGGAACTACCGCGATATCTATACAGTGATGGAATAATTTTTTTAATTATTATAAGACAACATGTTGAATATTGTAATTTTTGGTGCTCCGGGTTCAGGTAAAGGAACTCAGAGTGCTCGTATTGTGGAAAAATATGGCTTGAACCATATTTCTACGGGAGATGTATTGCGTGCAGAAATCAAGAACGGCACGGAACTGGGTAAAACAGCAAAAGGTTATATCGACAATGGTCAATTGATTCCGGATGCATTGATGATTGATATTCTGGCTAGCGTATTCGACAGCTTCAAGGATAGCAAAGGTGTGATTTTCGATGGATTCCCTCGTACAATCGCTCAGGCTGAGGCTTTGAAAGAAATGTTGAAGGTACGCGGACAGGAAGTTTCTATCATGCTTGATCTGGAAGTTCCTGAAGATGAACTGATGACTCGTCTGATCAAACGTGGACAGGAATCTGGTCGTGCTGACGACAATGAAGAAACTATCAAGAAGCGTCTGGTGGTATACCACTCTCAGACTGCTCCGTTGATTGACTGGTACAAGAACGACGGTAAATATTGCCACATTCAGGGATTGGGTACTATGGACGGTATCTTCGCTGATATTTGCGCGGCTATTGATAAACTTTAAATAATAAAAAAACTGGCGGGCCGGTGACGGTCTGCCAGTTCTTAAACTTGAATTTATGGCTGAATCGAATTTTGTTGATTATGTAAAAATCTACTGCCGCTCCGGAAAGGGAGGCCGTGGCTCGGTGCACATGCGCCGTGAGAAGTATATGCCCAACGGAGGTCCGGACGGTGGCGACGGTGGTAGAGGAGGTCATGTGATTTTGCGGGGAAACCGCAATTACTGGACATTGCTGCACCTGAAGTACGACCGTCATGTGTTTGCTGAACACGGAGGTAACGGCTCGAAAAACAAGAGTTTCGGAAAGGACGGGGCAGATAAAGTCATTGAAGTGCCTTGTGGAACGGTAGTATATAATGCCGAAACAGGGGAATATGTGTGCGACGTAACGGAGCACGGACAAGAAGTCATCTTGCTGAAAGGAGGACGCGGAGGATTGGGAAACTGGCATTTTCGTACAGCAACCCGTCAGGCACCCCGTTTTGCCCAACCGGGTGAACCGATGCAGGAGATGACGGTGATTTTGGAACTGAAATTATTGGCGGATGTAGGTCTGGTAGGTTTTCCGAATGCCGGAAAATCCACTTTGCTTTCTTCGGTTTCTGCCGCACGTCCGAAAATTGCCAATTATCCTTTTACCACGCTGGAACCGAACCTGGGAATTGTGTCTTATCACGAAGGAAAGTCTTTCGTGATGGCGGATATTCCGGGTATCATTGAGGGAGCCAGTGAAGGAAAAGGATTGGGACTGCGGTTCTTGCGTCACATTGAGCGCAACTCATTGTTGCTGTTTATGGTACCGGGTGATACGGATGACATACGTAAGGAGTATGAGATTCTGTTGAATGAACTGGCTACCTTTAATCCGGAGATGCTGGACAAGCAGCGGGTGTTGGCCATTACGAAATGTGACATGCTGGACGAGGAACTGATGCAGATGCTGGAACCTACATTACCTGAAGATATACCTCATGTCTTTATTTCTTCAGTGTCTGGAATGGGCATTCAGCAGTTGAAAGACTTGCTCTGGGCCGAACTGAATAAAGACAGTAATCAGTTGGAAGCTGTACGTCGGGAAGCCATCGTACATCGTCCGAAAGATATGACCAAGCTTCGCAAGGAGCTGGAAGATATGGGCGAAGACGAAGACTTTGACTATGAATATGAGGATGTGGATGATGACTTTGACTACGAGTACGAAGAGGAAGACTGGGAGGACGAACCACAAAAGTAATGAATAATCTGACTGATGATAAAAGAATGTTGGTGTACGGCCCGAAAAGTTCGCACACCGACATTTTTTGTTTCTCTACGACACGTCACGGAGGTTGCAGTGAGGGGAATTATGCTTCGTTTAACTGCAATCATTATTGTGGTGATGTGCCTGATAAGGTAGAATGGAACCGGGAACTGCTGTGTTCGTTGTTGCCTGTGCGTCCCCGGATGCTGGTTGTACCTCATCAAACGCATGATACGGTGGTGAAGGTTGTGGATGAGGCTTTTTTATGGCTCTCTTCAGAGGAACAATTGAGTCAACTGGAAGGAGTGGATGCGATGGTCAGCGACTTGAAGCAAGTCTCTCTTTGCATTTCTACCGCTGATTGTATCCCTGTACTTTGTTATGATACTCGGCGGAAAGTGATTGCGGCGATACATGCCGGATGGCGGGGAACAGTGAAGCGCATCGTGGAAAAGACGTTGGACAAGATGACGGAACTTTATGGTACGAAGGGAGAAGATGTGCAGGCTTATATCGGGCCTGGTATCTCTCTGGATGCTTTTGAAGTGGGAGATGAGGTGTATGAAGCCTTTGAAGCAGCCGGATTTGATATGGCTTGCATCGCCTGCAGAGATGAAAAGTGGCACCTCGACCTTTGGGAAGCCAACCGGATGCAGTTGCTGTCTAAAGGAGTAAAAGAGGAGAATGTGGAAGTAGCAGGGATTTGTACCTATCAAAATTATACGGATTTCTTCTCGGCACGGCGGCTGGGCATTCATTCCGGACGTATTTTGTCGGGGATTATGCGGATGTAGAACCATTTAAGAAAATAGTGAAATGGATTTGAAAATTGAAGTATCAGAGGAATTACGGCAGGCTTGGCCGCAGTTTCGTGGAGCCGCTGTATTTGCGACGGTAAAGAATTCTCCATATAGTGAAGAATTGTGGAAGCGTATCGGTGAGTTTACGGAGCTCTACCGTCAGAAATATACCATTGATTCTATCAAAGAGATGCCTGCTATTCAAGCTACTCGTCAGGCTTATAAGAAATGTGGGAAAGATCCCAGCCGTTACCGTCCTTCTTCAGAAGCTTTATGCCGCCGTTTGCTGAGAGGACTTTCACTTTATCAGATAGATACGCTGGTCGATTTGATTAACTTGGCATCCATAAATAGCGGACATTCTATCGGTGGATTTGACCGGGATAAGATTCAAGGAGACAAGTTGGTATTAGGTATCGGAAAGGCAGGTGAGCCTTACGAAGGTATTGGGCGTGGAGAATTGAACATTGAGGGAATGCCCGTATATCGTGATGCCGTGGGAGGTGTAGGTACACCGACAAGTGATAATGAACGGACAAAGATTTCATCGGAAACCGCTCATTTGTTAGCTATTATGAATGCATATAGTGGTAGTGAAGGTCTGGAGGAAGATGTACACTATATGGTGGACCTGCTGAAAGAATTTGCGGATGCCCAGGATGTAGAACTTTATTATTTTGAATAGAATGAATCGCTTAATTGTAATGCTTGGACTGTTGTTTCTTTGTATGGGAAATATGCAGGCCGATGAACCTGTGAAAACAGGATTTACGCACATGGAGCGTAGTCATGTCAGGGTATATACACCGGGACTCTTTTCAAAGGGAAATAGCGTGGAGATAAATTTGGAGTGTCTGGCCGATTCGCAGTTCTGCTTTCCGCTTCCCGGAGGAAAGGTCATTTCTGCTTATGGAAGCCGTGGGGGACATTCGGGAGCAGATATAAAGACTAAACCCAATGATTCCATTCTTTGTGTGTTCGACGGTGTGGTGCGCATGGCCAAAAGTTATGGCGGATATGGAAAGGTGATTGTGGTGCGGCATTTTAATGGATTGGAGACCGTGTACAGTCATAATTCCAAGAACTTTGTTGTACCAGGTGATTCGGTAAAGGCGGGGCAGGTAATCGCATTGACCGGGCGTACCGGACGTGCTACGACAGAACATCTGCATTTTGAACTCAGGGCCAACGGACAACATTTTAATCCCGGATTATTATTTAATATGTCTACCCGTGTCCCATTGAAACGTACGCTGGTGTGTACGAAAGCAGGAAAACAGGTAAAATTATCTCCTAAAAAATGAAAGAATATGGATATTGAAAAGATATTGACAGAAGGAATTGTGTTCAGAGGCGGGAAGTCTTCTGACGGAAAAAAGAAAGAAGAGAAAGTAAAAACCAAGGCTAAGAAGAAAACTTACATTACAGGTTTACATGGTTCTGGCTCTGCCAAGATGAAGGCCGAATATCGCCGCCGGAGAGCCAACAGACATAAACAAGGATGAGAGTGAACAAAAAACTGTATTCAGTTGTTAATATATTTGTAAAACTAAAAAAGAAGATTATGAGAAAATTATTTTTACTCGTAGTAATTGTAATGGCTGCCATCACTGCCAGTGCGCAGGAAGGTATTTATTTAGGTGGTGGTATCAGTTTGTGGAGAAACAATGATGTAGATAAGACTTCATTCTCTATCACACCGGATGTAGGTTATAACTTGAGTGAAAAATGGGCCGTAGGTGTTGAACTGGCTTATGCACACAATGGTTATGATGGTGATAAGCTCAATAGTAATGCATTTGCTTTGGCTCCATATGCACGTTACTCTTTCTATGAAAACAAGATTGTACGTTTGTTCTTGGATATGGGATTTGGATTTTCTACTTACAAAGAGAAACATGCGGATTCAGTAAATGGTTTTGAAATCGGTGTGAAACCAGGTCTGGCGGTAAAATTGAATGATAATTTCAGCTTTATTACTAAAGTCGGTTTTGCGGGTTATCGTGACGACTATTATCGTAATATGAACGGAAATGGATTTGGCGTTGCTTTGGATGGCGAAAATATTTCCATTGGTATTGAGTACGAATTCTAATAAGAACGGTTGAATAATTAATAGATAGGGAGCAAAAAGAGGTGAAAACTTCTTTTTTGCTCCCTTTTTATTTGTTTCTCCGCTTTATCTTTTTAAATTTGTGTAATTCATCTATTATTTGGACTTATGAGAAAGATTGCATGTATAGTGGCAGGTTTGTTCGTAGCTTTGACAATGGCCGCACAGACAAAAGTAACCTGGAGTATGGAACTAGGACTGGGTATGAGTACTTGGATGGGAAAGGATGCTGGAGACTCTGCTCCTTTGTTTAACCAGAAGGTTGGGGTAGGGATTGATGTGCCCTTGAGTGGACTGGTGTCGTTCCAGACCGGATTGTACTGGGCTTCGAAGGGAGCAAGCATAGACGTGGATTATGTAGGGGTTAATACGCAGAATGTAGTGGATATGCATGTAAACCAGAACTATTTTGAAATGCCTTTGCTGGCGGCTTTTCATGTGGGTACAGCCGCTAATTTTGATATGGTGTTCACGGCAGGTCCTTATTTGGCGTATGGAGTAAACGGCAAGCGGAATATCGACATTGATGACTTGACTGTTTCTTATAACACCTTCGGTGAATCAAAGATTGAAGGAGAAATCGTTTCAGGACTGCGTCGTTTTGATGCCGGTGTAATGGCTGGTGTAGCACTTGACTTTAAACGCTGGACGGTAGGACTTGACGGAGAATTTGGATGTTGCAAATTAGCCAGCAATTCAAAGACACGCAACTTGGCATTCTTCTTCACTGCTGGCTATAAATTTTAATTTTTAGAGATTCTATGTACGCTGGATGGCCTGTACCGTTTCTTTACGGGCAGGCTGTGCAGCATTTTGAGAGCTGCTAAGTGGCGGTCGCGCCAGATTCGGTAGCTGAGCACGGTTACAAGAAAAACAGTTCCTGACAGACAGACCCAGCCGAACAACTCTTTCAGGCTGGTCAGCATGGTTTGGGTGTTTACTTCATTATAGAGTTGTATGACTGATACATCCGGCATCCACTCGTGCAGGTTGTCCATGTTTCTGCTTAATAATCCCCAGTTGTCACGTTGCAGGTGTTTCATCCAACGGTTCAATATGGCTGCTCCCAGCGGGGTTGCAATGCTGGTACGAATGAAGCTGAGTACGCACAAAGACTGGAAGAAATGCTTGAAGGGTATATGCTTCGCTACATAAATGGTCAGCGAAATATAAAGCACTCCATGACCGATGCCTTTTAAAAAGTTGGGCAGATACAAACTTTCAATATTCAAATCGGGGTATATCAGAAAATACATGTAATACTGGTACATGACTATCAGTGTAAATCCGACAGAAATCAATAATTTATATCCCTTTTTTAATACTGCTTGCCGGAAGAATACGATACCTGCTCCGGCCAGGATTCCGGCGAATACACACCAGTTCAATGAAATGGCATTTAGCGTATCGTACTGTAAGATGGAGGTCATAAATGCATTCTGTAGTACGGAGGAGGTGGTGAGAAACAGACAGAGCATTAAGAACAGGAACAACACTACGGGGAATTTCTTGTAGCGGAATACCTGCGGGTCTATATACGGATGCCGTATGGAAGTCATCCGGTTGATGTTTATCAGTAAGGAAACTACGGCTATTACAATGCAGGAGCGAACCTGCACGCTGTCCAGCCAGTCGTAAAAGTCTCCATAGATGCAAATAAAAACAATCGCGAACAGCATGGCTGTCCATAAGAGGAGACCTATCCAGTCTATGCCATATAAAGGAATCTTTTTACCCAGGCGGATAGTCCGTGTCAGGCACATGACGCAAATCCATACTACCATCAGCATGCCGATGACAAACCAGTGCATGTATTGCCAGTTGGCCCAGTCGTTGATGTGCATGGTGACCAGTCCGGACAACTGGATACTTTCAAGCACGATGATATAGATAACGGGATAGAAAACTGAGAAATTTCCGGAAGGTGTGATGCTCAGACGGGTATTGGAGAAACACTCGAAGGTGCCCCACATGCGGAAAAATCCTGAAACGAAGCATACACAAATCATAAGAAAGATGTTGTCTGTATGCATGGTAATCAGGTTGCAGAGAATGAGTACCGGACATACCGTCATGAAAATAGACCGGGTGGTGAACCGGGATTTCAGACGGAACAGTATCGGAAATATAACGGTCATACCGATGAAGGAGGCATAACCTGCCATGGTTACATCTTCCTGAATACATCCTAATGCACTCGACATCTGGGTGGCAGCCGGCAGGAAAACTCCTCCGTTAAACTGAAAGACCATGGCAAAGAAGAGCGACAGGACGATACAGACCGGAGTTGGTAAGAACTCTTTGAAATAAGGAATCTGAGGACGTGGTTCAGCCATTTCTTGTTTACTGTTTAACGTAACATTCTACATTCATTCCGGCTCTCAGGCGTTGCAAGTCTTCGGGACGGTTGTTTTCCGTAAACTCGATACGGACTGGGATACGCTGTTCTACTTTTACGAAGTTGCCCGCCGAGTTATTTTGTGGAATAAGTGAATAGGAAGCTCCGGTAGCATCCGAAATAGAAGCGATACGTCCTTCAAATTTCACATCAGGAATAGCATCTACTCTTACTTCCACCAGCTGATTTCTCTTCATGTCGGTAGTCTGAGTTTCCTTGTAGTTGGCAATAACCCATTTCTCCGTACCGTCTACCAGAGTTACCAAGGCTTGTCCTGGCTGAACTAACTCTCCTTCATGGATGTTTTTTCGTCCGGTCACTCCGTCTGTAGTAGCCAGAATCACTGTATAAGAGAGGTTCAGTTTGGCCAGGTTGAGTGCAGCCTCCGCCAGTTTGATAGCTGATTCATTCTGTTCCAGGCGTTGGGTCTGTTCCTGCTTCTGGAGCAAAGTTGATTGCTTCTGGCGTAACAGCTGTTCATAGCGTGCCTGTGTCGCTTCGTAATCCGTTTTTACCCGGTCGAATTGCTGGGGAGTAACGGCTTCTTCTTTCAGCAATTCCTGATAACGTTTGTAATCCGTCTGAGCATTTTGCAGGCGGATGCGCTGCTCATCAATGGCTGCATCCGTTACGAGGATGTTGTTCTGTGTGGTGTTGATAGTGGTATGCATGGCACTCTTTCCGGCCAGTGCATTGCGATAGTCAGCTTCGGCCTGTGCCACTTTCAGACGGTACTCCGTATCTTCTATGATGGCCAGGGTATCTCCTTTTTTTACTGTCTGATACTCCTCAAAACAGATTTTCTTGATGAAGCCCTGTACCCGTGTGCTGACAGGAGTCAGGTGTTGCTTCACCTGGGCATTGTCTGTATATTCCACATTGCCTAAATGGATAAATTTGCCGCAAACCCAGCTGATACCGGCTACGAGGACCAGCAGTATAAAGAAATTAGAAATAGCTCTTTTTTTGTTTCGCATCATATATTTATTTGTTTTTGTGTAAATATGAAATTCATTAAAGTGTTCCCGTAATTTTTTTCAGCAGGTAATATTGATATAATATACCTATCTGATAGTTGGCCAGCTGCAATTCCATGTTCAACTGCATGTTGCTGGCATCCAGCATGTCGGTAATCAGTGACAGGCCGTTCAGGTAACGTTGCCGCACGATGCGGAAGTTTTCATGCGCCAGCTGTACGCTTTTCTGCTGTGTCTGTAGTCTTACGTACGCTTCATTCAGGTTTACGTACGCTTCGTGCACCTTGTTCTCTATTTCTTCCTTGACCAGCTGGTAGTTCTTTTCTGCTTTTGAAGTGGCTATCCGTGCCTGTTTCAGTTTCTTCTTGCTCTTGAACAAGGCATCCAGATTGTACGAGATACCTACTCCGGCAAACCAGTAGTTGAAGTTGTTGTTCAATGGCGGGACTTCTACTAGAATCGGTCCGTTAAATTCATTGGTAGCTGTCAGGCTGATGTGAGGTCTGCGTTCCGAACGAATCAGGTTTTGCTGGTTGTGGGTCAGCTTGATTTCCGTGTGTGCCTGCTGAAGTTCAGGAGATTCCTGAGAAGCTTCCATCCAGGTCATTTCCTGTTGTTTGTCCACATTGATACGGAACAGTGCCGTGGAGTCTGGTACAATGTGTACCGAAGGGGCCAGTCCGATAGTAGTTGTCAGCTTGTAATTCAGTACGTTGAGTCTGTTGATGGTAGAAGTCAGGCCTAATTGCAGATTCTGCAACTGTAGTTCATAACGGGTAATGTCACTCTTCAGTGCCGTACCCTGTTGATAGGCAGCCCGCATATCCTTCACCAATAGATGTGTCTGCTCAATGTTCTTCTCGTAAACCGTCTGTTGGTTTCTCAATTGGAACAAATCAAGGTAATATCCCAACAGCATGAAGCGCAAATCCTGCTGGTTGTTTTGATAAGTCTGTTGTGCCAGTTGCTGTTGCAGTTTCGCTTTCTGGATGTTGGCATTGATACTTCCTCCGGCGTAGATAGTCTGTGAGGCCTTGAGTACAAAAGAATTGCCGAAGTGCGGCATGTCGGCATGTATGCCGTTACTGAAATCCCGGTCTGTCATGCAGCCGTCGCCAATGTAGTTGAGGTCCACCTGTGCCCGAATGGAGGGCAGTTTGGCATTTTTAGCCACTTCTACCGCCTGTGTTGTTTCGTCAATGGCCAGCGAATGAAGCTGGATGCTTTTGCTGTTTTGGTCAGCCAGTTGAAACAAGTCCTCAATGCTCATCACCTGTTCTTGCGCGGCGGCTGTGTAAATAAAAAAGGAAAGAACTCCAATAGTTGAAACTAATCTTTTACCCATTATTCTTTTTGTGTTGAAAATACCTTTAGCCATTTTATTTGGCTGTGCAAAATTAAACCATTATTTTTAGGCTGAATTTGCGGTTTATGCAAAAATATTACCATTTTAAGCCATCCTCAGAGAATGAATCAGGAACAGGAAAGCTATATTTCGCTGATAAAGCAGACGAGTAAGGAGACCATCCGCATCAAGAAAACCGGATGGGAAGAAATTAAACTGCCGGGCCATGCACATGAAAAGTGCCAGATTATCTATACCCTTTCCGGCACGTTGCATGTGCAGATAGGTTCCACAAGCTATTTTGTGCCAGAGAAGCATATCGCCTGGATACCCGGCTGTACGGAGCATGAATTGTCCAGCAAGAACCGGCAGGTGTCACTGGTTATTTTCTATTTGTCGTTGGATGCGGATGACAAGGATACCGCCTTGAAAGAATTCTCCATTTATCACACCAATTCCTTCATTGCAGAGAACTTGAAATTTATTGCTTCCAAGGGGACAGAGATAGAACAGGCTGATTCTCCCGATTTGTATGCCTTTGCACTTAGCTTTTTCAAACTGCTGCCTTCCATCAGCCAGGATATGGGCTTCTTGTTGAAGATGCTGGCCATTCCCAATGATGCACGTTTGCATCCTATTCTGGCCTATCTGCAGGAGCATTTGCATGAGAATTTGAAGATGCCGCAACTGGCTGCTCGTTTCGGATTCTCTGTGCGCAACCTGAGCCGTTTGTTCAATGAGTCGGGCATACGTTTCAGCTATTATGTAAACAATCTGAGAATCATGCGGGTTATCGAGCTTTTTGCCGATGGAGGAAGAACCATGCAGCAGATTGCATACGAAGTAGGTTTTGCCACTCCCAACCATTTCAATCGTGTGTTCCGCCAGATTACGGGCGTATCACCTAACGCTTTTGTAAAAAATGACTGAGTCCCTTTCTCTGCCTGAAACAGGACAAGAGAAAAGGACCCAGCAATGAGTATAAATCAAATCAGATTATACGTAAGTTTCCAGGAAAGAGACTTCTCCTTCCGGTACAACTTCCAGGTTCTGGGTAGTAGCCGGGAACAATACTGATTCACCTGCTTTTACGCTGATGCGGTTGCCTTCATTGTCAGTAACGGTGCAGGCTCCCTTCATGCAGATGTAAATAACAAACGAATCCAGTTCGCTGTAGTCCATGTTCATGGTTTCTGTCAGGTTGTAAACAGAAGTGGTGAAGTACGGACAGCTTACCAGTTCCACCGGTTCGTCTTTACGCGGTTCATAGTGCGTACGATAATCATCAGATACAGTATAGTCGATGGCATCTTTTGAAAGTTCCGTATGCAGTTCGCGCAAGTTACCGTTCTTGTCTCTGCGGTTGAAGTCATAAATACGGTAAGTGATGTTGGAAGTCTGCTGTATTTCTGCCAGGAAGCATCCGGCTCCGATGCTGTGGATACGTCCTGCCGGCAAGAAGAATACATCGCCCGGCTGTACGTCATACTTGTCGAGGGCATCACAAATTGTATTGTTTTCAATCATATCGGCATATTCCTGCGGAGTAATCTGTTTTTTCAGACCTGAATACAAGTGTGCCTGTCCACCGGTATTGTCGATGATATACCACATTTCTGTTTTACCCATAGACTGGTGGCGCTTCATGGCCAGTTCATCGTCAGGGTGTACCTGAATAGACAAATCCTGCTTGGCGTCAATAAACTTGATAAGCAAAGGGAATTTACCCTGGAATCGCTTGTAGTTTTCTTCTCCCACCAGCTTTCCTTTATATTCTTCCATCAGCTGAGTCAGGTTCTTGCCGGCTTCTGCACCTTCTGCTACTACAGATTCGTCGCCCGGTACATCTGAGATTTCCCAGCTTTCTCCCACTTGTTCCTGCTGACAGTCTAATTGTTTGAAAGGAATAATACGTTCTCCTCCCCAAAGGGTCGATTTTAAAATAGGTTTGAATTTCAAAGGATACATAATCTTATTTATTTTTTGGTCTGTACAAAAATAGGAAAAACTATGAATATCCTTCCTATAAATGGAAAGGAAAAGATGAAAAGAGAGGGGTATTGTAGAGTTTTGTGTCAGAAATAGAGACGTAATGGAGATGTTAGTGGAATGTATATAATGCGAAGTAACCTTGTAACATGAACCTCCCATCTTTGCACTGGAAACAGAAATGCATGATGAAAGTATGAAATTAGGTTTTGAAAAGATTGTTTTGATGACCGATTTTTGGGGATTTTCTACCCTGACAATGATGGCAGAAACCATAAAAGGTACCATTTAGACAAGCAGAGTAAAGAATCCTTGACAGGAGCTGCCCTGGTAAAGGAAAATGCTTGACAACTGAAACTACAGAAACAGAAAAAGCATTGGTAGACGGTACTTCCGTATTGAACTACGTGACTTTGGCTACAGATATCGAATGCAATGGTGCTGAAGAATAAGAATTAGATTTCATTTGATTGATGGCGGTCTGTCGGGAGAAATGGCTCGGCAGACCGCTCTTTTTTATTGGAGAATGAAATGCATTTTCCCGTCTTCTTCTCCGTGATAGGAAAAGCCTTCCCACTCAAACTCTTTCAGCTGTTCCGGATGTGCTATCCGGTTTTTCAGGATGAAGCGGGTCATCTCGCCCCGGCACATTTTGGCGTAGATAACTACCGTGGTAGGTTTTCCGTTTTTCAGGGTGTAGAACTCGGGCGTAATGACTTGTACTTCCCGACAGACTTTTTCCCAGTCGAACAAGTCTTTCATTTCACCACTGGCCAGGTTGACAAGAATGCCGCCTTGCTGCCGGATGGCATCAATGAAATAGTCCGTCAACAGAGGGCGCCAGTATTCAAACATGGTTTTCCGCTCGTGTTCCGGTAGTCGTACATTGCCTTCCAAGCGGTAATTCTGAATACTGTCCAGCGGGCGGAGCAATCCGTATAAGAAAGAGGTAATCAATAAATGCTGCTGGGCATACCGGAAATCTTCTACGGTAAAGTCAGCCGGATGGATGCGCTTGAACACGATGCCTGTGTAGGCCAGAAGAGCCGGCAGGGCAGGAGTCTCTGGTGAAAGGAACTCGTGGTAGCGCAGGTAATTTTCGGCTGCTAATTTCGGATTCACTTTCAGCATCTGAGCCAGCTCTTCGGCAGTAAACTGGGTCATATACAAGGCGTTTTCGCGGGCCTCTTTCAGAAAATGAGGAGTACTGGTTTCTGGATATGGAGTTTTGCTACGTGCGGTCATAGTCTTGGCACACGAGATAAATGTCATCATACGCGCTCTTGTTTTTCGTTAAAACTATTTACAAAGATAGACTCCTCGGCGGATTTTCCAGCGGTTTACGGTATATTTGTCAGGGTTTAACATTTTATAGAAAGGAAAGAACAATGAAAAATTTACGGATTTGGAGCCTTTTGTGTCTGATTTGGATGGGCGTACTGGCTGCTTCTGCACAAGACACCGGGAAAGAAAAAATCAGTTTGGGTGATGCCATGCCTGACATTACCCTGAGTTCGGAGATATATGGTAAAGTGACACCTGCCGATTTGAAAGGAAAGGTAGTGCTGGTCAGTTTGTTTGCTACGTGGTGCGGTCCTTGTCAGATAGAACTGGCTGAGGTTCAGAAGACTTTGTGGCCCAAATACAAGGATAACAAGGATTTCAAGCTGTTAGTTATCGGTCGGGAGCATACGGATGCGGAACTGAAAAAATACAATGAACGGAAGAAGTTCAGTTTTCCGCTCTATCCGGACCCTAAACGGGAAGTCTTCTCTCTTTTTGCCGACCAGACAATTCCCAGAGCGTATCTATTCGGGAAAGACGGTAAGCTGATTCATGCCTCAATAGGTTATACAAAGGCGGAATTTCAAGAACTTATGGCTGATATAGAAGCCGCTTTGAAATAAGAAAAAGGTATATGAAAAAACGTCCTTGCGTTTTCCCTTAAACGCAAGGACGTTTTAGTTGAAACGCAAGTGCATTTTACTTCAAACGCACTTGCGTTTTAATCTAAACGTCAAAGCGTTTTGTTCCAAGCGCTTTGACGTTCTTATTTTCTACCTTTGGTATACCTTATTTATATTCCTGCCAGCTCTTAATCTGGATTTCATTCTGGTTCATGTGGCAGAATGCTTCGATGAACGCTTTGGCCAGACGGGCGTTGGTAATCAACGGAATGTTGTGGTCGATGGCACCACGACGGATGCGGTAACCGTTGGTCAGTTCCCGTTTTGTATGGTTTTTCGGGATATTGACAATCAAGTCGAACTTATGTTCCGCAATCATCTTCATCACATTGTTTTCTGCATTCGGGCGTTCATCTGGCCAGAACACCGGAGTAGTGGTGATGCCGTGAGAGTTCAGGAAGGCAGCCGTACCAGCTGTAGCATAGATGTTGTATCCTTTCTGGTGAAGCATCTGGCTGGCATCCAGCAAATCGACTTTCGACTTGGTAGCGCCGGAAGAGAACAGAACGGACTGTTTCGGAATCTTGTAGCCGGTTGCAATCAAGGCATTCAACAATGCTTCATCGAAGTCGTCTCCCAAGCAACCTACTTCACCGGTAGATGACATGTCTACTCCCAGTACCGGGTCGGCATTCTGCAGACGGGCGAATGAGAACTGAGAAGCTTTTACCCCAATCCAGTCAATGTCAAACGCCAGCTTGTCAGGACGTACGTAAGGAGCATCCAGCATGATGCGGGTAGCCGTTTCGATAAAGTTGCGCTTCAATACTTTTGATACAAACGGGAAGCTACGTGAAGCACGCAGGTTACATTCGATTACCTTCACATCGTTGTTCTTAGCCAGGAACTGGATGTTGAACGGACCGGAAATATTGAGTTCTTTGGCAATCTTGCGGCTGATTTTCTTAATCTGGCGGGCAGTAGCAAAATAGATGTGCTGTGCCGGGAAGACAAGTGTCGCATCACCAGAGTGTACACCGGCAAATTCGATGTGTTCTGAAATGGCATATTCCACGATTTCACCGTTCTGTGCCACAGCATCGAATTCTATTTCCTTGGTTTCCTGCATGAATTGTGATACAACTACCGGATATTCTTTTGATACCTCGCTGGCCATTTGCAGGAAGCGTTCCAGTTCTTCCTGGTCGTAGCATACGTTCATGGCGGCACCACTCAGTACGTATGACGGACGAACCAGTACCGGATAACCCACTTTCTTGACAAAGTCCTTCACATCGTCCAGGCTGGTCAGTTCCTGCCAAGCCGGCTGGTCGATGCCCAACTGGTCAAGCATAGCCGAGAACTTGTTGCGGTTTTCAGCACGGTCAATAGAAATAGGAGAGGTACCCAATACCGGAACCGACTGGCGATAGAGTTTCATGGCCAGGTTGTTCGGAATCTGACCACCTACAGAAACGATGACGCCGCGCGGCTGTTCTAGGTCGATGACGTCGAGTACGCGTTCGAATGACAATTCGTCGAAGTACAGGCGGTCGCATACGTCGTAGTCAGTAGAAACCGTTTCCGGGTTGTAGTTAATCATGATGGACTTGTAGCCTAACTTGCGGGCTGTCTGGATGGCATTTACCGAACACCAGTCAAATTCTACAGATGAACCGATGCGGTAAGCTCCTGAACCCAGCACGATGACTGACTTTTCATTCTTGTAATAATTCACATCGTATCCTTCTACAGCATACGTCATGTACAAGTAGTTGGTCAGTTCCGGATGTTCGGAAGCTACGGTATTGATGCGTTTCACGGACGGAAGGATACCTAATTTCTTACGGTAAGAACGAACGGCCAGATTTTCCTTTTCCATATTACCCTGCTGAGGCTTCAGTACGAAGCGGGCAATCTGGAAGTCAGAGAATCCCATCACTTTTGCTTCACGAAGTACCTCTGCCGGAAGTTCTTCAAGCGAGTTGTAGGTTGACAGTTTATGCTTGTAGTCTACGATATTTTTCAGTTTGCCGATAAACCACGGGTCAATCTTGGTCAGTTCATAGATGCGTTCGATAGAGTAACCTTCTTCCAGTGCCTGTGCAATGGCAAAGATACGCAAGTCAGTCGGATTGGCCAGTTCATCATCCAAATTGGTGAAGCGGGTGTGGTCATTGCCTACAAATCCGTGCATACCCTGTCCAATCATACGAAGACCTTTCTGGATGATTTCTTCAAACGTGCGTCCGATAGACATGATTTCACCCACAGACTTCATGCTTGAACCGATGCGGTGAGAAACTCCGGCAAACTTGTTGAGGTCCCAACGCGGAATCTTACAAATCAGGTAATCCAGTTGCGGAGCTACGTAAGCAGAGTTCGGTGTACCCATTTCTCCGATTTCATCCAAGGTATAGCCTAAGGCAATCTTGGCAGCAACGAAAGCCAACGGATAACCGGTTGCTTTGGAAGCCAGTGCAGAAGAACGGCTCAGGCGGGCATTTACTTCAATGATACGATAATCGTTGGTTTCGGCATTGAACGCATACTGAATATTACATTCACCCACAATGTTCAGGTGACGGATACATTGCTTAGACAAATCCTGCAACATGGTTACCTGTTCTTCGCTTAGTGAGCAGGTAGGAGCCACTACGATAGATTCACCGGTATGAATACCCAGCGGGTCGAAGTTTTCCATGCTGGCCACGGTGAAACAGTGGTCGTTGGCATCGCGAATCACTTCGAATTCAATTTCTTTCCAGCCTTTTAGTGATTCTTCCACCAGAATCTGTGGAGAGAAGGTAAAGGCACTTTCAGCCAGTTCGATGAATTTTTCTTCATCGGGGCAGATACCACTTCCCAATCCTCCTAATGCGTAAGCCGAACGGATCATCACCGGATAGCCGATGGTACGTGCTGCTTCCAATGCGTCTTTCATGTTTTCTACCGCACGGCTGACTGGAGTCTTCAGAGATTTCTCGTTCAACTTCTTGACAAAGAGGTCGCGGTCTTCTGTATACATAATGGCGTCTACGGAAGTTCCTAACACTTCCACACCGTATTCTTTCAATATACCTTTCTGGTAAAGTTCCGTACCGCAGTTCAGGGCCGTTTGTCCTCCAAAGGCCAGCAGAATGCCGTCCGGGTGTTCTTTCTTAATAATTTCAGTTACGAAATAAGGTGTAACGGGCAGGAAATATACTTGGTCGGCAATTCCTTCCGAAGTCTGAATAGTAGCAATATTAGGGTTGATAAGTACCGAGCGGATGCCTTCTTCGCGTAAGGCTTTCAGTGCTTGTGAACCTGAGTAGTCGAATTCTCCGGCTTGCCCGATTTTCAGTGCGCCTGATCCGAGAACCAGGACTTTTTTGAGTTCTTTCTTCATGGTTATAGATAATTTGTTGTGGTATCGTTAAAGGTAGTCCCTGTCAGGCAGATGGTTGTCTGTAGAGACCTCTTGCAAAGAAACGATTTATTTTGAAGAAAACAAAGGATTTATATATCTTTAGAGAAGATAGGATGCGGTTCGAAAGCTCTTTCACTCAAAAGCAAGCTTTTGGCTTGGAGCTTCGCTCACCTTTCGCTATCTTTGCTGCAATTTAAAAATGAACAATAGCTTATATTATGAAAAAGGAAAAGATTATTTTGACCGGTGACCGTCCGACCGGAAAATTACATATCGGCCACTATGTAGGTTCATTGCGCCGACGTGTGGAATTGCAGAATTCGGGTTTGTATGATAAGATATTTGTGTTCGAAGCCGACGGACAGGCTTTGACGGATAACATTGAGAACCCGGAGAAAGTACGTCAGAACGTGATTGAAGTGGCTTTGGATTACTTGGCTGCCGGACTTGATCCTGCAAAGTCAACCATCTTTATTCAGTCGCAGATTCCGGAACTCTATGAATTGAGCTTCTATTTTATGGATCTGGTAACTGTATCGCGCTTGCAGCGTAATCCTACGGTGAAGACTGAAATCCAGATGCGTAACTTCGAAACAAGTATTCCGGTAGGTTTCTTTACCTATCCTATCAGCCAGGCTGCCGATATTGCAGCATTCAAGGCTACTACTGTTCCGGTGGGAGAAGACCAGGAACCGATGATTGAACAGACACGTGAGATTGTACGCCGTTTCAACCATATCTATGGCGAAACACTGGTAGAACCGGAAATCCTTCTTCCGGACAATGCGGCTTGTCTGCGTTTGCCGGGTACGGACGGAAAGGCTAAGATGAGTAAGTCGCTGGGCAACTGTATCTATTTGTCTGATTCGGCAGATGAGGTATTGAAGAAAGTGAAGAGCATGTACACTGACCCGACACATATCAAGGTTAGCGATCCGGGTAAACTGGAAGGTAACTGTGTGTTTACTTACCTGGATGCTTTCTGTCAGACAGAACATTTCGGACGCTATTTGCCGGAATATGCTAACCTGGACGAGCTGAAAGCACATTACACTCGCGGTGGATTGGGTGATATGAAGGTGAAGAAATTTCTGGGAGCTGTCATGGAAGAAGTGCTGGAACCGATCCGTACACGTCGTAAGGAATTTGAAAAAGATATTCCTGCCGTATATGATATGTTGAAGAAAGGTTGTGAAGTGGCTCGTGAAGCTGCCGCTCAGACCATGGATGAAGTGCGCCGTGCCATGAAAATCAACTATTTTGAAGATGCGGCATTGATTGAAGAGCAAGCAAAGCGCTTCTCAGAACAATAAGAATATGGATATTGAAGAACTATACAGCCGGTTTATGGAGTGTAACGGACTGACGACCGACAGCCGTCATTGTCCGGAGGGTTCTATGTTTCTGGCCCTGAAAGGAGAAACATTTAATGGCAATGCGTTTGCGGCACAGTCGCTGGCACAGGGATGCCGTTATGCCGTGGTCGATGAACCACAGTATGCATCACCGGAGAATCCACGTATCTTGCTGGTGGAAAATTGCCTTCAGACGTTGCAGCTGCTGGCCAATTATCATCGTCGTAAGTTAGGGACTCGCATGGTGGGAGTAACCGGTACCAACGGGAAAACCACTACAAAGGAACTGATTGCGGCCGTATTGAAAGAGAAATTCAATGTGCTCTATACACAGGGAAATTTCAATAACCATATTGGCGTGCCCTTGACATTGCTGCGCCTGAAGCCGGAACATGAGGTGGCTGTCATTGAAATGGGAGCCAATCATCCGGGTGAAATCAAGACGCTGGTTCACATTGCTGAGCCCGATTGCGGTATTATTACTAATGTAGGAAAGGCGCATCTGGAAGGATTCGGTTCTTTTGAAGGAGTTATCCGTACCAAGGGAGAACTGTATGACTATCTTCGGGAAAAAGGAAATGCCACCATCTTCATTCAGAATGAGAACCCTTATCTGAATAAAATCGCAGAAGGACTGAATTGTGTTCGTTACGGACAGACTTCAGGTTTGGATGTGAGTGGAGCAGTGCTTTCTTGTTCTCCGTTCCTACATTTTGAGTGGGCGGCTGGAGGTGCGTTACACGAGGTGAAGACACACCTGATAGGTGCTTATAATTTGGATAACGCACTGGCAGCGGTTGCTATTGGTCGTTATTTCGGCGTGGAGGATACAAAAATCTGTCATGCACTTTCTTCTTATGTACCTCAGAACAATCGTTCACAGCTGGTTCAGACGGAATCCAATACGCTGATTGTGGATGCGTATAATGCTAACCCAACCAGTATGATGGCGGCGTTGGTAAATTTCCGCCAGATGGAAGCCGGGCACAAGGTAGCTATCCTAGGTGCTATGAAAGAGCTGGGTGAAGGAAGTCGGGAAGAGCATCAGAAAGTAGTGGACTTCCTGAACGAATGTCAGTTTGAACGCGTGATTTTAGTTGGGCCGGAGTTTGCCGGACTCTCTGCTTCGTTTGAACATTATGAGAACGTGAAGGAGGTAGAGGCCATGCTGGCTGCTCATCCTGTTCAGCATTGTTGCGTACTGATAAAAGGTTCGAACAGTATGAAGTTGAGTGAACTTCCAGCTTGTCTGTAAGAAATATTATTTTTTTGCGAACAGTCCGTATTGAAGTAGATGCTTTGAATACGGACTGTTTTTTGTATCCGTATCTCAAACATTTGAATAAAAATATGTGACGATTTGGTCAAAAAGGGCAGGATTTTATCCATTCGGCTTTCCTTGCCCGTTTTTTATCCCTCCTTGACGAAATTTTTATACCTTTTTTTACCTGAAAATTCTACTTTTGCAAAGGATACTTAATAGATAAACTATGAAGCGCATCTTACTATTTTTAATAGGTTTTCTCATTTGGGGGGGAATTTCTGCACAACGCCTTGTCAAGGTGGGTGAAGGCTATAGTTCAACATCCGTTAATACGACTGTATTCCGTAACAGCTCGCTGGTTACGGATGGGGGAGTACAATACATATCTTATTATGATGCCGATGGATATTTGACCGTAGGTAAACGTACTTTGGAATCTACCGAATGGGCGTTGCACCGTAGCCAATATAAGGGAAATGTAGCCGATGCACACAATGTCATCAGTATGATGGTAGATGGGGATGGTTATCTGCATCTTTCTTTTGACCATCACGGTAACAAATTAAATTATTGCAAGAGTACGGCACCCGGAGCTTTGACGTTAGGAGAAAAAGAAGTGATGACCGGTAAGGATGAGGAAGATGTAACCTATCCGGAGTTCTATCGGATGCCGGATGGTGATTTGCTGTTTGTATACCGTTCCGGGGCTTCAGGAAGAGGTAATCTGGTATTGAATCGTTATGATTTGAAGAGCCGGAAGTGGACACGTGTACAAGATGTGTTGATTGACGGAGAAAATCAGCGGAATGCCTACTGGCAACTGTATATGGACAAGGCTGGAGTGATTCATTTGTCATGGGTATGGCGTGAGACCTGGATGGTGGAAACGAATCATGACCTTTGTTATGCATATTCTCCCGATGAGGGAAAAACGTGGTATAAATCGACAGGTGAAAAATATACCTTGCCTATTTGTAAGGATAATGCAGAATATGCTTGCCGCATTCCTCAAAATAGTGAATTGATTAACCAGACGAGTATGAGTACCGATGCCGAAGGACATCCTTACATTGTGACTTATTGGAGAGATGCAGACAGTGAGGTTCCTCAATATCGACTGGTGTGGAACGACGGGAAGGGATGGCAGAACCGTCAGATTATGGATCGTTCGCAAGGGTTCTCTCTAAAAGGTGGAGGTACAAAAATGATTCCGATTTCACGCCCACGTATTGCGGTAGATAAAGGTAAGGCTTATTTTGTGTTCCGTGATGCAGAACGTGGCAGTAGAGTATCTATGGCCTATACAGACGATGTAAAGTCGGGCAAATGGCAGGTGAAAGACCTGACCGATTTCTCTGTAGATGCCTGGGAACCCAGCTATGATACGGAGTTGTGGAAAACACATCGGAAACTGCATGTATTTGTGCAGGAAACACATCAGGGAGACGGGGAAAAAGTCAAGGCTTCCGAAGCCACTCCTGTGTATGTATTGGAAATAAATTAATCTCAAAATAAAACTATGAAACAGGTTTTTAAATTGTTGCTGGCCTGCGCTGTCGGAGTGTTGCCGATGTCGGTTGGGGCTAAAGATTCCGAAGCGGCCGAGGTTCGGAAAATGATTGATAAGGTAAATCAGCATTGGCAGGCAGAAAATTCGCCGGAAGTACGTTCGTTCTGGGATAATGCCGTATATCATACGGGTAATATGGAAGCCTATTTCCTGACGGGAAACGAGACTTATCGTGCTTATTCTGAAACTTGGGCAAACTACAACCAGTGGAAGGGTGCGAAGAGTAATAACCGTGCGGAGTGGAAATATTCTTACGGAGAATCGGATCAGTATGTCCTTTTTGGTGACTACCAGATTTGTTTCCAGACTTATACCGATTTGTACAATTTAGCTCCGGATGATAAGAAAATCAAACGTGCGCGTGAGGTTATGGAGTACCAGATGAGTACCCCGCAGCATGATTACTGGTGGTGGAGTGATGCGTTGTATATGGCAATGCCGGTAATGACAAAACTCTATAAGGTTACTCATAATGCGAAATACTTGGATAAATTGTATGAATATCTGATTTATTCTGATAGCATTATGTTCGATAAAGATGAGAATCTTTATTATCGTGATGCAAAATACATCTATCCGAAGCACAAGACAGTCAATGGTAAGAAGGATTTCTGGGCCAGAGGTGATGCTTGGGTATTGGCCGGACTGGCTAAAGTCTTGAAGGACTTGCCGGTAGAATACAAGCATCATCAGTTCTTTGTGGATAAATTTCAGAAGATGGCAAAAGCTGTCGCAGCTATTCAGCAGCCTGAAGGTTACTGGACACGCAGCATGATGGATCCGGAATTTGCACCGGGACCGGAAACCAGTGGAACAGCTCTGTTTACATATGGATTCTTATGGGGTATAAACAATGGGTATTTGGAAAAAGATATATACATGCCGGTGGTGCAGAAGGCATGGAACTATTTGTCAAAGAAAGCGCTTCAGAAAGATGGAACGGTAGGTTATGTACAGCCTATCGGTGAAAAAGCAATTCCCGGACAGGTAATTAATGCAAAATCTACCGCTAATTTTGGCGTAGGAGCCTTCTTGCTGGCAGCTTGTGAGTATGTGCGTTATTTGGAAGCTCCTCAAGGTGCCGACCGTGCTTACTGGTGCAAACTGGCTTATCAGATGGCTTATCCGGTATTGAGTAACATGTCAAAAGGCGAATTGCAGAAAAACATGCTGGTAGAGGTAAGTCCTAACTGGGATGGCCGTGACAAACGGGTGACTTATATGGAAACGTTCGGACGTTTGATGGCGGGTATTGCTCCTTGGCTGACGCTGCCGGATGACGACACTGAAGAAGGAAAGATGCGTAAGGAACTTCGTGAAATGGCCTTGAAGAGTTATGCCAATGCAGTTGATCCGCAAAATCCGGACTATCTGTTGTGGCGTGGTCATGGACAAGCACTGGTTGATGCTGCTTATATTGCGGAAAGCTTCCTTCGTGCATACGAACAACTTTGGTTGCCGTTGGATGAGACTACGAAGAAACGCTATGTGGAAGAATTTCAGCAGTTGCGTCGGGTAGATCCTCCGTATACCAACTGGCTGTTGTTCTCATCTACCATTGAAAGTTTCCTGGCAAAAGCTGGTGCAGAATACGATGAATATCGTGTGAATTCAGCTATTCGCAAAGTGGAAGAATGGTACACAGGAGATGGCTGGTATGCAGACGGTCCTTCGTTTGCTTTTGATTATTACAGCAGTTACGTGTTCCATCCGATGTACCTTGAAACGCTTCAGGCCATGAAGGATGCCAAGTCATATACACGGATTGCTTACGGAAAGTATTATGACCGTGCGTTGAAACGTGCGCAGAAATTCAGCCTGATTTTGGAACGTTTCATCTCTCCGGAAGGAACCTTCCCCGTATTCGGTCGTTCCATTCCTTATCGTATGGCTACTATGCAGCCATTGGCTTTGATGGCATGGTATCAGGAACTGCCTGCAGGAGTGACTAATGCACAGGTTCGTTGTGCGTTGACAGCGGTGATGAAGCGTATGTTTGCCAGCGGACACAATTTCAATGAGGGTGGTTTCCTGACTATCGGATTTACCGGACGTCAGCCGAATGTTGCCGACTGGTATACTAACAACGGAAGTTTGTATATGACTTCTTTATCATTCTTGCCTTTAGGACTTCCGGCTTCTCATCCTTTCTGGACCGATGCGCCACAGGAATGGACCAGTGTACGTGCTTGGGGAGAAAAGCCTTTCCCGAAGGATCACCATTGGAAGGATGAAATCCGTACGTGGGATTTGTTTTAAGGAATAATTTGTAAATAAGGGATAATACACTGCGACCAGACTCTTTGGGTATTCTCATAAGAGCCTGGCCGCAAGTGCTATATGGTTTTGAATACTTCATTTTATCTGATTTTTTATAGAATATGAAAAAAACAGGGTTATTATCTTTTTTATGGTTTGTTTGCTTGTTGCTTCATACCGTAAACGCGCAGTCACTGGTTAAAAAATCAATTCCACTGGATTCTATTCGCCTGAGTGACTCTTGTATTCTGGCAGATACACAGACACAAATGTACTATATGACAGGTACAGGTGGAAAATTATGGAAAAGCAAGGACTTGAAACTTTGGGATGGGCCTTACGATGTAGCTCAAACAGACCCTCATTCATGGATGGGACCTAAGCCGATGATATGGGCTGCTGAACTTCATCATTATAAGGACAAATATTATTATTTTGCTACTTTCACGAATACCGCCGTAAAGATAGACACCGTAAAAGGAAATGTGATAGAGCGCAGGGCCTCTCATGTGCTGGTCAGCGATAAACCGGACGGACCTTATCGTCCGATGCTGGATGCTACTTATTTGCCGGCAGATAAACCAACTCTGGATGGAACGTTTTGGGTAGATACTGATGGAAAGCCTTATATGGTGTATTGTTATGAGTGGCTGCAGAATTGGAATGGTACCATTGAAAAGATTGAATTAAAACCAGACTTGAGTGGTTCCATTGGAGAAGGTAAACTATTGTTTCGGGGCAGTGAGTGCCCCTGGAGTCGTGAATTGCAGGATGGAAAGGAAGTTCCTAATAAAGTGACGGATGGTCCCTATCTGTTTCGCACGGCTACGGGACGTCTGGGAATGATATGGACAAGCTGGATTTATAATGTATATACCCAGGGGGTAGCCTATTCGGAAAGTGGTACGTTAGACGGACCTTGGATACAGGAACCGAATCCTATCACTCCTCCCGACTTTGGTCACGGTATGTTGTTTCAAACTTTGGAAGGAAAATGGCTGATGTCTGTACATAGCCATAAGGATGTGAATGGAGTATATATTCGTGTTCCCCATTTGTTTGAGGTAGACTTGTCGGGTGATAAACTGACGGTCGGGAAAGAGTATCAACCATAGCAGAATGAACTTATCGTTTAATTTTAATTTATATCAATCCATGAGAAATAAATTCATTAATCTTTTAGGAAGTATTTGTTTTTGTTGGGGAATGGCGGCATGTACGGCCGAACCTCCTAAAGAAATTCGTAGTGGTGAAATCTGGCCTGACAATCAGGGAGTACATGTAAATGCCCACGGAGGTGGTGTATTATATCATGATGGTACTTATTACTGGTATGGTGAGAATAAATCCGACTCTACCAGCAGTGCTATGGTGGGAATTATGTGTTACTCTTCCAAGAACCTGACAGACTGGAACAACGAAGGGGCCGTTTTACCTGTAGTGTTGAACGATTCTACCAGTGACATTGTACAGGGATGTGTAATGGAACGTCCAAAAGTAATCTATAATGAAAAGACGAAGAAATTTGTCATGTGGTTCCATTTGGAATTGAAAGGAAAAGGCTATGCAGCAGCCCGTTCGGCGGTGGCTGTCTCAGATTCTCCTACCGGGCCGTTCAAGTATATTCGTTCGGAACGTATTAATCCGGAAGTGCTTCCTTTTGATATGAATGAAACACAGCGTGCCATGCTGGATACATTGGATGCAGAGAAGTATAAGGAATGGTGGACACCAATGTGGTATGAAGCTATTCACAAAGGTTTGTTTGTGAAGCGCGACCTGCAAGGAGGACAGATGGCGCGTGATATGCAGCTTTTTGTTGATGAAGATGGAAAAGCCTATCATATTTACTCGTCAGAAGACAATCTGACACTACAGATTGCAGAGTTGAGTGATGATTATCTGAGTCATACTGGGAAGTATGTACGTATGGCTCCAGCCGGACACAATGAGGCCCCTGCCATATTCAAGAAGAGTGACGGTACGTACTGGATGATTACTTCCGGCTGTACCGGATGGGACCCTAATGAAGCACGCATGTTCTCTGCTCCCAGTATCTGGGGACCTTGGACACAACATCCAAATCCTTGTCGTGGAGAGAAATCAGAAATCACTTTTGGCGGACAGAGTACGTATGTCCTTCCGGTACCGGGAAAGAAAGACGCCTTTATCTTTATGGCAGATATTTGGCGGCCTAAGCATCCGAGTGATGCCCGTTATATCTGGTTGCCCGTACAGTTTGAAAATGGAGTGCCTTATATCGAATGGATGGATAGCTGGACGCTCGATTTCTTTGATAAGAAACTACCGGTATCTTCGGATAACTGATGTTTCATTTTTTACGCTTCCCTTCTCTGAACCGTATGTTTCCCGTAGCGAAAACCTACGTTTCTCGGCAAGAAACCGTACGTTTCCCGGAAGGGAAACATAGAAAACCTTTTTGCTTCATACACTATTCACAAGGACGTTTTGTGATGAAGGAAGACGAATGATGAGAAAGCTGATTTAGAAGTTGAGGCAGGAAAAAAATAAAAAAGCATTGCTTGGAGCTTGAAACTCACAGGCAATGCCTTTTTTATGTCAATACCGATAAACTATTTATCCGATATTCTTCACTTTAATCAGGTATTCAGCAATCTGAACGGCATTCAGAGCGGCACCTTTCTTAATCTGATCGCCTACAATCCAGAAAGTCAGACCGTTTTCGTTAGCCAGGTCTTTACGGATGCGGCCTACATATACAGGATCTTTCCCAGCCAGGAACAATGGCATCGGATATTCTTTCTTTTCCGGGTTGTCCATCAGTACCAGACCTTCACCGTTGGCAAATGCTTCGCGGGCTTCTTCTACAGATACCGGACGTTCTGTTTCAATCCAGATGCTTTCTGAGTGTGAACGAAGTGCAGGAACACGTACGCAAGTTGCACTAACCTGTACATCTGAGTGCATGATTTTACGTGTTTCATTATACATTTTCATTTCTTCTTTGGTATAACCGTTGTCTGTGAACACGTCAATCTGAGGAATCAGGTTGAATGCCAGCTGATAAGCGAATTTTTCTACAGTGACAGGTTCTCCGGCCAATACCTGACGGTACTGTTCGTAAAGCTCGTCCATAGCAGCTGCACCGGCACCACTGGCAGCCTGGTAAGTAGATACGTGTACACGTTTGATATGAGTCAGGTTTTCAATAGCTTTCAGGGCTACAACCATCTGTATAGTCGTACAGTTAGGGTTGGCAATGATGCCACGCGGACGGTTCAGCGCGTCTTCTGCGTTGACTTCGGGCACTACCAGAGGTATATCGTTTTCCATACGGAAAGCGCTGGAGTTGTCAATCATCACTGCACCGTATTTAGTGATGGTTTCTGCAAACTCCTTAGAAGTTCCTGCACCGGCTGACGTAAAGGCGATGTCTACTCCTTTGAAATCATCGTTGTGCTGCAGAAGTTTTACTTCGATTTCTTTTCCGCGAAAAGTGTATTTTCGTCCGGCACTTCTTGAAGATCCGAACAACAACAGTTCATCTACCGGGAAGTTTCTTTCATCGAGCACGCGCAGGAACTCCTGTCCTACAGCTCCGCTTGCACCAACAATTGCTACTTTCATTTCTTATGTTTCTTGTTTAAGTTAATAAATTCCGTGATTGTATTGCTTTCTGTATTTTAGTTAGATTGTTTTTTCTTCTCCTTGTATCCTTTTAACCGCAAAATTAAAACATTTTGGAATACCAAAGGGGAAATACAGAACTTTTTTCGTATTTTTGTCCATAAATTTAAACCGAATAACCCGAACAGCTCATTATCTATGGAAGAATTGTTAGATTTTTTTCATCTTAATATCGATTTTCCCATCACTGATCCTACGTGGATCTTTTTTTTGGTGCTGGTAATTATCTTGTTTGCCCCGATTGTTTTGGAACGTCTGCGTATTCCGCACATCATCGGAATGATTCTGGCGGGTATCGTCATCGGGGAACATGGATTCAATATTCTGGCACGCGACAGCAGCTTTGAGCTTTTCGGTAAGGTGGGACTGTATTATATCATGTTCCTGGCCGGATTGGAAATGAACATGGAGGATTTCAAGAGTATCCGTGTAAAGGCTACGGTGTTAGGTTTGCTGGCTTTTATTTTCCCGCTGGGTATCGGTGTGTGGACCAACCTGAATTTGCTGGGATACGGACTGATGACTTCTGTGTTGCTGGCTAGTATGTATGCCTCGCACACTTTGATAGCCTATCCGATTGTGATTCGCTACGGTATTAATCGGCAGCGGGCTGTCAGCATTGCAGTGGGAGGTACGGCGGTGACGGATACGCTGACCTTGTTGGTTCTGGCCGTCATTGCAGGTATGTACAAGGGGGATACCTCGGATATGTTCTGGGTGTGGCTGGTGCTGAAAGTCGTGCTGCTGAGCGTGGTGATTATGCTGACCTTCCCTCGCATCGGGCGCTGGTTCTTCCGTCGTTACAGTGACCAGGTGGTGCAGTATATCTTTGTGATGGCTATGGTCTTCTTAGGGGCTGGATTGATGGAGGTGATTGGAATGGAGGGAATCTTGGGGGCCTTTTTGGCAGGCTTGGTGCTGAACCGCCTGATTCCGCATGTTTCTCCGCTGATGAGTCATTTGGAATTTGTGGGAAATGCGCTGTTTATTCCTTATTTCCTTATCGGGGTGGGGATGCTGATTAATGTGAATGTGTTGTTCGGTCATATAGATTCCATTAAGGTGGCTGGTGTCATGATTGTGGTGGCACTGTTGGGTAAATGGATTGCTTCGTGGCTGACACAGAAAATATATCACATGAAGGCGGTAGAACGGGAGCTGATGTTTGGACTGAGTAATGCGCAGGCTGCGGCTACCCTGGCGGCGGTACTGGTGGGTTATAACATCATTCTGCCCAATGGAGAGCGCTTGTTGAACGAAGATGTACTGAATGGTACTATTCTGCTGATTCTGGTGACGTGTGTGGTCAGCTCGTTTATTACGGAGCATGCGGCCAAACGAATTGCGATGGATGATGCAGAGCTGGATGAAGAAAAAGAACAGCAAAAGGAGCGTATCCTGATTCCTGTAGCCAATCCGGACACACTGGATAAACTGATGCAGCTGGCGCTGGTGGTGCGTGATGAAAAGCGGACGGATAATCTGGTGGCACTGAATGTGATTAATGACAACAATGATTCTGTCCGGTTGGAGATGCGGGGAAAGAGAAGCCTGGAAAGGGCGGCTCAGATTGCTGCGTCGGCTAATGTCTTTCTGAAAACGGTGTCGCGTTTCGACTTGAACATTGCTACGGGTATTTTGCATACAGCTAAGGAAACTGAAGCGACTACGATTGTCATTGGTTTGCACAACAAGGCCAATATCGTGGATTCGTTCTTCGGTAATCTGACGGAAGATTTGCTGAAGAACACTTATCAGCAGGTGATGATTGCCCGCTTCCTGATGCCGGTCAATACGCTGCGGCGCATCATCGTGGCGGTGCCTCCTAAATCGGAATTTGAGCATGGCTTTGTGAAATGGATTACGCACTTGTGCCGCATGAGCAGTCAGCTGGGATGCCGCTTGCATTTCTTTGCCCATCCTCAGACCTTGGGGTATATCAAGGGATATATCCAGAAGAAGCACAAGGATGTGATGACGGAATACCAGGAACTGGATAACTGGGACGACTTGCTGATTATTACAGGACAGGTGAATTACGATCATCTGCTGGTCATTGTCAGCTCACGAAGAGGGTCTATTTCGTACGATTCTTCTTTTGAACGCTTGCCCATGCAGGTATCCAGATATTTTAATAACAATAGTATCATGCTGTTGTATCCAGACCAGAAGGGTGACCCGAATGAGGTGTTAAGTTTTGCCGATCCGCGTGGATGGGCCGAGACGCAGTATTATGACAAGGTGGGCAACTGGTTTTATAAATGGTTTAAGAAAGATTCATGAGTGAAGAAAATAAGAAAGAATGGCAGCAGCGCACGGAATTGCTGTTAGGTGAAGAGAAGATGGAGCGTCTGCGTAAGGCGCACGTGCTGGTGGTAGGCCTGGGAGGAGTAGGTGCGTATGCGGCTGAAATGATTTGCCGTGCCGGAGTGGGACGGATGACGATTGTAGATGCCGATACGGTACAGCCGAGTAACATCAACCGTCAGTTGCCGGCCACTCATTCCGTTATCGGATGTCCAAAGGCAGAGGTGCTGGCTGAACGTTTCCGGGATATTAATCCGGAACTGGAGCTGACTGTGCTGCCGGTTTACCTGAAAGATGAGGCTATACCTGAACTGCTGGACAGTGCGGCGTTCGATTTTGTGGTAGATGCTATTGATACGGTAGCTCCTAAGTGCTATCTGATATATCATGCCTTGCAACGCGGATTGAAGATTGTCAGCAGCATGGGAGCCGGAGCCAAACGGGATATCACGCAGATTCGTTTTGCGGATTTGTGGGATACGTATCATTGTGGGTTGAGCAAGGCGGTGCGTAAGCGTCTGCAGAAAATGGGTATGAAACGGAAACTGCCGGTGGTATTCAGCACGGAGCAGGCCGATGCAAATGCCGTGATATTGGTAGATGATGAGCAGAACAAGAAGTCTACCGCAGGAACCGTCAGCTATATGCCGGCCGTATTCGGATGTTATCTGGCGGAGTATGTAATTCGTAAATTGTAAAGTCGTATGATTCAGTTGGAAGGGATAACCAAAAGTTTTGGTGCACTTCAGGTGTTGAAGGGGATTGACCTTGAAATCCGGAAAGGTGAAGTGGTCAGTATTGTGGGTCCCAGTGGGGCGGGAAAGACTACCTTGCTGCAAATTATGGGTACACTCGACAAGCCGGACGGAGGACGAATTATATTGAACGGCACGGAGGTGAACCGTCTGAAAGAAAAAGAGCTTTCTGCCTTTCGGAACCGCGAAATCGGTTTCGTTTTTCAGTTTCACCAGTTGTTGCCTGAGTTTACGGCGGTAGAGAATGTCATGATGCCGTCTTTGATTCAAGGCAAGTCGGCGGGAACTGCCCGAAAGGAAGCATTGGATTTATTGGATTTCCTGGGATTGTCGGAACGGGCCACACATAAGCCGGCAGAACTTTCGGGTGGCGAAAAGCAGCGTGTGGCTGTAGCCCGTGCCTTGATGAATCATCCTTCGGTAATCTTGGCGGACGAGCCTTCCGGAAGTCTGGATACGCAGAACAAGGGAGAATTGCATCGGTTGTTCTTTGAACTGCGTGATAAGTTAGGGCAGACTTTTGTCATCGTTACGCACGATGAGGAGCTGGCCACGCAGACCGACCGTACCATCCATCTGGTAGACGGACGCATCGTATAATATTAAAAAAATCCCGTCCCGGTATGTGTACCGACGGACGGGATAAATTTTTCCTCGATTTATTAGTCTTTTAGAAAGAAAGGTGTACGATTTCCGGGTTGTGGTCGGAAAGGAATTTCTTTGCTTCCCGGTTTTCTTCAGGAATGTAGCTGCGCTGTACCTCTATTTGAGGAGTGACAAATATGAAGTCAATTTTCTCACAAGAGTCAGCAGAAATGCGTCCGAAGTCATGGAAGGTATAGCTGGCACCTTCTTGCTGGAGAGCTGTCTTATGCGCATCCTTCAGCACGAAACTGTTGCCGGTAATGGTCTGGTAGGCTTCCGACTGGTCGGATACATTGAAGTCTCCGGTAACTACGGCAGGCTGGTCGCCTACGATTTCTTTTATTTTCTCAATAATCAGCAAAGCGCCTTTTTTACGGGCTTCTGTTCCCACATGGTCAAAGTGCGTATTGATGGCCATAAAGATTTTTCCGTTGGTCTTGTCTTTCAGCTTGGCCCAGGTGGCAATACGGGTGCAGGCACCGTCCCATCCGATGAATCCTACACTGTCGGGGTATTGTGACAGCCAGAAGGTGTTGTTGTCCAGTAATTCAAAACGGTCTTTTTTATAGAACAGAGGGGCATATTCGCCTTGTGTCTTTCCGTCTTCCCGTCCCACGCCGACTTCGGCATATTCTGGCAGACGGGCTTTCAGGTCTTCAAGCTGGTGGTGCAGGACTTCCTGCATACCTACAATGTCCAGATTTTGTGCCTTGATGAAATTGGCTACGGTGTCCTTTCTGTATGTCCAGCTGTTCAGACTGTCGTAGGGATTGTCGTAGCGGATGTTGAAGGTGCTCCATGTGATTTCACTGGTTGGTTGGGGAGAGTGACATGAAGCGATGGTCATGCACAAAGAGAGCCCCAGAAAACTTTCTAAAATAGTGTAGAGTTTCATAGATATGAAGTTTAATGATATATGTTTTCCTATAAAACAAGTTACGGCGGCTTACTACTTACTTTACACCATAAAAATAAAAATATTTTTAGTTTTTCTTTATAGAGAAGGCTGTGTGAGTATATGAGTTTTTTATGTTATCTTTGGCGGAAATAAAGAGTTGTTATGAGTCATATAAAATTAGGGAAATATAATCAGCTGGAAGTAGTGAAGGAAGTGGACTTCGGTGTATACCTCAATGGAGATGAGGACGGTGAGATCTTGCTTCCGAAACGTTATGTGCCCGAAGGTACCAAGCCGGGAGACATCCTGAATGTATTTATCTACCTCGATATGGAGGAACGTCTGGTCGCTACTACGCTGCAGCCTTATGTACAGGTGGGTGAATTTGCCTGTCTGCAGGTGGCATGGGTCAATCAGTTCGGTGCCTTTCTTGACTGGGGACTGATGAAAGACTTGTTCGTGCCTTTCCGTGAGCAGAAAATGAAGATGCAGAAAGGAAAGCGCTATGTGGTGCATGTGCATCTGGATGAAGAAAGTTACCGTATTGTAGCTTCTGCCAAGGTGGAGCATTATCTTTCTGCGGAGAAACCGGAGTTCCAGCCGGGACAGGAGGTGAATGTTATGGTATGGCAGCGTACGGATTTAGGCTATAAGGTGATTGTAGAAAATCAGTTTAATGGTATGCTGTTCCATAACGAGGTGTTCCAGCCTTTGGAAGCAGGAATGCACCTGAGTGCTTTTGTGAAGCAGGTACGTCCGGATGGCAAGATTGATTTGGAGTTGCAGAAGGCTGGTGCCCGGAAGGTAGATGATTTTTCCGAAGTATTGCTTCAGTACATAAAGGATAATGACGGTTTTACTCCACTGAATGATAAGACTGATGCGGAGGTGATTTACCAGACCTTCGGTGTAAGTAAGAAGACTTTTAAGAAAGCGGTCGGCGATTTATATAAGAAAAGACTGGTGGTGCTGGAAGAAGGGGGTATTCGCTTAGTCTGAGACTTTTTTTGATATAAAAGGAAGTGCTGAACCTGAAAAAGATGATTCCTGATTCAGCACTTTTTTATTTATAATCGTTTGGAGAGAGATTTGCGTTCTTTTTCTTTCATGTTGCTTTTTTCCCGGATTTGTTTCGGGCGCATCTTGTCGGGACTTACTTCCGGGCGTCGGGTTGGTCTTTCCTGAGGCTTGAAGCCTGGGTTCTTGTGAGGATTGTGAGGCGGACGTGCCTGCGGTTTGTGGTCTGAATGCTGAGGCGGGCGATAATTCGGTTTGCCCACTGAAACAGGTCTCCGGTCCGGGCGAGGTGCAGGCTTCCAGTTGGGCTTCTGCGGAGGACGATTGCTCGGACGTGGTCCGGCAAAGTCGTGCGGTCGCATCTGCAGACTGACTCGGCACGGGCGGCTGTACACCGGATGGTGGTAGCGTGCAGGATAGTTGCGTCGGTAGTAGCTTACTCCCCCGAAATGTGCTCGGCAATGTCCGCCCCTGTAGGTCAGGTAATGACGGGGAGGGCCGAAGTAGAAATGGGTTCTGTTTGGATAAATTTTATACACACGTAGATAGCATACGTTATTGATGGCATAAATGGGACGGAAGAAATATTCAATATCGATGAAGCGTACGTATTCGGCTTGTGAAAGTACCCATCGCAGGTCATCGTTTCGTTCGTCCAGGTAGCGGTAATATGCATCCATTGCACGAGTGTCGGCAACGGCAATGCCAGAAACGTATGGACCTATATTGCAGAGAAAGTCGTAATTGATTTCGTACAGGTCGTTGTACTGGTTACTGTTGAGGTGTAGTTCAAAGGCCATTCGGTCGGTCAGAAAACGGGCATTGACATGGAAGTCGCCCAGACCGGATGCGTAGCCCCGGATTGTGCTCAGACAAAGGGCTAGCAGGCAAAGAATAAATGTTCTTGTTCTCATAAGCATTGTCTTTTCCGGCTGAGAGTATGATTCCTCCAGCTTTGTTGATAGGACAAAGTTAGTGGAAGAAAATTCTCCGGTCAAGATGAAAACACCCATTCTTTTGTAGGGGATTTCCTATAATTAGATAGGGGAAATGTCGGCTAACGGATGATTTTGAGAAATTTCTCGATGTCTCTCCGTATCATCAGGTATAGAGGAGATTCTTTGTAGAAGTTGTTTCGGTGAATAACGACTTCCACACCTACCTGACTTCGCTGGTAGCTGGTCAGTTCGTTGTGAAGTTGCATGTCGTGGAGGGCCAGGTCATGAATTTGCTGTTCTCTTTCCCGGCGGAGTACGGTGCATACGGGAATGAGCAGTCGCAGCACTACATTGTCCATAATGTGATGGCCTTGAATAAACATATAGGTGTTGTCTGGATGTACTCCCAAGCGGTCGAATTCTTTTTTCATGCTTTCAATTTCTTCCAGTGCTTCCGGATGATGGCGTTCCAGGTCATGCAGTTTGCGGTTGACTTTTTTGGCCATGGTTTCCAGACTTCGTTCCGGATGGTGGGTGCTAACCTGATCAAGCTTTACATAAGAACAGAAGTCCAGCAGTGAGAATTCTGACAGAATATGTCTCCGGTAAAACCAGACAGACCATACAAACAGCGGATAAGCTATTTGGGAATAAAGTTTCATGAATTCCGGAAAATTAATCAGCTTATGGTCGTTCAGCGTAGCCATGACGCAGATTTCATGCAATCCTTCGGCATAGCAATGGTAGTTCTCAATGGCGTATGCATAGGTTTGCATCACGTAGGGATTTTCGATGATGTATCGGGAGGTATTGGTGCGTCCTTGCAACAGGTAGTCATAATCGCTGTCTACGCAGGCAATCATATTTTCGCCTAATTGCTTCCCGAGCTGGTTCATCAGTACAGTTTTCTTGCCTTTGGCCAATGAAGTCCGAGAGGGGAGCATGACTTCGAAATAGCGGGTATTGTCTTCGTATTCCGCAAGTATGGATCTCCAGAAAGAGATATCATCATAGCTTTCTACGTAGGCCACGATTTTTCTTCTTGCACGCTTGGGCTTAAGGCTGTTAGCCGCTCCAATGTACAGGGAAGAAAGGTTTTCAGTCAGTCTTTTTCCCATACAGCTACATGTTTTTAAAGGGTTGTAATGTCACTCACTTCGGTAACGGCGTCCATCCATCCGTTCATGATAAGTGCCGGAGAATGGGTGGTCAGTATAATTTGCACATTCGGATTCAGGCTTCGGATGAGCGAGATAAGCCGTTGCTGCCATTCTACATGAAGTGAGATTTCGGGTTCGTCCATAAAGAGGGTACATGGTTGGTTGTCCTGCACCAGTACGGTGAGCAGGATGACTAGCATCTGCTTTTCACCAGAAGAAAGCTGATAAGGGGTTAATATGTCGCCGTCTTGTTCAAACTGTATTTCATTGCTCTGGCGGAGAATCTTTTTTCCGGTTTCACTGAACAGGTCGTCTACCAGGTTCTGGAAATGGGTTTTAGGCAGAGATATTTCGGCTGCTTTAGCCTGATTTTCGGGCTTGCCACTGGTCAGAAGCTCGATAATCCGGTTGCCGATGTTCACTTGATAATCCAGATAGCGTCGCTGCAGGAGATAAAGCTGCCAGTCGAGTTCGGTCTTGACATTCTGGTTGCCGATTTTTTCCAATAATCCGGAACTGAGCAGCGGACGGTCAAAACTTCTTATCACATCGAAGTGGATATAAGTGGAATCTTCCGGATAGAAAGTGAAAGACACTCCCAGATGTATGCCGTTACTCAGGGCTCCTCCTTCCAGGTCACTCAGCCGGCGGACAGAGTTGTTCAGAATCGTACTTTTTCCGATACCGTTTACTCCACTCAGAATGTTTACATCCGGGCGTAAATCCCAAGCAATGTTTTTCCGGCCCCATAAGCCCTTTATCTCAATGCGCTTGATATATTCAGCTTGCTTTTTCATGGACTGTATTTTTTAACGCGTCAAACAAAAATAGAAAATTCCCGGGAATAAATCAACGCCCGACCGGCCCTTTTTTCAAAAACCTCGTAACTTTGCAGAAATTTAAAAAGACGAAATCATGAAAGGTTCTGTAAAAGCTCATATTTCATTGTTACTGGCTGCAAGCATGTGGGGATTGATGTCTCCGGTAGGCAAGGCAGCCATGGAAGCGGGTATTACCGGACTCACACTGGCGAATATGCGTATGATAGGAGCGGCCGTGTGTTTTTGGACTACCTCTTTCTTTGTAAAGCAGGAGAAGGTTAATCCGCACGATTTGCTGATGCTGTTCTTTGCTTCCTTGTTGGGGATTGTCTGCAATCAGGGGTGTTTTACTTTTGGCTTGTTACTGACTTCTCCGGTCGATGCGTCTATCATGACTACCACTATGCCGATTGTAACCATGATTTTAGCGGCTCTCTTTCTGAAAGAACCCGTCACTCCGAAAAAGGTGATAGGAATATTCCTCGGGTCCATCGGTGCCCTGACCTTGATTCTGAGCAACCGGGGAGGAGATACGGAAGGGGGCAGCGTATGGGGAGATGCCCTCTGCATGGCAGCTCAGATTAGTTTTGCCTGCTATCTGACCATTTTTAAGAAGCTGATTGCGCGTTATCACGTGATTACGTTGATGAAGTGGATGTTTACTTATGCGGCGATATGCTTTATACCCTTCTCTTATCATGACTTTTCAGTGATGGACTGGGCATCTTTCCCGGTAGAAGTCTGGCTGGAGGTCGGTTATGTTATACTCTTTGGTACGTATGTGGCTTATATTTTGATGCTGGTAGGTCAGAAATCCTTGCGTCCTACGGTAGTCAGTATGTATAACTACATGCAGCCGGTTGTGGGAAGTTGTGTAGCCGTACTTGCCGGTATGGCAACTTTCGGTTGGGTGAAGATTGTAGCGGCGTTATTGATTTTTACAGGTGTCTATGTGGTGACGCAGAGCAAGTCGCGTGCCCAGATGCTGGCAGAAAGCAAATCAAATGTAGAAGGAAATGAATAAGGAAGGTACTCAAATAAAATCGCCTGTTTTATACTTGCAGCATCACTATGAATTGCTGAAATTAGAGTATGAATACGAAAAGGAGCAGTTCCAGCAGCAGACGGAACTGATGGGAATTGGGCGAAAAATCAAACGGGGCATGTGCTGGTATCCGTTATCGCTGGGACGGAGTTATTACAATGCCTTGAATCAGTTGGTCATTGAGGTAGAACGAAAAGAAGACAAAGAGATAGAGCATCTGTTTGAATATGGAAAACCAGTTTGTTTCTTTACGCAGGATATGTCGGGGAAACTGACTTACCTGAATTTCGTAGCCACGGTGAATTACGTGGAGGAAGACCGCATGGTAGTCATCTTGCCGGATGCCAATGCACTGCTTACGCTGCAGAGCAAAGAAGTGGTCGGGGTACAACTCTATTTTGATGAAACCAGCTACCGCCTGATGTTTGAGGCACTGAAACAGGTTATTTCTGCCAAGAACAACCGACTGGCAGAGTTAAGGGATATTTTTCATGGTACGCAGCCCGTATCTACTTTCTCGTTTCAACCCGTACGTTTCCCCTGGTTGAACGCCACACAGGATGAAGCGGTGAATAAAGTCTTGCATGCCAAGGATGTGGCCATTGTACACGGTCCTCCTGGAACAGGTAAGACCACTACGCTGGTAGAGGCTATTTATGAAACACTTCATCGTGAAAATCAGGTACTGGTATGTGCACAGAGTAACATGGCTGTCGACTGGATTAGTGAAAAGTTGGTAGACCGTGGTGTCAGCGTGCTTCGTATCGGGAATCCCAGCCGGGTGAACGATAAGATGCTGTCGTTTACGTACGAACGTCGTTTTGAGTCACATCCCGACTATCCCCAGTTATGGAGTATCCGTAAGGCAATTCGTGAACTGTATACCCGTAGCCGGAAAGGAAATGACCGGGAAAGTATCCGGCAAAAAATCAATTCATTGAAAGACCGCGCCACGGAACTGGAAATCCGTATCAATGAATCCTTGTTCAGTGAAGCGAGGGTGATTGCCTGCACGCTGGTGGGTAGTGCCAACCGTTTGCTCACCGGACAGAAGTTTGGAACGGTATTTATTGATGAGGCGGCTCAGGCATTGGAAGCGGCATGCTGGATTCCGATTCGTAAAGCTGACCGGGTGGTATTGGCTGGAGACCATTGTCAGTTGCCGCCTACGGTAAAAAATCCAGAAGCCTTGCGTGCAGGGTTAGGGCATACATTGATGCAGGCTATCGTGAAAAACAAACCGGAGGTGGTATCCTTACTGAAGGTACAGTACCGTATGAACGACGAAATTATGCGTTTCTCGTCCGACTGGTTTTATGGAGGAATGTTGCAGTCGGCTCCTGAAGTGAAATACCGTAGCATTCTGGATTTTGACACTCCGATAGAGTGGATAAATACGGAAGGTATGGACTGCAACGAAGAATTTGTGGGTGAAAACTACGGACGAATCAACAAACCGGAGGCTGAATTGTCCATCGGTCAGTTAAAGGAGTACATCACGAAAATCGGTCGGGAACGCTTTTTAGAAGAACGGATTGATGTGGGATTGATTTCTCCTTATAAGGCTCAGGTGCAGTATTTGCGTCAGCTGGTAAAGAAAGATGCGTTTTTTAAGCCCTATCGTTCCTTGATTACCATCAATACGGTAGATGGCTTTCAGGGGCAGGAGCGTGATGTGATTCTTATCAGTCTGGTACGTGCCAATGAAGACGGTCAGATTGGTTTTCTCAATGACCTGCGCCGCATGAACGTAGCCATCACCCGTGCCCGTATGAAACTGATTATTCTGGGCGATGCCTCCACATTGACCAAGCATGCGTTTTATAAGAAGCTTTACGAGTATATAAATGATTTGCAGGATGAACAAATGTAATTTGGATATAATTAGGAAATCTCTTTATAAAAAGTTATATTTGTTGGTATAACGATTTTTTCTGTGAAAATTACAAAAGTAAAAAGTATGATTGTGTGTTTTGCTTTTTGTGTAAATTCTCAAAAAAAATTTAGATATAAGAGATTAAGAATTTATGTTTGTTGAAAAATGTAATAAAAACATGAGAAATGGATGTGGTTATGCGTGGCTATTGTTAGTAGCATTAGTGATGTTAGTTTCTTGTGAACAATCTCCATTAATTCATAGCGATAAATCACTTCCAGGTAGCTGGAGAATAGAAAATATTGACTTTTTACAACATGATGGATGGGTTTATCTTCCTTTTCATATTGGTGATGAAGTTCTTTTTACTGAGTATGGGAAATTAACTGTATGCAACGAGGAGGAGATATCAGGAAGATGGTGGTCGGAAGATAAATTTAATTCTTCATTTATTTATATAAAGATGGATGGCTGGGACGATTTTGTTACAGCCAGAGTGAAAGATGTTTCAGCAGGACGTATGTTATGGGCAATATATCCACAATATTGGAATGGAAATTGGGAGGGGTATCCTATATATGAAATAACATTAGTGCCTTTATCACATCAGGAATATCCGTAAAATTTGCTTATCTTTATCCCAGTTTTATTCATTTATCTTTATTAACCATGTTGACAGACTTACTGCAAACTTCGTATTTTGCAATTTTCTTGATTGTAGCCTTGGGCTTTATGCTCGGACGTATCAAAGTGATGGGCCTATCGCTCGATGTGTCTGCCGTAATTTTTATTGCTCTTGCCTTCGGGCATTGGGGGGTGTCCATTCCAAAGGAATTGGGAACCTTCGGACTGGTGTTGTTTATCTTTACGATTGGCATTCAGGCCGGTCCGGGTTTCTTCCATTCGTTCCGGAGTAAGGGAAAAACCTTGATTCTGATTACACTGCTGATTGTGGCTTCTGCCTGCCTGACAGGGGTCGGAATGAAATATCTTTTTGATATCGATACACCTAGTATCGTAGGTTTGATAGCCGGTGCCTTGACCAGTACACCTGGTTTGGCGGTGGCCATTGACAGTACCCAGTCGCCGTTGGCTTCCATTGCCTACGGTATTGCCTATCCGTTTGGGGTGATTGGGGTGATTCTTTTTGTGAAGTTGCTTCCCAAATTGATGGGAATAGACTTGAATGAAGAGGCGCGCAGGTTGGAGAAGGAACGGCGTAGTCAGTTTCCGGAGCTGGGTACCTGCCTGTTTCGGGTAACGAATCCTACGGTGTTTGGCCGTACACTCATCCAGTTGAACATACGTGCCATGACGGGTGCCGTGATTTCACGCTTGAAACGAGGAGAGGAGATTTTGATTCCTAAAGCTCATACTGTATTACAGGAAGGTGATTGCATTCAGGCTGTGGGCAGCGAGAATTCATTGAACAGTTTGGCGCTGATGTTGGGCGAACGTGAAGAAGGTGAACTCCCGTTGAGCCATACACAGACCATTGAATCTTTGTTGCTGACCAAGAAGGACATGATTAACAAACAGTTGGGTGAACTGAACCTGCAGAAGAACTTTGGCTGTACGGTTACTCGTGTACGTCGAAGCGGTATTGACTTGTCTCCCTCACCGGAACTGGCACTGAAGTTTGGTGACAAATTGATGGTGGTAGGTGAGAAGGAAGGCATTCAGGCTGTAGCCCGTTTGTTGGGAAATGATGTAAAGCGTTTGTCGGATACAGACTTCTTCCCGATAGCTATGGGTATTGTGTTGGGCGTATTGTTCGGGAAACTGCATATCTCTTTCGGAGGTGGCATGACTTTCTCTCCGGGGCTGACCGGAGGGGTACTGATGATGGCTTTGTTCCTGAGTGCCATTGGCAAGACTGGTCCGATTATGTGGTCCATGTCAGGTCCGGCCAATCAGTTGTTGCGTCAGTTGGGCTTGTTACTGTTCCTGGCAGAGGTAGGAACCTCAGCCGGAAAGACCTTGGTAGCCACCTTCCAGGAAAGTGGTTTCCTGCTTTTCGGAGTCGGAGCGTTGGTTACATTGGTACCCATGCTGTTGGCTGCCATAGTGGGCCGATGGGTCTTCAAGGTAAGCCTGCTCGACTTGTTAGGTACCATTACCGGCGGTATGACCAGTACGCCTGGTCTGGCTGCTGCCGATTCGATGACAGACAGTAACATTCCGGGAGTGGCATACGCTACAGTATATCCTATTGCTATGGTATTCCTGATATTGTTTATTCAGCTGATTGCGCTGGTAATTGTATAATAGTAATAATATGTATATGAAAAAATCCCTGAAGCAAGTGAAATATCCTTGTTTCAGGGATTCTTTTTTTCTGTGTTAAATGACATAGAGAGGATGAGGGAAAAACACTTTCACGCTAATTGAAAAAATGCGAAGGAGATAAGTGGTATTTCGACTTTTGTTTTTTATGTTTTCCTTTGCGGAAACTTATGTTTCTCATTCTGCATCTATAGGTTTCCGCATCGGAAAACGTAGGGATGCAGAATGGAAAACGTAAATGATGTTTTAGAGTTCTACCGTTGATGCAGTTGTCTGTCTATAAATCTATGGTAGATGATTGTGTGCTGTTAGAGTTTGCTCAAGAAACGTTCCCTGTCCACAATGTAGCGGATGTGAGTACCTTCTCCCACCAGCCCTTTGCTGTCGGTTGCACTAACTTTGAAGGTTAGTTTCCGGCCTTCTATTTCTGTGAGTTCCGCGGTTGCGGTAACTTCCTCGTTCAGACCGGAGGGTTTGAGGTGCGAGGTTTGAATCATAGCGCCCACGGTGGTAGAACCTTCCGGGAGTACGGGTTTTACGGCATTCATGGCAGCGTTTTCCATCAAGGCTACCAGTGCGGGAGTAGCAAATACTTCCATATCTCCTGAGCCGAGTGCTAAGGCGGTGTTGGTGGAATTTACCTGTACGGTGCTGCTGTATGTAAGTCCTGTTTCCATTGTTTTTTATTTTGAAGTTAGAAATTCATTTTTCTCATTGGGTTGAAAATCGGTTCCGGCCGGGCGTTGGAAGATATGCAGGCCGAATTCCGGTATCATGGCTATCAGGTGGTCAAAGATTTCTCCTTGCAAGGTTTCGTAAGGAATCCAGTCGGGGGTGTTCGAGAAACAGTAGATTTCTACGGGGATACCTTCGGTGGTGGGCTGCAACTGGCGGACCATCTGCATCAGGTTGTGATTCACTTCAGGATGGTTGCTGATGTATTTGAGGGCATACTCGCGGAACACGTGCAGGTTGACGGGTGGTTCATTTCCTTCGGTTGGAGCAGTTATCCATCCTTTTTGTACGAATTGGTTCACTTCCTCCGGTGTACAGAAATGCACGGTAGTCATGTCGATGAACAGCGAGCGTTTGATGCGGCGGCCTCCACACTCGCGCATGCCCCTCCAGTTTTGGAAGGAATCGCTGACCAGTGCGTAGGGAGGAATGGTGGTGATGGTCTTGTCGAAGTTCTGTACTTTTACGGTAGTCAGTGACACTTCAATCACGTAACCGTCGGCACCGTATTTGGTCATGGTAATCCAGTCGCCCGGGCGCAGCATGTCGTTGGCCGAAAGCTGTACCCCGGCCACTAATCCCAGAATACTGTCCTTGAAAATCAACATCAGGATGGCGGCCGAGGCACCGAGTCCGGTCAGGATAGCAGTGGCGTTCCGGTCAATCAGGACGCTGATGATGAGAATGATACCCACTCCGATAGATATCAGGTTTATCATCTGGTAAATACCTTTGAGCGGACGGTTTTTTAACGCTTCATGCTCGCTGGATATTTCATAGAGGGAGTCAAGGAAGCATTTAATCAGCATGAGGGCCGTGATGATGAGATAAATCAGACAGATTTTCAGTAAGATTTGAAGCAGATAGGCTGATTTGTCATCAAAGGCAAAAGGGAGCAGGATGTACCAGGTGATAGGTGGAATCATCCGGCAAGAGGCTTTCATCATCTTGTCATTGAACAGATAATCGTCCCACGTGGCTTTGGTGCGGGCCGTAATCTTTCGTACGGCTGGCATGATGAGGTGGCGGAAAATCAGTGTGGTAAGATAAGATATCAGTAGAATGGCTAAAATGAGTACAACTTGTGTGGTCCAGCTCAAATCGGATTTTTCAATTCCTATTTGCTGGAGAAGTTGCGCAGTTTCCTGATTCATTGTATTCATATTTTATAAAAGTCTTTTTCGGGAGTCAAAGATAAACAAGTTCTTAGAGTTTGCAAAACTTGTGTATCTTGTTTATCTTTACCGTATGAAGTATTGGTTAAGTATTTTTTTTATGTTGTTCGGATGCCTCTTTTCTTCCTGCATCCGTGACGAGGTTTCGGCTGGTTACGATAGGGTAGAGCCGGGCGATATGTTGCCGGACTTTTCGGTGGTATTGAATGATGGTTCGGAACTGAGTACACAGTCTCTTAAGGGGAAGGTGGCAGTATTGATTTTCTTTCATACGGAGTGTCCGGACTGTCAGAAAGAATTGCCGGTTATCCAGCAGTTATATGAAGAATATGTTACGAATGAAGAGGTGGCTATCTATGCCATCAGTCGGGAGGAAAGTGAAGAGGAGGTGGCAGATTACTGGGAGAGAAACTCGCTGACTATCCCTTATTCGGCACAGGATGACCGACGGGTATATGAGTTGTTTTCTACCAGCGGAATCCCACGGGTGTATGTTTGCGGACGAGACGGAACTATCGTTTCCATGTATTCAGACAATCCCATTGCCACTTATTCACAGTTGAGTGAAGATGTCGAGAATACGCTTAATTTTTCTTCATATCTTTTTGCGGAACAAATGCTTTCATTAAATTTGCCGACAAGAATTTACTAATACCAAAATAAAGAATCTAATGAGTTTGAAAATTGTAGTATTGGCTAAACAAGTTCCCGATACACGCTGTGTGGGAAAAGATGCCATGAATGCTGACGGTACAATTAACCGTGCAGCACTTCCGGCGATTTTTAATCCGGAAGACTTGAATGCCTTGGAACAGGCACTCAGACTGAAAGACACATATCCTGGTTCTACTGTAACTATCCTGACAATGGGTCCGGGTCGTGCTGCTGAAATTATCCGTGAAGGATTATACAGAGGAGCAGACAACGGTTATTTGCTGACAGACCGTGCTTTTGCCGGAGCGGATACGCTGGCTACTTCGTATGCGCTGGCAACAGCTATCCGCAAGATTGGTGAATATGACATCATCGTGGGTGGACGTCAGGCTATCGATGGTGATACCGCACAGGTGGGTCCGCAGGTAGCGGAAAAATTGGGATTGCCTCAGGTGACTTACGTAGAAGAAATTCAGGAGGTAAAAGACGGACGTATCCGTGTGAAACGCCATATCGACGGAGGCGTGGAAACTGTAGAAGGTCCGCTTCCGATTGTATTGACTGTAAACGGTAGTGCAGCTCCTTGCCGTCCGCGCAATGCGAAACTGGTACAGAAGTACAAACGTGCACTGGGTGGTCAGGAAAAGGCTGCCATTACCAAAGACGGAGCGGAACTGCCTTATGCTTCTTTGTATGAAAGCCGTCCTTATCTGAATATCATAGAATGGAGTGTAGCCGATGTAAACGGTGATACGAAACAATGCGGTCTGTCGGGTTCTCCGACTAAGGTAAAGAAGATTGAGAACATCATCTTCCAGGCAAAGGAAAGCAAGACGCTTACCGGCAGCGATGCAGATGTAGAAAACTTGATTGTTGAACTGTTGGCTAACCATACTATCGGATAAAGACTATGAATAACGTATTTGTATATTGTGAGATGGAAGGCAAGCACGTTGCCGATGTCAGTCTCGAACTTTTAACCAAAGGTCGTAAGTTGGCCACTCAGCTGGGATGCCAGCTGGAAACTATCTGTGCCGGTACAGACCTTGCAGATGTAGAAAAACAAGTTTTGCCATACGGAGTAGACCGTGTACATGTGTTCGATGCTCCGGGCTTATTCCCTTATACTTCACTTCCTCATACTTCTATTCTTGTCAACTTGTTCAAGGAAGAAAAACCGCAGATTTGTTTGATGGGTGCTACCGTAATTGGTCGTGACCTGGGTCCGCGTGTGTCTTCTGCACTGACTAGTGGTCTGACTGCTGACTGTACGCAGCTGGAAATCGGTAACCATGAAGACAAGAAAAACGGTATCACTTACGAAAACCTGCTGTATCAGATTCGTCCGGCCTTCGGTGGTAACATTGTGGCTACCATCATCAATCCGGAACATCGTCCGCAGATGGCTACCGTACGTGAAGGTGTGATGAAGAAAGAAATCGTAGATGCCAATTATCAGGGTGAAGTGATTCGTCACGACGTAGCGAAATACGTGCCTGAAACAGATTACGTAGTAAAAGTAATCGACCGTCACGTAGAAAAAGCTAAACACAACCTGAAAGGTGCTCCGATTGTAATTGCCGGTGGTTACGGTATGGGTAGCAAGGAAGGTTTCGATATGTTGTTCGAACTGGCTAAGGAACTTCATGCAGAAGTGGGTGCCAGCCGTGCAGCAGTAGATGCCGGTTTCTGCGACCATGACCGTCAGATTGGTCAGACAGGTGTGACCGTACATCCTAAACTGTACATCGCTTGTGGTATCTCCGGACAGATTCAGCATATTGCCGGTATGCAGGATGCAGGTATCATCATTTCTGTGAACAACGATGAAAATGCACCTATCAATGCAATTGCCGATTATGTCATCAATGGTACAGTGGAAGAGGTTATTCCGAAGATGATTAAGTATTATAAGAAGAATAGTAAATAACAACTTTAGGCAAAGTATGGCTGGTAAATGTTTACTTGGGCTCTTGCTGATGTCGTTTTTGACTGCTCCTTCATTTTCACAGGACACTATTTATATTGATAGGAAAAATAAATGGTTGGAATCTAAAGAAGGAGCAGTAAGATATTGTGTTCGCACGAATCTGAAAAAGGACAGTATAGAAGTGAGGTACTATAACCTTGGAGACACCTTACTGCTTATACATCATTTTTCGAAATTTGCAAGTGACCCCAAACAATGTAAATTAAATGGGCAGTCAGCTATTTATTATGCAAATGGACAACCTTCAGACACCCGTATGTACGTGGATGGAAAACGAAATGGAGAATATTTACGTTTCTATAGGGATGGTAAGTTGAAGTACCGCTGTACTTTTATTAACAATGCAAGAGAGGGGCTTGTGGAGATGTTTTATCCCGATGGTTCGATATGGCGGACCGAACAATTCAGGAAAGGACGTTCCAAAGGCGGTCATTTGTATGATGAAGAAGGGCATGAAGTAGATTTTTATCCTTCCGAACGTCCGGCTGCTATGCTTCCGGCTGAATACGGTGATTTACAAAATTTTATACGTGAACACATTCATTATCCGAAAGAAGCAATAGCACAAAATGCCGAAGGACGTATTTTTGTACAATTGGCTATAGATGAATCAGGCCGTGTCATAAAATACAGGATACATCCTAAAAGTAACGAAAACTATTATCTGAGAAAAGAAGTGTCTCGTTTTGCGGAAGAGAACCTGATGGGAATCAAATGGATACCGGCCGTTAAATTTGGGGAATTCGATAAGTCAATTCTTACAGTCCCTGTAACATTTAATATACCTAAGCCTAAAGCTTTAAAACAATAATTACAATTATGGCAAACTTTTATACAGAACATCCGGAACTCAAGTTCCACTTGAACAATCCGATGATGGAGCGTATCTGTCAGTTGAAAGAACGCGATTACAGAGATAAAGACGAGTATGACTATGCACCGCAGGACTATGCGGATGCAGTCGACTCTTACGATAAAGTATTGGAAATTACCGGTGAAATTACCGGTGAAGTGATTGCTGCCAATGCAGAAGGAGTGGACGAAGAAGGTCCGCACTGTGCAAACGGTCGCGTGGAATACGCTTCTGGCACAAAGGCTAACCTGGATGCAATGGTGAAAGCCGGACTGAACGGTATGACTATGCCGCGCCGTTACGGTGGCTTGAATTTCCCGATTACTCCGTACACCATGTGTGCAGAAATCGTGGCTCAGGCTGATGCCGGTTTCGGTAATATCTGGTCACTTCAGGACTGTATCGAAACACTTTATGAATTCGGTAACGAAGATCAGCACAGCCGTTTCATTCCGCGTATCTGTGCCGGTGAAACCATGTCAATGGACTTGACTGAACCGGATGCTGGTTCCGACCTTCAGAGTGTGATGCTGAAAGCTACATACGATGAAGCTAACAACTGCTGGCGCCTGAACGGTGTGAAACGTTTCATTACGAACGGTGATGCAAATCTTCACCTGGTATTGGCCCGTTCGGAAGAAGGTACACACGATGGTCGTGGATTGTCTATGTTCATCTATGACAAGAACGACGGGGGAGTAGATGTACGTCGTATTGAAAACAAGCTGGGTATCCATGGCTCTCCTACTTGTGAGTTGGTTTACAAGAATGCGAAGGCTGAACTTTGTGGTGAACGCAAGTTAGGTTTGATTAAGTACGTCATGGCGTTGATGAACGGTGCCCGTCTGGGTATTGCCGCTCAGTCTGTAGGTTTGAGCCAGGCTGCTTACGATGAGGCTTTGGCATACGCAAAAGACCGTAAGCAGTTCGGTAAGGCTATTATCGAATTCCCGGCTGTGTATGACATGCTGGCTACCATCAAGGCTAAATTGGATGCAGGCCGTGCGTTGTTGTATCAGACTTCTCGTTATGTGGACATCTACAAAGCGTTGGATGACATTGCCCGTGAACGCAAGCTGACTCCGGAAGAACGTCAGGAACAGAAACGCTATGCAAAACTGGCCGACAGCTTTACTCCGCTGGCAAAGGGTATGAACTCTGAATATGCCAACCAGAATGCATACGACTGTATTCAGGTACACGGCGGTTCAGGTTTCATGATGGAATATGCTTGTCAGCGTATTTACCGTGATGCCCGTATCACCAGCATCTATGAAGGTACTACCCAGTTGCAGACAGTAGCTGCCATCCGTTACGTAACAAACGGTTCGTATGCGGCTACTTTGCATGAATATGAACTGATTCCTTGTGCTCCGGAATTTGAAGGTTATATGAATCGTATCAAGGATATGACTCGTAAACTGGAAGCATGTACCAATGCAGTGAAGGAAGCACAGAACCAGGAATTGCTGGATTTGGTATCTCGTCGTTTGTATGAGATGGCAGCTGTGTGCGTGATGAGCCACCTGCTTTTGCAGGATGCGACAAAGGCTCCTGACATGTTCGGCAAGTCGTTAAATGTGTATGTGAACTATGCTGAATCTGAAGTAGAAAAGCATTTCAACTTCATCCGTAAGTTCCAGGCAGAAGAATTGGAAAGCTATCGGAAATAAGATTTCTGATTGATATAGAAAAGGAAAGGGCGAATTTCGAATGAGATTCGCCCTTTTTATTTATGTAGTTATGAATATTAAAAGATAATATTTATTTTTGTAATATATAATCGTGAAATATTTAATCTTTTATTATGGGTAAACTAAAATTATTATTTTTCTTGTGGGGGATGTTTTGTTCCTTGTTGGGGATTGCTGCTTCAGAAATATCCTTGAAAAATTGGATTGGCGAAGACTCTTCAGGTAAGTTCAAGATGACTAAAGTTGACGATTGTCTGGACATTGTATCACCGGATGGTCTGACTTTGTGGTATGATGAGTGCCTGACTGGAAACTATGAAATCAGTTACCGCATTAAAGTAGTGATGGAAGGCGGGAAATACGACCGTTTGAGTGACATGAACTGCTTTTGGGGTGCTAAAGACTTGAAATACCCTGATAATATTTATGCCAGAAAGGATTGGCGTGCAGGGATATTCAAGAATTATAACACATTAAATCTTTTCTATGTGGGTTATGGAGGAAATGAGAATAAGACCACTCGTTTTCGGGAATATCACAGTGAATTTTATGGCATTGATGAGAATAAAATAAAACCTCTGGTAAAAGAATATGCAGATGAGGCACATTTGCTTAAGCCTAATCGTTGGTATGAGGTGGTGATTACCGTAGCGGACGGAAAAACTATGTTTGCTGTTGATGGTGAGGAATTGTTTTGCCATCCTATAAGCAGGGGGCAGGGGGATGGATATTTTGCTATTCGTTTGTGGAAAAACCATGCACAAGTGAGCGACTTTGTTATTCGTAAGGCGGAATCTCAGTTTGCATATTCGAACTATCGTCGTTATTATCAGGAGGCACGTTGTCATGCGGGAGGTGAGAAAAAAGATGCAGTCAAGAAACTGAGAGAATATTTTTCTCAACACCCTTATCGGGCTGTAAAATCAATTGATGCTTCTCAGGCTATTCAGATGGCTTCCCTGTTAGGAGAAGATGGCCGGTTTTCAGACTTAAATTCTACAGAGGAACAGTTTGAACGTGAGAATGCTTATCAACAAGGCTATGAGAATACCACGGATGACCGTGTCGGAATTTTTATTGCCAGTGCATTGAACCGTATATATCAGTTGGCTGATGCTTGCCGGAAAGGACGGTTGGAGAAAACTCCTGAACTTACAGATAAACTTTGGAAGTCTGTGGTGCATTATGGTAACTTGGAAATTTCTCGTCCGAATGATAAACCACGTTTTCATGCTTCTTGTTTTGCGATACCTACGGCTGCCGTGAATATTTATTTTGCTTGTACAGAAGATATGGACCGGGCAGAACAGGGCGAGGGAAATAAATACTTGAAGAATGCATGTGATATGTTGAAAGTCTTGGGACTTCAGGCTTATACTCAGCCTTTGAGAAGGGATGAGACTGATAAGAATGTGGTGTCAGTAGAGCGTTTCCGTAATCATGTGTGGTGGGTAGGCGGCAATGCGCTGGCTTATCGCTCCTTACTTCCGGTAGCTGTTATGTATAGCTCTGTTCCGATGCTGGATGTCTTGGCAGAAGTTTGTCAGCGGGGCATTAGCATGACTTCCCAGATTACCTATGATGATTCTTTTTGGACGGAGGGATTCACGGCTGACGGAGCAGGATGGGGACATGGCATGCAATGTTTGATATGGGGTTATCCCATTGATGGAACTTCCAGTGCTTTGAATATGCTGGGTATGCTTAATGGTACCCCTTGGGCAAAGCAGCTCAGCCGTGAAAATGCAGATGCCTTGATGAACTTTTTCCGTGGAGGAAGCTGGTATTATCGGGACGGTTATCGTTTGCCTTGTCTGGATCGAAATTCTTATGAGTATCGGAATAAGGAGGAAGCAATACCTTATTGCAAGATGTTGCGCAATGTGGTGAAAAATTGGCTTTCTTCTTTTTCTCCAGAAGAGCAGAAAGAGCTTCAGCAACTTTTAGCTGAGGCAGAAACGAATCGTATCCGAATGGACGGAACTGAAAAAGGAGTTTATCAAGGTACACGCTGGTTCTTTAATAATGATGATTTGATGAAGCATGCTCCGGATTATCATTTGATGATTAATATGGCTTCTGTGCGCTGTGACGGGCTTGAAAGTGCAGCATTCGCGGACAACTATAATTTTTATCCGACAGATGGCATGACTTTATTTCAGCGTCATGGAAATGAATATTTTCAGATTATGGGAGGTTGGGATGTGACCGCTTCTCCCGGTGTTACTGCACGTGAAGGAATGGAGCGCTTGACTCCGGTAACAAACTGGCGGGGATATTGTAGTCGTCATAATTTCGCTGCAGGAGCAGCAGATGGGGCAGATTATGCAGCTGGTGGTTATATTTTTGAAAAAATGCATGGAGCCGATAAGGAAAATGTGAATGATAAAGGTGATCGTAAGGTGAAGAATGAGTTACTCTATGGTTTTAAGGCTTATAAAGGTTATTTTGTATTGGGAGATTATCTGGTAGCTTTAGGAGCAGGAGTGACCAATAACTCTCCGGATATGGAAGGACACATCCGGACCACATTGGATCAGACAGCAAGGATAGCTCCGGTTTATCTTTGGAAGAAAGGCAAGAAGACTGATGTGGCGGAAGGAAGCATGTTTTTGGATGCACGTAAGATGAAAGATACCTGGGTTATACAAGAAGGGCAGTTTGCCTATCAAGGTTTGCCAGAGTATCAGGCTAATTTATATGTTGCTTCAGAGAGTCGTCCGGCTCATTGGGCAAAGATGAATGCGCGGAATAAAAAGAAATCAGGGCTACCTGAAAAGGTTTCTGTATTGCGTTTGTGGACAGACCATGGGCAAAGTCCGAAGAATGATACTTATGGCTATACGGTTTACTTGGGGAAAGATGAACCGGCCCGTAAGCTTCCGTTTGAAGTATTGAGAAACGATACATTGATTCAAGCCGTTCGTTCGACAGACAAAAAGGTGGTAGAAGTCGTGTTCTATCCGGAAGCTCCGGTGTTAAAAGCAAAGGGGTTAACGTTGGAGGTTTCTGCACCTTGTGCACTTGTCTTGCGTGAGACGGACACAGAGTGTTATGTGTCTGTAACGGATGCCAGAATGGATGCTACATTAAAAGAAATTACGTTAGTATGGAATGGGCAAAAAATTGTGGTGCCCGTGCCTCAGGGTATTTCTTGCGGAAAATCCGTAACCGTTTGTGTGAAAAAATAGGGAGATTATTTTTTTTCGAGGTCTATCTTTTTCCGTAGCCATCGGTCGAAGAAGTACAGCAGACAGAGGGCGCAGAGAGTGGGCAGATAGAAAAAAAACGTATGGGAGTTCGGAAGCATTTCCTTACAGGTGTGCCAGTAGCTGATGAAGGTTGCTCCGTATTTCCATATAAAAAATCCGATGCAGCTTCCTCCGCTGAGTAGGGCGAAGATAAGGAAGAGAATGAACATTCTTTTTTCCTGCCGTTTTTCGCGTAAGATACTTTCCTCTTGTATCTTTTGCATCATGCGGTAACTGAAATTACTGGGCAGCTCGTAATGGGGCTGCCTTTTTATGGCCTTCTGAAGTCCTTTATCTGTTGTTCTCATGGCTTAAATTTCCTCTTTCATTAAGTTACATAACTTTTTTCGGATGCGGTGCAGCTTTACTTTTACATTGCTTTCTGTCAGGTGAAAGATGTAGGCTATTTCTTCTATGGTTTTTTCTTCTTCATAGAACAGAGTGACAAGTGCCTGTTCATCGGGTTTGAGCTGGGTGAGTGCCTGCTGCAGTTTCTGAATCTGCACTTCGTTCTCGGTATCCAGTTCCTCATCAATTTCTTTATCTGAAAGGCTGTTCCACATTCGGTCGTCGAATGAAAGCAGTTCTTTATCTTTTTTCCGGAGTGCGGAGGTCGCTTCATTGTAAGCAATGCGATAAATCCAGGTAGAGAAACTGCTGCCTCCATGAAACGAGGATAGGTGGGTGAAGGCTTTTATAAAGCAGTCTTGTGTCAGCTCTTCCGCATCCTCCGGTGAGCCTACCATACGGACTATCAGGTGGAAAACCTGCGGTCCGTAGGTGTCAAGAAAGTAGGCGAACTGTTCGGTTCGTCCACTCAGGATAGATGCAATGATATGTAGTTCCTCGTGATTCATGATGCCCTTTAGACGCAGAGCAGAGTAAAAGGTTACACTGAAATCATAAAAATATTTTTTTCGGTAAAAGTGTAACCTTTCCGCATGGGTTGCGTCTAAAGGGCAAAGTAACAAATTAAAAACCGAAAAAAATGGAAGAATTGATGATTGTGGCCAATGTGGCAATTATTTTTGGAGTGATTTATAAATTGTTTGAACTGTTTGCCGGAAGAAGAGAGCGGATGATGCTGATTGAAAAGATGGGTGATAAACTGACACCGGAAACCTTTAAGAATGGCATTATGTATCGTCCCAGTTTGTATTCGTTTGGAGGATTGCGTATAGGGTGCTTGCTACTGGGGTTAGGAGCAGGATTGTTGATGGGATATTTTCTGGTGTGTGTTACCCAGCAGTCCTACTTTTCAGGTAGCGAAGAATGGGCTGTAAAAGAGGCCGTTTCTATAATTTACGGAGCGTGCGTTCTACTGGGGGGAGGTTTAGGCCTTGTTATCTCTTATTTGATAGAAAAAGAACAATGGAAGAAAAATAAGTAAGAATTGCAAATTTCAGCAGGGCGGCCTGGCATGCTATAATGGTGTCAGGCCGCGTGCTTTATGGTATGATTTATCCTGAAAGTGGCCTTTTATTCTTCATTTGTGAAATAAACCTTTTATTTATGCAGAGCAATTAAATCTTTTTGTAACTTTAGGTGCTATGGGTATAATAAAGGAAGTATTGGGTTATGAAGTATTATAGAATCATAGGAATCGTATGTGTGTGGATTTTCTTTATCGGGCAAGTTTGTGCTCAGTCTGTATCGGATAATGAATGTCTGCAACTGGTGGCGCTTAATGACAGCGATGATGTACTGAAGAAAATGGTGATTTATCCTCCGGTATTTTGTGCAATGCACGATGGAAAACGTCTAAAAATTAAAATCAGCAATGAGGGAGAAAAGGTGATGCGTAAGACCTATTTCTATTTGTTCTATAAAAAGAAAAGAATATGCCGGATTCATCTTCCTAATATGAAAAAAGGAGAAACGTGTGAGTTTGGCGTGAATATTCGCGACCGATTTTTTCATAAGGACCGGAGGGAACTGGTGTTCCAACTTAAGAAAGGGAAACGTTTCCGGACTTACAAACTGGCTGACTGCTGACAGGCGGCTGCTTTTGATAGCCTTTTTTGTATTTGAATATGATTTTGTTAATGGATTTTATCATCCAGGATTTTGTAGTTAATGTATGTTGTAAAACATTCTTTTTAGGTCTTGCGTTTTGCTGTTTCAAATAAAATAAATACTTTTGTACTGTGTTTTTCATAGTATTAGATTTAAGGTTAACAAAGGTTGG
>PPYE01584651.1_pt1 | contig 223828 bp, 234 predicted proteins | sample 1559881 | NCBI WGS metagenome assembly PPYE01 (sample SAMN08240022, study PRJNA423297) | Human gut metagenome, whole genome shotgun sequencing project.
TAGCCTTTATTTTTTCTCTCCCCCAAAGTTGACCCCCAAATTTCTGGCGAAAACCCCTAAAAAATTTGGATAGCCTATTATAAAAAAATCCGGATATCCGGATTTTTTAACATTATCTGTTGTAGAATTCTACTACCAGCAGTTCGTTGAACTCGGAATTCAGCTCACTGCGCTCTGGCAGACGAAGGTAGGTACCCTTCTTTGCATCTTTATCAACATCGATGAATGCTACGGTATTCAGTGTTGCTTCCAGTGCCTCGTTGATTGCCTTCATATCTCTGGATTTCTCCTTGATTTCCACAACCATACCTGGCTTTGCGATAAAGCTAGGGATATCAACTTTCTTACCGTTAACCAGAATGTGTCCGTGGTTAACCAGCTGACGAGCAGCACGGCGAGTGCGGGCAAAGCCCATACGGTAAACCAGGTTATCCAGACGGGATTCCAGCAGACCCAGGAAGTTGTCACCAGTTACACCCTTCATCTTGCTTGCTTTGATGAAAGTGTTGTAGAACTGACGCTCGTTCAATCCATACATGTAACGGATTTTCTGCTTTTCACGCAGCTGCTGTCCGTAGTTTGTTAATTTTACACGTTTCGTAGGTCCGTGCTGACCTGGTGCATACGCACGTTTCTGAAGCTCTTCTCCGGTTTCCAGAATAGAGAAACCAAGACGGCGGGATGTTTTCCAAACCGGTCCATTGATTCTTGACATGAAAATCCTCCTTATTGTTTTATGGCTATAAAACAATAACAGGTACAAATCATTTTTACATGGTGTTCATACTCACGGTATCTTCGCTCAGCAGTAAGTTACGCAATACCCCGCAGAAATCTGCGTCATGAACGCTATATGTAAAGCATTTGCATTCTGCTATCCATTTTACGCCACTTTACTATAACAGAACGAGGAATGGATGTCAAACAGAATTTATTTTTATGACTCAATTTTTCAGATAGTCCTATCGTTAGCATATTGTGGAATGCTCGTCATCCCTGCATATACAAACCTGTTAAAGATAATACCTTGAAGCTTTGATTTCTAAAAGCTCGACGGACAGAGAAACATGCGTTGTTTATCTATAAATGCTATCCTTTCCATGAGGAGTGATAAATGTGTGATGCGGCATTGTGTGAAAGAAAAATAAGACACGCATCATTTCTTCTAGAATAAGCATAATTTCTGATTTCTTAATCGTATAAATTATGATACAATATACCTAGTGAATTCGAATGGAAGAGGTGTCTGTATGGAGAATTTTATCAACAATGTCAAAAATGTTGTTTCCCTTGATGTTTTAATCTATATAGTGATTGCGCTGGTCGCCATCGTCATACTTACGATCATCATGATGGTCCTGCGTCAGAAGCAGGCAAGAAAGCAATTGGATGAACTGGAGCTGAGCTACAACTCGCTGAAGGGAATTCCACTTGCTTTTAAATTGAACAAGGCTGTGGCACTGTCACGGGTCAATGAGGAAATGAGTCAGCGTGTGGAAAGCTGCCGTACGGATTTTGACAATATTCAGGAGCAGCTGAAGGAATGCAGCGTTACCCTGGCCGAGGCGGATGATCTGATCTATGTTCATAAAGCCAAGGCTGCAAAGCGGCGCATGGAGAAGCTGCGGGAACAGATGGCAGAGCTGGAGGGTGTCGCAAAGGATGTCAATCAGGCACTGGACAGCATTTTGGAGCAGGAAAACGAGCAGCGTGTACATATCAATAAGCTGAAGGATGATTTTCGTATCATCAAGCGCAATATCAATGAGAACCGTGCTTCCTTCTCCCAGAGCTATGAATATCTGGAAATGGAGATCGCAGCTATTGAAAAGATGTTTTCAGCCTTTGAGGAATGGATGTTTGCGTCCGAATTCAACAAGGCTGCTGATCAGCAGAAGGAAATACGGGAATCTGTCGCTCATTTAAAGGAGCTGGTGGATGTCCTGCCTTCCATGTATGAACGTGCCAGAGGTGTTCTTCCGCGAGCAATCGATGAAGTCGGTTATCAGTATGCACAGGCGAAAAACAAGGGTGTGTATACCGAGCATCTGGAGGTTCGCAAGAATCTGGATATCATCAGCGATATGCTGAAAAATGATTTGAATAAGCTTCGCAATGGAAATCCGAAGGACGTTCATGAGGATCTCAACGATTGTGAAAAACGCATTTCCCAGCTTGCCGAACAGCTGAGCAGGGAAGAGGCTGCCTTCGATGAGGTCAGCGACAATGTCGACATCCTCTTTGATACGATTCGCAGCATCAATATGGATGTGGAAGCTATCGAGGAGCTGTATAACCGCGTATATGAACGGTTTGGCTTTGAAAACTGGACCCAACGGCTGCAGGAGGTGCATGAGCGCCTTTCCGTATTAAACGACATGCAGCGCAAGCTGGAAGCGGTCATCGCACAAAACAAGGTGCCATACTCCACAATACTGATTGCATATAAGGAGCTGGAGCAGAGTGCGGCTGCCTTCACCAATGAGGTTGGTGAAATGAAGCAGAAGCTCGACAATGCCTGCAGTGATGAGGAGCGGGCAAAGAAACAGCTGATCAAGCTGCAGCTGATTGTGAATGAAATTCGTGTGAAAATGTCCAAGCACCGGCTGCCGAGTGTTTCACAAAAATATGAGGATGACCTGCATAAAGGGGAAATCATGATCAAGGACATTCAGGTGATTCTGGATAATTCTCCGCTGGATGTCAAACGCCTGAACGCCGAGCTGCGCAGTGCGATTGATTATATTTATACATTATATAACAGTGTGAATAATCTGGTGGGAATGGCAATTATGGTGGAAAATACGATTGTGTTTGGAAACCGGTATCGCTCCTCCTTTCCGGATATCGACAGTGAGCTGACAAGAGCAGAGCTGTGCTTTCGAAACGGGCAGTATACCAAGGCATTGAAAATCGGCATCCAGTGCATTGAGAAAATGCATCCGGGAGCTTATGAAAAACTGATCAACAAGAAGGATCCAAGTATCCTGAATGCGGGGGAGTAGCATGATTTATCTGGATTATGCCTCCACCACGCCGATTTGCCCGGAAATTTTAAAAACCTATACCAGGCTTTTGGAGAAGCATTACGGCAACAGTGATTCTCTGCATGAGCTGGGAAGGGAAACCGGTAAATTGATGGAACAAAGCCGTGCACAGATTGCACAGCTTTTGCACGTTTATAAGGATGAGATTCTGTTTACCTCCTGTGCCAGCGAATCCAACAATGCGGCAATCAAGGGGGCAGCCTGGAAATATGCCAATCGCGGCAAGCATCTGATTACCACCTGCGTGGAGCATTCTAGCATTCATAATGCCATGGAACAGCTGCAGGAGGTTTTTGGATATGAGGTGACCTATCTTCCCGTGAATGCGAAGGGTTGCGTGGAAGTAGAAGATTTGAAGCAAGCATTACGAAAGGATACTGTTCTGGTATCCATGATGATGGTGAATAATGAAACCGGGGCAGTGAATGCGATTCGTGAATGTGCCCAGTACGTGCACGCCAATTCCAGGGCACTCTTTCACATGGATGGTGTACAGGCGCTGGGAAAGCTGGAGGTCGATCTTTCCTGTGTTGATCTGGCAACCTTTTCCGCCCATAAAATCTACGGACTGAAGGGCAGCGCTATCCTATATAAGAAAAGAAATGTAGAGCTGGTCCCGCTTATCAGCGGCGGTCAGCAGGAAAACGGACTACGAGCCGGCACCAGCAATGCACCGACAAATATTGTGTTTGCGAAAACGCTGCGCCTTGCCATGGAACAGCGTGAGGATGCCTATGCCCATGTGCAAAAGCTGAACAGCTACCTTCGTAAAGCGCTGTCCGCAATGGAGGATATCGTGATCAATTCCCCGGAGGAAGGCAGCCCGTTTATCCTCAATATATCCAATCTGCGCATTGGCAGTGAAATTATGCTCAATGCACTGAATGCCAAAGGCTTTGCTGTTTCTGCCCAAAGCACGTGTTCATCACACAGTAAAGCGGTTTCCGCAGTTCTGCTTGCTATGGGGTTGGGGGAGCAGCGTGCAACCCATGCAATACGCATATCCCTGTCGCATCTGACTACCAGAGAGGAAGTCGATGCCTTTTTACAGGCTTTAAAGGAGATCAATCATGACTATCGAACAAAATAACATTGTATATAACCATATTCTTGTCCGCTTCGGAGAGCTGTCCACGAAGGGAAAGAATAAAAAGGATTTCATCAAGCGCTTATTAACAAATGTGAAAAATGCGCTTCGGGATTATGACAGACTGAGCTATGAGCGTACCCATGACAGACTGTACATCATGCTGAACGGAGAAGATCCGCACGCTGTCAGCGAGCATCTGCAGAAGGTATTCGGTATTTCCTCCTTTTCCTTCGCAATCCGCGTGGATTCCGATATTGAGGCGATGAAGCAAACGGCACTGCAGGTGGCGAAGGAAAGCGATGCACGGACCTTTAAAATCGAAGCACGCAGAAGTCACAAGCTGTTTCCGATGATTTCCGATGAAATCAATCGTGCTGTTGCCGGAGAAATTCTGCGGAACACTGAACTGAAGGTAAATGTGCGGGAGCCGCAGTTACGCATCCAGATCGAGGTGCATCAGGAGGATACCTATATTATGACCGGCAGAATTGCCGGGGCAGGCGGTTATCCGGTCGGTGTCGGCGGGAAGGCGCTGGTCATGCTGTCCGGTGGAATTGATTCCCCGGTCGCATCCTATCTGACCATGAAGCGCGGCGTTGCGATCGAATGCGTTCATTATGCATCACCGCCATACACCAGTCAGGCAGCACAGGACAAGGTACTTGAGCTTGCCCGTCAGCTTGCCCCGTATCAGGGACATATTCGTGTCCATGTGGTGCCTTTCACAGACTTACAGCTTGCCATCTATAAAAACTGTGATGAAAGCTATGCCATTACGATAATGCGCCGTATGATGTATCGCATTGCACAGCGGCTTTGCGAGCAGCAGCACTGTCTTGCCATTGTCAATGGGGAAAGCATCGGACAGGTAGCGAGTCAGACGCTGGAAAGTATGCAGACCATTAACTGTGTAACGACAACACCGGTTATTCGTCCGGTTGCCTGCATGGACAAGGTGGAAATCATCAATGTTTCCCGTGCCATTGACACCTATGATATCTCCATACAGCCCTTTGAGGACTGCTGTACGATATTTACGCCGAAAAACCCGGTAACCAAACCGACGATTCAGCGCTCAGAACGGCTGGAGGCGCGCTTTGATTATGAGTCTTTGCTGCAGGAATGCATCGAGAAGACAGAGCATGTGGATGTATACCCGAAAGCGAAGCTTGATGAGGATATTTTTTAGTATAAATTGAAAACACTCACCCATACTAACAATGTGAGGTGAGAAAAATGGAAAGAAGAAAACAGTACAACGAAAAACAGGTTGAGCAGGACTTATATCAGTACGAAATGGGTATTGAATTAGGTGCTGACGTTGAAGCTGAAAAGAGAAATCATCAGAATGAATACGACAAAGAGCATTCTTCTCAGGATTTCAAAAACAACTTCAATAACAACAACCAGAGCAACTCCCAGAGAAACAACCAGAACCAGCGCAACAACAACCAGAATCAGAATCGTTAAGGCTGGCACAAAAAAACCGCTCCTCTTCCGATTGGAAAACAGGAGTGGTTTTTTTTATGTTTCGTAATACGTTACGATATCGTCCAGCTTCTTACGCTTTGGCTTCTCAGGGTCCATGGCCTTGTAGCCGACACTGATGACGCTGACAATAATTTCCGTCTCTGGGATGTTGAGAAGTCTTTGTATGGCTTTTGCATCACGGATGCCCATCACAAGGGTATCAAGCCCAAGATCCCTTGCCTTTAATAAAAGATTTTCATTATGCAGGCCCAGATCATAGGCACCCCACAGATTTCCGAGCTCATTGCTCGGGGTACCGTCCTTATCAAAGCCGGCCACATCCTTTACAAAGCTTGTGACAATGAGTACCGGAGCATCCTTTGTGTTCTCTGCATTAAAGGGAGCCAGACCTTCCTGCTTCATAGCCTGCAGCATGGTCGAAGATGTAATGACATGATACCGTGCTGTCTGGGAATTCTTCCAGCTCGGTGCCTCCATGGCACAGCGAAGCATTGCTTCGATATCCTCCTTTGCCACCGGTCTTGCGGCATATTTACGGATGCTTTTTCTTGTGACTGCAACTTCATTAAATTCCATTAAAATCACCTCTTTGTATTTATTTTACTACAATTTTCCTTAAATTTCCGTAATTAAGCAAACTTTTCCTATTTTGCCTGTGGTATACTTAGATAGGAAATGAGGTAGGTATATGCTGTTATGTCCGAAATGCGGAAATAAACTGGTCAGGGAGGAACGCGTTTGGCGCTGTCAGAATAACCATTCCTATGACATTGCAAAGCGTGGATATGTCAATCTGGCGCTGCATCATAAAGCACTCAGCGGGGATGATCGGGAAATGGTAAAGGCACGCACACGATTTTTATCCCATGGATATTATGCACCGCTGCAGGCTGCACTGGTTGAACTGGTACGGGGCTATCATCCGTCAGTCGTCATAGATGCAGGCTGTGGAGAGGGGTATTATACGAACAGAGTGAAACAGGAAACGGATACACTGCTTGGCTTTGACTTATCCAAGTATGCAGTCGATGAAGCGTGCAAGGCCAGAAGCGGTGCGGTATATGCGGTGGCGAGTGTTTTCCATATGCCCCTGTGTGATGCCTGTTCCGATATGGTGCTTTCTGTGTTTGCGCCGTTTCAGGCAGAGGAATTTCTGCGTGTCTTACAGCCGGGTGGTATCTTCATCAAGGTCGGTCCCGGTCCGCAGCATCTGATGGGGCTCAAGGAAATCCTGTATGATGTGCCCTATGAAAATCCGTCGGAAACGCTGCAGCAGGAGGGCTTCATTCTGGAAAAAACGCAGACGGTGGAAGCTGCTATCTGTATTCGGGATGCAGCTGATATTCAGGCACTGTTTCATATGACGCCCTATTACTGGAAAACACCAAAGGATGCGGCTATGCGCTTGCAGGAGCTGGATGAGCTGAAAACGAAAATTCAGTTTCAAATCGAAATCTATCGCAAAGATGAAAACATGCTTAACAAACAAGAGCAGGCTATGCTATAATGTGATACAGGTATTAGGAGAAAGGCGGTAAACAGGTATGGCATTTGAATCACTAAGTGAACGTCTGGGAAAGGCGTTTAAAAATATAACCGGAAAGGGAAAGCTGAGCGAAAAAAATATGAACGACATGCTGCGCGAGGTGCGTATGTCGTTGCTGGAGGCCGATGTTAATTACGGCGTCGTTAAGGATTTCATTGCCCGCGTAAAGGAACAGGCACTGGGAACGGAGGTCATGACCTCTCTGAATCCGGGGCAGATGGTTGTAAAAATCGTTCATGACGAAATCGTAGCGCTGCTGGGAAGCGAGGATGCTCCGGTAAATTATAAAAGCAGTGGAATAACAACTGTCATGATGGTGGGTCTGCAGGGTACCGGTAAAACAACGGCATCCGCAAAGATCGCCAACGTAATGAAGAAAAAGCAGAGCCGCAAGCCGTTGCTGGTAGCCTGTGATGTTATTCGTCCTGCAGCGATTGAACAGCTGAAAACACTGGGGGAAAGCATTGGCGTTGAGGTCTTTTCACTTGGTGTGGAGACCAAGGCGCTGGAAACAGCGAAGCAGGCAATGGATTATGCCAAGGAAAACGGCTATGATACCGTGCTCTTTGATACTGCCGGGCGTCTGCATATTGATGAAGAGCTGATGCAGGAGCTGTCCGATATCAAGGCTTTTGTACATCCGGATGATATTTTGCTGACCGTCGATGCAATGACCGGACAGGATATTGTGAATGTTGCAGGCAGCTTCCATGAACAGCTGGAGGTTACCGGTCTCGTATTGACGAAGCTGGATGGTGATTCCAGAGGCGGTGGTATTCTGTCTGTGCGCTCCATCACACAGGTTCCGGTAAAGTTTGTCGGTCTGGGTGAAAAAATTGACGACTTGGATGTGTTCCATCCGGATCGTATGGCCGATCGTATTCTGGGCATGGGAGATATCATGTCTCTGGTCGAGCAGGCACAGGATAAAATGGATATCGAAGCGAGCACGAAATCTGCGAATCGCATGATGAGCGGACAGTTTACTCTGACAGACATGCTTGTGCAGTTCCAGCAGCTTGAAAAAATGGGGTCTCTGGGCGGTATGATGAAGCTGATTCCGGGGATGAACCAGCTGGCAGGGCAGATCGACGAAGCCAAAGCCGGCAACAAAATGAAGAAAAGCACCGCAATCATTCAGAGTATGACGATGGAGGAGCGGGAGAATCCCAATATCCTTCGTGCATCCAGAAAGAATCGTATTGCCAAAGGTAGTGGTACAACGGTAGCGGATGTAAACCGACTGTTGAATGAATATGAGAAAATGAAGCAGGTCATGAAGCAGATGGGTGCTATGACCAAGTCCGGTAAAATGCCGAACATGGGCGGTATGGGAGCCATGGGGGCAATGAAAAACATGCGCAGCATGAATAAGATGATGCGTCAGGGCGGAAAACGAGGAAAACGATAACAAGGCATACACTGCCTTGTTTTTATTAAAAGGAAGGCGTAGTTAACTGTTGGTCCCAAAGGGTGCTTACGATTCTGATTTCAAAAGGAGATTACAATCAGTGATATTAACCAAGATTTGATGAATGCAATACGTATTTTGTGAGGAGGGTGTTTATGAAGGTATTTGTATATGGCTATCGAAAAGAGGAAGCTGCTTATTTCAGTGCCTGTGCAAAAGCGATGCAGCTGGAAATCGATACCTGTGCACAGCGACCGACACTGGAAAATGCACAACTTTGTCAGGGCTATGAATGCATCAGTGTGCTATCAACACCGATCGATGCTGCATTGCTGCAGAAATTGCAGGAGGTAGGTGTCCGCTTTCTGTCAACACGTACTGTCGGCTATGATCACATTGACCTTGCTTATGCCAGAAAAATCGGTATTCATATTGGAAATGCAACCTATGCGAGTGAGAGTGTGGCGGACTATACGATTATGCTGATTCTGATGGCGCTGCGCAAAATGAAGCTGATTTTGCAGAGTGCGGTCAGTCAGGATTATTCCTTTGATGCGGTATTGGGCAGCAATCTGAAGGGAAAAACACTCGGAGTGATTGGGACGGGAGCCATCGGACAGACACTCATTCGTCATATTGCCGGCTTTGGGTGCCGAATACTTGCCTATAATCCACATCCGCGAAAGGAAATGGAGCAATATGTGACCTATGTGGATTTGAATACCCTGTATCAAAACAGCGACATTATCACGCTGCATGTACCGTTAAACGATGCCACCTACCATTTGCTCAATGAAGCGGCTTTTGCCCGGATGAAGCCTGGTGTAATCATCGTGAATACAGCACGCGGTCCTCTGATCGATAATACGGCGTTGATTGCTGCGATAGAATCAGGAAAGGTCGGTGCAGCTGCGCTGGATGTCGTCGAGGGAGAAACCGGTATCTATTACAATCGAAGGAAAGGGAAGATACTGAAGCAGCATGATATGGCTGTATTAAACTCCTTTCCCAATGTACTGCTAACACCGCATCTCGCTTTCTTAACCGATGATTCCTATCGGGATATGGTGACACATTCGATGAAGAGCTGCTATCTGTTTATGCACGGCGAGGAAAATCCATGGCTTATTCAGTAGAGTGATGAATAATCAGACTGCAAAACCTGATGAGAGGCTTTCGCGCTTTTTTTCAGCTTAGGAGTCGATCGATATATATGATGAAAAGGGTCAAGCTTATATTGATCCTTTTTGTTTCACATGATTAGGATGATTTCCAGAATCAAAGCCTTGGTCTAGTTTTTTGATCACGGTTACAACAAAGAAAGTGAACATAATGCATGATTCTCCTCCTTGCAGCTATAACTTATCCTTGGTGTGGAGTGCATGCTTTCCCTTTGCAGCAGCCTGCAAATAGCCTGTTTTAGCTATTTGTGAAAAGCTGAAGCAGCTGTATAGGTCTTTACATAAGCATGACTGCATACAAGCGGTAGGCTGATTATGTCCTACAGGTGCTAATTGTTTTTCACTGCAACTTTTTTGCTCATATAATCGTGTTTATAATAGAGGGGATAAAATTCCTTGTTAGGAGGGAAGTGCGGCATGAGAACTTATGCGGATATGACATTTGAAGAAGTTATGGAAGCCTTTGCGGATACTGTGACCCGTCTTGCATATTTGCGGATGGGAAATGAGCAGGATGCAAAGGATATCTTTCAAAATGTCTTTTTGAAGCTATATACACAGACGATGGAATTTCACGATCCTCAGCATGTGAAGCCTTTGCTCAGGTGGAGGATGTACAGGAACGCAATGAGCTGTATGAGCTGATGGAGCTGGTACCCAACCATCGCAATGCTTTGTATTTATATTATTATGAGGGCTATTCCATACGGGAAATCAGTAGACTCATGAACGCACGCGAGAATACTGTGAAGTCCTGGATGCGGCGCGGGAAACAGGAGCTGCGCAGTCTTTTGGGAGGTGAAGAGGATGCGTGAGAAAAAATTCAGGGGCTTTGATGATATACACTGCCCGCAAAGCTGGAAAGAACAGGTGATGGATCAGGCGGAGTCCTCCGAAAGAAAAAAAGCGTCTATATATGGCGAATTGCTGTTTTATTTCTGCTGGCATTGCTTTCCTTAGGTACTGCATATGCGTGCAGTGATACGGTACGCGATTGGCTTTTATCACTGTTTAGCAATGGACAGGAGAAGGTGCAGGTAAAGGAAGACCCTGTTTCTGTACAAGCCCTCAATGGAATCACCTATCTGGATGCCGACTGCCGCTATTATGTAAAACTGCCGGAAGAAAAAATTGCGGGGGAAGATACGTTGACCGTATATGAAAAAGGACGAATCGTAGAAGACGCTGTTCCAAAGAAAAGCTTAGAGCTGCAGCTGCCAGTGGAAAACAGCACCGTGACCGTACAATTACAATATGTTCATCTGAAAAACGAGTGCCTCCCTCTGTATCTAAAAGGGGAGGAGGGCACTGGAATACCGGATTCGTCATTCCGTGTACTGGCGGACGGAATGCTGGTGATCGAATATGTGCAGGATACCTTTCAAAATGCCTATCTGGTAAATCCGGAAACAGCAGACGTGCAATCCATTGGAGATTTATCCTACCATGCAGAAGCGGAATCTGGAATGCATATCTATGCCAACACCGTACAAAGCAGTGCCTCCGGGCGGTTTCTGCTATATCGCACGTATGCATTGGCACAGGGATGGGCGAAGGAGAAAACAGAAGCACAATGGGTGCTACTGGACAGGGTGGAAAATACCCGTCGTAGGCTGGATACAAAACGGCTGCCTGGCTATCTGCTGGGAAATGAGCTGCGTATGGCTGGCGATACGCACATCATTACAACAAAAAGCTATGCAGTGGATGCTACGACCGAAGCGAATTACCCGATTGTGTATAATTACCGTAAGAATACCTGGACAGAGTACAGTGACTACCAGTGCGCTGTTCCCTTTGTCAGTGATTATTTGTATCGTGCAAGAGACTCTTCCATAGAGCTGCTAAATATCCGTACACAGGAAAAGCATTCGATTCCATTACCGAAGAACATGCGGGCAGAAGACTGTATTTTGTATCCGTATGATGGGTTTTATATCAGTGAGAGTACGCTGAGCAGTGCATTGGATATCTATATTGTATCGCAGCAGCGATGGGTTCATTTGGATGCAAAGATATTGAATGGTGAGACAGCTGTCCTCTTTGCGTATCCGCTGGATGATCACACGCTTTTGCTCAATCAGACATATTTGATCGAATTTCACAAATAATCTGGAAAAGTATAGGATAGTATGCTATAGTACTGTTATACCTTAAAGGTACCGTATATAATAAGAAAGGCAGGTGGTTTGTATGAATACATTCAAAACGTATAAACTGAGGAAAGATACAGACTGCCGTGTTGATAGCTAGCGCATGTTCTGGGCATCCCTTGGGATGCTTTTTTCTTTCCTATGCAGCAAATTTATGAAAGGAAAGGACAAAAGAATGAAAACAGAAATTTGTAAAGAGCAGTACGCAGCATCTATGACAGCGATGCCGGCAAGCAGCAAGGAACAGAATCGTTCCCTGAAACGGGGGTTAAGCAGACAGGAGCTGTCTCTGCAGCAATGCTATGTGATGATTCGTAAGGAGCAGGTGGTTGCCAGAGCAGTTATTTATGATGAGCATTCCTACATTGGCAATCTGACACTGGAGGCGATCGAGCAGACGGAGGCTGATCAGTTTGTAAGGGATGTTATTGGCCATCTGGATCGAAGCAGAGAATGGCGCATCGACCTGTATTCGGACAAAATCAATTATACACTCGTATATCGGGCGCTGAAGCGCTGGTTTCCTATAGAAATCAAAAGGGAAAGCTACACAGTGATGACTGCTGAACGGGATTTGCATTCCTATGAGTTCGTATCGGCAAAGCAGATGACGAAGGAAAATCTGCTGGAGCTGATGGTGAGCGCAAGCAGAACTACACCGGATTTGCTTTTGCAAAGAGAACATACCAGTATGGGGCTGTATCCGGCAGTCCAAAAGCAGATGGAGGAGCTGCTGGATGATGAAGAAAGCGACATTTTATTTCAGATTCTGCTTGTTGAAGGGCAACCTGCAGGCTTTATCAGTGTAAATCGTCTGCTGGATGATGTTGGAGGAATCGGATGTATTGGGGTACATGCCGATTATCAGGGAAAGCGGCTTGGCAGCGTGCTGCTGCAAAAGGCAATGGACATGGCCTGGCATCACGATATTCATAAGCTGATAGGGGATATTGATGTTCATAATATCGCTATTCGAAAAAATCTGATACAATGCGGCTTTATGCTCGATTGTAGGATGTGTATGTTTCTGTTGGAAAAGCAGTAGCTAAGTCAATGGAAATCTGAAAGGACAGGGAACAGGCAGTTCATCATTTTATACAGAAGGATTTAGAAGAGACGCCTACAGCGAGGGACTGGGATAACTGTTTGTAGGGTGATTCGTTAAGGAATGTCAGGGAGAAAATCTGATTTCTTGCGGACTGAAATGTTCATAAAAAAAGGGGAATCCAATCTTCTGTTAAGTGGATTCCTCTGTTTTCTTTATTATCAAGTAAAAATCACCTGTTGTTTTTTTCTCTTAGGTCTGAATAGAAAAGATTATGCTTTTTCTATCCTGTGTGGCACTTGCCAGAGCTGAAGCTTTTTACATCATACAGGAAAGAAACCGCGTATCTGGTACGGCGTTTCTTTGAGAACACCACGATAAAGACTAGCCGGACATAAGGTTTCAAACAGAAATTGATGTAAACGATTGCAAAATCGTTAAAAGCAGGGTAGTATATAAATTTAATATTTAATAATGTATACAATTGAAGACATCCATAAAACCATAGAATAATAGCTGTAATTTGATGTCTGTACAGCTGTTTTATTAAAAAAAGTACAGATATTGGAATGTCTCATACAGTATACCTTGTGAAATAAAAGGGAGGTACTGTAATGAAAAGATGTGTTCATGCTGTAAAGCTGGCAATGACAGTAATGCTGTCAGCCTTTCTGTTTCTTTCGGTTCAGGATTTGGGATATATTCATGCGGCTGATAAGAAAATCGTATTGTTAAAACTAGCTTCTAAAGAAAACTATGATACTATTCAAGCTGCGATAGATGCTGTTGCTGCCGGAGAAGACGCTATAATACAAATTCCTGCAGGGACTTATAGCGAGCCGCTGAAAATATCAAATACTTCTTCTCGGACGATTATACTGAAAGGGGCAAGTGCTGATGTCAGTGCCTATAGCAACGGTGGTGTCAGAAGCAGCGAGGAAACCATCCTGACCGGTGGTATAGAGGTAAACGGTCTTTTAGAGGATGACTCCTTGGAAATCAATGGATTGACACTGCATGGCAAGGGAATCAATATCGTTGGATGGGGTACTCCAATCAAATCGAGCGGGTCAATAAGAATTGTGAATAATGTGATAACAAATATCACAGATAAGAGCATTTCTGCGATACATATCAATTGTGGTTCTGATGAGTATATCGATACTGTGGAATTAAAAAACAACTATATAGATAATATCGGGGAAGAAGGCTATGCGGCAAACGGTGTATATTCAACGCTTCCAGTTCGTGCGATGTATATATCCGGAAATTATATAGGAAATGTCAATCACACTGCAATTCAGCTGGGAAGCATGACAGTGAAAGAACTGCTTTCAATAACAGAAAATCATATTTTAAATTGGAATAAGGATGGAATCGCCGGGACAGGTGCACAGGGAAGCCAGGGAGATGGGATTTACCTTCCCAAGGGAAGTACCCCGGAGACAGTACCGGTACAAGTGAATCACAATTATATTGCAAGAGAAAAAGAATTGCCAGGCTCTGCAGGCTTTGCGACACGCTGTAATTTAAAAAAAGGCGCGATTGATCTTTCGGCGAATTACTGGAACGAGGTGTATCCATACAAGGTGATTTCTGGAGGTACGTATGCAAATGTCACTGTAAAATCTGTTTGTGATGAGCATATGAATGTAACACAGCAAAGCATTGGAGACTTTCGGTTTTCTATTTCCACGCTTTACAACAGCGGAACGGACAAAGAGAAAATGCTGAGCGCAACCATAGTGATGCTGGACCAGGATTTTGATAAGCCTGCCGTACAGTGGAGCAGCGCTGATGAACGTATTATTGCTGTCGAACAACGTCAGGATGCAGCTTATTATGTAGCGAAGAAGAGTGGGACGGCAAAGATTAGCGGAAAAATCACGGACCCCAAATCAGGTGTGATTTATACACAGGAAGCGGAGGGTAAGGTCATTGATATTGATGTGGATAACGTTGTAATGGAGCCCGGCTCGCTGAAGCAGCTGCAAATCAGTGTGCTGCCGGAAGGGGAATCTATTTACTATAATAAGATTGAATGGACCTCCAGTGATGAGAGTATTGTAGAGGTTGACAGCAACGGCTGCTTGAGCAGTAAGGATAAAAAAGGAAATGCAGAGGTCACAGTGACCATGTATGGATTCGGTACGAAGCTGTATGCACAGAAAACCATAACAGTAACCGTTGAAAAGCCGAATCCGGTACAGAAAATCAATATGCAGAAAAACTTGCTGATGAAAAAGGGGGATACGCATACGCTGCAAGCGGAGATACTTCCTGCAGATGCGGATTCACAGAAAATCATATGGACATCCTCGAATGAAGATGTTGCTGTTGTGCATGCGGATGGCAGTATTTCAGCAGTTGCAAATGGAACCAGTACCATTACTGCCACCATCGATCATGTGACTGCGACCTGTGATGTGTCTGTCTATGAAGTCAAGGAAGCGAATATTGAGCCGCTAGATCCATCAAGGCCGTCCAGCACAAGTCAAGCAGGTATTATGGATGAAAAATCACAGGATATCATTGAAAGTACAGTTGATAATATCCTTTCTGAAATAGCGGAAGGAAGAGAAATTGCTTCGGATGTCCTTGATGAAACAACTAGAACTGCCGTTTTACAGGCAATGAATGAAGGAAAAGCTATCCAGCTGACAGCAAATGCAGAGGTGCTTGGAGAAGAGGAAATTGATGCAGCGGATCTGCGTATAATACAGGAGTATCTTTCAAATATAACGGACGCTCAGCATTCCGCCCTGCAATATTTTGACTTCAGCTTCCACCTTGTGAGCGATGATGGAGCCTTATTGGGAGAAATTAAGCAGCTGAAACAGCCGATTTCCTATGCTGTTGTATTGTCTAAGGGAACAGCACAACAGGATACAAGCTATTATATGGTGCGGCTGCATAACGGTAACATCACCAAAATCCCATTGCATACCAATGCGGATGGAACTATGACCTTTTCCACCGATCAGTTTTCATTATATGCACTGGTTGCAGAAAAGAAGGTGGATGCGGGCAATGAACCAATAGAAAAGCCGAAGCAGCCACATGAGCAGCCCGAGGAACCCAAGCAGCCGAACACTCAACCAGAGCATCCGGTTACAGACGCGAAGCAACCATCCTCTACACATGAAAAAACAGAGAAACCGGTAAAAAAGAAAGTTGCTGCTGTCAGCACCGCCGATATGCAAAATGAAGCCTTATGGCTGTCAGCGGTTGCGCTTGCCGTACTTCTTATGGCAGTTGTCCTTCGAAAAAAGCACAAAAAGGGTGCGGAGTAATAAATTGATGATTAGACAACTGATGCACATGCTGCTTGTTGTCTGTTTACAGGAGAAGTGATGCATCCTTAGTGTCTTTAAAGCTGCCACTGCATGGCAGCAGTGTCTGTATGCAGATGCCGTTCATTAAATATTCAGCAATCAGAAAAGGATCATCAGAGACTGCTGATAACGTTGAGAGAATGTCCCTGCTGCTAATTTCTACGCTTTTATCAATTATCTTGACAGAGAAAATTCAAAGAATATAACATAGTCACAAAAAAAAACAAGGGTGTCAAGTAAAAAACCTTGACAGACGGATAATCTATGGTATACTTATCAAGGTAATGCTAAGAAAATAACCAATAGGAGGAAATTATATGGCTGTAAAATTAAGATTAAAGAGAATGGGTTCCAAGAGAAAACCTTTCTACAGAATTGTCGCTGCGGATTCCCGCGCACCTAGAGATGGACGTTTTATCGAAATCATCGGTACTTATAATCCAACAACAAATCCTGCAAGCGTAGTGCTGAACGAAGAACTGGCTACAAAGTGGCTGAAAGAAGGAGCACAGCCTTCTGATACTGTTCGTAACATTCTTTCTAAAGAAGGAATTATGAAACGTCTGCACGAAGAAAAAAACGCTAAGTAAAAGAGTATGATCGATTACGAAAAAGTATTGTTGGATCTTGTAACACCGATGGTTGAGGATAAGACCAATGTATCTGTCAAAATGATGCCGACACTGGAGGATAATGAAATTCTGTTGTACGTATATGCCAACAGCGATGATGTTGCCCGCCTGATCGGACGTCGTGGCATGATGGCTTCTTCTATTCGTCAGATGATGTCTGTGGCATCAAGGAAAGAGGATAAAAGAGTTACCATTAAGTTTGAATCATATTAGGATGCCTTTCGCATCCTTTTTTTGGAGGTAGGACATATGAAAGAAATCAATATCGGTATGCTTGTGAATACACATGGTCTTCGCGGTGAAATGAAGGTCAAGGTGCTTACGGATTTTCCGCAGCTGCGATTTCAAAAGGGGGCAGTTGTGCATCTGCAGCTGGCACAGGGACAGTTTGACCTGAAGGTACAGCATGTACGGGAAAGCAAGGGACAGCTGCTTGTCAAATTTGAAGGCTATGATGATATCAATCAGGTGGAAGGCTGGAAGGGCAGCATGCTGACCATACGGGAAGAGGAGCTGCAGGAGCTGGATGAATTTGAAGCGTACTTTCACGAATTACAGGATGCCGTGGTCTATGATATGGAGGGTGTACAACTGGGGACAGTTAGCGAAATCATAGAAACCGGAGCCAATGCAATCCTGCGTGTCAAAACGAAAGATAAGGATATTCTGATTCCTTTTGTCAGAGCCTTTGTCAAGGAGTTTGATCGTAAAAACAAGGTGATGAAGGTGGAGCTGATGGAGGGGCTTGTATGAAGATAACAGTTCTGACACTGTTTCCTGAGTTTTTTGACAGCTTTCGTTCCACATCCATAATCAAGCGGGCACTGGAGCAGCGGCTTGTGGAATTTGAAACGGTGGATTTTCGGGCGTTTACGTTAGACCGCCACAATCATGTGGACGATACACCGTGCGGCGGCGGACAGGGGATGGTGCTTTCCTGCCAGCCAATCGTTGACTGTCTGAAATCGGTGCGCAGTGAGGATTCCTTTGTCATTATGATGACACCGCAGGGGAATCGCTTTGATCAAAAGCTGGCTCACCGCTTTGCCTCCGAAATCAAGCATCTGATCATTCTTTGCGGACACTATGAGGGCTTTGACGAGCGCATTCGTTCCTTTGTGGATATGGAGGTATCTCTTGGGGATTTTGTATTGACCGGAGGAGAAGGTGCTGCGCTGGTGATTTCCGATGCAGTCATACGACTGCTGGATCACGTTATTAAAGAAGAAAGTCACAGCGATGATTCTTTTGAAAACGGTCTGCTGGAGTATCCGCAATTTACCCGTCCCATCGAATATGAGGGAATGCGGGTACCCGATGTTTTACTGAGTGGTCATCATGCCAATATCCGTAAATGGCGGCTAAAGGAATCGTTGAAGAAGACGATGGAGAAACGTCCGGATTTATTGAAAAATCGTGAGTTTACAAAAGAAGAACGGAAGCTGCTGGATGAAATTAAAGCTGAGAAGGAACAAGGTGAAGGATAAAAGGAAGTCCTTTGCCTTTTTACAATACTACTTGGTTCTATCTGCTGCAGTATAAGTACGTGTAAAACGATTGGTATCAGATAAGGCGTCTGTTTAAATAAACACTGCTAGTTACTGAAACAGATCGATACGTGCTGTATTATCATACACTATATTGATAAGTAATAATCATGACAGCTTGTCTGGGATTTGTATCTCAATGGTAAAATATGTCGGAGATAAGTATAAGACTGGTTAGAAATACATAATGAAGGCCATCAGTCCTATACGGTCTGTATTAGCCTTTTTTGGAATATGACAATACGCTGTCGATGAAGGTGTGCTATACTTTTGGGAAAAGGAGAGATTCAAAATGAATATGAAGAGCTATCTGGAACAGTATTCCCATACGGCGCTGGCTATGAATGACATAGAGATACTGCCTGAACACATACGTGTGGTAATGGTGAATGAATGTGCACCATTAAGGAATGAAGATGATTTTTATGGGAATACGGATGGTGAATATGCTGTATCATTGCGCTCGTTTTTTTCGGATTCAGAACCTGCTCATCTGCTTGCGCGGGGGATTTACGTAACCAATGCCTGCAAGCTGCCAAAACCAAGGGAAGGCTTTACCAAACAGCAGCTGCAGGAAAGCTCTGTCATTCTGGAGGAAGAGCTGAAGCTGTTTGAAAATCTGCGTGTGATTATGCTGATGGGGGATGTTGCGATACGCGTGCATACCATGATTGCCAGGCGTAATCATACAGCGCGCATTCCTGCCGGTTCCACCTACAGACTGCGCAGCAGCATCTGGATGGATGGAGATATCCGTTTGTTTCCTTCCTATATTATGACCGGAAAAAATCTGCAGATTGAACGCAGTAAACGGACGATGATTGCAGAGGATATTTCGCAAATGCTCGCCTATTTGGAAACGCTGGATAGCGCAGGCTGAAAATGGAGGAGAGCAGTTCGGATTTTCTTTGTAAAATTCGGCATTCTCCTTTTTTTTAGTTGGTGAAAATGGTATGATAATAGCAGAAAGGACCCGACCTTTCTGAAAACGACTTCTTCTTTACCGCTGTAAAAAAATGGCTGAAAAAGTATTTACAAATATCCCAGATCTGTGATATCATATATAAGCCTTTATGGCACGCGGTTCCGCTGAACAGTATGATTCAAGAGCCTCTACGTTATGATGAATAGAAAAGGAGCGCCATTATTATGAACATGCAGTTAGTAAATGAAGTAACAAAATCACAATTGAAGAAAGATGTCCCATTCTTTAAATCAGGTAGTACCGTTCGAGTACACGTTAAGATCAAAGAGGGTGACAAATCCCGTATTCAGGTATTTGAAGGATTGGTTATCGCAAAGCAGGGTGGAGGAATCAACGAAGTATTCACTGTTCGTAAAATCTCTAACCAGATCGGTGTAGAAAGAACATTCCCGATTCACTCTCCAATTGTTGAAAAAATCGAAGTTGTACGTAACGGTAAGGTTAGAAGAAACAAATTATTCTACTTACGCGGACGTTCTGGTAAGGCTTCTCGTATTAAAGAAGTTCGTTAAGCTGGAAAAAAGTCGGGTCTTGCTCGACTTTTTATTTTAGGCTGGAGGGTGTACGATGCAGAAGCAGGAGAAGGACAGACACAGACTGGAAGAACACGAATCACTGGCAGGCGTGATTTTTTCCAACCTGTTTTCATTACTGAAAATATTCCTTGTCTGTTTTGTGCTGGTGTATCTAACAGCCAATTATCTTGTGCGGCCGCTGCGTGTACAGGGAGGCAGTATGTATCCGACGCTGAAAACGGGTGAATTCGGATTTGGCAATGCGTTTTCCGGTCATTTTCAGGAAATCAAGCGCGGTGATATCGTGATTGTCTATGACAAGAAGAAGACGCATACCTATTGGGTGAAGCGTGTCATCGGTCTGCCCGGTGAGCGGATCCGCGCCAGTGGGGATACGGTATACATCAATGATACAGCTATTCAGGAGCCTTATCTTGACAATGATTATGCGGATAGTATCCGGTTGACGGAAAATTATAAATTCACAGAGGATTTTGATGAGGTGCAGCTGGGAGAGGACGAATATTATCTGATGGGGGACAATCGCTATGCAAGCAAGGACTCCCGCGAAATGGGGGCCTTCAAGCGCGGGGATATCAAGGCAGTGGATTTTTTCATTGTGCTGCCGTTTAATAAAATGAGAGTGGCGGAATAAGATATGAACAAAAACAAAAGAACCAGAAGCAATCTGGACATTGTATATACTATCCTTGACTTTGCCCGACTGATTCTGATCACTGTAGTGGCGGCAATGGTCATTCTGGTCTTTGTAGCACGCAAGGAGGAAGTCAGAGGCACCTCCATGTATCCCACGCTGGTGGAAGGTGAGTCGGTAATCATCAATATGGCAGCAAACTATGTCGGTGAAATTAAGCGCTTTGATGTGGTTGTTGCCAGAGAATATCGAAGTGATGATTTGTGGGTCAAGCGTGTCATCGGGTTGCCTGGAGAAACGATCAGCTACCGTGAGGATGTTCTGTACGTGGATGGAAAGGCGATGGAGGAACCGTTTCTGGATAAGAAGTATGTGGAACAGGTGAAAAAAAGTGCGAATAAGCTTTATTTTACACAGGATTATATATCAAAAAAGCTGGGGAAGAATGAATATCTGCTGGTTGGTGATAACCGTAATGAATCTCTGGATTCAAGAAATGATGCTGTAGGGCCGTTTCAGCGGGAACAGATCATCGCCAGAGGGGTGTTTGTTTACCAGCCGTTTTCGAAAGCGAGGTATGTAGGCAATGGCGGATGATAAAATACGCATTCAATGGTTCCCTGGTCATATGACCAAGGCGAAGCGGGAAATGCAGGAGAAGCTGAACATGGTGGACATGGTGATCGAGCTGCGGGATGCCCGCATTCCAAGTGCCAGCAAGAATCCGATGATTGAGGAGCTGTGTCAGAACAAGCCGCGGCTGATCGTACTTTCCAAAAAGGATAAGGCGGATGCTGCGGCGACAAAGCTGTGGTGCAGTGCGTTGCAGAATGAAACCACACGCGTTGTGGCGCTGGATATTCTGAAGGAGAATATCATAGCGAGAATCGTGGAGGAAAGCCGTCTGCTCATGCAGGCGAAAATCGAACGCATGAAGCGAAGAGGCATCCGTCCCCGTGCCATTCGTGCAATGGTTGTCGGAGTGCCGAATGTCGGTAAATCCACTTTTATTAACCGGATATCCAAAAAAAAGGTGGCTGTCACCGGAGATCGTCCGGGTGTGACAAGGGCACTGCAGTGGTCGAAGGTGAACCAGAATCTGGAGCTGCTCGATACTCCGGGGGTGCTGTGGCCGAAATTTGAGGATGAAACCGTCGGTGTTCTGCTGGCTATCACGGGAGCGATACGTGATGAAATCCTCCCGCTGGAGGAAATTGCGGCCTGGGCGATGCGGTATCTGATTGCGAACCACAAAGAGGCGCTGCAGCAGCGCTATGACATTGCCGTGTGCGAGGATCCCTATATCATGCTGGAGCGAATTGCAGAAAAGCGCGGCTTTATGCGCAAGGGTGAAATGGATGAGAAGCGTACCATTGAAACCTTCCTGCGGGAGCTGCGGGATGACAAGCTGGGAAGAATTACGTGGGAGATGCCGTATGCAGACAGCGAATGAGTATGAACAGGTATGGTGGCAGCAGGGAAAGCGCTGCATTGTAGGCATCGATGAAGCAGGCAGAGGTCCCATTGCCGGACCTCTTGTCGTTGCGGCCGTTGCCTTTCCACCAGGGTATTCCCATCCGGAAATTTACGACTCCAAGAAGCTGAGCGATAAGAAGCGAAGAGCCCTTTTCCATGAGGTGGTTGCGCAGGCGCTGGAATATCATATACGTATCATCGAGCCGAAGATTATCGATGAATTGAATATTTATCGTGCGACCCAGAGGGCGATGCAGGATATAAGCGATATGTTTGCACATGCGGACGGTGTTTTAACGGATGCCATGCCGCTTCCTCATAATGAGCGGGATGTGATTTCCCTTGTTAAGGGAGATCAGAAAAGCGTCAGTATTGCAGCCGCAAGCATTTTGGCCAAGGTTACACGGGATTGTATGATGGAAGCGTATGACCGGCAGTATCCCCAATACGGCTTTGCGCGTCACAAGGGCTATCCGACAAAGGCTCATATAGAGGCACTGCATACCTATGGTGTGATTACAGGGCTGTATCGGGAAAGCTATGGTCCGGTAGCTGCCATGCGGCAGCTGGTGCTGGATATTTAAGCAGTGAAGGCTGCTTTTTTTAAATTTTGTAAAAAATAATAAGAAAAATAAGAAGTGTATGAAAATGTGTTGCAAAATAAGAGAAACCGTACTATACTATGGATAAGGAACAGGAAAGGCGGTGGCAGGATGTTTACATGGGTAAAAGGCAATGTATATACGCTTGTATTGACACTGTATCCGAATAACATTACCTTGAACAGCAGCGCTGCCTCTTATTTTGAGGATGTGCGCTGGGCCATGATCGGACTGGATAAGGATAGCCTGAAATTGGGAATACGTCCCGTTACAAAACGGGAAATTGATCTGCATCTGGTATCCATGGATCAGCTGCATAAGGTGTCTGTTGGAAAAGGATATGCAAGAATCAGCAACAAAATGATCATTGAGGAGATTTCCGGTATGATCAATCAGCCGATCAACGGACTGAAAATCAACGCGGCCTATGATGAAACGGAGAATATGCTGATTGCAGATCTCCATGAGCTGGCTGCAGATAAGGGGTGAATGGATTATGGTACTGATCTGGATTGCCATTAGCGTAGGCGCGGTTCTGGTTGAACTGGCGACACCTACTGCATTGATTTCCATATGGTTTGCCGTGGGAGGTGTAATCGGAGCGCTGACGGCTTTGATCAATCTTCCGCTGTGGGTGCAGATTGTATGCTTTGTTGTTGTTTCACTTGCCAGTATGCTGATTGTGCGTCCGATAGCCTCACGTTATCTGCGTGGGAATACGGTGCCTACCAATGCCGATCGCTTTATCGGTGAGATTGCGCAGGTAACCAGTCTTGTGACAAAGGATGAATGGGGCGAGGTCAAGGTGAATGGGACAATGTGGCATGCGGTTCCTGTGGATGATGATTCCATCGAGGAAGGTGCAAAGGTCAAGGTTGTCGCTATTGAAGGTGCTAAGTTACTTGTAAAAAGAGTAAGCGAAAGATAGAAAAAGAAAGAAGGTAATGATGATGAGTGTATTTCAGATTATACTGCTTGTTGTAGTTGCGCTGATTCTGGTTGGGCTGTTTGCCTACCTCATCCGTATCGTGCCGCAGGCAAAGGCATATGTCGTTGAACGACTGGGTGCCTATCATACAACTTGGAACACAGGAATTCATATTCTGGTTCCTTTTGTGGATCGTGTTTCGAATAAGGTGACATTGAAGGAGGTTGTGAAGGATTTTGCTCCGCAGCCGGTTATCACCAAGGATAATGTAACCATGCAGATTGACACGGTTGTATATTTTCAGATTACCGATCCAAAGCTGTATACGTATGGTGTTGTAGGACCGATCACCGCGATTGAAAATTTAACAGCGACCACACTGCGTAATATCATCGGTGATCTGGAGCTGGATGAAACGCTGACCTCCCGTGATATTATCAATACGAAGATGCGTGCGATTCTGGATGAAGCAACAGATCCATGGGGCATTAAGGTGAACCGTGTAGAGGTTAAAAATATCATCCCGCCGCGCGACATTCAGGAAGCGATGGAAAAGCAGATGCGTGCAGAGCGTGAACGACGTGAATCCATCCTTCGTGCAGAGGGTGAAAAACGAAGCAATATCCTGACTGCCGAGGGTGAAAAGGAAGCGATGGTGCTGCGTGCTAATGCAAAGAAGGAAGCAATGATTGCGGAGGCGGAAGGACAGGCACGTGCAATGGAGCGTATTTATGAAGCACAGGCCCGTGGTATTGAGATGATTAAAAATGCCAACCCGACGAAGGAATATCTGAGTCTGAAGAGTCTGGAAACCTATGAGAAAATGGCGGATGGCAAAGCGACCAAGATTGTTGTGCCAAGCGAAATGCAGAATATGGCTTCCTTCCTGACAAGTGCCAGAGAAATTCTGGTAGATGATGCAGCGAAGGATGCGCTGGAAGAAGTCATTAAGCCGAAAAAGGGCTGAGTGAAACACGCGGAGTACCTTAGCACAGATGTTTTTCATGAAAAGCAGGAAAAAATTCCTGTTTTTTTTAGGAGTTTTTGATGTTCATTTCGTATATACATATGAGGTGATATTATGAGAGAACAACTATTGTGCTATGCACTGCGCTATGAAGGCGACTGGAAAAAGATGAAGCTTGCGCTGGACAGGCAGGAGCCCTGGACGCGGATGGCGTATGAGGGAAGCTATGTGACGATTGCTGATCAGGCCTATCCCGACAAGCTGCGAAGGCTTGCCTGTCCGCCGTGGATATTGTTTTATGAGGGTGACATGACACTGCTTCAGAAACCGGGCTGCGGTATTGTCGGCAGTCGGCAGGCGAGTGCTGCGGGGCTAAGAAACTGTGCGCGTATTACCGATTGTATGAAAGAGCGCTTCGTCATCGTGTCCGGTCTTGCTAGGGGAATTGATGGACAGGCGCATCGCAGTGCACTGGATCAGCATACGATTGCAGTAATTGGCTGTGGTCTGGATGTCGTATATCCAAAGGAGCATGCGTCCCTGTATGCTGTTATGCGCAAAAAGCAGCTGATTATCAGTGAGTATCCAAACGGAACAAAGCCCTATGCGTACCACTTTCCATGGCGAAATCGGATTATCGCCGCATTGAGTGAGGCCGTTATCGTTGTGGAGGCCCGTCGAAGAAGTGGTTCGCTGCTGACGGTAAATGAGGCGCTGGAGCTGGATATTCCTGTTTACTGTGTGCCTCACGCTTATCTGGATGAGGCTGGAACCGGCTGCAATCTATTGATCTCACAGGGGGCAAATATCCTTGTGGATGAGGACGATCTGCGCCTTATTTTTTAAAAAATGTTTGACAAAACAGGAATTTGTGCGAATAATAGGAGACGTATATTTAATTGCTAGGAGGCATAACATGAAAAATCTGGTTATTGTGGAATCCCCTTCCAAATCCAAAACCATAGAAAAATACCTGGGTGGCGACTATCATGTTGTTTCATCCAAAGGACATATACGTGATCTTGCGACAAGTGGCAAGGGTGGTCTGGGAATCGATGTTGAGAATGATTTCGAGCCGACCTACAAGGTCAGCAGTGACAAACGCGCAGTCGTTAAGGAGCTGAAGGACCTCGCGAAAAAAAGCGATCATGTATATCTGGCAAGTGACCCCGACCGTGAGGGAGAGGCGATTGCCTGGCATCTGGCAAATGTGCTGGATTTGAATATGGAAGAAGAAAACCGTATCATCTTCAACGAAATCACAAAGCATGCAGTGGTGGAGGCGTTTGAGCATCCGCGTACGATTGATCAGGACCTGGTGAAATCCCAGGAGGCACGGCGTATGCTGGACCGCATCATCGGCTTTAAGCTGTCCAAGCTGTTACAGAGTAAAATAAAAAGCAAATCCGCAGGCCGTGTGCAGTCGGTGGCACTGCGCCTGATCGTTGAACGGGAAAATGAAATCCGCGCGTTTAAGAGTGAGGAATACTGGACACTGGCTGCCAATATTGAAAAGGATGGAAAGACGTTCAGCGCATCCTTAAACAAGATTGACGGCAAGAAGGCTGACCTGAAAACGCAGGAGGAGGTCAATGCGGTCATCGAGCGCTGCTGTCATGACTTCATTGTCAGCAGCATTGAAAAGAAGGTTCGTAAGAAAGAAGCGAGAATGCCGTTCATCACCTCCACCCTGCAGCAGGAGGCAAGCACCAAGCTGGGCTTTGGAGCAAAGAAAACCATGCAGATTGCACAGAAGCTGTATGAGGGACTTCCGCTTGCGGGAGGAGTCAGCGAGGGTCTGATATCCTATATGCGTACCGATTCCACACGACTGAGTGATCAGTTTGTCAAGGACGCGGAAAGCTATATCGAAGAAACCTACGGGAAGGACTACAAGGGACGTGCCCGTCAGAAAAACAGTGAAAATGCACAGGATGCGCATGAGGCCATTCGTCCGACGAGTATTCTGAATACGCCGGCAAGAGTCAAGGAATATCTGACAAATGATCAGTATAAGCTGTACAAGCTGATTTATGCCAGAACGCTGGCATCCTTAATGGCGCCAAGCAAAAGCAATGTGGTCAATGTACAGATCGTATCCGATGGCTGTGAGTTCAGTGCCAACGGCTCCATTCTTACCTTTGACGGTTATCTGAAAATCTACAGCGATTATGAAACTGTTAAGGATGAAATGCTGCCAATCATGGAAGAACAGGAAACGCTCAAGGATGTTGAGCTGGAAGGTAAGCAGCACTTCACCGAGCCGCCGCTTCGCTACAGTGAGGCCCGCCTGATCAAGGATCTGGAGGAAAAGGGAATCGGACGTCCGTCCACCTATGCAATCATCATTGATACACTGCAGGCCCGCGGCTATGTCTCTTTGGAGCGCCCAAGTGAGGGCAGTAAGACGAAGGTCTTCATCCCCAGTGAACAGGGCGAGCTGACCGACACCAAGCTGCAGGAATTCTTCAGCGGCATCATCAACGTATCCTATACAGCGAATATGGAGCATCACCTGGACGAGATTGCGGCAGGAGAGCGAAACAATATTGAAGAGGTTCGTACCTTCTATAATGAATTTGAACCGCTGCTGCAGAATGCATATGAGAATATGGAAAAGAAGGAGCTGGAGCGCACCGGAGAAAAATGTCCGGACTGCGGGAACGATCTGGTGTATCGCATCGGGCGTTTCGGTAAATTTATCTCCTGCATCAACTTTCCGGAATGCCGCTATACCAAAGGTGAGGATGAGGATGAAAATGCTGTGGAGGAGGTCTGCCCGAAATGCGGAAGCAAGATGGTGACGAAAAAAGGACGCTACGGCTCCTTCCTTGCCTGCAGCAATTACCCGGAATGTAAATATATCAAAAGCAACAAGACGAAGGAAGAACCGGAGCCTACCGGAGAAATGTGTCCGGACTGCGGTCATGAGCTGGTAAGAAGAAAATCCCGTTTCGGTACGACCTTTATCGGCTGCAGCAATTATCCGAAATGCCGCTATATCAAAAAGGAACCGAAGAAGGAAAAGGCGGAAGGGGACGATAAGGCAGCACCGAAGAAAAAGGCAGCCGCCAAAAAAACGACCAAGAAGGTTGTGAAAAAGGCAGTGAAGAAATCCGTGAAGAAGGCTGTGGAAGCAGAGGCAGAAGGCAGTGAATCATGATGGATAAGGTAACCGTTGTCGGAGCCGGTCTGGCAGGCTGTGAGGCGGCGTGGCAGCTGGTAAAGCGCAAGATTCCGGTACGGCTTGTGGAAATGCGGCCGAAAACGTCCTCACCGGCACACCACAGTGAAAACTTTGCGGAGCTTGTGTGCTCCAATTCCCTTCGCTCGGATTCCCTGAACAATGCGGTTGGGATTTTGAAAGAGGAAATGCGGCATCTGGATTCCATCATCATGGAGAGTGCGGAGGCCACACGGGTTCCGGCCGGCAGTGCGCTGGCAGTGGATCGTCAGGCCTTTTCCCGGCGTATTACAGAACAGCTGAAACAGCATCCGCTGATTGAGGTCGTACAGGAAGAGGTAACACAGATTCCCGATGGTCCCTGCATCATTGCCAGCGGTCCGCTGACAAGCGATGCATTAAGCAAAGCCATACAGGAATACACCCATGCGGATTATTTCCATTTCTATGATGCGGCCGCCCCGATCATTGAAAAGGACAGCATTGATTTCTCTAAGGCATATATTAAATCCCGTTATGATAAGGGAGAGGCTGCCTATATCAACTGTGCGATGAGCAGGGAGGAATTTGATGCCTTTTACGAGGAGCTGATTCATGCGGAAACCGCACAGCTGCACGAGTTTGAGGATGAAACCTACTTTGAAGGCTGTATGCCGTTTGAGGAAATGGCACGCCGCGGCCGGCAGACACTGCTGTTTGGACCGATGAAGCCGGTTGGGCTGGAGCGTCCGGATGGAACGACACCGTATGCGGTTGTCCAGCTGCGTCAGGATAATGCCGTGGCAAGTCTGTATAATATCGTCGGCTTTCAGACGCATTTAAAATGGGGAGAGCAGAAGCGTCTGCTGTCCATGATTCCCGGCTTAGAGAATGTTTCCATTGTGCGCTATGGTGTCATGCACCGCAATTCCTATCTGTGTGCACCGAAGGTTCTGCGCCCCACCTATCAGCATGTCCAGCGGGATGATCTGTTCTTTGCCGGTCAGCTGTGCGGCGTGGAGGGCTATGTCGAAAGTGCGGCCAGCGGACTTCTGGCTGGAATGAATATGGCCAACCTCATGCGTGAGAAAGCAGTCGTGGAGCTGCCGGATACGTGTGTCATTGGATCGATGGCGCACTACATCACCCATGCCAGTGAGCGCTATTTTCAGCCGATGAATGCCAACTTCGGAATTATGCGTCTGTTGGAAAAGGTAAAGAAGAAGGAACGCAAGGAGGCATTTGCCAATCAGGCGCTATCCGTAATCGATACATACAAAAAGGAGTTTGACTGATGGAGGAACTGCTTGCGCGGTTTCTGCAGTACATGGATTCCCTCAACAGCGGCAGTGTGCATACGCGAGCCGCTTACCAAAGAGATATACGCGAGTTTATCTCTTTTTTACAGGAAGAGGGAATTGAGGAGCTGCAGGATGCAGATCGCATCATCGTCATGAACTATATCGCCTCTTTGCGTGAGAAGCCCGGGGTCAGCGGAGAAATGAAAAACTCCACGATTGCCCGCAAGCTGTCCTCCCTTCGTTCCTTTTACCGCTATCTGAATGAATATGTGGGAATCACGCAGAATCCGTTTCTGTATTTTAAGACACCGAAGCGCGCCAAACGAATACCGGAGTTTCTGTTTTATGATGAAATGGATACCTTTTTGAGCAGCTTTGATCTGGATACGCCGGACGGACTGCGGGATCGTGCGATGTTTGAGCTGATGTATGCCTGCGGTCTGCGGGTCAGTGAAGCGGCATCCCTTCGGTTGTACGATATCGATCTGCACGATCGCATCCTCACCATACACGGTAAGGGAAACAAGCAGCGCATTGTTCCCTTTTATGCGCTGGCAGGGGAGTTGCTGGAGCACTATCTTCAGGAGGTGCGTCCGCAATGGATGAAGGAGGAACACGATATCGTGTTCCTCAATCAGCGGGGGAAGGGGCTGACCACGCGCGGCATACAGTACCGCATGCAGCTGGCCGCTGATACCTGCTCACTTTCCGTGCATGTGCATCCGCATATGTTCCGGCATTCCTTTGCGACGCATCTTTTGGATAACGGTGCCGACCTGCGTGTGGTACAGGAGCTGCTGGGACATGCATCGCTATCGACTACGCAGGTATATGTCCATGTGACACAGGAGCGGCTGAAGAAGGCCTACACGCATGCACACCCGCGTGCACAAGAAAAGTAAAAAAACTATTGAAAAGAACAATGAATGTGATATAATAAACAACGGTGCGAACACGCACACTACACACATCATGGATTCGGCAGCCCGTGCTTCGAGATGCAGTGTATGCGTCAATGACAAGTTGCTGCCGCGTGGAAGTGATGGAGGCGTAACGGAAAGTGAGGATATATCATGTCAGTAGTAACAATGAGAAAATTATTGGAATCTGGTGTACATTTCGGTCATCAGACTCGCAGATGGAACCCAAAAATGAAACCAAACATCTATGCAAGCAGAAACGGTGTTTACATCATCAATCTGGAGAAAACTCTGGAACAGCTGGACACTGCATATGCGGCAATGAAAGATATCGCTGAAAAAGGCGGAAAGGTACTGTTCGTAGGTACGAAGAAACAGGCACAGGCTGTGGTTGTTGAGGAAGCACTTCGCTCCGGAAGCTTCTTTGTAAATCAGAGATGGCTGGGTGGTCTGTTAACAAACTACCGTACGATTCAGAAACGTGTAAAACGTCTTGTTGAAATCGAAGAGATGGAAGCAAACGGAACACTGGACCTGTACCCTAAGAAAGAAATCGCACAGGTGAAGAAGCAGAAGGCTCGTCTGGAAAACTTCCTGGGCGGAATCAAGGAAATGAAGAAGCTGCCAAACGCAATCTTCGTTATTGATCCAAAAGAAGAACACAATGCTGTTGCAGAGGCTAAGAAGCTGGGAATCCCTGTATTTGCAATGGTGGATACAAACTGTGATCCTGAAACAGTCGATTACCCGATTGCTTCCAACGATGATGCAATCCGTTCTGTAAAACTGATTACAACTCTGATGGCAGACGCTATTGTAGAGGCTAAGGGTGGTCTGTTAAGCGTTGCTCACAATATCGATGAGAACGAAAACGATGTAACGATGAAGGATGTTATCATCAATGTGGAAGAGCAGATTGCAGAAAACGAAAGACGTCGTCGTCAGAGAAACGAGGAACGTCGTAACCGTCGTCCTTATGACCGTAACCGTAACGGACGCAATGCAAAGGCTCCTTACCAGAGACGTGAAAACGTACGACCTGCTGCAGACAGCAGACCGGCGAATAACGATTCCGCAAGAAGTGAAGCACCTAAGACTGCTGAATAATCAGAAAAACATAAGAATATAAATGGAGGAAAGATCATGATCACTGCTGCATTAGTAAAAGAATTACGTGAAAAAACAGGCGCAGGAATGATGGACTGCAAAAAGGCTCTGACAGAGTGTGATGGCGACATCGCAAAGTCTATCGACTGGCTGCGTGAAAAGGGTATTGCAAAGGCTGCCAAGAAGAACGACCGTATCGCTGCAGAAGGTCTGACACGCGTTGGTGTGGAAGGCAACACCGGAGTTATTTTCGAGGTAAACTCTGAAACGGACTTCGTTGCAAAGAACGAACAGTTCCTGGAGCTGCTGGAAACAGTTAAGAATGCACTGATTGCCAACAAGCCTGCGGATCTGGATGCTGCACTGGCTTGCACGGTGAACGGTGAAACCATTGCGGATCTGGTAACAACTGCGACAGCCACGATCGGAGAAAAAATCTCTCTGCGTCGTATGGCTGTAGTTGAAAAGGCGGACGATGAAGTATTTGCTTCCTACATGCACATGGGCGGAAAGATTTCTGCGCTGGCTGTATTAAAGGGTGCGGATGAAAAAGTCGCTAAGGATATGGCAATGCAGATTGCAAGTATGAATCCGCAGTATGTCTCTCGTGATGACATGCCGGTTGAGGTTGTTGAGCACGAGCGTAAGGTACAGACTGAAATCGTGAAAAACGATGAGAAGCTGGCCAGCAAACCGGAAAAGGTTCTTGCCGGAATCATCGAAGGAAAGGTTTCCAAGAATCTGAAGGACGCTTGTCTGGTTGAACAGGAATTTTTCCTGAATCCTGACCAGAAGGTAGGACAGTATCTGAAGGAACATGCTTCTACTGTCGCAAGCTTTATTCGTTACGCAGTAGGTGAAGGAATCGAAAAACGTGAAGATAACTTTGCTGAAGAAGTAATGAGCCAGGCATTTGGTAAATAGGACACTCTTTGTGTCCTTTTTTTAAGGAAAGGCAACGTAAACCAATACAGAGAAGCAGACGGGTGTGCTTGTGACAACATTTATAAAATGGAAAAAAACAGCATATTCCTCTTCCTTTTTGAAAGCTTTTTCTTTATAATAAGAACGGAAGGATTTCATAATCCATACATACGAAAAATGATAAAGGTGGACGTAATTATGTACAAACGAGTATTGCTGAAATTAAGCGGAGAAGCATTGTCCTCTCCGGGGAATTCCTTTGATCCCAAAATTCTTGCTTCACTGGCAAAGGAACTGAAACAGGTGCATGAGCTTGGTGTGGATCTGGCAATCGTTGTCGGCGGGGGGAATTTCATCCGCGGCAAGATGGCGGAAACCATGGGCATCGAACGTGTGCAGGCAGACTATATGGGGATGCTGGCAACTGTAATCAATGCACTGGCAGTACAGAGTGCGCTGGAACAGGAAGGTGTTCCTACCCGTGTACAGACAGCGATTGAAATGCAGAAGGTTGCTGAACCGTTTATTGTGCGTCGTGCAAACCGTCATCTGGAAAAAAGCCGTGTTGTAATTTTCGGTGCCGGAACAGGAAATCCATATTTCTCAACGGATACCACAGCGGCTCTTCGTGCGAGCGAAATCGGAGCTGATGTGATTCTGATGGCAAAAAACGGCGTGGACGGTGTATACAACGCGGATCCGAAGACCAATCCGGATGCAGTAAAATATGACACGCTTACGTATATGGACCTGATTCAGGAGGGGCTGGCTGTCATGGATACGACAGCTACCAGCATGTGCATGGACAATGACATCGATCTGGTGGTGTTCAATATGAATGAGCACGGCAATATCCTGAAGGCTGTACAGGGGGATATTACGGGAACCGTTATCACAAAGGAAAGGAAGTAATACTATGGAAATCTTAAATCATGCGGAAGAAAAAATGAAGAAGGCTGTAGCCGTACTGGAGGAGGATCTGAAAACGATTCGTACCGGTATGGCACACGCATCTCTGCTTGACCATGTGCAGTTTGAATATTATGGAAGCCCGACACCGATCAATCAGGTGGCATCCGTTAAGGTTGTTGAGGGACGTCAGCTTGTCATCAAACCGTATGACCGCGGCACGCTGAAGGACATTGAACGTGCGATTCAGACAAGCGATACCGGTCTGGTTCCACAGAGTGATGGAGAAGTTATTCGTCTGAATGTTCCAGCGCTGACAGAGGAACGCCGTAAGGAGCTGGCGAAATCCGCTCATAAAATGGGAGAGGAAGCAAAAATCGCTATCCGTAATATCCGTCGTGATGCAAATGATGCAGTGAAGAAGGATAAAGAGCTGACAGAGGATCTGAAGAAGGATGCACAGGAGAAAATCCAGAAGCTGACGGATAAAATCGGAAAGTCCATTGATTCTGCTGTGGATACAAAAGCAAAGGAAATCATGAAGGTTTAAACACATACAGGAGATGTCTGGCAAGCAGCATCTCTTTTCTTGTGCCATATGTAAAAAAAGGGAATCAAATTCAGCTGTATAGCTGTAAAAGTATGGTAGTTCATGGAAAGTATGGTATAATAATTCTGTTCTGATGAACACGCGATAATGATTGTAGGAGGATGAATCCTTATGGATACAAGAATCATACCGCAGCACATTGCCATCATCATGGATGGAAATGGACGCTGGGCTAAGAAACGAGGTCTGCCGAGAACTGCCGGACATAAGCAGGGCGCGGAAAATATAAGAAAAATCGCCATCGCATGCAATACGATGGGAGTGAAAGCACTGACCTGCTACGCGTTTTCCACGGAGAACTGGAAACGTCCGCAGGATGAGGTTGATTATCTGTGCAAGCTTCCGAAGCTTTTTTTTAACCGCTATCTGGCAGAGCTGAAAAAGAATAATATCAAGGTAACCTTTCTCGGGGAAATCGAACGCTTCCCGGATGAGACACGCCGTGTCATTACCACAGCCGTTGAGCAGACGCAGGAGAACACGGGGCTGATTCTCTGTCTGGCTGTCAATTACGGTTCCCGCCGTGAAATCACATTGGCCGCGCAGAGATATGCACAGGATGTACAGCAGGGGAAGGCGAGCACGGAAATCGACGAGGATGCTTTTGGCAGCTATATGATGACAGCGGATATGCCGGAGCTGGATTTGATGATCCGCACGAGTGGAGAGCTGCGTATCAGCAATTTTCTGCTTTGGCAGCTGGCCTATGCGGAGCTTATATTCACACCGGTGGCCTGGCCGGATTTCTCACAGGAGGAGCTGAATAGAGCCATCGATGAATTTAATCACAGAAACCGCAGATTTGGAGGTCTGTAATATGAAGACCAGGATTATTACAGCGCTGCTGATCATCCTCTGCGTAGTCCCGCCACTGGTATACGGCGGCTGGCTGATTGATCTGCTGATTGCGTTTATTATTGTTGCAGGCGGCATTGAGCTGCTGAATCTAAAGGAACAGGATGCAAAATGGCCTCTGGGAATCAAGACACTTGCTATTGTGGCAGTCTTTGTACTGGTTTTAAGCGATGAACGGCTGCATGTTGCCTTGCTTGGTGTCTCAGCACTTATCTTTTTATCCATACCGGTATTCACAGATCGCTTTCATGCCAAGGATGGCTTCCTGTGTATTGCCTATGTGATGTTCTTCTTTGCAATCGCACGCTGCTTTCTGCATATTTACGGAACCAATCGCATGTATGTGTGGTTTATCATCATCGCCACCTATGCGTGTGATACCGCTGCGTATTTCTGCGGACGGTTTTTAGGGAAGCATAAGCTGAATGTACGTATTTCTCCAAAAAAGACATGGGAGGGCTCCATTGGCGGGTGGCTTTTCGGCGCTCTGTTATCCTTTGCCTTTGCCTGGTTTATGATCGATACGATGACGCCGCTTCAGATGATAATTGCTTCCGCAATTCTGACGGTGACCGGACAGATTGGTGATCTTGCGTTCAGCGCTATTAAGCGCAACTTCGGTATTAAGGATTTTTCCGATCTGCTGCCTGGACATGGCGGTGTGCTGGATCGGGTGGATTCTCTTGTCTTTAATTTTATTTGTTTTGATCTGATACTGGTGGTGTTGATGTTATGAAAAAAATAATGCTGCTTGGTGCCAGCGGAAGTATCGGCTCCCAGACTCTGGATGTGGTAAAGCATCATAGTTCTGAATTTGAAATCATAGGATTAAGTGTCGGCTATAATATGAAAAAGCTGGCAGAGATATTGGATGCCCTGCCAAAGGTGCGTCAAGTCTGCGTGGCGGAGGAAGCGGATATGGAGGATATGCAGAAACGCTATCCCAGCCATTCCTTCTGCTTTGGCGATGCCGGACTGAAGCAGCTTGCCGCAAATCCGGATTACGATGTTCTGGTGAATGCTGTCGTCGGCTTTCGCGGACTTGTACCGACACTGACAGCCATTGATCATGACAAGACGGTAGCCCTTGCCAACAAGGAAAGTCTGGTTGCCGGGGGTCCGCTGGTAAAGCGTGCCCTAAAAGAGCATCCGGTTGCGCTGTATCCCATTGACTCCGAGCATTCCGCAATCTTCCAGTGCCTGCAGGGGAATGCGCTGAAAGAGGTAGATAAGCTGATTATTACGGCAAGCGGGGGAAGCTTCCGTGACCGCAGCCGTGCTGAGCTTGCGGATGTCACCGTAAAGGAGGCCCTGCAGCATCCCAACTGGGACATGGGCGGACGCATTACCATTGATTCCGCTACCATGATGAACAAGGGCTTTGAGGTGATCGAAGCACATTATCTGTTTGATATTCCTTACGATGCAATCGATGTGGTGATCCATCGCGAGAGTATTATCCATTCTATGGTGCAGTATCGTGACCATGCGATCATGGCACAGCTGGGAACAGCAGACATGCGCCTGCCAATTCAGTATGCATTATCGTATCCCTCCCGTCTGGAAATGAAAAATGCCGAACCGTTTGACTTTCAGCGGACCTTTGCACTTCATTTTACGCCTGCCAGCGAGGAGCGCTATCCTCTGCTGAAGCTGGCCTTTGCGGTTGGCAGAAAAGAAGGAAACCTGGGCGCAGTTATGAATGGTGCGGATGAGGAGGCCGTTGCGTTGTTCCTCGATGGGAAAATCGGTTTTCTGGATATCGAGCGCTATATTATAAAGGCAGTGGAAGCTGCAGCATACATCGCGCATCCTTCTCTGGAAGAGGTTATAGAGAGTGATGCCTGGGCACGGGAATTCGTGCACAGGGCGTGGAAAGGAGGAATGTGTACGGTATGAGCAATATAGTAAATATTATTTATTTTATTCTGATTCTGAGTGTTATCATTATCGTTCATGAGCTGGGACATCTGATTGCTGCCAAGCGTTTCGGTGTCTACTGCAAGGAATTCTCCATCGGTATGGGCCCTGTTGTTTATCAGAAGCAGGTCGGTGAAACTGCATGGTCCATCCGTGCTCTTCCGATTGGCGGCTTTGTGGCAATGGCCGGAGAAGAGGATGATGATGAGGCAGAGGAACTGGATATTCCATATGAGCGCACATTAAACGGCATCAAGCCGTGGAAGCAGATTGTTGTTATGGCGGCAGGAGCTATCATGAATGTCCTGCTGGCGTGGGTGCTGTTTATCGGCATTACCGCGTATCAGGGTGCTGTCAGTGTCCCGGGAAAGGCACTGGTTGCCTCTGTACAGGAGAATTCCGCAGCAGAGAAGGGTGGAATGAAGGCCGGGGATGAAATCATCCGTGTGAAGAACGGTAATGAGGTTCTGGAGCCGAAGACCTTCAACGATGTTGTAGAATTTATCCAGTATTATAATGGTGATACGGAATTTACCGTATTGCGGGATGGGAAGCAGGTAACGCTGCATTTCACACCAACGTATGTCAAGGATGAAAGCAAGTATATCCTCGGAGTTCTTCAGCAGAATGAAATCAAAGAGATTTCACTGCTGGAATCCATACCCTACGGTACAGAAAAAATGGTGGATTCGGTAACGACTATTTTTGAATCCCTTGGAAAGCTGGTACAGGGTGTCGGCTTGAAAAATCTGAGCGGGCCTGTCGGAATTTACCAGGTAACGGCCCAGATCACGCAGACCGGTCTGCTGTCAACGATTGCACTGATTGGACTGCTTTCTGTCAACGTCGGCATTTTCAACCTGCTGCCGATACCGATTCTGGACGGCGGACGTATCTTTATCGTTTTGATTGAAACCCTCATCGGGCGTAAGCTAAACGAGCGTATACAAAGTGCCATCATGATGGCCGGTCTGCTGATGATTGTCGGTATTATGGTTCTGGCAACCTGGAATGATATATCGCGTCTGTTTTAACATATCGTATTGTAAAAGGAAGCAGTTAAAATTCTGCTTCCTTTTATCTTCTTTTTCGGCTTTGCAATCAAAGTCTTGCAGACGTTGCAGTATTGATTTATAGTATAGATAGATACCACAGAGCTTTTCCTGATTATGGAAGTGCAGTCTGTCCACCCTGATTGGCATGAAGAATGACGGGGATCATCGTGTATTGATAACAGAAAGGCAAGCAGGGGAAAGCGTAGGCGGTGTTTAACATGGATGGTGCCTGTTGGGCGGCTCCGGTTAGGGCAGAGAGTGAAAGGGGAAGTGAAATGGATTCCTTTGCATATACGAGAAATTATGATAATATCGCTTTGTTTGACAAGCACACAAGACGCTTTACCTTCATACTGGGGGATGGGGGTATATATTCCTATGATGCTATAAAAAAAGCAAGAAAGTCATTGGAATATGTTGGAACACCATTAGAAAATGCGTTTGCTAATATAGGCAGAATCGGGCCAGGAAATGCCTTTTCATCAGGTTCAGAAAAGGTGCAGGTACGTGTAAAGCTGTTTTTCACAGATGGTACTTTCACATATGGGTATGTATCTAAAGAAACAGTACAAAAGGGCTCTTTACAATACCATAAAGAAATTGTAAAAGCTGAAAAGGTCGTAAAGGTACTGAATACCATCGCTCGTAAAAACCGCAAAGAGGATGCCGATCAGGATTTTCTAATCAAAATAAGGAGAATAAAATAACCTTGGTATTCATGCGGCTTGCTGCTGTATGTGGAATGAGTAAGGGATAAAAAAAGATTTCAAATGCTGTCCGGCTATCCTCGGTCACATTCGAAATCTTTTTCTTTACCAGTAATTCAGAAAGAAGCAGTAATTCTCATCCAGACTGTAATACTCAAATTCCTGCGGATTATAGCCTGCACTCTGGAAGAGGTCAAAGATATGCTGGGAGCGCAGCAGCTGCTTGACCTGCTCATATGTCTGCCTGCTGTCACACTTGATGGCCAGGCAGGGATCGGGATTGTTGATATTGGAGGCAATGATCGCGATGATCTGATTTTCATCATAGCCCTTCAGATACGCATCTCTTTGATAAAAGAAGCTGTCCTTATATGCAGCAGTCTGCTTGATTTCCTGCTGTGGGGCATAGATGTTTTCTACCTCCGCACTGGTCATTGCAAAATAGGCGTAGCGGTAATTGTTATAGCTTTTCTCAATCTTGATATCACCAAAGGTGGGGTCCAGATAATACCACTGCTTATCCATCTGCACCATATTGATGACATGATATTCCTCCGGGTTTTCAATGACCTGTACCAAAATAATCGCATTGGGGATATGCAGCTGATCCAGCAGATATTTGAAGCTTTTGGAATACCCGGCACAGACTGCCTTTTTATCCAGAAATACACTGAGCATATTCTGATTGTTTTCTTCCTTGTTTACATAATCACTGCGATCAATGATCCAGTCATACAGAAGCTTCACTCTTTCGTAATCAGTCTGCTTTGCTTCCGCTTTCTGTAATATCTCCTCAGCGACGGCATCCACCTGCTTTTGCAGGTTTGCTGTTTCCTCCTTATCGTATGCATAGGAGGGATACAGTGTTACACTTTCCTTATCATCGGATTCTTTGTAATTGTATTCGTAGTTCGACCAGAACAGCTCGGGATGATCGAAGGTAACGGCATCAAAGAGCTTCATGACATAGGGCATACTGCAATCCAGCAGTACAGAGGATTCATGATGCAGCAGAGCGCCGTACAGCCGGTCATAATCATCCTGCAGATTTTCATGCAGCAGGGAGCGCTGGTATTTGTAGCAGGTATCCTCATTGATTGCCTTGCTGTTTTGAATGGATGTCTGCTTCAATTCAACAGCAGGATCCTTCTGCTCTTTCTCTTCCGCCTTCTGCGTGGCACTGCAGCCGAACAAGATAAGGGAAGTCAGCAAGATTATGCCATAGCGTTTCATATAATCCTTCCTTTCCCATCTATACTATCATAGCATGAAATGAAAAAAAACAGAACCTCTGTCCTGTTTCTTATGCAGCAATAGCGTTGATTGCTTTAGCCAAACGTGATTTCTGTCTTGTTGCGTAGTTTTTGTGGTGAATACCCTTCGCAACAGCTTTATCTAATTTAGTACTTGCTTCGTTGTAAGCAGCAGCTGCGGCAGCTGCGTCTTTTGCGTCAACAGCAGCCAGAACTTTTTTGATGGAAGTTCTCAATGCAGATTTCTGAGCACTTACAGCCAAGTTTCTTTTGTTGTTGGTTTTTACACGTTTTTTCTGTGATTGGATCTGTGGCATGTTGCACCTCCTAGTTTTCAATTGCCAATAAATTATATCAAAAAGAATATGAAAATGCAATAATAAGGTGAAAAAAAACCATACTATGGAAGAGGTGTATAAAAATGGCAGAACCATATCAGATACGTAGTGATTTTGCGGATGAAATCATATCCGCAGATATCCAGTCAAAAACCTATGAGCATATCGAAAAAAAGAATGATTACATTCGCAGCAATTATATTAAGGTCCTTTGTGATGAAAATGAGCTGGGCAAGCATAAGGGGGATTATGTTTCCATTGAATGCCGTGATCTGGATGATCATGTCGTCCGGGAAAATATGATTGATGCAATTCAGGAGAATCTGCAGCATATGAGTGATAACATGCATGTGACGCTGAAAAAAATTCTTGTGGTTGGATTGGGAAACCGCTTCATTACCTCGGATGCACTGGGGCCGCAGGCGGCAAATGAAATCCTAGTGACCGCCCATCTGTATGAGCATGAGGACCCTGCCTATTTAAAGGGAACACGCAATGTTGCGGTGCTGCAGCCGGGTGTTATGGGACAGACCGGTCTGGAGTCGCTGTCCATTGTCCAAAGCGTTGCGCAAAGCTATCAGCCGGATCTGGTCATTGCCATAGATGCACTGGCTACCCGTAACATCGCCAGGATCAACCGCGTTGTTCAAATCAACAATACCGGTATTCAGCCGGGAAGCGGCGTTGGAAATCACCGGATGTCACTCTGTGAGAAAAGCCTGCATATTCCCGTTATCGCCATCGGTGTGGCAACGGTTACCAGCATCGGTGCCATCCTGCATGAAACCCTCGAGGTCAGCGGAGAGGAAAAGCAGCATATTCTGCAGAAGATACAGGACAGCAATTATCTGAATCTTGTCGTAACGCCAAAATCCATGGATGATGAATTGAAGCATCTGGTCTATATCGTTTCCGAAAGTCTGAATCGCTTCCTGCATCCCAACTATGAACAGCTGTAATGTCGGATTTTGTCATCCATAGTTTAACATGAAAGCACGCCCGGCCACATATGGTGGTAGAGAAGGGAGTGCTTTTTTCTATGAAATCTACATGTAAGCTTCTCGTTAAAGTATTCGTACTGATTGCCTTTCTCTATCTGACACCCTTTGCCAGCGGTTTGAAGCACTGCTTCCGCAATGCAGATGATCTTTTGAATAATTTTGTTTATAAGCAGAAGACGATCAACAGCTCCCTTTCACTGAAGGATTCCTTAAATGTATTGTCCTACAATTCCAATCTGACGATTCCCAAGGAGGACATCAGTGAGGTGGAAACGACACAGGATAATCCGAGTGTTGTGCCGAAGACGACAGACGAGCAAAAGGATACCTCGCAAAGCAAGGATGACGGTAAGAACAATAAGGCTGAAAGCAGTGACAAGAAAACGGAAGAAAAATCCGAGGATAAAAAAGTAAAGAGTACCGGAAAACGGGTATATATCTACGACACCCACCAGGATGAAAGCTATAAGGGTGGCAAAACGGTGCTGGATGCTGCGGCTATTCTGGCGCAGAAGCTGGAGGACCGCGGCATCAAGGTGGTTCTGGAAACCAATGATTTCATCCGTTACCGTGATACGCATGGACTGACGTATAATGAATCCTATGTAGTATCCTATAAATATCTAAACGAAGCGCTTGTGAATTACGGTGGCTTTGATATGTGTCTGGATCTGCATCGTGACAGCATTCCAAGGGAAGCGAGCTATATCAATATCGATGGTAAGAATTATGCCAAGGGGATGTTTGTTGTCGGTGGTCTTGGGAAAAATGCCAAGACGGCAACCAAGCTGTCCACGACATTAACTGACACGATCAATGCAAAGAAGAATGGTATCATGAAGGGGGTCATGACAAGGGAGGCCTATTATAATCAGGAGGTTGCCAAAAACATTGTATTGATGGAGCTTGGCGGTGATGTAAACACCTTCGAGGAGGTTTCAAACTCCCTGGATGTTATCGCAGACGGTATTCATGATGTACTGACAAAGGAGTGATTTTATATGAAGCGATTTCTGGCGGATGCCATTCTGATTTGTATTCTTGTATCGATCGGCTCCTATATCAATCAGCAGGGGTCAGATGATACGCGAAATCTCGTTCAGGAGCAGGTGGAGAGCTTTGAATCGGATGTTGCGCAGAATCGAGTTGTGAAAGCACAGAACGATCCGGTCGCATTAAAGGATATTGAGGAAAACCGCGCTTCCCAGCTTGCGAAGAGCAGCAGTGAGGCAATTGTATCCACAATGAAGGGATGTGTACAGATGTTTTCCGATGTATTCGATGGACTGTTGCATTAGCTGTCATACCCAAGAGGAAGACAGTTTGTTAAAGTAGATGCAAACGAACGCACAACATGTTATAATGCCTACTGAGGTGATTAGCTTGGATAATAAACAAATACGAGTTCTGTTCATGGGCACGCCGGAAATTGCCGTGTCTATGCTGGAACGGCTGTGGAGTGACGGCTATCGGATCATCGGTGTTGTCAGTCAGCCGGATAAAAAGGTAGGAAGAAAGCAGGTGCTGCAGATGCCGCCGGTAAAGCAGGCAGCTTTGGCACATGATATCCCTGTGTATCAGCCAATCCGAATACGGGATGATTATGAGGAACTGATGCAGCTGGATATCGATTTGATTGTAACCTGTGCATACGGGCAGTTCATCCCTTCGAAGCTGCTGGAGCATCCGACCTATGGCTCAGTCAATGTGCATGCATCGCTGCTGCCAAAGCTGAGAGGCGGAGCACCGATTCATAAGGCGGTCATCGAAGGGCATGCGGAAAGCGGTGTATCCATCATGCGCATGGTGAAGAAAATGGATGCCGGTGCTGTCATGGCGCAAAGTCATGTGACGATTGAAGATGAGGATACGATGGGGTCCTTGTATGATAAGCTGGCCGTTTCCGGTGCACAGCTGCTGAGTGAAAGCATTCCGAAAATCATTGACGGAAGTGCTGTCTTCGTGGAACAAAACGAAGCGGAAGCAACGTTTGCCTACACCATTCAAAAGGAAGAGGAGCATGTTGATTTCAGCAGAGATGTAGAAAGCGTCTATAATCATATCCGTGGTCTGATTCCTGCACCCTGTGCCTATGCGCTTGTAAATGGCAAAAAGCTGAAATTCCATAAGGTGCGCAGACTGAGCAAAAAGGGAAGTGCCGCCTGCGGAGAAATCATCGGTATGGTGGACGGCGGTTATGCGATTGCCTGTGCCGACGGACTGATTCTGGCAGATGAGCTGCAGCTGGAAGGAAAAGCGAAGATGGAGGCAAAGGTCTTCTTTAACGGCAGCGGGAAAAATCTGATTGGCTATATCGTGGACTAATGAAATAGAAAAAGAAGGTGTCCGATGGGATGCCTTCTTTTGTGGGTAATCACACTATTATTTAGCTGTTTTATTTTCTTCCCATTCCATAATCTGAAAGGGCTGAACCTTCAAAAAGGTGCAAACCTTATCTAGTGTCTCCGTCGTGACAATTTGATTGTTGCTCAATTTACTGATGGTGGCATTGGAAATTCCTGCGCCCTCCTTCAATTCAGTTTTGTTTATGTCTTTCCTGTTACAATAGTCCCAAAGCTTATAATAAGTAATCATATGCAATTCTCCGATAGAGATATGATAATATGATTCACTAATAACAGTTGTATATTCTTTGTTAACACGATAAAATAAATGTGATAGCAGAAAGTGATGGTAATGATGACAGATAAGTGTAGAGGCAATATCAGAGAAATGAATCGAGATTATATGAATAAAATAGAAGTATTGAATTTCTATGATGAATTGACAAACGACCAGAAACAGAGCTTTATGATGCTGATGGATACTCTGGGAGTACTTTGTGAAAAGCGAAGCAGAGAAGACGATATCTCGGTTCGTGAAAATATGTTGTAACATAACTGTATTGACGCCATTGCGTATTCTGTTGTTAGAAAAGCTATAAAACGAAGGGATGGGCTATGTTTCATATAACGGTTATGCTTTCTACATGGTTGCTGAACATAGAAAGGACCCGCCTCCTACAGCGGGTCCTTCTTTGTTAGATAAATTCTAACGTAAAAAGGCTCTCTCATCCTTTTCCACTAAACTTTAGCACTACTCGCTGAAAAGGTCAAGAGGAATTGCTTTCTACACACTAAATTTGCTTTCCATCCCACAACTTTCCTGTTATAATAGTCCTTGCGTTAGGAGTGAGAATATGGATCAGAAATACATAAGAAACTTTTCAATCATCGCCCATATTGATCATGGGAAATCAACTCTGGCCGATCGTATTCTTGAAATTACAGATACTGTTGAACAGCGGGAAATGAAGGAACAACTGCTGGATACCATGGATTTGGAACGGGAGCGTGGCATTACGATCAAGCTGAATGCCGTTCAGCTGAAATATAAAGCGGAGGATGGACAGGATTATATTTTCCATCTGATAGATACACCGGGACATGTCGATTTTACATATGAGGTATCCCGTTCGCTTGCGGCCTGTGAGGGAGCCGTTCTGGTCGTGGATGCGGCACAGGGCATCGAGGCACAGACACTGGCCAATGTATATCTGGCTTTGGATAATGATTTGGAAATCATTCCGGTGATCAATAAAATTGATCTTCCCAGTGCACAGCCGGATGTTGTGCGCAAGGAAATCGAAGATGTAATCGGACTGGATGCCAGCGATGCACCGCTCATATCGGCGAAAAACGGCTTGAACATCAAGGATGTGCTGGAAGCGGTCGTACGCAATGTGCCGGCACCGTCCGGAGATCCGCATGCACCGCTGCAGGCACTGGTGTTTGACTCATTGTATGATGCTTACCGTGGTGTTATTGCTTATGTTCGTGTTAAGGAAGGAACCCTGCGGGTTGGTGATCATATCCGGTTTATGGCCAGCGGGGCGGAATACGAAGTGCTGGAGGTAGGTATTCGCAATCCGAAGGAAGTCAAGAAGGATGTGCTGGAATGCGGCGAGGTAGGCTGGGTTTGCGGCTCTATTAAATCCATTAAGGATGTGCGTGTCGGAGATACCATCACCCATGCGGATCATGCCGCAAAAGAAGCGCTGTATGGATATCGGGAAATGAATCCGATGGTGTACTGCGGTTTATATCCGATTGATTCCAGTAAATACAACGATTTGCGGGATGCTTTGGAAAAGCTGCAGCTGAATGATGCCTCTTTGCAGTTTGAAGCAGAGACCTCACAGGCACTGGGCTTTGGATTTCGCTGCGGCTTTCTGGGGCTGCTGCATATGGATGTTATTCAGGAACGCATTGAGCGGGAATACCGCATTGATCTAATTGCGACTGCACCTTCCGTTGTCTATCATGCATATCTGACGGACGGCTCCGTACTGTCCATCGATAATCCATCCCTGCTTCCGGATGTGCAGAAAATCGATCATATTGAGGAACCGTTTGTACGTGCCAGCATTATGACACCGAATGATTATGTCGGGCCGATCATGGAGCTGTGTCAGCGCAAGCGTGGGAATTATAAGGATATGGTCTATATTGATGAGGGCCGTATGAATGTGATCTATGAACTGCCGCTGGGAGAAATTGTGTTTGATTTCTTCGATAAGCTGAAATCCTGCACGAAGGGATATGCGTCTTTGGATTATGAGCTGATCGGTTATCAGACGAATAAGCTTGCCAAGATGGACATTCTGTTAAACGGGGAAATCGTAGATGCCTTAAGCAGTATTGTACATCGGGAGTTTGCTTATCCAAGAGGACGTGCTATCTGTGAAAAGCTGAAGAAGCTGATCCCAAAGCAGCAGTTTGAAATTCCGATTCAGGCTGCGATCAATGGAAAGATCGTTGCACGTGCAGATATTAAATCCCTGCGTAAAAATGTGTTGGCGAAATGCTATGGCGGGGATATCTCCCGTAAGAAAAAGCTTTTAGAGAAGCAGAAGGAGGGAAAGAAGCGCATGAAGTCTGTCGGTAGTGTAGAGGTGCCGCAGGAAGCCTTCATGGCCGTGCTTTCCATGGATGATGATGACAAATAAACAGGTCGGAAATGATCTGTTTTTTTCTTCTTTTGTCGATTGCTACCAGCTGGTTGAAAATCCATGCTACACTGGTGGCGAGGTGAACATATGTTTGAAGAAACCAGGAAGTATACCGAGGAGGTCTATGTCAGCAAAGAGGAGCTGGCACAAAGGCTTGATTTAACAGGAGTTGTGCTGGATGCGGTATGGAAGCAGGTGGAGGATTACCGTGCACTGCTTCGCCGCAGCTTCTGCTTTGATGATCTGCATGCGGATATCGTTATGACAAGAGCCCTGTGTGCGAAGCTGCAGCAGACAACAGAGCTGCTGTATCGCTGTCCATTGCAGCGCCCCTTTTCTGCGACTGTTCAAAAAAGCATCCTGCTTGCAGGAAATTATCCGCATTGGCTGTATAAGGCAGGCGAGCTGTTGGCGCTTACACCGCTGCCGCATGGACTTGTGACATTTCTGGAGCAGGAGGAGGAGCCGCTGTTGCTGCGTATCTTTTTTCTATCCATGTTTACAGGAGAGAGCGCCTATCTGGACTGCCTGCTGGTACATGAGCGCTGTCATGCACCGTTTGCTTTAGCGATGGAGGAACAGCCAAACAGAAAAGCTGCAGGAGATCTGAGTGTACGCTTTCTGGCTTTTCTGGATGATATCCGCTTGCAAATCTCACGATCCATGCTATCATTAACGGAAATGGATGTCACCGCCTGTCAGACGATGCAGCTACAGGAGCTGCTGGAGCAGTATCCGATGCTCAGTGTACAGCAGCTGATGTTCTATGTCGATCATCGACAGCCATACCGCTATTACACCATACGGCAGTTTATGGAATATGCCGGCGTGTGTAATGAAACAGCGCGCTGTGCCATGGAGCTTCTGGTGAAGCAGCACTGCTATCAGCGGCGGAAAATCGGTAAAAAATACGTATATTATACGGTTTAGGAGGTTTGTATGAAAGCTGTTTATGTCCATGTGCCCTTTTGCAGAGATATCTGCGCCTATTGTGATTTTACCCGGTGCCGCTATCATGCGGGCCTTGCGGACCAGTGGCTGATTGCTGTGGAGCGGGAGCTGCAGGAAAAGCTTGCGCAGGTTTCGGTAGAAACAGTGTATATCGGAGGTGGAACCCCGAGTGCATTAAACAGCAGACAGCTGGAGCAGCTGCTGAAGCTGCTCGCCCCATATACGACACAGGTACAGGAATATACGGTGGAAGCGAATGTGGAATCACTGGATGAAGATAAAATGAAGCTGCTGAAGCGGTATGGGGTCAACCGTATTTCACTGGGCGTGCAATCTCTGCAGCCCGTCCTTCTGTCCATCATCGGGCGAAGGCATACAAGAGAAGAGGTGGTGGAGCGGATTCGGCAGCTGCACCAGTATGGTATTCATAATATATCCATTGATCTCATATATGGTCTTCCACAGCAGACGATGGAGATGTGGCAGGACGATTTGCAGGACATCGTACAGCATTTTCAGATATCTCATATTTCGCTGTATGCCCTTACCATCGAGGAGCATTCTCAGTTCGGGCGTGACGGTGTAGAGAATATCGATGCGGATGTGGAAACGGATATGTATCTGTATGCAGTGTCCTATCTGAAAAAGCATGGCTTTATACAATATGAAATCAGCAATTTCGCAAAGCCGAACGCAGCATCCCTGCACAATCAGATGTACTGGAACTATGAGGATTTCTGTGGAATCGGATGCGGTGCCAGCGGAAAGAGCGGACATATCCGCTATGATAACACCCGCAATCTGCATACCTATCTGCAAAAGGGCAGCTGTCCGGATATCATTGAGCTGAGCAGACAGGATGAAATGTTTGAGATGCTGATGATGGCGCTAAGGATGAAGAAGGGGATGAGCCTCTCTCTGTTTCGGGAACGCTTTGCGGCTGATTTTGAAACAATCTATTCTGCACCGCTTCAAAAGAATATCGCAAATGGCATGCTGCAAGTGAAGGACGATCATGTTCGTACAACGGAAGAGGGCATGCTGCTGCTCCATGATGTACTTGTTGATTTTTTATCGGAGGAAACGTTATGAAGGAAGCGGAACGCAAACGAAAAATACTCTATCATCAGCATCTGACCTCACGCTGTGATGCACAAACAGCTGCACGGGATGTATTGGCGCTGCAGGCGCAGTTTCTGCGGCATGCACAAATGTCACTGCGCCTCAGAACAAGGGATGATTCATGGAAGCAATGGGTCAAGCAGAGTGTGAAAACACGCGCCTTTCGCGGAACGCTGCATCTGCTGGATGCGGAAGACCGCCTGCTGATCACCTCGGCTCTGTGGAAGGATTATGAGCATCGCAAGTACTATATGGCCCGCTATTATACACCGCAGGAGGAACAGCTTTTCTGCAATGCGATCCTTGATCTGCTGCAGCAGGGCATCTGCGGACGCCGTGAAATTTATACAAGGCTGGTTGCGATGGGGCTGGATGAAAAGCTGTGTGAGCTGGCCTGCTCCAGCTGGGACGGCCTGTTTGCTGTCCTGAATATTCAGGGAAAGGTGATGTTTCAGCATGCGGCATCACGGGAATTTGCCTATGCTCCGATATCACTGCGAAGCGATCTGGATGCCTGCCGCAAAGAGCTTGTATACCGGTATCTGAAGGGCTATGGTCCGGTAACGCTGCGGGATGCCTGTTATTTCTTCGGCTGGAAAAAGAAAGAGCTGGAGGCTGTATTGCAAAAGATCCATAATGTACAGATGAGTGATTGCAGTGGATCTGCCGTGTATGAGCTTCCTGAGGAAATCGACGCCTATCCCCGTATCCCCACCGCCGTGTTTCTCAGTGGCTTTGATCCGCTGATGCTGGGCTATGAAAAGCATGAAAACCCGTTTTTGCCGCAGCGCCATCTGCGCAGGGTGTTCAATCTGCAGGGAATCGTATATCCCTGCTTCCTGTATAAGGGAAATGTTGCAGGACGCTGGAAGCTGGAAAAGGAAACCCTGCAGCTACAGTCGTTTGAGGACTTTGATGCTCTGCAGAGGCAGCAGGTTGAAAAAGCAGCAAAACGACTGCTTCAGCCTGCACGAATCATATGGGCGGATTTCTAAAAAATGCTTGCATCCAAGCAGTAACTGTGCTATGATAGCAAAGGTTTTATACTTGGTCTACGCGCAATATTCCTCAGCGGTTCACTCAGTATGGAACGAATAAGAAAACAGGAGGAAAGAACATGTTATTAAAAAGCGAAAAACAGGCGATTATGAAAGAGTATGCACGTTTCGAAGGAGACACAGGCTCTCCGGAGGTACAGGTAGCTGTATTGACTTACAGAATCAACCAGCTGACGGAGCACTTCAAGGAGCACAAGCACGATTACCACTCTCAGCGTGGTCTGATGAAGATGGTTGGTCGTCGTAGAAACCTGCTGGCATACCTGAAGAATAAAGATCTGAACCGTTACAAGGAACTGATTTCTCGTTTAGGACTGCGGAAGTAGTAAAAAAGCTCGAAAAGAGCTTTTTTTCTTTTATTGGCTTTTAAAATATGATATCATGGTAAAGATAAGAAAAATAGAGGTGAAGAACGTGGCGAAACAGGTATTTCGTTTAGATTTCTGTGGGCGTGGGCTCACAGTGGAAACTGGTGAAGTGGCAAAACAGGCAGGTGGAGCTGTCCTGGTCAGATATGATGACACCGTTGTATTATCAACAGCTACAGCCAGCAAGCAGGCGAAGGAAGGCATTGATTTCTTTCCGCTGACCGTTTTATTTGAAGAAAAGCTGTATTCAGTTGGTAAGATTCCCGGTGGATTTTTACGCAGAGAGGGAAGACCGAGCGAGCATGCGACGCTGACGGCCCGTATGATTGACCGTCCGATCCGTCCGTTGTTTGCGGACGGCTTCCGCAATGAGGTACAGGTTGTGAATACGGTATTATCCGTAGATCAGGACTGTACACCGGAAATGACCGCAATGTTTGGGGCATCCCTGGCACTGTGCGTTTCCGACATCCCGTTCAACGGTCCGATTGCCGGTGTAATGGTAGGACGCGTGGATGGCGAATACATCATCAACCCGACTCCGGAGCAGCTGGAGAAGAGTGATATCAACCTGACGGTTGCCGGTACAAAGTATGCCGTAAATATGGTAGAGTCCGGTGCGAAGGAAGTTAGCGAGGAAGCAATGCTGGGTGCTATCATGTTCGGTCATGAGCACATTAAGCAGCTGGTTGCCTTCCAGGAGGAAATCGCAGCAGCCGTTGGAAAAGAAAAGATGGAGGTTAAGCTGTATACCGTGGACGAGGACATCGACCGCGAGGTACGTGCACAGTTTGAACAGGCAATCCGTGATGCGGTATCCATCGAAAAGAAGCTGGAACGCTATGGCAAAATTGACGAGCTGACAGAGGAAGCTGTCGCTGTTTTTGATGCTAAGGAATATGAAAACGAAGCCGCAAAGGCAAAGGTGCTCAAGCAGGTAAAACAGATCTGCCACAGTATTGAGGCAGACGAGGTGCGCCGCTTGATCATTGAAGATAAAGTGCGTCCGGACGGTCGTAAGGTTGATGAAATCCGTCCGCTGGATTCCCAGGTTGACATCCTGCCAAGAGCACACGGCAGTGCGCTGTTTACCCGTGGGGAAACACAGGTGTTAAGCGTTACGACGCTGGGACCGATGAATGACAATCAGATCATTGATGATTTAACGGAAGTGGAAACAAAACGCTTCATGCATCACTATAACTTCCCGCCGTATTCCGTAGGGGAAACAGGACGTATGGGAAGCCCCGGCCGTCGTGAGATCGGTCATGGTGCACTGGGTGAGCGTGCACTGTCCCAGGTACTGCCGAGTGTTGAGGATTTCCCTTACACAATCCGTACGGTTGCCGAGGTAACCGAATCCAACGGTTCCTCCTCTCAGGCATCCATCTGTGCCGGAACCATGTCTTTGATGGCAGCCGGTGTTCCAATCAAGGCGCCGGTGGCTGGTATTGCCATGGGTCTGATCATGGATGAGGAAAATGGAAAGTATACCGTACTGACGGATATTCAGGGTATGGAGGATCACTTCGGTGATATGGACTTTAAGGTTGCCGGTACAAGCAAGGGTATCACGGCACTGCAGATGGATATCAAGGTGACAGGAATCACCAGAGAAGTATTTGAAGAAGCTCTGGCGCAGGCGAAGGTTGCCCGTGCGCAGATTCTGGAAAATATGATGGCAGCCATCAGCGAACCGAGAGAAGATGTCGGAACCTATGCTCCGAAGATCGAGCAGTTCTATATCGACCCGGAAAAGATTCGTGAGGTTATCGGGCCAAACGGCAAGATGATCAACAAGATCATTGAGGCGAGCGATGATGTTAAAATCGATATTGAGGACGACGGACATGTGGTCATTTACCATATGGATCGTGCGGCAATCAATCATGCAGCGGATATGATCCGTGACATCGTACGGGAAGCCAAGGTCGGCGATATTTATGAGGGCAAGGTTGTCCGTATTGAAAAATTCGGTGCCTTTGTTAATCTGTTCCCGGGGACGGATGGACTGCTGCACATTTCCAAAATCAATCATGAGCGTGTCAACAAGGTGGAGGATGTATTAAACATCGGGGATACCGTTCGTGTCAAGGTTACGGAAATCGATGACCGCGGCCGTGTGAATGTCAGCGCCAAGGCACTGCTTCCTAGACCAAGAACGGAAAAGAAGGAAGAGGATGCGAAGCCTGCAGCTGCTGCGGAGGATAACAAAGAAGCATAAAATCATTACGGAGGCAATCCAGACGGACTGCCTCTTTTCTTTTAAAATCACGAACGGTTTTTTCATACCTTGACCTTTTTAAACTGTTGGAATTTTTCTGGATTGCGGCGCTCGAAACTTTTATGAAAATTTATGAAAATAATCATAGGTATTCACATTCCTTTGTGGTAGAATATATGCATGAGGTGAATCGAATGAACTGGTTAACGGAATTGGAAACGTACAAGGATGCGTTTATCCAAGACCTGAGAGGTCTGATTGCCATTCCTTCTGTGCGGGATGACAAAACAAAGACAGCCAATGCACCGTTTGGGGCAGGCTGTAGAAAAGCACTGGATTATATGCTGGAACTTGGGAAAAGAGAAGGCTTTCAGATAAAGGATTACGACGGCTATGCCGGTATGATTGCATATGGGGAAGGGGAAGAAAGCGTCGGTGTGCTGGTGCATTTGGACATTGTGCCGATCGGTGAAGGCTGGAGCAGAGATCCCTTTGGCGGTGACATCGTGAACGGCTACATGTTCGGACGCGGAACACTGGATGATAAAGGCCCTGCCATGGCTGGCTTTTATGCGCTTAAAATGCTGAAGGATAAGGGAATCAAGCTGAACCGCAAGGTCATGCTGATTCTGGGCTGTGATGAAGAAAGCGGCATGGAGTGCATGAATTACTATACAAAGCATGGTGAGCTTCCTACCCTGGGCTTTACACCGGATGCGGATTTCCCGGTTATCTATGGAGAAAAGGGCGGCTTGCATGTGGAACTGAGCGGAACGTGTGATACCGTAATTACAAGTATGCATGCGGGAGAGCGCAGCAATATCGTAATCGGACAGGCAAGTGCCCAGGTTAGGGACTGGAAGGAAGAATATCTGGATGCCTTTCTGTACTATTTACGGGCCTTTGATTTAAAAGGAAGCGTGGAAACTCTGGACAATGAGAGTGCTGTTCTGCATATGGAAGGGGTCTTTGCACATGCGGCTATGCCATACAACGGCGTAAATGCGGCATTGCATCTGTTAAACTTCATTGGCTGTACCTATGGTGATAAATTTGCACACGATACCTATACCATGCTGAAGGACTGGCAGGGAAAACCGCTGGGCATCGATATAGATGGTGCCTACATGGGCTTTTTGACCATGAATACCGGTATTGTAAACATTGAACATAACGAGGCAAGCATTGTCATTGACATCCGCTATCCAAACGATGCAGATCCAAAGCGCATCATGAAGGGCTTTACCGATACGGCGAAGAAGCTTGATTACGCACTGGATGTAACGCTGAAGAAAAACACGAAGCCGCTGTTTGTGGATCCGGATTCAAAGCTGGTCCAGACCTTGAGCAGTGTCTATCGGGATTACACCCATGATACCTTTACGCCGAATATGACAATCGGCGGTGGAACATATGCAAAGAAATTTGATAATTTTGTAGCATTTGGTCCAGAATTACCAAATAGGGAGCAGCCAAAGGATATGTTTATCGGCGGCTGCCACCAGAAGGATGAGGCAATACGGGTGGAAGATTTGTTAAGAGCGGTTGCCATCTATACCGCTGCCGTAGAGCAGCTTGCGAAATAATATGAGGAGTAAACGAATATGAGAATGCGAAAACTGCCCTGGGCCCAGGATTTTCTGAAAGAGCAGGAGGTTGTGGTTCCCGATGCGTCGGCACTTGCCGGAGCCTGGAAGCAGACCCTGAAGCGAGCAGAGCTGCATGTGGAAATCGGAACCGGCAAGGGGGATTACTGGGTGCAGATGGCACAGAAGTATCCGGATATTGCATGGGTCGGCATTGAAAAAAACATCAATGTGGCTGCCCTGGCTGTACGCAAGTATACCCAGCTGGAACAGCAGCCGGACAACATGCTGTTTATTCAGGGAGATGCCGAGGTGATCGACACCTGGTTTGCACAGGGAGAGGTCGATGTGATCCATTTGAATTTTTCCGATCCCTGGCCGAAAAAGCGCGCCCATAAAAAGCGCTTGTCCAATCATGCCTTCATTGCGCGCTATGCACACATTCTGAAGCCGGATGGCGAAATTCAGATGAAAACGGACAACAGTGCTCTGTTTGAATATTCGCTCATGGAATTTCAGGAGGAGGGCTGGCGGCTGAAGGAAGTCAGCGTTGACTATCGCCGCGAGGAGCATGCAGAGGATGTCATAACGGAATACGAACGGCGTTTTCTGGAAAAGGGACAACCGATCTATCGGGCGGTTTTTGTGAAGAACGGCAAGGAAAAGGATGCACCTTTCCCTGAGAAATAGGATAGAATACTAAAAAAGGAGCGATACGATGAAAGAATATATGACTGCAATACATTCCATGGAGGAATTTCAGGAGGCTGCCGCTAAAGGCGGTGTCAGCGTTTTTACATTTTCTGCGAACTGGTGTCCGGACTGCCGCTTTATTGAGCCGTTTATGCCGAAGCTGGTAGAGGCATTCAGCGACTACACGTTTTATTATGTGGACCGCGATGAAAATATCGATATCTGTCAGGCACTGATGGTGATGGGGATTCCAAGCTTTGTTGCCTACAAGGACGGTAAGGAAAGCGGCCGCTTTGTTTCCAAGCTGAGAAAAACTGAAAAAGAGATCAACGACTTTCTGGCTGCCCAGAAATAGCGAAAGGACGATGATGTATGTCAGTATTTAAAAAACTTGCAGGCCTTCTGTTTGAAGAAGCGGATGCCGAGGTTCTGGCAGAGGATGAACTGGAACCGATTGAAATCAAGGAAAAGCCAAAGAAAGCAACGGCTTCTCCTGTCGTAGAGGAAGAAAAAACGCATGTGCAGATGGAGTCTTATTTCAATCCGCATGCAGCCGCAGCGAAGGAGCCGAAAAAGGAAGAAAAGAAGTTTGTGACCATTGATCTGGAGGAAAAGCCGAAGGAAAAGGAAGCAATCGTTTTGAGTGAGGAGCCGCTGCGTGTGAAGAAGCCTGTGAAGCGCGAGGAGAAAAAGGAGTTTGAGTTTTCTCCAGTCATATCTCCGATTTTCGGTTCCAGTGAAGAGGAAAGCAAGCCGAAAAAGAAAAGTGCAGCCCCACTGCCGCAGCGCTCAAAGAAAAAAAATCCTTTAGGAACCATTATCTCACCATACTACGGTGTCGGCGAGCTGGAGGAATTTGAGGCAAAGGCACAGGAAAAAATCGAAGAAAAAGAAAAGCTGAAAAAGGAAGAGCTTCCACAGCAGGAGGTTGAAAAATACGATCTTGAGGAAGAAATCAACAGCGTTCCGCTTGAGGATATGATCGAGAAAACACCAGGTGAGGACGGCGATGATCTGATGCAGATTTCTCTGTTTGGAGAATCTACACCGATCAGCAGCGTTGATGATGCAAGCGATAAAGAGTAAAAGAGGTGTTTCTTATGCATTATCATTTCATTGGAATTAAAGGGAGCGGGATGGCATCTCTTGCGACGATCGTTGCAGATCGCGGAGATGAGGTCAGCGGTTCCGATATTGAAAAATATATATTTACCCAGCAGCCACTGGAGGAGCGTCATATTCCGATTACGTCATTTTCCGCTGATAATATTCATGAGGGAGATACCGTGATTATCGGAAATGCTTTTAATGAATCCAATCCGGAGGTGAAAAAAGCCCTGGCTATGGATACTGTGAAAACCTACTGGTATCATGAGTTCCTCGGCAGTCTTGCGAAGGAATACACATCGATATCCGTAGCGGGTACACATGGCAAAACGACAACGACCGGCATGCTTTCCCACGTAATGAGTCTGGCGGCGCCAACCGGTTATCTGATTGGTGATGGAACCGGCGAAATGCCGAAGGACAGCCGTTATTTTGTGCTGGAATCCTGTGAGTATCAGCGTCATTTTCTGGCATATAAGCCGGAATATGCCATCATTACCAATATCGAGCTGGATCATGTCGATTATTATAAGGACATGGAGGACTACTGCGACGCATTTGAAGCCTTTGCGAATCAGATTCAAAAGGGTGTCGTGCTCTTCGGAGACGATGCGGCTGTGCGCTCCCTGCATGTGAAAACAGAACATTTATATTACGGCTTAAAGGATCACAACGATGTGCAGGCGGTGCATGTGAAGCAACATGAGGACGGCATGCAGTTTGATGTGCTGTATCGCAAGAAGCTGTTTGCGCATTTTGATCTGCCCTTTGTCGGTAAGCCACTGCTGTGGAACAGTCTGGGCGTTATCGCTATCGGTATCATGGAGGGACTGAGCGGGGAATTGCTGCAGGAGGGTCTGCAAAGCTTTCCCGGTGTAAAACGCAGGTTTACAATTGAAGAAAACGGGGATAATGTATATATCGATGATTATGCACATCACCCCACTGCAGTGAAATATATGATCGAGGCGGCACGCATCAAGTATCCGGGGAAGAAGGTAATTGCCCTGTTCAAGCCGGATCGCTATTCCCGTATCTATTATTTCATGGATCGCTTTGCGGAAGAGCTGAATCAGGCGGATGAAGTGTATCTGTGTCATTTTCCGGAGAATGCCGCAAGAGAAGACGGTATTGATATCACGATTTCGGACCTTGCGGATAAATGTGAGAAGGCGACTGTCATCAATGAGGATGAGGAAGCGGCAAGAATGCTTGCACAGCGCGGTCCGGCCGTATATCTGTTTATGAGCAGCAAGGATATATACAAATTAAAAAATATTGTAAAAACTTTTCAATAGAAGTTGAAAAAACTTACAAATTGTTTTAGAATAAATAAAGAGGTGTTTCTATGGGTTTAGATCAATTATTGGAATTAACAAGCAGTGTCGCCAGCAAGGCATTGCCGATCTGTGGTGTTGTTGTGCTTATTTTCCTCGCTGTTTTTGTAAAGCATCTGATTGTACTGCTGAAAAATGCGAATGATGCCGTTGTGAAAATGTCAAAGACGCTGGAAACGACAAACCGGCAATTAGAAACACTGGACAAGCCGCTGAATACGCTGAATGAGCTGAGTGAAACGGTAGATTGTGTTCATGAGGCGAGCAAGCATGCGGTACGTTCCACTCTGGTAGCTGTCATAGAGAATTTTTCTTCCATCAAGGACTGGGTGTTTGCCGGTATGAAGAAGGAAGACGATCGTGATGAAGAGGATGGAGTGAGTGAATAATCATGGATAACGAACGAGAAAAAGAAGTCGAAGATCTGGAACAGAAGGCGAAGTTCACCATTATCACCATGGAATGTGACGATGATGATGAAAACGGTCGTTCAAAGAAAATTCTGGATGATGCTGCCATACAGCTACAGCGCCTTTTTCAGGAAATGCGTGACTGGCTGCGTGAGCATGCGGATTCCATGGAAGTGAACGAGCGAATGGAACGTTTGAAACTAGAGACACAGAAGCTGCTTGCGTCAACACATGATCGTCTGCAGCGCTTTTCACAGCGGGAGGGTGTACAGGCAGGCAGTAAAAAGGCTGCCGCGGCTGCAGATAAGCTTGCAGGCTATGTACAGGAAGGCATACAGGAGGTTCGTCAGAACGAATATGTACGCCGATCCGTTCATGCTGTAGCGGATACGGTGGATACCATTCGCAATGACGAGCAGGTGAAAAAAGGCGTAAGAAAGCTGAAAAAAGGAACACTGAAAGCGGCGGAGGCTGCATTTCAGGGATTGAAGCGTGTCTTGGACACAGATGAAGACGACAGTCGGAAGGGATAACAGGTTATGAAAAGAATTACGATTTATGATGTAGCAAAGGAAGCCGATGTATCTCTGGCAACAGTATCCCGTGTAATCAACGGTTCAGAGGTCGTGCGTGAGGATACCCGTATCAAGGTACAGGAAGCCATTGAAAAGCTGGGCTACAAGCCGAATGCAATCGCACAGGGACTGGCATTGCAGAAAACCACAACGATTGCGCTGATTGTTCCGGAGGCAAGCTATTTCTATACCGGACAGATCATCAATGGTCTGATCGATGTGGCAAAAATATATAAATACAACATCATGCTGCATACCACAACCGAGGGTATCACGGAAATGAACGATATCATTGAAAATATCATCAAATCCCGTGTGGACGGTGTTGTGATTTTCAATGACAAGCTGAATAAGGAAGAATTGAACCAGCTGACCAGATATCAGGTACCGATCGTTGTCATCGGTAATAAGATGAGTGATGATACCGTGGGAAGCGTCTACGTGGATTATGCGAACCTTGTATATGAATATGCAAGCGGCTGCATTAAGCAGGGCAAGAAAAATATCGCACTGGTGGAGGATCGCAAGAATCCGCAGATGATCAAGCAGCTGCTGGACGGCTTAAACAGAGCATTTGAAGAGCAGGGGATGAAATTTGAAAGCTTTATTCAGATTCCAAAGGAATACCGTTCCTCCTATCTGTTCCTGAAGGAATACATGAAGCAGGGAATCCGCCATGATGTCGTGATTACCTATCGTGATTCCCAGGCGATGGCCGTGATGAATACCGCAAAGGAAGCAGGTATCAGTATTCCGGATGAAATGGAATTGATCTGTATTCTGGACAGCAAATACAATGCAATGGCACGTCCGCAGATTTCCGGATTTAAGATTCCGGATTATGATTTAGGAGCTGTGGCAATGCGTCTGTTGACAAAGATGCTGCACGATGAAAACGAAGTTACCGATAAGGAAATCGAGCTGAGCTACATCTACACACCGAGAAAATCTACAAAATAGGATTGACAATTTTTACAATAACAGATATCCTGAATAAGGAAAGCGTTGATAAGAAAAGAGCTTGGGGACGATCCCTTCAGAGAGCGGCTGGCTGGTGAAAAGCTGCGGGATGCCTTGAGAAATACACCTTGGAGCTGTCTACTGCAAAGGTAGACCGGACTGCCCCGTTATGGCATTGAGTGCTTCTGTAAAGAAGAACTAAGGTGGTACCACGCTATGTTGCGTCCTTGGATGACAGGGACGTTTTTTTATTTCAGAAAGGAAGACGATGATGAAATTATTTGATGAATTGAAATACCGCGGACTGATCAATGATGTGACAAGTCCACAGCTGGAAGAGAAACTGAACAACGGAGGACTGACCTTCTATATCGGAACCGATCCGACCGGTGATTCCCTGCATATCGGACACTACTCCTCTTTGCTGTGTGCAAAACGGTTAAAGGAGCATGGGCACCACCCAATCATGCTGGTTGGAGGCGCAACCGGATTTATCGGTGATCCGAAGGCAAGCGGTGAACGCAATATGCTGACAAAGGAAGTGCTGGAGCACAATTACCAGTGTCTGAGCAAGCAGATTGAAGCGCTGTTCGGCTTTGAAATGGTCAATAATCTGGATTGGACAAAGGATATTTCCGTGATTGATTTCCTGCGGGATTATGGAAAATACTTCAATGTCAACTACATGATCAACAAGGAAACGGTAAAACGCCGTCTGGATGCCGGTATCAGCTATACGGAATTCTCCTACATGATTTTACAGGCACTGGACTTTTTACATCTGTATGAGGATAAGGGGTGTACACTGCAGCTTGGCGGACAGGATCAGTGGGGAAATATCACAAGCGGTCTGGAGCTGATTCGCAAGAAGCATGGTGCGGATGTGGAGTGCTATGGACTGACGATGCCGCTGATTACCAAGGCTGACGGTACGAAATTTGGAAAGAGTGAGTCCGGTACGGTATGGCTGGATAAACATAAAACAAGTGCGTATGAAATGTATCAGTTCCTCGTAAATTCCGAGGATGAAAAGGTAATTGATTACCTGAAGAAGCTGACTTTCCTGAGCAAGGAGGAAATCGACGCACTGGAGGAAAAGGTGAAAACCGAGCCGCATTTCAGAGAGGCACAGAAAACACTGGCGAAAGAGGTCGTTACCTTCCTGCATGGGGAGGAGGAATACAACAAGGCGTTAAAAATCACCAACGCGCTGTTTAAGGGAAATATCAAGGAGCTGGATGCAGGAGAGCTGCAGGATGCTTTGAAGGGCTTTGAAGCCGCGGAAATTGCTGATGAGCTGACTCTGACGGATACACTGGTGCAGGCCGGTATTGCAAGCAGCAAGCGGGAAGCCAGAGAATGGATCAATCAGGGCTCTATTCAGATCAATGGGGATAAGGTGAAGGATGTGGAGTTTATCGTATCCTCTAAAAATGCCATCTCGAAGGGACGTACACTGATCAAAAAGGGAAAACGGAATTATTTTGTGATTTCACAGAAATAGAGCAGAGAAAAGAAGATAGCAGACTGCAGTACGAAGAATCTATTGCAGTCTGCTTTTTTTGTGAAGCCTTGATGAATTGCGACACGAAATTCCTTCTATTTCCATGCGCAAACGGCTTTCCTAATGGCAAAAGCCTGTTTGCGACATACAATGGCGTAAGGAGGGATAGTGTGAAGATTGCAGTGATATGCAGTGATGAAAGAATGATACAGGTATATGACAATCTGTCCAGGGACTTTATGGTAGATCGTCTGGATGCACAAACGGATTTCCTGAATCTGCCACAGTATCAGGCAGTGGTCTTCCCGGTAAAGGGCGTCGATGAGTTTGGATATGTCCGCATACAGGAGCAGGCGATTCACATACCGCACGCCTTTTACGAAATGCAGGGTAAGGATTGTCTGTTGTTTTGCGGAATTCGAAATGCAGTGCTGGATGCTCTGCCGCAGCGAAAAATCTATTACATGCTGGAGGAGAGCGTGATTCATGAAAATGCGGTATTGACGGCTGAGGGTGTGCTGAATGAGCTGATCAGCTGTATCTGTAAGAGCATTTACGATATACAGGTCGATATTGTCGGATATGGTCATTGCGGACAGGTGATTTATGACATGCTGAAGAATTTGCATGTCCGTGTTCGCATCATACGAAGGGATTGTAAAAAGGAGGGGGACTTTCTGCCGGTTCGTGATTGGGAAACCTGCGGTGATGTTATCATCCATACGGCAACGGGTGTCATGATTGCACCATCCAGAATGCGCAGCTGGAAAAACAAGCCGGTCATCATCGATATATCCACACCGGATCTGATTGATCTCAAGGCGGCACATGAGGAAGGTATTCCCGTGATCAAGGCGGGAAATCTGCCGGGACGCTTTGCCTGCATCAGTGCAGGAAATATTATCGCAGAATGTATAAGGGGGAAACTGAACAATGGAAAATAAACGCATTCTGTTCGGTATCTGCGGCTCTTTCTGTAACCATGCGGCAGTTCTCGAGCAGCTGACAGCACTGTGTGAGCGCAACGATGTGACGGCTGTCGTCAGTGAAAATGTATATACGTGCTCCACCCGTTTTTTCGATAAGGACGTATTCCTGGGAAAAGTAAAGGATGTGACAAAACACGACATCATCCATACAATCGTGGAAGCAGAGAAAGTTGGACCGGCAAACGCATATGATATAATGGTGATTGCACCCATGACAGCCACTGTTGCAGCAAAGATGGCACATGGTATTTACGATCATCCGGTTACACTGTCTGCAAAGGCCATGATTCGCAATCAGCGGAATATCGTATTCGGCATCGCGACGAATGACGGTCTGGGAATCAGCGGGGTGAATATCTTTTCTCTGATCAATATGAAGCATTTTTATATCATACCGTTTCGACAGGATGCCCCTTTTTCCAAGGAGCGAAGCATTGTGTCTGACTGGGAGCTGATGGAGCAGACGATGGATCAGGCCTTAAACGACAGACAGCTGCAGCCAATCTTACTGGGAGGCAGATAAATTATGAAAAAACTGATGGTTGCTTTGGTTACACCGTTTACCAGGGGTAACAAAGTGGACTACAAATCGATGGACCGCATCCTTCACCGGCTTTTGAAGGAGGGGTGCGACGGCTTCATCGTGTGCGGGACAACGGCAGAAACACCGACACTCTCTCATAACGAGAAGCTTTCCATTCTTCGCCATGTCATCAAACGCGTGAAGCATCGCGCAGAGATATGGTATGGCTGCGGCAGCAATGATACAGCTGCGACGATTCTGGCATGCAGGGAGGCGCAGAAGGAGGCAATTGACGGTGTATTGCTTGTAACGCCGTATTACAGCAAGCCGAATGCTGCCGGGCTGTATGCACACTTTGATGCACTTGCTTCTGCTGTGGATACCAATATTATGCTGTATAACGTGCCGGCAAGAACCGGGGTGGAGCTTACCTATGAAACGATCCATGCCCTGCTTGAGAAGCATAAGAACATAACGGCATTAAAGCAGGCCTGTTCCAATCTGGATATGGTGCGCAGACTGAAGCAGCAGCATCCGGATTTTCTGATTTACAGTGGAGAGGACGGCTTCTTTGATGAGGGCTTTGATGCCGGCATGGATGGACTTGTCTCTGTTATGGGACATGTATGTATGAAGGAGCTTCGTACCTTTTGTGATGATGAACGCGTCGATAACCGGCTACGCCGGAGGCTCTATGAGCTGGCAGCCTTGACATTTACGGAAGCATCCCCGGCACCGGTGAAATACATGCTGCATCTGCAGGATGAGTGTGAAAATATCCTGCGGCTGCCACTGGTTGCCGTCAGTGAAGCAGCGGAAAACAGAATTCAGGAGTATTTCACGAAATATCGACACCGATTGGAGGATTGAGCTGATAGGATGAAATCGGTGATACAATGGTACAAATCAAGGTGTTTGATGAGGAGCATGAGGATGATTTGACAGAGGTGGTCAATGCCTGGCTTCAGGAGCATGCGGATATCCGTCTGATGGATATCAAGTTTTCAACAGCCGTGAGTGATTTTGAAGAGGAACAGATTTACTGCTTCAGTGCGATGGTGATTTTCAGCACATAGATTTCAGACAGTGGTTCATACTAACAGCGTGGAGGTGTAAACCATGCAGAAAAAAACCGAAATTTTATGCAGCGTACACAATTGTGTTTATAACAAGGATGCATGCTGTAACGCAGAAACCATCAGCGTATGCTGTGATAACTGTGTTCATCCAAATGATTGTCACGAAACGGAATGCAAATCCTTCCGCTGCAGATGTACAAAATAAAACAGTCCCCGGGGCTGTTTTATTTTCGTTGTTTAATATGAGGTGCTATGGGTATGGTCATGTATCGTAAACCGGACACTGTTTAAATGACATACGCATACCCATACGCAGTCGATTCGTATTCGCATACATATCGAAAAGAGCCTGCACCATCTTATCCGGCTGCATGGCAGCGGTTGGCTGTTAAAATATGGAAAGCGGGTGAAATGCTTGCAGGAACAGGAGCGATTTGCTATAATGGCACACGTAAGTTAGAATAAGCTAACAGAATGAAGGAGGACATCTATGAAAAAGACAATCGGGATGCTTTGTATGCTTCTTGTGACACTTGGCTTTGTGAGCGGGTGCCAAGGCAGACAGGAGGCATCTTCAAGCGATAAAACAATAACGGTAAGGGATGCGAAGGGAGAGGTGGAAATTCCGGCAGAGCCGAAGCGTATCGTTGATCTAAGCGGAAACAGTGATATTTTATCTCTGCTAGGATATTCCGTTGCCGGTACGGCAAATTCGGATGCCTATGATTATACCCAATTGCCAACCTATCTTCAGGAGCCGTTACAGGGTGCGAAAATTCTTGGCTACAGTATGCAGGATACCATGGACATCGAGGGTATCCTGGAACTGCATCCGGATTTGATCATTATCTCCGGTGTGCAGGAAAAAATGTATGAGCAGCTGAAAAAAATTGCGCCGACGCTTATGGTGGAGCTGGCACAGACAGACTGGCGGCAGGATGTGAATACCTTTGCCCGTATGATGCAGCAGGAGGACCGTGCTGCATCATGGCTGAAGAGCTATGATGAAAAAGCGAAGAAGGCTGGAGCTGCCGTACGCAAGGCGAATGGTGAGGATACCACCTATCTGGCGCTGCTGGCAAGCAGGGGACAGCTGTTTGTATTTGATGCAGCCGGTATCGGAAGTGTTCTCTATGAAGATATGGGCCTGAAGAAGCCTGCCAATATGCCGCGGCAGGATTCCATCAGTCTTCCCGTTATTTCCTATGAGGGACTGGCGGATCTGGATGCCGATCATCTTATCGTTGTCGGTACGGATGCTGATATGAAGGCCCTGAAAAAGAATAGCATCTATAAATCAATGCAGGCAGTGAAAAACAACAGGGTGCTTGAACTGCCGTCGAGTCCGTATTTCAATATCGGATACAGCAGTATCGGAAGAGACGTGTTTCTGGATGAGGTTCAAAGCCTGCTGGTAAAGTAAGATGCGCAAGAGGATTCTGATAGCGACGGCAAGCGGCATTCTGCTATTGCTTCTTGGCATTGCCTTATCGGTTCTGGCGGGAGCGAAGGATATTCCATTCGATGATGTCCTGCATGCTCTGTTCGATTATCAGGAAACGCTTCATGATCAGCTGATTCGCGATGTGCGTCTGCCGCGTGCGCTGAGCGCCTTACTGACGGGAGGACTGCTCGCAGCCAGCGGTGTAATGATGCAGGGAATTTTGCGTAATCCGATCGCAGAGCCATCCATTCTCGGTATCACGCAGGGCTCGGTTATGTTTGTGGCAATCGCCCCCATGCTTCCTTTGCTTACTGCGGCTGGTAATTTCTGGACAGCACTTGCAGGTGCCGGCTTCAGTGGTCTTCTGGTGTTTCTGTTTGCTGTTAAATATGCCGGACATCCGGATGTATCGCGTATCCTTCTGGCGGGCAGTGCTTTGAGCATTTTCTTTCTATCTGCGGCTTCCCTGAGTGCACTTATACAAAATCGCTCGCAGGAGCTGGCCTTCTGGATTGCCGGAGGCTTTCGGCAGGCCGACTGGGGTGCCGTCATCGGTTTGGGAATTGTCACGCTTGTCTGTATGGGCAGCTTTCTGCTGCTGAGCGGTAAGGTCAATCTTCTTTCCCTCGGTGATGAAGCTGCCATTTCCCTTGGCATTGATGCTGCCGGATTAAAAAAGAAGGTCATTCTGGTGATGATTCCGCTTTGTGCAATGTGCGTGGCAGTTGCCGGCAATATCGGCTTTGTCGGACTGTTTGTTCCGCATATTCTGCGCAGCATGCTCTCGCGGGACATTCGTCATACACTCCCTCTCAGCTTTTTGTTTGGAGGTGTGCTTATGGTGTTTTCCGATATTGCTGCCAGAACACTGAGTGCGCCCTATGAGCTACCGGTCGGCTTGTTTACTGCCCTGCTGGGAATACCGGTGTTTTTGCTGCTGGTGAGAAAGGAGTGCGGCTGATGCGTAAACGATTTTGGATCGTTGGCTTTTGTTTGTTCGTACTGCTTGCTGCCGCTGCACTTTCCATCATGGTCGGCAGCTTTGCAATCAGCCCTTCCGACGTATTGCGGACGCTGCTGGGCGGGGGAAGCAGCACCCATGCATTTGCAGTCTTTCAGATACGGCTTCCGCGTATCGTACTTGCGATTCTTGTTGGAAGTGCGCTCGGTGTATCCGGCGCCATACTGCAGGGGATTACGAAAAATCCGCTTGCAGAGCCCGGTATGATCGGTATCAATGTGGGCAGTGCACTGTTTGTGGTCTTGTGGATTTCGTATGGAGCGAACGCATACTACAGCTCCCTTTCCAATGTAAAGGTGCTGTTCATGCCGCTGCTTGCCATAGCCGGAGCATTTTGCACTACGGCCTTTCTATATGCGTATTCATGGCGCAAGGGAATCCGCCCGATTCGCTTTTTACTCACCGGTGTCGGTGTCAATGCAGGAATTACCGCAGTGATCAGCTTTTATCAGCTGCAAATGAGCAGGGGAGATTATAATCAGGTGCTGATGTGGACCAACGGCTCCTTGTGGGGAAGCAGCTGGCGTTATATTCTTGTCAGTGCACCGCTCATTCTGTTCCTTGCGGGGCTGGTATGGACACACAGCAGAACGCTGGACATTCTTTCGCTTGGTGATGAAGGGGCAACAGCACTAGGCGTATCTACCCGTCGGACACGGATACTGTTTCTGGCAGCAGGTGCGGCGCTTGCGGCTCTGGCAACGGCTGTGGCAGGAAATATTGCGTTTCTGGGACTGCTGGGTCCCCAGATTGCACTGCGTATCACCGGTATGCGGCATCGCCTGCTGCTTCCGCTTGCAGCACTGATCAGCTCCATACTGCTGGTTGTTGCGGATATGCTGGCCAGAAATCTGTTTTCACCGCTGGAGATTCCGGCAGGAATTCTGGTCTCCATGATCGGCATTCCCTATTTTATTTATCTGATGATGAAACTCGACAGGAGGTAGCACAATGCTAGAAGTACACAATCTGTATGCCGGATATGATGGGCACAATATCCTGCAGGATGTCAGCCTGCAGATACCGGAGGGGAAAATCACGATGATGATCGGTCCAAACGGCTGTGGGAAATCAACGCTTTTAAAGACGATGGCCGGTATCATCACGCCGCAGAAGGGAGAGGTTTTGCTGGATGGTGTTTCCCTGAAGGGAATGAAGCGCAGACAGGTGGCGAAGCGACTTGCCCTGCTTCCGCAGTCTCCGCTGGTTCCGGAAGGTCTGCGTGTACGAGAGCTGGTACAGTACGGCCGCTTTCCCTATCAGAAGGCGATGCGTTCACTGAATCGACAGGATCTTGAGATTGTCGCATGGGCTATGAAAAAGACCGGAGTTCTTGTGCATGCGGATGCCTATGTCAATGAATTATCCGGCGGGCAGCGGCAGCGTGTGTGGATTGCCATGGCCCTGGCACAGAAAACCGGTATTCTGCTGCTGGATGAGCCGACAACCTATCTGGACATCGCCCATCAGCTGGAAATACTGGAACTGCTAAGAGACTTAAACAGGGAGGAGCAGACGACGATCATACTGGTTATCCACGATCTGAATCAGGCCGCAAAATTTGCGGATCATGTGATTGGCATGAAGCAGGGAAGGGCACTATACTGCGGGAAGGCACAGGAGGTTATCCGGGAACAGCAGCTGCTGCAGCTGTATGATATCCATGCGAAAATCGTGCAGGATGAGGAACATGGCTACCCGATTTGCATGGATTATGCACTGCATAAACATACTGATATACCTGAGCATTGAGGCTGTGCAACTTGCTGGTGATACAGACTTATCATAGCGTAGAAATCTGTCTGCGCTTTGGCGGGTCTTTTTTTATTTCCGACCCGATGCCTGTAAGCAGCTGTACACGGATGCAGCATTTTTTGCTTTTCATCCTTTGCCGTTTGTACGCAATTGTTATCCTAAATGTACAAATAAAGTACCGCATGATTATAAAATGTGGCTTAAATAATGCCTTTATGGTATAATATCTCGAGAGGTGATTCCATGCGAAAATTCCCCCTTTGGTGTCTGCTCTGCTTCCTGCTGCTCACCGGCTGCGGCGATGCGCATAAAGAAGAGCAGGAGAGCATAAAAAATTATGAGAGCTATGTAGACGCTGTATTGAACAACAAGGGCAGTGAATCCAAAATCATACCCTTTGATTATAAGCTTTCTGTATTTAAGCAGAAGGACAACAGCTATCAGTATGAGATTATTATTTCCAATCCACGCGTGGCGATGTACAATATTCAGGCGATTGCTGTAGATCCGGCCTTGGACAGCAACAGCAATGTCTATCCGTGTCTGGGATTGCTGGGAGATGACGCAAAAACCTCCTTCAACATGATTCCATATCAGGCAAACGGTGCGCGTAACTTTGTCAGTAAAATCTTTCTGGACGGTATATCTGAGCATGATCAGTTTACATTGCAGGTTATGGTAACCTGGAAGGATTCCAAGCTGGTTAATACGAGCCGTGTATTCTTCACATGTAATTATGCACAGAAGGATAACGAGGCGAATGGTTAACGGAACTAGAAAGGATACGTTATATGAGTAAGAATATGGATGTTTCCAAACGGAAGCAGTCGATTATAGCAGGAGGGCTGATCAGCTCTGCCGGCATCTTTTTTGCAAAATTCATTGGATTGTTCTATGCAGTCCCTTATAATTCCATGCTGGGAACAGCGGACAATCTGGCCTATTACGGAGTAGCCTTCAATATATATTCCTATCTGCTGAATATCTGTACAGCAGGCTTTCCGTTTGCGATTGCGACATTGATCGCAAAATATTCCACTAGAGGGGACTATCAAACCTCACTGCTGATCAAAAAGCTGTCCGCATCCCTGATGACCTGCTTCGGCTTCGGGATGATGATTATCGTAATTCTGTTTTCCTCTCCGCTGGCTGCACTTGTTATGCCGGATGAGGGAGACAGCGTTAAAACGATGCAGATGGTACTGATACTGATTTCCTTTGCCCTGTTTTTCGTTCCGCTGCTTTCCAGTATCCGCGGCTTCTATCAGGGACTCAAGCACATGGAAATTTATGCACTGTCACAGGTTCTGGAGCAGGTTGCCCGTGTGGCATTTCTGCTGAGCGCCAGTGCGATTGCGGTATATGCATTGCATACGGATCAGGTATGGGCGCTGTATTTCGGTGTGATTTCCACCAGTATATCGGCAATTCTGGCGATCATGCATCTGAAGCTGTATGATAAAAAGCAGATGCGCGAGCTGAAGAGGCTAGCCAAAACACAGGAAGTTGCCGGAAACAATGATCGAAGAGAAATTCTTAAGGAGCTTGTTTTCATTGCGTTTCCTTATTTGATTGTAGCGATACTGGGCTACAGCGACACGATTGTCAACACGCTGTTTTTGAGTAAGGGGCTTGAAGCGCACGGCAATACGGATGCGGAAATCTTACTCATCAGCGGCTCTATCAATTACGGTGTTTTAAAGCTGATGTCCATTCCGATGATTCTGGCACCGGGGTTCTCCTCCGCCATCATACCGCATATCACTACGGCACTTACCAATCATGACCTGAAGCTGGTACGCAAAAATATCCGGGACTGTGTGGATATCGTCCTGTATATCGGACTGCCGATTTCCTTCTGTCTGTTTGTTTACGCAAAGCCGCTGTATGCCATCTTGTTTCCACCGGCAGATCCGAAGAATCTGGAGCTGCTTGCCGATATTTTGAGCTGGTTCTCCATCGAGGCGTTTTTAAATACCATCGGACCGATTTTCACGGCACTGTTAATGGCAGTAGGCTTGCGCAGGCTGAATATCCGCAACCTTGCCATCATGATGGTGGTGAAATTTTCGGTGGCCTATCCACTGTTAAAATATTTCGGCTATCAGGGAGTTGTCATGTCAAGTATTCTTGCAATGGGGATTTTTATCATTCTGGATATCTATGCATTGACATCACGCTATAAGATTCGCTGGAAATATACGCTGCATAAGCTTCTGGTTATCCTTTTGGCGATGGCAGCCCTGTTTGCAGTCGCAAGAGGCTGCGATTTGATTGGCTTGAAGGGCTATGGCTCCGGGCGGATGCTGAGTCTTTTACAGCTTGCTGTCAACGGAAGTCTTGCAATGCTGGTATACTTTGGCATCACGTATTTCTTTTCCATACCGCAGACCATTCTGCATCTTGACCTGTCCCGCTTACTGAAGCGCGGAAGAAGGAGATAGGCAAATGCGACTGGATAAATATCTGGCCCATGCATGTTTGGGTACCCGCAAGGAGGTCAAGCTGGCTATTCGCAAGGGAAGAGTGAGTGTCAATGGTGAGGTATGCCGAAAGGATGACAGGAAAATCCAGGAGGGTGTGGATGTCGTTTGTTTGGATAAAGAGGAAATCTATTATGAGGCTGTTGTCTATATCATGCTGAACAAGCCGCAGGATGTTGTCAGTGCCACCAGTGATCCCACTTATGAAACCGTGCTGGACTGCATCGATGCCTTTTTGCCAAAGGATTGTTTTCCGGTCGGACGACTGGACATGGATACGGAGGGCCTGCTGCTGATCACAAATGACGGAAAGCTGGCGCATCGTCTGCTTTCTCCCAAGCATCATGTTGAAAAAATCTATCTGGTGGATCTGGCGCAGCCGCTGCAGGAAGGTGATCAAAAGAAGCTGGAAAACGGCAGTATCGTACTGGATGAGGAACCTGTTCTTCCGGCTCGTGTGGAAATTCTGGAGGACACGCAAATCCTTCTGCATATTCAGGAGGGAAGATTTCATCAGGTGAAGCGTATGCTGCATGCAATCGGTAATGAGGTTGTCCATCTCAAGCGGATTGCCATGGGACCGCTGCGGCTGGATGAAGCACTTGCGAGTGGGGAATGGCGGTATCTGAGCGAAGAGGAAATCACTGCCCTGAAGAATGTGGCATGATCAGTATTGTCGTTGCAATGGACGCCAATCAGCTGATCGGCGCAAATCATAAAATGCCATGGCATTGCCCTGCAGATTTAGCTCATTTCCGTCAGCTGACACTGCATCATCATTTGCTGATGGGGAGAGTGACCTATGAGCATCTGCCGAAACGACTGGATCATAGAATTCTGCATGTCGCAGGTCATAAGCCGCTGTCCGATAGCGATGTGCTCCCCTGCAGCGATGTGCAAGCACTTTGCAGGGAATGGAAGAAGAAAGAGGAAGTGCTCTATGTCTGCGGCGGTGCACAGATTTTCGCTGCAGCAATCGCATATGCAGATGAGCTGTGGATTACCCGAATCGAGCAGTCGTATACAGGGGATACCTGGTTTCCGGCGTTTTGCATTGGGGATTTCCGATTGCTTTCAAATGAACAAAAAGAAGGATGCAGCATCATGCATTATCGTAGAAGATAAGCAGGAAGGAAGGGAACTTTATGCGTTTTGTCGATCTAATAGAAAAAAAGAAACAGAAGCAGCCACTGACAAAGGAAGAGCTTCATTTTTTCATTACCGGTTATGTCCGGGGAGATATTCCGGATTATCAGGTCAGTGCGCTGCTAATGGCGATTTACTTTAATGGTATGAATGCACAGGAAACAGCCTGGCTGACAGAGGAAATGCTGTACAGTGGAGATGTGATTGATCTATCGGCGATTTCCGGAAGAAAATGTGATAAGCATTCCACCGGAGGTGTCGGTGATAAAACAAGTCTTTCCCTTGCGCCAATGGTAGCTGCCTGCGGTGCCAAGGTCGCGAAAATGAGCGGTCGAGGACTGGGACATACCGGCGGAACGCTGGATAAGGTGGAGTCTGTTAACGGCTTTCAGGTTATGCGGACACAGGAACAGTTTATTTCACAGGTGAATGATATCGGTCTGGCACTGATCGGACAAACCGCAACACTGGTGCCGGCAGATAAAAAGCTGTATGCTTTGCGCGATGTGACGGCTACCGTCAACTCGATTCCTCTGATTGCATCCAGCATCATGTCAAAGAAGCTGGCAGCCGGCTCTGATACGATTCTTCTGGATGTGAAATTCGGAGAGGGCGCCTTCATGGAAACAAGCGAAAAGGCAAAGGAGCTGGCAGAAGCGATGATTGCCATCGGAAGCCATTTCGGCAAGGATGTCAAGGCACTGATCAGCAACATGAATCAGCCGTTGGGCAATGCCATCGGAAATGCACTCGAGGTAAAAGAGGCAATTGCAACGTTACAGGGAAAAGGGCCTGAGGATTTTACACAGCTGTGTCTGGAGGCCGGAAGCATCATGCTCATGCAGACAGGAATAGCCAGAGATGAAGAGAACGCAAGAAAACAGCTGCTGGAAGTCATTCAGAATGGAAAGGCGCTGGAAAAGCTGGTTGCCATGGTTGCGGCACAGGAGGGTGATGTAGAGCAGGTTCTGCATCCAGAGCTGCTGCCACAGGCAAAAGAGATTTTGGAAGTAACATCGCGGGAAGAGGGCTATGTGAAGGAACTGCATGCTTTGGAGCTGGGGACGCTGGCGATGAAGCTTGGTGCAGGACGTATGGTTAAGGAGGATCCGGTTGATCCGGCTGTCGGAATCGTGTTAAACAAAAAGGATGGAGACTATGTAAACAAGGGGGATATTCTTGCCTATGTACACATCAATCATCCATTACCTCAGCACTGGCTGGAGGACTTCTATCAGACCTATGTCTTCACACAGGAGAAGGTGGAAAAGCAGAAGCTGATCCATGATATCATTCGATAAATGCGTACTGCAAAAGCATTTCTAAGCACTGGCGGAATACTCACTGTCCTCAGTGTTCTCCTTTTTATATCAAATTCTGCGAACGGAATCCAAGCCATGATCCGCTGTCTTACATTGGCTTTTGGGATAATGCTTATGACAAGAGGTGTTCTTTTGCTTCTGCATGTCAAGCAAAGAAGTGCGCTCTGGCTATATGGCGTTGGTGTGCTGTTTATGAGCTGTTATACACTGCTGGCGCTGGACACCTATGTTTTTCATGTCATGCAATGGTTTCCCGGCATTATCCGTTATCCGTTATTTTCACTCTATGGTATCAGCTATCTGCTGTTTGCTCTGCCAGGCATCTTTCTGCATGTCGGCAGTTCCGGTAACGATGTGTGAGTGACATTGTATGAGAGTGTTTCACAAAAAGGGGAAAGGACTTTTCATACAATGTAGGTAAGTGGATGTTCATTTTCCTGATACTCATGATAGTCCATTGTAAATTACGAAAACGTTATTTTTTGAAAATTGTGTCGTGTCACACCTTCACGAAATGTATATAGCTGGTTTATAAATATAAGAAAGCCTCCAGATTACGGGAGGCTTTCTTGCATGTTTTCAAAGCGGCCTTAAACAGTACGCATTCAAAAAATCTAACGATTGCTCATAAATCAGGAATATGCTCTTCAGGTATCAGAGTACCTTTTTTATCATAGAACTTAATGGATTTAGCCTCATCATACGCTACACTCATTGCGTATGATTTTATAATATATTTATTAGCTGCTGTAGATGATACATAAGAAACAGAATCACGATTATAGATATTTTAAACATAACATGATTTTAACATCTATTTCCTGCATAGGCATTGCTCCTGTGAATAATGAAAAGACTTAATCAGCACATATTCATCTGACCATGTTATATCGAAAAGCAAGACCAGCTTATAGCTCTTTATGAAAAATCATAATCGTAACTTCATCAGGATGAGGCTCTATGAAATTCCCATGGGGAATTATAATTTTCATACATTGATGTTCAAATAAATAAAGTATGAAGGAACTTCCTGTAATATATCGTTATTTAGATTCTATTTCAACGATTGATTTATCAAAGGAGGAAGCCCCCTTTATTAGATGGATTTTCGCTCTTATACTAAAAGGAGAGCTTAAGATTAAAAAAGAAGGCTGTCTGCCTTCTATACCTTGATGATCAATGCCATAAACACCAGTGGTTCGTCTCCGATGTTTTCAATGCCGTGAAAGCCCTGATCCGGAGTAAAGGTGACATCTCCCGGCTGCAGTTCACGCTTGATTCCATTATCATCGTAAAGTGCTCTACCCTGCAGAATATAGTAGGACTCGCCATCGCCGATATGCTGATGTACACCCAGCGATGCATTTACATCAATCGTCACCTTCGCATACATCTTCACGCCGCTTCCCATTTCCTCGCTTTGCAGCAGGCGTTCAATATGCATCGTACCCTTGCCGCCACAGCGGTTTTCATAATGCTCTACTTCACTCTTCATGCTCTTCCTCCTCATTTGTTATTTTCGTATAGGCCTCCCGATAACGGGAATAGGCCAGCTTTTCACTGTCCTGTGCCAGCGATTTCAGATTGGCACTGACGCGCTCTGCACTTTCTCTCATGTCGCTTTTCACCCAGCTGATAATCACGCCGGTTATCCCAAAGCTGTAAAACTGGGAATAAAAATTCATTTCCACCTCATTGATCTGATGATGCTGGTCAAGGCTTACGATTGCCATATGGAAAATGGACTTCGTTAAATCAAAAAGGAATTGTTCAAAGCAAGTCTCATCACTGCGGATCGTATTGATATAAAAGTCCTTCTCGCTGCGCATGTGATTCAAGAGGGCGGAAATATATTTCGGCCAGTTTTCAAAGCTGAGATTTTCATCAAACACCTGCTGTGCATCATCCGTATAGATCCATTTCAGCAGCTCGTATTTATCACGGAAATGATAATAGAAGGTCTGCCGGTTGTAGCCGCTTTGCTGCGTGATATCCGCAATCGTGATTTTGTCAAAGCTCTTGCGGCAGGTCAGCTGTTTTAATGCTGCTGCCAGTATTCTTTTGGTATCGAGATGTTCCTGCATATACACACCACCGTTTCAACAGTTCTATTATACAATATGCGAAAAGAAAAGGGAAAAGATTTTTAGATGCCTGCAGCTGTGTCCATACTATATCTGAGGATGTGATTACTATGAAAAAGCAAATGCGATGGCTGCTTTATGCCATGAACTTTCTTGCCTTTTTTGCCATATCGATGGTCAATACCCAGATGATTCCGTTTTTAAGCAAGCTGGGCTATACGGTGGTACAGCGCGGTTATATTCTGGCCGCAAATGCGGTTGTGGCAATCGCCGGCCAGTTTCTGTTTGGTTACCTGTGCGACCGTTTTCAAAGGGTTAAGGTCTTTTTCTTTGCGGCCTATGTGCTGCTGACGGCGAGCAGCTTTGCCATGTTTCTGGTAGAACGCCAGACCTTCTGGTATCATGTATTCACCGTGGCTCTGATGGGTGGTATGGTAAAGGTCATTATGGGACTGGATGAAACCTGGATGCTGGAAATCGATCAGGAAAACTACGGGCGGCTGCGGGCAAGCGGGGCACTGGGGCTTACAATCGGTTCTCCGATTGCTGGCTACCTCGTCCGCCATTTTCATTATAAAAGTCTGCTGATTTCACTTGGTATCGTAAGCGTTATCCTGTGCTGGCTCATTTACAAGGCAAAGGATGCTGAGAAAAAGGAAGGGGAGCGGATTCGCATGGAAAGCGTGCGGCAGCTCCTGAAGAATAAAGGCTATTTATTGCTGGTGCTGATTTATCTGCTCGTCTATATGATCGGTACGGCAGATCAGTATGTGGTTATCGACAAAATGCTGGATATCGGCGCAGACACCACAGCGGTCGGCATTAAGTGGGCGCTGCAATCCTTTATGGAGGTGCCGCTCTTTCTGTTTTCCTCGAAAATACTGGAACGCTTTCAGACTAAGACACTCTTATACTTTGGAACATTTATGTATGGTGTGAAATTCCTGCTTTACGGCTTTTCCTTTCAGCCGTGGATGATTATTCTGACGGCAGCACTGCAGCTGGTAACGCTGCCCATCATCATGCTGACAAGCAAGGTGCTGGTAAAGGAAATCACTCCCCAGAAGCTGTTCAGCAGTGCGCAGATGTTTGCCATGGCCGTATTTATCGGCGTTAGTGGATTGATAACACCGCTGATTACCTCCTATCTGTCCAAAGCCTTCGGATATGACTGGACCCTGTATATCGTAGCTGCTTTCTCCATCGTGCCGCTGCTGCTGATTTTCTGCTATGTTCATTACTTTCAAAAGAAAACAGTGAAGAGAAGTTCCTGATTTACATTTGCAGAGGACGGTAAGCAGATTGCTTTACAGAGAATTTACAGATATTTCGATATTGTGTGCTGTTTGACAATAACAATTTTGCACACACCGTTCGCTCATGTCTTGAAAAATGAGAGGAAATCCCCTATAATAAAGGTGACATCCAAAGACTGTGTAACCCTACGATAGTGGGTTGAGATAAAAAGCTCTTGTGCGATCAAGAGCTTTTTCATGAAAGGACGTGAAGACAATGGAATTTACGATGCGTAAGGACATTGACGAATACAGCATTGAGGAGCAGGGGCGTTGTGTATTCCGTGCCTCCTATGAAAAGGAAGGCGGATTGCTCAGTATATATCTGAAGAATATGTATGGCGATGATATTATGGGCTTTTACCAGCTTCGCAAATGGTATTCGCGGTTTCGCCCGTGTATGGATTTCACCGTATACGAGGGGGATGAACAAATCGGAGAATTGAAAAAGAGTCGGGATGGCTATGAGCTGATTTACCACGATGTATATTATCGCTTCTATTGCGGGATGCATGCAGGAAGACGTGTGGTGATCTGCTTTGACCGCGCACAACAGATTGCGGAATTTGTGCTGGATGATATCAGCACGCTGCGCTTTAAGAGTACGACACAGCAGGCGCTTCTGTCTTTGCTTTGTGTACTTATGAAAGCCTTTCTCGATCAGGAGCAGTTCTCCCAGGAGGCTTTTCTTCACCACTATATAGGAGTATATAACGATGCATCCGCTACTGCGGCATAAAACGCTGTTTCTGGACCTTGATGGAACGATGTATCGCGGGGATGAGGTCATTCCCGGTGCACCCTTGTTCATAGAAGCCTTACATACACTGCAGATTCCATACTATTTCCTGACCAACAACGCCATGCGTACGCATGCACAGAACCGGGAGAAGATGGAAGCGATGGGCTTTCAAGGATTGCGGGATGCACAATATTTTACGAGTGCGATGGCAGCTGCCGCCTATGTCCGTCATGAAACAAAGCTGCAGCGCGTCTTCTATATCGGAGAAGATGGGATGCGGGAGGCGCTGCTGGAGCAGGGCTTTACGCTGTGTGAGGAACATGTGGAGGCGGTATTTGCCGGTCTGGATTCCAATGTGACCTATGAAAAGCTGTGCCGTGCCTTTTATCATTTACAGAAGGGAGCAGTGCTGATTGGCACCAATCCGGATCGACGCTTGCCGCATGGAGACTATTTTCGCATCGGAAACGGTGCTATGGTGCATATGCTGGAATATTGCAGTGAGCAAACGGCATGGATGATCGGAAAGCCGCATGAGCCGATGCTGAAGGAAGCGTTGCGCTATGCCGGAATTGCTAAAGAGGATGCTGTTGTGATTGGAGATAATCTGGAAACCGATGTCGCCTTCGGACTGCGGCATGGGTGCACGAGCGTCTTTGTGACAAGCGGTGTGCATTCCCGTCTGGATTGTGAACAGCGCTGTCTTCACCCGGATCTGATCATCGATAATCTGCTGGAGCTGGTATAAAACAGAAGCCTGCACGTATAATGAAATGAGGGGATTTCATGAACGTACAGGATTTTTTTATCGTATGGCAGGATATCGGTCTGATACTGTATTCTGTTTTAAAAGCATTTCTTCCGCTTCCTTCTCTGGAGGTCATATTGGTACCGCTGGTACTGCATTCACCGCAGAAATGGCTGCTGTATTCGCTGGAGGGTGCAGTAGGCACCTGTATCGGCGGGGCAATCGGCTATGGCATCGCCCGGATACTGGGCAAAAAAGTGCTGTATAACATCGCCGCAAAAGAGGATGTGGAGCATGGCGAGGAGCTGATGGACCGCTATGGTCTATTGGCCGTCTTCATTGGCGGCATCACCCCGATTCCGGATTTTCTTCTGGCCTATCTTGCCGGCTTCACCAACATGCGGCTGTTTCCGTTTCTGCTGTGTGACGGCTTTGCCAGATTGCTGCGCAGTCTATTGGTAACACTGTCCCTGCGCTATCTGGGAACCGTGATGAATGTGGATGCCTTCGGCACCTGGTTTTCTCTGGCCATCATGCTGTGGCTTGTTTGGAAATGGTGGAAGAGCAGGAAAAAAATTCAGGCGCAGACAACATCCAGAAAATAAGGAAGGATCTGATCGTCTTCCATCAGCTCCGGATGCCACTGGACAGCGAGAATGCGACCATTCTCGTGCTCCATGGCTTCTACATAATTCTCCTCGCTGAAGGCAGAGGTATAAAAGCCCTCTCCCAATCGCCCGGCTACCTGATGATGGTAGCTGTTTACGGTAAAGCTTTGCGGATACAGCTGATGCAATACACTGCGTGAGCTGCTGTGTACGGTGTGCAGCTGCTTTGGTGCGTGTGTCTGCGTGTCAATATGCTGCAGAAGTGTCCCGCCGGCATATACATTCAATGTCTGCATTCCGCGACAGATACCAAGAATCGGCTTTTCGTTGCACATAAATGCGTCGATTACCTGAAATTCCAGATGATCCATCGGCTGCGCATAGGTAGTGACATGCTCATTGCGGTCCTCCTTCAGATAATAGCTTTGCACATCATAGCCTCCGGGCAGTAAAAGCGCATCGCATACCTGCAGCGCACTCGCGATTCCCGCCATGCTGCAGATGGGATACAGGCTCCAGCCCAGCGCTTCCACGCGGTCTACATACGGCTTGTTGATAAACCATTTCCAGGCATGATCCAGCTTTTCAATTCGCATAAGGACAGCCAGTACCTTCATTGATCGTCACCTCTTGCTTTATCCTATGCGAAAAAAAAGGGAAGGTTACGTATTGTACTTTCCCTGCCAGGTATTGCGCTGCTTCATTTCCTTGTCAATGTCGTTGAGAATCGTTACCTTTTTCAAAGTCCAAAGCGGGGTGATCAGCGCTTCCTTCACGCCATCTCCCGTCAGCCGCTGGATGATCATTTCCGCCGGCAGCAGCTCCAGCTGACGGATGACGATATCAATATATTCCTCTCTGCTCAGCATGACAAAGGGGGATTGTCTGTATTCCTGGGCCATGCGCGTGCCCTCCATAATGTGCAGCATATGGATCTTTACCGCATGCACGGGCAGCTTTGCGAGCGCAGCCGCGGTTTCCAGCATCTGCAGTTTGTTTTCACCGGGCAGTGAATTCATCAGATGGACAGCAATTTTCAAATCGGTATGCGACAGCCGCTCGACACAATCCAGAAACTGTGCATAGGTGTGCCCGCGGTTGATGTGCTGTGCGGTATCATCGTGAATACTCTGTAACCCCAGCTCCACCCAGATTTCCTTATCAGTACACAAGGATTGCAGATAGGCGATCTTATCATTCTCCAGACAGTCGGCGCGCGTGGCGATACTGATAGCCGCAATATCATCACGCTGCGCAAAGGGGTCAAAGGTAGCCTTTAACACGGGCAGCGGTGCATAGGTATTCGTATATGCCTGAAAATATGCCATTGGAATTCCGGCCGGCCATTTTCTTTGCATCATCTGCATTCCCTGATCAAACTGCCGAAACAGATCGTCATGGATGTCTCCTGCATAATCACCGCTGCCAAGGGCACTGCAAAAGGTGCAGCCGCCGACGCCGCAGGTGCCGTCCCGGTTGGGACAGGAGAAATTTGCATTCAGAGGAACCTTGAACACCTTGCTGTGAAAGCGGTGCTTCAGGTAATAATTCCAGGTATGATAACGCTTGTTGTCATCACTGTATGGAAACGGATTGTTATAGCTCATAATATCACCGTAGGTATTGTAACACAGAATAACACAGACGGTAAAAAACAAATGGAAAATCTGCTCATTTCCTGCACGTTCAGCCATTGTAAAAAATTCCAGAATTCCTTACTAAAAAACTGTTTATTTTTTTAATCAAGTATGAGATAATTAGATGCGCACTAGAGATTGGGGTAGTAGTTAAATGGATGTAAATAAAAAGGTTGTTCAGTGTAGAAAATATCCGATTACCTATACACTGGTTACAAAACAGGTAAAAAATATCAACATGAGGATCTCTTCCAAGGGAGAGGTCGTGGTCAGTGCGAATCCGTTTGTGCCTATGGATAAAATCGACGATTTTGTTTCCAGCAAGGTTTCCTGGATTGTGAAGCATCAGAAATCCATGCAGGAGAGAAGTCAGAAATCCATGATCGACGACAAGCATATCGTATTGTTTGGAAATTCTCTGAAAATCCGCAAGACAACGGGGAAGTACAATCACGTAAGCTATGACAAGGACACTCTGTATGTACAGTGCAGAGAGCAGGCAGACCCGGAAAAGGTCATCCGGCAGTTTCTCGATAAGCTGTGCAGGGATGTGTTTCTGGACATTGCCACACTGACATTTCGCTCTTTGAGTGATTACCATCTGGAATTTCCGGACGTAAAAATTCGGGATATGAAAAGCAGATGGGGAAGCTGTACACCGGCCAAGAACTCGATAACACTGAACCGGAAGCTGATTCATTATCCGTTCGAGTTCATCGAATATGTGGTGCTGCATGAATTTGTTCATTTCATTCAGCCGAATCACTCCAAGGCGTTCTACAATATTATAGAGAACTACATGCCGGATTATAAAACGCGCATGGAAATGGTCAACTAGGAAAAGGAAAAAAATATTATGGTACATATCATTACAGACACATCTGCACTCTTTACGGTCGCGGAAGGAAATGACATGGGTGTTCATGTGATTCCTCTCTGCGTCAGTATCCAGGATGAGCATTACCGGGATTTATGCTTTGACACGTCATCCTTTCTGGAAAAGGTTCGCTCAGGAGGTATTCCGACAACCTCACAGCCGCCGATTGGCGATGTGCTGGCTGCCTACGAGGAGCATGGTGATGAAGAAATCCTCAACATATGTATGGCAGATGGTCTGTCCGGTACGTATCAGACAGCGCTGATGGCGAAGGAACAGGCGCCCAATGCAGACAGCATAACGGTATTGAATTCACAGACTCTGTGCGGGCCGCACCGCTATCTGGTGGAAAAAGCGGTGAAGCTTCGTGATGAAGGGAAAAAGGCAGCGGATATTGTCGCAGCCTTAAAGGAAAGCATGGCACATGGGCATTCCTTTCTGATTCCGCAGGATTACAGCTTCTTAAAGCGCGGCGGACGTTTAAAACCGGCAGCGGCCAGTATCGGCGGGCTGTTGAAGCTGAAGCCGGTCATGCATGCGGTGGAGGATGGAAGCCGTCTGGATAAATTTACAATAACACGTACATTGTCCAAGGCAGCAGATTCCATCATCAGCTATTTCCGCGAGCATGGTGTGGATGCGGCCTATCGTATTTCTGTATCTCATGCAGATGCGTTAGCGGATGCACGCTTCTTTATAGACCGATTGAAAAATGCGTTCCCGGATACAGAGCTGGAGCTGTTAAAGCTTTCACCGGCCTTTATCACACAGGGGGGACCGCAGTGTATTGCAGTTCAGTATATTCGCAAATAGAGTGGGAACACTCTATTTTTGTATAGGAGGCTCTATATGGGAAAACAAAACAGAAGAAACCGCTGCCTTTTGGTCGGCTATGTTGTGCTGGTGATTGCGGCAGGACTGTTATCAAGAAGCACGCTGCCCTTGCCGGACTGGTTTCGGGAATACGGAGGAGATACGCTGTGGTCGATGATGATGTATGGAATCTTCGCACTTCTGTTTCCCGAGGCCAGAGTGAAATCGCTGTTGATCGCTACGCTGCTGTTTTCCTATCTGATCGAATGCTCGCAGCTGCTGGATTATGACTGGCTCAATACGCTGCGTGCAACACCACTACGCTATCTGCTGGGACAGGGCTTTGTATGGAGTGATTTGCTATGCTACAGCACAGGCTGTATATTGGCGTGTTCACTGGATGTGATGATGTTAAAAAGGAGACATGATATTTATGGATAAGGAATTTTTGTATGATATGCTGAGGACACCAAGTGTCAGCGGACATGAAATTGCATTGCAGAAAAAGGTGATTCAGCATATGGAACCGGTTGCGGATGAAATTCTGACGGATGCGACCGGTGATGTGATCAGCGTTTTGAATCCGCATGCAGAGGCAAAGGTTCTGCTGTGCGGGCATATTGATGAAATCGGCTTTCTGGTCACCCGGATTTGTGAGGATGGAATGCTGAAGGTGACAAAGGCAGGCGGTATCCATCCGGTTCTGTATCTGGGGACACATGTACAGGTTGTCTGTGCTTCACAAATCCTGCCCGGTGTCGTTGTGACAAACCGTACGCTGGAAAGTAAGGAACAGGTGCAGGTGGAGGATTTGTTTATCGATCTGGGCTTTGACAGCAAGGCCGAGTGTGAACGCTATGTTTCCATCGGCGATCCGGTATGTGCTGCGAGTGAGTTCACTGAGCTTGCACATGGAAAGCTTGCCGGACGTGCATTGGATGACCGTATCGGTGCCTTTATCATTTTGGAGGCATTGAAAAAAGCCAAACAGAAGCAGGCTGCCTGTGGAATCTATGCGGCGACAACCTGTGGTGAGGAAACGACCATGCGGGGAGCCTATCATGTCGCAACCCGTGTGCAGCCAAGCTGTGCATTGATTGTGGATGTGACCTTTGCGAGTGATTATCCGGGCGTCAGCGGTGATGCGAGTGGAACCGTGAAGCTTGGCGGGGGTGCTGTATTATGCTCCAACAGCATGATCAACAAGCCTTTGAATGCGGCGCTTGCTGCGATTGCCGAGGAGCATCAGCTGGATGTACAGTGGGAGGTGTTTGCCGGAAAGGCCGGAACGGATGGCGATGTTGTCCATTTTACAAACGGTGGCGTGCCGGTTGCCCTTATTTCCATCCCGCTGCGTTATATGCATTCCTCCATTGAAACGGCAAGCAATCAGGATTTGGAAACGATCATTGAACTGATCAGCGAATTTCTTGTTCGCTTTGATGACAGCTTTTCATTTGATCCGTTTCCGTAAGGCAGGGAGGTATGTGTATGCGCTGTGCTGACATTTTGCATGTTATCGAGGAACACTATCCGCTGTCCTATGCGTTGGACTGGGATAATTGCGGATTGCAGACAGGTCGCTTCGATAAGGATGTGCAAACGATTTACATTGCACTGGATGCCGGTGATGCGGTGATTGCGGATGCAGTGATAAATCATGCAGATCTTCTGATTACCCATCATCCACTCCTGTTTAACGGAATCAAGCAGATTCACGATCAGGATTTTATCGGCAGAAGGATAATAGAGCTGATTCAGAAGGAGATGTGCTGCTATGCCATGCATACCAATTATGATGTGCTCCGCATGGCAGAGGTGGCTGCGCAAATGCTGCAGCTTAAGAAAACAAAGGTACTGGAGGCTACCAGTGAAGACGGGAAGGGGATTGGACAGTATGGGATGCTGCCGGAGGCAATGCCGGTTTTTCAGCTTTGCGAACAGATCAAGCAAACCTTTGAGCTGCAGGGCGTGCAGGTTTATGGTGATGTAAGCAGGCAGGTTCAGCGGATTGCGATTTCTCCGGGTGCCGGAAACAGTATGATTTCCCATGCGCTTTACAAGCAGTGTGATGTTTTGATTACCGGTGATATTTCCCATCATATTGGCATTGATGCGGTGGCACAGGGGCTTGCTGTGATTGATGCCGGACATTATGGTATTGAACATATCTTTATCCAGGATATGGCGGCATTTCTGTCGGAAAAGCTGAAGGGTGTCAAAATCATATCTGCACCGCTGTGTCATCCGTTTACGATTGTGTGAGATATCCCCTGAAAATGAAGTGGATGCAAATATATAAACGCTCCCTGTATAGTGGTAAGCTAAAATTGAGATATGGATGGATTCTGGCCGCGATGAGTGCTCAAAACGGCATTAGAATTCGTAATAAACAGAGGCAGGGAATTCAGCTGAAAATTCATACAGCCATTGCTTTATGAAAAACTTGAAACAGCTGCTTGTTTCTCTCTAGCTTTGCGCGAATGCAATGATGAAAAGCAGACGGTTTTCATACCAAAATCGTCTGCTATTTCCGTTGTCTTGGTGTAGCATTCTGTTTTCTCTATCATTCATGGGGCGAATTAGCTGCCGACCGCTGGAAAAGAGAACATCACATTTTCTTTCATCAAACATGGCTGCTTTATCAAAAAGACATCCTTCTATTTAACTCTGAAAAGGTTGCTGGGGATTTCTAACATTGACAGCTTTTGTCTTGGAAAATAATCCGTCTCTGATGTTATACAATATAGAAGCTTATCAGCTGTTTTCTTTATACAGATTGATTTCTTTTGCGGCATGGATACGTATAACAGGCTTTTCTGTCCCGGATACAAGCCTGCCATTATCAAGGATATGCTGTGGATCCTGGATAGAGCCATTCTGTATAGGATTTACTTCCATCTTTATGCTGGCTGGTACGGTATCAAAGTATACAGAGACACTTTTAAATGCATTCGCTTCTGATCCATCCAGCACGATATCATGATCCAGCTTTGCAGCCTCTAGATGCAGAGCTACCACTGATTTGTCAGCGTGCAGGAAGATATCTGAATGAATAGGATTTATGTGAATCTGTTTGAATTCACCTGCTGTTTCTATTACATCAAATTCTTTACGTGGCAGGTAAATAAGAAATGATCCGAGAACGTCGTTATCCTCTTCTCCGTTTTTCATCATAACGGATATATTGAGCGTATCGCCGTTTCTGCTGCTGCGAACATCATATGTATGTGCTGCATTCAAGTCGGCGTTTTGAAATTTAAAAGCTGTATCCGCATCCTGTTTTATTATGATAGACCGGGCATTCCCGCTGATTTTGACACGACGAATATCCTTAGCTTCTATTTTCTCATATACGTTTTCTTCATGCTCGACACTCGCGTGCTTTACAGCCTTGTTATCATCCCTACAGGAGGTGAGGAAAAGTATACAAAGAACACTCATCCATAACATACCTATTCCCCTTATTTTTCTCATTCTGGACACCTCCTTCATTCATGTATACTTCATTATACTATACATGGGGTAATTCACATAGGGTGGTACCGTATGAGGTATCCGTTTCGGATGAAGTTTCAGGACACCACTATGCTTATATGCTCTATGATACTGTGTGAAGCACAACAGAATATTCGAGTCATTCATAAAAGGAATAAGGAAAAAAGAAACAAATATCTTTATATCTCATTTAATCTGCTATAATAAAAAAAGCGAGGTATAAGATAATGAAATCACTGGATATTTATGGAACACTAGGGCCGTCTCTGCATACACAGGACGCCCTGTATGAAATGCTTTGTATGGGAATGAATGGTGTCCGCTTGAATCTTTCCCATGTGGATTTGACAGATTGCGAGGAATGGCTGTACGCATATCAAAAAGCACAGGAGCAGGCGGGCGTACAGGCAAAGCTGCTCATCGATATGAAGGGACCGGAGCTGCGGGTCGGAAGGCTGAGGGAGCCTGTCTTATTGGAAGAACGGCAGACAGTCGAACTGGGGAAGGACATTCCGATTCCTGTGGAGCTGCTGGCTCATACGGCGGTACAACAGAGGCTTCTGCTGGATGACGGTCGTATTCTTCTGGAGGTGAAACAGGTAAGGGAAGATGCCTTGCTGTGTACTGTTCTGCATGGAGGTGTGTTGAAATCGGGGAAAAGTCTGGCTCTGGTGAACGGTCACATCGAATTGCCGACACTTACGGAAAGTGATATCCGTAATCTGAAGGCCGCCAGGCAGTATGGCGTTACCGGAATCATGCAGCCCTTTGTAAGAAATGCACAGGATTTGATCACGGTGAAGGAAGCCCTGAAAAGCATCGGGAATCCGGATTTGCAGGTATATGCAAAAATTGAAAACATGGAGGGGGTAGCGCATCTGAAGGAGCTTTTTCCATACTGCGATCAGATTGTGATTGCCAGAGGAGATTTAGGTAATGCGATGCCGTTATGGGAACTGCCTGCTGTACAGAAGCGGATACAGGATATATGCCGTGTACACTCCATGCCGTATATGGTGGTAACGCAGATGCTGGATTCCATGATGGAGCATCCAGTACCTACAAGAGCTGAGGTCAGCGATATTTTTCATGCGGTTTACCATGGTGCCTCCAGTATCATGCTGACCGGTGAAACGGCAGCCGGCAAATATCCAAGGGAGGCGATGAAATACTTCAGTGAAACGGCAAAATCCGCATTGGTCTGCAGGGAAGAGGTGCTGTAAGCAGATATGAAAAAAGAATCCCTTTTCCATTTGTGGGTGGGATTCTTTTTTTTTCTTCCTGCGTTTGCAACTGCATGTATCATGTATATAGGAGAAATAACACCTACATACTGCGCCCGATCACCTCGGCGATTTTTCTTCCCTTGCGGATCACTTCACCAAAGCGCTCCGGCTTTAATGACTGCGCACCATCACTCCATGCATTTTCCGGATCGTTGTGCACCTCAATGATCAGTCCGTCTGCACCTGCGGCAATCGCTGCCAGGGAAGCGGATTCCACCAGTCTCCAGTCACCGGTCGCATGACTTGGGTCAATAATGATCGGCAGATGCGTTTTCTCCTTGATAATCGGCACTACACTGAGATCCAGTGTGTTTCGTGTATACGTTTCAAAGGTACGGATACCGCGCTCACAGAAAATGACGTTTTCATTGCCCTCGGACATGATATATTCCGCAGCCATGATCCATTCCTCAATCGTATTGGCAAGCCCGCGCTTTAACAGCACCGGCTTGTTGATGCGCCCGACCGCCTTTAACAGATCAAAGTTCTGCATGTTTCTGGCACCGATCTGAATCAAATCCACATGCTCGACGAATTCATCGATTTTATCTGCACTCATCAGCTCACTGACAATCGGCAGCCCATAGGTTTTTCTGGCATGCACCATACATTTGACACCCTCTGTTCCCATACCCTGGAACGCATAGGGACTCGTTCTCGGTTTATATGCACCGCCGCGCAGCATATCGCCGCCGGCATTCTTCACTTCCTTTGCAATATCCATAATTTGGGTATCACCCTCAACGGAGCAGGGTCCGCCGATTACGACGATTTTCTCATTTCCGCCAACCTTGATGCCGGCTACATCCACGATGGTATCCGCTGGATGAAACAGACGGTTCGCCTTTTTATACGGTGCGGCAATGCGTGTGACATTTTCGACAAACGGATGTGCTTTCACCAGCTTTTCATCGATTTTGGAGGTATCGCCAACCAGACCGAAGACATTGTAATTATCTCCCTGAATCATGGTAACGGACAGCCCCTTGTTTTCAAAGGTATGAATCAGCTTTTCAACCTCTGCCTTGGGAGCATCTTTTTTTAATGTGATAATCATTGTTTCTTCCTCTTTTCTTCTAATCGCTGACAGCATCAATTAAAATGCTGCGATAGGCTTCTTCGATTTCGGTGACGGTTGATTCAATGTCACTGTTGTTTACAGCGACGTAGGCTGCATATTTCTGGTACAGCGGCAGACGCTCGGCATGCATCTTCTCGAGGGCGTCTGTGCTTTTGGACAGCGGTCGGTTCGGATCGGAGCTAATCAGCTTATCCACATCGCGGTCAATGAAAATCGTAATTCCGTTTTGACGCAGGTAATCCATATTCACCTTATGCTTGATCGTACCGCCTCCGGTGGCGATGATTTTATTGTTCAGCTTGCTGACCTCGATTGCCGCTTCTGTTTCAATGGCGCGAAAGCCTGCCTCTCCGCTTTCCTCGAAAATTTCCGGAATGGACTTTCCGGCCTTTTCGATAATGATATCATCCAGGTCAATGAACTCCTTCTGCATACGGTTCTCCAGCATTTTGCCAATGGTTGTCTTGCCGGCAGAGGGCATTCCGATCAATACGATATTGCAGCGCTCGCGCAGCATATCCTGATAGATATCGTCGATGATCTGATCGTCGATACTCTTATCCAGGAAGAACTCCACGGACTGCTTTGCCTGTGCTATCAGCATCTCCAGACCGTTTACACGCTTGATATCCATTTCCTGCGCCTCGAAGCACAGTCTTGTCAGAATCGGATTGTAGATCACATCCAGAACGGCCTCGCATTTATGAAACATGCTGATATCGATCGGAGCATTGCCGATACGCGGGTACATTCCGATCGGGGAGGTGTTGATGATGATTTCCGCATCCAGATGACTGGAGAACATTTCATCATAGCTGATGGCACCGTTTCCTGGCACAACATCGACGATGACCATGCTGCCAGCTGATTCATGCTGTACCACTGCCTGAATGGCAGCACTGGCTCCACCGTTTCCGATAATCAGCACCTTTTTTCCTTCCATGTGTACATTGTGCTTTTTCACCATGTATAAAAAGCCGGTGAAGTCGGTATTATAGCCCTTCAGCTTGCCGTCACGATTGACGATTGTATTTACAGCACCGATTGCTTTTGCATGCTCATCCATTTCATCCAGGTAGGGGATGACATCCTTCTTGTAGGGGATGGTTACATTCAATGCAGTAAACTCCTTTTTCTCCATGAATGTCTTGAATTCCTCTTTGCTCAGCGGTATCAGATCGAAGGTGTAATCCGCAATCCTTTCATGAATATCCTTTGAAAAGCTGTGTCCAAGCTTTTCACCAATTAGTCCGTATCTCATTTGTTCTCTTCCTCTCTTTTCTTAATTTTCTATCATAGAAGCTTGCTGTATCCGGGACAGGCTACAAAAAAAGCATCAACGTTTTCTTCGTTCGATGCTTTTTTTATGCCCTGAAACGCTAAAATAACCACGATATCTCAATGGTTTGTTTCAGGGCTATCTAAAGTAAAAATAATAAGCTGCTGTCTGTATGGATTTGTTCATGGGTATCACTCCTATTGCCATTAGGATACAACACTCTTACGGAAAATGCAAGCATAAGTTTTCATATTTTGTGAAAATTTATGAAAGAAAATGGAAAATCAGTCACTGGTGTGCGGGTTTTTAATGGAGGTGTGATGTACGATAAAGTTACAGAAGGTGTGTACAGCAGGGGGAAGGTAGCGGTTTTTGACGGTAGCCAGATAAATGTAACGCTCATGCGGCGGATTGGTGATGGTCAGCTTTTTCACAGGAAACTGCTCCAGCATGGCAATATTCGGCACCAGTGCGATACCGTAATTGATGGCTACCAGACCGATAACGGCACTGTCCTCTTCCACCTCGCAGATGATGTTGGGCTCTATGCCCACCTGTTCAAACAGGGAATCCAGCAGCGGGCGGATACCGCTTTGACGATCGTAATAGACAAAGGTTTCCTCCTTCAGCCGGGCAAGGTCAACGCTGTCATGCACTGCCAGAGGATGGCTGCGCGAAACAATAGCGACAACCTCCTCCTGTGCAATCGGCAGAAAATTGATATCCGGCTGATTGTCCACGTAGGAACAGAAGGCCACATCGTACTTTTCCTCCTTCAGCCCCTGCAGAATCTCTGTGGTATTGCCCTGCTTCAGGGAGAATTTGATCTTGCGGTTTTGCGACTGTGCCAGAAAGCTCTGCAGCAGATGGGGAACGTAGTGGCTGCCCAGGGTATAAATAAAAGCCAGATCGATCCATCCGTTTTCCTGGGAGGTGAGCTCCCGCAGCCGGCGCTCTCCCAGATCGACTTCCTGCAGTCCCTTATCTATATATTCATAAAAGATACGTCCATATTTCGTCAGCTTGATATTGCGCCCCTGCTTTTCAAACAGATAGCAGCCCAGATCCTTTTCCAGAGCGGCAATGGCATGGGAGAGGGAAGGCTGTGTGATGTCCAGCTGATTGGCAGCCTGTGTGTAGTGCTCCGTTTTTGCCAGCACGCGAAAATAGTGCAGATGATTCAGATTCATACGCATACCTCCAGTATTTACCATACAAATAGTATAGCTCATTTATAGATAAAATCTATAGATTTTGTAAAAATTATGAATTGTTTACATGTAAGGGAATATATATAATAAGCGTGTAATGTTTGTGAATACGATAACATTCACAATTAGGAGGCATAGTAATGGGAAAGTATTCTTCGATCTTTGAACCATTGACGGTGAAACAGATGACGATTCCAAACCGTATCGTCATGACGCCGATGGGAACAAACTTTGGTGAGCAGAACGGTGAAATGAGCTTTTTGCACATCAATTACTACGAACAGCGTGCCATGGGCGGTACCGGACTGATCATCGTGGAAAATGCGTGTGTGGATTATCCGTGCGGTTCCAATGGAACAACACAGCTGCGCATTGATCATGACAACTACATTCCACGGCTGTATAAGCTGGTGGAGACGATTCATAAACACAACACGAAAATCGCGATTCAGCTGAATCATGCCGGAGCAAGCGCTGTGGAAGAACGTATCGGTATGCAGCCGGTCAGTGCGAGTGATGTGCCGAACAAGAAAAACGGGGCAGCACCGCGTGCCTTAAGCAAAGAGGAAATTCTGCATATTGTTGACTGCTATGCGAAAGCGGCAAAGCGTGCACAGATCATCGGCTTCGATGCTGTTGAGATTCATGCGGGACATTCCTATCTGATCAATCAGTTCTTATCTCCGCTGACAAATAAGCGTACAGATGAATTCGGCGGCAGCTATGAAAACCGCGCCCGTTTTGCAAGACTGGTGCTGGAGGCTGTCCGTAAGGAAGTCGGAGCACAGTTTCCAATCATCGTACGCATCAGTGCGGATGAATTTTTAGAAGGCGGCAATACGCTGGAGGATACGCTGAAGCTTCTGGAATACTTCCATGCGGAAGCGGATATCATTGATGTTTCCTGCGGTCTTGTGGATTCCATTCAGTATCAGATCGATGCGAACTATCTGCCGGATGGATGGCGCTCCTATATGGCAAAAGCCGTAAAGGAAGCCTATGCGAAGCCGGTCATCACGACGGGAAACATCCGTGACCCTAAGGTTGCCGAGGATATTCTGGAGCGTGGAGATGCCGATTTGATCGGTATGGGACGCCAGATGATTGCGGATCCAAGCTGGACCAACAAGGTGCATTACGGAAAGGAAGATACGATTCGTAAATGTATTTCCTGCAACATCGGCTGCTCGGGGCACCGCATCGGCTTGAACCGCCCGATTCGCTGTTCGGTCAACCCAAGTGTCAACGAGGGTGAGGAATACCGCAGCTGGAAGGTGAAAAAGCCATGCAATGTCGTTGTCATCGGCGGCGGTACTGCAGGTCTTGAGGCAGCATGTACTGCCGCAGAGGTTGGCTGTACGACCTTCCTGATTGAAAAGGAAGACCATCTGGGCGGATTGAGTGTGGAAATTTCCAAGATTCCGGATAAAAAGCGTCTTCGTGATTTCCCGGATTATCTGATTCATCGTGCAGAAAAGCTGCGCAACCTGATTACCTTTACGTCTACAGAGGCAACACCTTCCTTTGTGAAGATGCTGAAGCCGGATTTCATCATCAATGCGACCGGTTCCACGCCGCTGCTTCCGCCAATCAGCGGACTGCGTGAAAACATCGATGCGTCAGGAAGCCGTGTCAGCGGCATTCTGGGTATGATCCGGCAGATTGATCAGTATCCAAAGGATCTCAGCGGCAAAAAGGTTTGCGTTGTCGGCGGCGGTGCGGTAGGATTAGACGTAGTGGAATTCTTCGCAAAGCGCGGGGCTGCCGTAAGCATTGTGGAAATGCTTCCGGTTGTCGGAAAGGATCTGGATACCGTTACCAAGGTGGGAACCTACGATATGCTGGAAAAACACAACGTACAGGTACTGACCTCTACAGCACTGCAGGAAGTGCATCCGGATCACTTTGTCGTAAAACGCAACGAGCAGATGGAAACACTGGACTTCGATTACGGCTTTGTCTGCCTGGGTATGCGTGCGTATTCTCCGGTTATGGAGGAGCTGAAGCAGACCTTTGCGGATGAGGATGTAGAGCTGTTCAATATCGGTGACAGCGTACGTGCCAGAAGAATCATTGACGGTGTGGCAGAGGGAAGAAACATTCTCAACGCATTGAAGCAGAAAGAATTTTTATAGAAAAGAAACGGAACACGTTATATAAGGAGGAACCAATTATGGCAGAAAGAATTAGCGGACACACAGAACTGATCGGATTGATTGCGACACCGATTCGTCATTCAAAATCACCAAAGATGCACAATGAGGCATTCGCAAAGCTGGGACTTGATTATGCCTATCTGGCGTTTGAGGTAGGAAACGAAGAGCTGGAGGATGCGGTGAAGGGCTTTAAGGCACTGAAGGTGCGCGGATACAATGTATCCATGCCGAACAAAACCGTCATCGGACAGTATCTGGATCATTTATCTCCGGCTGCTGAGCTGTGTGGTGCTGTCAATACGGTTGTCAATGACAACGGGGTATTAACCGGACATATTACCGACGGTATCGGATATATGCGTTCCTTAAAGGATGCAGGAATTGAGCCTGCCGGTAAGAAGGTTACGATTACAGGAGCCGGTGGAGCTGCGACGGCAATCGAAATTCAGATGGCTCTGGATGGAGTTAAGGAAATTTCCATTTTCAACCGCCGCGATGAATTTTGGGAGCGCGCAGAACAGAATGTGAAAAATATCAACGAAAAAACAAGCTGCAAGGCAACGCTGTTTGACCTTGCGGATACGGAAGCATTCAAGCGTGAAATCGAAGACAGCTATCTGTTTGCCAATGCGACCGGTGTCGGAATGAAACCGCTGGAAGGGCAGATGGTTATTCCGGACGCAAGCTTCCTGCGCAAGGATCTGATCGTTACCGACGTTGTCTACATGCCAACGGAAACTGAGCTGCTGCGTGTCGCAAAGGAAGTCGGCTGTAAGACGATGAACGGTCTGGGTATGATGCTGTATCAGGGTGCTGCCGCATTCGAATTGTGGACAGGCAAGGAAATGCCGATTGACTACATGAAAGAAATTCTGGATATCAAATTTTAAATAAACAAACGACATAAGGAGAAAGTTATGAATAAAAAATACTATCCAAGTGCCTTTATCTTGTACTTGAATTACTTCATTCACGGTATCGGCTGTTCCATTCTGGGACAGGCCGTGATCAAGGAAATGCTGGTTGCCCAGTGGGGACAGGGCATGGATGCCATCGGACAGGTGACGATGGTAGCTGCTGCGCTGGGTCTGGGACGTTTGATTTCCCTGCCGATTGCAGGACCGCTGTCCGATAAAATGGGAAGAAAGCTTTCCTCCCTGATTGGTATCGCATCCTATGCGATCTTCTTCATCGGTGTGGCAATGTCACCGAATATGTGGGTTGCCTATGCTGCGGCAATTCTTGGGGGAATCGCCAATTCCTTTCTGGATACCGGTGTCATTCCGGCCTGTGTGGAAATTCTGGAGCCAAGATCCTCTCTGGCAACCATGCTGACAAAATTCTTCATCTCTGCAGCACAGCTGCTGCTGCCGTTCATGCTGGGGGCACTTGCAGGGGCAAGTCTTTCCTACAACGTACTGCTGTACATCAGTGGTATTGCGATTTTGGTGATTGGTGTACTGGTGATCTTTGCACCGATGCCAAAAGCAGAGAAGGCTGCCGGCGAGAAAGCACCGGGACTGCTCGAAAACATCCGCAATTCTCATTTCTCTGCGGAAAGCATCGCATTGATCGTCATCGGCTTTACCTGCACCGCTACCTTCCAGCTGTGGCTGAACTGTGCACAGACCTTCGCAAAGGATCTGGCAGGAGTGAGTGATCCAAGCATGATGCAGACATATTATTCCTTCGGTTCTCTTGCGGCCATCATCGTAACGGCTGGTTTGGTATCCCGTATCAAGGGTGTGCGCTTCCTGTTTGTGTATCCGCTGATAACACTGATTACGCTGGTACTTGTCTATATGACACGCAGTGAAACGATGTGCTATATCGGTGCTGCCTTAGTTGGTTACAGTGCAGGTGGTGTCATTCTGCAGCTGGTTACTGCAACTGCCAATGATCTGTTCCCGCATATCAAGGGAACCATCACAAGTATTGTCATGATTATGTCCAGTCTTTCCAATTATACGATTCTCTCTGTTGCAGGTACCATGGATTCCGCACAGATTCTGATGATGAACATTGTGATTACCGTAATCGGTGTATTGCTTGCACTGTTTGTCAACCTGCGTTTTCAGAAGCTGGCAGGGAAATAATGGAAATTTATCATACCGCATGTGGGTGCGGTATGATATAATAACGGCAATTCTAACGGTTAGGAGGAAGTAACATGAAGATTATACGATGGCTGGATGACAATCTGGAAGAAGCACTGCTGATTGCACTGCTGGTGACGATGACGCTGCTTATGGGCCTTCAGGTGTTCAGCCGTTACATACTAAACGCGTCGCTGAGCTGGTCTGAGGAGCTGACACGCTATCTCTTTATCTGGAGCGGGTTTTTAAGCATCAGCTACTGCATCAAAAAGTGGATTTCCATAAAAATCGATCAGGTCATTCTCATGTTTCCCAAGCCGGTGTATGTCGTTGCACAGCTGGTGTTAAACGTGATCCTGTTTGCGCTGTTTGCGTTTCTGGCATGGCATGCGGTTACCTATTTGCAAATGAGTATTGCAAGTGCGCAGAAGTCACCTGCACTGGGACTGCCGATGCCCTTTGTACAGGCGGCTCCGCTGGTAGGCTTCACGCTTGCCGCCGTTCGCGCCCTCCAGCAGATCGTGCTGGAAATCGGTAATATCCGCTATTTCATTACCTGCGGAAAAATTAAGGAAAGAGGGGAGTGACGATATGCTGGCAATGGTAATTATGATTTTGTTTATCGTTCTTCTGCTTGTATCCGTACCGATTTCCGCAACGCTGTCGGCGGTATCGCTGGCACCCTCGCTGCTGGATCCTAATTTTCATATATCGGCGGAATATATCATCCGCGCCATGCTGGGAGGAATTGATTCCTTCCCGCTGCTCGCTGTCCCGATGTTTGTGCTGTCCGGTATTCTGATGGCAAAGGGCGGTGTCAGTAAGAAGCTGTTTGATGTCTTCTTCTATTTTCTGGGAGAGCATACCGCAGGAATGCCCTGTGCAGTCATTGTGACCTGTCTGTTTTACGGTGCGATTTCCGGCAGTGCACCGGCAACGGTGGCCGCTGTCGGCAGTATGACGATTCCGCTTTTGATCCGCATGGGCTATGACAAGGTGTTTGTGACTGCCATTGTTGCGGTTGCGGGCGGTCTAGGTGTCATAATACCTCCAAGCATACCGTTTATCCTGTTTGGTATGGCGAGCGGAGCCAGTGTCGGTAAAATGTTTATGGCCGGTATCATTCCGGGGATTCTGATTGCCCTGCTGCTGATGCTGTATGCGCTTTACTATTGTAAAAAGCATGGAGAGGATAAGGAAAAGATTCACGCAGAGGTATCCGTCCTGCATGAGAAGGGGTTCGTGAAGGTGTTTCTGGACAGCTTCTGGGCACTGTTAACACCGGTGATCATTCTGGGCTGCATCTACAGCGGGATTGCTTCCCCGACAGAGGCAGCGGTTATATCCGTGTTCTATGCGCTGATTATTTCCATGTGTATCTACCGGACATTGAAATTCCGTGATTTGAAGGGTGTGCTGGTGGAGGCAATCCGCACCTTTGCACCGATTCTGTTTATCCTGAGTGCGGCAGTGGCGTTTTCCCGTATCATTACCCTGCTGCAGATTCCGGAGATGGCAGGGGACTTCATCCTGTCCACCTTCAGCGGCAAGGTTGCGGTACTGCTGGTGATCAATGTGCTGCTGCTGATCGTCGGTATGGTCATGGATACCTCGCCAGCCATTCTGATTCTGACTCCGATCCTGATTCCCATCACCAACAGTCTTGGAATCGATCCGATTCAGTTTGGTATCATCATGGTTGTCAACCTTGCCATCGGCTTTGTGACACCGCCGATCGGTATCAATCTGTTTGTCGCGAGCTCTCTGACAGATGTTCCGGTCATGCAGATTGCGAAAAAGGCCATGCCGCTGATTGTCTTCTTTCTGATCGCTTTGCTGGCCATTACCTTTATTCCGCAGATTTCACTTCTGCTGGTATCGTAAGAGGAGGGACGTTATGAAAAAGATTCTATTTGCTCTTTTCACTTTCTCTTTGCTGCTGTCCGGCTGTGCGCAGAAGATTGAGGATCCGGCAGAGGCTTCGGCCGCGTATCCGTGGATCATTGCGACCGATTCCCCAAAGGATACGGTAACCGGACTGTTTGCCCATAAGTTTGCGGAAGAGGTGGAATGGCTGAGCAATGGCTCCATCCATATGCAGGTGTATGAAAACGGTACGCTGGGAAGTGACCGTGAGCTGATTGAGAGCTGTATGGGACAGGATATTCCCTTCGTTTTGCAAAACACGGCACCACAGACCAATTTTATGTCCAAGCTGGCAATCTTCGATCTGCCGGTTGCGTATACGGATATTAAGGAGCTGCGCAACACACTCGATGACCCTGACCTGATGTCCATGATCAACAAGGTGTACAGGGAAAAAGGCTTTCGTCTGCTGGCCATGGGAGATCAGAGCTTTCGTGTCATGACAACCAACCGGAAAATTCAAAGCATTGATGATTTTAAGGGACAGAAAATTCGGACGATGGAAAATCCATATCATATCGCCTTCTGGCAATCCATCGACGCCAATCCGACACCGATGACGTTCTCCGAGGTATATATCGGCTTACAGCAGGGGACGATTGATGCACAGGAGAATCCATATGAGGTTGTCGTATCCGGAAAAATTTATGAACAGCAGGATTACATCGTACAGACGAACCATCTGCCGCATCTGCTTTCGCTGATTGTCAACGATGAATTTTATCAGTCGTTAAGCAGCGAGGATCAGAAAATCGTCGATAAGGCAGCGGAGAATGCCCGCAACTATGCGCGGCAGCAGGCGGATGAGCGTGTGAACGACCGACTGAATATCATTACTGGCAGCGGAACAACCATCATAGAGCTTGAGGATTCCATGATTGATCAGCTGCGCGAAAAAGCACAGCCTGTGTATGAGAACATCAAGGCGCAGACTGGCGATGCATTGTATGAAGCATATACGAAACGTATGCAGTAGGAGGAAACATGAATACGGTAAACGTAAGAAATATAGTAATCGGCGAGGGGATTCCGAAAATCTGTGTGCCGATTGTCGGAAAAACAAAGGAAGAGCTGCTTTCTGAAGTAGAAGTGCTAAAGAGTGTTCCTGTAGATGTGGTAGAATGGCGTATGGACTGGTTTGAAGAGGTGGAGTGCTGTGAAAAGGCGGTAGCGATGCTGCAGGTGCTTCGTGAAGCTATGCCGGAAATGCCGATTCTTGCGACCTTCCGCAGTAAGAAGGAAGGCGGGGAACTGGAAATCAGTACAGCAGCCTATGTAGAGCTGAACAAAGCCATCATTGACAGCGGAAACGCGGATTTGATTGATGTGGAGCTGTTCACTGGGGAAGCGCAGGTAAAGGAACTGATTGCCCATGCGCATGACAAGGGTGTTCGCGTTATCATGTCCAACCATGATTTTGACAAAACACCATCTTATAATGAAATACTGACACGTTTAAAAGCAATGCAGACACTGGGAGCGGATATTCCGAAAATCGCGGTTATGCCAACCTGCAAGGCAGATGTAATCACACTGCTGCAGGCGACAAATGACATGCATGAAAACTTTGCGGATCGTCCGATCATCACAATGTCAATGGCGGGTACAGGCGTACTATCCAGATTGTGTGGAGAGGTCTTTGGTTCTGCACTGACCTTTGGTGCCGCAAAAAAAGCGAGTGCACCGGGACAGATGGGCGTCGAGGATTTAAAAACAGTACTTTCTCTGCTGCACAAGAGTCTGTAAGCTTCTATTCCGTGCAGAAAAGACTTAGACAGGCAACGACATTGGTCGGCTGAATAAGTCTTTTTCTTTATACCTTCAACCCGTTAGGAAACAAACACCAGCAATGGAATACTATAAGTGGCAGATGTGTTCAGGAATGATGTACGCGTAGGTTTGCTGTGTCTGTGAGTGTTGGATGGATTGCAGTGGAACATGGAAATGACAGGGAAATGTGACGTTTAAATATTGCATATCCAAACGAAAAAAGGTAAAATAAGATTATGCGTTATGGAACTTTTTCAGAATGGTGAAAAAGTTTTCAGAAAGGAGAAGCAATGTACAAGGTTATAGAGAAGGAAATTCTAAATCCAACCGTTACCAAAATGGTTGTTGAAGCACCGGCTGTTGCGAAAAAAGCACTGGCAGGACAGTTTATTATTCTGCGTGTGCACGAGGATGGGGAGCGTATTCCGCTGACGATTGCGGATTATGACAGAGAAAAAGGCACGATTACGATCATCTTTCAGATTGTCGGCAAGACAACGATGCTGCTGAATCAGCTGAATGTCGGGGACAGTATTCTGGATTTCGTCGGTCCTCTTGGCAAGCCTTCCCATGTGGACGGGTATAAGAAGGTCTGTGTCATTGGTGGAGGTGTCGGCTGTGCCATTGCTTATCCAACAGCAAAGGCGTTACATGAAAACGGCACGGAGGTTACCGTGATCACGGGATTCCGTAATAAGGATCTGGTAATTCTCGAGGAGGAATTCAAACAGGTCAGCACGCATGCCTATCTTGTCAGTGACGATGGCAGTACCGGCGTTAAGGGGCTGGTTACCAACGTGCTGGAGGATTTGATCAACAAAGGGGAAAGCTTTGATGAGGTCATTGCGATCGGACCGCTGATCATGATGAAGTTCGTTTGTCAGCTGACAAAAAAATACGGTATCAAAACCGTGGTATCCATGAATCCGATCATGATTGATGGTACCGGAATGTGCGGCGGCTGCCGTTTGAGTGTAGGCGGGGAAACAAAATTTGCCTGTGTGGACGGTCCGGATTTCGATGGTCATCTGGTGGATTTTGATGAAGCGATGTCCCGTGGGGCAACGTATCGTGATTTTGAAGCACATGCCAGAGATGCTGCCTGCAATCTGATGAATAAGGAGGTACGCTGATATGCCGAATATGTCATTGAAGAAAGTGGAAATGCCTGTCCAGGACGGAGAGGTCAGAAGAAATAATTTTGAAGAGGTGGCTCTGGGCTATACAAAGGAAATGGCAATGGAGGAGGCGCAGCGCTGTCTGCACTGTCCGACAAAGCCATGTATCAACGGCTGTCCGGTTGCTGTTAATATTCCGGATTTTATCGAACAGGTAAAGGAAGGGAATTTTGAGGAAGCTTATCAGATCATTCACGAAACAAGCTCTTTGCCTGCTGTTTGCGGGCGTGTGTGTCCACAGGAGAAGCAGTGTGAGGCAAAATGCGTACGCGGTGTAAAAGGGGAAGCCGTGGCAATCGGACGTCTGGAGCGCTTTGTGGCTGACTGGCACAGAGAAAACGTGAAGGATGAGCTGAAAAAGCCGGAAAGCAACGGTCATAAGGTTGCTGTGGTAGGGGCAGGACCTGCGGGACTGACCTGTGCCGGAGATTTGGCAAAAAAGGGATATCAGGTATCCGTGTTTGAGGCACTGCATGTCGCCGGCGGTGTGCTGATGTACGGTATTCCGGAATTCCGTTTGCCAAAGGCTGTCGTGCAGACGGAAATCGAAGGACTGAAGCAGATGGGCGTCGATATTCAGACCAATATGGTCATCGGACGCAGTGAATCTGTCGATGATCTGTTTGATGCCGGATATGAATCTGTCTTTATCGGAAGCGGTGCGGGGCTGCCAAGCTTTATGAATATGCCGGGAGAAAACCTGAAGGGTGTGTATTCCGCAAATGAATTCTTAACACGCTGCAATCTGATGAAGGCATATAAGGATGGTGTGGATACACCGATTCAGCATCCAAAACGCGCCGTGATCGTCGGTGGCGGTAATGTGGCGATGGATGCGGCACGCTGTGCAAAGCGTCTGGGTGTTGAGGAAGTAACCATCGTATACCGCAGAAGCATGGATGAGCTGCCTGCCCGTAAGGAAGAGGTGGAGCACGCCATGGAAGAAGGCATTGTCTTCAAGCTGCTGACCAATCCGGTCCGTGTGCTGGGAAATGAAGACGGCTGGGTATGCGGTATGGAATGTGTGTCCATGGAGCTGGGAGAACCGGATGCCAGTGGAAGAAGACGTCCTGTGGAAATCAAGGACAGCAACTTCGTGCTGGATGTTGACTGTATGATTATGGCAATCGGAACATCGCCGAATCCGCTGATTCGCTCTACAACAGAGGGCCTGGAAACCAATCGCAAGGGCTGTCTGATTGCAGATGACAACGGTGCAACCACCAGAGAAGGTGTATTTGCCGGCGGTGATGCGGTAACCGGAGCTGCCACGGTCATTCTTGCGATGGGCGCCGGGAAAACAGCTGCTGCAGCAATCGATGATTATATTCAAAATAAATAGCGAAATCAGATAAACTCGGGAATTGTCTCTTCTTCCCGAGTTTTGTGGAAAGAGAAAGAAAAAACGTGGAAGGGTTTACAATCGGAGTAAAAAATGTTACTATATAGACAGGAAATAAGTACCTTATTTCTGTTATCATGATACTGGCTCTATTGTGATAACCTTGAAAGTTGTGTATTCTTTACATTCCTTCCTTTTATTGTAAACTACACGATTTCAATTACTTTTATTCATATCGATTTCCTTTCGATAACCTAATGAAAAGGGACGTGGTGATGCGCGTCCTTTTTCAGTTGCCTGCGATTGCGGTTGTTTTTCCTTCCAATTTCTGCTATTCTAGTTTCAGGTGATGCTATGAAATCCAAGAGGAATAAACTGATCATCGGCGGTGTGGCAGGTATCGTCGCCATGTTTCTGCTGTCGCTTTTTCTACCTGCTTTCCAGCCGTTTGCCAAGGCAGGGGCACTGGTGATTTATGCACTGGTAAATTATGTGCAGATCAAAGAGATGAAGCGTAACGGTCAGGATATTGAAAAACCGGCGCTTTTTACGGCAGCTGTACTGATCATTGTCGGCTATCTGCTGTTTTTTACATAGAAAATGGCAGTGAACGATTGACAAAGGATACCCAAATTGGATATACTATTGAAGTATAAAGGCTGAGAATTAAAGTAGTACCTTGCGGAAGTGTCACAGAGAGTCGGTGTTGCTGAGAACCGATACATGAAAGCTTGCGGAACTTGTTAAGGAGCTGATAGCTTGCTATCCGTTTGACTTCGCGTTAAGAAGAAATGAAGGGCACTTGTACAAGTGAACTAAGGTGGTACCGCGTTAATTATGACGTCCTTAGAGATAAGGGCGTTTTTTATTTGATATGTAAAGGAGAATGCAGTTATGAATTACAACCATCAGGAAGTAGAAAAAAAGTGGCAGAGCTACTGGCTGAACAACAAAACCTTTGCCTGCGATGCATGGGATTTTGATAAGCCGAAGTGCTATGTTCTGGATATGTTCCCATATCCGAGCGGAAACGGACTTCATGTCGGACATCCGGAGGGCTATACCGCAACGGATATCGTATGCCGTATGAAGCGTATGCAGGGGCACAATGTCCTGCATCCAATGGGCTGGGATGCCTTTGGATTACCGGCAGAGCAGTTTGCCATCACAACAGGAAATCATCCTGCAGAGTTCACAAAGATGAATATCGATCATTTCCGTGAACAGATTCGTGCGCTGGGCTTTTCCTATGACTGGGATCGTGAAATTTCCACGACGGATCCAAGCTACTACAAGTGGACACAGTGGATTTTTCTGAAGCTGTATGACAAGGGACTTGCCTATGTGGATGAAATTCCTGTCAACTGGTGTCCGGAGCTGGGAACCGTGCTTGCCAATGAAGAGGTCATCGACGGCAAGAGTGAGCGTGGAGGCTTCCCGGTTATCCGCAAGCCGATGCGCCAGTGGGTATTGAAAATCACAGAATATGCAGAACGTCTGCTGGAGGATCTTGAGCTGTGCGACTGGCCGACCTCCACCAAGGAAATGCAGATCAACTGGATTGGAAAATCCAAGGGTGCCAATGTCGTGTTCAAAATCAAGGATACAAAGAAGGAATTCACCGTGTTTACAACACGCTGCGATACCCTGTTTGGGGCAACGTACTGCGTTATGGCACCGGAGCATCCGTATGTGGATGAAATTACGACGAAGGAACAAAAGGAAGCAATTGATGCATATAAAACAGCATGTGCTACGAAATCCGACCTGGAGCGTACCGAACTGAACAAGGAAAAAACCGGTGTCTTCACCGGTGCCTATGCGATCAATCCGGTAAATGGAAAAGAAGTGCCAATCTGGATTTCCGATTATGTGCTGGCAAGCTATGGAACCGGAGCCATCATGGCGGTTCCTGCACATGATACGCGTGACTGGGAATTTGCCAAGAAGTTTGGCATTGATATCATTCCGGTTTTAGAGGGCGGCGATGTGACACAGGAGGCTTATACCGAAGATGGTGTGCATATCAATTCCGGATTCCTTGACGGTATGGGAAAACAGGAGGCAATTGATACGATGATTGCCTGGCTGGAAGAGCATGCATGCGGCTGTGCCAAGACGACCTATAAGCTGCGTGACTGGCTGTTCTCCAGACAGCGTTACTGGGGAGAGCCAATCCCGATCATACATATGGAGGATGGTACAACCCGTACGGTGGATATCGATGAACTGCCGCTGGAGCTGCCGGAAACAAAAAACTTTAAGCCGAGTGGTTCCGGAGAATCCCCGCTTGCACATTGTGAAGACTGGCTGAATGTGGAAATCGACGGAGTGAAGGGAAAGCGCGAAACGAATACGATGCCGCAGTGGGCTGGCTCCTGCTGGTATTATCTGCGCTACATCGATCCGAAAAACGATGATGCGATTGCGGCAGAGGAGCTGCTGAAGCACTGGCTGCCGGTTGATCTGTATGTCGGTGGTGCCGAGCATGCGGTTCTGCATCTGCTGTACGCACGCTTCTGGCACAAGGTGCTGTATGACTGTGGTGTGGTGCCGACAAAGGAACCGTTCCAGAGATTGTTCCATCAGGGAATGATTCTGGGAGAGAATAATGAAAAAATGTCAAAATCCAGAGGCAATGTTGTAAATCCGGACGATATCGTGGAAAGCCATGGTGCCGATGCACTGCGTGTCTATGAAATGTTCATGGGACCGCTGGAGGCAGCTCTGCCTTGGAGTACCACAGGTCTGGATGGGGCAAGAAGATGGCTGGATCGTGTTTGGAGATTGTACACGGACTATGATAAATTCACAGAAGCCAATGATGGAAAGCTGGATAAGGTATACCATGCGACCGTTAAGAAGGTAACCAATGATGTGGAGACTCTGAATCTGAACACCGCAATTTCACAGATGATGATTTTCATCAATGAATGCTATAAGGCAGAAAGCATTTATGTGGAATACGCAAAGGGCTTTGCCAAGATGTTCGCCTGCTTTGCACCGCATATGGGGGAGGAAATCTGGAGTACGGTGTTTGGCGGATGCGGAACGATTACCTATGAGCCATGGCCGACCTATGATGAAGCCAAGCTGGTTGAGGATGTCATTGAGGTCATCGTACAGGTAAACGGCAAGCTGCGTGGAAAATTCACGACGGAAGCCGGCAGTGATGAGGAAGCCATGAAGAAACAGGCATTGGAAATCAGCGCAGTTGCGGCACAGATTGAAGGAAAGACGATACGTAAAATCATTGTCGTCAAGGGCAAGGTTGTAAATATCGTTGCGAATTAAAAAAAGCAATACTGCTGTATTCATTGAATATAGAGCAGATATAAGCGGACTCCATAGAGGAACTCCGCTTTTTTGCGTTCCTTTTTGTTATCGGTTGGAGCAAGTCAATTGATATTTCAAAAATGAATACATGATACCGCATACTGCTTGTAAGGTTTGCAGTCGGTGTATGTACACGCAAGTATAAGCGGACAAGAAGCAGTATACAGCGGATGTGTATTCCTTTGGCTTCAAGAGCATTGAAAAAAACGTAAAGAAAGTAAATAGAAACACGTCATTCTGGAATACTAAGGAAGTATATGCAGAGAAGGAGGGAGTATGATGAGAATACAGAATAAAGAGCTGTCAGGAGCGATTGTTACGCTGGGATGTGTTCTTTTATCGGCACTGCTGCAGACCTATGTTATACAATCCATGATGCAGCCGATGGGGCTGTTGTCAGGAGGCTTTACGGGACTGGCAATTCTGCTGGATCGTATTGCCGGTGTCGCCGGCTTTCCATTTTCCGTTTCTGCAGGAATTCTCATGCTGAATATACCGCTGGCACTGCTTTGCTATCGGGGATTAAGTAAACGCTTTACCCTCTATTCCAGTATCCAGTTTGTCTCCTCCAGTATCTTCCTGCAGCTGTTTCATTTTCAACCGATCTTTCATGATCTTTTGCTGCAGGTGCTGTTCGGTGGCTTTTTGTACGGCTTCAGCGCTGTCATCGCACTGCGGGGGAATGCATCAACCGGTGGTACGGATTTTATTGCATTGTATGTTTCCAACCGTCTGGGGAAATCCATATGGAGCTATGTGTTTATTGGAAATACAATCCTGCTTTGTATATCCGGTCTTCTGTTTGGCTGGCTGTATGCAGGCTACTCCATCATTTTTCAATATATCACAACCAGAACGATTGAAATGTTCTATCACCGTTATGAACGTGTGACCCTTGAAATCATGACCAGAAACAAAGACGAAGTACGGGATGCCTATATCCGCAGGTATGAGCACGGCATGACCATCATACCGGCTTATGGCGGCTACAGTCATAATCGAATCTATCTGCTGCGAACAGTCGTATCCGCTTATGAGGTGTATGACATCATACAGCTCGTCAGAAAAACAGACCCGGATGTTCTGGTCAATGTGATAAAAACAGAACAGTTCTATGGCTCATTTTACCAGCAACCGCTGGAGTAACCATTTGCAGGAGGTTGGAAAAATGATTGCCTTGGACAATAAAAAATTACAGAGCCTGCTATTGACATGCTTATCATTCTTGTGTATTATTGTATTAGATACTTAATACAATAAGCAGATATATTTGATGAAGGAACGTGTGGAGGGCAGTATATGACCTGGAAGAAAAGAAATATCATTATCATAACCATGAATTTTCTTGCTCTGCTGCTGTATATGACAACGATGCTGCAAAGGGAAAATCCGTTTGGACATACACTGACGGTAATCCTGCTTGCCGCTTCCGGCTCCTTACTTGTGATCCGTATGGAAACACACATGGCGTTTCATGCACAAACAAAACAGCTGCAATACCAAAATCTTGATTTGTTTCGTTTTCTTTCCTCAATCATCATCATTGTGCTTCATGCACGTCCCTTCTTCACAGTATCCTATGAAATTGATATGGCAATCAATAATATCATCGGCAGAATCTGTGTGCCGTTCTTCTTTTTCATCAGTGGTTATTTCGCCGCAAAGCAGGAACAGAAAAAGCCGGATTACATCCGTTCCTATATCCGTTCCATGATTCCGGTATATCTGCTGTGGAGTGCAGTGTATCTGCCATGGTCACTATCCCTGGCTGCTCCTTATATCCAGCAGGTATCGGGCCTGCTTTGTACAATTGGGTTACCTACTGCCATACAGAATCTGCTTCTGCTTTTATTGGTTCCTCTGGCAGTGATCGTCGCCCTGTTGTATTCCGGGGTGTATTATCATCTCTGGTATTTCCCGGCACTTCTGCTTTCCATGCTTGTTCTGCGCTGGTGGAAGAGGAAGTATTCCCTAAGGGGACTGCTTACGGTTTCCTTTGTTCTTCTGCTGTTTGGCGCCACAGAGACCTATTACGGCTTTTGCGGTCAGTTTTTCCAATCCCTGCTTCACTATTATTATGCGGTTTTTTTCACAACCCGTAATTTCTTGTTCTTCGCCTTGTTTTATGTCACCTTGGGCTATTGGATGGGAAAGCAGGAGCAGCCCGCTTCTTCTCTGTGCTTTTTAAAGCTGCTTCTCAGTATTGCCGCCTTAGTCGGGGAAGGCATGCTTCTGCAGACAACACAGCGTCTGGACAGCAATATTCTGCTTGCCTGTGTGCCGCTGGTTTATTATTTGTTCTCCTGTCTGCTGTATACGAATATCCATGTGCCTCAGCTTTCAGAAATTCCGTTTCGAGCGATATCCAAATACTATTATCTCGTTCATCCTCTGATGATACTGTTTGTCCATGCATGGTTTCCACAGGTGGATTCCTTCTGGATGGCTGTCGCAAAGGTAGTGTGTGTCCTGTGCTGTACGCATATCTGTACGCTTTTGCTTATACATATGAAAAAGCGCTATCCCGCAGTTCCATTGTGATAGTCAGCGGATACCGTAAGCAGGCAGGCAGCAGTACCCGTGCAGTTATGTCTTCCGGCTTTGAGGAACACGTTGCTGTTATAACCAGTATCCATGGTGTTTTCTCTTGGATACAGCACCAGGGAAATTGCATCTTTTTGATATTTTATTGTCACAATATATAAATTCTGCTATAATGGTAAAGGAAATTTGGAAGGTGATTAAAAATGGGTAGACATTTTGAAGTGCGTGCCGCTTCTATGGCAAAAACCGCTGCGGTAAAAGCAAAACTATATTCCCGTTATGGAAAAGAAATACTGATGGCTGCGAAGTCCGGTGTACCTGATCCTGACATGAATGCTTCTTTGAAGAAAGTAATCGAGCGTGCCAAGGCGAATCAGGTTCCTGCGGATGTTATCAAGCGTGCGATTGAAAAAGCCAAGGGTGGAACGAATGAAAACTATTCTGCGGCTACATATGAAGGCTTTGGTGCCGGTGGTCAGGCTACGATCATCATTGACTGTCTGACGGATAATGCGAACCGTACCATTGCAGATCTGCGTGGATGCTTTAATAAGTCACATGCGAAAATCGGTGTCAGCGGCTGTGTTTCCTTTAATTATGAACATGTTGGACTGATTTCCATTAAGTATGATGATGAAGAGGCGATGATGGACGCGCTGATCATGGCTGAGGTTGATCTGAAGGATATCGAAGTCGAGGAAGGTCAGATGACCATTACCGTAGAGCCGACAGAGCTGAACAAGGCAAAGGATGCCATTGAGGAGCTGATTCCTGAAGTTTCCTTTGATATTCTGGAAGACACCATGCTTCCTAACGAATATGTGGAGCTTGAGGGTGAGGATCTGATGCTGTTCCAGCGTTTGGTAACTCTGTTGAATGAGGTGGATGATGTTCAGCAGGTATATCATAATGTACGCAATCTTAACGATTCAGTAGAATAAGAGAAAAGGACGGTGCATGGCATTGTCCTTTTTAAAATAAAGGATTGACAAAAAAAGAGGAAATGAGTACACTATAAGTACATCCGATGAAAAAGAGAGGCTTTGTGAAATGTAGTGCAGAGAGAGGAACAGCTGGTGAGAGTTCCTTCTATAAGTAGCACAGCCGGACACTTTGGAGGAATTATCAGGAAATGGATAATCGTAAACAGCCTGCGTTAAAGGTAAAGCTGCACTCCGTGTGAGTGAAATAAGGTGGTACCGCGTTCCCGACGTCCTTTGTTGGTGGCGCGTTTTTATTTTAAGCTGTCTGTTTTCGGGCAGAATGATAAGGTAATGTATAGAGGAGGTAATGAAATGAGCTATCAGGTACCAAGAGGAACACAGGATATTTTGCCAAATGAAATAAGTAAATGGCACCGTTTGGAAGAGCTGATTCGTCAGTTTACATATGTTTACAACTATCAGGAAATCCGGACACCGATTTTTGAACATACCAATGTCTTTAAAAGAGGAAATGATTCCAGTGATATGGTCAATAAGGAAATGTATACCTTCCAGCTGGAAAACAGCTCCACTTCACTGACGCTGCGTCCGGAGGGGACGGCAGGTGTTGCCAGAGCATTTGTTGAACATAAAATGTATGGATATGCCGATCTGCCGATGAAGATGTACTATGTGGGACCGCAATGTCGCCATGAACGCCCGCAAAAGGGCAGAATGCGTATCTTCAATCAGTTTGGTGTTGAGGTCATCGGTGCCAAAAGTCCGTTGCTGGATGTGGAAACGATTGCACTTGGATGGTCGTTTATCTCGGCGCTTGGCTTGAAGGATATGAAGGTGCTGATCAATACGCTTGGGGATGATGCATCCCGTGCCGCCTACCGTGAGGCTTTGAAGGAGCATTTTAAAAACGATATTGACCATATGTGTACAGACTGCAAGCGTCGCTATGAGCAGAATCCGCTGCGTATTCTGGATTGTAAGATTGATCATGATCTGGATATCATGAAGCAGGTTCCCAAGATGGCGGATTATCTGAATGAGGAAAGCAAGGCATATTTTGAACAGGTTCTGGAAGGGCTGGATGCTTTGGGTATTCCTTATGAGGTGGATGATAAGCTGGTGCGTGGTCTGGATTACTATACGCATACCGTATTTGAAGTCGTTTCTGTAAATAAGGAAATGGGGGCACAGTCAACGGTATTTGCCGGTGGACGCTATGACGGACTTGTTGAATATTTCGGCGGACCTGAAGGAATGAGCGGAATCGGCTGGGCAATGGGTCTGGAGCGTCTGTTGATTGCTTTAGAGGCGGAAGGAATTTCCCTGGTGGATGAGGACAGTCTGGATGTGTATGTATTGTGTCTGTCACCGAAGGCATCCACGACCGTTTTACAGGTTGTGACACAGCTTCGTGCCGCAGGATACCGCACGGATACGGATTATCTGAATCGATCCATGAAGGCACAGTTTAAGACAGTCGACCGCATGCATGCCAAGGTTGCCATTATGATCGGAGAGCAGGATCTGGAAAGCGGCAGCGCTGCTGTAAAGAATATTGAAACAAAGGAAAAGACGGAGGTGGCATTTGATTCCATCGTTGAGGCAATCGACGCCATGTTCGGTGAAGCAGAGGAAGAACATACCTGTACGTGCGGGGAGGAACACTGTACCTGCCAAAAGGAACAATAGGGAGGCAAGCATATGAATAGAACACATACGAATGGAGAATTGCGCTTGTGTGATGCAGGGAAAGAGGTTACCCTGATCGGATGGGTCGCAAAGAGAAGAAATTTCGGTTCTCTGGTATTTATCGATTTACGCGATCGTACCGGAATTACACAGCTGGTGTTTGATGAACAGCTGTCGGAACAAATCCGTGATGTGCGTAATGAATACATTCTGGAAGCAACCGGCTGTGTCATGGAGCGTAAGGATAAGAACCCAAAGCTGCCGACCGGTGAGATTGAAATTCAGGTTCGTGCCGTTACGATTATCAACCGTGCGGAAACCACCCCAATCATTGTTGCGGATGAAACTGATGCCCTGGAGGATACCCGTCTGAAGTATCGGTATCTGGATTTAAGAAGACCTGTGATGCAGCAGAAGCTGATGCTGCGCCATCGCATCACACACAGCATGCGGGAATATCTGGACAGCAAGGAATTTATCGAAATCGAAACACCGATGCTGGGAAGAAGTACACCGGAGGGTGCGCGCGATTATCTGGTGCCAAGTCGTGTACATCCGGGAAGCTTCTATGCCCTGCCGCAGTCACCGCAGCTTTATAAGCAGCTATTGATGGTATCCGGCTTTGAACGCTATTACCAGTTTGCCCGCTGCTTCCGTGACGAGGATCTGCGAGCGGATCGTCAGACGGATTTTACACAGGTCGATCTGGAAACCAGCTTTTTAAGTGATGTGGAAATTCAGACAATGATGGAGGAGATGCTGCAAAAGCTGATGAAGGATGTCAAGGGAATGGACATCAGCATACCATTTCCACGCCTGACCTGGACGGAAGCCATGAATCGTTATGGAAGTGACAAGCCGGATAACCGCTTTGGCATGGAGCTGCAGGAAATAACAGAGCTTTTTGAGAACTGCGGATTCAAGGTGTTTGCAGATTGCATTGCAGACAAGGGCAGCATCAAGGCTGTTGTCGTTCCTGGAAAAGCCGGCATGACCAGAAAAGAAATCGATAAGATTACCGAGCTGGCGAAGAAAAACGGAGCCAAGGGTCTGGTAACGCTGAAATACAAGGATGAAGAATTGAGCGGACCAATTGTGAAGTTCTTAGCAGAGGAAGAAATACAGGCGCTCGTTATGCGTTTAAGCCTGAAGAATGAAGACCTTGTTCTGATTGTTTCCGACGCATGGAGAACGACCTGCGAGGTGCTGGGGGTATTGCGTAATCATTTCGGTGCAGAGCTTGGCTTAAAGAAATCGGATGAATTTTCATATTTGTGGGTAACGGACTTCCCGATGTTTGAGTACAGTGAGGAAGACGGTCGCTGGTATGCAATGCACCATCCGTTCACACGCCCAAGAGATGAGGATATGCAGTATATCGACAGTGATCCGGGCAAGGTGCATGCCATTGCGTATGATGTTGTTTTAAACGGATATGAGCTTGGCGGCGGCTCCCTGCGTATTTACGACGGTGCCATGCAGGACAAGATGTTTGAGGTACTGGGCTTTACCGAGGAGAAAATACAGGAAAACTTCGGCTGGTTTGTGGATGCCTTGAAATACGGAACACCGCCGCATGGAGGTCTTGCGTTTGGACTGGATCGCATTGCCATGATCCTTTCCGAGAGTGAATCCATCCGTGATGTCATCGCTTTCCCGAAAAATGCGAATGCGAAATGTCCGATGAGTGATGCGCCGACACCGGTGGATGCGGCTCAGCTGGAGGAACTGCATATCGCGCTTACAGAAGAAGAATAGATGAAACATTGATCGATTGCGAAAAACAGTCACACAGCAAATGATGCTTTGTTATGCGGATGAAGACAGTACATCATCGTATGCACATCGATGTATGTGGAACGTAGTGCAGGACCATAGAAAACGAAAGAAAGAGATTTCATGTTATTGTTTGAAGGATACAATAGCATACGAAATCTCTTTTTCCTTTCATATATTCCTTACAAGCCTGTAGGCGAAAGCGATATGAACGTGATATACGGTTGGAACGATACAAAGGTGTATCACGATGGCAAAATAGGGGAAGTAAAGTAAATGCCTTTTTACATACGTAGCAAAGAAAGAGCAGCCATGTCAGAAAAAAGCGGCACAAAGAAGCGCAATCCTCTCAAATTACGGGATTCCTTTCCTTTTGCCGCTTTTGCTATGAGGTTCTCTTTTTATAATACTTCTGCAGGCGTTCATTCATAAGCGTCGTATCCCGTTTGGATCGAAGCTGCAGTGTCGTGTATACAATCAGAAAGATACAGGCAATCATTAGCAGCATGCTGAGAACCATCTGTATACTGTCAAGGTGGAACCATCCAAAATACAGTCCGCTCAATAGCACAACGGCATCGATATACAGATAATGCAGGAAAACGATGCCATAGTACAGCCGCCTGCTTTTGCATTCTTTGCGAAACAGCAGATTGCCCAATGTGCATAGCAGGCTGCAGATGATAATCTGCCACAGGATGGCACTGCTCAGCTCGGAGTTCTTCCAGAAGATACTGATAAAAACGGCGGCACCGATAACGGTACACGTAGTAATCGCAGAAAATGTAAACATCAGTTCTTTTAAAATACGCATAAGCTACCTCCCTATATGTTCAGCAGCACTTTCAGTGCGGCTACATATTGTCTTGATATCATGATGTTCTCATCGTTGAGCAGGGTTGCCTCCAGCCGGCTGCCAAGTACTGGGGAAAGAAAGCGGATTTTGCTCAGATTTACAATAATCGATTTTGAGCAGCGGAAGAAATCAAGTCCGGCATAGCTGTCTTCGATTTCATACAGCTTCTGCCGTATTTCATACACCTCTTTTTCCGTATAGAGAAAGGTCTTGTTATCAACGGATTCAAAATAGTAAACATCATCCGGACGGATTCTGGCAATGGTTCCGTTTTGTGTACAGGTGATCAGCTCATCACCGGCTTTCAGCTGCTGAAGGAGCTTCAGGATGGATTCGTTCAAAGAAGCACAGCGGACGATAATGGTGTCTTCATCCTCTCTGGATGCTTTTTCTTCGATGATGATTTTCAAGCGGTGACCTCCTATCTGTTGAATGCCGTATGTCTGTTCATTACATATACGGTTATACCTAAGGCTATTATACCACAAAGCAGCAGAGCGAAAATCTGAATGTGGATGGAAAGTGTCTGATTGTTAAGGGAGATGGTGATTCCCATTGCTTCCCGATAGGTATCTGAAAGGGAAGCAGGCAGTGTATGAAATAGATCCTGCAGGGCAGATGCTGTGAAAATATCACGCATCATTGCTGTTTCATGCAGAAAGGGAAGACTTTTCAAGATGCCCTGTACAGCGCCTGGCAGCATGCCGACGGGAAGATAGATGCCTCCCAGAAAACCAATGAGCGTACCTGCCAGCGTGGAAAAGGCACCCCAGGCATGGTCACTGTTTACCCATTGGGCAAGGAGTGCAACCAGAGCACTGGATACAAACGTGCATAGCAGCAGCAGACCGCAGGCCTGCAGGAACTGGGAAAGATTGAGAAAGTCATTGCCGGAAAAGCTCACATAACAAAAGGACAGCGCCATGAGCAGCATGCACATGAGAAAGCCCATGACCATGGCGGAGAGCAGATAGGACAGCATCAGAATCGAGCGGGGAACACAGGAGCAGTAAAAGCTTTCCATTTTTTTCTGTTCCTTATCCTGAATGAAGATGCCAATCATAGTGATAGGGACGGTAAAGGCATTGACAACAAGGATACCTGCTATCGTCCACATGGTAATCAGATGCATAGCATCCCCTTCCTGTATGCTGCCATGCGCTTGCTGAACCAGCTGCATGAGTTCATCTTTATTCATATCACCCAGAAATACAAGCATCAGCAGCAGGACAATCAAAACAGAAAGCATGGAAAAGAATACGGCGGAGCGATCACGGACATAGAGCAGGATGTGTCGCCTGGTTAGTGTAGATAAGGCTGTCATAGGGCTACCTCCTCTTCCGGTGTTTTACCGGTGATATGAAGGAACACATCATCCATCGTACCCTGCAGTACCTCAAACCCTTCGATATAGGGCTGTACCGCAGGCAGGATCTGCAATGCGTCCATCGTCGTGTTCAGCTCTATCTGATACCGCTGGTCATTCTGCTCATAGGAAACCTGCAGATGCTGCAGCAGCTTTGCCAGATGTTCCTGCTTTGCTGCGGTAAGGATGAGTTTGTCTTTTGCGTGGCGATCCTTTAATTCGTAGGGTGTTCCATACTCCAATAGCTCCCCATGATCGATCACGGCGATATGGGCTGCCTTTGCAGCCTCCTCCATATAATGCGTTGTGAGAAAAACAGTCATCTTGCGTTTTTTCTGTAGCTGTTCAATGCAATTCCATACTGACTGCCTCGTTGCCGGATCAAGTCCGGTTGTTGGTTCATCCAGAAATAAAATCCTGGGCTCATGCATCAGTGCTGCGGCAATCTCACAGCGCCGCTTCAGTCCTCCGGAAAGATGAGCGTAACGCTTTGCCGCAATTTCCTGTAGCCCCAGCAGCTCACACACCTCTTTTTCACGATGCTGCAAGGCGCTGCGGCTGTTTTCATATAAGGAACCGTGTATCAGCAAATTCTCCCGGACGCTCAGCTTATCATCCAGACGATTCTGCTGCGGTACGACACCAATACACTTGCGGATTTCCTGATTGTCCTTGCCAAGTCGATGATTGCATATCTGTACGGTACCGTCATTGGGTGGAAACAGGGTGGTCAGCATGTGAATCGTAGTCGATTTTCCGGCGCCGTTGATTCCCAGAAAGCCAAACAATTCACCCTCCCTTACGTGAAAGCTGATATCCTTCACTGCAGTAAAATTCCCGTATTTTTTATTCAAATGGGATACTTCGATCATGTTCATAACCATACCTCCTCGCAGTACCACCTTACAATGAAACCGTTATGACATGCAATACGGATAACGGTAAGTGGCACAGCGGCATGGGTAAGTGGGAAAAATACGGGGATGAGATACAGAAGTGAAGCTGTGGAATAAAATAAATCCTAGTGTACAGGATACATGAACAGCCTTACCTTCGAATAACGGTGACAGCGAATCTTTGTGCATGAATGTTCGCGAATCAACGAAAAGCATAAAGCAAAAAGACAATCTATAGGGATGAAGAAACATCCGTATATCGATTGCCTTTTTCAATTTGAAAGACATCATCTGTATGCAGCTACTGCTTACTTCGACAGTCCGTAATCGCTTTATCTTCACGAAAGCCCTTGAATACCGGCTGCCGCAAGCCGCCCTGTTCTGTATACTGCATGAATTTTACCGTTCCTACCAGTGGCGGATCAATCCATACGGCATCTTCATTTCCCTCAGGGATCGTTGTCAGAAAGCTGGTGTCGGTTTTCTCACTGTGCTCCATCAGATAGGGAAGAGATGCCCCCATGGTCACATGTCCTTTGTATACCACCTGATGGTGCTGGTCATACTGTGCCAGAATAAGAGATACAATGCCTTTCTCCTTGACAATATAGCCACAGACGATAAAATCATCATCCATAAGATTCTTGCATTTGATCCAGTCCTTCGTGCGCTTTCCACACACATAGCGGCTGTCTTTGCGTTTGGCGACGATTCCCTCAAGACCCCGCTGCTTTGTCAGCTCAAACAGCGCAATACCGTTGGTTTCGATATAGCGGGAGATTGAAAGCCGATCATTTTCCCGAACTGTCTTTTCCAGCAGCTGTTTGCGTTTCATGAGCGGCTGATCAATGACGAATGCATCCTTATGATAGAGGATGTCAAAGGCAGTGAAGCTGGCAGGGAACTGGCGGGAATGCAAACGGATTTTAAAGGGGTCCGAGGTTAAAGTCCGCTTCTGTACCTGAAAGAAATCGGGCTCTCCATCATGAAAAATATACAGCTCACCATCCAGTATGCAGCGTGTTTTTACCTGCTTATGCAGCTGTGTCAGCTCAGGAAACTTTGCATTCAGCTTCAGATTGCGTTTGTTTCTCAACTCGGTGTTGTCTTTGTCAAGATACAATAGACAGCGTACACCGTCCAGCTTCCATTCATAGATGTAATCCTCATCATCGAAGGCCGGCTGCTCCAGCCCGATGAGCATCGGGGAAGCATCTCTGGCAGCAAAGTCCATCAGTGCTTCACGCTCCTGCGTCTTCCCTTGGGCTTCATTTCAGAAAGGGATTGCTGCAGGGCCTCCATCAAATCGACTGGAGTTGCAGTGTCCTGCTTGCGGTCACTGGCATGCACGATATGCTGACCACTGATTTTCTCTTCAATTGCCGAGCGCAGTCGTTCCTGAAACTCATCATGGTAATCACTGGGATCAAAGGGCTTGGTCATCGACTGAATCAGCTGCTTTGCCATATCACTTTCCGCTTTCACCAGCTTGGGATGTGCGAAAGCCTTTGGATTTTCGGCAATCTCTTCCTCATAAAACAGCGTTTTCACTAAAATGCCGACCTCACCGGGACACAGTGCCAGCAGTGTTTCCTTTGTGCCAATGACCGTTTTTGCTATCGCGACCACAGACAGCTTCGCCATGGCATCACGCAACAGCTCATATGCTTTTTCCGCATGCTTTTCCGGTACGGCATAGTAATTTTTCTCATAATAGATATCATCGATTTCCGCAAGCTTTGTGAACTGAAGAATCGTAATTGTGCGATCCTTTTCCGCCTTTAAGGCGTCAATCTCCTCATTGTCCATAATAACATACTTATCCTTTTCATACTGATAGCCCTTAACGATATCGGCTGCCTTCAGCTCCTTATCGCAATGTCCGCAATATTTTTTATAATGCACCCGCTCATGTGTTTTCTTACAAAGCTGGTTGAAGGAAATATCCACATCTCTGGTTGTACGATACATCTGTATGGGGATATGTACCAGGCCGAAGGAAATGGCTCCCTTATGTGCAACTGCCATTGTTATCACCTCATCATTAGGTTGTGAAATTTCAATTAAATCTATACAAGAAATGCAGGAAGCCAAATATTTGCATTATGTATGCAATTCTGGTAGAATAGCTGATTGAAAATCTTAAGATACCGCAGGACACGGGGGATAAAAGTGGAACAACAAAAAAAATAAAGTCAAGAGTATTATTTTCATTGATCCATGATATACTATAGATGTCCAGGAGGTACAAATTTTTCCTACACTTAGAGATAAGGGACTCCGGATGTTGTATTTTGGTGTGAATACCTGCACATCCTAGGTAAGACTGTAGGGATCCTAAAAAATTACACAGGGGACCCACCTGTATTTACAGGGAAAGATCTCTCCTCCTGGGCACTGAAAAGCAGATGATGAAAATCGTCTGTTTTTTTGTTTTTGCTATAAACATCAGAATGCTCGTTTTAGCGCAGGGTATCTATGATGTTTGCATGCTATGCGATTCTGGAAATTGGTTTCTTACTCCCGCATACCTCGCACTGCTGTACGATCATACATGCTTCTGTAACCTGCGCATGTTTTTACAGTCTCCATGTGAAAGTCCGTGCTATATGAAACCTGCAAGGGCAGTCTGCATATTCACGATATACCATCTGTTTTTTTACTACGCATCGTTTTCTGCGTTTTGTAATTTCCACAGCTAAGAATACCTGCTATAATATTTACAAACGTACGGAGGACAGCTTATGGAGAACAAGGAACGGTTTTTATCAATATACAGGGAGCATATTCATCGGGAGGGCAGTGAGAAGATTCTGGACTATCTGCTATCGGAGCATAGTGATTTCTTTCGCGCACCGGCAAGCACCCGTTTTCACGGTGCACATGCCCAGGGACTGCTGGAGCACAGCCTGAATGTGTATGACTGCCTGAAGGATTATCTGAGCCGTCCAAGGGTAAAGGAATGCTACCATATGGATTACAATGAGGAAACGATTGCCATTGTGGCTCTGCTGCATGATATATGCAAGATCAACTGCTATAAGGAAAGCACACGGAATCAGAAGGTGAACGGACAGTGGGTGCAGGTTCCCTTTTACGAATATGAAGACCGGCTGCCGTATGGTCATGGCGAAAAGAGCGTCTATATTATCACAGGCTTTATGCGGCTGAGCAGGGAGGAGGCCTTTGCCATCCGCTATCATATGGGGTTCAGCGGAAGTGAGGAGGTACGAAATGTCGGTGCAGCCTTTGAAATGTATCCGCTCGCATTTGCTTTGAGTACGGCGGATATGGAGGCTACATATTATCTGGAAGGAAAGTAGCAGGCGGTCATAGAAAAGGGCAGGAAGCAGACAAAGCGAAGCTGCAGCAGCTGCAAAAGGATCAAACATCATAACAGGTAAGCAGTATGCTCATTCCTGTATGTGAGAGTATGCTGTGCCAGTGGGCAAGACCTGTGAGTTATACGCCATGTGGATGTAACATGCAGGCTGTAAAACATAGAAAAAAAACGTCTCTGACGTTTTTTTCTATATATCCTTCGTAGAAGAATATGTCTGGAAAATTTCTTTGATTGCTGTTCCATCCATAATGGCTTTGCTTTCTTCCTCGCGAATTTTCAAATGACAGCGCTGCTTGGGGGTGTCGCTGTGCGAATAGACGATAAAATAGTTAGCACCGTGGCGTGTCAGCTGCAAATCGCCTTCCTCCTTCAGAAGAACAGACATGGATTTTGCTTTCTCTGCCCTGTGGTCACCCTCCCGATGCCACAGCTCCACCTGATCCTCGTTATACAGCATCCGGATGAAATTTTTCTGTGCCATTGGATAGCTCCTGTAAAATTCTTGCAGCATATCCTTCATTGCTTGCCGCTCCGTATAGCCGTCGTTGGGACAGGTGCTTTTCACGAACGGAATCTGATTTCGTTCCAGTGCCGATAAAATATCGCTTTCATAGGAATAAACCAGCGGGCGGATAAAGGTGGTGTCGGTACGCGACATATACATCTTCGGTAAAAATGTCGCCAGCTTTCCGCCGTGTATCGCATTCATCAGCAGTGTTTCCACAGCATCATCGCTGTGATGGCCGAATGCCACCTTCGTACAGTTCAGCTTCTTTGCGGCGTCGATAACCGTTGCCTTTTTAAACTTGGAACAGAGGCTGCATTTGATGTTGCCCTCCTTATCCGGATTCCGCTTCAAAATTTCATACACCTGGGAATCATACTGGTAAAAGGTGATGCCCTGCTGCCGGCAGAAAGCAACAACCTCACTGAAGTCCATGTTCGGAAAGCCGAGCTTTATATGAATGCCGACCACCTCGAAATTCCTGTCTGCAAATTTTGAATACATGTGCAGCGCAGTCAACAGCACCATGCTGTCCTTCCCGCCGCTCACCCCCACGGCAATCCGGTCACCGTCATCGATCAGATGGTAGTCCTGATCCGCTTTTCGTATATCGCCTAAGATAGTATGCAGTTCCATTTTTTCACATCCTTTAGAAACCGTTTTATTATACCATGCTTTTTTTCACTTTCACATATTCCTCTCATGATTTGTGAAAAATCTATGGTATAATTAGTGACGGTGATAAGATGGACGGTATTTTACTAATAAACAAGGAACAGAATATGACCTCGCATGATGTGGTGGCACGTCTGCGAAGGATTTTACATACAACGAAAATCGGACACAGCGGTACACTGGATCCGAATGCGACCGGCGTGCTTCTGGTTTTGATTGGCAAGGCCTGCAAGGCGCTGCCGTTTCTGGAGGATACGGACAAGGAGTATATTGCGACGCTGCAGTTGGGCATTCAGACGATCAGTGATGATATCTGGATGGAGCCGCTGAAGGAAGCGCCGATACAGCCGATTGCGGATTTCCAATCGGTTCTGGACAGCTTTCGCGGTGTACAGAAGCAGGTACCGCCGATGATATCCAGTGTCCGGGTGAACGGAAGAAAGCTTTATGAATATGCACGGGAAGGGATAGCAGTAACGCGTCCAGAGCGTGAGGTAACCATATATGATATTGAAGCGCTGGATACGCAGAAGCTGCAGTTTCGGGTCAGCTGCAGCTCCGGAACCTATGTGCGTTCCCTGTGCCATGACATCGCACAGAAAACAGGAAATCTGGGATGTATGTCTTCGCTGGTACGTACAAAGGTAGGGCGGTTTTCCCTTGATGAATGCGTTACTCTGCAGGATGTTCAGGAAGGCTGTTTTCAGCTGCATACGCTGCAGGAGGTGCTTTCCCATTATGAACCGGTGGAATATGAACGGCCTGCGGATATTTATAATGGAAAGAAAATCACACTAAGGTGCGAGGCGGATGATGTTGCCATTACCCACAACGGGAACATTGTTGCTATATATCAGCGTGAGGATGCGGCAGTATTTCGCTGTGTCCGCGGCTTATGGTAGGTGAGGCTATGAAGGTAGTACATATAAATTTAACAGGGACAGCAGTTATCGAAGAACCGCTGACAGCCTGTATCGGCTATTTTGACGGTCTGCATCTGGGGCATCAGAAGCTGATTGAAGAGGTGAAGCGCGTTGCGGCAAGGCGCAACACACGCTGTGCACTGATTACCTTTGATCCCGATCCCTGGTGTGTGATCCGGGGATTGCAGGATATTGCACATATCACGCCGATGAAGCAGCGGATGCGGATAGCGGAGGCGATGGGAATCGAATACTGGATCATTCTTGATTTTTCCAGAGAAATGGCGGATCTGACTCCGCAGGATTTTCATGAGAAGGTGCTTAAGCCGCTGCGTCTGGATACGCTGGTTTGCGGATATGATTTCCACTATGGAAGAAAAGGGGAGGGCGATGCACAATCCTTACATGAACAGACGGATTTCGATGTGCATGTCATCGATCAGGTCAGCAGTGAGCATAGGAAAATCAGCTCCTCGCGTATCGAAGAGCTGATCCAGGAAGGCGATATGGAAAAGGCGGCCCGCTTCATGGGACGCTGGTACGATATGGAGGGAAGCGTCAAGGGGGGCAGTCATGTTGGAAGGAAGAACGGATTTCCAACGGCTAACCTGCGTCTGCAGGAGCTCTATGTCATGCCGAAAAAGGGTGTATATGTGGGGGCGGTCAAGGTGCTGGGGACATGGCACAGGGCGATGATGAACATCGGTAACAATCCAACCTACAATTACCAGGAATCAGGATCCATCGAAGCGCATCTTCTGGATTTTGATCAGGACATTTATGAGGAGCCTGTCATCTTCCGGTTCCTATCCTATATACGGGAGGAACGGAAATTTCCGGATGCACGCGCCCTCGGTGAACAGCTGAAAAAAGACCTGGCAACGACACGTTCCTATTTTGAAAAGGGAAAGGAGTCTGCCCTATGCGATTAAAGGTATTTGACACAATTGATGAAGCATTAGCCCTGCTTTCTGAAAACAATGAATTCTATCATGAAATAGAACGGGAGATTGAACAGTATCTGATTGCGGTATTTAAGGAATCCAGTGAAATGATCATCGATATCAATTCGCGTGTGAAGTCAAGGGAGAGCCTGCGTGAAAAAATCATCCGCAACCGCTTTTACGTGGAGAATGACAGCGCGCAGGGAATTCTGGATAATCTGAGTGATTTGATCGGTTTTATCATTGAATGCCGTTTTATTGAGGATGAATACAATGTGCTCAATAAAATACGGGAAACACTGAACATCCGTAATGAAGAGGATGGCTTCTATTATAATGAAATCAATCCGCACTTCTTTCTTGACTGCGCCTCACGGCAGCCCCAGATTCAGAAAAACGGCTTTGCGATCTATCGTATTGACGGCTATTATCTCAAGGACGGACAAAAGGTCAACGTAGAGCTGCAGATCAAGGCGCTGGTGCATTCCTTCTGGGGTGAAATCGAGCATAAGCTGGTGTATAAAAATACGAATTATTATGTGTATGATGATTTCATGAAGGATCTGCTTGCCAGCATCAAGGCCAATCTGACCATTACCGACCGGCAGCTGAACATCATATACAATCAGATGCAGGAAACGTCGCTGAGTGATGCGAGTATCACGGAAACCAGCTTTGAAAAGCAGATTTCCAAGGCCATCAATGATTTGTTCGCACTGAAGATGAACGAATCCATCGGCTTTACGATGAATCTGAAAAGTGTATCTACGATTCTGGGACATTACATCTTTATCAAGGACATTCGCTTTGACGGCGGAAACAATGACCGTATCTCCTCCCTGTTTCGTACCTTCAAGAAGCTGAATTCCATTCAGATGGATTTTGAAAATGAAATTCTCATGGATGCGGATTTCTATTCCAAGGATGTGTTTGTGCATATTCTGGGAAACTATCTGATTTCCGTGCTGAACCGCGATTATGACTGGTTCGTCTTCTTTAAGATGCTGTTCGCCATCGAGCCGGGAAACAATATGGAGGATTTCTGTCTGTTTCTAAATGTAATCAAGAATTATCTGGTCGACAATTACTGGCTGAATACGAGCTTTGTCCGTCTGCCGATGGATCAAAGCGACCTGCTGCATGAGGAATGTGCCCGTATTCTGGCAAACTCCCTGTGTGAAATCGGTACAATTGATATCATTCACGATGATAAAATGGTCGCCATCAACAAGGCGTTTGTCCGCTTTATCGAGGAGCTGGAGAACCGTGTGATCTCCTATTCCGATTTCATGCAGTACCGCAGCGCCTATTATGAAGACTGGATGCAGCGCATGAACAATATTTTTCAAAAGTGAATTAACAGGTATAAGAGGTGTCCTTCCTGCATAGGGTGTAATAGCAAGGAGGGCACTTTTTATGAATAAACAAGCACTTGCATTTCTGACCATGTTCTCTCTGATTCTGATGCTGTCTGTCTACTATGTGACACTGCCGGCGGATTCCACCAGTGTCATGGAGGAACAGGCCCCTCAATCTGATAAAAAAGCAGATAAGGAAAACACAGCAGCAAAGACAGAGGATGCTCAGGGCAAGACGGAAGAAGCACAGGAACAGAAGAAAGATACATCAGAATCGGCAGATGGTTCAACAAAGCTGCAGGACAGCATCAATCAGAAAAAGGAAGAGGAGATCAACCGCAATTCCAGTGTGGTTGCGGATACCAAAAGCGATGACAGTGCAAAGAAAGAAGCACTTGCCGCAATCGATGAGCTGAAGGATGAGAAAAGCATGCAGAAAAGCGTGGCTGACCTGCTGAAGAAGGATGGCTATCAGACAGCTGTGGAAATCAATGGAGATACGTGTATCATCTCGGTGTTTGAACAGAAGGATGATAAAAATGTTGCGAAAACGATCATGCAGAAGGCACAGGAAGCTACAAATCACAAATATTTGATGGAAGTTACTTTCAAATAAGAAATCTTTTTGGTATAATAAGCCTAGAAGGTGATGAAAATGGCTCAAGAGTATATTGCATTAAAGGAACGAAACAATGCAGGTGTAATCGCACTCAGCAAATCTGCATTCCAGACGATTGCGAAAATCGTTGTCGAAGAGGATGAAAACATTCGGCTGGCGGACAGCGCTACACCGTTTAAATATCCGATCAGCTGCAAGATCGTGAATGATCAGCTGATTTTGTCCATCGACATAAAAGTAAAGTACAGCGTAAACGTAAATGAAGAATCAAGCAAAGTACAGAGTAAGATCTTTGAAAATATTGAACATATGACCGGGTATACACCGGATATCATCGATATCCACGTCGTTGGCTTTATCTTTTAAAGAAATCCGTACGGATTTCTTTTTTTCATGAACAGAAGGGAAGTGTAAACATGGCGGTAAGTCTTGAGGACTGCCTGGTAATCGGAATATCCAGCCGGGCATTGTTTGATCTGGATGATGAAAACTACATATATGAAACCAAGGGATTACAGGCGTATAGCGAATATCAGCTGGCGCATGAGCAGGAAATTCTGAAGCCGGGCAGCGGATTTGCCCTGGTGAAGGCCCTGCTGAAGCTGAATGAGAGCAGTAAGAAGCGAAGAGTTGAGGTATTGATCATGTCACGCAACAGTGCGGATACCTCGTTGCGTATCTTTACCTCGATTGCCCATTACGGACTGGATATCACCCGGGCGGTGTTAAGCGGCGGAGGACCACTGACCGGCTATCTAAAGGCATTCGGTGTGGATTTGTTTTTAAGCGCCAATGAGGAGGATGTCCGTTCTGCGCTTGCGGCCGGCTTTGCGGCGGGACGCATTTATACCAATGCGATTGAGGGCTATGATCCGCTGCAGGATATCGCTCAGATCCGGATTGCCTTTGATGGTGATGCCGTGCTGTTTTCAGATGCGAGCGAACAGATATTTCAAAAGGACGGTCTGGAGGCATTCGCAGAGCATGAAAAGGCATGTGCCCGACAGGTACTGCCGGAGGGACCCTTTGCGCAGTTTCTCAAGACGATTGCGGCCCTGCAGAAGGAATTTGAAGGGCATGCACCGATACGCACCGCCCTTGTGACTGCACGCAATGCGCCGGCGCATGAACGGGTGATCCGAACTCTGCGTGCATGGGATGTCCGTATTGATGAGGCCTTTTTTCTGGGTGGCATTACAAAGCGCGAGGTGCTGAAGGCGTTTGGTGCGCACATCTTCTTCGATGACCAGAGCAGCCATACCACACCTGCCAGCAGTGTTGTGCCGAGTGCACAGGTTGTGTATGGGGATGGAAAGTGAAAAAATTAGCAGGAGCAAAGACTGCAAAGTAACAGGCAAATATGATAAAATAAGAAAGATGAATGGAGGATTTCTATGAACAGCAGACATAAACTACGGGAGCTGGCAATGACCAGCCTGTATCAGCATTTTTTATTACAGAAGGATATCAAGGAGTGTGTGTACGACAACAGTGAAACCAATGAGATTGATCCGTTTCTCTACACGGTAACCATCGATGCCATCCGCTATCAGGACGTCTATATTGACAAGATCAATGCGGCACTTCGTCAGGACTGGACGTTTGCGCGCCTTGGCTTTGTGGAGCAGGCCATTTTGATGATGGCGGCATGCGAGCTGGATTTGGAAACGGCACCGAAGGCAATTGTCATTGATGAGGCTGTTACACTGGCGAAGAAATACTGCGACGATGAAACGTATCGTCTGATCAACGGGGTACTGGATCGTCTATGAGTCAGAATGTTTATAGTGTATCCGCGCTGGTACACTATATCAAGCAGACGCTGGACAATGATATCCGTATCCAGTCCATTCTCATCAAGGGGGAAATCAGCAATTTTACAAATCACCGCAGCGGACACTGGTATTTTACCCTAAAGGATGCCCGTTCCAAAATCAGCTGTGTTATGTTTTCCTCCCATGCCAGACGCTGTAACATCCTGTTGAAGGAGGGGATGAAGGTCATCGTAACGGCCTCTGTCTCCATGTATGAGGCGGGCGGAAGTGTACAGCTGTATGTGACAGCGGTACGCTCGGATGGCCTGGGTGATCTGTTTCTGCAGCTGGAGGAAGTGAAAAAGAAGCTGGCTGCACAGGGCTTGTTTGATCCGCAGAAGAAAAAGCCGCTGCCGCAGTATCCGATGCGCATCGGTGTGATTACCGCGAAAACCGGAGCGGCCGTACAGGATATCCTGACGACGATTTCCCGGCGCTGGCCGCTGGCTGAGGTTGTGGTGTATCCCAGCCTGGTACAGGGGATTCAGGCAAGTGGAGCCATTGTTGAAAATCTGCGCAAGGCGGATCAGGGCGGACATGATGTCATCCTGCTGGCAAGAGGCGGTGGACCGATTGAGGATTTGTGGTGCTTCAATGAGGAAGCAGTCGCCCGTGCCGTGTTTGCCATGCATACGGTTATCGTAACCGGTGTCGGTCATGAAACGGATACGACACTGGTGGATTATGTATCGGATGCCCGGGCGCCGACACCGACAGCTGCAGCGGAGCTGATCACGCCGGATTTGGAAGAGGTGCGCATGAACGTATCCCTGATGCGGCGGCGGCTCGTAAAGGATATGGAAACACGTCTGCATATGGCGAAGCAGGCCCTGGAGCCGATTCGTTCACACCGCTATATGCGCGACCCGTTAAGCTACATACGGGAAGAGGAAATGAAGCTTGCCATGCATGTGCAGCAGCTGAGCATCGTGGAAGCAACGGTTGCCGCAATGGCCATGCAGCTGAAGCAGAATTCCCATAAGCTCGCCATACACAGCGAACGCCTGTTTCAGAAGAATACACGCAGCATCGCGGAAAGCAGGCTGCGTCTGACGCAGGCACTGCACAATTACGATACGCTGCGAAAACGTCAGATAGGGAATATCAGCGCATTGCTGGATGCCTATTCCCCGCTGAAAAGTCTGTCCCGCGGTTATGCCATCGCCTATCATGGTGATGAAGTGATATCCAGCGTGGACGCTGTAGAACAAAATGACCGGCTGCGCTTGCGCATGCAGGATGGATATTTATATACAAACATCGAGAAGAAGGAGAAATTATAATGGAACAGAAACTGCCGTTTAAACAATCCATGAGCCGGCTGGAGGAAATCATTGCCGCACTGGAAAAAAATGAAATCGAGCTGGAGGATGCCATCGCTCTGTTTGAAGAAGGACTGCAGCTGGTGAATTCCTGTGATTCACAGCTGAAAAATTTTGAAAATCGTGTACAGGAGCTGCTGAACACCTATCAGGAGGGCAGCGACAATGTCTGACTTTGAAAGCTATCTGTCCCATTGTCTGGATACGCTGGAGCACAGCAGAGTCCGCGAGGCAATGCAGTATTCTCTGATGGCAGGCGGCAAGCGGATACGCCCCAGGCTGCTATTGGCAGTGCTGCGTGCCTATGGCTTTGAAGAGACGATCGGCTATCCCGTAGCCGCTGCGATTGAAATGATCCATACCTATTCCTTGATTCATGATGATCTTCCCGCAATGGATAATGACACGCTGCGCAGAGGTATGCCGACCTGTCATGTCAAATTCGGCGAGGATGTCGCTATTCTGGCAGGGGATGCCCTGTTGACGCAGGCCTTTTATACAGCGGCAGCGTGTACCTGCCGTGCAGAGGTTCTTGTGGAAATCTTAAAGCTGCTTTCCGAATTCAGCGGAGCAAACGGCATGATTCTGGGACAGATCAAGGATTTGGAGGGGGAAGCAAATCCCGGCATTGATCATGCCGGACTGCAGGTTATCCATTATTATAAAACCGGCAGACTGCTGAGCCTTCCGCTGGTCTGTGCAGCACTGCTTGCAGGACACAGGGAGGATGCAGCGGTATGGGAGCGCATTGGCGCAGATACCGGATTATCCTTCCAGATTCAGGATGATATTCTGGAAGTGACCAGCACCGTTGAGGAGCTTGGGAAAAACATCAACAGCGATGCGGAAAATGAAAAAACAACCTATGTCACGCTGATGGGCGTTGAAGCCGCCCGAGAGGAAGCGGATCGCTATTACCGGCGGGCGCTTGCACAGCTTGATGCGCTGCCGCTGGATGCAGCACCGGTAAGAGAGCTGTTTGACCAGCTGATGAAGCGAAAAAACTGAGAGGAGCGGTTGCATGAACATCTACGATATCAAACAGCCTGAGGACATCAAGGAATGCTCGATTGCGCAGCTGCAGGATCTGGCACAGCAGATACGTGTCTTTCTGATTCAAAGCATTGCCAAAACCGGAGGACATCTGTCCAGTAATCTCGGTGTGGTGGAGCTGACGCTGGCCATGCATTATGTCTTTGATTCTCCAACGGATAAATTTATTTTTGATGTCGGTCACCAGTCCTACGTACATAAAATCCTGACGGGTCGGGGAAATCAGTTCGCAACCCTGCGACAGTATAAGGGGATTGCCGGTTTTCAGAAACGTAAGGAAAGTGAACACGATGTCTGGGAGGCCGGACATTCCTCCACCTCACTGTCAGCGGCACTTGGCATGGCGGTAGGGCGTGATTTGCATAAGGATACCTACCAGATCGTGCCGGTCATCGGGGATGGTGCGCTGAGCGGTGGTATGGCCATGGAGGCATTGAACCAGATTGGCAGTGAACAGCGCAATATGGTCATTATTTTTAACGATAACAACATGTCCATATCACAAAATGTGGGCGCAATGGACGAGGCCTTTACCAAGCTGCGGACAAGCAAGCCCTATACGACATTGAAGGAAGATCTGAAAGGGGCATTATCCACCTCCCGTATGGGTTCCTCTTTACTGCATACCATGAAAAGCATGAAAAATGCAGTCAAGGAAAACGTGGTGGATACCTCTATATTCGGTGATTTTAATCTTGACTATATCGGGCCGGTGGACGGGCACGATTTAAAGATGCTGATCAAGGTACTGAAAATTGCCCGGCAGCACGAGGGACCGATCGTTGTCCATGTCATCACGAAAAAAGGCAAGGGCTATCGCTATGCGGAAGAGGATAAGGAAGGAAAATGGCACGGTGTCAGCCAGTTTGACCCGGAAACCGGAGAATCCCTGGCGAAGCTTCCGGCAGGACATAAAAGCTGGAGTGAGGTCATGTCCCGTACACTGATGAAGCTTGCCGAGCATGATGAGCGCATTGTCGCCATTACACCCGCAATGAAATCCGGCAGTAAGCTGTCCGCCTTTTTTGACCGCTATCCGACACGTTCCTTTGACTGCGGTATTGCAGAGGAGCATGCAATGACGTTTGCGGCAGGCCTCTGTACGCAGGATATCCGTCCGTTTATCTCTGTATATTCCTCCTTTCTGCAAAGAGCCTATGACCAGATCAGCCACGATGTGGCACGTATGCAGCTGCCGGTTGTCATCGGTATCGATCGCTGCTCACTGGTCGGAGAGGACGGTGAGACGCATCACGGTGTGTTCGATATCGCCATGCTGCGGCCCATTCCGAATATGATACTGGCACAGCCCAAGGATGCCCGGGAAGCGCAGAATCTGCTGTACTCCGCCTTTGCGCAGAACAATCAGCCCTATGCGATACGCTATCCAAGAGGTAACGTGTCCTATCAGGCGGTGGAGCAGTACACCTACATACCACCGGGAACCTGGACACAGACGGTGATCCGTGAGGATTATGCGCTCAATATCATCACCTACGGACCGGATGTGGATCGTATCATTTCCAAGGCGAGGGTGAATCAGCTGCCGATCCGGGTAATCAATGCACGCTTCTTCAAACCGATTGATGAGGAGCTTTTGACCTCCGTCTGTGAGGAGGATAAGCCGACGATCATCTTTGAACCGGATATGCTGTGCGGCGGCTTGTCCAGCGCTATTACAGAATTTGCCAATGACCACCGCTATGCGACACATTTTGTCCGTATGGGAATCGATGATCATTTCGTGGAGCACGGCTCGCTGCCGCAGCTGCGAAAGCTGGAGCATCTGGATATGAACACGCTGTTTGAAATCATCACAAGCTACCTGAGGCCGGAAAAGAAATGAGACTGGATGTATATTTAAGCACGCAGGGACTGTGTGACAGCCGTGCAAGAGCACAGGATGCCATACAGGAGGGCAGAGTGACTGTAAATGGAAGGATTGCGAAGAAAAGCAGTATGCCGGTGGATGATTCCATGGATATCAAGCTGGAGGAGGCGGAAACAGCATTTGCCTCCCGCGCAGGCTATAAGCTGTATGATGTGCTAAAGCCCTTTGAAATCGATTTGGAGGGACGCGTCGTTTTGGATGTCGGTGCTAGCACCGGAGGCTTCAGCGATGTCTGTCTGCAAAACAAAGCACGCCTTGTCTACGCAGTGGATGTCGGAAAGGATCAGCTGCTCGAGCGATTGAAAAACGATCCGCGCATTATCAATATGGAGGGTGTCAACTGCCGCTATCTGAGTGGGGATATGTTTGATCCGCGTCCGGATTTTGCCTGCATGGATGTATCCTTTATCTCCATACGGCAGATTCTTCCGGTGCTGGCAGAGCAGTTTGCCGATATGGAAATCGTCGCCCTGGTAAAGCCGCAGTTTGAAGCTGGCAGAGCAAAGGTCGGCAAGCATGGCATCGTGAAAAATGAAAAGGTACACATCGAGGTTTTGCAGTCCATGTGCGACTATGTGAAAACCCTCGGCCTATATGTCCATCACCTGTGTGCCAGCAGTGTGCTGGGCAGGGATGGCAATAAGGAATTCGTCATGCATTTGAAGCATACACAGACGCATAAGGTTTTTCCCATTCGGGATATTGTTAAAAATTATACAGTAAAGAGGTGAGAATATGCTTACACAGATCTATGTGAAAAATTTCATCCTGATGGATGAGGTGCAGCTGGAGCTGCATGACAACATGTCAGCCTTTACCGGAGAAACCGGTGCCGGAAAATCCCTGTTAATGGATGCCATCGGTATTCTGAAGGGAGATCGTGTTAACAGCGACATGATCAAGGAGGGCTGTGACAAGGCTGTCATTGAAGGCGTTTTTGAACTTGCACCACAGCACAGCGTGCTGCAGCAGCTGCAGGATGCAGGCCATGAATGTGAGGACGGCCTGCTGATTGTTACACGTGAGGTAACCCGGGAGGGAAGAAGCATTGCGCGGATCAATCAGCGCACGACAACGGTTTCCTTTGTAAAGCAGATCGTTTCCCAGCTGGTCGATATTCATTCCCAGCATGACACACAGTATCTGCGTAATGCGGCATCTCACCAGCTTCTGCTGGACCGATTTGCACGCGATGAAGATCTGCTGGCAAAGACGAAGCAGAGCTATCACAGCTACCGTTCCATGAAGGATGCCCTGGAGGAAGCGCTCCACAGTGATTACAATGAGGACGATCTGGAATTTCTAACCTTTCAGCTGAATGAAATCGACGAGGCACAGCTGCAGGAAGAAGAACTGGAGGCGCTGGAGCAGGAACAAAAACGTATGATGGCATATGAAAAGCTGAGCTCCTCCGCATCACAGGCGGTTGCCCTTTTGGATGAGGGAAGCGTTTCTTCCATCTATGAAAGCTATCGCCTGCTGCATGCGCTGCATGAGGATGAAACCTTTACGGATGCGGCTGCACAGCTGCTGGATCTGTACTATGCGCTGGATGAGCAGTGCTCCCGCGTCCGCACCCATCTGGAGGAGCTCGAATTCGATGAGGGCCGTTTCCATGAACTTCAGGAAAGAATTTTCCTGATACACAAGATACAGCGGAAATACGGCGGCAGCTATGCGGCTGTCATGGAGAAACGCAGCTTTCTGGAAAAAAAGATCGACAGCATCCTGCACCGCCAGGATTTTATCGCAAAATCCGAGAAGGAGCTGGAGAAGGCCAGAAAGGTATATGAAGAAGATTGTATGCAGCTGCATGTGCTGCGCGAAAAAAAGGCAAGGGAGCTGGAGCAGCTGATTCTGCAGCAGCTAAAGGATTTGCAGCTGCCCAATGCACGTTTCCACGTTGAACTGGAGCCTTTTGAGGGGAATGCGCAGGGCAGTGACAAAATCACCTTTCTGGTATCCATGAATGCCGGAGAGCGGCTGCGTCCGCTGCAGGCTACAGCCAGCGGCGGGGAGCTTTCCCGTTTTATGCTGGGATTGAAGACCGTCTTTACACGGCTGACGGGTATTGATACCATTATCTTCGATGAAATCGATACCGGTGTCAGCGGCAGTGTTGCGTTTTCCATCGGAAAGAAAATGCGTCAGCTTGCGCAAAGGACTCAGGTGTTCTGCGTGACTCATCTTGCAAGTGTTGCGGCCTGTGCCATGCAGCATTATGTAGTGGAAAAGCATCAGGAAGGCGGACATACAGAAACTACGATCCGCCTGCTGAACGATAAAGAGCGCATACAGGAAATGGCTGTGATATCACAGGGCAGCACCAGTGAAAGTGCTCTGCAGGCAGCAAAAGAGCTGTATGAGCTTGCAAAAAAGGAAACAGGTAATAATTAACTGACATGACCATCTCCCGAGGAACCACACTATCTTCAGGAGGTGAACGATTTGTACAAAAAAATAGTTGCTTTTTTATGCGCACTGTCCCTACTGCTTCCCATCGGCATTCACGCCAGCGATGACCTGTATCTGGGCGGTGACAGCATCGGTATTCAGCTGGATTACAACGGTGTGATGATTACGGGAACATATCCGTTCGTCGTACAGGGTGAAACCTATGATCCCGGCGGTACCATCCAGCCCAGTGATATCCTGGTAAAGGTGAATCAGGTACCGATATCCTCCATGGATGAATTGTATCAGCAGCTGTCCGCCTTTCAGGAATCTGTCAATGAGATTCCTGTCGAAATACGACGCGGTTCGAACACCATACCGGTTACCCTGAAAACCACGTATGATGCCTCCACACGTTCGTTTAAAAGCGGCTTGTATGTAAAGGATAAAATTGTCGGTGTTGGAACATTGACCTATTATGATCCCTCCAACAATACCTACGGAGCCTTAGGTCATGAAATTATGGATTCTGATTTAAAGCAGATTGCAGAGGTACCTTCCGGAAGCCTGTATCCGGCCAATGTCATATCTATAACGAAGGCACAGGATAACATTCCGGGTGAAAAGCATGCGGAAATAGATTTCTCCTCCGCCTTCGCCAATGTACTTGCTAATACCAATATCGGTATTTATGGTCATTACGATTCCATGCTGCGAAATGTCGAAGCTCTGCCATGGGCAAAGCATGATGAGGTACATACGGGAAAAGCCGTCATGTATACTGTCTTACAGGGAAATACGATTGAGCCCTTTACGATTAACATCACGAAGGTACACCGGCAGAATACATCCGATGTCAAGGGTATCGAATTTACGATTGCGGATGAGCGTCTAGCTTCTGCGTCGAATGGAATCGTACAGGGAATGAGTGGATCACCGATTGTGCAGGATGGAAAAATCATTGGTGCTGTCACGCATGTCATCACCTCCCACCCTTCCAACGGGTATGGAGTCTTTGTCGAATGGATGCTTGAAAAATCCAGAAATATGGCTTAAAATCCGCATAAACCGACATATTTTGAGCAAATGTTATGCTTTGAAACAAAAGGAACGGCGTTTTCGTCGCTCTTTTTCATTTTTTGGAAGTTTTTGTGAAATTCTTTTCTTCATTCGACATTTTATCTGAATTTCTGCATACGGAGGTTCGTATAATGGATGTCAGTAAGGAGAGAGGAAATGTATGAATAACAAAATGAATGTATATCTGGTGGATGATAGCATGGAGATGATCCACAGTATGAAGGAAGCGCTCACAAAGAGCGACGGGTATCAGGTCATCGGAAGTGCCACCAATGGCGAGCAGTGTGTCAATGAGCTGCGCGGCAAGCATCTGGATGTCCTTGTGCTGGATCTGATTATGCCGAAGAAGGACGGCATCAGCGTTCTGCACGATTTGAAGAAAAACCATATACAGGTGGATCACATCATCTGTACAACACCGTTTGTGAACGATCTCATCGTGGCAGGTGTTCAGAATTACCGTATCGATTATATTCTGATGAAGCCCTTTGAGATAGAACAGCTGTGTGATAAGCTGAACTTCATTGTCGGCTACACACGGAAGGAGCATATATCCAGCAATGTGGTGAAGGTCAATCTGGATGATGATGAGAAGGAGCGTCTGCAGAAGCTGGAGCTGGAAAGTGAGATTACAGAGCTGTTGCATGAAATCGGGATTCCTGCACATATCAAGGGCTACATGTATCTGCGTACAGCAATTCTAGAAACCTATCTAAATGTTGATTTTCTGGGACAGATCACAAAGGTGCTGTATCCGGAAATCGCCAAGAAATATGCAACCACGGCATCCCGTGTGGAAAGAGCCATTCGACACGCAATCGAGGTAGCATGGAACAGAGGGAACATTGATGCAATTGATGATATCTTCGGATATACGATATCTGCCAGCAAGGCAAAGCCAACCAATTCCGAATTCATCGCCATGATTTCCGACAAGCTGCGCTTAGAGCACAGACTGCGCAACAAAAACAATGTGATCAAGACATTCCGCTAGCTTTTCCCCTGTAAATCCAGTATACTATACTGTAAGACAAGGGAGTTGTTTTATGGCAGGAAGAGTTATCTTACATATTGATCTAAATTCCTACTTTGCAAGTGCGGAGATATTGAAAAACTCTGCACTGGAGGGGCAGCCGGTCGTTGTGGCGGGACTGCACAGGCGAAGTGTGGTATCAACGGCAAGCTATGAAGCCCGCAAGTACGGGGTACACAGCGCGATGCCATTGCATATGGCAATGGAGAAGTGTCCAAATCTTGTTGTTGTTCAGGGCGATTACGGCTGGTATGAGGAATTGAGTAATCGTTTTTTTAAATATCTGCGTCGTTTTTCAAGTCTGATCGAGCCGGCCAGTATCGACGAATGCTATATGGATGTCACCGATGTCATCAAGGACTATAAGCGACCGCTGGACCTTGCCTGGCAGATACAAAAGAGTGTGCAAAAAGATTTGAAGCTGCCCTGCAGTATCGGTGTGGCACCGAACAAATTTCTGGCAAAAATGGCAAGCGACATGCGTAAGCCGATGGGAATCACGATATTGCGCAAGCAGGAGGTTCCCAAAAAGCTGTGGCCGCTTCCCATCAGTGATATGTGGGGAATTGGAAAGAAGACGGTACCACTGCTGATCAAGCATGGAATCACAACGATTGGCGACCTTGCGGATGCAGAAAATGAATCCAAAATCATGACGCTGCTTGGCAAGCATGCCTATACATATATTCAGAATGCACGTGGTAACGGAAGTGCACAGCTTTCCTTCAATACCAGTGTGCAGTCCATATCGCAGTCCACAACTCTGGATCGTGATATTACGGATTATGAGGAGGTTAAAACCGTTTTGAAGCGTCTTGCGGCCACATTGAGCAGACGGGCAAGGGAAGATCATATCAAGGGTTCTTTAATATCCATCAGTATCCGCTATTTTGACTTCACCAATGCCGTTCGTTCCACCAACATTCATTCCTATACCGATGATGCAAACGTGCTGCTGGAGCATGCACTGCTCTTATTTGACCGTCACTACAACGGCAGGGAAATCCGTCATCTGGGAATCGGTCTGGGCTCTCTGTATTCCGCAGAGCATACGATCGATCAAATCGATTTGTTTCAGCATGAGATTCAGCCGCTGAACGATGTCGAGGATGTGTTGAAGGAGCTGAATGCGCAGCTGCCGGGAGCGCATCTGATACGAGCCAGTGATATTCATGCGTCCAAGGGACAGAAATAAACGAAAGAGCCTCATAAAAGCTTATGAGAAGTTTGTCGATAAGTTGGCAGCAAGACTGCCTTCTTTTTTTCATATAGTGTAGTGAGGTGACAATATGAAAAAAAATATTCCCCTAAAAAAGAGGCAGGGTTATCATGGGTTTCTCAAGAAATACCATAACGTATATCTGTTTATAGCGATTCTTGTCGGCTGCGGGATACTGATGGGTATCATTGTATCCAATTATATTGATGTATCGGATATAAAGAGCTTATCCAGCTATCTGACGACCATTGATTCCGGTGTTGATAAATACGATTACTTCGTATCGCAGTTTTTCAGCGGTATCGTGTTTATTCTGTTTGTGTTTTTGCTGGGAACCTCCCTGATTGGAATTCCCATTATCAGCTTTATCGCCTTTACGAAGGGTATGCAGATCGGCTTTTCCTGTGCGCTGTTTGTGTATACATATCATTTAAAGGGAATTGCAGGCATTATCATGACCCTGCTTCCACAGGTGGCAATGGATCTGATTGCGACCTTTCTGATCTCCGCCAGCGCCATTCAGCTGTCCATGTATATCATCTATTCCACAACGAATCGGGAGCGGCTCAATTTCAAGCAGCTGGGCAACAATGTACTGAACGATATCTTTATCTGCTTTGTGATCATTCTGGCAGGCAGCTATCTGAAATCGACACTGGTGATCGAATTCATAAAACTGTTTAATTTGATGTGATCTTCCGCTATAATAATAGAGACAGGGAGGTTGCAGCATGGAAAATTACACGTATGATTATATCAACGGGACGGATATTTATCTGTATCAGCATAAAAAGATGTTTCGCATCAACACAGACACGGCGCTTCTGGCGCAGTTCATGAAGGTCAAAAAAGGGGAACGGGTACTGGATATCGGCACGAACAACGGAGCGTTGCTTCTTGCGGCACACCGCTATGCTCCGTCATATCTGTATGGCATCGATATCCAGCCGGAGGCCATAGCGGTTGCGGAAAAGAATATGGAGCATCACCATATAACGAATGTGGTGCTCATGGCACAGGATATATGCGATGCCGCTTTGGAAAAGGTGGATGTTATTGTCTGTAATCCGCCATATTTCAAGGTGGATCAGGAAAGCAATCTCAATGAATCGCAAAGTCTTCAGATGGCGCGCCATGAACGCTTCCTCACACTAAGGACCCTGTGTCAGCGGGTCAGTGAGCTGCTGGATGAAAAGGGACGCTTCTATATGGTGCACCGGGCTTCCCGTATATCGGAAATCGCCTATACCCTGAAGCAGCATCGTCTGGAAATTCGTACCCTCCAGTTTGTCTATGATGCCAACAGAGAGGAAGCAGTCAGTGTATTGGTGGAGGCGGTAAAGGATGGCAGGGTAAACGCCCACGTACTGTTACCGCAGATCATAGAGCGATGAATCTGCAGGAGGCTCTGCAGGACTATCTGCATTACATACAGGCGGTTGATCAGAAATCACTGGCAACCATTCATTCCTATACACAGGATTTGCAGGAATACCTCAGCTGGCTGCAGATGCAGGGAAAAACGGAGATGGAGGATATTCTGCCCCGGGATATCCAAAGCTTTTTATCTGATATGGAGCAGGGGGACATACAGGAGGACGGCCTGTGCTATAAGCGCAGCAGTGTCAATCATATGCTGAGCAGCATTCATATGTTTCACCGCTTTATCTCAATGAACCATCCCTCGATTCTGGATCCCTCGATCCATCTGCGGGGAGGGAAGAAGGAACAGAAGCTGCCCCTGTATTTCAATCCGCATGATATCGAGCTGCTGCTGGACAGCTTTGGACAGGATGCGCAGGGACTGTATCAGAAAGCCATTCTGGAGCTGCTGTATGGCTGCGGTCTTCGTGTCAGTGAGGTGTGCGAGCTGCGCATAAATCAGGTACACCTGGAGCAGGGCTATCTGCGGGTGATCGGAAAAGGGGATAAGGAACGCATGGTGCCGATGCATGAACGCTGTATGCGTGTCCTGCGTACGTATCTGACACAAATCCGTCCAACATGGGAAAAGCGGAAAAGTACACGTGTTTTCCTGAACAGCAGAGGAAATGTTCTGACACGGCAGTATGTTCATACGCTGATTAAGCAGCGCCTGCAGGCACTGGGGCTGGATGAGCGTCTTTCAGCGCACAGCTTCCGTCACAGCTTTGCGACACATCTGTTGGACGGCGGTGCAGATTTACGGGTTGTGCAGGAGCTGCTGGGACACAGCGATATCGCAACAACACAGATTTATACTCATGTGCAGAACCGGAGGCTGAAGGAAGCCATCGATCAGTATCATCCCCGCTCCGTTAAAAAGGAGAAATGACAACGAGGAAAGCGCACATCATAAGCTTAGTCATATACCACCTCACTGCCTCTGCTGCATGGAGTGCTGTCTAAGATAACATACAGGAGGAAGGCAGTTCTAGTTAAAATTATAGAAGGTTTCTGCACGAACAGCGCATAGCCTTCATCGTGCTGGCAAAGAGTCATTTATCGCAGACAGGAAACGCACCTTCCGTTTGCTATACGAGCCCTACCATCCATTTCGCGAAAAAGTGAATCGAAAGCATTGGAAAACGATGCGAAAAGATGTAAAATAAGATAGGTTATACAGATAATATAAGGAGAGCTGAATATGAGTAACTGTAATTCATGCCCCAGCAAGGGAACCTGCGGCAAGCAGGCTGACAGCTGCGGCATCCAGAATAATGAACGCAATAAAATCCGTCATGTCATCGGTGTGATGAGTGGCAAGGGCGGTGTAGGAAAATCCAGTATGAGTGTACTGATGGCAAAGGAAATGGCCAGAAGAGGCTTTCGTGTCGGTATCATGGATGCGGATATCACAGGACCAAGTATTCCACGTCTGATGGGACTGGAGCATGCACAGGCATTCGGTACAAACGACGCCATTGAGCCGGTCGTGGATAAGGATGGCATCAAGGTCATGTCTTTGAATTTTCTGATGGAGGATGAAAACCAGCCGGTTGTATGGCGCGGTCCGATCGTAGCAAATGCAGTTAAGCAGTTCTGGACTGATGTCGTATGGGAGGAGCTGGACTATCTGTTCATCGATATGCCTCCGGGAACTGGTGATGTCGCGCTGACGGTACTGCAGAGTCTGCCTGTCAGCGGAGTTATTATGGTATCCACTCCGCAGCCGATGGTATCCATGATCGTATCCAAGGCAATCAATATGTGCAAGCAGGTCAAGGTCGAGGTACTGGGGATTATTGAAAATATGAGCTATGTCGTTTGTCCGGATTGCGGTAAACGGATCGAAATCTTCCAGCACCGCAATGTGGAGGATTTTGTCAGGGAAAATGAGGTGCCTTTATGGGCAGAGCTGCCGATGATGGACAGCATTTCCAGAATTTACAAGGATGATGATTTCGATACGGAAACAGCACAGCAGATGTATGCCTGGATTTCACCTGCGGCAGATCAGCTGATTGAAAAAATGGGCAAATAAATACATAAAGAGGAATGTTAAACAGCACGATAACCTTTATTGGATATCGGCTGCATCTTCCTCTTTTTTTTGCGTAGTCTTACTACAACAGCAAAGCTCCTTTACAGGGGATATTTAGATAAAAATGCTGGAAATCCTTTCACCCTTCTTGGATGAAACAATTTTCAAAAAAAGATGTTTATTTTTTACATGAAGTGTGCTATATTAGTAAAGGATTTTTTAAAAGTATCAATCTGCTTTGAAAATACCCGTAAGGAGGAATTTTTATGCCAGGATATGTAGTTGTCGGAACCCAGTGGGGAGACGAAGGAAAAGGCAAGGTTGTAGATTATCTGGGATCACGCATGGATGCCGTTGTGCGATTTCAGGGAGGAAACAATGCGGGTCATACCGTCGTTGTACAGGATAAACACACAGGACAGAACCAGCAGGTGGTGCTTCATCTTCTGCCAAGCGGTGTGCTGCAGAAGGCTTCCTGCATCATCGGACCAGGGGTTGTTGTGGATCCGTTTGTCTTTCTGGAGGAAATCAATCAGCTGGAGGAGCGCGGTTTCAATACAGATCATGTATTGCTCAGTGACTGCTCACACATCATCATGCCCTACCATGTACGGCTGGATGCTTTGATTGAAGCAAGTCTGAAGGATCATAAAATCGGAACAACCAAGCGGGGAATCGGCCCCTGCTATGCGGATAAATATTCCCGTCAGGGACTGCGTATCGGAGATTTGCAGGATTTTGAAAGCTTTAAGAAAAAGCTGAAGCTTGCAGTGGATATGAAAAATATCACCTTTCAGAAGGTGTATGAGGATCCGGGCTTTTCCTATGAGGAGCTGGTTGCGCAGTTTGCGCAGATTCGCAAGGCATTACTGCCGCGTATCATCAATGCACAGATTGTAATCAACCAGGCACTGGATGCACAGAAGCAGGTTTTATTTGAGGGTGCACAGGCCGCCATGCTGGATATCAATTACGGGAACTATCCGTATGTGACAAGCTCCTCTCCAACCTCCGCCGGTGTTTGTACCGGTGCCGGCGTTTCACCAAAGAAGCTGGATGTCATCATCGGTATCGCGAAAGCATATTCCACAAGAGTCGGAGAGGGACCGTTTGTGAGTGAGCTGTTCGACGATATGGGTGCGTGGCTGCGTGAACAGGGACATGAGTTCGGGGCAACCACCGGACGTCCGAGACGCTGTGGCTGGCTGGATGTGAATGTGGTGCGTCATGCGGCTATGATCAACGGATTGAGCGATCTGGTTATCACCAAGCTGGATATTCTGAGCGGCCTGAAGAAAATACGCATGTGTGTAGCTTACGATATTGACGGTGTACGCTATGATTATATCCCGAGCAGCATGGAAGAGCTACAGAGGGCAAAACCGATTTATGAAGAGTTTGACGGCTGGCAGGAGGATATTTCTACGATGAAGACCTACGAGGAGCTGCCTGAAAACTGCAAAATCTATCTGCGTCGTATCGAAGATCTGTGCAATACGCGAATTTCTATGATTTCTGTCGGTCCGGAACGCAACTGCAACATTTATCTTCATGAAATGCTGAAATAGTTGACAACAGCACATCACTTTTGTAATATAATACTGGTATCGGAACAAAGGCGTTCTACAGGCGGAAAACGTAGCTTTTCCAGATTTGTAGACGCCTTTTTCGTATAAGCGGCCAAATGCCACACAGGATAGTAAGGAGGATGCATATGGTGACAAGTGAACGTGAAATTATGGAATTCATCGAGGAATATGATGTGAAGTTTATTCGTCTGGCTTTTTTCGATTTGTTTGGCAACCAAAAAAATATATCCATCATGCCCCGGGAGCTGAAGCAGGTATTTGCCCATGGCTTGAGCTTTGATGCAAGTGCAGTTAGCGGATTTTCTCAGGAATCACAATTTACAGAGGAGCATACCTCCGATCTGTTTCTGTTTCCGGATATCTCCACACTGACCATTCTTCCATGGCGTCCGCAGATTGGGCGTGTTGTCCGAATGTATTGTGAGATACGTTATCCTGATGGGAGTGCATATGCTCTGGATACACGCTCTCTGCTGAACCGTATGAGAAAGCAGGTAGGCGGGAAGGGAATGCAGATTATGGCAGGCACGGAATGCGAGTTTTACCTGTTTGAGCGAGATGAAAACGGAAAGCCGACAACGATTCCCTATGATGAGGCTAGATATTGTGATATTGCGCCACTGGATAAGGGTGAGAATGTCCGACGGGAAATCTGCCTTGATCTGGAGGAGATGGGCATTCATCCCGAAAGCTCGCATCATGAGCAGGGACCCGGGCAAAATGAAATCGACTTCCGTTTTGACGAGGTTATGCCCTGTGCTGATAATCTGATGACCTTTCGCAATGTCGTGGACATGGTTGCTCTCTCCAGCGGTCTGAAAGCAAATTTTCACCCAAAACCGCTGCAGCAGCAGCCGGGAAACGGTCTGCATATCAATCTGTCCCTGTTTCGAAACGGCGAAAATCTGTTTGCACAGGAGCAGGGCCGCTACATGGAGGCTTTTCTGTCCGGGATACTTCGTCGTATCCGGGAAATTACCCTGTTCTTAAATCCGGAAACAGAATCCTATCTGCGTCTGGGAGAGGATAAGGCTCCCAAATATATTTGCTATTCCCGCAGCAACCGTTCCGCACTGATTCGGATACCGGCAGCCAATGAGCATCGCACACGCATTGAGGTACGCAGTCCCGATCCCTCCTGCAATCCCTATTTGGCACTGACACTGCTTATTGCCGCAGGTATGGAGGGCATCGAGGATGGATTAACGGCGAAAGAGTTTCATGGAAATGTCTATCTGCATCATGAGGGTCTACAGGAACTGCCCAGTTCACTGCAGGAGGCTCTGCAGCTAGCTCAAAACAGCAGCTTCACAAAGCGTGTTTTGGGAGAGGAACTGCTGCAGGGCTTTCTAAACGCGAAGATCAAACAGCTACGCATGTAAGAAAGGGGGACTGGTCATGTTACATGTGCTTCTCGTCAGTACGAGTGAGAAAACCACAGGAATTCTAAAGGAATATCTGAATATGGAGGACTGTATGAATATCACAGCCTGTAAAACGGCCTCCAGGGCACGTAGAACGGCTCTGGAAACAGCCTTCGACATGATCATCATCAATTACCCGCTTGCGGATGAACGTGAATATGAGCTGCCGCAGGATCTGGCAGAAAAAAGTGATGCCTCTATCATGCTTATGGTACCGGCTGAGGTCTATGATATCATTGCGGATCGCATGGAAAAAGCCGGTATTTATGTGTTGTTAAAGCCGGTTAATAAAACAGTACTGCTCTGCGTCTTACGCTTTGCCATTGTCACGCAGAAGCGCATCCGCGCCATGCGTATGAGAAATCGCTCACTGAAGGACAGACTGAGTGAAATTAAAGTTATCGATCGGGCAAAATGCCTGCTTATGGAACATGAGCAGCTAAGTGAAGCACAGGCACACCGGTATCTGGAAAAGCGAGCTATGGATTCGCAGATGAGCCGACTGCAGGTGGCGGAGCAGCTGTTGAAAAAATATCAGCTGCCCTGACTGTAAGGAAAGTGATGCAAGAGCTGCCTTACGTTTTCTGCATATGCAGGGAAGCTGCAGTATTGGAATGAAAGGAAACAATAGAAAAAGGAAGGTCATATATGAGTAAATTTATATTTGTAAGCGGCGGTGTTGTGTCCGGTCTGGGGAAGGGCATCAGTGCAGCATCCCTGGGACGACTGCTGAAAGCAAGAGGTCTGAAGGTCAGTGCAATGAAGCTGGACCCCTATATCAATATCGACCCGGGGACGATGAGTCCCTACCAGCATGGCGAGGTATTTGTGACGGAGGATGGAAGTGAAACCGATCTTGATCTCGGTCATTATGAGCGTTTCATTGATGAGAATCTGAATCGCTACTCGAATGTGACCACCGGAAAAGTATACTGGAACGTCTTAAACAAGGAGCGGGAAGGGAAATATCTGGGGGAAACCGTGCAGGTTATTCCGCATATCACCAATGAAATCAAGGATTTTATCTATAAGGCACAGGAGGAAAGCGGTGCGGATATCATGATTTGTGAAATCGGAGGTACCACCGGGGATATTGAGAGTCTGCCTTTTCTGGAAGCAATCCGTCAGGTTGCACAGGATAAGGGAAGAGAAAACTGTCTCTTTCTTCATGTAACACTGATTCCCTATCTCGAAAGCAGCGGGGAACATAAGTCAAAGCCGGCTCAGCACTCTGTCAACCAGCTGCAATCCTATGGTATCTTTCCGGATATCATCATAGCGCGCTGCAGCCGCCCGTTGGAGGAGGGGATTCGTGATAAGCTTTCCCTGTTTTGCAATATACCAAAGGAGTGTGTATTCGAAAACAGAACGATGCCTTCTCTGTACGAGGTACCCTACATGCTGCAAAAGCAGGGGCTGGATGATGTCGTTTGTAGAAAATTCCATATCGATGCACCACAGGCGGATCTGCGCTCCTGGAGTATGCTCATGGAGCATGCAGGGGATGTGACAGAAACAGTGACAATTGCTCTGATTGGAAAATATGTTCGCCTGCATGATGCCTATCTGTCTGTGGTAGAAGCGCTGTATCATGCGGGATTGAAAAACAATATAAAGGTACATATCAAATGGATCGATTCAGAGAATATTACGGAAGGCAGTATCCGGGAGCTGCTGCAGGATTGCAGTGGCATTCTGATACCGGGAGGCTTTGGTACGCGCGGAATTGAAGGAAAAATACGGGCAGCCACCTATGCCAGAGAGCACAATATACCTTATCTGGGTATCTGTCTGGGAATGCAGATAGCCGCAATCGCCTTTGCACGAAGCGTACTGGGCTACAGCGACGCCAACTCCTATGAATTTCAGCCGGAAAGCAGCCATTTGATCATTCATTATATGGCAGATCAAAGCGATGAACAGGATATGGGAGGAACCATGCGTTTAGGCGCATATCCATCCAGAATCAAGGAAGGGACGCAGCTGTATCGCGCCTACCGGACAACGGAAATTTCAGAGCGTCACCGTCACCGCTATGAATTTAATAATCAGTTCCGTGAGGAATTTATACAAAACGGCATGGATATCACAGCAACCTCACAGGACGGTTCTCTGGTGGAAGCTGTGGAGTGTGTCAACAATGATTTCTATGTCGGGGTGCAGTTTCATCCGGAATTCAAAAGCAGGCCAAATCGTCCGCATCCGCTGTTTACCGATTTCATTGCCTACTCCAAGGCTAACAGAAAGTAGCTGACTACGGTGCTGCGCATTACCGCCGTAAGAATAGAAAAAGACTCTGATTTACCTATACAATCAAAGTCTTTTTTTATTTTTATGCAGAATAGCTTAGCCTACACATTGATCTCCGCATGCAGACCCAGCGCATCCTTTTCTGTTTCCAGAACCGGATCAATGCATTCTTCGAAAAATTCCACGGTCTGACTTGGCGCACGTCCAACAAAATTGATCGGGGACATAATAGCCTTCAGCTGTTCCATATTCATAGGGAACATTGCATCCTCTGCAATACGCTTCAGCAAATCATTTTCCAGCCCCTCCTCCTTGACAACCTTACCGGCAGCCATGGAGTGAACACGGATACGCTCATGCAGCTCCTGACGGTCACCGCCTGCCTTGACAGCATCCATCAGAATCATTTCCGTCGCCATAAACGGCAGCTCCTTCATCAGGTGGGATTCGATGACCTTCGGATATACAACCAAGCCATCGGTGATATTGAGGTATAAATCCAGAATACCATCCACTGCCAAAAATGCCTCCGGAATACTGATACGCTTGTTTGCAGAATCATCCAGCGTACGCTCAAACCACTGGGTAGCAGCAGTTATTGCAGGATTCAGGGTATCTGCGATAACATAGTTTGCCAGAGAAGCCATCCGCTCACTGCGCATCGGATTGCGCTTATAGGCCATCGCACTGGAGCCGATCTGTCCCTTTTCAAACGGCTCCTCCACTTCCTTCAGATTCTGAAGCAGACGGATATCATTGGAAAACTTATGTGCACTCTGCGCTATGGAGCCCAGTGCATTCAGAATTCGGGAATCCACCTTACGGGAATATGTCTGTGTGGAAACAGCAAAGGATTTTTCATAGCCCATTCTGTGAGCGACCATCTGATCCAGCTGCTTCACCTTCGCTTCATCATTATCAAACAGCTCCATAAAGCTCGCCTGTGTACCGGTTGTCCCTTTGCAGCCGCGCAGCTTTTTATTTTCCAGAAGGAAGCACAGCTCTTCATAATCCAGTAGCAGGTCCTGTGCCCAGATAGCAGCACGCTTTCCCAGTGTTGTGGGCTGTGCAGGCTGAAAATGTGTAAATGCCAGCACCGGCAGGTCCTTGTAATCCAAAGCAAACTTTTTCAGCTCCGCAAGGACGTTTACCAGCTTTTTCTTCACCAGCTCCAGCGCCTCATACATGACAATTAAATCCGTATTGTCACCAACGAAGCAGGAGGTTGCGCCCAGATGAATGATTCCTTTCGCATTTGGACACTGCTGTCCATAGGCGTATACATGGCTCATGACATCGTGACGGACAATTTTCTCCCGCTCCCTTGCGACATCATAGTTAATGTCCTCTGCATGTGCCTTTAATTCATCGATCTGTTCCTGTGTGATAGCAAGACCCAGCTCCTTTTCGCTTTCCGCCAGGGCAATCCACAGCCTTCTCCATGTACGGAATTTCTTGTCATTGGAGAAAATGCGCTGCATCTCTTCACTGGCATAGCGCTGTCCCAGAGGGCTTATGTATCTGTCGTTCATCTGAAAACATCCTTTCTATGTATTCGTTTGTTGTTCAATTATTTAATTCCCAGTCTTCTGTATACTTCCTGATATGCATCCTCAACATTTCCGAGGTTTCTTCTGAAACGATCCTTATCCAGGTGATCATGCGTATGAATATCCCAGAAGCGGCAGGTATCCGGTGAAATCTCATCAGCTAACACAATGCCGCCCTTAAAACGTCCAAACTCCAGCTTGAAGTCAATCAGCTCGATATCAACCGCTGCAAAGATACTCTTCAGCTCTTTGTTTACAGCAAACGCCAGCCTTGTAATCTCATCAATTTCCTCCTGTGTGGAAATACCGACAGCAAGTGCCATGTAATCATTGATCATAGGATCCCCCAGATCATCATCCTTATAGCTGAATTCCAGAATCGGGCATTTCAGCTCCATACCTTCCTTCAGTCCCATACGCTTTGCAAAGCTTCCGGCAACCTTGTTTCGGATAATAACCTCCAAAGGAACGATTTCCACTTTTTTAACGAGTGTTCTGCGATCATCCAGCTCCTCGATCAGGTGTGTAGGAATCCCTTTATCCTCCAGCTTTTTAAACAGGAAGTTCGTCATTTTGTTATTAACAACGCCTTTTCCGAGAATCGTACCTTTTTTCTGACCGTTGAATGCCGTCGCATCATCCTTGTAATCTACGATGACCTGATCCGGATTTTCTGTTGCGAATACTTTTTTTGCTTTACCTTCGTACAGCATTTCTAACTCTTTCATTTTGTTCTTTTCCTCCTGCTAGTTAACATTAACTTCAGCGCAAGAATGGGCAGATTCTGCCTTTTTTTCTTACCATATTATTATAGGTCAGCCCCTCATGCAAGTCAAGAATGCGCAGGACATTTGAAAACATTTTTCAAGCCCAGACAGCATGCCTGTAAATTTCTTACGCATCCATAGAAAAACTTCACCAAAACAGCTTTTTTTCCTGTATAATAGAGAGGTGTTTTAAACATATGCAGGGTGGACATCCTATAAATAGATACTATGGATTGATTTTCCCTGCGGGGTATATACAGGAGGCTGATTTATGACGATGTTTGCAATACTGATAACAAAACTGGCCGGTGCTATGCTGCAGCTGATTCATCGCGGCGGCTCGCTGCCCGGACAGATCGGGCTGAAGCTGTGTCCGGATATACTGAAAAAGCTGCGCATTGACTGTCCTCTGATTCTGGTAACAGGAACCAACGGCAAGACTTCTACCAGCAATATGATAGCCGCTATGCTGGAGCAGGAGGGTCGCACTGTCGTAAACAATCGGAAGGGCGACAATCTGAAAGAGGGAATTACGACGGCTTTACTGATGCACACAACGCTAAGAAAACGGGTACAGGGGGATGCTATTGTTTTGGAAGTGGATGAGCTCAACATTCCTTTCATTATGAAGAACCTGAAAGCAGATGCTCTGGTTGTGACAAACTTCTTCCGGGATCAGCTGGACCGTGCCCGGGAGATGGAGCAGCTGATTGTTAAGATGGAGCAGGCGATTTCCGATTTCGAGGGAACTCTTATTTTAAATGGCAATGACCCCAATGTAGTACGGCTGCACGATGCGGCACCGAAAGCATCCATGCTTGCATTCGGTATGGAGCGCTGCTCCTTCAGCAGTGAAACAACAGGGGAAGCAAGTGAAGGCAAGTTCTGTCCACGATGTGGAAAAAGACTGGAGTATGCATTTTATCAGTATTCCCATATCGGCGTATTTCACTGCAGCGGCTGTGATTTCCAAACACCGAATCTGGATGCGGCAGGAGTGGTGGAAAGCATTCCAAAACGCAGTTTCCGCTATGAAGGCAAAGCATTCAGCGCACCGCAGGGTGGATTGTATACCATGTATAACTGCATGGCTGTTCTGGCAGTCGCAAAGCTTTTGAAAGTGGATACAAGGCATGCTGCAGCGGCTTTTACTCACATCAAGGTACCGGATGGACGAAATGAAGCATTTACATATAAGAACCACACCTGTGTGCTGAATCTGGTAAAAAACCCGACGGGAGCCAATGAGGTCATGAAGGTGATCGAAGAGGACGAAACCGAAAAAAGCATCCTCATTGTATTAAACGATAATGCACAGGATGGAACGGACGTATCCTGGATCTATGACACCTTTTTCGAGAAGCTCATGAAGAATACTACAAAGCGTATCATTGTTTCGGGCAGTCGCTGCTATGACATGGCACTGCGTTTAAAATACGGAGGCTATACAGGAGCGCTGGAGGTTCAGGAACAGATGAAGGAGGCTGTAACAGCTCTTCTGAAATCAAATGAAACCATGTATGCGATAGCGACCTATACCGCCTTGCAGCCGGTACGCAATCTGCTGCTGACTCAGGGTGTGCAGGAACGAAAAGGAGGCGCATGATATGGAGCTGAATGTATGCTGGATGTACCATGATATTATGGATCTCTATGGTGATAAGGGAAACATGATGGTTTTACAGAAACGCTGTGAGGAGCGCGGTATCAGCATCACCATTGATACCCTGTCCATTGGAGATCAAAGGGACCTTCGCGTGTATGACCTTCTTTTTCTGGGTGGGGGCGCCGACAAGGAACAGATGATGCTGATCGATGATTTGCTTTCCAGAAGGGAAAATATTCGTGAGGCGATGGAGCAGGGGACCTTCGTTCTATTGATTTGCGGCGGTTATCAGCTGTTTGGACAATATTATATCAGTGCAGATAACGAAAAAATTGAGGGGCTGAAATTTTTCGATTATTATACGACTACCGGCAGCAATGGAACACGCTGTATCGGCAATATCGCCATACGCTGCAATCTGGATGGTCATGAAATCACTGCTGTTGGCTTTGAGAACCACGGTGGCCAGACCTGCAATGTAGCAACACCGCTGGGGAAAGTCATCAGTGGCTATGGAAACAGCTTTGATAGTGGATATGAGGGCTTTTATAACGGAAGTGTACTTGGCACCTATATGCACGGCCCGCTTTTCCCGAAAAACCCAGAAATTGTCGACTTTGTTATCTATAAGAGCCTGAAAAAGAATCATCCGGATGTTCAGCTGGAGGATCTCATACAATTGGATGACACACTGGAACAGAAAGCAAAGGAAGCTATGCTAAAACGGCTTCAGGTGCAATAACCGGAATAACCGATATCTTATAGGAAATATAAGAGTCGGTTTTCTTATTCCCCTTAAATATTATGTTAATCTATATATATAATATAAAAACAGTTGATAAACATAATATTAGGTGTTATAATTCATGCGAGGAGACGATACTTGTCCCATTGTCACTCAAAAGGAGGTTGTCATGCAACCTCTTTTCACAATGAAGGCACAAAGACACGTCGAAATGAAAAGCTGAGAGCCTTATGCTTACTTACACATTCTGCCGGCTTCTCTATCTGTTGAAGCAAATAAACGGATACTGGTTGGTGCTATGTATAGGATATATCAAATGAACAAAAGAGGTGCTGTTATGGCTAAGGAACATAATTTTTTTAAAATGGAAATGCTGATTCTCCTTATATTAAAACAAGGGGATTGTTACGGCTATGAGCTTGCCGGTATTCTGAAGAAGCAGACAGAGGGGATTATTGATATAAAGATGGGCACCCTGTATCCCATTCTCTATAAGCTGGCTGATGATCACTGCATCACCGGTATGGAGGTAAGGGAAGGACGCAGAACAAAAATCATTTACAAGCTGGAGCCAAAGGGAGAAGCTTTGCTGGTAACTTTGCAAAAGCGTTATACAGTCTGGGTTCAGGCAATTGATTTGATTATGAAGGGAGCATAGGAACATGGCTGGTAAAGAAAGATACAAACGGGAAATTGCGATGCTGTTCCCTTATATGTCAAAAAAGGAGAAAATGTTTTTAAATAACTACATGCATAATATCGAGGATGCAGAATATAAGGATATCGTAAAGGAATGGGGAGCACCGATTGCAGTTGTGCATTCCTATATTGAAGCACAGGATACAGAAATCATCATGAAAAAGTTAAACAGAAGAAAGCTTTTAAAGAAATTTTTATCTGCTGTTTTATTCCTGCTGATTGCAACACTTGCAATCTATACGTATTTTCTAAATAAATCCTATCAGGCCGTACGGGATACGGTTCCCAATGAAATCAAGGAGACCTTGATTATTGAAGAGTAACCTGATGGAGCAGCGTTACTTGTTAATTAGAAGAACCCGATTTTGCTGTTCTTCTTTTTCGTTTACAAAGTACGCAGATTCTATTAAACTTAAAACATTACATAATATACATTATGCGAAGTAAAAACATAATACATATGTATCCAATATATCCAAGATCAGCCATCATTATCAATTACAGACCATAATGAAGCAGTTGGCAGCTTGTATACCACTTTGGGTAACTTATCGGCATTTCATTGCATTTCTGCTGTGTGCCCTTTATACTGAAATCAACAGGAGGAATACAGGATGAAGCTTACCATACTTCAGGATGACGCAATAGCAGAAGATGAAATCATCATCAGAACAGCAACACGTCATCCGTGCTTAGAAAGACTGATAGATTTGATAAAGCAATACAGCATTACCTTAAAGGCTTATCACAACAATCGGGAATATTATCTTCCCATAGAGACTATTTACTATATTGAATCTGTTGATGGAATCACATATCTGATAACGGAGAAGGATTCCCTGTTATGCAGAATGTCTCTTCGCGAGATTGAGGATAGTGTTCAGCATACCTCGTTTTGCAGGATAAGCAAGCATATGATTGTAAATACAGCACATCTGAAGGCTGTAGAATCCTATGCTAACCATCGGCTGCTGCTGGTGCTGAAGAATGACGATAAAGTACTTGTAAACAGAAATTATGTAGAGCATCTGAAAAAACAGATAAAAAAATTATAGGAGGATGAATATGAAAAGCTTTTTAAAAAATTATGTGCCCTATGGATGCATGTGCTTCACTGCAATCTTACTGATCAATGCATGTTCTGCTTTCCTTCACAATACACCACTTATTCTGGATGCTGCCAGCCTGCTTAGGGATTTTGGAATATATATGCTTCTTATCATAGCCGATTACGGTATCAATGAATACATGGAATTCAAAACATACCGAAGCTTTGTCATAACAGAATTTCTCATACTCACAGGAATTTTCCTAATCCTGAACAATGCGGGACACCTGGATACTCTTCAGGTACGCTCCATCATTTCCCAAATTCTGAGTATGGCTGTGATTCTGGGGGCAATACGCCTGTATATCGCCTATAGCTTTCGAAAGGAAATAGATGATCTGAATGAACATCTGAAATGAAACCTGTTGATTTCTTATTTTCGCCAGGAATACTCAAAGTGCCTGTTTCCTACATACAGCATGTGGATACAGGCACTTTTATTTATATTTATCTATCTTTTACAACATATTCTTTGTTACGTTTGTTCACCAAGAGCTATTGAGCTTCCGTAAGGTTTTTCATCTGCATAAGAAAATCCTTCTGATTATCCTCTTCACTTTTTGTTGGATCCTGTGCTTCATACAAAATACAGGGCAGTTCATGACAGTGTCCGCAGTGCTTTAGCTTCTTACTTTTCTTACAGCATTCATAAATATCACAGACATCTCTATCCTCCACATATTGCAGCCAGTATGGCTTCCCTTCCAAAGCCTTACATCCAAGGCAGATGTCCGGATAATGCTCACATGCATCACACTGAACACCACAAACACTCATAGTTCTTGTTTTTACAGCCTCCATTACAAGTTCTCCTTTCTACAGAATCTGGTTTAACCTCTACCCTAACCATACCATAGATAGGTACATATTGCCATCCTTTTTCACGATTACTCTGTTTTCCTTGTACTGACCTCTGCATAGCATAATGTAATGGATGTCTCTGCGGGAACGATTTTCTTATAGAAACGACCCTCCTCATCTCTATACTCTGAAATTTTTGTGGAAGAGGTATTGAAAAATTCTTCCGATTCCTGTTTTCCGTCACGATTGATAAAGCTTTGCCACAGTACCACATAGGTATCCTCTTGAGAAGGGGGTATCTCTTTTATGAAATCCTCCTGCGGCATATAAAGAACGGTAGAATCTGAAACCTTTTCAATCGTCAATGCTTCCGAGAAGGCATGAATTTCATAGTTCTTTTTCATATCCCGAAAATCTGCAGGATTTGCTTTCCCCTTGTAAATATTCACCGTATCGTTTGTATCTCTGCCATATTGATCAAACGTGTAATAACAGATCTCACCAACAAAACGTGGTGTATAGTCTGTATGATACTCTTCCCCATTCGTGATTAAAATAGAATCTTTCAGATCCTTGGCGAAATTCTTTTGTAGATCTCTGTAAATGAATATGCCATCATCACTCAGATTATCGATGAAGGATATTTCATTTTTTGCAAGCTCATGCAAGAAATCACTTTCCCCATTTTTTGAAGTAAAATTCAATAGAATGAGATTGGTACGATTGATATCTTTTCGATGCTGCAGCGTTTTTGGCTCGGGTTCATCCACCGTATATAGCAGCGTCTTACTATACATATCTTTCATAAATGCATCAATATCACCGCCATCATACTTTATTTCCTTTGGAAAGACATTCTGATACCATGCTCCTTTATACTGGAAGAAAACATCAAACGCAGAAATATGCAGGTCTGTGTCCAATTTCAACGAAGCTTCAATTCTCTTTCTGTATGCCTCTTGCAGCTCCGGCATCTGATAGTCATCACTTCCATCCTGATTGTTTTCATCTGTGTAGACATTTACTGTAAACGATCTTTCCTGATACATCATTTCAACCCATGCTGTACCATCCGATTTCCGTTTGAGCCTGGGAATTGGTGATGCATCGCCATATCCCAGATGGGTTTCTTTTACAGTTGGCTGTATACCGTATTTATCCTTCATATAAAGAAGAGCATTGGCTGTTCCCTGTTGTTTTTCCCTATCCAGCTCCTGTTTCTCCTCTTTGCTGGTACAGGCACTCATACAAAGCAGCACCAGCAGAATCAATAAGCATTTCTTCACCATAGACGGCCTCTCTTTCTAAATCCGGTTATTTTTTCGTACGCTGTTTATCAGCTAAATTATACCATATGCCCTTATCAGTGAACAGCAAAGTCAAAAATGCCTGATCTTTGTGCAGCTGCTTCCATCATCTGGCTGTATGCTCATCCGTAAATATTTTCCAATATCTTTCTATGATTCACGCAAAACAAAAAGCTGTCATAAACCTTCCCTTTATTCGTGAACCCTGAAGGATTCAGAAGCTGACCAAGACACGAAAAAAGAACCCCAAAGGATTCTTTCAGTCATCATCTCTTCTTCCCAGTACCATAAGCAGGATACGTAAGATTTGTGCGAGAGTGGAGAGCACTGCTGCAACATAGGTGAAGGCTGCTGCACGAAGCATTCCCTTCACATCATAGCGCTCCTGTTCGCTGATCATGCCGTACATGGCAAGCTGCTTCACAGCCCGGCTGCTGGCATTGAATTCCACCGGCAGCGTCACAATCTGAAACAGCAGAATGATACAAATCATAGCAATACCCGCATACAGAATAACCGGTGTGGAGGCAAACAGAAACAAGCCGAGCACAAGCACGACCCAGCCAAGCTGGGAAGCAATATTTGCCATCGGCAGCAGCCGGTTTCGCAGACCGATCGCCCCATAATGCTCCTTATGCTGAATGGCATGTCCTACCTCATGAGCGGCAACACTGATAGAGGCAATGGAGGCGTTGTAGAAGATATCCGGAGATAGACGCACAACATGATGGACAGGATCATAGTGATCCGATAGCATACCGCCCTTGGCTACCTCTACACGGATGCTTTGCAGATTGTTCATATCCAGAATTCTGCGGGCAACAGCCTCTCCAGTCAAACCATGCTCGTTCGGAATTCTCTTATATTTGTGATAAGCAGCCTGTACACGGGACTGGGCAAGCATTACAACTGCGAATGCCAGAATATACAGAAAATACTGAGACATATACGAATTATTAAACATAGGTATCCTTCCTTTTCAATATGTATGTATTAGTTATTATATCACAACTGCAGATGAATTATCAGCAGGTTTGCATAAAGTTGCAGGAAAGCGAATGCTTTGGTCTTTGCTTATGAAAATATGAAAAAAAGGATATCTGTATAAATGATCCCAGACATCCGTTTTTAGCCTACTATTTTACTGCTTCCTTCAATGCTTTTGCAGCTTTGAATTTCGGCGCTTTTGAAGCGGCGATTTCAAGAGGTTCCTTAGTTGCAGGGTTGATTCCCATACGTGCAGGACGTTCGCTGATTTCAAATTTTCCAAAACCAGAGATATCAACTTTTCCGCCTTCAGATAAAGTCTTTGCAATTTCATCGAAAACAGTTTCTACTGCTACAGTTGCATCTTTCTTTGTCATTTCCAATTTCTCAGCAACGACTTCTACTAAAGCTTTTTTATTTAAAATTTCACTCATGTTCATTACCTCCAACATAGCTATATGATACCATCTGGAAGCGTATATTTCAACATTTTTCTCAAAAAAGATGGTTTTAAAATCCCCATTATTTCTGCGGTTTTCAAATGCCGTTATTTCTAGAGAACGATGGCGATGACATTGCCTTTTCCCTTATTTACAAGTTTTGTAAGAATGTCCTGCAATCTTGCTCTGGCTGCTTCCGGTATCATGGAAAGCTTGGCATTGAGACCGTCACGGATCAGATCCGACAGCTTGCGTCCGAAGATATCGCTGTCCCAGATGCTCTGATCATCATTTCCATCATCCCGCAGCAGATAACGAATCAGCTCTTCACTTTGCTCCTTACTGCCGATAATCGGCTCAAAGGTGCTTTCCACATCCACCTTGATCATATGAATGCTTGGGGCGATTGCCTTCAGCTTCACACCATAGCGGCTGCCCTGCTTCACAACCTCCGGCTTGCTGAGCTGAATATCCTGCAATGAGGCACTCGCAAAGCCGTATCCGGTCTGCTTGACCATTTTCAATGCACTTTCAACTGCATCATATTCCCGCTTCGCCTTGCTGTAATCCTGCATGAGAGATATCAGCTCCGCCTTATCCTTTATCTCGTGACCGATGATTTCCTTCAGAATTTCATTATACAGCCCAGGCTTTACAGTGATGTCTACATTGACAATCCCCTGCCCTGTATCTATGGTGGCAAGATTGCTGCCGTCGATATACTCATTTTCATTTAACACATCGGTGATATTTTCCACCTCGCGAAGACGGTCCACGCTGGACATGCTTTCCTGAATCGTATCATGGAAGCTTTTCTTCAGCCAGTGATCATCGCTCAGTACTGCAATCCACTGCGGCATGTTGATATTGATCTCCGATACCGGGAATTCATACAGAGCCTCCCGAAGGATATCATGAACATCCTCCTCACTCATATGGTTTACTGCGATTGCAAGTACCGGTACCTCATATTTTTCCTTAAGCTTGTCCACGACAGCCTTGCAGGCCGGAGAATGCACATCCGCACTGTTGACAACGACAATAAACGGCTTGCCAATCGACTTGAGTTCATCAATGACCTCTGCCTCAGCTTCGATATAGGCTTCTCTTGACAAATCGGAAATCGTACCATCCGTCGTCACAACAATGCCGATTGTGGAATGATCCTGAATAACCTTCTGTGTACCGGTCTTGGCAGCCTCATTGAATGGTACCGGTTCATCATTCCAGGGGGTACGTACCATACGGATTCCATCCTCATCCTTATAACCCTTCGCTTCCGGTATAACATAGCCTACACAGTCCACCAAACGGACATTCACGGTAAATCCGTCATCAAATTCGATTGTTGCGGCATTATTCGGCACAAATTTCGGTTCGGTGGTCATAATCGTTTTACCGACTCCTGCCTGCGGCAGTTCGTCAATCATGCGTGATTTCTCAAATTCATCACTGACATATGGAATGACTGCTTTTTCCATAAACTCCTTGATGAAGGTTGATTTGCCGACGCGTACAGGACCCACGATCCCTAAGTATATATCGCCACCGCATCTTTGTGCTATATTCTTTAAAATCTCTGTGGTATTCATTGTTTGTCCTCCCTTAGTCATTCTAAACTTATGATGAATTGAGGTACTTTATGACTAAACAGACAAAAGAAGAAAAAGAAAAACAGATGGATTTCACCTGTTTCTCAGTAATTGCTCAACAACGCTTTCCAGGACATCATTGCAGGCACCGCAGACAGTTCCTGCTCCGGTAGCATCCTGCACCTCCTGGAAGCTGGAAGCACCTGCCTCAATTGCCGTTTTGATATCACGAACAGAGACACTCATGCAGGTACATACAATATCTTCATCATGCATATAGCTCACACCTCACTGTCTACTAGGATACCCGTTTTCGAAAAAGACATACAGCATTCCCTGAAAAAGGTACTTCCACAAAAAAAGGAAGATCCGAAGTCATCGATTTCGGCAATCCTCCTGTTAGGTAAATGCTTGCTGATTATGTATATTGTAATTATTCGGCAGTACCCACATCACTCAGTGTCAGACCCTTGTTTTGTTCCAACGCCCACTTGATGCCCCAGTTATTCATGAAAATAATCAGATTTCTACCCTTTAAATCACGTACGCGCTTGGAATCACTGGTAAGATTCAGCGTATTCGGATCTAATGCCTGATCATCGATCCAGCGAACGCACTGGAACGGCAGAATTTCGAGCTTGATATCGACATTGTATTCACTTTTTAAGCGCTGTTCCAGCACCTCAAACTGCAGCACGCCGACACCGCCGACGATGATTTCCTCCATTCCGATATTGATTTCCTGAAATACCTGAATGGCACCTTCCTGTGCAATCTGCGTAATTCCCTTTGTAAACTGCTTCCTCTTCATGGTATCCTTTTGCGTAACACGGGCAAAGTGCTCCGGAGCAAAGGTTGGAATCTTTTTAAATTCAAACTTCATGGAGGGATCGCACAGCGTGTCTCCGATGGAGAAAATGCCCGGATCAAACACACCGATCACATCCCCTGCATATGCCTCTTCGACAATTTCACGATCCTGTGCCATAAACTGCTGCGGCTGTGAAAGCTTGATTTTACGGTTTTGCTGCATATGCATAACCTCCATTCCCTTTTCAAATCGTCCGGAACAGATACGCATAAAGGCAATACGGTCACGATGTGCCTTATTCATGTTTGCCTGAATCTTAAAGACAAAGGCAGAAAAGCGCTCATCCATGGGATTGATTTCTCCCTGTGAGGATTCTCTTGGCAGCGGAGAGGTTGTCATATCCAGAAAATGGGAAAGAAACGGCTCCACACCGAAATTCGTCAGTGCACTACCAAAGAATACCGGTGTCAGCTCTCCCTTTGAAATAAGCTCCTGATCAAATTCAGTGCTGGCGATATCCAGCAGCTCACTATCCTCACGCAGCTGCTCGAAGAAATGATCGCCCAGTACGCCACGGAAGGTTTCATCCTCCAGCGTACCTTCGCTTACCTCCGCAGCCTTTTGTCCGTGATCGCCTCCATGAAAGGCGATGATACGGTGATGATCACGTTCATAAACGCCTTTGAATTCTTTTCCGGAACCGATTGGCCAGTTCATGGCATAGGTGGCGATTCCCAGTTCACTCTCGATATGCTCCAGCAGCTCAAACGGATTCATGGCAGCACGGTCCATTTTGTTGATAAAGGTAAATACCGGTATCTTTCGCAGCAGACATACCTTGAACAGCTTCTTCGTCTGTGCCTCAACACCCTTGGATGCATCGATCACCATAACGGCAGAATCGGCAGCCATCAGGGTACGATAGGTATCCTCCGAGAAATCCTGATGGCCCGGGGTATCCAGAATGTTGATACAGAAATCATTATATTCAAACTGCAGCACAGAGCTTGTGACGGAAATACCTCTTTGCTTTTCGATTTCCATCCAGTCACTGACCGCATGCTTGTTCGCTTTTTTTCCCTTTACACTTCCGGCAGAAAGAATCGCCCCGCCATACAGCAGCAGCTTCTCCGTCAGCGTTGTTTTTCCGGCATCCGGATGGGATATGATGGCGAAGGTTCTCCGCCTTTGTATTTCATTGACATAATTCGTCATACAGCTTCCTCCTATAGTTCTATGTGAAACGATATTCTCGTATTTTTTCGTTTAAAGCAGTTCTCATCTACATGGTGATTCCTCCAGTTCCGTTAGATGACTAGCGTTTTTTATTATAGCATATTCCAACGCTTAAAATCCATAAAACCAAAAAAAATGACGCTGTTTCAGCATCATTATTTCATTTCATGCTTCAAATCACGCAGCATCAAATCCCTTGCGGACTGCTGTGGTTTCTTGTCCTCATACAAAACCCGGTAAATTTCTTCCACAATCGGCATATCGATCTGCTTCTGCTTTGCTACCTCATAAACAACCTTGGCAGTACGTACACCCTCTACGGTCTTGGTGTTGTTCTCCCAGAAATAGCGGGCGCTGTTATGCGTTCCGATTTCATAGCCTGCCTGAAAATTCCGGGAATGTACACTGGTACACGTAACGATCAGATCACCGATACCGGTCAGTCCCATAAAGGTTTCGGCTCTGCCACCCAGAGCGACGCCATAGCGGATCATTTCCGCAAGTCCACGCGTAATCAGGGCAGCCTTGGTATTATCACCATAGCCAACACCACTCAGCACACCGCTGGCAACTGCGATGGCATTTTTCAATGCAACGCCGATTTCACTTCCAACCTCGTCATCTCCGCGGTAAACACGCAGATATTCATTCGAGAACAGCTCCTGTACGGCACAGGCATCCTCTTCACATAAGGATACGGCACAAATCGTTGTCAGCATGCGCAGGACAACCTCCTCTGCATGGCTGGGGCCGATCAACGATACGACGCTTTTCAGTTTATCCTTCGGCATAAAGCGACGAATGACATTGGACATGCGCTCATTTGTCTGCGGATGAAATCCCTTGGAGGTATTTACGACAATAACCGGCTTTTCAACAAGCGCTCCGATTTTTATACACAGCTCTTCCACAGCGATGGTCGGAACGGATAACACAAGAAGATCCGCATCGCGAACAACGTTGAGGTCGCATGTTGCCTTCAGGCTTTCATGCAGTGTCACATCCGGAAAAAACCGGGTATTTTGATGCCGCAGATTGATATCGTCTATTTCCTTGGGATTCTTTCCCCATAATACAACCTCTCTTGCGTTGTCAACAAGCACCTGTGCAAGTGCTGTCCCCCAGCTTCCGCTTCCGATCACAACTGTCTTCAACATGATCACCTGTTTCTTTCTCTGGCTAATATTCTTAGTGTGGTTCCGGTAAATCCGAACGCCTCCCGCAGTCTGTTTTCCAGATATCGCTTATAGCTGAAATGCAGCAGCTCCGGATCATTGACAAACAGCACAAAGGTCGGTGGAGCCACGGATACCTGAGATGCATAGTAAATCTTCAGACGCTGTCCCTTGTGCGTTGGCGGCGGTGTCATCAGCTGCGCATCCATGATGACCTCATTCAATACATTGGTCTGAATCCGCAGTACGGAGTAATCATGAACCTCGTCAATGACCGGCAGAATCGTGTGAATCCGCTGCTTTTTCAATGCGGATACAAACAGGATCGGTGCATAGGATAAATACAGAAACTGTGCACGGATCTCCTTTTCAATGGTATGCATGGTCTGCTCATCCTTCTCTACAGCATCCCATTTATTGTATACGATAATAACACCCTTACCTGCCTCATGGGCATATCCGGCAACGTGCTTGTCCTGATCCCGGATACCTTTTTCTCCATCGATGACTACAAGTACGACATCACTTCGTTCAATGGCACTCATGGCACGCAAAACAGAATATTTTTCAATGTTCTCATAGACCTTGCCGCGCTTTCGGATTCCGGCTGTGTCAATGACAACATATTCCTTGCCTTCCCGTTTGAATGGTGTATCTATGGCATCTCTGGTAGTGCCCTCGATATTGGAAACAATGACACGCTCCTGGTTTAAAATCGCATTGACAAGGGAGCTTTTCCCCACGTTTGGACGACCGATAACACAGAATTTCGTCATGCCGTCATATTCGTTTTTCTCTTTTTCCGGTAAAGCGTGGATAACTGCATCCAGTACATCACCGATACCGATACCATGCGCACCGGATACTGCCAGCGGATCCCCGAGCCCCAGACTGTAGAATTCATAGATTGCATCATTCTGTGCAAAATCATCCACCTTGTTGACGGCCAGAATGACCGGCTTTTTTGTTTTATGCAGCAGTCTTGCGACATATTCATCATCATGGGTCAGACCATCCTTGCCGCTTACGACAAATACAATGCAGTCTGCCTCATCAATAGCGATTTCCACCTGCATGTTGATTTCCGTCTGGAAATCCTGATTTGCAAGCTGAATACCTCCGGTATCGATCACCCGGAATTCTCTGGTCAGCCATTCCGCTTTTCCATAGATACGATCCCGGGTTACTCCCGGTGTATCCTCCACAATACTTTTACGTTCACCGATAATTCGGTTAAAAATCGTTGATTTACCGACATTCGGACGACCAACGATGGCTACAATTCCATTTATCATATGTTGACTTCAGCTTGCGCTGAATGCACCTCCTATCATGAAAGGGTAGGAATATTCCTGCGTATTTCTTCAACAACCTCTGTAATCGTCATATTTGACGTATCTATTTCGATTGCATCCTCCGCCTTACGCAGCGGCGAGGTTTTACGGTTCATGTCCTGATAATCCCGCTGTTCGATATCACGGTAGATTTCATCATAATCCGCTTCCACATGCTTTCCCAGATATTCCTTATATCTGCGATCCGCCCTTGCCTTGACACTGGCAACCATGTAGATTTTCAGCTCTGCATCCGGTAAAACAACCGTACCGATGTCGCGTCCATCCATAATGAACCCCTTATCTCGTGCCATCTGCTGCTGCAGCGCCACCAGACGCTCTCTTACCTTAGGATGTGCAGAAATGCTGCTGGTAAGCATGGATATTTCATTTTCGCGAATCTGCTTGGATACATCCTCGTTATTGAGATATACATTTCCTGCCGGATCAAAGCTGATCTTCATTTCATCCAGCATGGCTGTCAGAGCAGCTTCATCGTTTGGATCGATACCGCGCTTTTTAGAAGCAAGCGCCGTACAGCGATACATCGCTCCGGTATCCAGATGTGAATAGCCCAGCTCCTTTGCCAGTATTTTGGCAATGGTGCTTTTACCGGCCGCACTCGGCCCGTCGATAGCGATATTTATTTTCATCTTTAAATTCCTCCAGCCTTCCATAAAGAATAAGCGATAAAGCCGATGATCACCAGCAATACCAGTATCAGAAAGCACAATACAAAATTCAACAGCTTATTGGTCTTCTCCACACCGTCGGAAAGGTCGGTCAGCTCATCCTCATATTCATCCATCTGTACACGCAGCTGCTGTGTTTCCTCCAGCAGCTTTTTATGCAGAACCGCCTGCTGCGGCGCATCCTTTTTCACAGGTATCTCATCTTCATCCTCAAAAGCATCCTCCATCATAGCTGGCTGAATGATTTTTTTAGCAGGACGCTGCGGACGCTGCTCCGGCTGCGGAGCATATTCCTCGACAGCTTCCACAGCTGCGGGCTGTGGCTGAAAGGATTCCACAACAGGGGCTTTCTCCAACACCGGCTCCTCATATTCGACATCTTCGGCTTCTGCACGATAAGCAGGAGTTTCTACAGGCTCCTTTGTAAAGCGCATATCCGATTCCGGCAAAGGGGCTTCCTCCTCCTTCAACAGATTTTGTACCTGCAGGGCGATATCATCCCGGCTCAATACGGTTTTCTTCGGCTCCTCCGGCTGCGGCTCATCCTGTATTTCCTGTATGTAATGGGATCTTTTTGCACGGTTTGCCGCATTCAGCTGATACAGAATATCAGCCTGTGTGTTATCGCTCTCTCTGGTACCCTTGCGAATATTATATTCTCTTACTTCCTTAATGAAATCATCCAGATATTCATTGGTAAAGGTATCATCTACCGGCGGCTGCTCCAGCGGCTCCTCTTTCTTTTCCCGAACCGGAGTATATTCCCCATCCTCTTTGATATCCACCTTTTTGAAGATAGATGAATCGAATTTCTTTAGGGTTTCCTCCTGCTCCAGCGCACCGTTTTCCTCTGTGTGCAGAGTTTTATCTATATTATTATCAGTTTCAATGGATTTTCTCAATTCCGCATATTTTTTTACTCTTGATAGCTTTTCCATCCGATTACCTCCCAATCTAACAATCATTATAACAAAAATAAAGGTTCTTGGATACGTATATTCCTTAAGAAATCATACTTTTTGAAAACGATTTGCAAAAGAAAAGCTGCATGGGCAGCTTTTTAGTCTTTTGCTCTTCCGGAATATTTTCCATCAGACGTGTTTACCAGCACCATTTCATCCTGATTGATGAACAGCGGCACCTTGATTTCCAGTCCGGATTCCAATGTGGCATTCTTGCTTGCGGAAGTAGCTGTATCACCCTTGACAGCAGGCTCGCATTCCACAATCTGCAGCGCCACCTTATCCGGCAGGATCACACCGAGAATTTCACTTTCAAACATGGAAATATTAACGTTGTCATTCGGCTTCATGAAGTTCATTTCCCATTTCAGACGATCCTTAGGAATCTCAATCTGCTCATAGGTTTCATTATCCATGAACACCAGTGCATCATCTGTATCGTACAAATACTGCATCTCTTTCTTTTCAATGTGTGCAGGTGTGATTTTATCGCCACCGCCCCATGATAATTCTACATTTGATCCCGTTCTCAGGTTTCTGACTTTCGCCTTTACCACCATTGCGGAACGAGCTGTTTTATTCTGACTCTGTTCCAGCACAACGAAGATTTCTCCATCCTGCTGAATTGTCATACCAGGTTTTAAATCATTGGAACTGATCATAATACATTCACCTTTCCTTTATATTTTCTTATGTCCTATTCTATTTTATAGGATTTGACGCATTTGTCAAATTTTTTATGAAAAAAGTCTGATTTTTCACATCAGACTTTTAAAACGGATACTGTCCGCATACAGCATAAAGGCTATAAATGTTGTAAGATACAAATACCAGAAGGTTGTAAAATCAAACAGCTCCTGCCGCCATTCAAAATAGCCAAGAAACAGCAGGACGATCACCAGCGTCAGCAAAAAGTCCTTTCCTTCCAGCGCCTTACAGTTTGCCTCGCGATAAAACAGCCTGCCAAACAGCAGCAGCACAGCATACAGCGGAACCAGCATATAGGCTGTTTCATTCATAATCAGCAGCAGATTTCCAAGTCCTGCAAATGCCAGAAACAACAGTGTGCTCAACCCAATCGTCAGCATGTAAACCACCTCCTTGTTAGTGTGGTTCACACTGCTGTAAATATACAACGTCCTGTATGGTACCATCTGTACGATCAAAGAATATCTGCATATGCACGGTATTGCTTTTTTGCGTATAGGTCACAGCGATATGCTCCTCCTCTTTTGTGAAATGAAAGTATGTGTTTCGAAACAGCACCTCCCATTCCTTCGGCTGCTCTTCCTTCTGCGGTTCCTCCCCTGTCTCGCTCTCTTCACCTTTTCTTTCTTTCATATCAGCTTCAGCATCAGCATCCGGCTTTAGAGTCTCCTGCAGATACCTGCGGCAGTTGTGAATTGCAAATAGGTCATAGGACTCCTGTAATCCACGTACGGCTGCATAGGCTGCAGCGCGCTGTACAAGCAGGGTGACAAAGCAGAGGAAAATCAAAAGAAGCAGCATGGCATACAGACTGATAAAGCCCTGCTCATTCACACGTAAGCAGTGCTTCTTCACGCTTCTCTTTCCGAACCCATGTGACATAATAGCATTCCTTTCTCTTTTGAAACTGCAGCGCATCCACATCCTGCAGAAAAATTTCATAGCCGCTTCTGCGCACCAGACGCCTGCGGTCATATTCCAGTGTCTGCTTCTTTTTTTGATAAATGAAGGAAAGGGTGTTCTCCTGTAAAGACAGCCTGCTGCTTTGTGCAAGCAGGAAGCGAAGCTGATACATGGCGATGCGGTCTTCACTGTAGTAGACAGGCTCCTGCAGCCTTTGCAATGCGGATACCACCGGCATCAGCAAAACACAGCTGACTGCAACACAGCTGAAGGCTACCAGCATTTCCACCAGGGTGAAGCCGCCGTTATTTCTGATAGGCTTCTTCCACTGCATCATTGTCATACCCCTTTCCTGTATCATGCATCGTATGTGTCATTCCCGCACACTGCAGGCAGAGCAGTGCCAGAATGCCCAGAATCATCAAAAGAAACAATGCCTCCATCAAAACGACGCCACGCTTATCGAACATCCATGCGCCCGCTTCCCAGCTGTGCCACAAGCTGAACAGTGGAGGAGGCACTGCGGCAGTTCAGCGTGAAGGCCTTTGAAATCGTTCCCTGTGCGGTATAGTGAAAGCTCATGGACGAACAGCTGGTGGACGACTGCAGAGAATAGATCTCACGATCACAATATACCTTGCTGCCCTGAATCTTTATAGGGATGCTTTTGTGTTCTCTTATCGCCTGAGCCTGGGCCTTTGTACAGATTTCACGTATCTGCTGCACATCCATACGCAGCAGGATGCGCTGCTGCCGCTTCAGCAGCGGTGTCACAAGCAGCAGCACAGAGAGCAGAAGCAAAACAAGCAGCATTTCCACCAGGGTGAACCCGCTATCGCACGGCGGCCTGTCCATTGCTGATTTCAATGGTGTCTCCATTCGGGCATCGGCGCTGTGTATCCTTTAAATATCCCTTACTGATTAAATCGGACATACTTTTCGGCGGACTCAGATTCTCCACCTCATACAAAAGAATCTGTGCATTGGCAACCTCAATCAGTGCCTCACAGCCCTTGCTGCGTATGATTTTTTCCTTCTGCTGAATGTTAGGCAGCGTCAGCAGAAATACGAGTGCGATAATGGATAATACGATCATCATTTCCAGAATGGTAAAGCCTTTGTTATTTTTCATAAGTTCAATTCCTTTCCGATTTCTACATCTGTTCCAGCATTGTAAGCGGGATCAGCATAATCTGGTATACAAGCAAAACCACAACACCCACAAAGCTGTATGCAATGCACTGCACGGTGACTGCCGTACGCTTCAGCAGCCGCTCCCATGTACGTTCCTGCTGCTGCAGCCCTGTCTGCAGCATACTGCACAAAGAACCGGTAGAGCTGCCAATGCGAAACGACTGCTTGAAGATATCGTTCAGCAGCACCTCACGCTCAATCACACAGAGGATATCCTCACCATTTTGCAGGCCGTTCATCAAATGCTTATGTAATTCACAAAACAGGGAGCCTTTTCGAATCTGCTCCAGATACTGCAGGGCGGTTCGTGTCGGTATACCCTGCTTCAGCAGTTCAACCATGTAGCCGGCGAACAGATAGGATTCCACATGGGATGCCAGCTTGCACAGGCGCGTGCTTCTTAAAATCAATGCATTCCTTATGGCAGGCTTATTTCTCAGATACAATGCACCAGCCAGTAAACACAGTGCACAAACACCAATTAACCTGCAGCCTCCCTGCAGAAGACTCACACCGAGCAGCAGTCCTTGAAAGTCCTCCCCCTGATCAAAGCTTTGCAGCATTTGCGGAATAATGGCAGTGCTGAACACCAGCAGCATCACATAGGCAAACACAAAGATGGAAAGCGGATAAGCCGTTTTCTTCAAAAGACGGGATAGCAGATTCCGTTCAAAGTCATACAGCTGCAGGGAGCTGTCGATAGCCCGGCTCAGGGAGGTGATTTTCAGGAAGAAGGAAAGATGCTCAAAAAAGCGCCCTGTTCCCTGTGTTATCAAAATTTCCTCGATGCTGTGTCCCAGCTCCAGCTGTTCTCTGATTCTTGTGGTATCCTTGCCCAGCAGCTGTAAAGCCTCCAGATAGGGATAGCCGTTCTGCAGCAGATCATGCAGATAGCGCCATTCCTCATTGCACATATGGAAGGTCGATGACGGCTTCCTCCTGTGCAACAATTCCTTTTGAAACAGCAAGCTGAATCTCCTGAAAAATATCACGATGCTGCTGAGGCAGCTGTTCCTCACGGAAGTAAGCATCCAGCTCATTTTGTTCCAGTATTTCATATATACACACCCTTTCCTGCGTTCCCTTTTTCTTGTACAGACGCTGTGCACAAACAGCACTCAGTGTATGATACAGTTCCTCCCTGCGCAAGCCGAATTCAAGCAGACGCTTGATTGCCTCACTGCAGCATTTGGCATGAATCGTTGTAAATATCAGATGTCCGCTTAATGCGCATCGAAGCAGCATACGTGCCGTGGATGGATCACGTATTTCTCCAATCATGATGACATCCGGATCATGACGCAAAAGCTCCTTGATTCCTTCCTCATAGGTAAAGCCTCCTGCCTCATTGATCTGCAGCTGCAAATAGCTGTCATCAAAGATTTCAATAGGGTCCTCCAGCGATACGACATGCAGTCTGTTCTCTTGAGCAATCCGCTTCAATATCGCGTGCAGGGTTGTCGTTTTCCCGCTGCCGGTGGGACCGCTCAATACGATGAGTCCGCTTCTTGTTTTCGTCCAGTTCAGAAAGCTGGCTGTCTGCTTGCTGTCTAAGCTCAGATCTTCCAGTGATATTTCTTTGTGGTTGTTCAGCACGCGCAGTACCGCTGTCTGTTTTTCAAGCGTCGGCAGCAGGGAGAAGCGAAAATACAGAAGCTCCTGACGAAACTCATACTGAAAATTTCCGCTTTGCGGCTGCAGAGTGTTTCCTAAATCCAGATTACTGATGTACTTCAGATAACAGAACAAGCCTTCATCAAATGCAGCGTTCTGAACAGTTTCCAGACCATTCCATCCGCGTACCTGTACATGCAGCCTGTGCTGCATCAATGTGAAGTGTACATCAGTAGCCCGCTTGCGTTCCACCATGTGCAGCAGCTGTTCAAATTTTTCCTTCATACTCTCACCTTCTTTCTATTTACATACTTCTATACGTTTCAAAATGGCAAAACTCCTAAATTATTCTCAAAAAAGGTAAAAAAAAACGAGAATTATCCCGTTTTCTTAAAAATGTATCATTTTAAATTCTTTTTCATGGTTTTAACCGCCGTCATATAGCCATGCTTTTCATAAAGCCTCTGAGCACTCCGGTTTTCCTGCAATACGTTTAGCTCCACATATTCCAGATGCCGTTCTCTGGCCCAGTGCTCCACCTCCTGCAGCAGGCGGTTACCGATACCAAGACCTCTGGCTTCCCGGCTGACCACCAGATCCATCAGCGTGGCATATGCATGCGGAATCACAAAGGAATCCGCCGGTGTCAGCTGCTTCATCACCAGTGCCAAACCGAAAATACAGGAATTTTCCACAGCCAGCAGGATGTCGCAATCCTCCAGCCGGATCATCGTTTTTAAAAACTCCTCATCCTGCATGCCCCGACAATAGCTGAAGGGCTGCAGTCTTGCCATGTCTGCATATAGAACCTCATACAGCCTCAGAATTTCCCGTATATGAGACTGCGTCGCCGTAATGATTGTCATAATCAGAACTGCAGATATGGGTTATAGCGAAATTCCATATCCAGCGTCGTATCCGGTCCGTGCCCCGGGTACACCTTCAGCTTTGAAGGCAGTGTTTCCCGTATCATCCGAAGCGTCTGCATCATTTTGGTATTGCTGCCAGTCGGTAAGTCCGTACGTCCGATGCTCCCCTGAAAGATGACATCTCCACAGATCAGATTATCATCCCACAGCAGCATGGTACTTCCCTCACTGTGTCCGGGGGCGTCGATTGCCTGAAGCGTAAAGGCACCGATGCTGTTTTTACCCGGCTTCAGCTTTGTTACCGGACTGTTCACAACAACAGGAGCCTGATAGGAGAAGTTCAGCATCGGGTCCTGCAGCATCGCCATATCCAGCTCATTGATATAAACAGGACAGTGATATTTCTTAACAAGCGCATCCACACCGGCAATATGATCAAAGTGTCCATGTGTCAGCACAATCGCATCCACAACACCATTTTGTGAATCAATCGTTTCCTGCAGCTTGTGAGATTTGCTTCCGGGATCAACAATCAGTACATGATTCTCTTCCCACAACAGGTAGGTATTTACCTGCACCATACCCAAAACAAAAGTATCCATCTTTTTCATGTCAGTCACCGAATAAAAAAGACCGTAGTCGGCCCTTCTTATTTTTTCTCCTTATGTAAAGTTTTCTTGTTACAACGTGGGCAATATTTCTGAATTTGCATACGTTCTGGATTTTTACGTTTATTACGTGTCCCGATGTAGTTTTCTTCGCCACATTCTGAACATTTGAACGTGATTCTATCTCTCATGTTGTCCCTCCTCGTACTTGCTTGAAAATTATATCATACTCTTTACAAAAAAGCTAATACTTTTTGAAAAACTCTTTTAAAACTTCCGGCATGATATTGTAGGCGCACAGGTTTCCGGCAACGCTTTGATCATTTGTTGCAGATTCCGGTACAGAGCAGGCAAATGCCACCTTGGCTTCCTTATCATATGGCGCATAGCCGACAAGAGAAGCATTGGTAAAATCCTCTACCTCGGCAGTACCGGTTTTTGCAGCTACCTGTACATCCAATGACTTGATAGGGTCGATTGCATGCTCTCCTGCAACCACCTCGCGAAAGCCCATCTGGATCGTTTCCAAATCCTCCTTGCTTCCCGGCAAAGCTGACAACACCTGTGTTTTATTTTCATATACTGTATAATCTGTATTTACTTCTGTTGCCGTATTAACCAGCTTCGGCTGTACCTTTTTACCGCCATTGGCGATGGTTGCCGCATACTGCACAAGCTGAATCGGCGTATAGTTATCATACTGCCCGATGGAATAATCTAGTAATAATCCAGGATTCATAGTATTCCCTGTAAAGCCTTGTGCTTCATTTGGGACATCCAATCCTGTTTTTGTACCGAGACCAAACATGGAATAATAATTCCGCATCAGCTTGAAGGTTTTCTGCGCCATTTCATTTGTGATGCCCAGTGGCTGATTATATACATAATTACCGCCAGCTAATTTTATAACAGACTTAAACATATAAACGTTACTGGATACCGCTAATGCACGAATCGAATTCACCGTACCATATGTGTTGAACGATCGCTTAAATGGTGTTCCCGCTATTTTCATTTCTTCATCCTGCTCGGTACTGTAGCGTGTCTGAATTCCCTGATCCAGCATCATATACACCGTAGCGCCCTTTACAACGGAACCGGACGCAAAGGCATCCAAATACGCACCACTGGAATAGTTCTGAATTTTCCCATCCTCATCCAAATATTTACCGCTCATCGCATAAATTTCACCGGTCTGAGGATTCATGAGGACAACGATCGCTTTCTTGAATTTTTCACGACCTGCTGTGCCTGCATACTTCTTTAATGTATCCTCCAGAATGTCATCAACCTTCTTCTGCAACTCCACATCGATGGTCAGATGCAAATCATAACCGTTCTTGCCGCTGCTTGTTTCATTCATAATAGCTGTGCCATCGGAATCATACGATATCTCACTGACTCTCGGTGTGCCGCTCAGTAAATCCTCATACTGCTTTTCCAGACCGCTTTGCCCGACACGATCCGTCAGCGAATACCCCATCGCTTCGTAATAGGAGCGCAGCTCGGAGGGTACACCCTGCTTGGAGGTCGTAATACTTCCCAGCACATCACGCAGCGTATCTTTATATGGATATTCCCGCTTCCAGGAGCCTAGATTCACATCAAAGCCCCGGTATTTGTCTTTATTTTCCATCAGCTTTGCGACACTATCACTGTCCACATCCTCCAGAATCACCTTATTCTGATTGTTGGGCAGCTTGCGCATAGACAGGTAAACAGAAAAAGCATCCTTTATATCATCATCCGCCAGCTCATTCACCATTTTCATCGTAATCCGGCTTCTGATTTTCTTTTCCTGTTCCTCTGCTGTCAGTGTTTCCTTCTCCTGTTCAGACAACAGGTTCTTCCCGGAGTCCTTATTTCCTTTTTCATCCTTATGTAAAAACATATACAAATCCTGATAATCCGAATTTGTCATACCCTTGTGATCCACCTTGAAATCCTTGGCAAAGGTCTGTGCCAGCTTCCACTGCTCCTCACTTGTTGTATCCTTGGGAGGAAAGTAGACAATATTATGAGAGGAAACGGTCTTTGCAATAACCTTTCCGTTTCGATCCACCATTTCTCCGCGCGCCGTACTGTCCGTCTGCTTTTGCGATGAGTAATTTTCCAGCTTCGCTGCATAGTCCTCCTGATTTCTTATCTGCAGGAAAACCAGCCGTACAGAAACAACGGCAAAAATCAGACAAATGATAATACCGAAAATAAAGATGCGCCTGTTTACGATTTTAAAATAATCGTTCTGCGTCTTCAGAACATCAGAGCTTCTGCTTAATTTTTTTTGATCAAGATCTCGAAAGGGATTTCGTATCATGCGCACACCTCCTGCCCATTAGTATACCATAAACAAAATAGTGATTCCATACATTTGAAAATTTGTAAGATTTTCGTAATGGGGCAGCGGATTGCTTTTCGCAAGCGACTTCTGCTATAATGAAGACATGAGGTGAAACGACATGAAAAGAACGGAAACAAGAAGTATTCAGGTACGAGATATAACGATCGGCGGACAGAATAAAGTAGTTATTCAGTCCATGTGCAATACACGAACAAGTGACATAGAGGCCACCGTGGCACAGATTTTACAGCTGGAGCAGGTTGGCTGTGAGCTGGTGCGCATGGCGATTATAGATGAAGCGGATGCAGCTGCCATCACTGAAATCAGGAAGCGTACACATATCCCGCTCGTTGCGGATATCCATTATGACTATCGACTGGCTATTGCTGCAGTAAAGGCCGGCATTGATAAGATACGTCTGAATCCGGGAAATATCGGCAGCAAAGAAAATGTGAAGGCGGTTGTGGCGGTATGCAAGGAATACCATATACCGATTCGCATCGGCATTAACAGCGGTTCTCTGGAAAAGGACATTCATGAAAAGTATGGCAGACCTACCGCTGAGGGCATGATGGAAAGCGCACAGCGCCATGTGCAGATTCTGGAGGAGCTGGACTTCCATGACATCTGCCTGTCTTTTAAATCCAGTGATCCACTGCTTTGTATCGATGCCTACCGCATGGCATCCACAGCCTTCCCCTATCCGTTGCATCTGGGTGTAACGGAAGCGGGCACCTTCATCGGCAGTGCAATCAAAAGCAGCATGGCACTGGGAACATTATTAAATGAGGGTATCGGTGATACGATTCGCATCAGTGTCAACGGGGATCCGGTGAATGAAATAACAATCGTCAAGCAGCTGTTGAAATGCTGCGGTTTATTGAAAAACACGCCGAATTTGATTGCCTGCCCGACCTGTGGCAGAACAGCGTGGGATATGCAGCCGGTTGTAAATGAAATGGAAGCCTTTCTGCAGACCATAAACTGTGATGTAAATGTGGCGATTATGGGCTGTGCAGTAAATGGACCAGGAGAGGCGAAGCATGCGGATATCGCGATTGCCGGCGGCCGCAACGAGGGCTTGCTCATCAAAAAGGGAGAGATTATTGAAAAGCTGCCGCAGGAACAGATGGTGGCACGGCTGAAGGAAGAGATTCTGGCATTTGAAAAAGAACACAGCTGATATAAACCCACGGCATAAGTTCATGGCAATATCAGTCTATACACCCCTTGCTTAGAAAAGTAAAAGAATTCACTGCTACCAATCATAACGGTAACACTGAATTCTTTTTTATGCATCCTAAAACATATAATACAACATTTTCATTTTCCTTCGCAAAGAGAACATTCCTTTTATGATATGTGTATTTGAAAGGAATGTAGCCTGAAAGTGTATTTGAAAGGAATGTAGCCTGAAAGTGTATTGAAAAGATGTACCTTTGCTATTGGGGTTTGTCCTATTCCTTTGCATTCTTGAACGGCCAATCAATTACAGATAACAGCCCATTTCAATGCGGACATTTTTTCTTTGTATATCCTGATTGCTTGCAACACTCAAATCACAGCCCAGAAACACGAAGCCGCTGCGCAGGTAGCATTGTATGGCAGGATCATTACAGGATTGCGTTTCCAGCAGAACGCAGCGGATATCACGCTACATTGCCAGCTGTCTGGCATGCTCCAGCAAACGGGTAGCGCAGCCTCTTCCCCGATAGGCTGGCTCTATAAACAGATTGGTAATCCGCAATCTCTGTGTCCAAGCCTCCATGCAGATTTCTAAAAGACCGGCAATCTGTCCATCCACACATACGCCATACAGCTCCGGCTGCTTTAGCCATTCACTGCCCCAAACATCATCAAAGCCGCAGGACAGCGGTTTTGGTAAAGCCGTGCGCTGAAACATTACGCCAAAGCAAGCTGCGTCCTGACTGACGACTGCTTCATAAACATACGATGTCGTGTATTGAACCTTTATGGCTTTGCCACGATATGCGGCAATATCCAGTTCACATATTTCCATATCAGATGTCTCCCTTGATTTTCTCCATAATCTGTTCATCAAACACACCGCTTCTCAGCATGGCGATTTCTTGACGATATGGCGGATGATCCTCGACATATGGTGTTTCCAAAATCTTTACAACATCCTTTACACGTTCATTATGTACAATGGCATTCAGCTTTTCAAAACCGATTTCGCCAAAGCCGATATTCGCATGCCGATCCTTACGAGCTCCCTGTACATTTTTGGAATCATTGATATGCATACAGGCCAGACGTTCCAGACCGATGACAGCGTCAAATTCATCCAGCACTTTATCAAAGTCGGACAGATCATAGCCAGCATCATGAATATGACAGGTATCCAGACAGACGCGCAGACGATCACCGTATTTTGCATGATCCATCAGATAACGGATATGCGCAAAGCTATAACCGATTTCACTGCCCTTGCCAGCCATCGTTTCAATGGAAATCTGAACATCCTGTACATCCTGCATTGCCAGATCCAATCCCTCAACGATCTTCTTGAGACCTTCTTCTTCTCCGGCCTTTACATGACTTCCGGGATGCAGCACCAGAACCGTTGCATGCAGCGCCTGTACGCGCGCTATTTCCTTTTGTAAAAACTCCACGCCCAGCGCAAAGGTTTCCTCACGGATACAATTTGCCAGGTTGATGATATAGGGAGCATGCACTATCATACTGCCTTCGTCAATCCCATGCTCCTTCATCAGGCTGTGTGCTTCCTCTATTTTCAGTTCGTGCATTGCTTTGCGTCGTGTATTCTGCGGTGCACCGGTATACAGCATAAACGCATTGGCGCCATAGCTGATTGCTTCTTTTACCGATCCCAGCACATAATCCGGCGCAGACATGGAAACATGACAGCCCAGCTTCATTCCTGTCCACCCCGTTTCTCCATGACCCTTTGCTTTGCACGTTCCTTTTTCTGCCGCTGAATATCCTCCTGAATCATTTGGCGGCGTGCCTTACGCTTCAGCTTTTCCACTTCCTGCTTCCGTTTCACCTTATAGCCCGGCTTCACCTTTTTCTTCTTTTTGGAAACGATTTTGGAAATTTCCTTTTCCAGCGGATCATCCTTTTTGACCTTTTTGCGATGCAGCGGCTCCAGCTCACTCCAGGTGCCGTTTTTCAGATTGCGATGCTTGAAGCCGACTCCCTTAACCTCCAGGGAGCGGATCATGGCATCATCCTGCTTTTTATACAGGGCATAGCAGATACCGTCCCGACCGGCACGTCCGGTACGTCCGCTTCGATGAATATAGTAATCCAGCTCCTTTGGAAATCCCAATGAAATCACATGAGAAATCCCTTCAATATCAATACCGCGCGCAGCGATATCCGTCGCTACCACATAGGATTTCTGTATATTTACCAAATCCTTCATCGCCTTTGTTCGCTCTCGCGGTGTCAAATCCCCGTGCAGCTCGATAATACCGTATCCGGCATCCCGCATCATCCCGGCAACACTTGCGGCCTGCGTTCTCGTGTTAGCGAAAATCAGACATACATATGGTGTAAAGGTCGCTAACAGCTCCATCAGCTTTTCTTCATAGCTCTTTTCCTGACACGGTATCAGCACATGCTCGATTTTCGGATGAAAATCACTCTGCTCCTGAATATGCACCGTACTTGGATTATCCATATATTTCTTTAAAAACTGCTGCAATGCAACCGGTATCGTTGCTGAAAAGCTCATCATCTGTAAATTCTTCTTCATTTTTCCGGCAATGGCATCCACATCCTCCAGAAAGCCAAACTCCAGTGTCATATCCGCTTCATCGACAACCATGATATCAGCGGTATCCACACGCAGGGTCTGTTCCTGTAAAAACAGGTCCTTGATACGTCCCGGTGTTCCCACGACGATATGCGGCTGTACCTTCAGCTGTTCGTTCATTCTGGATTTTTCCATACCGCCGGTAATCAGACGGATGCGAAGCTTCGGGTCTGCTTCACTCATTTTTTCACAGCGATTATAAATCTGTAAGGCAAGCTCTCTGGTCGGTGCCGTTATAACTGCCTGAATCACAGACAGACTGCTGTCCACCCTCTCCATAATCGGAATCAGAAAGGAATGTGTTTTTCCGGTACCCGTATCGGAAATACCAATGATGTTTCTTCCCTTGCATGCCAGCGGGATCACCGCCTGCTGAATCGGTGTAGGCTCTTTGAAGCCTTCCAGGTTTATAAATGTTTTCGTGGTCTCACGAAAGTTGTAATCCGTATATTTGCTCATAAATACCTCCTTATACAAATAAGCAGCTTCTTTATTATACAGGAAATCTGAAAGTTGTAAAACAATTTCTTTTTTCTGTAATACGTGCGCTCTTTTTCTATTACCTTGCATATCGTATACGTTTATTATGGCATAATCTGCGGCAAAATTCTATGCATGTGCCGGGCTTTTCCTGTATAATGATATCTGAGGTGAAGTACATGGAAGTTATAAAGGTCGTACCGCGTGGATATTGCAAGGGAGTTATCAATGCCATTCTTATCGCAAAGAAAACAGCACAGGAGCATCCGGATACCCCGATTTATGTTCTGGGAATGCTGGTGCATAACTCCTATGTTATGCAGGCACTGAAGGAATTGCATATTTATCCCGTTGATGATAAAAATAAAACCCGACTGGAGCTGCTAGATGAAATTGAAGAAGGAATCGTCATATTTACCGCACACGGTATTTCCCCCGCAGTAAAGGAAAAGGCACTTCGGAAGGGACTTCAATGTGTTGATGCAAGCTGTCCGGATGTGGTCAAAACACAGGATATCGTTATGGAGCAGCTGAAAAACGGCTGTGATGTCCTGTATATCGGAAAGTCGCGTCATCCGGAGGCAGAGGCCGTTTTATCGCTCAGTGAGAAAGTGCATCTGATCAGTACGCAACAGGATCTGGATACCCTGCCTCCTTTGGCACAGGTGTTTGTCACCAACCAGACAACCATGTCTATTTTTGATATTGAAGCACTGTTTGAGGCAATACGTGAACGGTATCCGAAGGCTGTCTTCTGTGAGGAAATCTGCAACGCAACCCGTATACGCCAGCAGGCAGTTGCCGATTTGAAAGACAAGCAAATCGATGTATTGTATGTGGTTGGTGACAGGTATTCCAACAACTCCAACCGGCTTGCGCAGATTGCCCGTGATCAGGGCATTCATCAGGTATATCTGATTGATGATGTCAATGATATTCAGGATGAGCAGATATGCAATGCAGGACGTGTGGCGGTAACCTCGGGAGCTAGTACGCCAACGTATCTGACAGCACAGGTTATCGCATATCTGGAGGATTATGCGCCGGGGAAATGTAAGCCGCAGATAAGACTGTCTGAAATATTGTCATAAAACATAGCAGGATAGGAAAGTAAATAGCACGAAAAAAGGTAGACGATGGCGGACGTCTGCCTTTTTCCTTCTTGTTTTACATAAAGGAAAGCCGTGCCTGTTGTTTGATTATAAAGCTGCCTTCCCATTGTCGCACGCATATGCAGTAGCCTAACCATTCACATTACACAGGTAAGGATTTCCCCTTCAGATTTGCCGCTATCTGCTTTTTTGGAAGTAAACAGCAAGCGTATCCTTCAGCTCATGGTACCAAAGCTGCAGCGGGTGTGTCAGAATATGAACCCGCATCATGTCCTCGAATGTGGATTGATCAACCAGCATGGCATCGATGGTCTCCTTTTCCTGCAGCTGCAGCTTATCCAGCTCTACCGGATACTGCAGCAGATAATGATCGTAAATCCCCTGCCCCTTTACCTTGGTATGCAATTTTTGCAGCTGCTCCACTCTGCAGGAGATACCGGTCTCCTCATACAGCTCCCGTTTTGCCCCCTCCTGCGAGGTTTCTCCATGTAATACAGAGCCGCCTGTAACCTCCCATAGCAAACCGCCGGGCTTGCAGGCATCCCGCTTTGTCAACAGCAGTCTGCCGTCATAGGTGAATGTCCAAATGAAGACAACGATATGATAACAGCCTTCTGGTATTGGCTTGCCCCGCATCTGCAGCTTATTCATCGGCTGCCGCTGTGCGTCATACAGATCCCAAAGTTCCATGTACTCACTTCTTTCCAGTGAATATTATATCAGAAATTCCCGCATTCGAACAATCCCTATTCCTAACAGCTTTCATGCCTGCTGCGTATAGCCTGCGATTCCTATAGCTCTTATAGCCGTACCAAAAAAGGAACCGGTATTTAGTCCAGCTCCTTCAGCTTCTTTTCAATTGTTTTGATTTTCTCAACAGCAGCTGCATATCCGTCATGATGCGGCTGTGTGTGCTGTATGATTATTTTCTGCTTTTCCAGAATATACGTCCAATACTCTTTAAATAGTGGATGCCGATCAAGATACACACCGAATAGATACTGATCTTCCCGCATATCAGATGGCTCCTTATGTACGGAGAGCATCTGATAATAGTGATGATCCTTTACGAGCTGCTCCGCATCGATTGTAAAACCGTTTTGATGCAGCCAGCGGCGCATATCCTCGACACGTGTATTGCATTGCAGAATTATCTGCTTATAATGTTTCAGCTGCTTATCACCTTTCATAAGAATCCTGCAAATGGTGTCATATCCCATACCGGCAATAACGACAACCTCCACATCATCCTCCAGACCCTGCAGACCGTCACACAGCTTTGTGGTGATGGAATTCTGCAGACCGTATTGTCTGATGGCTTCCTGTGCCCGTGACAGCGGACCCTTTCGTACATCACACGCATACACGTGTTCACATTTTCCCGACTGTATAAGGGCGATAGGCAGCAAGCCGTGATCACAGCCAATATCCGCAGCAACGCCACAGGGCTGTACCATATCAAAAATCGTATGTAATCGTGTACTCAGCTTCATTATGGCTTATCGACGAAATCCTTTAGACGCTTGGAGCGTGTAGGATGCTTCAGCTTACGCAGTGCCTTTGCCTCAATCTGACGGATTCGTTCACGGGTAACGTTGAATTCCTTTCCAACCTCCTCCAGTGTACGGGTTCTGCCATCATATAAACCGAAACGCAGGCGCAATACCTTTTCCTCACGCTCGGTCAGGCCCTGCAGCACCGTATTGATTTCATCCTTCAGCAGCTGATTGTTGGCATATTCATCCGGTGACAGAGCTTCCTTGTCCTCGATGAAATCACCCAGATGAGAATCGTCCTCCTCACCGATCGGTGTTTCCAGAGATACCGGTTCCAGTGCGATTTTCTGAATTTCACGCACCTTTTCCGGAGAAATGTTTTCCATTTTTGCTGCGATTTCCTCTGCAGATGGATCCCTTCCAAGATCCTGCACCAGCTGACGCTGAATACGTGTCAGCTTGTTGATTGTTTCCACCATATGTACTGGAATACGAATCGTTCTTGCCTGATCGGCGATGGCACGTGTGATTGCCTGACGAATCCACCATGTCGCGTAGGTTGAAAACTTAAAGCCCTTGGTATAATCGAATTTCTCAACCGCCTTAACCAGACCCATGTTTCCTTCCTGAATCAGATCCAGAAACAGCATACCGCGGCCAACATATTTCTTCGCAATGGATACAACCAGACGCAGGTTGGCAGAAATCAGCTTTTTCTTTGCCTCTTCATCACCTGCCTGAATGCGCCGCGCAATTTCCGGCTCCTCTTTCGGATCCAGAAGCTCAACGCGTCCGATTTCCTTTAAATACATTTTTACCGGATCATTGATTTTTGTGTGGGAAGAGTTGGCAAAGGACTGCTCCAGATTTTCGATATCGGCAGCCAGCGTATCCTCTTCATCGGTATCGTCATCCAGAAAATCAATATCATCGTCATCCTCGGTTGCGACCAAAGCGTCATCATCCATCAGATCGACATCATCGTCTTCATTTTTTACTTCAATATCATTGTCGGAAAACCACTGGAACAGATCATCAAAATCTGTATCTGTCATTGCCAGATGCTCCACGGCATCCATAACATCCTTCTGATAGAGGACATCATTTTGTTTGTATTCGTCCAGGAATTCCTGCTTGATATCTTCCAGTGTCTTGTATTCCTGCAAAACAGCTTTTTTCTTGGTGTTCTTCATATCCTTACTTCCTTCCCGCGCTGCGCCATTCCTCACGCTCTTTGATCAGCTGATTTTTCTCCACGGCGAGCTTAGCCTTTTCCATGGGATCATTCACAGATCGTATTTTTTTATTCAACAGCTGTATCTTATCATCCAGAAAGCAGGATTTTTCCTTGGCGATTGCTTCCTGCAGTACAGCCATATCCACATCCTCTCGGGCAAGCTCCCAGTTTGCGATTTCCAGAAGAAGTGCCTTCACGTCCTCCTCCCGAATCACATCCAGCAGCTCAGCGACAGCGAGGGTGGTGTGTGTTCGATAATAATCAATGATGTACATCGCAAGCTTGTTGCCGGTATCATCCTTTAAAAATCCCAGCTCCTCCTTGAACAGATTGCTTGCAGCAATTCCATTCAGCATCTGAGAGAGGATTTCATGCTCGGCATGACTTCTTCCACTTTTCGGAAAGGTCAAAAAGCTCTGCCGCGGGGGCTGCGGCTGATGAATCGCCCTGCGTTCCTCTTTGGGCTGCTCCACCTGCATATCAAATTCAGTCAGCTCCCGCAAACGAATGAAATAGCTCTGTTTCTCAAAATCATCCTGCAGTGCCTGAATTTCCAATGACATTTCCTGCGCGAATTCCTTTTTCTGAGAGTAGTTGTCCAGATTATACCGCCCAAGCAGGTATTCAAAGAGGAAATCAATCCAGGATATCGTCTTATCAAGCAGTGCGCGAAGCTCATCCTTCCCGTATACATCAATGACTTCATCCGGATCCAGACCGTACTTATTGTCTACGATTTCAAAGGGCAGCTGTGCCTCTCTGGCCATTTTGCCGAATTTGTAGGTGGCGTTGCGACCGGCCTTATCTCCGTCATAGCAGACGACGATCGGTACATGCAGGAGCTGCAAAAGGCGCAGCTGTTCCTTGGTCATTGCCGTTCCCAGCGTAGCCACTGCATTGTGCAGCTCCACCTTTTCCAGAGCAAGCACATCCATGGCGCCTTCCACCAGATAGGCTTTTTTTGCTTTTCTGGCCTCCTGCTTGGCTCTATGATAGTTGAAAATCAGATTTCCTTTTTTGTAGATATCCGTTTCCGTAGTGTTGATATACTTTGCTTCTTCATTTTCCGCAACCCGCCGGGCTGTAAAGCCGACCGGTTCTCCGAATTCATCATGAATCGGAATCATGATACGATGCGAAAACACATCCTTCATTCCGAGGGAGGTAACACGTACAAGACCTGCGGACACAAGATCATCATCCGCATGCTTTTTGGCATGCAGGAAGCGATACAGGGCGTCATCCATCGGATTGTAGCCGATTTCAAAGCGCTTGATAATTTCTTCCGTAATATTGCGTCTCATCAGATATTCCTTGACGTTTTTCGCATCCAGCGTATCCAGCTGATAATGGGTGAATTCAATAGCCTCCCGGCATGCCTTATGCAGTGCCTGCAGGTGCGGATCCTTTATCCGGGGGGTGACATCAAGAGTATGCTCCAAAGTCACACCGGCATACTCGGCAACCTTGTAAACCGCCTCGATAAAGGATATTTTTTCATAATTCTGTACAAACATGAATACATTGCCGCCTGCTCCGCACACAAAGCATTTGTAAATCTGTTTATCGGCAGCTATGGACATTGACGGATCATGATCGTCATGAAACGGGCAGACGCATTTATAGCTCTTTCCCTTTCTTGTCAGCGGCACATAGCGCCCAATCACATCTACGATATCAGCTTTTGCACGAATCTGGCTGATTTCCTGTTCACTCAAGCGTGCCAAGAACATCACTCCCCGCTATTTTACAGCTTAATTCGCTCTTCGATATACGCGCTTAAATCCTTCAGACTCACGCGCTCCTGTTCCATGCTGTCACGGTGGCGTACGGTGACGCAGTTGTCGTTCTCTGTTTCAAAATCCACAGTGATACAAAACGGTGTTCCTACGGCATCCTGACGACGGTATCGTTTACCAATGCTTCCCGCCTCATCATAATCGCAGTTTCCCACTGGTGCAATCAGCTGGAATACCTCCATCGCCTTGTCGCTCAGCTTTTTGGAAAGCGGCATGACACAGGCCTTGATCGGCGCCAGGAACGGATGCAGGTGCATGACGATACGAGTATCGTTCTCCAGCTCCTCCTCATCATAGGCGTCGCACATAAACGCCAGCATCAGTCGTTCAACACCGACTGCCGGCTCTACGCAATAGGCCAGATATTTTTCATTCGTTGCAGGATCCAGATATTCCAGCGATTTCTTACTTGCTTCCTGATGCTGCTTCAAATCATAATCGGTTCGGTCCGCAATTCCCCACAGCTCACCCCAACCAATCTGGGAATGGAAATTATACTCGATATCGCAGGTACCCTTTGAATAGAAAGCCAGCTCCTCTGCTGTATGATCACGAAAGCGCAGATGATCGCTGTTAATACCCAGATTCGTCAAAAAGCTCATACAGTAATCCTTATAATACTGGTACCATTCCATATCCGTTCCCGGCTGACAGAAGAACTCCAGCTCCATCTGTTCAAATTCTCTGGTACGGAAAATAAAGTTTCCCGGTGTAATTTCATTACGGAAGCTCTTACCGATCTGTCCGATACCAAATGGCAGCTTCTTGCGCATGGAGCGCTGTACGTTTTTAAAATTGACAAACATCCCCTGTGCCGTTTCCGGGCGCAGATAGATAGCACTCTTCGCATCCTCTACGACACCCTGAAAGGTTTTAAACATCAGATTAAACTGACGGATATCCGTAAAATTATGCGCTCCGCATTTTGGACATTTCAGCTGATGCTCTTCAATATAATCCATCATTGCTTCATTGCTCCAGCCCTCAACGCTAACCTCACCGTTTGTAGCGTCCTCAATCAGCTGATCGGCACGAAATCTGGATTTACACTCCTTGCAGTCCATCAATGGATCGGAGAATCCGCCGACATGACCGCTGGCAACCCATACTGCCGGATTCATCAGGATCGCAGACTGTATACCTGTATTATATGGAGATTCCTGAATGAATTTACGCCACCAGGCTTTTTTTATATTTTCCTTCAGTTCGACTCCCAAAGGACCGAAATCCCACGTATTGGACAAACCGCCGTAGATTTCAGATCCCTGAAACACAAAACCACTGTTTTTCGCATGGGCTACTACAGTATCAAATAATTTCTCGTTGTTCATGTTTATGCCCCTTTCAAAAAAAATTCACCCGCCGGTGATGCTCATGAAACTATGAAAATAGTTACAAGAATACACTATAATATAACACTTTTTTAAAGGAAATGTCAACGTGTTTTCCCCAATTAGAATAACAAAGTAAAAAAATAAAAAGAAGAATCCCTTTCCAATTGAAATTCTTCCCTATACAGTAAAGGTAGCGTCATAAAAGCACCGGCGTTTATCTTCTTTTCGTTTGATGCAGGCCGCTTTGCCCGTTGTCCATCTACAGACAGTATGTGCGTAAAAATACCGGTACAATAATCAAAAAAAGCAGCCCTATAGAGAATTTCCTTATAGGATTGCTTTTCATTTACATTCAGCAGGCATTTCGCATCCCATACAACTGACAGTGGTTTTTCACAGCCTATACGCTGGTACAGCAGCTGCAGGCAACGCATGCAGCTTACATGTGCCCCTCCATAGCGAACAGGGTTCGAAGAAAACGCACACTTTTCAGCGCAATGCCGCCATAATCTTCAAAAAAGCCATACAGCTCTTCAAAGTTTTCACTGCTAAACGGTTCCAGTCTCTCAATCAGCTCATAATGCTCCAGCTCTGCCTTGCAGAGAAGACGAAAGGTTTTCAAATCCCTGCGCGGTATGACATGATCGCCATATCGCAGACAGCTTTTGCAAATAAAGCCGCCATCTCTTCGCGACACTGCCTGAATATGCTGCGTGCTCTGACAGCGGACACAGCCATCCACAAACGGTTCAATTCCATGCATGCGATTCATAACAGCCTGAAACAGACAAAGTATCTGCAGCGGATGCTTTGCGTCCTGTAAAATATCCAGACTTTGCTTCAGCAGGATGTATACATTTTCCTCAAAGCCACTGCGGTATATGCATTCACAGAAGTAGGAGGCAATGCTCTGCTTTACAAGATCCTCCCGAATTTTGCGATAACTGTTTATAATTTCTGCCCGGCGTAGAGACTGTATCGAAGCAGTCTGCTGATAATTCAGCTGCAGACGTGCCAGTGTAAACAGCTGTACGGCAGGAGCATTCTTACTTGTGACCTTACGAACTCCACGGGCGCTCAGACTGAGCAGGGAGCCATCCTCACACAATACCTTCAACAGGGCATCATGTTCCCGATACTCCTTCACATCCACCAGGATTCCGCACACTTCCTCCTGCATTATTTCCCTTCTTCCAGCTCCAGATAACCCAGCTGATGCAGCTTGCTGCTGCGATTGCGCCAGTTCTTCTCGACACGCACATACAGCTCCAGCTCCACCTTTTTACCGAATTTTTCCTTCAGCTCCTTCTGGGCCGCAAGACGGATGCCGCGAATCATCGCTCCCTGCTTTCCAATCAGTATACTCTTTTGCGAGGAGCGCTCCACGACGATGAGAGCCGACAGCTCCATGCGGGTATCGCTTTCTTCCTTTTTTTCCACGATGACCGCAACAGAATGCGGGACCTCTTCATTTGTTTTATACAATACCTTTTCCCGGATGATTTCCGCAATCTGGAAATTTTCTCCATGGTCACTGATCATATCATCCGGAAAATACTTCACGCCCTCCTGCAGATACGACTTTGTCACCTCCAAAAGATGCTCCACATTTTCACGTTTCAGCGCGGATACCGGAAAGATTTCCGCAAACTGCATACGGCTCTGCCACTTACTCAGGGTCGTAAGCACCGCCTCCTTATCCAGCAGATCGATTTTATTAAGAATCAGAAATACCGGAATCTGTGCGCTTTTCATCTTTTCCAGAATGAATTCGTCTCCACTGCCAAAGGGCTGTGTGGCATCCACCATCCAGTAGTTCACATCCGCCTCAGCAATCGCCGTATATGCATTGCGGTTCAGGGTACGCCCCAGCTCATGCTTCGGCTTATGAATCCCCGGTGTGTCCACAAAGACAAACTGCGCATCCTCCCGCGTCAATATCCCTGATATATTATTCCGTGTTGTCTGCGGCTTTGGCGTTGTAATGGCTACCTTTTCCTGCAGGATAGCATTTAGCAGGGTGCTTTTACCTGCATTCGGACGGCCGATAATGGAAATAAATCCTGACTTATAGCTCATAAAACATCCTCACTCGTGAAGGACATCGGTAAAAGCTCGGCGATGCTCGTTATTTTCTGCTCCTGCTTGTTGCTTAACACGATGGGAGTATCCTGCTGCAGCAGCTCCACCAGTACCTGCCGACAGGCACCACAGGGCGCCGCAAGCTTTGTTCCGTCACTCACAATGGCAATCGCTACGATATCCTCCCTGCGATAGCCCATAGAATAAGCGGCAAATATCGCACTTCGCTCGGCACAATTCGTCAGACCGAAGGAAGCATTCTCTATATTAGCCCCCGGAATCAGCGTTCCATCCTTAGTTTTCACACAAGCTCCCACATGATAGCGGGAGTATGGTGCATATGCATGCTGCATGGCAGCAAACGCCGCATCCAGCAGCTCCTGATATTGTTCATTCACATTCATAAAAACAGCTTTCCTCCTATGATTACGATTCCAACAGCTGCCGCCGCCAGCGACATCACCAGCACAGCTGCAGCTGCGTAATCCTTTGCTTTTTTCGCTCCCTCACTGTATTGCGGCGACACCATGTCCACAATCGTTTCCAGAGCGGAATTGATATATTCCAGTGCAATCACAGCACCAATGACGATCAGAATGACGCACCATTCCATCGCCTCCAGCCCCAGACAAGCACAGACCGCAAGCACAACCATTCCCAGAACTGCCTGCAGCACAATGCTACGGTCATGCAGCAGCCCATGCATAAGACCGGCAAATGCATACCGGAATTTATTTCCGTATTTTTTTAGGAACGATATCATCCAGTATCACATCCTGCAGCTGAAACATCACAGCCTCATCCTCCGGTGTCATGTGGTCGTATCCCAGCAGGTGCAAAAGCCCATGCGTAAACAGAAAGCAGACCTCTCTTCGCAAGCTGTGACCGTAATCCGCCGCCTGCGCTGAAATCGCTTCTATGTTGATAAATATATCACCGAGCTCTTCCTCCCCCTCCATGACCTCATATGCATCCTCGCTGTCCTTCATGGCAAAGCTGATGACATCAGTCGGCCGGTCGATACCGCGATAATCCCTGTTCATTTCATGAATCATCTGGGGTGTCACGAAGATTACGGAGGCACTCCTGAGCCCTTCCAGCTTTAAAACCTGCTGTGTCTTTTCACTGATCGTTCTGAAATCGGAGGCATAGCGCGACCAGCGCCGTTCTCCGCTCTGATTAAATACACTGATTTCCATAAGCCACCTCGATTCTTAACCGTATATCCCATATGCAACCTTACATAGCGTCGTCGCTTTCTAGGTTTTGTATCCTATACAGGCATATACTCTATTATAACACGAGCGGCGTGCAAATGAATAGCAGAAAAAGATTGTCACCGCACGAGCTGTACGCCATATCCGATCAAAAGGGCTTTTCTGACGTGAAATTGTAAAAACGCCTTTCAATTTATATACAGAATGTAAAAATTCTGTTAAAATTACCTTGCTACCATGTAATTTTAGAGTTTTTTTGGGAGGAATCTTATGTTACATATTGCAGCTTCCGCCATGACACCGGCAGATATCAGCTGGGACTTCATCATTGGAGGTCTGGCGCTCTTTTTGTTCGGAATACAGTTCATGGGAGATGGTCTGAAAAGCATCGCGGGAGAAAAATTAAGAGAGTATATCGACCGTTACACCAACAAGCCCTGGAAGGGAATCCTTGTGGGTAGTATCATTACCGTATTTATTCAGTCAAGCAGTGCCACCAGTGCCATTGCCATCGGCTTTGTACGTGCCGGATTGATGAGTCTGGAGCAATCCATCGGCATCATCATCGGAGCGAACATCGGTACGACCGTAACCGCATTTCTAATCGGATTAAAGGTAGAGGCACTGGCCTTGTATTTCGTATTCCTGGGGGTTTTGATCACCCTGTTTGCCAAGCGGAAGAAACAGACCTATATGGGACAGATCGTTCTGGGCTTCGGTCTGCTGTTCTTCGGTCTGCGGCTGATGGGAGACGAGCTGAGCAAGCTGGGACAGATGGATTTCTTTACGACACTGGCAACGACTATGCAGAATCAGCCGATTCTCGGCTTTATCAGCGGTACCCTGATGACCGCCATCGTGCAGTCCAGCTCTGCGGTTGTCGGCATCATACAGAAAATCTATGATTCCGGAGCCATGACACTGACAGCTGCCCTGCCGTTTGTCTTTGGATCCAATATCGGCACAACGGTAACCGCCGTGTTTGCATCCATCGGCGGCAGTACCTCGGCCAAACGAGCCGCGGCCGTCAACGTTCTGTTCAATACCATCGGTTCTGTGATTTTCATGTTCCTGTTGACACCGTATGTTGATTTTATCGCTTTTTTATCAGACAAGTACAGCATCTCACCAATGATGCAGATTGCAATTGCTCACATTTTGCGAACCATTGTCATATCCATCCTCGCTTATCCTTGTATCAATCTGATGGTCAGTGTCATCAAGAAAATCATACCGGGTGAGGAGGAACGCATCGAAGTCGATCTGGAGGGGCTGGATCCAAAGCTGGCTGCATCTCTGCCTGCCGGAGCCCTCGGCGTATCCAAGCAGGTAACGGTAAAAATGGGAGAGCTTGCTTCCGATTGTATCCGTGCGAGTCAGGAGTATTTCAATAAGAAAAGCGGTAAATACCGGGGTATGTCCAGTCAGTACGAGGATGCTATCAATTCTCTGGATTCCAAGATTACCGAATACCTGATGACGATTGCCCACAACAGTCTGAGCGAGCACGATACAGATGAATTCATCAACAATCTGCAGATTATCAAGAATATCGAACGGGTTGGCGATTTAACGATGAATCTGAATGAATTTTATGAGCTGACCTATGAAGACAAGGGAGCCTTCACAGACGAGGCTGTTGGGGATGTCAATGAAATGTATGAAACCGTTCTGGAAATGAATGAGATTGCATTGAATTATTTCTCTACCCGCGAAGAACATTATATTCAGATGATCAATGATAAAGAGAATTATCTGGACCTGGTGGAAGAAAAAGCCAGACAGCGTCACTTCAAGCGTATGGCCGGAGAGGTCTGCGGAAGCGGTGTTGCTGCCAGTATCTTCGTGGATATTCTCGGTACGCTGGAACGTATTGGTGACCATATCTGGAATATCGTGAAGGAAGGAAATGAGGAAGCTATGACACTGGACCTTCGTCCAAACGAAACGGATGATTAACATGCAAAAGCCCTGCCGGTGTGCAGAGCTTTTTTTGTGCAGCTGTCGAATCATGGAAACATGGTGAAGATGCTTTTTTGTGAACACAGCACATTGGGTGATGGGACACTTTTTTACCAAAGCGTTTGATCCCTCACCACCCACATTATCCTTTCCAGAAATCACAAAGGGCCGCACCAAAGAACGCAAATGCCTAACTTGCCCTAAGCTGTTTGAACAGCTTTTTTACGCAAATCGGAGCATCTATCCGAAGTCGTAATGCTGTCCCTTTATCATATAAATGATATGCTCGCAGATATTCTTTGTATGATCCCCTGCCCGCTCAATGTTACGCAGCATGGAGGAAATTTCAAAGATGTGCTCCACCAGATAGCTGGAATCATCATGACGGATTTTCTCCTTCAGCTCTTTATACAGAACATTGATTTCCTTATCCTTTTCCGGGATTTCAAAGGCTGTATCGATATCCCTGCTCTCATAACAGGTCATCGTTTCCTGCAGCATGGCGATAAAGCCCTTTTCCATGGCCTGTGCATAATCGAGAATAGAGGCATCCATATCATCATGCTTGATTAGAAAAATGGAAATGTTTTTTGCATAATCGCCGATACGCTCCAGCTCGGAAGCGATTTTGATGTCAGCCACCACCTTGCGAAGATCACTGGCAACCGGGGACAGCAACGCCAAAGAGCGTACTGCCTGATCGTTGATTTCCTCCTCCAGATGATTGATAATATCATCCGACTGTACGATTTCCAGCTCGATTTCCTTATTGGGGGAATTTAAGGCCTGTACAACCTTTTCATGCATACGGACAACCTTCTGTCCCATTTTCAGCACGTTTTCCTCCATGGTATCCAGCTCTTTATCAATTTTGATCATAGGTTCCTCCTTCTATCCAAATCTTCCTGTAATATAATCCTCGGTACGCTTGTCACATGGCTGCTGGAATATCCTGCTCGTCTTATTGAATTCCACAACCTCACCAAGCAGAAAGAAGGCGGTGTAGTCACTTACACGAGATGCCTGCTGCATGGAATGCGTAACGATAACAATCGTATAATCCTTTTTTAATTCCTCCATCAGATCCTCTATCTTATTCGTCGCGATTGGATCCAAGGCACTGGTCGGCTCATCCATCAGGATTACCTCCGGCTCCATGGCGATTGCACGCGCGATACACAAGCGCTGCTGCTGCCCGCCGGATAAACCGAATGCAGAATCATTCAGCCGATCCTTGACCTCCTCCCACAGGGCCGCTTTCCTTAAGGACTGCTCAACGATGGCATCCAGTGTCTTGCGGTTCTTGATTCCCTGACACTTCGGTCCGTAGGTGATATTGTCATAGATTGACATCGGAAACGGATTCGGCTTTTGAAACACCATCCCCACCTGCGTGCGCAAATCCACAACATTCATTTCGGAGCCATAGGCATCCACCCCATTCAGCTCGATCGTTCCATCGATACGGCAGCCCTCAATCAGATCATTCATGCGGTTCAGGCAGCGCAGAAAGGTAGACTTCCCGCAGCCGCTCGGTCCAATGAGTGCGGTTATTTTATTCTGTTCGATATCCATGCCGATATCCTTTAGGGCATGCTTCTCTCCATAAAACAGATTCAGGTGCTCCACATGGAACACAGGTTCCTTCTTCATATACGAATTCCTCCTCTAATACCAGGATTTATTGAGCTTTTTACTCAGCAGCTTCACACAGATATTTAAAATCAGTACGAACACCAGAATCACAATGGAGATTGCACTGGCCAGTTCAAAATTGGGCTGCTCACTGCTCATGATGTTATAAATATGCACGGCAAGGCTGGTTCCCTGCGACATAAGGGTCGGCGTGTCATTGACATAGGTACCCATGGTATAGATCAATGCCGCGCTTTCTCCAATCACACGTCCGATGCTCAGCAATACGCCGGTTAAAATTCCCGGGACCGCACAGGGCAGCACAACCTTGAAAATCGTCTGTGACTGATTGGCGCCTACAGATAATGATGCATCCCGCAAAGACTGCGGTACAACGATCAGCGCTTCCTCGGTGGAACGGATGATGGTGGGAAGCAGAATGATGGACATGGTGAAGCTGCCCAGCAGGATATTGGTCGTCGTTGCCCCAAACAGCTGCGTAATCGGAAACAGTACAGCAACCCCCATCAAACCGAAGATGATGCTTGGTACGCCCGTCAGCATTTCAATGGCGCTGCGAATCAATGATGTCAGCCTGTTCGGCTTTGCATATTCATGCAGATAAATGGCAGATGCAATTCCCAGTGGAAGTGAAATCAGCAGCGAAATCAATATCAGATACAGGGTGGATATAATCGAGCCGCGAATACCGCCGCCCGGTGTTTTGTAATACACCTTGGTAATGCTTTGTGCGGAGCTGTCCAGTGCCTGTGCCACCTCAGCTGCATTCTGCGACATGATGTTGCCCGCAATCATCGTCGCTCCGCTTTTGGTCCGATAGCCAAGGTTTTCCACCTGAAAGCCAACCTCCGTAGATAGGGAAACATCCTTATCCTTAATGCTTTCATCCTTCAGATAATGGAAGGGAGATGCCTCATCAATGTATTCGACCAGAACGATAGCATCGCCGTTTTGATCCTTGGTATCCACAAAGCCGATTCCCCATTTCGAGGAGAAGGACGCTTCCTCACACAAGGATGACGGCCGTTCAAAGCTGCCAGGATGATTTTTCGTTGTTTCCACACTGGTCAGATAATTCTTAGACCAGTAATTCCCCTTCAGAAGATCAATGCCCAGAGATGAAAAGCCCTTGGAAAAGATGAAGACAAAAATTGCAATCAGCACGAATACACTTAGTCCGCTGGAAAGGTAGGTTACCCCGTTGCACAAGCCATCAAACAACCGGCGCTTCCTTTTCTGATGGGAGGGTGTCTGTATCATTTCATATTCCCCACTTTCTTCTTCATCAGATTCAAGAGCAGATTGGACAGCAGAATGACTGCCATCAGCACCAGACCTGCCGAGAATCGTATGTCATAATCCAGTCCGGTCGTTTCCTTTAAGCCGGCCAGCATGGTTGTTGTCAGTGTCCTTGTCGTATCAAACACATTAACGGTTGGTCCAAACATTTTGTTTCCCGCTACCATGGCAACAGCTGTAGCTTCTCCGAAGGCTCTGCCGATGCCCAATATCGCTCCGGCAAAGATTCCGGATTTGGCACTTGTCAGAATAACCTTGAAATTCGTCTGTGTCCGCGTGGCGCCAAGTGCAAGACTGCCAAGCTCCACTTCTCTGTCTACAGAGCGGATTGCCGTGATTGACAGGGATGTAATCGTTGGAAATATCATAATCGCCAGCAACAGAATCACTGCCAGCAAAGAGCTTCCTCCAGCCGTCACAAAGCCAAGGGAGGATGCAAGCGAGCTGACCAGCACGGTAATCGTACCGGATGCAAATACACCATATACAACAGAAGGTATACTGGCAAGCAGCTCCACTACCGTCGTCATGACCTCTGCGACATGCTTGGGTGCTATTTTTGCAATAAACAATGCCGTCAGTACAGACAGAGGAAAGGAAATCACCAGTGCGCCGAATGCCGAAACCAGCGTATTGATAACAATAAAGCCAACACCATAGATTCCCTGATCCTTACGCCACATCATTCCGGTCAGAAAGGAGACAATATCCTGCTGCCCATAGGAATAGCCGCTCAAAAAGGGAGAAATCCCCTTGACACTGATGAAGATAATGATGATGGCAATCGCACTGGACGACAGCAATGCCGCCAGAAGAAAGATTGCCTTCATCCTTTGATCCTTTTTCAGTTTTTTTCGATTTTTCTCTGTACTGATGCTATCTCGTACATAACTTTTCATTCTTCACCAATCCTTATCATCATAAGACAGCCTGGAAATCCAGGCTGTCTTGCAAGTCACGTTTTTAGCTTCTTTTCTTTATTTGATGTCTTCCCATTTCAGCGTTTCACCTGTGAAGATGCTCTTCAGCTGTGCCTGCGTCAAGGATGTAACATCTGTATTTTCCTTATTTACAACTGCGACTACCGCATCGATGCAGTACTGTCCGCTTTCCATAGCTTTGGAAATATCCTCGGAGCCATCCTCCTTGAAAGCACGGGAAGCAAAGCCGATATCCCCCTTGTTCGGACCGTCTTTTTCTTTTCCAAGCACTCTTGGTACTGCATCTCCGCTTCCGGACTGATTCATAGTGAATTTGAAGTTTCCTGCCATTGGAGAGAACGCCTCCAGAGAAGCCTTCACCGTTTTTTCTACGGATGTTGACCCGCAGGTCGTAATGGTGATTGCAGAATTATCCTTACCTAATACAGCTTCATATTTTTTGGAAAGCTCATCCCAAGGCTTTGCCTTGCTTTCATCAACTTCCCCGCCGTTTTTCTTAACGATCGCCATACCTTCTGTAGAGTTCTGCATGAAGTCCAGGAATGCCTGCACCAGCTGTTCCTTGTCATCACTTCCATAATCACCTGCTGCCCTTGTTACATACATAAACGGACGCTGCAGCTTGTAGCTTCCATCCAGTACGCTTTCACTGCTCGCTGTGACCCCTTCATACTGCAGAGCGCTGACACCGTTTTTCTCGAAATCGGTGGACAGGGATGTATACCCGATACCGTTTTTATCGGCTCCTACCTTGGCTGCCATATCGTCATTGCTGGATACCTCGATAGCATTCTTTGTCAGACTTCCTTCAAAGTCCACTCCCTTTTCGAATGCCTCTCTGGTTCCGCTTGATGAATCTCGCGTATATACTTTGATATCACCGCTGACACCTGCTGTTTTTCCTTCATCGCTGGATCCGCAGGCTGCCAGTGAGAATGTCATCAGGCAGGCTACGGTAGCCGTCATAGTTTTTTTCCACATGTTCATTTTTCATATTCCTCCTTGAATACGGTTCTATCATACGACACCTATGTTAACGGATAATGAAGAGATTGTTAAGCAATCGTTAAAATGTAAAAATGTTTTATATCCGGTGCCATCCAAACCGGTAGTATAATGTGCTATACTTATGACGAGAGATAAAAAGGGATGGCGATTATGAATAAATTGTTACGAGGCTTTTTCACAGCTTCGGCAGCCGTTTTTCTTTGCAGCGGCTGCAAGGGGATACCTCCGGAAAATGAGGCCATGAGTAAGGCGTTGCAGAACAGGGATGTAACATACAGTATTGTTGCACTGGATGACAAATGCTTCTATCTAAGCCTGGAGAATCAGGATCTGATATTCGATTATCTTATGGAAACCGACAAAAACAAAGAAGGCGGAAGCTATTATACAATGGAAATCACCACAAAGAAAACGGATGCCATGAGCTTTCAGTGGGTACAGGCAGTTGCCTATCAAAATAACACGCTGAAGAAAATTAAAAACGGAGATTGTGATGTTATGATGGATGATGCCATCCATGCTTTTGATTCTAAGAAAATATGCACAGGAGCTGCCCTGCAGGAGGCAAGGACCTATGAGGCAGAAATACGAAAGCGGCTGGCTGCATATGGCATTACACCGCAGGATGCCTTCTCCTACGGGCGCAGCTACCTGAAAAACAATCAGGACACAGCACTTGTCAATCTGGATATTATGACCCGCTTCAAAAATATCATGCCCACGAATAGCAGCCGCTAAACAAATACGTAAAAACAGATACTGCCGGAATTACACCTACAGTATCTGTTTTCATTTCATTTCTATGATATCGACTTACCCGCCTGCCTTTTCAGATCTTCCGCAATACAGCCTTGAACTTCTGCAGCGGCTGTTCACCTCTTCTTTTCCAAGCGGTGATATCCGAAATTTCAATCTCCATCTAACAGCTTCCTATTAAAACGAACATCGAACATCAAAGCCCGAGAATACAACCGCCTGCTTCAGGAGCGCAGCCCTTTTCTGTCATGCAGTATAGTGACTCGTAAAAAAGCGTCAGAATACACTATTCTCCATTTGCATTTTACAGTATATCGCGCTATGATATTAAACAGTTGGCTGTAAGCACAGCAAGATTGGAGTAGAGCTATGACAGTAAAGGAAATTTTTAAGAAAGCAGTGATTGCCGGCGCCGATCCGTTATCCATAACAGAGCTTGGCTTTGCCTATCTTAATGATATCGGCACCTGGAATATCAATATCAATTCACAGAACACCGGTTGCAAGAATAAAACGATCACCGTAGAGCAGCTGCTGGATATCTTCGAGCATCACTGTACCTGCTTTCGCACGCAGAATGAATGCTTTGAGGATAAACGTAAGGAAATGATCCAGCTTTTAAAGGAACACGATCCACAGGCAACCATAGATTTCAATTAAGAGAAGCATTGTTTCATTCACCGCAACCCACCGGTTTGAAACAATGCTTTTTATGTATGTTATCCCCGCAATAGCTCAATCAGCAGTGCTTCACTTTCATAGATATCGCTGCGACTGTCACGCAGAAAGGCATTCATCCCCTCCGGTTCGCACATCTCCCACATGACCACTTCAACAAAATGGTTATGCGCCTTTAACAGTCCATCATATGCATCCCACACACTCTTTCTTATGAACGGCTTGTTCAATCTCAATAACGACTGACAATCCGTTAGACGTTCTTTAAGCGTATCGATCATCTGCGAGGTCATCATCATGTCATTATCCAGATAATCATCACAGATTTGATATACCGACCGATACATATCGTAGCGATTCCACAGGTCTTTGAGAAGCTCCCGCTCCTGTATTTGTACATACTCCATCTCTTCAACTGCCTGCCCCTTCCGGCTTACCATCCACTGGTAAAAGGCAAAAAGCATCCCGGCACTACCAATCACCGGAGCAGCTGTTTTGAGAAATCGCCTTGTACTGTGTGTCAATTCCATACTACTACCTCCTTACGATTTCCCCATTTTTTCTTCCCACCTGTATCTTACTATGTATAGAATGCAAATTTTGTGATATTTTGTCGAACACGCCTTGATATATGAGAAATTTAACAAAATTTGTCATATAGTGTTATCATTTTAGCAATACATATCGCTCAGCTTTATAGTTTACATTTCAACAATTAACAAAGGTATCGCCTTTTTTTATGTCACCCGCAAAGAAATCATAGCATATATTTCAGCAATTGCGGGAGAAACTTAACAAATTGCGGATAGTAAGCCTTAAACTTTTAACATGCGGTGTTTTCTTCTCACAGTATCCTTATTGCACAGATACAGTATGTTGCTTCCAAATATAAAAAAGACACTGATCACAGTGTCCACGATTTTCATATGGTACCTCTTTAAGGAATACAACGAACATATATGTCTTTTTGTCTTTTTATTTTTTTACAATTGCTATTTGCTTGATATTTAAAACCTTATCTATTCTTATGACCACCTATAATATACCATATTTCGTAATAAACTTCAATGATTTTTCCAAAAATAGTAACTATTTTTTTGAAAAAAGTTACTATTTTCTATCCTAGAATATCCTATTCATATTCTATATCGATAATCCGCTTCTTATCAAGATCAACTGTCATAGTCAGGATCACACTTTCAATAAGTTTTCGCTTTTCTTCATCAGAAAGATCTGACCAAGCTGCACCTTTTACGATTTTCATGCTACCAAGATATCCTTTTTCTTTCTTAATTTTGATATCTAACTCTTGAGTTAATAGTAAATAAGCATCATCGTTAATAAGATCCTCTGCATATTTCCTAGTAATACGTTTAAGTTTAGCTTCAAGACGTTCTATTTTCTTCATAGACTCCATGATGACGCTCTCAACTGCCGTCTCATCAATTCTACGGATCACTTCGTATAAGGTTTCATTTATGATGATATCTTGATTTATTCGCTTATTACATACTTTACAATAATAATAGTAATAACGTTTATTATTTTTATATGTTGGTATACCAATTGTAATATCACCGCAGCAACCACATTTAACTTTATTCCGGTAATAGAATTTATTTTGTTCTTTACCGTACATAACTGCTCTTTTCCCTAGCATTTTTCTTGCTTCTAATGCCTCATCTTTGGCTATAAGAGCGGGTACTATATCAGGGAAGACAAATCCTTTATATAAAAACTCACCATAATAACCATCCTCAAAAATGATCCTTCGTATCCGATCAACACGAATTTCCATGCTATATACCTTTTTTATACGATTCTTAATTTCGACAAATGTATAACTTCTAGCCCATTTAAAAATATCTTTTATTATTTTTGCAGTTGATTCATCAACAGATAAATAATTTTCTTTATCCTTTGTATAACCTAAAGGACATCCTGGCTTTGGATATTTACCCTCAGCTGCCATTTGCAATTGGCCATCATTTGTTCTTTCAATAATTGTTTCTCTTTCCCACTGAGCAAAAATTGCCAATAAACCCAATATCATACGTCCATTGGCAGAATGGATGTCTAGGTTATCCATAACAGATATTAGATTTACTTCAAGATTTAAAAACAGCTGTACTAGCTCATATGTATCAACAACGTTTCTAGTCAGCCTATCTAATTTATAAATAATTATTTCATCCAATTTACCATCCTTTACATCTTCTAACATTCGCTTCATGTCTCTTCGTTCCAAATTCGCTGCAGATTGTCCATCATCAATATACAGTTCAATATGTTTAGGAGAATAATCGAATAATTCCAAATACATCAGATTTTTGACTTTTTGATTTTCAATCGAATAGCCTAGGGTCTGTTCTCTTGTCGATACCCTGCAATAGATTCCAATATATTCTTTTTTATGTCTGGTATTCTGTATTGGATACACTGATTTCCTTTGCGTTATTTTTTGCGTTATTTTTTTGTCTCTAGTAATAGCAGCACCTACAAAAAGCATTTTTTCGAATTTACTTAAATAAGGTAAATTAGGATGTATTATAATTCGATCAAGGACAGATATCACCCTTATTTTCTTTATTATCAAAAGCTCTAATAATGTATTTAGATGTTTTCTGTCAGTATATAGATCAGCTGCCGTTAATGCGATAAAATCATGAGCTCCAAAAGATTCAATTTGTGATAACAAAGATCCTGTGGTGTTATCCCAATTTAAGAAGCATACATTGTCAATCCGAAAATCACAAATTTTTAAGAAAAGATCCAATTTTTTTTTGACTGCCACCATTTCTTAACAAAACGACTGCTCTTCTGTTATTATTCTCTGGTGCCAGTATGTTTGTGTGTACCGTTGTTGTCTTTGTATATAATTTTCCTTCCACTTTAATATCCTCCACTTTGATATACATTTACAAAACAGGTAATAAAAGGAGGAATACCAAGTCGGCATTCCTCCAAATTTTATTCTCAATGGTCATTTTGAGAATAAGATTTTATCAAGCAGTTACATTATACACAAAAACTTCATAAAATTCAACATGTCTATTTATGTTATTGTTTCGAAATGCTTAATGATATGTTCACTCAAATCCCATAATCTCTGCGAAATTATTATAATTACTGCAATCAATATCAAGATAAGTATAGCATAAAGCGAAAAGTTTACTGTCTTATGAAATACCTCGTCATGATAATATGAATCCTCCATCGAAGAAAAACTACGTAGTGATACCACAAAAATCAATCCTGCTATTATACTACTTACAATCAATCCTTGATATGAGCCATCAAATAATAAGCAGAATACTATTGAGCTAACACCAAAAATCAAGCAATAAAATATTTTACTAAAAATTGACCACTTGTCATTTTCCATATTGACCCTCCCAAATTATGGTAACGGATGATATACTATATCATAATTTACTCCTGTAATAATCTTGAATCACCTACAGTGTATTATTTTCTTTAATTCAATATTTTGAATCAATGAAATTGATAGCATCCTCAATTTTATTCATAGATCTCTGAATTACTATTATAGCTATAATAGTAATTATTAAGTAAAATGAAAATTTCACAATTTTATGAAACTTTTCATTACTATAATATAGATTTTCCACTAAAGGAGCATAATGCCGAAATACCATAAAGACCACCCCTGCTACAAGAATACCTAGAATTAAACCTAGATATGAACCATCATATAAGCAAATAAACACTGAAGTGCTTAAAAACGGAATCATTAAATAGAATACTGTAGATTTATTTTCACGCATGTTAATTTCCTCCATATTTTTTAATCAAAATATACAACGTATATATTCAATCATAATCATCTAATGCTCCTGTAATAATCTTGGATTTCTTCTTTCTCTGCTTTTGATAATGTTTCTAAATCGTCACCACTTATCTTATCCACTTCATTATCTTTACTATCATATAATGTGTACTCTTCATCGTCAAGCAAATACATATAAGCACGTTCTCCATGTGTCTTCCAGGCTACTGATACTTTAGGTAGATAAACATAATAATCCGTGTATGGGAGACGTACACAGTAATTCTGATCATCACTACGCTGCTGATCAATCATGGAAGAACTGAAGAGCATACCCTTGATATAACCGTTTTGCTCCAAATGCTTCATGCGTATACCTTCTAGATCATCAAGACGTTTATTCAGGAACGAGATATAGGCATATTGTTTATTTGCCTCTATCTTTATTTTCGTACATTCTGCAGCAAATTCTTTAACCTCATCAATATCAGCATCATTCATTTGTGCTTTCGCATCCAGGAACATCTTTACCTCATCTGGTTCCTTCAAACCGGCTTCACCAACAAGCATGGCCTGTTCTTCATATACACGGTATGCAGTATAATACTTTATGTACATGTTTGCAATTGGCAGCTGTGCCTGCATGGTATTGTTCAGCGATTTGGTTTTGTGATATTCTATTTCCTTGATTTCTAACTGTTGTTCAACATCTTTGATTTTGTCTACCAAATCTTCATATGTATATATTTTTTCATCATTCATGATTCCGATTGATTTCACCAATGCATTATATCGCTTTAATTCCATATAGCGACTATTGAAGTATTTTGGATACTCTTTATTTTTCTTTAACCCATTAGTTGATAATTGTATGGCTTCAGCAGATTGCTTCGCGATTCGATCGGTTTCAGATAATAATTCGCTGTTCAGATCGAGAACCTCATAATCTTTAAAAATTATTTTGTCACTGCGCTGCTTTTCTAAAAAGAATTTCTTTAATGCACTTTCACTGTAATCACTACCTAATGTTTTTAATCTGGTGAACCTGTCTTTACCATATGGCTTAACCGATACATATTTACCGTTCTTAATTATATATCCTTCAAGTGACAAGCGTTCCAACAATTCATCAAAGGACTGGCAGTTTTCCTTCAGCTCTTCGATCTTTTCTGTTATGATAGACTTCCATGCTATATGTGCAGTTTCAAAAAGATAATTCTTTTTTGTCTTATATTTGCCGATCGGTTTAAAATCTTCCATCACACGGCAGCCATATGCTTTGCTTATACGGTCACTACACGCTCGTAAGCCGTATAAGCCTTCTATGCTGTTAGATAATCTATCATCAAGTTTTCTTCCCGTTAAACTTGTCGCATTGATGATAATGTGATTATGCAGATGACCTTTATCCACATGTGTACAGACAAGACACTGATATTCCGGATACAGCTCTTTGCATAACTTCACACCAATTTCATTGACTTTTTCCGGAGTGACATTATCTCTATAGTCGAATGACTGTATAGTGTGATATGCGACCCGCTCCGTATTCTCAGTATGATACTTCTCTATATTAGCCATAAATTCACGGACTGCATAATTGACACTGCAATTAACACCTTTAGCAAGCAAACCTCCGTCTGTCTTGTTTTCATCCATACAGTAATTGATGCAGCTGCTTAATCCTTTTTTTCCGTCATGTATAGCGAACCTCTTTGTATATGGCATGTCAGCATCACTCCTTATCCAGATCCAGACAAGCTTGTACGTTTTGATTTCTATGCTGCATATAAGTTACCTTTGTTCTTAGACATTCGATTGTAGTTTTCTGCAGTAATGTCAACCCCTTCATTAGACTTTCATTATGCTGCTTCAGTAATCTGATATCCTCTGGAGTAAGCATAGATCTCAGCAGGATATTCTTCTGATCATTCCTGTATTCACGAACAAGGTCAATCAATTCGCTGCTTTTCTGCAGGACTTCTTTTTTCCCTTCTAATTCTTCTACATAGATATTTTCATGTATACCGGCATCACGCAGATAGGCAGCTACACTCTTATACCCATACCTCGCTGCTTTTTCTTCAACGATTTGTTTTTCCTGGTCATTAAGCCGCATATATGATCGCTTCCGTTTTATTTCCGGTTTTACCTTTGGCCTTACCATTTTTGCACCTCTCTTTTCTTCTGCTGCAGCCTGCGTTTCTTTTTTTGCAGCTCCTGCAGATATTTCTCTTTGTAACGATTAAGCCCCATCCACGCAACCCCTTTACCACTTACAAACGTTTTACTGGCTTTGATGTATTTATACTCAGGATGTATCTTACACATGAGTGCGATCGCCTGTTGTACGCTCCGGCGCTGTTTATCAAAATGACTGCATAAAGTTTCTACGTCCATATCTGGCCAACTGATTACCGGCTCTATATCCTGCAGCTCCTCCTGCAATCTTTTAATATGAAATAATGTAAACGAGATTTCTGCATCAAGATAATAACCATCTGTCCGCCGATATACTTGCTTGATCCAGTCAACCCCCTCTAAATATATGTAACGGATTTTTTCACCGGTAGCTGTTTCCCGTGTTATGATCCACTCATCTTCCTTGTGCCGGCGATTCATTGTGACTACAGCTTTTTTCATGCTTCGCTCAGACATGTGATATAATGATTTCACATGATCCAATGGCATCATCTTACTTTCCATTTCTCCACCATTTTCTAGCAAAAAAAGCAGGGGTGCATAGGGTGGGGACATTGTATATCGCAAGCATGGCGTATGTACGCCCTTTTTGCTTGTTAGGGGACACCCCTAAAACCCGTTGCGAAGCCTCCGGCCAATAGAGCTTTTCAAGCTGAATATCTTTCGCTGCAGCATTATTCTTTTGTTGCATAATTGATTCCCTTTCTAGAGTTTTTCATGGAGAAACCGTGCATATCCTGCACGGTTTTATAAAGCCCAAAATGTAACTTCTAATGTGTTTCTATGATGCTTTTCTCATCATCATCTTCCAGAACAGCGATCAATGCCGAGAATAAAGGCTTCAGATCATCACTCTGTATATTCCAGATATCAGCTAGTTTCTGTAACTGTTGTAACTGATCCAATGTGATAAATCCATCATCGTCGATCGTGTTTTCCACCTCTGTCAGTACATCATATCTGGATATCTCTTTATCTTCTGCATCAACGAATCGAATGTTTTCCACTGTATGATCTGTATTTATCTGGTAAAGGATTTTGATAGGCAGATCACAAGCAGCTATGACAGATTCGAGTATATTTAAAACATCATCAATAAATTTTTCATTCATATTCATCATTTACCTTTCATATTCTTGCTCAAAATCAAATAAACTTTGTCCATTATTATCCACACGTATTGGCTGTGGAGTAGGCTGTGAAGTGTTTGAATCATCTTTTTCTTTTGATTTTTCTTCCTCTTCCAGATCGAATTCATGCAATAATTCTAGTTTCTTCAGGTCAAGGAAGAATGCATCGAAGCATAGACTTATTGATTTTCTTTCTTCTCCTTTTGGAAAAGCTGTTATTATTTCTTTATCATCTGGCTTCCCATTTTCATTCTTCTGTACGGTATAAGCGCCTGCAAGTCCACACAGATAATCACTTCTTTGTCCATTTTTATCAAGCTTATCTGCTATATAACATTCAAACGCCCTAGCAAACATTTCCGGTTTACTCTGCCAATATCCATTATCTGTTTTAGCGAATTTCGTATCGAAGAGGATAGAATTTTTATAAAATTCAGTACGTTCTTCATAAAAATCATCCGGCTTTTCTTTCTTAAAACACATAGTATGAACCAATTTTTTCAACGATTCTGGTATCCCAGGAATATTCATATGTTCAGTAGCCATTTCACATCCGTTCCTTTTACCAATCGCATTATCCAGTGCGTGCGCCCATTCATGTGCAAGACTACCGGCGCCACGCATCTTCGTTAGATTGATAACTTCACGCAGTGGTTCATAATGGGCAAGAGGACTTTTTTTACTGCCTCTTGCTCCGAAAGCAATCGACAAATGATGATCCAGAGAGAGATCTGCAGGATTGATCTGTAACGTTCGGCTTAGATCCATGAGTGCATCATAACCATAATTCAAAGATTGTTGCCGTTCTGATGATGACAGCCAATTACCAAATTCTCCACCCCGAAAACCAAATTTTGTAAGGTAATTATCACCAATTATATTCTTTCCTTTTCTATAATCTGTCCCAATTCTTTCGATATCCTTCAACTGTGGCGGTATGTATGCACCCTTACGCTGCTGCTTCTTTTGTATTCCTTCTGTCTTTTCAAGCAGTCTTGCTTGCTTCAACGCATACTGCTTTGCCTCTTCATAAGATTCTATATTGTTTTCTATTATATTTCTGTTTTGTAGTACAAAGAATTTTTCATTTTCCCAGTTGACAGGGTCTGAGTATTTTTCTTCTGGATAAATATAGGATTCACCGTTCGATGTTTTTATGGCAATCATAGTCTTGGATGAATAATCTTTACGAAATTCCATTTTATTTACATCGTACTGTAGTATTTTGAAATTACTTAAAAGTTTCTCCTCATCACTGTAACAAAATTTCTTCTTGGTTATATCTCTATCATATTTAAAAAAATTGTTGACCTGAACAGCCTTTAGCAGTTTGTTATCTACAATATTTTGGTATTCGTCAGGCACATCAACAAATCTATGACTCCCATTTGATACGACATATTTACCGAGAAAGTGTTTCTTATAGAAATCTAAAACATCCGATTCTGTTTTTAGATTCATGACCAGATCACGCATTTCCTGTATCGTATGTATATATCTTTTTCTCAAATCGTCTTTCATATCAGCATCCAAGGATGCTGGAACAGATAATCTGATTGGACACGCATCACGTACCATTTTCATAAAATAAACTACTCTGACAGGTAATCCATCTGCATGAAGCTTCTCATAGTCTGGTTTACTCCAAATATTATCTTTTCTTATCAATTGTTGTTTTTCTGCTTCGTTCATATAGAGAAGATCTTCTATCTGCATTCCATATAGCTTCCATAGATCCTTTCTTGCGCCCCCTATTTTCTCTCCAAAATCTTTTATTTTAGGCATATCAACCCTCCTCATTATTGCCTCTTGACAATGATTGCTTCTGCTTATTCTTTAAAACGAAAATTGCAGACTTGACGTGATACCTTCCTCCTGCACGTCCAGTATTTTCTGGATTGCTTCTTCAATATCTGGATTGATCCTGCAATTATTGCAATCTATACAATCCTCTTCAATTGGACAAATCACCTCGATGCGCATACCCTTATATGGTGTATGTACTAATTGATGAATGATGTGACTTTTATCTAGTCTATCATAATCGTGGCTATTGATGCCGTATGACAATCCGAAATAGCTTAATATCTGCTCACTATCTCCATATAAAATCTGTGCATCTGCAGCTCTGCAGAAAAAGATATTCCATACTTTGGAGTAGTGTATATCATTTGCTTTTTCTTTTCGATATTCTTGTTGATAAATATTTTCCTGTTCCATTTATTTCTCCTTGCTTTAATCTAGTACAAAATTCTATCGTTTTCTGATCGTGACTTTAAGTTCAGCATCCGCTGTATTTCCGGCTCGATCATGAACACTATATTTGATTATTTTGATTCCTGCCTGTGCTGTATCAATACTTGTTGAGGTCACATTATTACGGACATCGCCTTGTACGTCATCCCATGCTCTTTTCACGAATGCTTCATAATTGATCTCATCTCCTTCATAGACAATAATCTTATCTGTAGTGAGTGTTAATACAGGAGGCTCTTTGTCTGTTTCTTTTTCAAGTTTCTGCTCCTGCAGTGCTTCTTCACGTACTGCAGCTGCAGCACTTTGTATTTGATGTTCTTCCTTACGAGTGAGCCAGCTGCTTACGAATGATGTAGCTGCTATCACCGCTATCAACACAAATCCCATACTGATTTTTGCTATATGATTACTATTTCTCATAAATAAACCCCACGACCACTAATCCAATGTCGGCCTGCCTTTTCTTATATTCTTCATAACTATTATATGTTTCTTCATGTACTAATTCTTCCGCATGTGTTCTTGCATATGCAACCATCATATTAGTATCATTGTAATATGGATTCCTATAATTTCCTTCGGATACGCGGATTTTCTTGCCATCCCAGGCTTCGACAAATGCAACATGTCCAAAGTTACCACCAGATAATACGACAACAGCATTGACAGACGGACGGCTCCCTGTTGGATATCCCATGGCCGATGCTGAAGAAAGCCAGGTCTGTGCATCTCCTGAAGGCATTTTCTTTTTGGTGACCTGTAAAGCGCGACCGTAAGCATACCAGGTACATTGCCCTTTGAAACCGGATTGGGTAAAAATGTTTTTTTCATTATATTCAGGCGCCGCAAAGTTTTTATCTACTTTATTACTTCCAGTTGAGGTATTATGATTTTTTAGATCCTCACCAAATGCATCGAAAAAGGAATCTGAATCATTCAGGCTATTGATCACGTCTAGTTGCTCCTTTGTAAAGTACGTTTGTCCTTTTTTTAATATTTCTTTATCTCTCAAAAAGGTTTTTATATGTTTGAAATTATCTTTAGACCAGGACATATAATCATCATAGCCCGGATTTGTAATCGTCAATATGTGAATGGTCTTTATGACCTCTTTCCCCTTATCATCCTTTTCAATTATTTTTTGTGTTGTGATCGTATGTTTTTCGAGCAGATTTGCATTTTTAAACTGATCTAAGAGCTCACCTTCAGCATTATCAAAATCAATGGAAGCTCCACTCCCTTGTATAATAGATAATGGTACTTTCCAGTCAATCTTTCCATAACCGCCATTTACACCAACAACAATACCATCCGGATACTTTTTCATAAAATCATCGACTTCCTGGTTAAAATCATTTTGTACTGCAGTCATAATCGCTGAATATTTTTTTATAACGTTATTAGATGCTCCACTGCCGAAAATAGACGTCACAGCGACTGTAGCAGCTACTACGACAGCAAATAAGGGTAATACTTCTAATCCCAGAACTGAAGCCACGATTGCCTTAGAAGCAATCGATGTCACTATTTTACTAGCGCTGTTAATGATTCCTTGTAAGACCTTTAAAAATGCTTTGCCGCTATATTTACTTGCTTTTCTTTTAGTTACACTGGAAGCTTTTTCATTAAAATATGCGGAACCGGCCCCATCCTGATTATCCATTGCCTTGCTTAATGAAGCAGAAGTTTTAATGATACGCTTTCCAGCTTTCGAAGCTGCCTTACCCGATTTTCCTGCAACTGTAGCAACTCTTGAGATTGCTCCCTGATCTTCATGAAAATCAAATGTAGCTTTATTCGCAATATGTAGTGCCTTTTTTGTGAAAGTTTTTAATTTTTGTCCACCCGCTTCATCAGCTACCTCATATTCAGTATACTCTGTGGTCGATTCATAACCTGAAAACTTATCCTCAAATTCATCAGCAAGATCATCTTTAACTGTATTATTTTCATTAAATATATTTGTGCGAATTTTGGAAACATACTCCCCTTCAGTATTAGAAAACTCATGATTCAGCCTTATTGTGTATTCATCACTATTTTGCTCGTTTCCTATATCATTTGAATAGCTTTCATTTTCATAAACTTCATCAGAGACTGCATCTTCCGTGACTTCAGTTCCCTGTCTAACAGGATCATTTGATTCAATATTCGATTCCTCGGAATCTTCCTGATCCTGTTCTTTTTTTGATATATTCGTAGAGATCCTTTTCGCTGATTCATCTAGCTGATCGAACCCTTTTTCAGAAACAACAAAACCGCCATAGCTTACCGTGCGAAGCCTCTGATTGACATCCTTTTTTGCTTCTTCACTCATTCCTCTTCACCTTTTCACCTTGTTTGAACAACGCTATCAGTATTGTTTATCTTATACAAATAATTGTCTACCGGCACATTATTTTTAAATGTGATATTCTCGTTACCAAAAACTAAAATACCATGTCCAGCTGAAGCATCATCATCAATATAGCGGCTTTCCTCTTTTGAGATATTGAATATTTCACATATATCTGCCTTATCTAAGGGCTTCTGCTTAAGGATAAGAGCAAATTCACTGTTAGACAATATCTTTCTGCCTTGCTTATTATCCAACATATCTGAGATATTTTGAGTAATAATCGTGTTCATCGCATTCAATTTTCTTCCGACTTTATATATCTTCGCAACATATTTTGCTGCATAGACGTTCTCCAATAAAACATGAAATTCCTCGAAAAAGATCCAGGTGAATTTATTTTTCTGTTTATTGGCTGCAAGTCTATTGATGATATGATCCATAATGACTAAGTATCCAGCCATATCCATAGATTCAGGCATTTCATGCGTATCAAAACGAGCAAGTCTGCTTTTGATATCAATATTTGTCTCATACGCAAACATATCAAGAGAGCCTGTTATAAAGCGCTCTAGTATCAAAGCAAGATCCTTTGCCTGCGGTTCTTCTTGTGCTAGTAAGACCTTTTGAAAGTCAGCAAATAACGGTTTTTTTGTCTTATCTTTATATCCACTTTTCGCAAAGTCCTGGTATACGATATTCGTGCAGCGGTCAATAATCGTTTTATCTTTTGCGCTCAACGGTTCTTCTTTCAAACAGGCGCATAATGCCAACAGGTATTCCGTCTTCGATTTAATCGGAGATCCTTTCCCCTTCTCCTTTAGATCGTAATTGATGTCAAGATCAAATGGATTTATATGCGTATCTGATGTATCTGATATAGTTATAGTCTGTCCATTAAAGATATTCATGATATCAGAATATTCCCTCTGATAATCAATAAGAATCACATCATCATCCGGATAGCAAAGCATAATCTGTTCAATCATCATTTTTATAGCAAATGATTTACCAGATCCGGAAGTGGCCAATACACAGCCGTTTCCGTTCAGCAGCTGTTTACGATCGTAAAATATAGCTTTATTGGATACAATGTTCGTGCCGCCGAAAAGGGCATGTTTGTGCGTGAAATTTCGTGAATTGAAAGGTACATGTACAGCAGTAGCTTCACTGGTCATAGTACGTTGGAACTGGATTGTATTGTGTCCTAATGGTAGGACATGCTGAACACCTTCCAGCTGCTGCCAATGCATAGGGTTAAGGTGGATCAGCATTTCCGCAGCCTTCTCAATCACTTTTTTTGTGTGAATATCTAACTCCTTTTGACTTGCTGCAGTAATACAGAATAACATATTATTTCTGAAGATTCGTTGATCATTGAATTGTATATCTTTCATAAGTGTATTTGCATTCTTGATTCCTGTCTCTAATCTTTTATCCGGTACTAATGCATAATTTATATTATTTTTCGCTAATTTTCTTACTTTGGTCAACCTCTCAGTTTCCATCGCTGATAGCTGTTTGCTAACTCTTTTTATGGCTTTGGCAGGCTTTGTTGGTTGTATGTTCTGTGTAACAATCAAATTGACATCATCTATCAAAGTCATAGTGTTATAAAACTTCGGAGACAGACTGTTAGGCATTTTGGGATCCATATACAAAATTCTTACAAATTTTTTGTTTCCAATGTTGATGATATCAGATTTTCTCATAGAGATTTCAGCATGCGGTGCCATTACATCATATACCGTCAGATCATTCTTTCTGGCATATTCCTGAATATCGCTAATATGTTTCTCTTCTGCGGTTTCTGTGTTCCAAAAATCATGCAAAAAAATAAGACGTTCTTTCATTGGTACGATACGTACATTTGAATGTATACCTTTAAACTTCTCTACAGTTTTCATATACAGTTCAAAGAAAATATCTTGCACGTTTTCTATATCATCTATTTTCATAGAAATCGTGATATAACGCTTTGTCTTTAATATGTACTTCTTATTACCAATAGCGTTACCTATCAAGGTATTGAATTCCTGTTGTATCTGCTTTTGTTCCTTTGTTTTTGCAGCAGCAGAATCTATCATATACTCTGCTTTGTATGCGTCTGATAATATTGGTGAACCGGCATTCGTTACTGTTATATGTGTATCGGTTGAAAAACTATGAAGGAAATCGATCCATTTTAGATAGATCGTCTCAGCATGTTCCTGGGAAGCTTTGCTGAACGATATATCTTCATATTCCATACAAAGAGAATACTCATCATCATTTATCTGAAAGATGTCCTTATGAATATCCTTAAACATATAAGAGATGCACTGCTGATTTGTTTTGGGAATATAGATTCCTTTGTGTTTAATATATTTTATTAAGCTAAATGTTGATTTGGCACTTCCTGATCTGTTTCTTTTTATGAAAGATTTGACATGCGTTACTTCTGCATTGATCTTTTGTAAATTATCCTTTAATATCTTCATGCTGTTGGCCTTTTTCTTCCTTCCTTTTTTTTCTTGTTGCTAGAGCAGAAACATGTTTGAGTTTCCCAAGACGTTCTTTGCGTTCCTGTTTCTTTTTCTCCATTTCTTCCTGCAATTCTTTCTCTGTTTTATAGATCAAGGGTTTTGCAAACTTAAAATAATTTCTATACCAGAACGGTATTATTTTCTCTGCCTTCAACCCCTGAATTGGAATCCATCCAATAATTGCGAATGGTATAACTTCCAGTATGATGATATAGCTTGTTGTTTCTTCACCGATTATATTTTTCAGGAAAAAATATGATGGTATTGTAATAATGGCAATGAGAATCAAACAGATCCATTGACGAAAGGTAAAGGAATAGATCCTTTCTTCATAATCATTTATTTCTTCGTGTATCCTTGGTTGTATATGATCCATGTTAATTACCCCCTGTCAATTTTTCTGCCATCTGATTCATATAACTGATGATTGCAAGCAGAAAGCCATTTAGCGTCATGATTCCAATCATAGTAGAAAGGGCATTGGCATGTTTTAATGAACCTATCCCCTTACTGTATATGTACACACAGATCACGATTAGGATTGCTTCTAATCCTAATGCAACCACTGACATGATGAATTTCTTCCCTACACCGCTGCCATCCTCCCAGACACCAATCCCCAGAGGGATAGGAGCTGTACAAAAGCTTAAAAGCAGTTTCCCGAGTCGCTGTAGGATTTGTACGATTACACCAATCAAAGTACCCATCATCGGTAGATATAGCATTACAACTAATACTGCCATCATGACCTCGGCCAGAAATCCATCCATGCTATCTATCACATCAGCTATCTGCTTTGTTAATGATGGTAAGGCTGTTGTACCACCTAATTTGTTTAGAACTGTTAGCAGAGAATCATTTGCGATAGACATGATACTGTTTAGCAGTTGATAAGAGTGTAGGATCAGCGTTTTAAAAATCAACATCCGTACAATTGACATTGCTACACGTTCCCATGATATTCTATCTACTTCCATCATTTTCTTTATCAGGTCTATCATAAAAAATATAGTCAAAAGACTTATACCGATTGGGACGAAAATTTCATTTAATGTTTTGGCCATGCTCCAAAGTTCTGTTGATGTGATCTTATTCCATTTACATAGGTCAACCACTGTCTTTGCTATATTACCGATGTCAAATTTGATACCGAAAATAGTGAAACAGATATCAAAAAGCTGTGCTATAAAGCCACTCATCTTGTGCCTCTACAATCCAAACACGCCTGGTGCTGCTCCTATACCCATGACCATAAAACCGGCCATAACAGCAAGAAGTGCCCTTGCTTTAGAATCCGCATCATCTCTTGACCAACCGATAGCAAATGTCACACCTCCGATGAGTGCAACGACACCACCAATTTTAATCAACCAATCACAAATGAATGTAATAAAACTGTCCAAAGAGCTCGTATTACTGTCAGCTGCGGATATTGGCTCCATCAACATTAGTAAAGATGCTGCAGTCATATTTGTATAAGCAACTTTTTTTACAATTTCATTTTTGATTTTCTTTTTTATTTCCTTTGTCATCTTTGTTTTTTTCATATTGTCTCCTCACTTTAACTTAATAGTTCGTCTGTAAATGTACTCTTCGATGTATAGATATCACCTTTCGTTGAAAGGATTTTCTTGTCGATATCACATATTTTTTTCATTTCCAATGATGTATTTACCTTAGCTTTGATTCCAAGCTGATCCATCAGCTTCTGATGCTTCATTTCAATGGAAGAACTATGCCTAGGTGATACCTGCACATATAATTTAGCGTGATTCTCGATCCACTCCTTTGTTTCTCTGAATTGTAGATCCTTTTCCCCTTTTTTTTCTATCCATGGTTCAAACAATTCATCATATCTAGGATGTTGTGATAGATCATATAGATCAGAATAAAAGGGCTGCATGCCGGCAATACTTAATATTCCTTTGCCCTTTTCCATTCTTGATATCTCATCAATGGTCGCTAATTCTCTTCCTACGACATCCCAGTTCCAGGATGTTGAATCCTGTCGGGAATATGTCCTACCGCTTGATTTTTTATAAAGTGTCTGTTTACCCAAGATCGTACTCATATATTCAAGAGTATCTTTTGAACGTGACCCTAAAAACAGTACAAAGTCACAGCAATCTAAAGCAGTTTCCCAGCTCTCTTTATACATTTTCTTTAACTGTGATAGTGATTGCAAGAAGATGGTGATACCGACATCCAAGCTACGGACATATGCCCACATTTCAATAAAACGGGGAATCTCTCCTAGCTGTGCCCATTCATCCATATAGATGTTACAAGGTGTAGCTAAAGTTCCACCATTCTGTTTAGCGTTATAGTCGATCATATTAAAAATCTGTGTATACGCCATATTCGCTATGAAGTTAAATGTATTATCCCCAGGCTCTGTAATGATGAAATAAGCAACCTTTCCTTTTGAACCAGGAAGACCGATGCGATCAATTTCTATAGTATCTACAGATGTCAGACGTTCCACTTCACCGATATTGAACGGTGCAAGTCGGCCAACTGCAGTAAGTATGATCGTGGCCATCATTTTAGGGGAGCTTGCGGATAGGATAAAATGCTTCCATTGCTTAACACCTACATTGTTAGGATCTTTTGCTTCCCAGGCGTCAAACATGAGTTTCAAATCAGAATTTCCGTCTTTATCCGGATTCCCTAATCTGATCAGTTCCAATACTGTTTTGAAATTACGGTCTTTCAGATCATAATTGAAAATTACATAATAGAATATCGCCTGAAGAAATACCATCTCCGCTTTTTCCCAGAACGGATCTCCCGTCTGACTTTCAATCGTATCGCTTTTCGTACTGGTCATTAGCTTATGGATAAATGACATCACATCATCCTCAGCGAAATGTTCCTTCTTCTCATCATCCTTCAATTCATCCGAAAATGATTTATCATTATTGATATCAAGGAGCCATGCTTCTTTAGGAAGTTTCTTTATATATTTGAAAGGATTATATCCGTCACTTTTCCACTTTTCAACGAGATTCAGAACCTTGATTTCAAAACCGGCATTTTGTAGAGCTGTCCCACAGTCTCTTAACAGCTCACCTTTTGGATCTGTTAAAATCAAGGTTTCATTATTGCTGCTTAGGATATTAGGTTTCAACATGTATCTCGTTTTCCCAGTACCTGGCCGCCCAATAACTACGATATTTCTATTCAGTTTACTTATCGACATATCCTTTGATATAGACTCTGTCTTTGTGAATATCTGATTTTCCCAATATTCTTTGCTTTGCAAAGCTTTAATAGCTTCATTACTATTCCAGTCTGCAGAACCATATGTATTTTCCTGCATATTCTTTTTGTTTTTTGATCGTACAGTTTCATAGCACATCCACGAAAATGCTGCCATAAAAAATCCAGTAAATATAGATTTTCTATTTAAGATAAAAGGAATTTTTATATTGGTGATATCAGCAGCTTCTGAAATGATATCTAAAGACCATTTGCCCTGATTTTTATAAGCAGCCAGAGAAGTAATCCTGACGCCGATCAGAAACGTTAGAAGAGCAATCATAATTGGTATAACATAGTTTTTCTTAGGTGTCCGTTTAATAATCAAGTTCTAATTCCTCCTGATCCAAGTCAAGCTCTATTTCTTCCATTGGTAATACCGCTTCCTCAGTTTGTTCTTTAACGAAATTTTTTGCTTCTTCCAGTAAGGAAGCGGTGGCTGACTTTTTTGCGGATAATTCTACCATTCTTTCTGTTTCATCCTCTTTTACCATGATAGAGCATGATCCATCTGAATTGTGCTCTGCTATATAATCATGTCCTTCATACTTTTCTCGGAATTTATCTAATGATTCCGGATCAGTGATCTCCATGGAGATCAAATTCTTATTATTTTTCTCACTATTGATAGCATTACCGCCCTGTGTTCCATATTCTTTGATAGGGTAAGCAGCACAATAACGCTGATATTCTTTTAGCTCATCTTTTGGAAAAGCCAAAAGCACTCTATTATCATCAAGTACAAATGCCCCATGACTTTTCATGTTAAACATTTCACTGCGGATACTGCAGTATTCATCTTTTGGTACTGTCTGTGTACAAAAGTTAGACTGATAATCCCTGACCATGCAGCTTCCATAATCTCTTCCAGGCTCTAATTCCTCAGGTTCCAATTCCATATCTAAAGAATGCAGGTTTAATATGTCTCTTTCATCAATGACACCATCTTTATTGATATCTTCAAGTTCGTTATTCATTTTCTTTTGGATACGTAGCTTCTCAATATCTTCAAGGCGATCATTCATAAATGATATCCTGGATTCATTGCAAATAATAATAAACCGTTCATCTTTTGCTGCTTTGCTGTCTGCAGCAGATAATTTCATATGATGATCAGCACGTTTATCACTAAATTTTGAAATAGGTGCAATGAGCTTGAATGCCTTACTTCTTTCTTTCCATTTAGCTGCCTTTATATCATGCTTTGCAATACGTCCCTGGCTGAATAGTGATTTTCCACGCCCCTGATCTCCATCAGGCTGCATTTCCTTTAGACAGACTAATACACCCTCTTCCCGTGCCTTGGCTATAACCATTTTGGCTTCATCCTTAGTAATGGGTGGAGAGACTGCAAGACGTTTCGTACTACCATCTTTCTCGATTGCTCTCATCGGGTTGGTAAAATACTTACGAAACACTTTATAAATACGTGCTGTTATCGCCAAAGAGATCCTTGTTAAAAATCTTCCGATTTTCCAACTTCTGCGTGTTGAATTTTCACCTATTTTTTCTATATCGTGCTTTGTATCATTCATATCATGATCTCCTGTTCATCCTGGGCATCACTGATATCACGATATTCATCATAAGATCTCTTAGCATTTTCTTGACCGCTCTCATATGCTGCAGATAAATCTGAAGCTTCAACTCTCCCCGCATATTTACCATCTTTATAAAAGGAGAAGGCAGCAGAATCAGGCACATTCAGCACGATTTGGCCATTATTTCTAGTGAAATAATAACTATTGATACTGATGTCACCTTTCATATTTTGATAGTTAGCGGGAAGCTTCAGGAAAACACCATCTCCTGACCGCTTAAAAGTATTGAAAGTAGCAGGATCAAAAGAATGAATATATTTCATATTTTTCGCTTTCGTTGAGGAAACAAGATAGTTGTCTATATCTTTGCTTTTAATATGCTTTTGAAATTGAAATTGACCATCTGATTTTAATTCATATAGTGATACTCCACTGTTTTTTAATATTGACCGCTTTGGGTCTATTAGTAAATGTGTACCATATTTATTGAATTCAGCTATCTTTTTTGATATGAACAATACTTTATCTTTTTCAGATAGATTTATGTAAAAGCCGTTCACAGATTCTCGAATGATTTTAGATTTCGAAATGATATAGTCTCCTTTCGCAGTAGATCTACTTGTTTGTTTTCTGCTCTGCGGTAATTCATTCGCATTAGCTTTATCATTCTTTACGATTTTTTCAACTTCAGGCGAAGCTGCATCTTGATGATGAACCTTATTTCTGTAGGATTTGATTTTATCAGTAGGTTTCTGTTCTTCTTTGGGATTTATCTTTTGGTCAGGAACTTTGCGGCTTTTTGTTTTATCCTCCCATTTTCTTTTCATATCAGCATATGTCCATTCCTCTTTTTTGTCACCATTTGCATCGTAGATCATATAACTACGATCATCCTTTAACGATGTATACATCATTTCGCCGGATGATGCCCATTTGCACTCATTCTTAGAAAAGTATGTATAGCATTTCATTTTTGTTCCAGGTATTCTAACAAAATATTTGTCATCATCTTCTCTTTTTATGATAGATTTATGAATAGAAAAGCGGAATATGCCTGACTCTATCTCAGCGCCTTTCTCCGATTCATTAACTTTCTGTTCTCTTCCTTGCAGCTGCTCCATCATCATTGCATCCTTTGCGTTATCTTTTAAAAGCACTACATCTTTCACAGGATGTTTGATTACCTGGTTTTTATTGATATCCAATTTATTATCCAGATTATTATATAGCAGCAATGTCTTGTACTCTCCAGAAGCATCTTTATAATCATCACTTATTGCATATTTATCTTCTTCACGAAATATATTACCATATTTAAAATACATCATCTTTTCCGGATAGATACTCATCTGAAACTTGATCCTATCTTTCAGCATTTGCAATTCTTTTTTATCCCCCAGATCGAGGATGCCGTCAAGGTCGTTCACATGATTTACGATATACAGATCTTCTACGGATTCTAATGCCATCTTATCCTGGTCATCCATATCATGGTATTGATTAATGATCTTAGCCTGCTGTTCCTGATTCAGCTGCAGACGTGCCTCCCCGTTTATATTTTTAATAAATGCTTTTTGAAATACCTGCTCATGCGGAAATCTGTGAATAAAATCAAATTTCTCAAATTCTTTATCATCACGCAGCTGCTCATATAACAGCAAAGCAGCATTGACATTATCCTTATAAAGAAAAACTTGAGGTGTTTGTCTATAAGATGCGATGATCTGCTCACTGATCTGTTCCTTATGAATTTCATAATAATCTCGCATGATGCTATCATCTCTTCCGGATAAATATTCATCCACAGATCTAAGTACATATTCTGTTTCAATTTGATCACGCAATCTAGTACGTGAATCTTCTTTTGCTTCAACAGGCCGGGGGTGTATGATATCCTGTAATTCATCACGCTGAAATTCTGATGTTGATTTGATATAGTCAAAGAACATATTTTCATGTAAGGTCGTTTTGATGATGCCATCTTCTTTTGCTTTCTGATATACCTCGAAGATGGTTTCAGTTATGACCTCTTTATTAGCAAAATATTTATGATCCATCAAGTAGGTAAATCCACTTACCTTATGCTTTTCTAATTCTACAAGTTTTTCATTGCTATTCGCTATATCCCACAGATCCTTACAATTAGCAGGATACGAGGAAAGGTCAATAACATTAACATTTACTCCTTGCTTTATGAGCATTGGGATCTCTTTTAACATAGCAGCTTTACCGGCTTTGTCATTGTCCCGCATCAGATTGATGGTACTTTTACTTTTTCTTATCAGATCAAGCTGCTTGTGGGAAATGTCCACTCCCATAGTTGCAACGATATTTTTAAGTCCCATACGCTTTCCGCCAGCAACATCCATAAAGCCTTCAACGATATAAAGTTCCTCTCCATATGCATAATTCTTAGCTTCGTGATAGTTATAAAGGATATTTTCTTTCCTAAACACACTAGTGTTGATACCATGCAGGTACTTCGGTTCCTCGTTATGCACAGCCCGGCCACTGAATGTTACGGTATTTCCTTTATCATCACGCACAGGGATCAATACTCGGTCTTTAAATACCTCATAGGGCTTACCATCTTCGCCATACCGAATCAGACCGGCAGCCTCTAATCTATCAGCAGATAATTCTTTCCGTTTGTTCATAGAAGCTAAAAGCTGCCCTGGCAGAAGATAACCATAACCTTCTGATTGAATGAGTTCTTCATCAAAGCCCCTGTTCTGCAGATATGTTTTTGCATCTGCCTCATTCGTCTTCAGCGTGTATGCAGCAAGGCGCTGCACAAAATCTAAGGTAGCCAATAGATCCTTTTCTTTTTCGTCATATTTATGACCGTTGCTTGTATATTGATATTCTTTACTGCGCTTATCTAAAGATGAAAGATCGATATCATTGATATTACAGATCTCTGCTACTTTTTTCACCGCATCATTATAGGTGATATCTTTATGATTGATTTCCTTTTCATACTTATATACAAATGTGATTGCATTAGCCCCGGTACCGCACGCAAAGCATTTAACAAACTGCTTTTTATCATTGATAAGCATTGATGGATTCTTGTCCGCGTGAAAGGGACATATGCATTTGTTTCCAACTATTTTAACATCATACGCATTTAATACATCTCTTATATTTGCCCTTTTTAAAACCGCATCATAGATTTTGGCCATTTTCTTTTTCTCCTCTTATGCATTACTAAAACGGCAAATCTTCGTCATTTATATTTATTTCATCAGAGGAAGGAAAGGACATGGTGCTTTCCTCAGCTTGTGCTGCAGCTTTCTTTTTACTTTCAAGCAAAGATATATTATCCGTTATGACTTCCGTTACAAATACTTTTTTTCCATCTTTATCCTCATAATTGCGTGTCTGTATTCTACCTTCTACACCGACCAACGATCCCTTTTGTGTGTATTGAGCAACGACATCTGCTGTTTTCTTCCAGGCAATGCAGCTGATGAAATCAGCTTCCGGCTGCCCATCCTGTTTAAAACGTCGATTGCACGCTATTGTATAGCTAACTACACTAGCTCCGTTTTGAGTTTTTCGTAATACAGGATCTTTTGTGAGCCGTCCCTCTACTATTACTCTGTTTATCATCGTCTATCCTCCTTCATAGATCTTCAGCTATCTTCTTTTCAAGCTCGATCCTCATTTGATCTAATTTCATTTGCTGCTTTTTATAATCCTCATATTTCTTTATCCCAATATCAAGGATATGAATCTTTTCTTCAATTTCTGATTTCTTAGCAAGCTCTTTTTCTCTTTGTTTACAAAGCTGCAGTAATTTTTTATCTATTGATATCATAATCCTCCTAATGTACCACTCACTGGTACATTACATACTAGAAACCCGTGATGTGTCATTTATCAAGATTTTGCAAAACTAATCTATTTCTATATCACGAAATGTCTGTATGCTCTTATCCGTATAATCTGCGACTAGATCAATTTATTAGGGATGTACCACTCAATGGTACATCCCTACAGGATAATTAAAGTGTTGGGATATCAACAGAATTCACAAACTTCTCAATCATACCACTGACACCATTCTGAACAATTGGTCCCAGGACATACATGATACCTAACACAAGGCAAATAGCCAAAATAATCAAACAAACCTTTCCGAAATCTTCCATTGTAAAATGCATAATATATACCTCCATATGTGTTTAGTGTGCTTTTTAGGGAAGCATAACCACTGTTTATCTTGCGTAGCCGTCAATCTGGCCGTCTTTTTCGATTCCTAACAATGGAATATAGACTTTATAATGTAATGTTACAAGCCTATCCTGACGATCTGCTACGCTGTTTACTGTTTTTGTTTCTACGTACCATCCCGGCATTTTTGCCTGGATAGCTTGATTTAATTCTGCGTCGTTAACTGCATAGTAGGAGCTTTGGATCTGATTGATTACAGATGTATGTAAATGCCTTGCGGACATTATTTGTATCTCTCCTAAAGTCAAAACGCTTCCTACCATGATTTCAATCATCATTATGATGAAACCATTCATGATCTTAAATAATGTATCCATAAGGCTTCACTCCTCTACATAAAATATTGTTTTCTTTACGATAGACTTACCGTTCCAGTTCAATACGAATACCACTTCATAGCTACCGATTTTCGTCGTATCCACTTTACCCTGCATTACGATATAACGTTTAAGATCGGTACCATTATCTGCAAAGCATTCCACATGTTCTTTCCAGTCAAAAGTGGAATCCTTTTTTACAATGGCATTCTTCACTACCATTTGTCCTTCTTCAACTTTTGGTATCTCATAATCTACATGAGTTCCAACCTCGATTACATCGAATTTCACGACCTCATTCTGCAGTAATATTTGATTGTCAAAGATAACGGATAGCATTCCGAAACCAAGCATTGCTCCAACGCCTGCAATCAGCAACATCAAAAATGCACTCACTAAATTTCGCATATCACATCAACCCCGTTAATAAATTACTGATCAGTAATGCAAGAAGGGATGAGGATCCTACAAATATCCCGCAGAACATGGCAACACCGATTCCGGCTCCAATGATATCCAGCATAAGAACAAAGAACTGCTCCATATTTTCATTCATAAGGCTATCTCCGATATCAAGGCTAACACTCCGAAGAAGACAGAAACACCAATTGCATATACTATCAACTCACACAAGCTTGAAACCATCTCTTCTACTAATATTTTCATCCTGGCAGCACCATCATTTGGCCGATCAGCTGAAACATATAGATAAATAACGAAAATTGATTCGCTGTGATCAGCACCATAACTGCAATAACTGGTACAACACCAAGGTTATCCACACTTCTTAACAAGCTTTCATTACGTAGTTTTTCAGACTTAGCAAGCATATCTTGATTCCTAGTAACAAGCGAGTTGATCTGTTTATCCAAATCCTCATGGTCTATCTTCTGCAGGGAATATAAAACTTTCATTGCGGACTGTCCTTCCGGATAATCAAAGCCTTCGAAGAAGCATATGTAAGGAGCGATAGTTACAGGATCCGCATCATTCGCCTTTATAAAATCATCAATGAATACATTCATCAGATTAGAACAGTTATCCTGACTGTTCTTAATTGCGTTTACTACAGTGTAATTTTTCAGATTGAGGGCTATTTCTCGCAGCCAGATTGGAAATTCTATTTTTATTGCTTTCGTTACGATTTTTTTACAAGACCGATAATTGTTCTTCGCTAGGAGCAAACAGACTAATGCCGCTGCTGCCAATAAGATTGCAAAGGGAGTAAGACCGGTAAACCATAAAACAACAGCAGCTAGAAGCATCAAGATGCAAACACCTAGCATTGGCTTAGGAATCCTCTTATCACCCTTTTTAATAAATTCATATGCCTGCATGACTTTCTTATCCATCTTCACCGTTTTATCATCGACCAGCCATTTTGCGTGTAAGCGCATTTGCAGTATGCATATGATAATCATCATTGTTGTTAAAAACACCGCTGTAATGAGCTGATATAAAGCGACACCGGTAAATCCTGACATCATTTCATTTGAACTGTACATAAAAGTGAAAAATACATCGATCGTCACCGCAAGCATGCAAATGAATAGAAGTGCAAGTTTTTTCGATTTTATATCCTTATGGTAGCTATATGTACGGGATATCCATTGCTGCACATCGTAATACAGATTATCAATCGTATCATAATAATTTTTTGATGATTCTGTTTCAATGTCTTTCATGAGTTTATGAATAGACATGATACGGGAATTAGGGAACTCATTCGTAATGATTGAAAATGCATGATCATAAAGATCAACATCATCCAGATTGGTTTCTATATACTCTATAGCTTTTGTCACACAATCCTTTATTTCACCATAAAGCAGCTCATTTACTTCTTTTAATGCGTATAAAATCTTAGGTGTCTGCTTAAAAATAGGCAAGATATTATTTACATATGATTCCACCTGTAAAAATCTATCCATATTGTGTATCATACGAAACTGTGATACTACGATAAACGGAAAACAGAATATGGCGATCATACACAAAATGATAATATACGGTATTTCCAACTTTGTTATGAATGATACTAAGATAACAAAGGCAAGTACTAACAGCAGCTGCCATAAAAATGTTTTAAAGGAATAGACATAACCATACTCCTCCACTTCCTTCTGCAGAAGATTAAATGTTATGATCCTTTTTTTCTTATTACTCTTTTCCTTTTTCAAATACACCAACCCTTTCTAGTTCCTCTAATGCTTCATATTCTTTATGCTTTCTTAGTTTCTTCAATATCCTTTCAGGGATGCAAGGCTCATCGATTCCTTCATCGTAAAGAGAATAGATCTTGTTAGTTTCATTCGTTCGATCAAAAAAACACAGCTGATCAATCTTCCGGAAGATCCCGGAAGACGTTTCTTCCATGGACACTCGGATTCCTACATCAAAAAATGTATAAACATCATTACGGAAGGATAACGGGTCTGCCTTGCTTCCCACCATCTGTACGATTCTATCAGGAATATCTTTTGATTCTTCACAGTGAATACTGGTCATAGTTTTGCAACCCGTGGAAGCTCCCTGCATAGCTGTAATGATGTCAAGTCCTCTGGCCTCAGACATGATCATATATTCAATAAGGCTTCTTAACCCATCTTCAATCGCCATTTGTGACGTATAATGTGAATCTACACGAATGGGAATAACATCCTTTTCCGGATATAAGACGTCCAATTTCAGTTCCAAGGTATCTTCTACTGTCTGCACACCGATATTCTCACCAATATATTGAGCGAGCCATTTGATAACTTCTGTCTTACCGGCACCGACCTGTCCGATAATAACAAAGGATGTGTGACAACGTACCAGTGCTGGAAGCAGCTTGTAAAGTAGTGGATGCATATAACCACTATCTATCACGCTATCATTCTTTATACGACACTCAGAGGATACTTTTCTTATGATCAATTCTGTTTTTCCAGAGCAGCTTGCATGTCTGCACTGGATACGCAGACCATCTGCCTGCGCAGTAAAAGAAGGGGAGGAGTAATTAAAATTGACATTGATTGAATTTGCCATCCTCGTAGTTAATACATTTAAAAATTCTTCAGTAAGCATAATATCCGGAACAAGATACGTACCTTTTTTCAAATCTCTGATTCTAAGCGCTCTACCATTCCATTTGATATCGGTCACATCATCATTTTCAATATATGGGTAAAGCTCTTTAAACAGGCTTTCATTAACTTCTAACATCACATGTTCCTTTCTTAACTATCTTTTGACAGCTGCTCGATCACACCTGTCTTCTTGGCACTTATGGTCTTCATCGATCCATTCCATATCCGGAAAGAGGAATCTACTTCAACCGAAAGAATACCTTTTTTACAATCAACATACAGGACACGTATATTCAGCTGACTGTTTGTTGACTGCAGCATATATAAGTTTTTAGAAAACTCTGCTACATATTCTTCATTGCTGTTAAACGCATATCGCTTGTTATCTGTATCATTCTCGCTATCCATTTGCTGCTCCTGCATGACTGTTTGGGTATTGGTCATAGCAGTCGTCACGATACTTGTCAGCTCATCTGAGCGAACGTTGTATTGTGACAGCTGAGAGATGATCAGAACGATCAGCAAGAGAATTGTGCATGCACCGAAATACTTTATAAGTATTTTCATTCAATTCCTCCATGCTCTCATCGTTTAAATCTTCTTATGAATTCTTTGTTCGTTTCCTCTCCGGGATTCGTGCTTTTAGCAAAATCTCTCATAGCCTCCGGATCGCTATTGATCCAATCATATTCAGCTAGAGGAGTATCGTTAGTCAGCGCTTCCTGCAGAGCAGCTGCATACTCTTCTGTACGCCAGATACTATTAGGTGGCAACATTTCCACTGGGGTTTTTCCATTTACCAGGACATCATTCGATATAAATCGTGCATATATGGTTGGTTCATCACTAACTTCCTGGGTATGTGATCCCTGGAAGACGATGTGGATCTCTGCAGTAGCATAAACTTTGACACCTCTTGAATTCGTTACAGAATATGTGATCGTGATATCCTGTTCTTTAGAGGTGTCGAGTTTACTCGGTTTTTCCTCAGTTCGATCCGAATATTTGATTTTTTCGATAATGATCTTTTCAGCTATATCTTTATCCTTGACATCTGTTGCATCAGCTCTCTCTATGAGATCCTTTGCACTTACTGGTGTGTCAATAAAGTAATAAGTATCCTTAGCCTTTAATTCTGGCTTGGTTGCTTTATATCTGATGATGATTTGATCGAATGATCCATCTGTCTTCTGTGTGATAGGAAGAGAATAGGTATTACCAATCTGTTTCCCTGATAGATACAGGTCATATGCATTCTCTTTTTCATATCCAATCGGAATCTTATCTGCAGCTAAGGATTTTACATCCATAACAGAATTTACAGCAACATTCCTTGTTTCAGATGTTATTTCTTTCCAACCATTTATGACATCATACGTTTTATGGTTTATCTGAATATCATAATGCGTACGCTCCCATTTTGCATACAGGGTAGTGTTTCCTGTGATCTGTGTATTGAAATCATATCTTTGTGTAAGATTCTTGTCGGCATACCATCCTAGAAACTTGAAATTCTTCTTTGTTATAGTAGGTGAAGTAGCCTTATTACGGTACTTGACGATCTGCGTTGCAGCTGCTGAACCACCGTTACTGTCAAAACTTACATTATAAGTTTTCTTCTTGTAATAAAATTCGGCAGTAGAAGCCTGGTATATATTAAAGCCGGTACCATTCGCCTTGGAAGACCATCCTCCAAGAGCGTTATAGCCATAGCTGTTTGAAGATAATTCATAACCTGTAATAGAAATACTATGAGGATAATAAATGCTGCCATATGATAACGATTGCTGCCCGGTCTGACTACTCAGAATCATGGATCCGCTGCTATTGAGTGATCCACTTGGATTCCATGCACCTGATGTGGTGTCTTTTTCAACCCAATGGCTTGTTACTACATTGTAATAATTTATGCTGTATGTTGCTGTGATCGTACGGTTACTCGTTATATTTGTGTATCCGCTGTCCCATCCGGTAAAGGTATAGCCCGGCCTGGATGGACTGCCTGGAGGTGATGCATTACCACCATGATTTACGGTCTCTGTTTTTAATACTGTGCCGTTATAGTCTTTCCATGTTACTGTATATTTGTTTATTTCGTACACTGCAGTGATATCCCTATCACTTGTAATGTTTTTATAAGATTTATCCCATTTTACAAAATGATATCCAGGGCGATCAGGTGGAGAAGGCGGAGTGGCATTATCACCTTTTGCAACCATTTGAGTTTTTAAGAGTGTACCATTCCAACTATAAAATTTCACGGTAAAATCAGGTTCTGGAATATTAAATGGCTTTTTTACATTTACGACAGTGATAGCGCCATCTTTATCGTCATATAAAGCTATTTCATGCTTACCTGGTTTCAATGTTATTGTTTTCTCTCCACACAATTGTGTCTTATTTTTGATTTTATGATTGTCTCCAACATAGTCTTTAAAAACTGCTTTCTTTTTGCCATCAACAGCGATGGCAACAGGTACCTTTTGATAAATGTATGAACCAGAGCTACCACGGTGAGTTATATAGTATCTTACCCGTACCCTTTGTTCACCTGAATTTTCATCATAACCGATTACTTGCCATGTTACAGTTTCAAAGAATTCTCCATTATTCCATGATCCTATCTTCGTATCTGCTCGATTCCTATCTAATTTTTCCGCATTGGTTTTAGGATTAAAATCACTTAAGCTGATTCCAGAAGCTAGAACACTTAGCATAGAGAAATTCAAAAAGAACAAACAAATAATAATATTCTTAATTTTTTTCATTCATTCTATTACCTCCAATAAAAAAAAGATTGCATTCGCAATCTTTAACAATAATTTGTACCCTTCGGACAGAATACTACAACAGCACCCAATATCTCATTTCCATAAGTTATTCCCGCAGCGCTGTACATTCTTCCATAATAAGGACTATTTTCATCGTGTCTTTGTTGCTCAGCCCAAGCAACAGCAGTGTCTAAAGCACCATCAGATCCTTCAACAAAATAATCATTTTGAGAACGTGCTCTTGCAATCATGGCTTGTTTTTCAGCTTCATTCTTTGCAGCTAGCTCGGCTTGTTTCTCAGCCTCTGTTGGTTGAGGGGTAGGTTCAGGTTTTGGCTGCGGTGCAGGAGTAGGCTTTGGTTTTGTAGCTTGCTGCGTATTGCTACTTGATGAAGATGAGCTAGAAGAACTACTTCCGGATCCGTTTGAAGAAATAGCCTTGTTTGATGTAGATCCATTTGTATCTGACTTATTTGAGGTCTTAGAGTTAGAAGAACTTGTCTTATCTGTTGATGTAGAGGTTTTATTCTCCTTTGTTGAAGACGCCTTATCACTCTTCCCTTTTTTATCAGTTTTTGAAGATTCTTTCTTTTTGCCTTCTTCCTTGCCTTTCTGATCTACGTTCTTATCATCTTTCTTTTTAGTATCGGAAGTTTCCTTCTTATCTTTTTTGCTCACAGTTTCTGTTTGCTTGACTTTATCATCCACTGATTTACCTATAGTCGTAAGAGAATATCCGGCAAACGTCATTGCGCCAATAACTGCAATCGTCACTACACCTAGTATAGCCTTGTTTTTCCTATCCATAGAATTTACTGTTGATTTCAAGTTACTAAACATCTGTGTAATTTTATTCATAATTTCTTCCTCCATCTTATCCTTACGGATATCTTTTCATTTATCAGCACCCACAGGGTGCTAGAAGTGCCCTACCTTATAATAATTCATTTGCGTCTTCCTCCATCAAAAAAAGACACCGGCAAAGGTGTCCTGGATATACTAAAATGTTTATCACAGTCTTCTTCCCCTTGCATCCCTCTGATGTTTACTGGAACAGCGCTGTGATGTTCGTGTGACAATAGGTTTGTAATTCTACCTATTTATTGCATGATAACATTTTAGCACGTTTTTTTGTTTCAGTAAATACGCAAATCAATTTTTTTGCTAATTTTTACTAATTATGGAATTATCACATTTCCATCTCATATTCTTCAATCCCATTATCTTTTTCAGTCTCTTGATCTTCAAATTTCTGTTCTTCTTTAACTGCAGACTTCAAATAAGACATCATGCTGAATGTTTTGCCAATCGAAGTAGCATCGACAACTTTAGTACATCTGTTCAGCCAAGGAAATTTCTCAGACATATCATTGATTAACAAGCTGACCTTATAAACACTAATTGGATCTTTTGAAACATACCCTGAACCTTGCCTATGCTGGAACCCGGAATTTTCCAAATATTGCCGTATATCATAGTATGCCTGATGATAAGATTCACCAGGATAAAATCTTTCCAGGGCTTTTGTATCAAGATCAAAATTCAAAGCTTTTCGTGTGATTTTCGCCATGATCAATGCTTCATACTGACAAACTCATTCCAAGTCTTCAGGCAATCCTCTCTATCTTCAATATCATCACCCTCTGCTCTCCAGTACCATTTATCGATAACTTTTAAAAACCAAGTGGTTTTTGGCAGTCGAACAGCTGCAATACTAAATGCAGCGAAATCATCATCATTACCTGCGTAAATTCCTTCATTCAATTTTTTGATACCTTTACCTACAAAGTAATCGTCAAGGATCTTGTAACAATTTGATACAGAGATCTGATTTTCTTCTGCCTTTTTTCTGTTTAAGAATATTTCCATCATCATATACATTTCCTCCTTTATTTCACTCAATTAGAGTGTTATTTATCGTCATATGATCCTTTCCATGTCAAACCTTGATTCTTTTACCTTTATTAGGCGCTTTTAGCATATACCACCCCTGCAAAAAACAAAGTCAAGGCAGCCTTTAATATCGGGTTGTTTATAAACGTAATTAAGACAACAACTAATATAACCATCGTTATTATGGCGATTATATCAATAATTACTTCAGCCCCTATCAAATTCCTTTGGCGTATCTGTGTCCACCTATCAGAGATACGTAAAGCAGAAAGGATTATCAGCAGAGCTGTGATTATTAGAAACGACCACGCTTTATTATTGTCATAACTTAATATACTCAAATAATCATTCTCTGTAAACTTTGATAAGAGTTCTTTATTGAAATCATTCAGAAACAACAGAAATATCATACTTGCAGTAATAAGTAAAAGTTCTTTCCACAAATATAGACAAATATTTTTTACAACATCCATCTCATGTATTCCTTTCTCTTACTTTATATACTTTTTCTAACAATATTCTGCTCTTGTTTAACTTATATAGGCTATTACTTAAACTATACACAATTATAGCTGCAACAACAAAAGTTAAGATAATGATAAACCAAGATAAATATTCTGCTGCCTGTATAAAATATTGATTTTCTGTTTGTCCAGATATCAGTAATTTTGTTAGTAATTCGAAGAAGAAGCTCCAGATATTCGTTACAGCTGAAATTACTAATACAATAAATACAACCGAGGTCATCAATATTTTGTGTTCATATGTTGCAACAGTCTCTATATATTCTGTATCAAACTCGTCATCTGCCATTGCCATATATCTATTGTATTCTTTATGATAAGATGCAAGAGCTCTTTTCCGTTTCCCACTATAAGATATTAAATCCATAAATTTTTCAAGGATGATATTTATTTTTTCTACTTTTTTACTGTTCATGATTCGTAAATATTCCTTTCTATCCAAGACATTTCTTATATCACAACGATTTAGCATCTTAATCTAGTTGGTTATATAAATTCTGATCAGCAAACACGAAATTCAATTTAACTTTCCATGATTTAAAAACAACCATATGCGCCCATGCTGCCATCAAGTAATAAGCCTTAGGCTTATGCCGTATCAATGTACTTCTGGATATGTTTAATCGCTTTGCAATATCCGTGTCCGGAAGATCATATATGTACTTGTATCTCAGATATCCACCTGCAATCATATCCCTTACTTCAATGTCTGATATTCTTTTTTCAAATCTTCCGATTTGATCATCTTCCCAAATACATCGATGTAAAAGCATAGAATCTCTTTTGCTGTAAACAGTGTCACTTGATGCATTGATCATACTACTTGAATGCATTGGTGTACTTAGTTTATCCTGCAGGCGTTGCTGCAGTGCAGGAGCATATTGTCTACAGACCATTAAGCCATTTTCAATCGTCTTTTCCTCGTCTATCAGATCAATACATTTTATACCCTTCATCCCCTCACCTCTCTCTTTTATTTTATCAAATTTTACGATCAATAGCTATTATTTTTTGGCTGAAATTCAATGAATAGAAATCATATCATAAACAAAATCACTGTGAATATTAAAGTAGTAAATTGTAGAGTATCCATCATAAATAAAGTAGACCTTGTCCCCTTCAACTTTAACAATTGTAAGGAACTTACCATTATTTACTGAGTGTTGATTATTTATCTGGTATCTCTGCTTCACTTTAAACATGCTTATCTCCAACTGAATCTTTACTATGTTCGTTAATTTTAGGTAAGTGTTCCACTACAGCATTCATACATTCCTCTAAAATCTTTACAGTGTTTTCAATATTCATCTGTGATACCAACTCTACTTCATTTTTTCCATTCTTATGTGAAATAACAGTGATACTGATCTTTGCCTTTTTTAGCTGCTCTTTTATGTCATTCATAAATGATTGCCTCTCGATATATGTTCTTCCTTCCGATATGTACCAGTCACTGGTACATTATCCGTTTATAGATTAGTCTTTTCATTACTGGTCAAATAATCAGCAACGATGTATGCATCATCAAGATCACCAGCTTCTAAAAATTTATTAAAAGCTTCTGCTGCTTGTTGCTTTGTCATTATTTCCTATCATCCTCTTTTGTAAATACTAGCCAATGCGTATCACCTCGCTTATTGCCAAATAGAGGTGATTCCTCGGCCAACTTCAAGATTTCATTTATTTTGATTTGACATTCATTCCATTTGAATATTAAGAAGCCTCCTGATTTCAACACCCTCATACATTCTTTAAATCCTTGAGCGATATCCTGCTGCCAAGTATCACTGAGC